>ERZ836877.95-NODE-95-length-139398-cov-21.426832_pt1 | contig 139398 bp, 114 predicted proteins | sample MGYA00519469_ERZ836877 | MGnify/ENA primary metagenome ERZ836877 (study PRJEB31850, sample SAMEA3708809) | human gut metagenome | biome: human gut; feature: human-associated habitat; material: faeces | place: China | collected 2014 ... | reverse complement strand
CACAACCGGGCAGGAGATCCAGTTTGCCCGCGAGAAAGAATCCGCCGACGGCTACGCCGACTATCTCGCCTATATCGAGCAGTGCAAAGCCCGCGCCATCGAGAACCTGACCGCACGCCCGGAAGAAGAACCGTGATTACTTCAATACGCCTTTGAGATGGCGCTTGCCGAAATGACTTGCGTCATCTCGATTTTTACGCAACCACTTAAAGCACGGCATTTTAGGCTATCTGGCATTCCTGATTTTTCCTGAAGTTTGTCGAATGTGGCATTTCCTGGACTATTTTTGGCTAAAAACAGATAATAATGAAATTCCACAGTGACAAAATAAAGCATTTCGCGGCATGTGCCGTCATCTCGTTTGCGACATCAGCCTTTGAGTCGGCCCTCGGAGCCCGCTATCTCAACTCTTGGCTTGCAGGATATATCGCAGGCATGGCCATCGGGGTAGGCAAAGAATACGGTGACAAATGCGCCGTAGGTAACAGATGGGACTGGGCCGACATTGGCGCTGACGCTCTCGGAGCATTCGTCGGTGCTTCGCTGGGATCGCTAATCTCGATTGTCAAACCCTAACACGCATAAAGTCATGAATCAATCAGAAGCACTCAGATGGATATTCACGGCGCTGGGAGCTGTCATAGCGATTCTCGAACCGACGCTACCATACCTTATCATCTGCACACTCATAATCTTCGCCGACTGCTATACAGCATGGCAGTTGTCAAGACGCGCCCGGAAGGCCCACCCCGATAGAGTGAGCAAGGACGGAAAGAAATTCAAGTCTCAACACTTCGGCAAGGTCATAGTCACCGTTCTGAAGGCATGGGCGCTAATCATCATGTCCTATCTTATGCAGCGCTATATCACCGACGGACTGCCAGTAGACCTTACAAAGGTTGCCGCAGGCGCCATCTGCTTTTGGCAACTATGGTCGATATGCGAGAACGAAAGCAGTTGTAACGATGCAAAATGGGCGAAAATAGCACAGAAGATTCTCATTGACAAGACCGAGCGCCACTTTGATATTGACCTTTCAGACATAAAACAAAGCCATGAATAATATGAACACAATTAAGAAAGGAAGTCGTGGCACCGACGTCACGACATTACAGAAGAAGCTCGGTATAGTTGCAGACGGCGTATTCGGAACCGACACAGAGCGGGCCGTAAAGTCGTGGCAGGTTCGTCACGGGCTGATTCCCGATGGGATTGTCGGGCCGTCGACATGGTCGAGCCTCGGAATCACTGTCAGGCGTCCTATAGACGCGATAGTCATCCACTGCACAGCGGGAGCACAGACTCAGAACGCCCGGCAGGTTATCGACTACCACACCCGCAGCAAGGCAGCCGGAGGATTAGGTTGGAGCGTGCCGGGCTACCATTATATAATCGAGCCTGACGGCAACGTTGTCAACACTCTCAGTGAAACAGTGCCGAGCAACGGAGTCAAAGGCCACAACGACCATATCATCAACATATCCTATATCGGCGGCATCGACAGCAAGGGGCGCGGCATCGACAACCGCACACCAGCCCAGAAAGCCGCGCTGATAAGGCTTCTCAAAGAGCTGAGACCGCGCTATCCCAACGCCCGCATCATGGGGCACCGCGACATCGCCTCGACTGACACCAACCACAACGGAATTATCGACCCGTGGGAGCGCGTTAAGGAGTGCCCCTGCTTCGACGCCATCCCCGAATATTCGAATATATGAAACAGATTGCGCTGCTTATATGCCTGCTTGTTATCGCCACCGGATGCTCCCGCAAGGTTTATGTCCCTGTCGAGAACTCCGTTTCGAGGACTGACACAGTCTATTCCGCAAAAGTCCGCGTAGATTCCGTGATAATACGCGATTCCGTGTCTGTGTTTCAAAAAGGAGACACAGTGATGATTACCAAATACCGCGACCGTTACCGTGTAAAAGAGTTGACCGACACCGTGCATCAGTCCGCCATCGATTCCGTGAAAGTCAGTGTGCCCTACCCTGTCGAGAAAGCTCTGACACCCTGGGAGTCGTTCCGGCTCCAGTCTTTCTGGTATCTTATTTTTGCATCAACCATATGTATAGTGTTTATTTTCCGAAAACAATTGATTAAGGTTTTTGCAAATTGTTTTAGGTTACGCTAAGAGTAAGGGCCTCGTTGAGAAACGCGGCCCTTAACATTAGTTCGAACTTTTTATACTTTCGACAGTAACAAATTGCGGAGCGTCTACGATGATGTAATTATGATGATGTGTTACGCTCCGGGCTGTCGCGAGGCAGCCCTTTTCTATTTCGCGAGCGACAAGCCTTGATCAGCCAGAAACCGTTCAAGCTTATCAACGGATATTTTGCCGAGCTGATCAATCTTTCTCAATTCTTTTTTCGTCTGCTTTACGAGATCTCCCAGAGTTCTTATTCCGGCCTTTTCGAGCGGACAGAGAATGCGCAGAGAAATGTCAAACTCGATCAGATGAGCTTTAAGAAGAGTCTCCATGTGGAGTCTGAGCTCATCATACTTATCAAAGCTGTTGTCAATTTGTGGAGAGGAATACATGATAACTGAGATTGAAGGATTAAGAAAAGGCGAGGGGAACCACCCCCTCGCCAAAGTCAAACCAATAAGACCTTTCACAATGGAAGAGAGCTTACTGATACCGCAAAGATAGCACAAATATTTGATTGAACAAGAAAACGGCTCAGAGTTTCACAACGTCTGAGCCGCAAAAACATTTCCGTTCCGGGCGCTGTCCCAGAACGGGAACAAAGATAGCACTTATTTCAGATTATCCAAAACGAGCCTGATAGCCGCCGTGGCCTGTGCGGGAGTGACAGAGATGTAATGATACAGAGTCGTGCCGCCGCTGCCGAGCTTATGGCCGAGGATGTAGTCGATGACACCGTTGCTCACTCCGAGGTCGCAGGCATGCTGAGCGAACGACTTGCGCGCCGAGTAGTAGATGATCTTCTTTATACCTGTCATCTTTGCGATGCGGATTAACGCTCGCCCAATGTAATTATTTACGTGCCTATATTTATTCTTTATAATGAAACCATCCTTGTCTTTTAGACGATTAATAATCTCTTTAGCCTCTTCCGGGATGTCAAACTCTACATACTTATTTATCTTAGGCCGATTTTCTGTTTTCGTTCTGACATACTTAATAGTGTCTGTCTGTTCATTGAAATTTATCTTTGACAGGTCGACGAGATTGATGCCACCGAGATAATACGACAGTATGAAGATGTCGCGATAAGTTCGCGATATACGGCTGCTGATTTTAAGGTCTCGTATTTTTCTTATCTCTTCTGTTTTCAGCCATGCATCCCGGCGTTCGGCCTGTGGTATCTGAATGCCAACGAACGGGTCGACCCTATATTGCGCATAACCGAGCTTTTTTGCGTAGTTGATAATCGACTTGATAAACATGAGGTAGTTGCAGATGGTAGCGCCAGACACGCCCCTCTTTTTAAGCCCGTTGATGATATTCAGGGCCGTAATATGGTTAAAAGACTCGATGAGCATATTTGCGTCAACGATTTTTCCGAGAACATTCCATCGGCCCTCATAAATTTTGCGGGACGTCGGTTTTATGTTCGAGCTTTCCATCATTTCGTCGTATACCGACCCAAGCGTGCGGTGCCTGTCATTGCCCACGTTCTTTATCTGACAGATTAGCTCAGCGCACGACAGCGCAGAGGCATACGGCATCTCGTCGACGATGTCCTGATAGCGCTGGATAATACCGCGCAGCTTAGTGTTGAGGATTGCGGCGTCAGGGCGCTTGACGATGGCGCCGTTCCTAAACTCTTTTGATGAGTCGATGATGATGTTGGTGACGAGGTAGCGCGTTTCTGCGTTGTGAGCTACCGAGATTCTGATTTTGTGTCTGCCACCTTTGAGCGCCTTGGCAGGGACGATAACAGCGTTTAGTGTTGCCATAATTTTTGGACAATAATTTGGAAATGTTTGTAGTGAAAATGTCGATTTTTGAATTGTCCGATATTGTCGAAAATGAGGCATTTTCAATTCCTGTTACTAACTAACTCATATCAGGTTCAGTTTTTTAGCCTTTTACGAGCTATATTCAGAATAAAAATTGTAAATTTGCAACGATGAAGAGACTTCTATCACTGGTAATGACTCTCATTCTGGCAATAGCAGCTTCAACGCTTGCAGAGGCTGCCCAGATCTGGGAACCGATGGCAACGGCCTCTGCCCAGGCCCCTGCCCAGACTGACGACGCCCCGGCTATCGAGCTGAGTGTGCGCGGCGGAGAGATTGTCATGACCCTGCAGAGAAAACTTACAGTCGAGGTGTTCACTATCCTCGGTCAGCCCGTAAGCCGCGAGACACTTCAGCCGGGGGCCTACAGGCTTAAACTGCGGACGCGCGGAATCTTTATTCTACGCGCCGGCGGCCTCACACGCAGAATAACAATATAACCAACTATACCTTAAAAATACCTCACAGACAACAATGACAGTAACAGACCGACTGCTCGACTATGTCAAATTCGACACACAGAGCGACGAACTGACCAACATGACCCCGTCTACACCGGGTCAGATGATATTTGCCCGGCATCTGCGCGATATTCTGACCCAGATGGGCCTCTCTGAGATAACTCTCGATGAAAACGGCTATCTGATGGCAACCCTCGAAGCAAACAACGGCGATGCCACTACTCCTACCGTCGGATTCATCGCGCATCTCGACACATCGCCCGACATGAGCGGTCGGCACGTTAACCCGCGCATTGTCAAGAACTACGATGGTAACGATATAACCCTCAATTCCGACGAAGGTATAGTTCTTTCTCCGACTGAGTTCCCGGAACTGATGAACTACGTCGGTCAGGATCTGATAGTTACTGACGGAACAACACTGTTAGGCGCCGACGACAAAGCCGGTATCGCTGAAATAGTCACTGCAGTGGCTTATCTTCAGGCTCATCCTGAAATCAAACACGGCAAAATCCGCATAGCCTTCAACCCCGACGAAGAAATCGGACTCGGCGCACACAAATTCGACGTCGAACGCTTCGGTTGCGACTGGGCCTATACAATGGATGGCGGTGAAGTCGGAGAGCTCGAATATGAGAACTTCAACGCTGCCGTAGCGAAAATTACATTCAAAGGACGCAACGTCCACCCCGGATATGCCAAACACAAGATGATAAACTCGATGCGCATAGCCAATCAGTTCGTGATAATGCTCCCGCGCTGGGAGACGCCTGAACACACTGAGGGCTATGAGGGATTCTATCATCTGGTCGGGATGGAAGGCAATGTCGAGAAGACGACTCTGACCTATATCATACGCGATCACGACCGCGACAGGTTCGAACGCCGTAAAAAAGAGATGGAGCATCTGACGCGCAAGATCAACCATGAGTTCCCCGACTGTGCCGAACTCGAGCTGAAAGACCAATATTATAATATGCGCGAGAAAATCGAACCCGTCAGCCATATCATCGAGATTGCCGAAGAAGCCATGCGGCGTGCCGGAGTAACACCTCGTGTAGTTCCTATCCGCGGTGGCACAGACGGAGCTCAGCTCTCCTTCAAAGGTCTTCCCTGCCCGAACCTTTTTGCCGGCGGTCTTAACTTCCACGGCCGTTATGAGTTCGTGCCCATTCCCTCGATGGAGAAAGCTACCGACACCATTATTGAGATCGCCCGTCTCGTAGCCGAGAAGAAGTGAAGACTCTGGTTGTTGTCACCGGGGCCACTGCATCTGGCAAAACAACAACCGCCATAGCTTTGGCTAAAAAGCTCGGTTGCGACATCATATCCGCCGACTCTCGCCAGATCTACCGTGACATTCCAATTATCACCGCGGCTCCCTCGCCCGACGAGTTAGCCGCGGTGAAACATCATTTTATAGGTATTCTTCCGCTTGAGTCCTATTATTCGGCAGCACGTTTCGAAGAAGACGTCATGGCACTCCTGCCGGAACTGTGGCGACGGAATGACTACGCCATAATGGCCGGAGGCTCAATGATGTATATCGACGCCGTCACCCACGGCATCGACCCGATTCCGACGGTAAGCGACGAAATACGCCGCAGGGTTAAAGGGATCTGTGATAACGAGGGACTCGAAGCGGTGACAGCTATGCTGGGTCAGCTCGATCCCGACTACCTTACCCGCGTTGACCGCGCCAACACCCGGCGCATTGTCCATGCCGTAGAGGTTTCACTTCAGGCAGGAGTCCCATACTCGACCATGCTGACAGGCAATCGGCGCCAACGCGATTTCCGCGTTGTCAAACTGGCGCTTGACATGCCACGCGAAATTCTTTTCGCGCGAATAAATGCCCGTGTGGAGGCCATGGAGGCAGCCGGCATGGAAGCCGAAGCGAGGAAGGTTTTTCATCTTCGTCACCTCAACTCACTCAACACCGTAGGCTTCAAAGAAATGTTCTCCTATTTCGACGGAACCATGGATCGGGCGACAGCTCTCGCAAGAATAGCGAAAAACACTCGCGTCTATGCTAAAAAGCAGCTGACATGGCTGCGTCGCGATCCCGATGTCAGATGGATTTCGCCTTCCGAGGCCGCCACTCTCGACGCCGCCTCACTATAGGCCGAGAAGATTTGAAACAGCGTCAATACAATCAATAGCGCTCTGGTCAGCACGCGCCGGGACAACAGTGGCATAATTTCTGGCAAGCCAATACTCATCTGTAGCTGAATCATCAGGCTCAATATTGACAAAGCGGCCGGTAAGCCAATAGAACGGTTTCCCGAAAGGATCGGTATACTCTTTATATTCCTCGCTCCAATAGCCGCGTGCCGCACGCACAACCTTCAGGCCCTCGATATCGACATCGGCCGGAAAGTTGACATTCAGACAAATACCGCGTTCAAGTCCGCTGGCAAGCACCTTCTCAGTTATGTCGCGTATATACGGGACGGTTCGGCTGAAATCTGCCTTCATGCTGTGATCGAGCAATGAATAGCCTATAGCCGGAATCCCCGCCATTGTAGCCTCGATGGCAGCTCCCATTGTGCCGGAATATGTTATACAATTGCCGGCGTTCGATCCGTGGTTGCAGCCTGAAAGCATGATATCGGGCCGACGGCCTGCAACAGCGTGCAGCCCGAGCTTGACACAATCTACCGGGGTTCCATCTACAGAATATATTCTGGCTCCATGATAATTGTCGCATTCTTTCAGACGCAGAGGCCGGTTGACAGTTATTGCCGACGACTGCCCGGAATGAGGCTCAGCCGGGGCAACAGCTATGATATCGCCCATATCGGCGACACAGTCGATCAGATGGCGAAGGCCGGGAGCTTCAACGCTATCGTCATTACTTATGAAAATCAGTGGTTTCGTCATTGTTGATATTAGTTTTTCAACCGCAAAGGTAGCAAGAATCGGGCAACTCACGATGACTTTGGAACCGTAGCGAAAAAAATTTGCGGATAAAACGAAAAAAACGCTTACCTTTGTGAAACGAAATTTCATTCAGGCCAGTCATGAACCACAATTCCTTGGTGTCGATCTCCGATATCGACCGCGACGAAATTCTGAGGTTGCTCGACCGCGCTGCTTCCTTCGAGGCTAATCCGAACCGACGGCTGCTCGAAGGGAAAGTTGTGGCAACCCTCTTTTTTGAGCCGTCGACGCGCACGCGTCTGAGTTTTGAAACCGCAGTCAACCGCCTCGGAGGCCGTGTGATAGGCTTCAGTGATGCCGCCACATCGAGCTCGTCGAAAGGCGAAACGCTGAAAGACACTATAAAAATGGTGTCGAACTATGTCGACCTCATCATTATGCGTCACTATCTCGAAGGAGCCGCACGATATGCTACCGAGGTTACCGAAACTCCGATAATCAACGCCGGCGACGGTGCTCACCAACATCCGTCGCAGACAATGCTCGATCTCTACTCTATCCGCAAAACGCAGGGACGTCTCGAAGATCTGACGATAACACTCGTGGGAGACCTTAAATACGGCCGCACGGTTCACTCCCTGATTATGGCGATGAAGTACTTCAATCCGACATTCCGCTTCGTTGCCTGCGACGCCCTTCAGATGCCGCCGGAATACAAAGATTTCTGCCGTCAGAACGATATTAAATTCACTGAACATACCGACTTCTCGGCCGACGTGATCAATTCGAGCGACATTATATATATGACCAGAGTTCAGCGTGAACGGTTTGCCGACATCGGCGAATATGAACAGGTCAAAGACCTCTATAACCTCAACGCCTCCATGCTTGCCGGAGCCAAGCCGACAATGAGGATACTCCACCCTCTGCCGCGCGTCGGCGAAATTTCCCAGGATGTCGACGACGATCCCCACGCCTATTACTTCGAGCAGGCACGCAACGGCCTGTTCGTGCGTCAGGCCCTCATCTGCCGCGCTCTCCAGATCAACCCTCAAGACTAAAGCGATGAACACCGATAAAAAAGAACTCGCAGTTGCCGCACTGGCCAACGGAACAGTCATCGACCATATTCCCGCCGAGAATCTTTTCAAGGCCGTAAACCTTCTGCATCTCGACAAATGCCGCACACGTATGACCATCGGCAATAACCTTCCGAGCGGACGCCTCGGCACCAAGGGTATAATAAAAATCGCCGACGTCGAGCTTCCCGAAGCGACTATAAACCGTATCGCACTTATTGCGCCTCATGCCAGAGTCAACACTATCCGCGACTTCGAAGTGGTCGAAAAACGTCAGGTTGAACTCCCCGACATGATTGTCGGGATAGTCAGGTGTGCGAACCCGAAATGTATAACCAATCACGAACCGATGGCCACACGCTTCGACGTGGTTGACCGCGACGATGTCACTCTCCGCTGCTGCTATTGCGGTCAGAGCGTCGGCGCGCGCGAGGCCTCTATTATAGAATGAAACAGAACTGGAAACCGGGAACGATGATCTACCCTCTTCCGGCAGTGCTCGTAAGCTGCGCGGCCGAGGGGAAGTCGAATTTCCTGACCGTAGCATGGACAGGGACAATCTGCACGGATCCGGCTATGTGCTACGTATCGATTCGGCCTGAGCGCTTCAGCCACGAACTCATAAAGAAGTCGATGGAATTCACCATCAACCTCTCGACAGCCGAAATGGCCCGCGCTACCGACTGGGCCGGAGTTCGCAGCGGACGTGACTACGACAAATGGGCCGAAACCGGTCTTCATCCCGAACCGGGCGTAAAAGTGCAATGTCCGTCTATAGCCGAATCGCCCGTCAATATCGAATGCCGTGTAAGCCAGATTATACCTCTGGGAAGCCACGACATGATAATCGGCGAAGTCGTCAACGTCAGAGCCGACGAGAAGCTGCTCGACCCGCAGACCGGCGCATTCGACCTCGGCGCAGCCGGACTGATGAGCTATACCCACGGCGCCTACTATCGTCAGGGCGAGCCTATCGGACGGTTCGGATGGAGCGTAAAGAAGAAAAAATAACCTCAAATCTATATCAATCAAGAAAACCATCTATCATCAACATGAAAAAAGACGAACAGATTTTTGACATCATCGAACGCGAACACCTCCGCCAGAAGAAGGGCGTTGAGCTGATTGCCAGTGAAAACTTCGTCAGCGACCAGGTTATGAAAGCCATGGGCTCATGCCTGACGAACAAATATGCCGAAGGCTATCCCGGCCACCGCTACTACGGCGGCTGTGAGGTTGTCGACGAAGCCGAGCGCCTTGCTCAGGATCGCATTAAAGAACTCTTCGGAGCCGAATATGCCAACGTCCAGCCCCACTCAGGCGCTCAGGCAAATATGGCTGTTTTCATGGCCTGCCTTAAGCCCGGCGACAAATTCCTCGGCCTCAACCTCAGCCACGGCGGTCACCTCAGCCACGGAAGCCCCGTGAACTTCTCGGGTCTCATGTTCCAGGCTCTCGAATATAACGTCAAAGAAGACACCGGAACAGTCGACTACGATCAGATGGAAGAAGTAGCACGCCGTGAACGCCCGAAACTCATAATCGGTGGCGCCAGCGCCTACAGCCGCGAATGGGACTATGCCCGTATGCGTCGCCTCGCCGACGAAATCGGCGCCATCCTTATGATCGACATGGCCCACCCCGCCGGACTTATCGCCGCAGGCCTGCTCGACAACCCCGTCAAGTATGCCCACATCGTAACCTCGACAACCCACAAGACCCTGCGCGGTCCGCGCGGCGGTATCATACTGCTGGGTAAAGACTTCGACAACCCCTGGGGTAAGGCTACGAAGAAAGGCGAAATCCGCAAGATGTCGTCGCTGATCGACTCTGCCGTGTTCCCCGGTGTTCAGGGAGGCCCGCTCGAGCATGTCATCGCAGCCAAAGCTGTCGCTTTCGGCGAAGCTCTCCAGCCTGAATTCAAGGAATATCAGAAACAGGTGAAAGCCAACGCAGCAGCCATGGCTCAGGCTATGATCGACAAAGGCTACAAAGTCATCTCCGGTGGCACCGACAACCACTCGATGCTCATCGACCTCCGCACTAAGTTCCCCGATCTGCCCGGTAAAGTCGCAGAAAAGGTTCTTGTCGAAGCCGACATCACCGCCAACAAGAATATGGTGCCTTTCGACAGCCGCTCTCCGTTCCAGACCTCGGGTATGCGCCTCGGAACGCCGGCCATCACCACTCGCGGCGCCAAAGAGCCGCTCATGGGCGAGATCGTCGAGATGATCGACACAGTCCTGTCGAACTACGACAATCCGAAAGTCATTGCCGACGTGCGCGCCAAAGTCAACGCCACAATGAACGACTATCCCATGTTCGCCTGGTAATCCGTCAGCAACAGAATAAAAATGAGGCGGTCAGACCATCTTCGGTTTGACCGCCTCGCGCATTTTATAGAGGGATGTTTATTTCGTCTGAGTCTCGATTTCGGCGACCCATCCCTTCAGGCGTTCGTCGGTAAGCTCGGGATGGTTGACCTCGTCGAGCAGAAGTCCGAGTCCCTCACCGTTTTCATTAGCTTCCGACTCCTCGAAATGATAGACCGAATCGGGGTAGCGGCCGATAAATGTTGCGCCTGTGGGCTGAAGACTCTTGTAAATAATGCCTACGGCGTTACAGAACGTATCGCTCATCGACTCATCGCCAAGTCCGAAGATAGCGATCTTCTTCCCTTTCAGGTCAAGAGCTTCGAGACCGGTCAGAAAATCATACCAGTCGTCCTGAAGCTCTCCCGAACCCCACGTGCTCGATCCGAGAAGAAGAACCTCGTAGTCGGCCACAGCGTCGGGAGCCGTCGTTGCAACATTATGGACGTCGGCGCTGTCGATCTTGAGAAGTCCGGCAATCTTACGGGCAATCTCTTCGGTGGTGCCGGTTGAAGAACCGAAGAATATTCCGAATTTTTTCATTATTCTAATTTTGGTTTTTAATTAGAACGCCACATCCGCAGCGATTGTTCATCTTGAATATGTCCTCTCCATCATTTTACTTGCGCATATTAATCATAATGATGAATGACCCCCCGATTATTCTCTGTTACCGTGATTATCTGTATATTTGCATTCATCATCAGGTGACTATGAACGACGATAATACTAACCACAAAATGAATAATATTGAAACGATAAAAAACCGAATGCTTGGCTGTCTTTACGGGCAGGCAATCGGTGATGCTCTTGGCCTCGGCTCTGAATTTATGAGCAAGGATGAAGTCCGTAAGAATTATCCCGGTGGATTAAAAAGTTATAATCAGATTGTTCAGGATGCTCATCGGCGGAGATGGGCTAAAGGCGCATGGACAGACGATACGGATATGATGTTGTGTATCCTCGAAGCTTTTGAAAACGGCACTTTTAACATAAGTCGTGTTGCCTCCAATTTCAAGGATTGGTTCAATGGAAATCCAATGGGGATTGGCAGTCACACTTTCAAGGTGCTGTATGTGGACGATTATGTCGTGCAACCTGAAATGAGCGCCAGACTATGGTGGGAACTATCTCGCAAGCAAAGCGCTGCAAATGGCGCACTGATGAGAACATCAGTTGTCGGATTGGCAAAGTCGGATATCGAAGAGCAAGCGGAGAATATATGCAAGTTGACGCATTACGATCCCCGTTGTGTCGGTTCATGCGCAATCGCGGCTTCAATAATCCACCACCTTGTATGGCATGACAGGCAGCCATCTTATGATGAAATAAAAGATATTGCTCAGAGATACGATGAAAGGATCTCCGAATGGATTGATGCGGCATACAACAGTCACGATATATCAATGCTCGACTTAGACGAAAGCAACTCCATGGGTTACACACTGCGTACACTTTCGGCCGCGCTATGGTGTTACTGGCATTCCACATCTTTTGAGGACGGACTGCTGGCGGTTGTCAATGAAGGAGGTGATGCCGACACAAACGGAGCAGTAGCATGTGCTATCCTCGGGGCCAAGTTCGGATACCGATCTATACCGGGAAACTATATAGCAAACCTACATAACAGAGAAGTATATAATAACAAGATTACATCCTTAATACAACAAATCATCAATGAGTCTGACGCTCATCTCTCAGAAATATCATAATGAGCGCGCTATTTACCTTGCGGATAAATACGGAATTAAAGCCATCGGCTACAATGCCCAACCCTCACCCATCCGTAAGAATCGCATCAAAAACACGCTTCGCGAATTTCTGGCCAGACCGAAAATGTTCATTGACATTTTGATTGGCATCAGACCTACCATTCAGGAAGACTCCATATCTGTCGAGCCGCGTATATAGCAGATTCGTCATACCCGCCGTTTGCGAAAAAATCGCTAACTTTGCAGCCGAATTTCAAAAACCGTCTATGATAGCTGTCAATAACCTCGGAATCCAGTTCGGAAAGCGCGTGCTTTTCCAAGATGTCAACTTCAAGTTCACCCCCGGCAACTGCTACGGAATAATCGGAGCAAACGGCGCCGGAAAGTCGACGCTGATGCGCATTCTCAGCGGTCAGCTCCAGCCGACCCACGGCAATGTCACTCAAGGCCCCGGTGAGCGCATGAGCGTGCTCGAACAGGATCACTTCAAATTCGACGAATTCACCGTCATGGACACGGTTCTTCAGGGGCACACCGTTCTCTGGGACATCATGAAAGAAAAAGATGCCCTCTATGCCAAAGAAGACTTCAGCGACGCCGACGGAGTGCGCGCCAGCGAACTCGAAGAGCGTTTTGCCGAGCTCGACGGCTGGAATGCCGAAAGCGATGCGGCCTCATTGCTCAGTGGCCTCGGCATCAAAGAAGACAAACATTATATGATGATGTCTGATCTGAGCGGTAAGGAAAAGGTGCGTGTTCTTCTTGCCAAGGCACTCTTCGGAAACCCCGATAATCTGCTGCTCGACGAGCCGACCAACGACCTCGACCTCGAAACGGTAGCATGGCTCGAGAATTATCTCGCCAACTTCGAGAACACGGTACTTGTGGTCAGCCACGACCGTCACTTTCTCGACGCCGTGTCGACCCACACCCTCGATATCGACTACAATAAGATCTCGCTCTTCGCCGGCAACTATTCTTTCTGGTATGAGTCGTCGCAGCTCGCTCTGCGCCAGCAACAGCAGGCCAACAAGAAAGCCGAGGAAAAACGCAAGGAGCTTCTGGAGTTCATTCAGCGGTTCAGCGCCAACGTTGCCAAATCGAAACAGACAACTTCGCGCAAAAAGATGCTCGAAAAACTCAATGTAGAAGAGATTCAGCCGTCGAGCCGCCGCTATCCGGGAATCATCTTCACGCCCGAGCGCGATCCTGGCAACAAGATTCTCGAGGTCAAGGGTCTGACCGCAACCGTCGACGGCGAGACTCTGTTCAGCGATGTCAACTTCCAGGTCGAGAAAGGCGACAAGATCTGCTTCCTCAGCCATGACCCGCGCGCCATGACCGCACTTTTCGAGATTATCTGCGGCAACCGCAAGGCCGACGCCGGACAATTCGACTGGGGTCAGACAATCACCACTGCCTATCTTCCGCTCGACAACTCGGGGTTCTTCAACACCGACCTCAACCTCGTCGACTGGCTCTGCCAGTGGAGCAACGACAGCAGCGAAATCTACCTCAAGGGCTTCCTTGGCAAAATGCTTTTCAGCGGCGAAGAAGTTCTCAAAAAGGCTTCGGTGCTTTCGGGTGGCGAGAAAATGCGATGCATGATAGCGCGCATGATGATGACGAACGCCAACACTCTCGTGCTCGACTCGCCGACCAACCACCTCGACCTCGAGTCAATTCAGGCCTTTAACAACACCCTTCAGAACTTCCGCGGCAACATTCTCTTCACAAGCCACGACCACGAATTCATCCAGACAGTCGCAAACCGCATAATCGAACTGACGCCGAACGGCATCATCGACAAACTCATGGATTACGACGACTATATCACTGACGAGCGCGTAGCTGCCGCACGCGAACGGCTCTACGCTAAGTGACCTCAGCTTGAATATCATTTCCCGACAGCCCGCACCGCAACTTCGCCGCGCGGGCTGTCGCGCTTTAACAGTTTTGCTAAAAATCTATAAGATTCAGCCGCGATATTGCATAAGGACAATAAAATAGCTATCTTTGCAGTAACCATAATTCAATGTAGCGAAATGAAATCTCTCATCCTCTCCATACTGACCCTGATTGTTTCGGTTGCCCCCATCGCCGCCTTTGCCGTGCCTTCGCGGCAAAGCGATATTGCAACTGAAAAAATTGCCGAAACAGCCGAACTCAACGTCGGCCGCGGTTCGGTTGAACTTATCGCGGCACCACGGCGCTCAGCCCACTTCGTGATATTCTCGATAACGGGGCAAGCTGTCAAATCGGCCAATGTCGACGCCGGAGAAAGAGTCAGCATCGACCTTCCGGCCGGATACTATATCGTAAAGTGTGCCGACTGGTCGCGCCGCATACTGATTAAATAAGATTTATCCCTTCGTTTTCATCTTTAATAAATAACCATGAACAATAAAACTGTCGCCGCGCTTGTCATGGCCGGCGCTTCTCTCGTTATGTCACCACACCTACAGGCATCGCCTGTCGACGATGCTGCCCTGTCAGCACTCCCTTCCTACAACGGTAGCGATCTCGAACTGACAGTAGACAACAGCGGCACCCACTGGCGTCTATGGTCTCCGATGGCCACTCATGCCCGCGTTCTGATTTATGACAACGGCTTCAACACCGCCGCAATCGACACCCTTGATATGAAACGCGGAGAGAACGGCACATGGACAGCCTCTAAGCCTGAAAAACTCTACGGAAAATACTATACCTTCCAGATCGAGCATAACGGCAAATGGCTCGCAGAAACCCCCGGAGTATGGGCAAAGGCAGTGAGCCCGAACGGCGCTCGCGCGGCCATCATCGACTTCAACGCCACTAATCCCGAAGGATGGGCCAATGACCGCGGCCCGAAGATCGACGCGATAACCGATGCCGTCATATATGAGATGCACCATATAGACATGTCGGGCCATGCTAATAGCGGCATTGTCAACAAAGGCAAATTCCTTGCTCTGACAGAACCGTCGACAACAAACGGTCAGGGCGCCTCGACCGGCATTGACCATCTCAAGGAACTTGGCGTAACCCACGTCCATATTCTACCTTCGTTCGACTACAACAGTGTCGACGAAACCCGCCTCAATGTTCCGCAATACAACTGGGGATACGACCCCGTGAACTATAACGCTCCCGAAGGCTCTTATTCGACCAATCCCAACGATCCGGCAACCCGTGTGCGCGAGATGAAAGAGATGATCAAGGCCCTTCACGACGCCGGCATCGGAGTTGTCATGGACGTCGTCTATAACCACACAGCCGAAAACGACGGCTCGAATTTCTCGAAAACCGCCCCCGGTTACTATTATCGCCACCGTCCCGACGGATCATATTCCGACGCCTCGGGATGCGGCAACGAAACCGCCAGCGAACGCGCCCAGATGCGTGACTTTATCGTCAACTCAGTGAAATACTGGGCCGACGAATATCATATCGACGGCTTCCGCTTCGACCTGATGGCCATTCACGACATTGACACAATGAACGAAGTCGCGAAAACCCTCAAAGAAGTGCGTCCCGAGATTTTCGTATATGGCGAAGGCTGGACTGCCGGCGATTCACCACTGCCCGTAGAAAAGCGTGCGCTGAAAGACAACGCTTACATGATGCCCGACGTAGCAGTGTTCAGCGACGACATCCGCGATGCCGTCAAAGGCCACTACAGCAATGCCTCTGACCGAGGTTTCGCAACAGGCAAAGCAGGCAACGAAGAGACCGTTAAAATAGGTATTGTCGGCGCTACAGCCCATCCTCAGGTCGACTATTCGAAAGGCAACAACTCTAAAGCCCCTTACGCCAAGAATCCCACTCAGGTCATCAACTATGTTTCGTGTCACGACGACCTTTGCCTTACCGACAAGCTGCGCAAATCCATGACCGAGCCGGGCGAAACCGACGCCGACCGTATGCGCGCAGCCAAGCTTGCCCAGACCATCGTCTTCACTTCGCAGGGCACTCCCTTCATGTTTGCCGGTGAAGAGATTTTCCGCGACAAAAAAGGCGTTCACAATTCATATAAGTCGCCGGCAGAGATCAATGCCATCGACTGGAACCTGAAAACCGCCAACGCCGACCAGTTCAACTACTACAAGGAACTTATCAAACTGCGTCGCTCCCATCCCGCGTTCCGCATGACCAAGGCTGAGGATGTCGCCCGCAACCTTGTGTTCGACAAAGTCAAATCGCCTCTTCTGATCAGCTACTCTCTGAAAAACAATGCCAACGACGATTCCTGGAAAGAGATCAAGGTTGTTTTCAACGGCTCGAAAGAAATTCAGACTGTCAATGTCGGCAAAGGTGACTGGAAAGTCATTGCCCGCGACGGACGTCTTGAGGCCGAAGGCTTCGACACCACCCGCGGCGGACGTCTCGAAGTCGCCCCCACGAGTGCTCTGATTCTTGCCCGTGAAAAGTAATTTCTCACAGGAGATATAGAAAGGGGGCGGCCCGATCGGGCCGCCCCCTTCTTATATCTATAAATCAAGTGATCAGGCTTTCTCGGCGATTGCCTTGAATTCGTCGAGCGACACCTCTTTGGCGTCAACAGTGACAAAATTCTTCAGTGCATTGAAGAATTTCACGTCGCCGAGCTGATTGATCAGGCGCTGACGGAAATTCTTGTCACCAAGCTGCTGTTTGGCATAATTGGTGATGATCTCGTCGTCGAGATTTGCCATGCCGTAGGCAGCGAACTGCTGAGCGACCTGTGCCTTTGCGAAGTTAAGCACATCGTCCTCGGTAATCTTGATCTCGGCTTTCTCGCTGATGGCATTCGAAATAATCTCCCACTTCAGCTGGGGAAGAATCTTTACATATTCCTCGTCGATATTCTCGGCAGTCAGCCCGTCGTTGCGGTTTACGAGCCAGCGCTTCATCAGATCGTCGGCAAAAGTCATATTGCCGAATTTCTCAAGAAGAATCTTCTGGGCTTCGTGGCGGAAAAGCATCTCGCTGTTGCCGACGAGTCCGTTGGCAATCATTTTCTTGATAGCTTCGCGATACTCTTCCTCGTTATGCACGGCATCCTTGCCGAAAGCCGATGTATAGAACTCTTCGCCAAGTTCGGCAGGTTTGAGCACTATGATCTCGGAAATGGCAAACTCGAAGTCGCTCTTGACATCGCCGGCTATGCTCTTGTCGATATTGAGCATCGAGGCAAGCTCAGTGGCGTTTCCGTTGCAGCTCTTCCACGGATTGAAGACAACCTTGTCGTCGACTTTCTTGTCGGCAAAGAGAGCAGCCTGCTCTTTATCGGTGAAATGAGCGGGACCCACGATTGCGTTGGTCACCTGAATGGCGCCTTCATTGGTGTTGATATTGCCATCGGCATCGAGCTGCATCATCACACCCTTGATAACGGCATCGGGAGTAGTTACCTCACCGGGCACCTGAGCACCGAACCGACGGCGCAGAGCCTCGTCCTGTTCGTTGATCATCTCGTCGGAAACAGCAATGGTATAATAAGGTATGGTCAGCGATTTGTCGACATTGATTTCTACATCAGGCGACAATGCGAGATCATATTCAAAAGTGAAATCCTTCTGATTCTTGAGATCAAGTTCTTTGACTTCGACAGGCAGAGGTTCGCCGAGAACATTCACCTTATTGTCGCGCAGATAGTTGACAACAGCATCGTAAACCTCGCGGTTGATGATGTCGGAGGTTACGCTGAGGCCGAAACGGCGCTTGAGTTCTCCGAAAGGCACGTGCCCCTTTCTGAAGCCGGGCAGGGCGTGGGTAGCGCCGATGTGCTTGAGTTCCTTGACTACTTTCTCCTGATAGTCAGCTTCGCTGACGGCAACGGTGAGGCGTGCGCTGACGTCACCGGTTTTCTCCATCGTTACATTCATGGATTCGCTTTATTTTTAATTCTTATTGATTTTCAATTATGAGGAGTCTTACGGTTTGCAAAGTTACGAATTTTTAGTTAACTCTCGGTGCTTTTGAGCCAAATTCTTTCGGCAGCAACGGTAGAGCATCGAGAGTGCGGCAATCGTAAGCAACAGCGAGAAAGCGAGCATCAGTAGCGAATCAATGCCGATCGCTTCGAGCTGATTCTCCACTCCGAGACGCCGTGCGTTCCAGGAGCTGACAACAACCATCATGTTGTTCAGAGCATGGACAATGATGGCAATCCACAGGCTTCCGCTCCATGCCACGACATACCCGAAAAACGCGCCAAGGAGCAGCCTCGGGAGAAAACCGTAGAACTGAAAGTGCATTGCTGAGAAGATAAACGCAGCACTCCATATCGCCGCATGGACATGGCGGTCCGACAGCGTAAAAATGCGCTGAAGAGCTCCCCGGAAAAACAGTTCTTCGCTCAACCCCGCCAGAATTCCGGCGACAAGAAGCCCCATAATGAGATCGCCCACTGTCGATCCTCCCATAATAATCTCGGCCGATGCACGCGCCGATTCTTCGGCAGCCCTCATCCATCGCTCGATCGAAGCCATCGACTCTGGAAGCGTGATTGCTTCGTTCCAGGCTATTATCTGGTTCTGGATGGGAGCCGAAACATTCAAAGCAACGATAGCCCAGAACATCGGCCACACACGAGGGACTCGATCAAGGCTAAGAAAACGGGCCGGAAGCCTCGAACTGACAACCGCGATAGCGACAGCCGGAAATATGAAGACAATGACATCCTGAAGTATGGTGGAGATTCTCAATTGGGCTGCCGTCGGAGGATTCTTTACAATAAAAGAGATCAGTAAAGCCGCCAGACACATTCCGCCCAGTGTCAGGCAAATGAACACAAACAGGCGGCGAAGCATCGTCGCCCGCGATTCAACAGGCAAGGTTTCGTTGTTATATTCCATTTAAAAATTGAGATAAAACTCAGATGTTAGATTCTTGAAATCTACGGAAGGAAGTCCGTCGGCATTGCGAAGGATAATTGTCGCATTTTCGAGCGGCCCGTCGATCCGAGAAGCCTCATGAAGCGTCCTGACCGCACTTTTTCCGGGGGCAGTGACAACATGGAGCCGACGGCGCGGATAAAGACGTTCGGATGCAAGCAGAAAATCAATCTCCGAATCTCGCGCTGACGGAGCTATAAAGGAGAGAGTGCCGTCGACGCTCAATAACCGCGACGCCAGTCTTATGAGCGAAGCAGGCGAAAGCGAGCCTTCATGGCGCGCCGACGCCCGACGCTCGGAAGGGGATCGCAGGTTCTCATTGAAGAACGGCGGATTGCTGACTATGGCATCATACCGGCCCGAAATCGTCAGCGCGTCTCGACAGACTGCGTTTAAACGCCGGGGCCACGGGCTCGAAGCAAAATTGCGCGATGCATCGCCGCAACTGGCGGCATCGATCTCGACAGCGTCGATCTGCGCACTCGCAAAACGCTGGGCTATCATGAGAGCTATCAGTCCGCAACCCGCACCAATGTCGGCGACACGCCATGCACTCCCGACATCAGCCCATGCTCCGAGAAGCACACCGTCGGTGCCCACCTTCAGCGCTGAATTGCTGTCGTCAACTCTAAACTGCTTGAATTCAAACATTAATCGGAAGGCGGTTCATCTCTTCGATATAATCGAGAATAGCGTCGCGGCCACGACCGTCGAGACTTGACGACATGAAAACCGGAGGAAGTTCTTCCCAACGCTCAAGCATCTGCGACAGATATGCTTCAACACGGCGCTTGCCGGCCTCAGGGCCTAACTTGTCGAGCTTAGTGAACACTATCGAAAAAGGCACTTCATTCTCTCCGAGCCATTCCATAAACTCAATGTCGATCTTCTGCGGCTCGTGGCGGCTGTCGATAAGAACGAAAAGGTTGGTCATCTGCCTGCGGCCGAGAACATATCCCTCGATCATCTCGCGCAGTTCCTCGCGACTTTCACGGCCGCGCCGCGCATAGCCATATCCGGGAAGATCGACAATTGTCCACTGCTCATTGACGACAAAATGATTTATCAGCATTGTCTTTCCCGGCATCGACGACGTCTTTGCGAGACCCTTTTGCCCGACAAGCATATTAATAAGTGACGACTTGCCGACATTCGACCGGCCTATGAAAGCATACTCATGGCGCGACGTAGCCGGGCATTGCCCAACCGAAGGCGATGAAATCTCGAAACGGGCTGTATTGACAATCATATCGTTTATTTTATGCCACAAAGTTAGCGAAAATAATCTGTAATATTACCTCTTTAAAAACAATAAGCCGTCAGTGGCTGAAAAAGTTCTCCGGCTGTTGGAAATATGCGGGATTGTGCTTATTTTTGTCGGCGAAGAGCTCACCCGAAACTCTCCATGAATCAAGATTTGTCAAATATATCAACCAAAACTACATTTCCAATGAGAAAATCATTAATCGGCACCCTATTCCTCGGTAGCGTGGCTACTCTGGCCCTGACAGGATGCGCCGGCAAAATGAAACCTTTTGCCGCAAACTATTTTACAACCAACCCCAACCCGCTTGAAGCCATCGGCGGCAAGATTCCGGCAGTCGTGACAGGTAATATCCCTGCCAAATTCTTTAATAAAGACGCCGTTGTCAGTGTGACCCCGTTCCTGGCTTATGAAGGCACGGGCGTTCCGGCTGCCACAGTCCGCTTTCAAGGCGACAAAGTGCGCGGAAACAATCCTCAGATTTCCTACGACCGCGGCGGAATGATGACAATTCCCGTCAACTTCATCTATATGCCCTCGATGCGCAAAAGTGAACTCTATCTCGACTTCACCGTCGATCAGGGTGGCAAGCAGTATGTTCTGCCGCGCGTTAAAGTTGCCGACGGCGTGATCGCTACCTCCACCCTCGCCTCCGCCTCGACAATTAACCCGGCCCTTACACCCGACAAGTTCCAGCGCGTTATCAACGAAAAATACTCGGCCGACATCCGCTTCCTGATCAACCAGGCAAATCTTCGCCAGAGCGAACTCCAGAGCGATGCCGTCAAGGATCTCAACAAGACTATCGCCGCAACAACCGACGATCCTTTCCGTGAGATTCAGGAAATAAACATTCAGAGCTATGCTTCGCCCGAAGGTGCGCTTGACTTCAACACGCGCCTTGCCGAAAACCGCGAGAAAAACACCAAGAGCTATGTCGAAGGCCAGCTTGCCAAAGACAAGGTTAAGGAATTCGGCGAACTGACAGCCCAGTTCACCCCCGAAGACTGGGAAGGTTTCCAGAAACTCGTCAGCCAGAGCAACATCCAGGACAAAGAGCTCATTCTGAGCGTTCTGTCGATGTATAAAGATCCCGAAGAGCGCGAACGCGAAATCCGCAATCTGTCGAGCGTGTTCGACCAGCTTGCCGACCAGATTCTTCCGCAGCTCCGCTACTCGCGCATCACGGCTTCGATCGACGTCATCGGCAAAAGCGATAACGAAATCAACCGCGCTATCGACAACAACCCGAAAGACCTCACAGTCGACGAACTTCTCTACGGCGCTACCCTCACCGAAGACCCGGCCCGCAAGACAATGATCTACGAGAAAGCCATCGAGCTCTTCCCCAACGACCACCGCGGCTATAACAACCTCGGACTCATGCAATACAAGGCCGGCAAATACGATCAGGCAAAGGCCAACTTCAATAAAGCCTCTCAGCTCGCACCGAACGCTCCCGAGGTCAACATGAACAAAGGTCTTGTTTCGCTGCTCGAGCATGACTATGCCAACGCCAACAATGAATTCGGCAAAGCAGGCGGTCTCGACCAGCTCGCAGAGCCCCTCGGCCTCTATTATCTCGAACAGGGCGACGTCAATGCCGCTGTCCGCGCTTTCGGAGATGTCAAGAGCAACAATGCCGCAGTAGCCCAGATTATGGCTAAAGACTACAGCAAAGCCCAGCGCACTCTCGACGCCGTTGCCAATCCCGACGCCACCACCTATTACCTCAAGGCTATCGTAGCAGCCCGCACCAACGACGCCGCTCACGTTGTTTCGAACCTGACCCGCGCCAAACAGCTCGACCCGGCTGTCGGCAATCAGGCTATCAACGACCTTGAGTTCGCCCGCTACAACCATTGATTATCTCACTTACGTCACAGACACCGCAGGGGCGCCGACACCGGCGCCCCTGCCTGTTTTATGTAATTCCGTGAATTACTTCCCTACAGCAACCGGCCTCGACGGAAACAGACGCGACATTACCATCTTCGGCAGGCGCGACACAAAGAACGGGGTTATCATCGCGCAAATCCCGACGGTTATTGCGTAGCCGATAATCAGATAAAGCCAGAGCGGCACTTCAATTCCGGCCCCTTTGAAACAAAGCGACAGAAGATACTGAATCGGCCGGTGTACCAAATATAGAGAGAAACTGAGTCCTCCGAGCCACACGAGCGGTTTGAACGAGAGCACGCGGCTTATAAACCCGCGGCTCTCACGCTGAGCGAACACGGCGATCAGAGCGATCGCGGGAATCCAGGCGCCCGACAGCTCTTTGACCGTCGGCGGAAGAAAACGGTAAGAAGCTACATATCCGATAAAAACAATTACAGCGCCAATCTCAAGGATTGTCTGGCCGCGGCGAAGCCTGATCCCAAATGGGACAAGTAACCAAACAACCATACCGAGCAGAAAATCGAATATCCTGACAGGAGGGAAGAAATAGAAAACCGATTCATGATATCGACCCGAAAGCCAGGGGATTGTCGACAGATATAACAGAAAAGCCGCTCCTATGATGAAAAAGAACTTCCTTCGGTCGGCCATGGCCAAAGCTATGAGGGGCGGAAAAATGAAGTAAAACAGTATGGTGACGCTCAATGTCCATGCAGGCCCGTTGCAGACCAAAGCCTGAGAGGGATTCAGAAGCCAAGCCTGAGTCAGCGTCAGGTTCGCGACAAAAGAATAGAGATGGATATGCCCCTCGGAAACAAGCAGAACGAAGAAAAGAACGGCACAGCAGACATTCAGAGGATAGAGTTTGAGAAGTTTACCGGAAATAAACCTGCGGTAAGAAAAGCCGGGAGCCACAACACGTTCGCTGTAGTGAGCCGACATCAGAAAACCGCTCAGACAGAAAAACAGCAGAACGGCAAAAGCCCCGAAAACATCCATATACCATGTGTATAGTCCGCCATGGTGTATGAAGATGGCCGTTGCCGCAAGAGCGCGGAGCGATTGAAGCTGAGGAATTTTTAGCATTGAGCGGTATGAATTGTGTTCGAGGTGCAAAATTAGCTAAAAAAGGCGAGATACGGCGGCCGGTTAAAGGTCATTAACTGCCATATAACACAATTAAGGTATGCCGCTTGTCGAGAATCATTATTTTTGGGTAATGCGGCTCTTTGACAGTTGATCTACCTTTGCAAACGGATAATTATACGAAATAACGGGCAGTAACAGCCATAATAAAATGTCAGCCCGGGCGCCGCGATGGTCGCCCGGGCTGAATTAGTATTGTCTGTCAGAATCAGATTTCGTCGAAGCGCTCGGTTTCGGGATCGGCTTTCTCGGCGTAGGTCTCCTTGATGAAGAACACACTAACGCCGCCAATTATCAGAAGCACACCCGCAAGAACGATCATGTTAAGCTGGCTTGAGCCTCCGAGCAGACCGAACACAGCTCCACCGAGAGCGGCTGCTACAATCTGAGGCAGTGTGATGGTTCCGTTGAAAAGTCCGAGATATGCACCCATGTGCTTGCCGGAAATAGAGTTGGTCAGAATAGTGAACGGCATGGCAAGCATGGCGGCCCAGGCTGTTCCGACAAGGAAATACGAAACGAACAGAAGCCATTTGTCAGCGATAAACAGGGTCGAGATAAATCCGATGCCACCGATAACAAGGCTGATAAAATAGCCGAAGCGGCGGTTGCGGAACATCGGCAGCACAATTGCCCAGAGGACAGAACCTACAGCCTGCACGGCAAACAGAATGCCGTTCCAGTTACCGGCCTCCTGATAGACAGGCGAAGCAGTTCCGTCGGAAGGATTCCAGCCGAACGCCTGTTCTGCGACAGCGCCGGCGTTATATGTCCACATATACATGAAGGCAGCCCAGCAGAAGAACTGGACAAGACCTACAGTCCAGAAAACCTTGGGGGCATGAACCAGCAGGGTGAAGATATTCTCTTTCTTCTCGTTCTTTTCTTCCTTAATGCCATGATATTCGGCATATTCCTTCGGAGGCATCTCCTTAACCTTTGCAAAGGTGTAGATAACGCAAAGAATCAGTATGGCAGCTCCGAGATAGAACGACCAGGTGACGGATTCGGGAATCTCACCTTCAGGTGCCTCGTTCTGGAATCCGAGCCACGTCAGCACAAACGGGAACAGGAAACCGACAACCGATCCGGCATTGCAGAGAAAACTCTGTATGGAATATGCGAGCCCTTTCTGCTTTTCGTTGACCATGTCGCCGACGAGCATCTTGAAAGGTTGCATAGAGATATTGATCGACAGATCGAGAAACATCAGAGCCACAGCTCCGAATATCAGTGCGCCCGCCAGTGCGAAATGGAAACTGCCGGCATTGGGAAGCAGACACATGACGACCACGGCCAGCAGCGCTCCGAAAACAAGATAAGGGAGGCGTCGTCCGAACCTACACCAGGTGCGGTCGCTGAGTGTGCCGACAATAGGCTGGATAATGAGACCGGCCAACGGTGGCAGCAACCAGAAGTAGCTGAGTTCATGAGGGTCGGCGCCGAGAGTGGCGAAGATACGTGAAATGTTGGCGCTCTGAAGAGCGTAGGCGATCTGAACGCCGAAGAAGCCGAAGCTGAGATTCCAGAGGCTCCAGAATGACAAGTCTGGTTTATTCTTCATGAATTTGATAAGGTAGATTATTGTAAGTATGAATTATTATTAAAGGCTATTTGACAAGTGAATAAAGCCATGGAATTTCTTCGGCCCAATGTTCAGGCTCGGGAGTCTCGAGCACAATAGGAATATTGTCGAAACGAGGGTCGTTCATAAACCTGACGAAGAAATCCTTGCCGAGATAACCCCGGCCCAGTGGCGCATGGCGGTCAACCTTGCTGCCGAGTTCGCGTTTGGAGTCGTTGAGATGGATGGCCGTGAGATAGCGTGATCCGATAACCGAATCAAACTCGCGCCATGTAGCGTCGTAACCTTCAGCCGTCGACAAATCATAACCTGCGGCGAACGTATGGCATGTATCGACGCACACACCTACCCTGCTCTTGTCGTCGACCCTGTCAATTATCCGGGCAATCTGATCAAAAGCGAATCCGAGGTTCGACCCCTGTCCGGCGGTGTTCTCTATCACAGCCTTTACATCGGCCGATTTATCAAATGCCATATTGATGGACTCAGCAATGAGATCGAGACAGGCATCCGGATCGATAGCGTTAAGATGGCTTCCGGGATGGAAATTCAGCAACTTCAGCCCGAGAAGTTCGCAGCGCCGCAACTCATCGGCAAATGCGTCGCGACTCTTTGCAAGCTTCTCGGGATCGGGAGATCCGAGATTAATGAGATAACTGTCGTGAGGCAGAATGAAGTCGGGAGAATAACCGCATGAGGCGCAATTAGCGCGAAACGCATCTATCTCCGACACACCGAGAGCTTTCGACTTCCAGCGGGCCGGATTACGAGTAAAAAGGGCAAACGACTTAGCACCAATAGATTGCGCATTCAATGGGGCCCGGTCAATACCACCGTCGGTAGATACATGTGCTCCGATATACTTCATAGTCATCAATAAATAGCCTACAAAGGTAGCAAATAATTATATAATGATGCCTCATATTTTCAATTAATTTCGAAACTATTCCCAAATTTTGTCCGAAGAAAAACGGCAGAAGACTCCCGATTCTCGTGCATAATGACTACTTTTGCATTAAAGTCCAATAATTCTTTCTCGCAATGAGCGATTCCTATCTCGACGAACTGAATCCGCAGCAGCGTGAGGCCGTCACTTTCGACGGCCGCAATCTTCTCGTGCTCGCCGGAGCAGGCACCGGCAAGACACGCACTATTATCGCCCGTGCCAAATATCTGCTGAACAGCGGTGTCGATCCGGCGCGGCTGCTAATCCTCTCGTTCACGCGCAAGTCGGCCCGCGAGATTGTCAACCGGCTCAGGTCATCGATCAAAGAGGGAGACAGCAACCGTTTTAAAGGGCAGACCTTCCATTCGTGGTGTATGGATCTCATTGACCGCAATCCGGCCATATTCAATTTCGGAAAATTCACCGTAATCGACGAGGAAGACCGCGAAAGCGCCTTCAGGCTCGTATGCGGCCGCCATTTCAAAAAGAGCAACTTCATCGAGCCGTCGCAGCTCGCCGAGGTCTACAGCTATGTTGTCAACGCCCGCTGCAATCTGTCGACCGCCCTGTCGAAACGGCTGTTCAACGGCCAGCTCGACGACGAGACCCGCCACAAGATTCTCGAGAAACTCCCGGTCTATCAGGACGTCATCCGCAAATATCTGGCCTTCAAAGCCGAGCGGCGCTATCTCGACTACGACGACATTCTTCAGAAAGTGGCTGTCGGCCTGAGCAAGAACAAGGAGGCCCGCGAATTCATAGCGGGCTGTTACGACCATATCCTCGTCGACGAGATGCAGGACACCAATCCGCTTCAATATCTTCTTTTGAGCGCGTTCTGGGACAGGTGTAATCTCTTCTGTGTTGGCGACGATGCCCAGTCGATCTACGGATTCCGCGGCGCTGACTTCAAGTCGATCCACGGCTTCACGAACCTCGTTCCGCAGTCGCAGGTCAAGAAGCTCACCATAAACTATCGCTCGACCCAGGAGATTCTCGACCTGAGCAACTGGCTGCTCGAACGCTCGCCGCTCCACTACGACAAGTCGCTTCAGGCCAACCGCGGCCCGGGCCTGAAACCTGTTCTGCTCCACTTCTCTCAGGAATGGGACGAGGCACGCGACATAGTTATGCGCATCAAGAATTCCCAGGGCGAAGAGGGCTGCAAATACAAAGACAATATGGTTCTGTCGCGTTCGAACTGGGGCCTGAAGGCTGTTGAAACGTGCCTGCTCGAGGCTCAGATTCCTTATGAAGTCTACGGTGGCACCTCGCTGTTGGCATCGGCTCACGTCAGAGACGTCGTGTCGGCTCTCCGGGTCGTGGCAAATCCGTCTGACGAGCTCGCCTGGGAGCGCTACCTCTGCCTGTTCCCGCGCATAGGCGAAATCACGGCAGCCAAGCTAATCGACAAGCTGCTCGGTAGCGAGTCGGTCGAAGATGCCGCCGCCATCCTCGCTGAAAGCCGAGTCATCGACCCCTCGGCTTCGGCCACACTGCTGGCGATACATAATCTGGCTGCGGAAGTGAACCGCGCCGTCGAGGCAGCCTTCGAAGGCCTCGACCGCATTCTCGAACGAAAATATAAAGAAGACTGGCAACGCCGTCGCAAAGATGTAGAGCTATTAGCCAAAATCGGACGAGCTTCAGAAAGCCTGACGGCCTTCATAGCCGACTATATCCTCGATCCGTCGCTCGCGACAGCCGTAAAAAACGAGAGTGACCCCGAAGACTGCGTCATACTGACAACTATACATTCAGCCAAAGGTCTCGAAGCCAGAAACTGCTATCTGGTCAATGTAAACTATAACCAGTATCCCTCTTCCAAGGCCGTAGCCAACGGAGAAGACGCCATCGAGGAAGACCGACGCTGCCTTTACGTAGCCATGACGCGCGCCAAAGACCGCCTGCTGGTTTATCGCAGCCAGAGGGCAGCCCAGGTTCTCGAATCGCTCGACGCCGGCGAACTGTATTTCCTTAATAATCTTCCTCCGCGGCTATATGACTTCGAGAGTCTCGACGGTCAGACGGGAAACTGGCAGGCATACACCGGTTCAGGAATCAGCCTCGGCGATGCCGAAGAGTTCGATTTCTCATAGGGGGCACTCTACCTGACCGCCCGGTGCTTAAAGAATGTGAAAGTCGTTAAGGATTCGAAATATCTTTGGTAGTATGGCAGTCACAGGCTACATTTGTGAACCTTTTCACATCACACTACGACTTTCAAACGATGAAAATCGCTCTCTACTCACTTCTTATGGCCTTGGCGATGGCCGTCACCCTACCCTCCGAAGCCCGACCGCGCGACAGCCGGGGCCAGAAAATGACTGTCTATGACGCCAGTGTCGTAGATGTTCAGCCGACTTTCCCCGGAGGCGAACGTGCGATGCTGTCATATATAAACCGGAACCGCGACCGCGGAATCAGGGTTGACGAACCTCAGCGAGTGATATGCGGATTCGTAGTCATGCCCGACGGCCAGCTTACCTGCATCAGCGTTCTGCGCGGTGTCGATGAGGCTGTCAACCGGGAGGCCGTGAGGCTTATAGAGGAAATGCCGCGCTGGGAAGCGGGAAGGCGCCATAACAGAGATGTAGCCGTATATTGCGTCGTCCCCATCGGATTCCGATAAAGTTTCGCTATCTTTAGATAAGATAGGATGCGGCTCGGCATTGTCACATGAAAATGTATTTTCATTTGCCACTGCACTCACCTTTCGCTATCTTTGCCCGAAACTTTTCTATCGATGCAAACTGTTAACCAATATCTGCGCCTCGTCGAAGACGGCCTCGGCGCCCTGAGATTCCCCGGCACTCCCGCCGGACTCTATCAACCGATTGAATATACGCTCGACGGTGGCGGGAAACGCCTGCGTCCGGTTCTGACACTCGCAGTGGCCGACGCCCTCGGGCTTAATCCGTCGCTGGCGCTGAATCAGGCCCTTGGCATTGAGATGTTCCATAATTTCACTCTTCTCCACGACGACGTCATGGACAAAGCCGACACCCGCCGGCGACGTCCTACCGTTCATGTGAAATGGAACGAAAACACGGCGATTCTCAGCGGCGACGCAATGCTAACGATGGCGACTTCGCTCGTTGTCGAGAACTCCGGCGATCGGCTGCCTGAAGTGCTGTCGATGTTCAACACGACAGCCATGCAAATATACGAGGGACAACAGTTCGATATGGATTTCGAGACACGCTCCGATGTGACGGTCAAGGAGTATCTCGACATGATATATCTCAAGACGGCCGTTTTGATGGGCGCGGCCTGCGCCATAGGTGTCATAATGGCCCGCGGCGACGAGAAAGCCATGCACGGGTTCTACGACTACGCCACTGACATGGGGCTTGCGTTCCAGCTTCGCGATGATCTTCTCGACACTTTCGGCGACCCGGCTGTTTTCGGCAAGAAAATCGGTGGCGACATCCTCAACAACAAGAAAACATGGCTTCTTGTCAACGCAATGGAGAATCCCGCCCTGCTGCCGTGGCTCGAAGCTTCGCCGTCACAGGAAAAAATCGATGCCGTCACGAAAATCTACCGCGAAATGGAACTCGATAAAAAATGCGTGGCTCTCGTCGACGACTACGCCTCGAAAGCTCTCCGACACCTCGGCGAACTCGATCTCAGCCCTGAGGCTGCGACGTTCTTCACAGACCTCGTCAACGATTTGAGCTCTCGCAAACAATGAGGCTCATAGACACCCACACACATATATATATGCCCGATTTCGACGCCGACCGCGCCGAAGTCGTTGAGCGGGCCCGACAAGCCGGGGTTGAGAAAATGATACTCCCGGCTGTCGATCTTTCGTCGATAGAACCGATGCGAAAACTTCGCGACAGCTATCCCGGCATTTTCGCTCTCGCCGCCGGAATTCATCCGACCGAACTCGGCGATGAACCGCGGGCAGCTGTCGATACGGTCGCAGAGCTGCTTGAACAGAATCCCGGGGAATTTGCCGCCGTCGGGGAGATCGGCATTGATCTCTACTGGGACCGCTCGCGCGAGACTGAGCAGATGGATATTTTCGAGCGGCAGATGAACATGGCGGCTCGTCTGGGGCTGCCTGTCATCATCCATTGTCGGGAAGCCCTTGATCAGATTCTCGAAGTCATCGGCGGTCTTGACGACGTGCCCGAAGGAGTATTCCACAGCTTCACGGGAGACAGCCGCGACGTCGACCGCATCCACCATGACGCCGGAGACTTCTATTTCGGGCTTAACGGCGTAGCCACTTTCAAGAGCTGTCATGTCACAGACGCGCTCGATGCCATCGGCGCCGAAAGGCTTCTGCTTGAGACCGACGCACCCTATCTTGCACCGGTGCCTAACAGGGGGAAACGCAACGAGCCGTCGTTTGTCGCCGACACTGCCCGCTTTATCGCCTCGCAAAAGGGATATGATATAGAAGAGCTTGCCGCTAAAACCTCAGAAAACGCCGTCCGTCTGTTCGGAATCTGATTTTTATTCCTGAGCGGCACGCGCGCGCCATCTGTCGAGCAGCGCCTTGAAATCATCGGGAAGTTCCGAGGTAAAAAACATCTCACGATGCGTTACCGGATGAACGAAGCCAAGCGTGCGGGCATGAAGGGCCTGACGCGGACAAACCTCAAAACAATTGGCCACGAACTTGCGGTAGGCTCCCGAATTGACCCCGCGGAGAATCTGGTCGCCGCCGTAGCGGGCATCGGCAAAGAGCGGATGGCCGATATGTTTCATGTGGGCGCGGATCTGATGTGTTCGGCCCGTTTCGAGAACGCATTTCACAAGACTGACAGGCCCTAACGGCTCAAGCACTTCATAATGGGTCACAGCATGTTTGCCTATTCCTGAATCAGGATCGAAGACCGCCATGCGGAGTCTGTCGCGCGGATCACGGTCGATATTGCCGACAATGGTGCCCGGCGACGGTGAAGGACAGCCCCATACAAGCGCCAGATATTCGCGCTTGGTCGTTTTATTGAAAAACTGCTTTCCGAGATTGGTTTTGGCATCGGGTGTCTTGGCCACGACAAGCAGTCCCGACGTGTCTTTGTCAATGCGATGGACGAGGCCCATGCGCGGGTCGTTGACATCGTAATCGGGATTGTCTTTGAAATGATAGGCCAGTCCGTTGACGAGCGTGCCGTTATAGTTGCCGTGTCCGGGATGGACAACGAGCCCTGCGGGCTTGTTGACGACAAGCACTGTGTCATCCTCGTAAACTATGTCGAGCGGAATAGGCTCGGGAAGCACCTCGTTTTCATACCGCGGCCTGTCCATCACAACCGTGACGACATCGAGAGGCTTGACCCGATAGTTGCTTTTTACCGGACGACCATTGACAAGAATGCAGCCTGCGTCGGCAGCCTGCTGAACGCGGTTGCGCGATGAATTCTGAAGCCGTTCGGTCAGGAATTTGTCGACACGCAGCAATGCCTGCCCTTTGTCGGCAACAAAACGGAAATGCTCATACAACTCCCGCGCGTCGTCAACAAGGAGTTCTTCGTCGTCCATCAGTCGAGGTTGAGATGTTCAACGCGCTCAGCCGGCGCATTTGCCATTGTGTCGACAATTCCGTCAAACTCAGGCATACCGTCGCCGACCTCAAGAACGATGCGGGCATTGACAGGAACGCGGGCTCCCGGCTGAAGACGCTTGCCATTATAACGGGCACCGAGAACAAGATCCTTGAACTCGCTCATGACGAGCTGTTCTTCGATATCCTTCACTCCGAGACCGATCAGGATCGCGCGCGCCTGACGCGATGAAATGTCGGTAAGGCGCGGCACGGTTACCGACTTCGGCGAGGTCGCATTGACAGTGACATATATCAGACGGCCCGGCTTGACACGGGTGTCTTTATGAGGATTCTGATCGACCACAACGCCGCGTCCGTAGCGACTGTCGTAGACCGAATCGGCGACCTCGACCTGAAAACCGCCGGCTATAAGCTTCTCCTGAGCACTGACATAATTCTGTCCGACAACATCAGGAACCGTCAATTCTTTTCCGTGGCCGCTCCACACGTCAAGCAACGAAAGGGCAAGCCACCCTAAAGCGACTGATATAAGCGCCATCAGCAAGAGATTCGCGATGACAAGCACTACACGATTGGCAGGTTTGTTTGCAGGTCGTTTCTGGTCCACAATTTTGACATTTGAGCCTACAAAGTTACAAAAAAATTACCGCCTCGGAATAATCCTGCCGACGAAAACTACACATAATAAAAATTTGGCCCGATTTGTTTGTGGATTCTTTACGAAAAGATTACCTTTGCGCGCTGTATGGAAGCGATTAAGTTCACTAAAATGCATGGCGCAGGCAACGACTATGTATATATCGACTGCTTCGAGTCGGTGCCCGCCAACCTCCCCTCTCTGGCAATCGAGATGAGCGACCGCCACAAAGGTATCGGCGGCGACGGCATCATCCTCATTCTCCCAAGCGATATAGCCGACTGCAAAATGCGCATATTCAACGCCGACGGTTCTGAAGGCAAAATGTGTGGCAACGGCTCGCGCTGCGTCGCCAAATATGTCCACGACAAAGATATAGTCAAAGGAACCCGCGTGGAACTCGAGACTCTGAGCGGAATAAAGACCATCGACCTCCGGATCGGCCCTGACGGAAAAGCCACAGGCGCCACTGTCGATATGGGAGCGCCAGTCCTGACAGCGCGTGAGATTCCCGCTATCGCCCCCGAAGATGAAATCAGGGAAATGCCGGTTGCGACAAGTTTCGGCACTGTCGAACTTACAGCTGTGTCAATGGGAAACCCCCACGGCGTAATATTCTTCGACGATCTCGACAGCGTCGACGTCCACAGGCTCGGCCGCGAGCTCGAGACCCACGCCATGTGGCCCGACCGCGCCAATATTGAGATGGCGCAGAAAATCGACGGACACACCGTCAGGATGCGCGTCTGGGAGCGCGGCAGCGGCGAGACGATGGCCTGCGGGACAGGCGCCTGCGCCACGGCTGTCGCGGCGGTCCTGACCGGGCGGTGCACATGGCCGGTAACCGTCAGGCTTCTCGGCGGAGATCTCATAATCGACAGGAATAAAGACAACGGCCACATAATGATGACCGGGCCCGCGGAAACGGTGTTTGAAGGGACATACCTCCGAAGTTAACGAAACCCACCCCGCTCTGCCCGGCTCAATTACCGACAACGAACTAACGATAAAAGCGAATATGTTTAAAGTCAACGACAACTTCTGCAAGCTTCCGGGCAGCTACCTCTTCAGCGAAGTGGCACGCCGTCTGGCAGCCTACTCAAAAGCCAACCCCGACAAAACAATCATAAAGATGGGAATCGGCGACGTTACGCGCCCCATCTGCCGCGCCTCGCTCGAGGCCATGCATCGCGCCGTCGACGACCAGTCGCGGCGCGAAACATTCCACGGCTACGGGCCCGAGCAGGGTTATGAATTCCTGCGCACGGCCATCCGCGACTACGACTACCGCCGCCTCGGACTCGACATCGACATCGACGAGATTTTCGTCGGCGACGGAGCCAAGAGCGACACGGGCAATATCGGTGATATACTTTCGCGGACCGACAAGGTGGCTGTCACCGACCCGGTCTATCCTGTATATGTCGACACCAATGTCATGGCAGGACGCGCAGGCGAGCTCGGCGGCAACAGCTGCTGGAACAACATCGAATATCTTCCCTGCTCCGACAAAAACGGCTTCGTTCCGTCGCTCCCCTCAGACAATGTCGACGTTGTCTATCTCTGTTACCCCAACAATCCGACAGGCACAACGCTGACGCGCGCCCAGCTTCAGACATGGGTTGACTGGGCTTTGAAGAACGGAGCGCTGATTCTGTTCGACTCAGCCTACGAAGCTTTCATCAGCGAGCCCGACGTGCCCCACAGCATCTACGAGATTCCCGGCGCACGCCGTTGTGCGATAGAATTCCGCAGCTTTTCGAAAACAGCCGGATTCACAGGTCTTCGCTGCGGCTATACAGTCGTTCCGCGCGATCTGACGGGACTCGACTCGAATAATGAGCCTGTCAGCCTGAACAAACTCTGGAACCGCCGCCAGACCACTAAATTCAACGGCGCAAGCTATATCATCCAGCGGGCAGCCGAAGCTATCTTCACCCCCGAAGGGCGCAGCGAAATCGAAGAAACCATCGACTACTACCGAACCAACGCCCGACTTCTTCTCGACGGAGTCAGATCAATAGGACTGACAGCCGTCGGAGGCACCAACTCGCCCTACGTATGGTTCAAGGCCCCTGACGGAATGAGCTCGTGGGAGATGTTCGACCTGCTTCTCGACAAGCTCCAGATCGCCGGCACTCCGGGCAGCGGCTTCGGGCCCGCAGGTCAGGGATTTTTCCGCCTGACCGGCTTCAATACCCGCGAAGCCACCCTCGAGGCTGTTGAACGCCTCAAAACGCTCTGACAAGAAATTACACATTGAGTTTCCAAAACCTTTCTTATAGTATTATTAATGTCAAGTTTAAGATTTAAAGTTGTAGAAGAGGCATTCGACCATACGGCAGTGCCGGTAGAGATTCCCAAAGAGCGGCCGAACGAATACTACGGCAAGCAGGTATTCAACCGCCAGAAGATGTTCGAATATCTTCCGCGCGAAACTTTCGAAGCCCTCGTCAACGCAGTGGAGAATAAAGAGCCGCTGCCGCGCCAGTATGCCGACAGTGTGGCCACAGGACTGAAACAGTGGGCTATCGACAACGGAGCCCGCCACTACACACACTGGTTCCAGCCCCTGACTGAGACAACCGCCGAAAAGCACGACGGATTCATCGAGCACGACGGCAAAGGCGGAGTAATCGAATCGTTCACGGGCAAGCTGCTCGTGCAGCAGGAACCCGACGCTTCGAGCTTCCCCAACGGAGGCATCCGCAACACCTTCGAGGCCCGCGGCTATTCGGCCTGGGACATCTCGTCGCCCGCTTTCATAATGGACAACACACTGTGTATCCCGACAGTGTTCATCTCATATACCGGGGAGTCGCTCGACTACAAGACCCCCCTGCTCCGCGCCCTCTCGGCCGTTGACAAAGCCGCCACAGCCGTAGCAAACTACTTCGATCCCAATGTAAAACATGTCGACAGCTATCTGGGTTGGGAACAGGAATATTTCCTCGTCGACGAAGCTCTCTATTCGGCGCGCCCCGACCTCGTCATGACCGGACGCACCCTAATGGGGCACGAAAGCGCAAAGAACCAGCAGCTCGACGACCACTATTTCGGAGCCATCCCCTCGCGCGTCGAAGCCTTCATGCTTGACCTCGAAATCGAATGCCACCGTCTCGGCATACCCGCCAAGACCCGCCACAACGAGGTTGCCCCCAACCAGTTCGAACTCGCCCCTATCTTCGAAGAGACAAATCTGGCCAACGACCACAACATGCTGCTCATGTCGCTCATCCATGAAGTAGCGCGCCGCCACAATTTCCACGTGCTGCTCCACGAGAAACCCTTCGACGGCATCAACGGCTCGGGCAAACACAACAACTGGAGCCTCGGAACCGACACAGGCGTGCTCCTGACCTCGCCGGCCAAGACACCGATGGGCAACCTTCAGTTCATCACCTTCTTTGTAAACGTCCTTACAGCTGTCTACCATCACAACGCCCTGCTGAAAGCCTCGATAATGTCGGCCACCAACGGACACCGCCTCGGTGCCAACGAAGCGCCTCCAGCAATCATATCGGTGTTCACCGGCTCGCAGATCGCGGCAATCCTCGACAAGATCTCGAGTTCCGAGAGCGACGAGCTCATCTCGATGAGCGAGAAATCGGGCGTAGACCTCAATCTGGCCCAGATTCCGACTCTGATGCTCGACAACACCGACCGCAACCGCACGTCGCCTTTCGCCTTCACCGGCAACCGCTTCGAGTTCCGCGCCGTAGGCTCAAGCGCCAACTGCGCGTCGGCCATGATTGCCCTCAACGCCGCAGTGGCCGACCAGCTCAATGCCTTTAAAGCTGCCGTCGACCACCGTATCGCAGACGGTGCCGACACTGTCCACGCCATCCTCGCCGAAGTCAAGAAGCTCATCAGAGAGAGCAGCCCGATCCACTTCGACGGCAACGGTTACAGCGATGAATGGAAAGATGAGGCCAAGCGCCGCGGCCTCGACTGCGAGACTTCGGTTCCGCTCATTTTCGACGCCTACCTCTCGAAAGAATCGGAAGAGATGTTCGCCCGCACCGGCGTCTTCTCTCGCCGTGAGCTCGAAGCCCGCAACGAGGTCAAGTGGGAGATGTATACCAAGAAAATTCAGATCGAGAGCCGCGTTCTCGGCGACCTGGCAATCAACCACATCGTGCCTGTGGCCTCGCGCTATCTCAACATTCTGCTCGACAACGTCAGCAAGATGCAGGCACTCTTTGACAACGGAAAGGAGATGGCCGAACAGGACATCGACACCATCAACCGCATCGCCGACCATAACAAGGCCATCAAGAACGGCGTCGTAGCAATGGTCAATGCCCGCAAGGTTGCCAACAAGATCGAAGACGAGCGCACGAAGGCCATCGCCTACCACGACACCGTGGCTCCCTACCTCGACTCGATCCGCCGCCATATCGACAAGCTCGAACTGCTCGTCGACAACGAAATGTGGCCTCTCCCCAAATACCGCGAGCTACTCTTCATCCGCTAATCCGACTCTCACCGGCTATAGCGGGCGCCCTCCATTGCGGACGGGCGCCCGCTGCTATTTGGGCCGCATTCGAAAGAGGTGGATAGATTCTCGGATTTTTTTGTTATTTTTGTGGTCTGTTATATACCAGCCTATGAAAGTCAAATCAATCATCGCTGCCGCTATCGTCGGGCTGTCTGCCCTGACATCCTCGGCCCAGACATCAGCCGATACGCCGCGTCTGTTCGAGCTGCCCTCGATCCCCGACAGCATAACCGATATCACCCAGCGCTACAACTACTACGTCAGCCACTATTGGGACCGTGCCAACCGCCAGAGCATGTTCTCGAACCGCAAGCTGCTCGCGGCTGCTTTCGTCGACTATGTATCGCCATTGCGCTACACACAGCGCAGCGTCGTCGAGAAGTCGGTCGCCGACCTGATGAAAAGCATCGAGAAGAATTCCGAGAACCAGCTCTATATTGCCCGTCTGGCCGAAGACTGCCTCTACGGCGACTCGGCCCTCTATCTGAGCGACGAGCTTTATCTCGATTTCATCCGTCCGGTGTTGAAGAACAAGCGTGTCCCGAAAGCCAACAAGGCCCGCTATGAGCTTCAGGCCACTCAGCTGGCCAACTCTATGGAAGGCCATAAGATGAACCCGATCGAGTTCACCGACATCAACGGCAACCGGCAGGTCTGGAATCCGGGCGATTCGATAGAGACGATTCTTTTCTTCAACGACCCCGACTGTATCGACTGTAATCTCGCCCGTGTGCGCCTCAAGGCCGATCCGACACTGAACCGCCTTATCGACGAGGGGCGTCTTCAGGTTGTGGCGCTATCTCCCGTCGAAGTTGAGGCAGGATGGATAGCTCAGGCCGTCGACTACCCCAAAAACTGGAAAGTTGGCGCTAATCCCGACCTCGACCTGACTCTCGACCTCCGCAACGGCACGCCTGATTTCTGGGTAGTGGCCAAAGACGGCACACTCGTGCGCAAACGCATTCTCGTTGATCAACTTCTCAATATATTCTCGCGCCTATGAACAAACCTAAAGAACGGGCAACCCGTCTTTTCATCCGCTTCTCAGGATGGACCTACAGCAATATGGCGCGCCTGTATATGCGCCTGTTCGTAGGCATCATGTTCCTGCAGTTCGGCATTCGCCACTGGGAGAACTTCGCCCAGCTGTCCGACACCTTTCCCACGGTGCTCGGAATGACGAGCCAGACGACTCTTATATGCATGATCGCCATTGAGATTGTCTGCTCGACGCTGATAATACTCGGTCTTCTGACGCGCCTGTCGTGTCTGCCTCCGCTGGTGTCGATGATATGCGCCGACCACTATGTCGTCAACCATATCATGCATAACAACATCTACGTGCTCAACGACACCGCGCCGGTTTATCTGCCGATAATGTTTATCGGGATATTCATCTTCATAATGATAGCCGGCCCCGGACGTGTGTCGCTCGACTACTTCATATCATTGAGGCTGCTCGAACGTCAGGGCAAGACCGAAGAAGAGGAAATGGACGAAGTATGAGAATCGCCGCACTGATTTCCGGCGGCGTCGACAGCGCCGTCACTGTCCACAAGCTCGTTGAAGAAGGCCACGATGTCGACCTTTTCTATATCCGCATAGGCATGGACGACGACTCGGGCGACTGCTCGGCCGAAGAAGATATTGAGATGTGCAGCCTCATAGCGCGACGCTACGGGCTCAGACTTGAGGTTGTGCCGCTTCATAAGGAATATTGGGAACATGTCATGAACGTCGCTCTCGAGAAAGCGCGCAACGGACTGACACCGAATCCCGACATGGCCTGTAACCGCGTTATCAAGTTCGGTTATTTCGAGGAACGTGCAGGCAAGGATTATGACCTCACCGCAACCGGCCACTATGCCACAACCCTGACAGGCCCCGACGGACTGACATATCTCGGCACTGCCGTCGACCCGATTAAAGACCAGACCGATTTTCTGGCCTCGATAACCTACGGCCAGCTCTGCCACGCGATGTTCCCTATCGGAAATCTTCCAAAAAGCGAAGTGCGCCGCATAGCCCTCGAAGCAAACCTCCCGAACGCACGCCGCCGCGACAGTCAGGGAATATGCTTTCTCGGCAACATCAACTACAACGACTTCATCCGCCGTCATCTTGGCGAGCGCCCCGGCCCTGTCATCGAGATCGAAACCGGCCGCAAACTCGGCGAACACAGAGGATTATGGTTCCACACCATCGGCCAGCGCAAAGGGCTCGGGCTCAGCGGAGGCCCATGGTTTGTTGTGCGGAAAAATATACCCGACAATGTCATCTACGTGTCGAGAGGCTACGATACCGCCCTGCAATACGGCACAGAGCTGCCTCTGACCGAGATGCACTGGATAACGCCCTCGGGGGCATCGGTGCTCGGCCCGGCAGACTCTCCACTGAAAGTATCGTTCAAAAACCGACATACCCCCGATTTCATCACCGGCACTCTGTTGGCGGGCGACAACGACGGAGAATTCATGCTGACCAGCGACAAGCCCGTGCAGGGCATCGCTCCCGGCCAGTTTGCCGTCATATACACTCCCGACCGACGTATGTGTCTCGGCAGCGGACTTATTACAGCTCCCACGAAATAGTACAACCAAACGAAATGGAAGAAAAGATAAAGCTCAGAGTGCTGGGAATATCCTACAGCCAGACTCACAGCGGAGCCTATGCGCTGATTCTCGGCCAGACCGACGGGCCGGTCAGAATTCCCGTTGTTATCGGCGCCACCGAGGCAAAAGCGATAGCTACACGCCTCGAAAACATAAACACACCGCGCCCTCTCACCCACGACCTCATTGTAAACATAACCCATGCCTTCGGCATCGGTGTCAAAGAAGTCTTCATCTATAAATTCGAAGACGGGATTTTCTCAAGCGAGATCACCCTGTTCGATTCGGAGCGCGAGGTGACCATCGACTCGCGCACCTCCGACGCCATCGCCACGGCCATGCGCACGGGAGCGCCTATCTACACGACCCCGCAGATTCTAAAAGAAACCGGCTTTGTGATCGAAAACGACCCCTTCACTTCCGACGAAGGCAACAACGAGAGCGGCGAACTGCCGGAACGCGGCTATAATCCCGCCGAGCCCCAGCGGATGCCCGACCCCTCGAAATACAGCCTTGAGGAACTTGAAAAGACACTAAATCGTCTTATCGAGCGCGAAGAATATGAAGAGGCTGCCCGAATCCGCGAGATAATCCGCAAGAAAACCAACAAATAATCTTTCCTCATTCTTTAACTTTGCTTTCTGACACCATGAAACTTCTAAAAGCACGCCTTATAACAATCAACTTCCTTGAATTCGCCGTATGGGGTGCATATCTGACCTCTCTCGGAGCATATCTCGCAGGCATAGGGCTGGCGGGCAAAATCGGCTGGTTCTACGCCATTCAGGGCATTGTGTCGCTATTCATGCCCGGCCTTATAGGCATTATCGCCGACCGCTGGATTCAGGCCCAGAAGGCCCTCAGTCTCTGCCATCTTCTGGCGGGACTTTTCATGGGAGCAGCAGGCCTCTATGCCTTCTCAAGCGGCCAGCCTGACTTCGCTGTGCTGTTCAGCCTATATACGGTATCGGTAGCATTTTTCATGCCTACGATAGGTCTGACAAATTCAACGGCATATTCCGCCATGACTGCAGCCGGCCTCGACACTGTCAAAGACTATCCTCCGATACGAGTATTCGGAACGATAGGCTTCATAGTGACAATGCTGTTTGTAAACTTCACAGGCTTCCAGAACACTGCCGCACAGCTGCTTACATCGGCAGTTCTCAGCATCGTCACAGCCCTCTATGCTCTGACTCTGCCGAAGTGCCCGGTTTCGGGCAAAGGTGAAAGCCGGAGCCTCGTCGACGCTCTGGGACTTCGCGCATTCACCCTTTTCCGGCAGCGCAAGATGGCGATCTTCTTCATTTTCAGTATGCTTCTCGGCGTGTCGCTACAGATAACCAACGGATTTGCCAACCCTTTCATCCAGGCCTTCGGGAAACTTCCGGAATATGCCGGAACCTGGGGTGTTGACAACGCCAACGCGCTTATTTCGCTTTCTCAGATGAGCGAGGCGCTCTGCATTCTCCTGATTCCGTTTTTCATGAAAAGGTTCGGCATAAAAGGAGTGATGCTTATAGCCATGTTCGCATGGGTTTTACGCTTCGGCCTGTTCGGCTTAGGCAATCCCACGATGCCGGGCGTAATACTGTTTATTCTGTCAATGATAGTCTACGGCGTCGCTTTCGACTTCTTCAACGTCAGCGGCTCGCTCTATGTCGACCGCCAGACCCCGCCTGCCCAGCGCTCGTCGGCACAAGGCCTGTTCATGATTATGACCAACGGGATAGGCGCCACAATCGGAACTCTCGGCGCACAGGCCATAATCGACCACAATGTTCTGGCCCGTCCCGAAGGGGTGGCACAGATTGACGGCTGGCATGAATCATGGCTTATCTTTGCGTCTTACGCACTCGTTGTGGCCGTTCTGTTCTGGATATTCTTCCGCGACAACGAACGCCAGTCACAGGCTACGCAAGAAAAAGACCGCATTCTGAACGATCCTGAAGGAATGGCCGTATGATACGCTTCTACGCTCCCGGACTCCCCGACGACACCGTGTTGCCCGAATCTGATTCGGGACACGCCATCAGAGTGCTGCGTCTTCATGAAGGTGATTCCCTTCAGGCCGTTGACGGCCGTGGAGGTCTATACGACTGCCGTCTGGTCGACGCTCACCCCAAACGGGCCATTGTAGCCGTCGAAAACCGCACAGAACTGCCACCGGCATGGGAGGGGAGAATTACCGTGGCCGTAGCTCCTACAAAGAATCTCGACCGCATGGAATGGCTTGTGGAAAAGCTGACAGAAGTCGGAATTGACCGCTTTGTGCCGGTTCTGACGGCGCGGAGCGAGCGGCGTGTATTGAAAACCGAGCGTCTCGAAAAGATTGCCGTTTCGGCTATGAAGCAGTCTCTCAAAGCAACCTTGCCTGAGATTTGGGAAATGACCCCTATCGATGAATTTATAGCGAAAACAGCCTCAGAAAGCGCTCAGCGCTTCGTCGGCTACTGTGATGATAACTATCCGTTGCTGTCTATGGCGGCAGAGATGAAGCCCAATATACCGACTGTTATCCTCATAGGCCCTGAAGGAGATTTTACAGCCGATGAAATCAGCCGCGTTGTTGCCGCAGGATTCGTTCCGTCGACTCTCGGACGAAACCGGCTGCGGACAGAAACAGCGGCCCTTTATGCCGCTGTAGCGCGCCACACAATCGACGCTTTAGCTGACTGAAGCCGGCGTTTAAAAGGGCGCACGTCCACTCGGATCGGGCACGAACGACTCATAGCTGCGGTCATCGTAATAAACCACGATATTCACAACTCTCTTGCCCGACCGTTCTGAACGGTCGGGGGCAAATGTTATAGTGGGCTTCTGCTCTTTAGGAACGGCACCGCTATCGGCGCGTTCCGACTCATAAAAACCAGTCTGCGACACAAAAGGCTCGGTGAAGTCAAGGCGGTCAGCGTCGGACGCAGGCTGAGCCATCAGCGATTCATTTTCCGGAATTGTAGCAGTGGAAACAGGCTGTTCTCCACTCTCCATCGACCCTTCGCCGAACAGTAGCCACATGATCGACAGATCAGGGTAGGCTGCATGGATTTTAGCGACGACTTCATCGCTCACCTTCTTATTGCGCCCATTGAGCAATTGCGACAAAGTCGGTCGGGGAATGCCGCATTGGTCGGCAAACTGCGTCACCGGAATGCGGTGACTGTCGATGAAGCTCTTAAGACGGGTTACAATATCCATAACATTTGCAAATTTAGAGTTGCATTTTCGGTTGCAAATGTAATGACATTATTTTAATTATGCAAATATCTAAATGTAAATTTATCGCTTTGCATTTGCAAAGTTAACATTTGCAATCAGCAATTAGGTTTACAAAATGGACGCAAGTACTAAAGCGTCGCTTCAAAAGTCGCCAATATAATCATGATTAATAGCTGATTACACAAGCTAAAACGCACCTATCGGACAAAAATCGTCCTATAAGTGCGTTCAATCTCTAAAATTTAAAGTGTAAACACAAGTTTTTCCCATAGCGCCTATGAAAATCAATATATTAAACTCATAGACGCATAGAAGTAAATGCCTTCGTATCGGCATTACAGTTTCATTTTACATCCGGCAACTTCTGCGATTCCCAATTTTGAAAATAATGATGGAAACCGATATTTACATTCTCAAACCGCTGTTTGGCTTCGGATTCGCAAATCGCAATTTCATTTTCAAAATTCCGCTGTTGCTATTTGCAAATGTCAATGTTGCATTTCAAAACTTTTTGGAATGCCGGCAGTCTCTTCTGCTCTTTCATACTCTATAAACACCCCCGACTCCCGAATAGATTGCGCTGAAGAGTTAAAAAAACGTAGTTAATGTTTACATAACTGTTCCGGCAACAAACGATAAATCAACAAAAAACGACATTCATTACCGAATCGCTAACTCATCAGAAGAGCCTCTGAGAATCGAATAATCACATTGAATCCGACCGGATGCACGGCCCGCGTCAATCTCACAGGCCCAGACCCGATTTTCTTTTCTCGGATAAAAAACTTATATTTGCAAAATAGTGACCGGCCGACTTGAAACAGAAACATTTCGGTTTATCTTTGGAAAAATGCTTTCAGATTTATTTGTCTCCGAATCAAAGACAATAGAAGACATTGTCAACTCGAATGCCTTTAACTTCGCCGTCGGCACCTCCGACCAATGGCTCTCCCTGTCGAAGGTTGCGATGTGGAGTTCTATCGTATGTCTGGTTACGGTCGGGATTATTGTTTTGCTTTGGCTGGCTATTCGGCCTGTTAAAAAACATATTTCCTCGATACGGCTCCAGGCCCTCTTCATCTGTGCCCTACTCTTCAATTTTATTGTTTATGATGTCGGGATGTGCACCGGCGACTTTACGTCGCTCTGGAGCAATGCGCCGATGGCGATCATCCATGCCTTCGAGGCTTTTCTGCTCAACAGCGATGTCAGCGCTATCCACGCTCCTTTCCACGAGAGCTGGATATTCATGCTCTTCTTCTCGCTCGGTCATCTGTTAGCCGCCATTGTCAGCACTCTTTTTATCATAAAGCATTTCGGCTACAACCTGATGTCGCGCTTGCGCCTGTTCAATGTCAGCCGCTTTGGGAAAAAAGTAAACCACACCTATATCTTCTGGGGCTTCAACGAAGCCTCGAAGAATCTCGTCAAGGGTATCTTCGACCATTATCGGGCCATCGGGTCGGATGACTTCCGCATTATCATAATCCGCGCCAATGCCGTCGACGACGAAGCCGATTCCCATATCGGCATCGACCGCGTTTTCCAGTTTCTGTCGCTTAAGAGCAACGAGATCGAGTTCATGGAAAAACACCGGTGCCTGACAACAAGCTCCTACGTCAACCCGGCCAACGTGGAGAGCAGGGTTGAAAAGGCCCGTGGCAATATTCTTCATTCGGTTCTGCACCTCCACAGCCTGTCGCGACTGATCGCAACCCGATGTGAAGGCCGCATCGACTTCATGTTCCTCGGCAACGACGAGCGCGAAAACATTCAGGCCGCAGAACTTCTTCTCGACGACAATGTGATCGAGGAATTCGCCGGTAACAGCGGAAAGGTGATTTTCCATTGCCGCGCGCGAATCAACAGCATCCACCGTGCCATCGAAGACAGCCGCGCCGGACAGCGGATAAGAGTCAAGATCGACGACTCTTCGCATATCTGTGTCGAACTGCTGAAGCTTCACGAAGAACTTCTCCCGGTCAACTGTGTCGATGTCGGGAAAGACGCAACGGTTGCCTCGCCGTTCAACGCTCTTGTAATCGGGTTCGGCGAAGTCGGCTGCGACGCCGTGAGATTCCTCTACGAGTTCGGATCATTTGTCGACAGCCGCAGCACACCCTGCGATGTCCAACGCTCCCCCATGCATATCGACGTCGTCGACCGTGATATGGCAGACCTCGCCGGGCCGTTCGTTGCAAATGCTCCGGCAGTCCCCGTAGCCATGCCGTTCCTGAAAGACGGCAACAGGAGCGATGCCGAGATAACGCTTGAAAGCCTCGACTGCCGCAGTGCCGAGTTTTACCTCAAACTTGAAAAAAGTCTTCCCACTCTCAACTACGTTGTCATTGCCACCGAAGACGACGAGCTCAACATTTCGCTCGCCATCAGAATACTGAAACTCGCCCTGCGTTGCGGCACAGACCTTGACAGGTTCCGCATTCTTGCGCGAATAAAAGAAGACTCCAACGGTTATTTCAGGCGAATCGCCCTACACTACAACCGCATGGCCCGCGCCCAGTCTGAAGCCGGCGACAATCTGACACAGACCCGAATAAAACGGAATGCCGATCTCAGTCTCCCCATATTCCTTTTCGGAAGCGATCAAGAAATCTTCACCTACGAAAACATCATATCCGATGATCTTGAGGAACGTGCCCGTCAGTTCCATAATCTTTACGATTCTGTCATAGGAACAACAAAACTTCCCGGGGCCACCGACGCCTGGGAATCGGCATACATGAAATTGATGCAGCTCGACGAAGATCATCTGAACTACTACCCTCCCTACGGAGCTGCCATGGCCCTGCGCCGTATGCGCGGACAGGATTTCGCCAACAGCCTTCATATCCTCACAAAACAGAAGCTTGCCGGAATGGCGCTCCGCGCATCAGGCAAAGAGGGCTTCGACTGGAAGACAATAAGCCGCAACAACATGAGCACCGTTTATCGCGATGCGCCTGACGACATCGCGGCCATACTGACTAATCTGGCGCGCACCGAGCATCTTCGATGGAATGCCTCTCATGAAATTCTCGGATATTCGCCCGGCTCCGTAAAAGATGAAGTGAAAATGCTACATAAATATCTCAAGGCCTGGCAAAAACTGTCAGCCGACACTCAGGCCTACGACTACAACGTCGTCGACATCTCGCTCGGCATACCAATCATCGGCCATAATCAGAACTAAACACCCATCCCCGCCATCGTTTATTCTGATCGACGCTCTAAACTGACTCCATGATAACCCGCAAGCCATTCCCTACGCCACATATTGTCTGCTTCGGTGAGGCCGAGGCCCTCGCAGAGACACTTCCGCTCTATGCCAACAGCCACCAGAGCGGGGCCTATGTCAGCAATCCGTCGAAACGGACACGCCTCAGTGTCGTCACCGACGACACCGACTTCATCGACGACTTTATGTTCGTACGTAAGGAACTGATTGAAAACTCATTCAGGCGCATCGTCGACTTGCGCGGCAAAATCCCGCAAGTCAGACTATATAAGCCGATGTATTACGGAAAGAGGCCCGACTTTGTGGGCACGGAATGGGAATTCGTTATCGGGAAAATCTCGTCGGAAGCGGTTCAGGCAAAAATGCGGCTCTGGGCTTCAGATCCTGACAGACAGCTGACGGTTTATCTGGGATTCGACAATCCCGTCCGCAACAGAAACTATGCTGAAATTCTTCGGCGACGGCTCGGCAGAAATCTTACTGTCGATCTCCGCGACGATGACCCGGTTGCGAAAAATGCCATGAAAAAAGAGTTCACCGAAATGGCAAAATATGTCAACTATGTCTACAATCTCAGTTTCGAGAAACTCGGTGTGCCGGCTGAGCTTCCTCAGAACGAAGTCGACGAGGCATGGGAAAAGGTCACTGACGATACCGCCCGTAATTCGAGCCTCTTCAATGTAATGTCTCTCGAGCAGAAGATGTTGCTGCTTGGCCACGATCGGAGCGACTGGGCAAACTTCTACGCCCTTTCGGCCGACGAAATAGAATTTCTTACGGCCGTCGAACACAACCGTTGGGTTATAGAGCGTCTTTTGCAGGGGAACCGCCCCTGTACCGACGAAGAACGCGCTGAAATCGAAGAGGATATGCGCCGACGACTTACTGACAGCGAATATCGCGGAAAACATCCGGTATCGCTGAAGAAAAAATATAAACTTGAACGGGGAGCCCATTTCGACCTATGTTCATTCGATGAACTGGGCGTTGACGAATCAGGGCTGCCGGTTACGCGCTACGACAGAGACCTCGTAGCTGCCATACCGCTAATAGTCAAGACATTCAGCGATCGTTACAATGGATAAGCACTACACCCTGACATCGAACAGCTGTATTTTCCATGGTGCCGGCGACCGCACGGCTGTAATCGGCAGCATGGAAGGGTGTGACTTCAGGCTGCCTGACGCTTCATCTGCTTTCTGCCCGGTTGTCGCCAAGATCAAGCCCGACACTGACGGCCGTGGCTGGCACATAGTAAGATGTTGTCCGACTGTCGCCGTTTTTGTCAACGGAGAACCGATTCGTCGAGTATGCTATCTGACCGACGGCGACGTCATCGAAACAGGCGGCAGCCGGTTTCGTTTCAATGAATTGAGAGAAGCTAACGAACGCCATAGTGTTATCAGAATCGAGCACCGTTCAAGTCCTCTGACAAAGCTTCTCGCAATTCTTGTTCTCGCAATCGCGTCTGTCGGAGCGTTTCTCATCTATGACTATAACCGCGAGCGGATAACCGGCTCCATGGCTGAAGAAATCGCATCGTCAATGTTCATGACGCGCGTCGACTCCATTCAGCTCGTCGACGTCGCCTCCGGGAAAGTACTGGAATCTTTCGTTTACGAAACGCCTCCTGTCGGATCGGCCTTCCTGACAACCGACTCGCTGCTCATTACCGCACGCCATTGTCTGCAACCATGGCTCAATGCTGTCAATCCGGTAGATTTCGGCCGCCTGCCGACCCTGTCGGAATGGCCGATCGCGCGGGCACTTGCAGTCGAGACAGCCAATCAGATTTCCGGCACCGACAGCCTCAGGCTACGTTCATTTATTACCCTCACCGACGCAAACGGACATCAGACAGCTGTCAGCTCCGACAGATTCACCCTTAACACGTCGGACGACGATATCGTAGAGCTCGGCGATTATTCCACTCCGCTCTATTGGCGCAGCATCTCTCACCGCTACCGCCGTTGCGACATGATGCTCGGCGACATCGCGGCAACGCGCTTCAACCGCGCCGGCTCAATAGCTTTGGCCGACTCGGCAGACATCAGGCGCCTGCTCAGGGAAGGCAAACGGCTGACCTTCTTCGGCTATCCGGTAACAGGCGTCAACGGCGCACGCCTTGAGCATTGCTCCGATGAGTTGCGGCTGCCATTGTCTGACCTGACCGAACAACCGGGCCGACTGATGCTGCTCGCCCATGAGGGCGGTCTCACGCCGGGATATTCCGGTGGCCCTGTAATAGTCCGCGACAGGTTCGGATTCCGCGCCGTCGGCATTGTCTCGGTTGTCGACGACAAACGTGAGAGCCGATCCTACTCAGTTCCATCATCAGAGATAAACACACTCAAATGATCAAATACTCCGAAAAATACCCTGAGGGCCCCGCGTCAGCGCTGGCAGGAGAAATCGATGAGAAAACCGCCTGGCAGATTCTTTACGACATAGCCCGATGCGCCGTGACATCGCGCGTCGCCATATGCCCCGACACCATATTTATTGACAATGACGGATTCTCGCTCGACAACAACGACCGGGCCGACAACAGTCTCTACACAGCTCCCGAAGGCTATTCAGCTCCATGGGCGCTGGCGGCTTCGGTCTTCTTCATATTCATGGGTATCGACATATTCCACGGGCGCGGAGGCTCAACACAGACCGTCGGCACCTTGATTCCCATTATGCGGCAAGGACTCGACGCCCTCAACTCAATCATTGCCGACAGTCTCAGCTTCGATCCGAAACGCCGCCCGACGCTTGAATCAATAGCCGGTGTCGCCGAAAAAGAGCTGCATCGGCTTGCCGCCGCAAAGGAAGAGTGCAAACAGAGTCTGACAGGCACCACTACGTTACCGACCGACGATAACCTCGAAAAATACTGGCCCGAAATAATGGAATGATATGAAAAAGCTCATTATCCTGACAATTATATTGTTATCTGCCGCCTCGGTTCGTGGCGCCGACACCGACCCCGAAATACAGAAACTGCAGTCTGTTGTGGCCGGCTTGCGCAAAGGGGGCGAGAAAGCCTTCAGAAACGCCGTCGGCAAGCTTTCGTCCGACAAGTTATGGACGCCTATGGACGAGCTGCGCATCGACCGCAATGCCGAGTGCCGGATAAGCGACGGCGTAGCCGGATTCAGACTGAATGCTGTCATGACAAATGCCGAAAACGCCGAACGCTATCAGACAACCACAGGATTATATCTGAACGGCGCCGACATGAGGTATAATTACTCTCTTGTCGAGAAAACCATTAAAGCAAAAAAGACCGTCACCTATAATCTGCCGGGGCGCTGGGGCCTTCAGACATTCATCGTCATGCCCTACGGAGGTGAAAAAGCGCGGTTAAAGGTTTGGGTCGTCAATGAAGGGCAAAAATTTTCCGTCAGGGAACTTCCCGACGGCGAAGTATGTGTGACCGGAGTCGCTCTGAAAGACAAGCCGCTGTTGCTTAAGATCGGGAATAACTCCGACGAGCCGGTCTCGTATGTCATAATCAACCATAATACGCGGAAATGAGACGGCTCGCCATATATATAGTAATGGTGTTCGCCATCCGGCTCGGAGCCGACGCCCACAAGCTGATAGACTCGCTCATCAGCGAAGGCAACCGCGCATACGAGCTCGGACAGGTCGACAAAATCAAGGCATGCGTCGACTCTATCGAGTTTATTCTCAATGCGGGGGGAGTGGATAATAACAACCTCATCGATTATCAGGCCGCGCTGTTGAAACTCCGCGGCAACCAGTATTATGAGGATGATCGGTTCTATATGGCCGATTACTGCTATCGCGAGGCACAAAACCTTATCGACCGCAATAGCGGCGTCGACTTCCACGGGCTCGACCTTCTTCTGCCTCGCGAACGCGCCCAGCTCCATTACCGTCTCGGCGAATATGATCAGGCCGAGGAACTGCTGAAAACAGCCGACGACATAATCGAATATGGCGGCCGATACCGCGTCGGCGACGACAACTATCTGACCCACAAGCTGTCATACGCACTGACAATGGCCAGGAACAAAAAATTCGACGAGGCCCTGGAAATGGCGACCGGGGAACTTGCGAAAGCACTTGACCGCAACAGCCGAGCCTATACCAATGCCGAACGAATGTATGCCAAGATTCTCCTTCTGGCCGACGTCGACAAGGAAGGAGCCCTGACAGCATATAAAAGGTATTTCGATAAGCAGAAGAAATTTGCCATGGCAAACTTCGCCGACATGAACGCCGGCGAGCGCGAACAGTTCTGGCATCAGCTGCGTCCGTTCATCGCCGACTGCTATCTGCTCGAAGAAGCCGATCCCGGATTTCTTTACGACGTAGCCCTTTTTTCAAAGGGGCTGCTTCTTGAACTTCTTCAGCGGGCGGGCAAAGGAAAAGCGTCGAAAAAAGCTCTCAAGTCGCTCAACTACCGATGGACTGATATTCAGAAAAAACTCAAGCGCGGTCAGGCAGCTGCCGAATTCATTGCATACGAAAAAGACAGCGAGGCTGAGATGGCGGTTGTCATCGTCTATCCCGAAGGCAAACCGAAATTTATAAAACTCACTCGGCCGGCTGCCGTTCTGGAAGAGGCCGGCGAAGGTCTGGAAACTTCGGAAATATATGACAAAGACTATATCTATGAAAGCCAGTTCGTCAACGATCTGGTGTGGACGAAACCGCTTCTCCAGTCGCTCGATGGCGTCGACAGGCTTTACTTTGCGCCTGACGGATATATCCATCGTCTTGCAATCGAATACCTTCAGGGGGCGGCCGAACGCGAGGTTTACCGACTGACCTCGACACGCCGCCTCATGGAACCTGCCCGCAGCGTCAGAACTGAAAAGCCAATGCTGTTGGTTGGTAACATCAATTACAATGCGTGGCTCGACTTGAGCGCCACCGACAACGACCAGATGGCGTTCAGCAGCTATCAGGGCTCATTCTTCCCTATCCTCGCCGACCAGTTCGACGAGACGTCGGCCATTCTCGAAGACCGCAACAATAAACTCGACCGCAGAATGGCTCTTCAGTATGCCTCGGAGGCGGCGTTCCGAACCGAAGCGCCCGATTACGAATCAATAATCGTCTCTACTCACGGATGCTTCCGGGGCCGTACACCGATGGCTACCGACATCAAACCTACCGCCTCCGACGATTGTCTGTCGCAGAACATAATAGCCTTTGCAGGCGTAAATCCCAATCTCGGCAACAGCTCTCTCGACCCATACACAATGGCCGACGGACTGCTTTCGGCACGCGAGATCCGCGATCTTGACCTCCGCCGTTGCCGGCTTTTCACCGTTGCGGCATGTCAGAGCGCCCTCGGAGTCATAACCTCCGACGGCGTCTTCGGCATTCAGCGGGCGTTGAAAAATGCCGGAGTCGACGCCATGCTGCTGAGCTTATGGACTGTGGAGAGCGATGCCACCAGCCGTCTCATGCGCCTTTTCTATGCCAACCTCGCCGAAGGCATGACACCGCGGCGCGCTTTCGCCGCTGCCCGCAAGGCGCTCATCGATGTAACCCTGCCGGATCAGAAAGTCTATGTCTTCGATCCGGCCACACTATCATATAAAGAAACAACCGAAAACCATCACCCGTTTGAGGCGCCCTCCCGAAGCAATGCGTTCATTCTTATCGACGCCCTTGAATAAATCCTCACCGACTATGAAATACCTTATCATCATTCTGACACTGCTTTTCGCCGCTTTGCAGATTGCAGCCCGCGACAATAATCCGACCGTCAACGTCGACAGCTGGGAGGTCAATGTGCGCCAGATGCCGGCCGACACCCGCAATGAGATAACCAACACAATGGAACGGCTCAACGGCTCGGCGCAAGACCGCGGTATTCTCGCCGACATCGGAACGACACTCGGAATCGGTGTTGTCGGTGGCCTCGTCGACGCCGTCGTGACCGAAACTTTCAATCTGATCAACTATCGGAAAAAACAGAAGGCCGAATGGATGAAAATGATCATGAACGAGAACAGCTACACCGACAGTATCTCGTCGATTCGCGGCATACGCGATTTCTACGCCTCAAACTCGCGCTTCGGAGCTCTCGACCCGAGCGACATAAACTTCGACGGAATAGAGATTCGCGGAATCCGCAACGGCAACGAGGTCATCTACCTAAGCTGTAGCATCGACCGCAATAATCTCGAGCATCTGTTCCGCCACAGCAAGTTCACACTCGTTATCGACTCGATGGCATTCTATCCCTATAATTGCCATCTCCCCAACCTGACAGCCAACGGAATCAAGACAATGAACGACCTTCGCCACGGCCGTGCCGCGATAAAAGGGGATTCGATAGTGCGCCCCGGCACGGGAGGAAACGGCTTCTCATTCGACGAGCGCAACGACCTGAGGGTGAAAATCAATTTTTCGATCTTTTCATCGTGGATCAATCAGGCAATACAGATCCATAAAGATGTAGAACTCGGAAACTTCACCTTCGACATCGCCATTCCCGACAACGTCAGGCTATTCAGCTATTCAAGAAAAGCGATAATCGACCGGGCGCAGAAACTGCCCGAAAACGAGCGCGAGAGTTTTCTGAACAGCCACCTTCTGCGCGTCGAAGGTGACAGTTTTGTCGTGCCGCGGTCATACATGCCTCTCAGCAACGGACGTCCGATGTGGGGCACCGGCGAATACACGATAAAAGTAAAAGTCAGCGAATCGTGCCGCTTCGCCGACAACAGCGACAAGGCTCGCCACTGGCGCGAAGACTATAAGCGGCTACGACAGATGCAGCAGCGGAGCGGAGAGGTCGAGGAATATTTCACCACGCTCTGGAACCAATATGGCACCCAGCTCGTAAAATCGTCATATTCAAGCACCTTGAAGACTGCTTTGACAGATCTCACCGGGCTTCCTCTGACTACGGTATCATCGCCGGCAAAATCACGTCCTTCCTCAGCGGGGACTCCGAAAAAATGACAAAACCATGCTGACAGTTTCGATAGTAACATACCATACCGACGAAGACGAGCTCCGGCAGTGTCTCGAATCGCTGGACACAGAAATAGTAAAGCGGATATTCATTGTAGACAACGGCTCTGAAGAACGGCTGAGGCTATTTGTCAGAGAGTTCGACAAAGTGGAATATATCGCATCGGAAAACGTCGGATACGGCGCGGCTCACAACAAAGCCATCCGCCGCGCCATCGCCGATGGGGCCCGCTACCATCTCGTTGTCAACAGCGACGTCAGGTTCAATCCCGAAACGCTCGACAGAATCGCCGGAGTCATGGACAGAAGGCCCGAAATCGGACAGTTGCAGCCTAAGATCGTCTATCCCGACGGCCGGTTGCAGCCGACGGTGCGCCTCCTTCCGACCCCTCTCGATGTTTTCGGACGCCGCTTTCTTCCCAAATGGCTAATGCGCCGCCGCAACGAACGCTATCTACTGTCGGAATTCGACCATTCACGCGAACTCAATGTCGCCTATCATCAGGGAAGCTTCATGTTTCTCCGCGTCGATGCGCTTCGCCATACAGGCCTTTTCGACGAGCGTTTCTTCATGTATCCCGAAGACATTGACCTGACGCGGAGAATCCACAGCAGCTATCTGACACTGTATTATCCCTCGGAAACAGTAGTCCACTGTCATCGGGCAGCCTCATATCGAAACCTGCGTCTACTGGCAATCCACTGCATCAACATGGCCCGCTACTTCAACAAATGGGGTTGGTTCAGCGACCGCGAACGCCGGCGCGTCAACAGAGAAATTCTGTCAGACATCAATGCGCGCTGACATCCGCGAAGCTTTGCCGTTCAGGGCTTTTTTGCTAATTTTGCAAAGAATATGGAACAATATCTCAGCGACCTGAACGAGCAGCAACGCGACGCCGTTGTATTCGTCGACGCTCCGTCTCTGGTAATCGCCGGCGCCGGATCGGGAAAAACACGTGTGCTGACCCGCAAGATAGTCCATCTGCTTCGTCTCGGTCTGCCCCCACAGACCATTCTGGCTCTTACATTCACAAACAAGGCCGCGCGCGAGATGCGCAACCGTGTCGAGTCTTCTGTAGGAAGCGACTGCGCCTCAAGAATATGGATGGGAACATTCCACAGTATTTTTGCCCGCATATTGCGCATATATGCCTCGCATATCGGGTTCCGCAGTGACTTCACGATCTACGACTCATCCGATTCAAAAGCTGCCATAAAAATGATTATCAAGCAAATGGGGCTTGATGTCAACACCTATAAACCGGCGGCTGTAGCAGCCACTGTCTCGCGGGCAAAAAACCTCCTTGTCGGCCCCGCACAATACGCTTCTGACAAGGATTTCAGATTACGCGACGAAAAAGCAGGACGTCCGATGACAGCCCGGATCTATCAGCTCTACAGCGAACGGTGCCGCGCCGCGTCGGCAATGGATTTCGACGACCTGCTCTACTACATGAATGTTCTGATGCGCGATCAGCCCGAAGTCTGCGACGCACTCCGCCGACGGTTCAGATATATCCTTGTCGACGAGTATCAGGACACCAATCTTGCCCAGCACAGCATTATACGCCGCCTGACCGAAGGGCGCAAGGGGCTGACGGTCGTCGGCGACGACGCCCAAAGCATCTATTCGTTCCGGGGCGCCAACATATCGAATATCCTCGCGCTCGAAAAACAGTATCCCGGATTGCGGACTTTCAAGCTCGAAACCAACTACCGCTCGACAACGCCCATCGTCGAAGCCGCCAATTCGCTTATTGCGAAGAATGTCAGGCAGATTCCGAAACGTGTTGTCAGCGCTCTCGGCCGCGAAATAAAGGGTGAAAAAGTCAGAGTGGCGCGCGCCTACAGCGACTACGACGAAGCCGCCCTCGTGGCTCAGGCCATCACGCGCCGCCGCCATTCCGCCCACGACAGCCTCGATGAATATGCCATTCTCTACCGCACCAACGCCCAGAGCCGCGTTCTCGAAGAAATGCTCCGTCGACGTGCGATTCCTTATCGCATCTACGGAGGCCTGTCGTTCTATCAGCGCAAGGAAGTGCGCGACGCCATAGCTTATTTCAGGCTGATTCTCAACCCCGACGACGACGAGGCCCTGCGCAGGGTCATAAACTTTCCGGCGCGCGGCATCGGCGACACTACTGTCGGACGACTTGCCACCGCCGCAATGGAACATGGCGTCAGCATAGGTCGCGTCATATCCGATCTCGACGCTTATCAGGCTCAGGTGACGGGCGCTGCCCGAAAACGCATCGGCGAATTCGTGACGCTCATGGAAAGCCTCCGGGCTCTCAACGAGTCGGGTGCCGACGCCTATACAATCGCCGTCGCCGTTATGGAGAAAACCCGGATAATGCAGCAATACGTCACTGAACGCACTCCTGAGAATGTGGCGAAAGTCGAGAATCTCGAAGAATTGATGTCGGGTATTCGCTCAATGGTCGATCTGGCCCGCGAGACTCCCGACGGCGATCCGTCGCTGGCAGCTTTCATGGCCGACGTTGCCCTCGCTACCGATCAGGACAGCAATGAAGATGCCGACGAAAGGGTTACCCTGATGACAGTCCATGCCGCAAAAGGACTTGAATTCAATAACGTGTTTATTGTCGGACTCGAAGAAGACCTTTTCCCGTCGAACATGGGCGGCGAAACAGCCGAAAGCATCGAAGAGGAACGGAGATTGCTTTATGTCGCGATAACGCGCGCACGCCGTTACTGCATGATAACCTATGCCGGGTCGCGGTTCAGGTCGGGACAGACCGTGGGATGCCGCCCTTCGAGGTTCCTCGGCGACATCGACTCTGAATGGATAAACTTTGAGGAAGGAAGCCGTCCTGAAAAAACTGTTTCTGCAAGAAATCCGATATCAGACTACCGGCGCAGTTTTGCCGAGATGCCGTCGGCTCCGAAACCGCGCTTCACTCCCCCTTCCGCGACAAAACAGAATACGGCGGTTCAGCAAAGCGACATGACTCACCATAAAGCCTCGGAACTCACCGAAGGCATGAGCATAGTCCACAGCCATTTCGGCCGCGGAACTATAATAAGCATCGAGACTGCCGACGATCCGCGCGTAACAGTCGACTTCTCTTCGGAAGGACGCAAGACAATGCTTCTGCGGTTTGCCAAATTCGCCATCGAAAAATGACACAAGAGAATCTTACCACACCTTATTATATAGTATACGAGACCCGGCTGCGCCGCAATCTCGAACTTATCGCCGACGTAGAAAAAAACGCCGGGGTAAACATTATCATGGCCTTCAAGGCGAATGCCCTATGGCGCACATTCGACATCATCAGGCCATATAACCGCGACTTCACCGCCAGCTCGCTGAATGAGCTGAGGCTCGGAGTGGAAACTCTCGGCGGAGAGGCCCACGTCTACTGCCCGGTCTACACTCCCGCCACAATCGACAGCTTTCTGGCCCATGCATCACATATCACCTTCAACTCGCTCGACCAGCTCGCCCGATACGGTCTCCGGGCCAAGAATGCGGGCGTATCAACTGGCCTACGTGTCAACCCGCGCTGCAGTGTTGTCGAAACCGACCTCTACAACCCGGCATTGCCAGGCTCGCGTTTCGGAGTGACCTCCGACAAACTTCCCGACACACTCCCCCCGGAGCTCGACGGGTTCCATTTTCATGCCCTGTGTGAGTCGACAAGCCATGATCTCGAACGTGTTCTCGACGCCTTCGAAGAGCAGTTCGGCAAATGGCTCCCGACTCTCCGATGGGTCAACATGGGGGGCGGACATCTTATGACACGCGAAGGTTACGACACCGGCCATCTCATCAGCCTGCTCAAAGCCTTCCGGAAACGTTACCCCAATCTACAGGTTATTCTCGAGCCGGGAAGCGCATGGACATGGCGCACGGGCGATCTGATCACCTCGGTTGTCGACGTAGTCGAAGACTCGGGAATAAAAACAGCCATCATAGACGCATCCTTCGCCTGCCACATGCCCGACACTCTTGAAATGCCCTATCGGCCGGCTATAACAGAAGCTCTTGCCGACGACGCGACATCGGGCCTCCCCTACCGTCTGGGCGGAAACTCCTGCCTGAGCGGAGACTTTGCCGGGCCATGGCTTTTCGCCGACACGCTCAAAACCGGACAGAGGCTTACTCTCGAGGATATGAACCATTATACCACTGTGAAGACCACAATGTTCAACGGTCTGTCACACCCCGACATCGTTCTTGAGCGCGCCGACGGCCGCATCGAGATTCTCCGCCATTTCGACTACAACGACTACAAAAACAGAATGAGCTGATCATTATGCCACAATTCTCAGTAATAGTACCGGTCTATAACCGTCCCGCCGAAGTCGAAGATCTTCTGGCAAGCCTCGCCGAACAGACATATCGCGACTTCGAGACAATCATCGTCGAAGACGGCTCGACACTGCCCTGCGGATATATATGCGACGCATATGCCGGCCGGCTCGATCTCCACTACTACCCCAAATCCAACGAGGGACGTTCGATCGCGCGAAACTACGGCATAGAACGCTCGCGCGGCCGAATGCTCGTTTTCTTCGACAGCGACTGCGTTATTCCTCCCGACTATTTCGAGATTCTGTCGCAGAGCCTCGCCGAAAAACCTGTTGACTGCTTCGGCGGCCCCGATGCCGCCCACGAGTCGTTCTCGCCGACACAGAAGGCGATCAACTTTGCCATGACGTCGTTCCTGACCACCGGCGGAATCCGCGGCGGCCGACATTCGATGGAGAAATTCGTGCCGCGCAGCTTCAATATGGGCTATACCCGCGAAGTCTACGACAAAGTCGGAGGTTTCCGCGAAATGTTCAGCGAAGATATTGATATGTCGACGAGAATACGTCAGGCCGGATTCTCGACAGCCCTGATTCCCGACGCCAAAGTTTATCACAAAAGGCGTGTCGACTTCGCGAAATTCTGGCGGCAGGTTCATGTTTTCGGAATGTCGCGCATAACCCTTAAGGAACTTTATCCGGGCTCTCTCAAAATCGTCCACACTCTGCCTGCCGTAGCCACTGTCATAGGGCTCGTGCTTCTGCTTCTCGGCATATTCGTCAGCCCATGGTGGCTCCTTCCGATCGTAATTTATATCGCGGCATTGTTTGTCGCCGCATTGTGTTCGACAGAATCCCCCGCAGTCGCCTGCCTTGCCGTTCCTGCCGCCGCCATACAGATCTGCGGCTACGGAACGGGATTCATCCGCGCCTATATCAACAATATTCTGTTGCGCCGCGGCCGTAACCTCCAGCGTGAGATCGAAATGCGCCGCGGAAAATGAGCACCGTCAGAATCACCGACCTCAACGCCGACGACCGACCGCGCGAAAAAGCTATCCGATCCGGAATAAAAAGCCTGAGCGACGCCGAGTTACTGGCCATAATAATCGGCCAGGGACTTCCGGGAATGTCGGCTCTCGACATGAGCCGGAATATGCTCTATTCATCTTCGGGCTCCCTGCCCGACATAGCGCGAATGTCGATAAAAGAGCTGACGCGCCGCTTCAAGGGAATCGGTGATGCCAAAGCAGTCAGCATTGCCGCCTCATTCGAACTCGGAGCGCGCTGTTCGTCGGCGATGAACCGCTCTGCTGCTCCGAATAAAATTACCGGGAGCGAAGATGCCTACAATCTTCTGCGCGACAGCATGGCACTCCTTCCTTACGAAGAATTCCGCGTCATTCTGCTGTCGCGCTCAAACGCCGTGATAGCCGACCGCCTCATTAGCCGCGGAGGAACAGCCGCCACTGTCGTCGATCCGAAAATAATCATGCGCGAGGCCATCGACCATCTCGCAGCCGGCATGATCCTTGTCCACAACCATCCGTCGGGAGCTCTTTCTCCGAGCGCCGAAGACGACCGGCTGACACGCAAAATCAAACAGGGAGCCGAATTGCTCGACATTCGCGTTCTCGACCATATCATCATAACCTCGAAAGGATTCTACAGCTACAACGACAACGGAAAAATGTAAGATTTCCCGGCTAATGACAGATTGAAAAACACAAAAATCGCGGCAAAATGCCGCTATAAATCAACTGTTTAACAACATTTAACAAATGGGGGGGTAAAATTCGTCATTTTCAAATTTAAAGCGTATATTTGCTATCGAATCTTTAATCTAAAACCGGCCGTTTGATTAATTGATTAACAAAATCATCTATTATCTTACTATTCATTTTTAACTAAACCTTATTGTGAAAACATTACTTCGCTACTCCCTCTCAGCGCTGCTTGCTTTCGCAGCCACAATTCCGGCTCACGCATTCAAGCCTATCGTGCAAAGGCTTGAAGTTCCGGCCCGTTATCAGAAAATCGTCGACCGAATGTCGCAAGGGAAAAAAACCGTCAACAGAACATACAGATTCTCCCGCGATGAAGCTATAGCCGCTTACAAAGCACAGCGGGCATCTCGCGCAGACGAGGCCGGTTATAATGTGACCGTCAACCTCAGATATGATTCGTCAGAAGAAGCTGAACAAACCCCATTTTTCACAGCTTCCGCCTATGACGCCACTATCGACGGCATGCCTGACGCCTGGGAGATGGGATTCTTCGACCAAGAAACGAGTGCCTATAATTTCGAAGGTATAAAAGCGGGGACATACAATATAGTGACATATATAGAGACTCCCGAGGGAATGAAAGTCATCTGCCGTGACAATGTGACTGTAAACGGCGATATGACACTTGATTTCGACATCGCCGAATGTACCAACCATATTGTGTTCAAGGTCGTGAACAAAGATGGTGAGCCGATTGCGAGCGACATCTACGACCCCGCCACCGACTATTCCACAATCCTCATCCCGGGCAATTACGCCGATATGACCGGAAACATCGATTTATTATTGTTTTATAAAGGAACATGCGAGGCCGTATTTGCCAGCAACAACTTCAGTTATACGCTTGACGACGGAACAGTGACATCTCTGTCGGAGCGCAACTACAGTGTATGGCTATCTCCAACTGTTAATTTCACGGCAGGACATGTCGATTGCTTCTCCGACGCCAGCGGCAATCATTTTGTAGCCCAATATGCCGCCGAGAACAAAACGCAGACCATCGTCAACGATCCTGCCGACTATGTCACAGTCGAAGAAAAAATCATCGAGACCCCTCACGTGCAGTCTATAGATCCTAATGATGAGTTTGCCATTGAAATCAAGGACTATGTCTGTCAGCACTACTATACTATACAAGACGGGATTATAGGCGCGTTTAGTCTTTCAGATTTATATTCATCAGGGGATCTCGGCGTTAATAACAATGTATTGCACATCTGCAAGAAACCTAACGGTGTATTTGATATTGCATGCGCCGTGGCTGTCCTCGAAGATAAAGACGATATGTATGTCGAAGGCAACAAAATCGTGGTTGGCTCCGACAAGAGCGTAACCCGCTATGCAACAATGCCGTCGAGCGACTTCACTTATAACAGTTTCTATAACTACGACGGTGATGTTGTAGGAAAACTCGACGAACGCTTTGCCATCAAAACGGCTCCCGAGATGGCCTACGGCGCTTCGATGCCAATAACGGTGTTCCGGCCGATGCCCTGGAAAAAAGGCAATTATCAGTTTGCGTTTGCCTCGGCAGGACGCCTCGGAGAATATCGCTCTGTCGACGCCATGCACACCTCAATCGGCGTCAGACTCAACGGCGAGAGCATCGTCGGCGGCTTTGAAACTCTTGGAGATCTCTTCAACAGCTGGTGGGAGAATCCCCTTGGCGAAGGGAAAATCGAGGTTGACATTGCAAACGACAATTTTGTGACGTCCGATGGTGTTGCCGGTCTGAACACCTGTCACACGGAATACGACACGTCGCGCGACGACTACGAGCCGCCGGTGCTCTGCGCCATGAGAACGCTCAACGCAGAAGAGGCAGTAGTCCAGTCGTTTGCCACTGCCGATGAGGCCGCCGCAGGATTTGTTGAGATAGCTATCACCGATCTCCACATGAATCCGATCACAGGCAACTACGACATGACCCTCGACGCTCCTGAGGTGAAGATGGAATACGCACCCTACCGAAGCGACAATTACAAGGAGATATCCATGACCGAAAAAACCGAATGGGCCAACATTCCCGGATTCGGCCGCCATTTCATCGGCAATCTTCCGAAAGTCGACGAAAAAGCCCATTTGGGATGGTTCGATCTGCGGATCACCCTCACCGATGCGGCCGGCAATTCGCAGAGCCAGCTTGTCCGTCCCGCTTTTCAGGTAATGGAAGTCGCCTCTATCGGGCAGACTGCCATAGATAACGGAGTTGCCGAAGTTGTCGCTGTCTACAATCTTCAGGGCCAGCGGCTGAACAAGCCTGCCGAAGGACAGACAGTGATCGAGCTTCTCAGCAATGGTTCCGCGCGAAAGGTGCGTCGCTGATCTGCGGCTAATATCCCCCGATTTAGAGCAGGCGTCGGCCATCGGTCGACGCCCGTGCTTCATTGTGGCATCCAGAAAGAAGCTCACTGACATTTTCAAGAGCCATCTGAACGTGGCCTATCTTGAGATCAGCCGAGAAGAACACGGGAATCATCCTCGGTGTCCCGATATAGGCTGTAACCGGGTAGTCCGACATTGCGCCCTCATATTCGAAGGTGAAAACGATGGAATAGACCGGCAACGTCACTCCGTCGAGCTGGAGATTCGTCTTGCCGTTATAGCGAACCTGAAGCTTCCCCGGATCGGCGCCCGTTATTACCACATCCCGGAGCTGACCGGGCTGCATGGAGTCGAAATCGAACACCGAGCCCCATTTGAACAGGCTCAGCATATCGGCCGTTATCGTAATGGCCTGCATAGTGGCGTCGGAAGCGCTTAGAGTCCCCTTCCCCATGATATTTTTATAGGGATAGTTGCGCTGGACATTAAGAACGCCGTCCGGGCCGACTGAGACCGTCGGTTTGGTATAAGTGCCGTTCTCATAGATGACATCCTCTGAAAGCGATGGGGCGCTCTTCAAGGTTGCCATCAGGGAATCTTTAACCGAATACAAACGGCCGCCCCACGGAATACTGCGTGCGGAAAAAGAAACACTGACAGTATCTCCCGAGGCACGGGTGACGACGGTGCCCTCGCCGGCAGTCTTGCTGATAAACCCCCAGTGATAGTTCATACGGTAATGAAGGGTATCGGCCGACAAAGTGTCTGACTGGGCGCGTGCCGTCAACATGGCGGCAGCCAATACCAAAAACAATAATAATTTACGCATAATCATTCGGGCTGACGGGTCAGCGTGTAAGGATTCTTGTTAAGTTTGAATTTCAGGGTCGTATCGTCGATAATTTTGACATCACTGAGTTTCATGACGCCGGAATATCGCTCTGTGGCGGCTTTCAGCAGCTGACTTCTGACACTTTTGGCAAACTGCGGCCTGAGCTGCTCGGTGAGAGCGTTGTCGACATCGTCGGAGATATTGGTCGAGATCAACACTGCTTCGGGATCGACATTGACAACGAGCGTCGACATATCGAGAGAAATCTCGAGCGCTTCTGACGACGTTGCCGTCCACTTTCCGCTGACAGTGGCATAGCCACTTGCTGTCAGGCTTACAGGAGTGCTGATGCCGGGAGTGCCCTGCACGGCGCCCGTCACCGAAATCAGCGAAGTCAGTTGAATCAGACCGCCGTCCTTTACACTGTCGAGCGGAGTAAAGGCATAAGTCTCGATAATTGTCGCAGAACTGGCGTCTGTGTCGATCAGACGCTCGGGCACCGAACTCCAGGCACCGCGCAGCTTCTGAGCCAGATTATAGGCCGATGAACATCCGACAACTGCAAGAAGCAGTGACACAGCAGCAAACATTCCAAATAAACGTTTCATTTTAATCTCGGTTGAAAAAAGGTGTTCGCAATGAAATTATTCTATTTCATTAACAAATCAGGAAGCCAAAGAGTTGTCAGGCGACCGCAAAAACGGGCCGGCCGCCCGAGACAGCAGGTTCGGGCGGCCGGCAAGCAATGATATACAGTATTGGAAACTTATTCGACTTTATTATCGGGCTTCATGTCGTAAGAGGTCATGGCGATCGTGAATCCCCAGTAGATGAATGCCAGAGAGGTCAGGAACGAGGTCATCTCCATATCGCCGACCCAGCCGGCCTCGATGAAGAAGAAACCGATCATAAGCATCAACACACCGTTGATGAGATAGAGCCACCAATAGCGGCGGTTGCTGCCGGCAACCGACGACATCAGCTGGCTGATACCCCAGTAGATGAAAATGAAAGCGATAAAATAGGGGAACACGGCCTCAGAGAGAACGATGCTTCTGACAAGCATGAATCCTATGAACAGATCTATGATGCCTCCGGCTATCCACCATCCCCATCCACGTGCGCGGTCAGGACCGGAGCCTACACAGAGCTGAACGATGCCCGTCAGGACGAGCAGCCATCCGAAAATCTGCGATGCAATGGCATAGCCTGCGACAGGCCAAAACCAATAGGCAAAACCGCAAAGCACCATCATTATACCAACGAGAAGAACAACCCACCAGGCGCGGGTCTCGCCGAAAAAGTGAACATTGAGAGCTTTCATAATAAATAAGTTTTAGTGAACAAAGTGATTATTTCTTTTCTTTGCTACTATAACAACCCGTTAACAAATTTTGTTTGTCGGCTTTAACAATTTAGCTCTCGGAATCAGGCATCGGAAATCAGCGGCAATCAGGGCAGTAACCCGTTATCAGATAAGACACAGCCGTAGCCCTGTAGCCGGCGGGGAGCGAAACCGCCGGAACAGGCAGCTCTCTGAGACACGTTGTCTTGCGACAGCGCAGACAAGTGAAATGGGCGTGAACGTCGCTATGCTCAGCCGACGGACAGACGGCATAAAAGGTTATGCCATCCGGCCCGACAAAACTGTGGGCCAGATGGTGTTCGACGAATACCGACAGCGTCCGCGAAACCGTAGAGCGGTCAACCGTCTGGAGCAGCGACTCGATATCGGTCTGGCTCAGCGCGCGGTTCTCTGAAAGCATAGCGCGGAGAGCCATAATGCGTATCGCGGTCGGACGTATGCCGTGCGCCTCAAGACGCTCTTCAATGTCTGTCATCGGCCGGAGAACAATTGAATCCGAGCCCCTCGACCTGTTCGACAACCGTAGCCGGATCGACATTGCCCGAAACTGTTACCGTGCCGTCGGCGAGATTGACATCTACCGAGGCCACCCCGTCGATAGCGCCGACGGTACGCTCTACAGAGGCTTTGCAATGGTTACACTGCATTCCCTTGACTATGAAGCAGGCTGCGTCGGAATCCGACACCGATGCCTCGTGATGGTGTTGATGTTTATGTAGCATGGCGTTTATAAGAAGAATAACAAAGATAACGGCACAAAGTATTTTCCACCATGGAAAAGCGTCCATCTCGCAGCATGCATCGCCGGCCGACGACAGGGCGAACCAGCTCGCCGGAAGAAGATAGTCGATCACGAGACCGAAAACTATCGCTCCCAAAACAATTGACAGTGTGTAGAGCACCATGGCACGCCGGTCGAGAGCCTTTCCGATAACAATCATGGCTGCGGCATTGGTCGCCGGGCCGGCCATAAGGAACACCAGAGCCGCGCCGGGCGAAAGGCCTTTGAGCATCAGCGCCATTGCTACGGGAATCGAGCCGGTGGCACACACATACATCGGCACTGCCACAACCAGAATCAGAAGCATGTTGAGCAGCGGATAATCGCGCAGCCCCGTCAGAAAACCGTCAGGTACAGCCACTGCTATTATTCCGGCAAGGACGAGACCGATCGTGAGCCATTTGCCGACATCCTGCATCATGTCGACAAAGCCATAGTGGAGAGCATCGGCAATGCGGGCCCAAAAACCGTGGCGCCGCTCGTCGGCAACAGCAGCGACAGTCTTTGCCTGAGCAGGCTCAGGACAGAAACGCGACACCAGCGATCCTCCGAAAATTGCAGTGACAAATGCTATGACCGGGCGCATCAGAGCCATAGGCAATCCCATGGTTGCGGCTGTGGCCAATATGGAATCCACACCGGTCTGAGGCGTTGAGATCAGAAAAGAGACTGTGGCGCCACGCGACGCCCCGCTCTTGCGCAGCCCCATGGCTGTCGGTATGACACCGCATGAACAGAGCGGCAGCGGCACACCCATCAGAGCCGAATTGACAACCGGGCGGAATCCCGGGCCGCTGAGATGGCGGCTGAAAAACGATGGCGGCACAAAAGCATGAAGCAGACCGGCCACGAGAAAACCCAGCAAAAGATAGGGAGCCATCTCGAGAAGCAGGCTGACGAATGGAATTATATATTCTTGCATGATGATATAGTTTTGTTTGGTGCAAAGGTCGCAAAAAAACAGTGCAACACTATTGCAAATTCTTCGACGTGTGGAGCGATCCGTCGGCTGAGCGGCGGGTGATGATTACAACTCCACGGGTATTGTCGGCGACACGGCGTCCGAGCACGTCGACTTTTGAGACAATCTCTCCATTGTCTGAATAAACGGCTTCAGCGCCGGCGTCGATATATCCGAGAGCCATCAGCAGCCCGCGCCGGGCGTCTAACGCTCCCGACGAACCGTAACGCGGATCGGAAGCATCGGCCATATCGCGACGGGCCGACGCTATGAGATAGCGGCGCACATCGGCCGGCGTGAGCGACGGAACTGCCTGAAGCCATCCGGCGACAGCTCCCGCCACAAGAGGCGACGACATCGAGGTTCCGCCGGTAGCTATCCACATGGCTCCGTCGGGGTCAGCCGACGATACTGCGAACGCGCCCGGATTCAACCGGGCATAAACGCCGTTATACGCCGATACAACCCGGTTGCCGTCAGCCGAAATATGAGGCAGGCGCGTTCCGTCAAGAAGCGTTCCGTAACTCGAATTAGGGTTGGCGACTCCTGTGGCAAAACCTTCGTCGGTGACACCTCCGTCGGCAAGGGGCCACACGGCACGGTCGTTCATCATTCCGACAGCGATAACGCCGGGAGTGCAGGCCAGATCGCTTATGCTCATATCGGCATTGCCGTCGAGGAATCCGGGAGCGCCCGATATAGCCCTGAAAAAGAGCGGCGAGCCATCGGTATAGAGATCTACGGTCTGTCCTTCGTGGCCGCGCACCATCAGGCCGAGATGATAACGGGCCCATTTACCCTGTTCAGAGAGTTTTTCAGTTGTCAGCGCAACTTCGAGGCAGATATGCGCCCGGCCGTTATTCGGATTCACTTCCGACGCAACAGCTACCGAACCCTGATAAACACCCGCCAGAGGTTTGGCATTACTATATATTATGGTGTTCGACGATACCCAGTCAGTGAAACCGAGCCACGTCCGTTCGACTTCATCCCAGACCCCGAGAGCGAACTCTATCTCCCGGCTGTCGGAGGCCCAGATGTCGACAATTCCCTTGAGAGTCAGATTGTCTGTAGAGGCGATAGTCGTGCGAACCCGGCGATCGCCGTCAAGGCGACAACGCAACGACCGTCGGCTGAGGCCCTCGTTTCCGGCCGACACACAGATGACAGCTTCTTCGGCCTGCATGGCCATATACTGGTTGAAAAGCGATGTCCCGTCATGCGGCCCGATATAGCTGCCGAGCGACATGTTGACGACGGCCGGCTTTCCGCTTTCGGCGGCGTATGCGATTATATCGTCGACGCCGGCAAGAATGCCAACGTCGTTGAGATCGCTTGTCGTCGCGACAAGCTCTGCTCCGTAAGCCGCTCCGTAATAAGGCGAACAGGCGGTCTTGCGGCCCGCGAGAATGCCGCCCACATGGGTTGCATGGTAATGGGCCGCTGCATCGGCATACAGCCCGAGCGCCGGATCGACTTCGGTTCTGATGGCGGCCGACGTGTCATAGCTGACATATTTCGCAACGGCGTCTTTAAACGCCGGATGACTGCTGTCGAATCCCTGATCGGCGAAACCGACAACTACGCCTGTGCCGTCGTAGCCCTGCTGCAGAGGCCCGGCGCCGCGATGGACAAGATTAACGCCTGACGTCGATAGCGCCACGTCGAGAAGTGTCGTGGCCTGCGCGGCGAGCGAGGCTGTCATCAGCCCGTCCCCCTCGTCGATGATGTCGAGATTCGCTACGGGGACACAGCAGATCACAATGTCGCCGCGGCGCCCGAAAATCCTGGCCTGCGCTTCGGCAAGCGTAGCGAGGCCGCGCTCTTCGTCGTCTAACCTGACAAGCACTCCGGCATACAGATCCGGGTCGGAAGCCGCGCGCGACTCTGCGTTAAAGAGAAGGCGGGCTGCCGAGGTCGCGTCAAAGACGCCCGCGGCAGCCGGCAATATTGTAAATAAAATTATATATATGAACAGCCTGATACGAGCCATCCGTGGTTACAGCGAAAGAGCTATGTTGTTCTCCTTGGCCATGCGACGGATATTGAGAAGAGCATAGCGCATGCGGCCCAGAGCAGTGTTTATGCTGACGCCTGTTTCCTCGGCTATCTCCTTGAACGACATATCGCGGTAATAACGCATCAGAACAACGCGCCGCTGAGTTTCGGGAAGGGCATGGATGAGCTTTCGGAGATCGGCATTGACCTGACGCCCTATCATGAGATCTTCTATCGACGCATCGCAGAGAGTCGGATCGTTCAGCACGTTGTCTTCGGCGTCGTCGGCGCTCACGAGCGCAGCATTCTTCACCTGACGGAAATGATCGATGACAACATTGTGGGCTATGCGCGTTATCCACGCGCGGAACTTGCCGTTTTCGGTGTAGCGTCCCTGTCGGATTGTCGTGACAGCCTTGATAAAGGTGTCCTGAAAGACGTCGTTGGCAACGTCTTCATCTTTGACAAACGACATGATATAGGTAAAGACTCTGTTCTGATGACGTGTCAGTAAAACGTCAAAAGCCTTATTGTCGCCATTGGCATAAGCTACCACCAGCTGTTCATCGGTGAGCTTAGTCATATTCTGCATTACTTTCCTTGTTTTTAGATGGTTAGAGTAATGTCAATCAATAGGCAGAGTTCGGTTTGGTTAGGTTAAAGTAAATAGTTCACGTTGATTGGCCAACGTTATTAATACAAAGTTAGGCATTTCATTCGAAACTGTCAAAGGTTCCGGGTTTCAATTAACACTATTTAACCGTGCCCATGCAATAAATACCATCAGCCCGAAAGTGTGTTTTTTCATTCTTTCCGCATAATAAAAGGCCATAACAAGCGTTTTATCAGTGATAACTCTCCAAAAACACTTGCCCATGAAGAAAATCTCTACTCAACTTTTAACTATCCCCACAGAATCAAAAATGGCCCCTCAAACAGCCTCCCGGCAATCTGACAGCGCCTCACACCCCGGGCCCCGGAAGTCGACACTCGACTTTATCCGTCAATTCGCCCACAGTTATTCGGCCGAACCGCGCCTGTCGGTGCCCGGCCTGAGCGGACTGCTGCTCAACTGACCGCCGGAAACAACTGAATCAACGCCTTCCACGCTCGCCTGCCGGCGAAACTTCGGATGGCGTTTTTCTTCGGCCACTGAGGAAATTTCCGTATCTTTGCAGCCGCTAATCCAACAAGGCACCTATAATATATATGAATATCGCTATCGTCGGAACCGGATATGTAGGACTCGTTTCCGGAACTTGCTTTGCCGAGATGGGAATCTCAACCACGTGTGTCGACATCGATGCCGACAAAATCGAGGCGCTTCGCCGCGGCGAGATACCCATCTACGAACCGGGTCTTGCCGAACTGGTCAAACGCAACAGCGCCGAGGGGCGTCTTAAATTCACCTCATCGCTGGCCGACGTCATCGACGATGTCGACGTTGTTTTCTGCGCTGTCGGCACCCCCTCCGACGAAGACGGCTCTGCCGACCTGAGATACGTGCTCAACGTGGCCGCCGAATTCGGAAGACTGATAAACCGCTACACCCTTTTTGTCACCAAATCGACCGTTCCCGTAGGTTCGTCACTGCGTGTGCGCGAAGCTATCGAGAAAGAGCTCGAGCGCCGGGGCACTGACATTCCCTTCGAAGTCGCCTCGAATCCTGAATTTCTCAAGGAAGGCGCGGCGATCAAAGACTTCATGTCGCCCGACCGCGTCGTTGTCGGAGTCGAGGGCGAACGTGGCCGAAAACTCATGGAGCGCATCTACCGTCCGTTCATGATCAACAGCTATCGCGTTATTTTCATGGACATAGCGTCGGCCGAAATGACCAAATATGCCGCCAACTCGATGCTTGCCACCAGAATTTCGTTCATGAACGACATCGCCAACCTCTGCGAGCTCGTCGGCGCTGACGTTGCCATGGTGCGTAAAGGAATCGGAACCGACGCCCGCATCGGAACAAAATTTCTCTACCCCGGCTGCGGCTATGGCGGCTCATGTTTCCCTAAAGATGTCAAAGCGCTGATAAAGACAGCCCGCGATGCCGGATATTCCATGAACGTCATCGAGGCCGTAGAAAACGTCAACAACCGTCAGAAAGCGATTGTCTTTGAAAAAATCAGACGCGGACTCGGCGGCTCGGTCAAAGGAAAGCGGATTGCGATATGGGGACTTTCGTTCAAGCCCGAGACCGACGACATGCGCGAGGCCCCGGCTCTGGTCGTAATCGACCGTCTGTTGTCAGAGGGCGCCTTTGTCAGAGTCTACGACCCGGTCGCCACCGATGAAGCCCGTCGGCGCCTCGGAGATACGGTCGAATATGCATCTGATCTATACGACGCCGTTGTCGATGCCGACGCCGTAGCGCTGATGACCGAATGGAAACAGCTCAGAATGCCCTCGTGGCGGGTCGTCGCGAAAGCCATGAAAGGAAATCTCGTCGTCGACGGCCGAAACATCTACGACCCCGACGAACTTCGCGAAAACGGATTCGAATATCACTGTATCGGACGATAAGACAATGGAAAACAAACGAATAATGCTCTCGCGGCCCCATCCCTCGGGCACAGAGATGAAATATATCGAAGAAGCCCTTAAAGATGACTGGATCGTGCCGCTCGGGCCCGACGTCGACCGCTTCGAAAAACTGCTGGCCGACTATCTCGGCGCCAATGATGTCGTCGCTCTCAGCGCCGGCACCGCTGCCCTCCATGTGGCCCTGATAATGGCCGGCGTAAAGCCCGGCGACACGGTTATCTGTCAGGATCTGACTTTCGCCGCAAGCGCCAACCCGGTTGTTTATGTCGGGGCGAAACCGTGGTTTGTCGACTCGGAAAGCTCGACATGGAACATGTCGCCCGAGCTGCTCCGCCGCGCTATTGCGGAATGTCCCGTGAAACCCGCGGCCATAATGGCAGTCCATCTCTACGGTATGCCGGCGCGCATCGATGAAATCCGCATGATTGCCGATGAGCATGAGATTCCGCTGATCGAAGACGCCGCCGAAGCTCTCGGCTCGGAGTTCAACGGCCGGATGTGCGGCACTTTCGGACTATACGGCGGTCTCAGCTTCAACGGCAACAAAGTAATCACTACCTCGGGCGGAGGCGCGCTGATATGCCCCGACAGAGAGAGTGCCGACAGAGTTAAGTTCCTCGCTACTCAGGCCCGCGAGGCGCGCCCCTACTATTACCACGAGGTTATAGGCTACAACTACCGTCTGAGCAACATTTCGGCCTGTATAGGCTGCGCACAGATGGAAGTCGTGCGCGAACACGTCGGACGGCGCCGCGAAATCCATGCCCTTTACCGCGATCTGCTCGCCGATCTCCCCGCCGTGAAAGTCCACGACAATCCGTCGGCCCATTATAACTCGAACTTCTGGCTGACCACAATAATTATTGACCCGGAATCGGGCGTCACCCCGGAGCAGGCGCGCCAGCATCTCGCCGCCGCCAACATCGAGTCGCGCCGAATCTGGCGCCCCATGACAATGCAGCCGGTCTATGCCGACGCCCCGTCGACCCTCGACGGCACCGGCCGTCGCATCTTCGACACCGGGCTCTGTCTTCCCAGCGGTTCGTCGCTGACCGACGACGACATCCGCCGCGTCGTATCTGTTCTCAGAGAGCTGTTTTGAGATTCTTTATCGTCTTCGACCTCGATGACACCCTCTTTCCCGAGGCTGACTTTGTCATCGCCGCCCTTTCCGAGCTCGAACGCAACTTCAATATTCCACCCGGAACTCTGACCTCGACAGGCGACTTCCCTGCCGCTTTCGACCTCGCGGCGAAACTGACCGGGCGTACTGTCGGCGAGATGATTGATTTCTACCGCAACTGCCGCCCTGAGATAGAATTACCTGAGTCCACTGCTCAAACCCTCGCCGAACTGCGCGATATGGGATGCGGCATAGGACTCCTGACAGAAGGACGTCAGACGACTCAGGGCAACAAGATCGACGTCCTCGGCCTGCGGCGCTATCTGACCCGCGAGCCTCTGATAGCATCGCCGCGGAGCGCGGAAGGCTCAGGAAAACAGTTTGCCCGATATACCGAAGGAATCGATGCCGCTCTGTTCGTCTCGGTAGGCGACAATCCGGCCAAAGACTTCGAAGAACCGCGGTCGCTCGGATGGCTGACCGTCATGCTGCGCGACAAAGGCCGCAACATCCACCCCCAGCCCGCGTCGGCCGACGTCGATATTGTTATCGACAGCCTTGCAGAGCTGCCCGATATGTTAAAAAACGTTTAAGCGTGTCACTATTTTGTCCCTGCTGCGACAAATAGCATAGAAACATGACAGCAATGGCCTTTTCCACCGACAATAGCCAGCGCGAGGCCCAGTTTAACAGCCTCGTGTCTGAAAACCGGCAGTTGATCTGCAAGGTCTGCTATATGTATGCCACCGATGTCGACTATTTCAACGACCTCTATCAGGAAACTCTCGCCAATATCTGGAGCGCGATGGACAGCTTCCGCGGCGAAGCGCGCATCTCGACATGGCTCTACCGCATAGCCATCAACAGCTGCGTCACCTTCTTCCGGCGCCACCACCGCCACGACAGCCTGAACACCCCGATAGAATCGCTTGTCGACATCCCCGGCGACGACGGACGACGCACCGAAAACCTGCGCGAGATGTATCGCCTCATATCGCAGCTCGACCCGATGGAAAAAGCTCTTATTATGATGTGGCTCGACGAGAATTCCTACGACGAAATCTCCGAGGTGACAGGTCTGGCCCGAAACACCGTGGCCACACGCCTGCGCCGCATTAAACAGAAACTTATCGACCGTTCTCAACAATAACAGCTATGGATGTCGAAAGCTTGAAATCAGCCTGGAAAGATCAGAAGATAAACGCTCCCGAACCAAAAAGGCCCGGGAAACATATCCGCACACTCCACGAACGCCTGGAGCGCCGTCTGCGCCGGCTCCTGATTGTCAACATCGGAGTGATACCACTCGTGCTCTACTGCATGAAAGACCTCGAAGCGCCCCTGTGGCTGACGCTGCTCTTCGTCGCCATTCTGCTCTTTGAATCGGCGATGAAGCTCGTCGAGCTCGTCAGACTCCGCAAGAGCCATCTGCCCTCGATGACAACCGCCGACGCCCTGCGGTTCACGATAGCCATGCGCCGCCGCGCCATGATAAACACTGCCATCGGATTTGGCCTGACGGTACCCGCCCTCATTTTGTTCCTGATCATAATTTCCGACCGTTCCGACGGCGCGGCGCTCGTCTGGGGAGGCATAACCGGCGCGGTCATCGGTACTATTGTCGGCTACCGCATAATCGCCAACCATCTGAAACTTCTCGATAAACTGCGCCGCTCGCTCGAAGACTGACAGCTGTTTCCGGCTCTTTACTGCCTTATTCAAGTTTGCTCAACGCCTGCTCAAGGCTCTCCCCCTGCGCAAGATTCATCTGCTGACGCAGTCTGTAACGGCTCTTCATCACACTCATAGGCTCTATCATCAGAAGTTTGGCAATCTGTTTTGACGACAGTCCCATCCATATATAGCAGGCAAGCTTTATGCGACTCTCCGAACGTATGCCGAACTTCTCGCGCAAAGCCCGCTGGAACCGCGGGTGAACCTGTTCGAAAAAAGCGTCGAAACTCTGCCAGTCGTCAGTATTCATCCTGCCGAGTTTAAGCATCGACTTCAGTTCCGGAGCGCTCCCGTCGGGCATCGAGTCAAGCTTCTGTTCAATGGTTGAAATCACCTTGACGTTCTCATCGAGCATCATCTGAAGGGTCAAGGCTTTTTTCCGGCTGCGTTCAAGATCAAGCTCGGCGCGTGCCTTCAGCAGATTGTAGCCCAGTGTTCGCTGTCTGAAATATAGAACCACAGCGAGAGTCAGAAGCACTAACAGCACAATGGCGACAATCATCACAATCTGAGATGACCGCTGCCGCTCCTGCTCGCTCCTGATATAATCCTTGATGTGCTCGGCAACCACAAAGCGATCGAGATTGGCGGCCGACATAACGCGACGGGCCGAATCCTGAAGTCTGACATAGCGGTCATGTTCGGCAACCGGATCCTTTATCAGGCCTGCGCGGCCGTAAACTTTCATATAAATATCCTGGATATTGGCCTGTTCACCGACATCAGAGATTGAGTCTCTGATAGCGAGTGACCTTCCGACCCACTTTATGGCGTTCCCGAGATTGCCCGACTCAAACTCGGCCGCAGCCATACCGTTATATATTGCCGGCAGATATGCCAGCCGGTTATGATGGTGTGGAAGCAAAGATAGAGCCCTGCCCAGACACGATGTGTCGTTGCTGTTGTAATAGATATTCAGATTGATGAGAATCTGCATTGTAGTGTCGTCGCGTGTGCGCTTGTCTTTTCGAAGTACTTCATATATGCTGTCGGCTTCACTGGTTCGTCCCAGATTGCTGAGGGCATTCGCCTTGTTGAGCATCAACAATCCGGCGAAAAGGGTGTTGCCCGATTTATTGAACAGTTTCTGAGCCTTTTCGGTGTGCTCAAGGGCGCTCTCATATAGGCCCGCCTCCTGCTCGGCGTTGGCCATCTGGTTCATGAGGTTTGCCTGCCACATTGTCAGACCGCGCTCGCCGGCCCAGTCGTAAAGCCGCGACCACACTTTGTAGCTTTGAAGCGGAGTAAACGCCGGATCAATACGCGCTCTGATGTCGAGCATACGGTTATAATCATAGGTGTAGCGCATCGAGTCACACATATCGATGGCCGCGCCCAGCATCTCCATAGGATCGCTCGCATTATTGCCGCCTCCGACATATCCATAGATCGCCTTAAAAAACAATGTCCGCCACTTCAGCGGCAGATGTCCGTCGGCGGTCGCAATGCTGTCCATAATGCCGAGCTGACGTCCCCAGTCGTGATCACGCGTCATATGACGCCGCTCGATATCTATTACCAGCGAATCAAAATCAGGGCGGGTAGCGCTCCATGGATACTGGTCATCGATCTTTGTCTGACGAGAACACGATACTCCGATAACCGTCGCCATAAATGTTAAAACAATAGGTATAATTTTTTTCATCTCAACAAAAATATATAAAATCAGCCGATTGAGACACCATTTTGACCGGGTGTCCATATAGCGTCCATATACTTTTTAAGACTTTTCACGCCATACTTGGCTTATTTTGCAGTCGGCCGACATACCGTTCCTTTCTGTCGAGCAATATTTAACAATTCTTTAACCGAAACAAATCTAACGATTTTATGAAAAGGTTTCTATCATCATTCTCATCCATTATCGCCGCGGTGGCTCTCTTGCCTGCGGCAAACCTTTCGGGGCCACCCATGAAAACCAATGGCAGCGACTCGCCTGTTTTGTCAAGGCTTGTCCATCGTATTGCCAATATGCCCGGCCCGCGCGTCAAAGGCCCGGCAACCGGCAACGGCTCACTTGCGGCCGCTTCAGGCAAACTCCCCGGGGCCATTCCTCATGCCCCGTTGCGCATGACCGGCAGCCCGCTCTCGATCTACGGCAATTTCATCTACTCCGATCAGATCGACGGAACACCGGTCCATCAGGGTCTTTACCGCTTCCTGACCAACGGCGAGATGATCCTTGAAGATCCAGGCTGTATGGCATCTCCATACGCCTCGTTTGAATATCAGGGTAAGTATTACCAATATTGTTACATTCCTGGCGGCCAACCATCGGTATGGATCACCAAAATTGATGGAATGTCGCTCGCAGGATTCTATATGCTCTCGTCAATCGGCGAAGTCGCCACAGTAGCCGATCTCGACCCTGTCACACAGAACATCTACGGTGTTGTATATACTGCCGACGGCAAAGGCTTCCGCTTCTGCAGAATCGAATATGGTTCCGAAATCAAGACTTACAAGCCCGTGGAACTCAAGGCTATGGGCACAACAAACTGGCACGCTCTCTGCTTCGATTCCGCCGGACAGGGTTATGCCATCGACTACGACGGCAATCTCCTGAAGGTCGACAAAGGCAACGGCAATACCGAACTTGTAGGCAATACAGGCATAAAGCCGGCTTTCGCCGGAGGCGCACAGATTGACCCGGCATCGGGACGTATGTTCTGGGCAGTGTGTGTCGACGACGGCACCTCTCATATCTACGACGTGAATCTCCAGACCGCCGCCGTGACACATCAGCTCGAGTTTGAGCACCATGACCAGATCACTCAGTTGCTGATTCCTGACAACCGCAAAGGCAACGTTCCTGCGATTTCCACCGACCTGAAAGCCGACTTCACCGCGCCGTCTCTCGAAGGAGACATCAGCTTCCATATTCCCGCTATGCACGCCGACGGATCGGAAGCCTCGGGGACGGTCAGATATTCCATCAGATGTGACATTGCAAATATGCTTTATACGACAATCGAAGGGGAAGCGGCTTATGGCTCCGACGTAGTTCAGAATGTAAAGTTACTGACATCGGGATGGCATAGTTTCTCTGTCACGCTCTACGAATCAGAAGGTCAGGAAAGCGACCGTAATGTCGCGCGTCTTTATATCGGATATGACATTCCGAAGGCTCCGGAACCTGTCGTGACCTATGCCGACGGGAAAGCCACAATCTCATGGGAGCCGGTCATATCGACTCTCAACAATGCCTATATCGATCCTGAGAATATTGTCTATAATGTCGTCCGCAAAAACGATAATACCGTTGTGGCCGAGAAAACTAAAAAGCTCTCAATAACTGACAATTACACTCCCGGCGATGACGATTTCTTTCTTCAATATTCGGTTCAGGCCGCTCAGGAATATATGTCAAGCGACTGGGGAAATTCCAACAAAATATTCTTCAACGTCGGTCAGGTTCCATATTTCGAAGGGTTCGACACCGAACAGGCTTTCGAACGCTTCACAATTCTCAACGGCCTCGACGAGGGCCACGTCTGGAATTATTTCAACGGCACGGCTTCGATCGACTGGGCAGATTCGCCCTATCCGCACGACGACTGGCTCATCTCGCCTCCCGTCGAACTAAAGAAAGAACATCTCTATTCGTTCTACATAAAATATCGTGGCGCCGGCGACAATGTTGACTGGGGCAACGAGAAACTTCAGGTCATGATCGGCACAAGCCCCACCCGCGAGGGGATGACAATTGAGCTGAAAAACGACGACGAGTTCCGCAACAGTCAATGGCAGGAATACCGTACTGACTTTATCGTGCCCGAAGACGGCGCCTATTTTGTAGGGATCCACTGCTGCTCGCGAACCGATCAGTCGGGCGTCTACGTCGATGAATTCTCTGTCGACGGCGGCAAAGCGGTATACGCCCCCGACGCTGTCACCGATCTCTCCGTCGTTCCCGGCGATCTTGGCGCACTCACTGTTACAGGAACTTTCAACGCTCCTGCTACCGACATCAACGGAGACCCGCTTCAGTCTATCAGCGAAATCAACGTTGCCCGCGGCAACACGATCGTCAAGACCTTCAGAAACCCCGCTCCGGGCGAAACGCTGACATTCACCGACACCCCCACCCGCAACGGAGATTACACCTATACCGTCATTCCAGCCTCTGATTATGGGCAGGGCAGACCGGCCGAGGTGACAGTCTACGTCGGCGTCGACTTCCCCGGCATTGTTCTAAATGCAAGAGCCGCAGAGATTTCTGAAGGAGTGGTAAGACTCGACTGGGACGCACCCTCCGCCGATGTCAACGGAAAGGACATCGATGCGTCGCGTCTGACCTACTCTGTATATGACGTATCGACCAACAAGCTCATAAAAAGCAACATAACTGAAACGACATTCACTCACACGGCAGCCCGAGAGGGAGAACAGCTGTATATGCGCTATGGTATCACAGCCGTCAGTCAGCGCGGCGAATCGACCGTAGCTTCCCCGATGGGACTGATGGCAGGCACTCCGCTCCGCGCTCCCTTCAACGAGTCATTTGCCGGAGGTTCGAACAGTTCGCCAATAGGCGTCTACACCTTCTCAGGCTCGGCTTTGTGGTCAGCTTCACAATCAATGAGTCAGGACGACGACAACGGATGCGCCTACGTCCAGTTCTTTGACAATGACTCACGTTCGATGCTCTACACGGCCAAAGTCGATCTTTCGGCTCTCTCCACGCCCTACCTCTATTATTATGTCTATAACGGCAGCGGACAGTACAATGAGACAGTAATAACGACAAAACTCAAGGTCGACGGTGAAAACGACTGGATTGAACTCGGCAAGACAACGCCCAAGGAAGCCGGAGGCTCAAGAGCAGGATGGCATCGCCTGACCTTCGACCTCTCGGAATACGCCGGGAAAGTAGTTCAGGCTGCCATCGACGTCACGATGGCGAACTATAGCGGTGTGATTTTCGACAACATAGCCTTCGACAACATGACCGCCCGCGATCTCGACGCCACTACATTCTATTGCGCTCCGACGGTCATGGCCGGCGAACCTCTCACCGGTTTCATAAAGGTTATCAACCGAGGCGTCGAAGATATCGAAGGTTTCGGTATCGACATTTTCCTCGACGGCAAAACCGCCGGAACAGTCAACAGCGACGGACTCAGAGGCGGAGACAACAATATGGTGTCTTTCTCAATTCCTACAAATGCCGCCAACGCAGGGCGCCACAGCCTTAACGCCGCATTGGCAGATTTCAACGACGACAACGAAGCCAACAACTCGACTCCGACAGGGCGCGTAGAAGTCACCATCGGCAACTTGCCAGCTCCTGAAGGGCTCACGGGCTCAGTGACAGACAACGTCGCGACTCTTTCGTGGCAGCAGCCTGAGTTTGCCTCTTTCGAGCCTTTCGCCGACGGCAGCTTCGAAAGCGCCACACCGTGGACACGCGGTCTTGACGGATGGCGATTCATTGACCGCGACGGAAAATATGTCGGAGGAATCGCAGGATTGTCTATACCGGGCATAAATCCGGGTGTATCGACATCCTCGTTCTTTGTCTTCGACAACTCGGCGGCCTCTTCAGTGCCTGCTCTGAAAGCATACGACGGCAACAAATTCCTCGCATCGCTCTACGCCGCCGACGACTCGGAAGTCGACGACTGGCTCATTTCGCCAATGCTCACCGGAGAGGCCCAGACTCTGACCTTCCATGCACGCAGTTTCGCCGAACAGTATCGCGAAAAAATAATTGTCTGCTACTCGTCGACCGATGCCGATCCCGCCAGCTTTACCGAGCTGCTCACTGTTGAGTCATTGCCATGCGTGCCCGATGCCGACAACATACCGATGTGGAACGAATATAAGGTCGAACTGCCTGAGGGCGCGCGCTATTTCGCAATTCGCAGCTGTGCGGCCGACGGACTGATGCTGATGCTCGACGGATTTGATTTCAAAGCCGCCGGAGGCTCGGATGCTATCAGTCTGAAAGGCTATAATATCTACCGCGACTTCAACACCATTAACAACGCCCCGCTCACCGAGCCGACATTTGCCGACAACAATCCTTTCGAGAAATCGGCGACCTATCATGTCAGCGCCGTATATGACCTTGGAGAATCGCCACTGTCAGAGGCTCTCAGGCTGTCGGGCATCGAAATGGTTACCGCCGGCGACGCCCTGAGGGTCGCCACAATGCCCCGCACTATCGCCATCGAAGCCAACGGGCTGAATGTAAGTGTAATCAGCGCCACAGGCATTATCCTCTGGAGCGGCACAATTAACGGCACTCGCCTCGTGACCGTTCCGGCCGGAATATACCTTGTCAAAGGAGGCGACAGCATTATTAAAGTAGCAGTCACAGTCTGACCTGTTTAAACCGACCGAAGCCGGGGCTGCGCAGCTGATGTCCGCTGCGCAGCCCCCTCTGTTTGCGGCCGGACAGCGATTTGGTTTTGGCTCGTAATTTCACTACCTTTGTGGAAAATTTTTGTTATGGCTCAGAAACCGTCTATTCCTAAGGGAACCCGCGACTTCGGCCCCGCCGAAATGGCCCGCCGAAACTATATTTTCGACACAATCCGCAGCGTGTTCGCTCTTTATGGCTACCGCCAGATCGAGACTCCGGCAATGGAGAACCTGTCTACGCTGATGGGAAAATACGGCGAAGAGGGCGACAAGCTTCTCTTCAAGATTCTGAATTCCGGCAACTTCATGCGCGGCATCGACCCGGCGCTTCTCGACGGCAGCGATGAGAATGCCGCCCGGCTCGCCTCACGTCTCTGCGAAAAAGGGCTGCGCTATGACCTGACTGTGCCGTTCGCACGTTTCGTGACCATGCACCGCAACGACCTCCAGTTTCCGTTCAAGAGATACCAGATTCAGCCCGTATGGCGCGCCGACCGTCCTCAGAAAGGGCGCTACCGCGAGTTCTACCAGTGCGACGCCGACGTCGTCGGCTCTGACTCGCTTCTCAACGAAGTCGAGCTGCTTCAGATGATCGACGAGGTATTCGCGCGCCTCGGGGTTGCCATAACAATAAAGCTCAATAACCGCAAGGTGCTGGCCGGTATCGCCGAGATGATCGGGCGCCCCGACAAACTAATCGATATCACAGTCGCAATCGACAAGCTCGACAAGATAGGGCTCGACAACGTCAAGGCCGAGCTCATAGAGCGCTCTCTTACCCCCGCAGAGGTTGAGCGCCTCATGCCGGTTCTGAGCATCTCCGGCTCGACCGCCGAGAAGCTCGACGCCCTCGGGAAAGCTCTCGCCGGAGTAGAAACCGGTCTCAAAGGAATCGAGGAACTGCGCACCGTCACTACCCTCGCCTCTTCGCTCCGCTGCGACCTCGAGCTCGATTTCTCGCTGGCTCGCGGACTGAATTACTATACCGGCACCATTGTCGAAGTCAAGGCCCGCGACGTCGAGATAGGCTCTATCTCGGGCGGCGGCCGCTACGACAATCTGACCGGCGTATTCGGTATGCCGGGCGTGTCGGGGGTCGGAGTCAGCTTCGGCGCCGACCGTATCTACGATGTCCTTAACGCTCTCAATCTCTATCCCGCCGACCTTCTCAGCTCGACCCGCGTTTTGTTCGTCAACTTCGGCGACGAACTCGCTCCGGCTGTCATCGGCGCCCTGTCGAAAGTGCGCGCCGCGGGAATCCCGGCAGAGATCTATCCCGACGCCGCCAAGATGAAGAAACAGATGAAATATGCCGATGATCTCAGAATTCCTTTTGTGGCCATTATCGGCGAAAGCGAGGCCGCCGAAGGAAAACTGACACTCAAAGACATGAACAGCGGCGAACAGAAGATTGTAACCGTCGACGAGGCTATCGAAATCCTGAAATGACCGAATTTTCAAAGATGCAGCGGCTCAAGCGCCGCTTCTTCGCCATGCGCAACGGCATCACAGCCGACGCACTGCGCCGGGCAGGCCAGCCATTCCGCGTAATCTTCGGCCTCAACATGCCTCAGCTGCGCGAGATTGCCGGAGAATTCGGCCCCGACGAAGAGCTGGCGCGCGAGCTGTGGGACAACCGGTCGACGCGCGAGAGTATGCTTCTGGCGCCCATGCTGATCAAGCCTGACGGTTTCTCCGACGGGCTATTATGGCTATCGGAATCTCCCACCCCCGAAGTGACCGACATTCTCTGCCACAGCCTGCTCCGCCATCTTCCCGACGCCGAAAAGATCGCCTACGAAGCCGCAGCCTCCGACGACGCCATGACGCGCTACGGAGCAATCCGGCTTGCCTACAACCTTCTCAACAGCGGAAACAAAGCGGCTGCCACAGCCATCGCTGAAGGTCTCACCGCCGACCCCGACAAGCGCGTCAGCACCACTGCCGCGCGCCTCATCGACGACGCCTCATACCTCTGATAGGCAAGCTGAACTTTGCCCATAATAGCCGCCTTTAAAGCTTCGTGCACTGCAAAGGCAAACAGAGCACTCTTCGAACCGGGCTTCAACGACAAGATTGCATTCCGGAAAGGCGCCAAAGACGCTTTTTACAATTATATTGCCGACAATCCGCGCCGCTACCTTGTCAGGAAGCTATTCCCCGAGTATTTCTTCCACAGGCTCCTAATAAAGGTAAATGACAGATTATGTGGCCTCTACGGCAATATTTCCCTACTTGACAACCCGATAAAATCGGCCATCAGGATAAGCCGCATACCCGAACGGACTCCAGACTATGAATCAAAGAAAGCGGAATGGGAAGAGGTCATACGGGCAGGCGGAGTGATTGTATCGCCATTCATCAACCCTCATGAGAAGAAATACCGCGACGAGGCAATAGAAAACGGCAACGGGATAATTCTCGTCACCGACTATCTGTTTTCCGACCGAAAAAAGCCATACAAGGAGCTATTCGAACAATGTGCGTCCGGGCGTCTGCTCATCGTCACCACTGAGCAATACCCCGAGCCCCCGCGCAAAGTCGACTACCTCCATGCTCAGGAGCTCAACGCCATCGCTGCCACGCTCGCCCAGCTTCCCCCACGCACAGCCCGCCTCATTCCCCGCCGATAACAACCCGCGAAACGAAACGGAAGCATGGTCATGTGAGCGAGCTTCAGCTCGTGAGTTCACGCCCGTGGTCGCCGGGCAATCGCCTGATACGCATATTTCACACGAAGGTCAGTCGGGGGCGTTGAGCATTATGTTGAAGGAGGGGCCGCCGTCGGTGGCAACGGGCATGAGCGTCAGCATGTCGCCTTTCATTGTCAGCGGGGCGTTCTGGAACATTGTTTTGATAGACTCGGTAATTGTCATAAAGATGACGGCGATGTCGCCTCCTGCGCCGTCCATTGACACTACAAGAAAGTCATAACGTCCCTCAGCATTGGGCGTTGCGTAGAGGAATGCGGCAACCAGATTATTATTGGCGCCGTTAATCATATTTACGAGCGGAACCTTGTCGAGAACGGCATAGACAGCGTCGCCCGTAGCTTTTATCCGGGCGGCATCGAGATTGTTGGCAACAGCAATCTCAAGGTTACCGACACTGTCGGCCGGCAGACCGACCAAACCTGATGGCGACGATTCGACCACAGATATGTTAGGAACTTCCGAAAGAGCGGCAAACGCCTCTTTCAGGGTCAGAGCGCGGCCGCATACCGACGCAACCGCGAGAATCGCAAGAGCTATCACATACTTTTTCATGTCTTGATAACGAATGCCGGCGTCTGTTGGTTCAGCGACATTACAATACGCGAGGCCCGGCGAAAAACTCCGGGCCTCGCTGATGTCTGTAAAGGATGGGGATTATCTGATGCTCTTCGCGACGGTTCCGTCGCTGCGGCGCTCGATTACCACTCCGCGATAGTCTTCGTCGACACGCTGTCCGGCTACGTTATAACGGGCTACGACATTGGCTTGCTCAACTGTCGGATCAAGGCTCAGCGGAGTTGCCGAAAGCTCGATATCGTCGATATAGCAAGGCTCAGAACCTGCGACATACCTGAATGTTACCTGAGCATAGTCGATTCCAGTCTGATCGCTGAGGTCAAAAGATGCGAACTTCCAGTCGCCGGCAGGTTCGAGACCGTTAAGTTTCACGACTTCGAAATCTTTCATCAGACCGGCACTTAACGCTCCGTCGGCAGGCAATTTATACCAGAAGCTCAACACGAGTTTCGGCTCATCTTTTATCCAGATCTTGCTGGAGAAAAGCGAGATCTCACAACCTTTCTCATGGCCCGAAATCGACATCGCACCTCCGTCGTTGTTGCGATCATCTTCTACAAGAGCCGAGACATCCTTGCTGTCAGTAGCCGACTGGAACCAGCGCGACGACATTTTCTTATCGGCGAATGTCTCGTTATAAGGCAGTCTGAGCGATTCGCCGACAATCAAAGTATTGGAAAACGCACGCGAACCTGTTCCCGTTCGCGTCTCGGCCTGAAGACAATAGACAATCTGTCGCTGTTTTCCCTCTTCCGCGCGGTCTTCAATTGTGTAGCTGTTATCTTCAGCCTTGATTCCTTTCGAAATTTCGGAGAGAGTGAAGCCATCGGCGCTGTCCCACAGATTATAGGTGAGTTTATCATGGTTGATATAATGGCTGTTCCAGCCGAGCTCATCCATCTCCCATGTCAGGACAACATCCCCGTCAACTATCTTCTGACTGAAATTCTGAGGCGCACCCGGAATATCCTCCCCCACGAAAAGGCTCAGAAGAGCCGGACTTCCGGCGCCAACCTCGTTGTAGGCAATGACGCTATAATGATTGTCGCCGTTCGCCGGGCTTTCGTCGACATAGGTCAGCTTATCGCCGGGAGCAGGCGCATCGAAGGTTTTGATGAGCCTCGTGTCTTCGCGATAAATCTCGATCTTTGTCAGGGCCGACAGCTCAGAACCGTCGGCTGCAAGTGTCGGTGCCGTGAACGAAATCGTCGCCTTGAGCTCTCCAAGCGGGTCGGGCACGATTGTCAGATCGCCCACCTCGGCCGGAGCCGATTCTGCAGCGGCTTCCTTAATGCTGATGTCATCGATATCGAGTGTCCATGCATCTTCCATTGGCGACGTGCAGTGGATTCCAAAATAATAGACACCGTCGGCGGGAACAGTCACCTTGACGCTATAGTCGGCGGCATTGTCCTGAGCTATGGTCGTTTTCTCAACCACAGAAATTGTCATTGCATCGACCTCGGGAGCATTGCCGAGCCACGCACTGAATTCTTCAGGCGACGCAACATCAAAAGTATTGGCGCGAAACGAAATCTGATATTTTTTCCCTGCCACCATATTGAATCCGGGAGTAATCAGCCAGTCGTCAGCGTCATAATCGGCAAACAGACAGCAATATTCGGCTTTACCGTCAACATATTCCCAGCCTGCGAAATCTTCATTGGCATCGATAACAGTAAAGTTGTCGAACGACGACTCATCATCGAAATTCTCTGTCCACGGCAGAGTCACCGTTGCGCCGGAAACTCTTGAAACAACACGATGAGAAACTGCTTTGTATTTCTTTGCAAAAGCTTCCTTGTTCAGATCTGACTTAGAGACCAACCGGGTCACCTCACTAAAGCCCGAAGCATAGGCCGGAATCGTCACAAGAGCAAAAGAAGCACCAAAAAGTAATAATTTATTCATGCAATCGCTATTAAACATTAGTAATGTTCACAATATAGTTACAAACCGACATATGAGCACTATCTCTTAACATATTTTAATAATTTCCCCGACAAAATAAATCCTGCCTCGACAGATCGAAGCAGGATATGACTGGTCTCAGGCTCTGTTCAGGCGCGGTCGGTCTCGCGCGAGCGACTGACGTCTCTAAATGCTCTCCAGAAAGAGCATTTTTGCCAAAAATTGTTGTTTCCAAAGAGCACTTTCGTTACTTTTGCAAAAAAGTTGATTATGGATAATCTCATACGCACATCTAATCGACTTGTAAATCAAGTTGATACTACTATTCATCGCTATCTCTACGACCAAATTAACTGGGAAGCCAGACAAGTGATGATCAAGGGCGCACGCGGCGTCGGCAAAACCACTATGTTATTGCAAAGAATAAAAGAACAATTCGGCATATCGGAAAAAGCCCTGTATGCTTCTTGCGATAACATCTGGTTTTCCGACAATAGTCTGTTGAGCCTCGCGGAATGGCATGAAGCTCACGGAGGCACACACCTGTTTCTGGACGAAATTCACCTCTACGAAGGAAACTGGCAACGCGAGCTCAAAAATATATATGATAGTTTACCGACTTATCATGTTGTTTTCACGGGAAGTTCAATGATTCATCTTGATTCTGCTCTTGCTGATCTCAGTCGTCGTTGTCTGCCCTATCGTCTTTTCGGACTCTCGTTCAGAGAATGGCTGGAGTTCATTAGCATAGCAGACTTCACTCCGATAAAGCTTGACGAATTAGTGAAAAACCATATCGAAATCTCATGGGAAATCATCAGTAAACTGGGCGAAAAAAAAATACTGCCGCTATTCTCTCAATATTTGGGAAAAGGTTATTACCCCTATTTCAAGACCGACAAAGACATAGTTGACTATTACGGTCGGATAGCACGAAGCGTCGACACAACTTTAATGCGCGATCTTCCTGCTGCTGAAAAAATAGAATATGAAACGCTTGGCAAATTAAGAAAGCTTCTCTACATCATGTCGACCGACGTGCCATTCAGCCTCAATGTGCAGTCTTTGAGCCAGAAAATACAAGTATCGCGCAACACCCTGATCCGAATGTTCGAATTGCTTGACAAAGGAGCCATTCTCCGCTCCCTCCATAGCGGTTGGCGCTCTCCGAAGTCTGTCGCCAAACCTGAAAAAACATTATTTGACAACACTGACATAATGGCTTCACTTAGCAGCCTGAATGAGATTGGAACAGTAAGAGAAACTTTCGTTGCTTCCATGCTTTCTCCTCAGCACAAGCTATATGAACCTAAAACAGGAGATCTGCTTGCAGATGAAAAATATATTTTCGAGATAGGCGGCAAGGGCAAACAATACAAACAGATTGCCAATATACCGGACAGTTTTGTTATCGCCGACGACATTGAGACAGGTGTCGGTAACAAAATTCCTATGTGGCTGTTCGGATTTCTTTACTAAAACTGGCTATCCCATAGCGACGCGGGGCCCGGCACGCGCCGAGCCCCGCGGGAGAATGCGGAAGGATGGTCGGGTGAGCGGACTTCGGCCTCGCTGAGTTCAGGCGCGGTCGGTCTCGCGCGATTTGCTGACGCTGCGGCGCCCGAGGTAGTCGCTGAGCCATACGCCGAAAAGTATCAGCGAGCAACCGACGATTCCGACGATTGTGAGTTTCTCACTGAGGATTATAGCAGAGGCGATCAGCGTTATGATGGGCTGGATATAGAGCCAGTTCGACGCCTTGATCGGGCCGATGCGCTTGACGATATGGGCCCAGACCACAAAGCCTATCAGCGATGCGAAGACGCTGAGGAAGACGATATTGCCCCACACGGCCGGACGCATCAGTGTCGACAGCGGGGTTGTCGGCGGGTCGAAGGCAAAGAAAGGCAGCGCGGTGATGACGCCGTAGAAGAATGTCTTGCGCGAGATGAATGCTACGGTATAGTGGGCGTTGAGGTTGCGCAGAACCAGCGAATAGATTGCGAAGCTGATAGCGGCGGCGAGCGACAGGAAGTCGCCTATGGGGTTCATCTTGATGACAAAGCTCGAGTTGAAGATGACGCAGGCCACGCCGAGGAAAGCCACTACCGAGCCTATCATCATACCAGATGTCGGACGCTCGCTCTTGTAGACTGTTCCGATGAGCATTGCCGTGAAAAGCGGCGAGGTTGTCGTGATGAGCGATACGTTGGTCGTAAGCGTATATTCAAGGGCCACATTCTCAGCTATGAAATATATTGAGCCGGCACAGAGACCGCAGACCATAAACAGTAGCTCGTCGCGCCATGAATTCCCGAACACTTTCTTATGGCAGAACAGAAGAAGAAGCACATAAGCCAGTGAGAATCGGTAGACGTAGATCTCTACAGGATGGAGGCCGTTGTCGAGCAGAACGCGGGTATTGACAAATGAGATACCCCATGCCAGAACGGCCAGAAGGGCACCGAGGTGAGCCAACAGGAGGCTTCGGTCCTTGATTGTAGGGACGTGAAGATTGTGCAGTGTCATGGTATGTCAGTAGGTTTTTCTATCCGCCACAAAAATAGTTAAAAGTTTTTGAATAACGAGCCAAAAAACTCTTCTTCGTTGTTGTTATTGTAAAGTTTTTGCACAAACGTGGGCATAAGCCTCGGAAGCTCAATTAAATTAAATTTTCTTAGTATCTTTGCAACAAATAATAACCCTACAAAAACGACAACGATGAAACGCATCCAGACATTCGGAATCTCGGCGCTTGCCGCCGCATTCCTCCTGACTTCGAGTTGCGGAATGAACAACACCGGCAAAGGCGCCCTTATCGGCGGCGGAGGCGGAGCCGGCGTAGGAGCCGGCATCGGCGCCCTTATCGGCGGCGGTAAAGGAGCCGGCATTGGCGCCGCAATAGGCGCTGCTGTAGGCGCGGGAGCCGGCGCACTTATCGGACGCAAAATGGACAAACAGGCTCAGGAGCTGAAAGAGCAGCTCGGCAATTCGGCCCAGGTTCAGGAGGTCACCGACGTCAACGGCTTCAAGGCTATCAAAGTGACCTTCGCAAGCGCCATCCTCTTCCCCTTCAACGGCACGACTCTCAACCAGACCTCAAAACAGGAGCTCTCGGAGTTCGCCTCGTCGCTGATAAACAATCCCGACACCGATGTTACTATCGAAGGCTTTACCGACAATGTCGGCTCGCTCGAGGCCAACACTAAAGTCGCCAACGGACGCGCCGACGCTGTCAAGAACTATCTGATGAACAGCGGAGTCGCCTCGTCGCGACTGACGGCCAAAGGACTGCCGATGCAGGACTATGTAGCCAGCAATGACACCGACGCCGGACGTGCCCAGAACCGGCGTGTGGAAATCTACATCACTGCCAACGAGCAGATGGTCAAGCAGGCCGAAGCTCAGGCCCAGCAGAACAGCTGACAATCTGAAACCAGTATCTTCTAAGCCCCCGACGCGGCGAAAACCACGCCGGGGGCGCTATTTCAATCAAAATCATGACTCAATTTCTTGCATCACACAATCTTCTCGGACTCGCCATCGGAATCATCACTTTTCTAATAATAGGGCTCTTCCACCCTCTGGTCATCAAGGGCGAATATTATTTCGGAAGAAAAATCAGATGGGCTTTTCTCATCGCTGGAGTCATCGCCACTGTGGCAACGCTCTGCGTCAGCGACGTTTTCGGAGCTACGGTTCTGGGCGTGATCGCCTGCTCATGCTTCTGGTCGATAAAAGAGGTTGACGAACAGGTCGAGCGCGTTGCAAAGGGATGGTTTCCCGCCAATCCGAAACGACAGGGAAAATAATCAATACCAGGTGACGCCGTTGGAGATCGACGAGCGCTTGTCGTATTTGAGATCGCTTAGCAGCGACGACTTGACGGCGATATTGAACGAATAGCTCTTATAAGGGCCTACGGGCACGAAGCTCGCGCTCATTATGAAGCAGTGAAGGTCGCGCGAGATGTTGCAGTTCATGTAGGCAAGCTTGTGGGTGTCGAAATTATACGACGCCGAAAAACTGAAATTCCAGTTCGACGTGGGCCGGATGCTTCCCGACAGCGACAGGTTCTGCGTTATTTTGCCTTTATACTCCAGTTTATCATAGTCGAAGGCTCCGTAGCCGTAGTTGACGCTGTAGTTCAGCGTCAGGCTCCACGGCACCTCCCATTTCATGTAGCCGTCGCGCCGGAACGCCATCTGACCGCTGCCGTCGTCACTGTCGCTGTTGTTGGGCGTCGCGGTGTCGAAGTCCGACGTGTCTTCGGCGAACTGCTCTGCGGCATCGGTCTTCTTGTCGTTGTTCTTCTTTCGCTTGAACGTGTCGTTGTTGAATGTGTAGCTGAACGACGTGCCTGTGCTCGACAGACGCCCCCACCCTTTGCCTGCTTTCCAGCGCGGGATATTGACGCGCACGGGATTTCCTGCCGAATTGAGCTGATAAGTGTAGACGTCCCACGTCGCCGCAAGGTTGAGATTGAAGTTCTTCGCCAGGCGGAGCATTATCGACGTGTTGATGTTGCTCCAGTTCAGCGAGTCGGCCGCAAAATTGTAGCTCTGGCCGATTGTGAAATTCTCGATAAGTGAAATTCGTTTCTCGCCCGTCGAGTCGTTGTCGCTCTTGACCTTCATCTCGAGATTGTTGGCCAGAGAAACGCTGAGGGTTCCCGACTTTCCCTGCGAGGGGGTTCCGAAGAGAGCGTTCGGGAAATATGAATAGGTCTGACGCTGCATGGTGCCGTCGGCCATCGGGCGGTCGTAGTGGCCGTAATAGCCGAAAAACGACGATCCGAAGTCGGGCGCACCGCTGAAAGTTATCGTCGGCGTTATGACATGGCGGATCATCTTCACTTTATCTCCGAAGATCTTCAGCGGCTTATAGAAACCGTAGATCTTGGTGTCGAGCGACAGTGATGCGTTGAAATCCCATACGTTATAGAAGCTGTAGGTCGTGTCGCACACCTCGGCCGACAGGTTCGGATCCCACTGGCGGCGCACTTTCGACGTATACATCCTGTCGTTGAGCGTCACCGCCGGCGTTACGTTGATATAGTTCAGCAGGGCGAACGTGGCCGAGATCGGCACCGTGTGCTTCATTCCGTTACGCCAGTCCTTGATCAGGTTTTTCTTGAAAAACTGGTTCTGGGTCGCTGTCAGGGAGTTGTTGAAAACGCCCTGATAGCTCAGCTTGATTTTTTCATACCATCGCTCGGCCCCTACGGCATGTTTGCGCTTGAACGGAGCGACCTGACCCAGCGAAACGGTTATGTTTGGGAAAGAAACCGACAGTGTCGAGTCCTGACTGCGCTGGGCTATCGACGCATTGGCCGAGAACGACCATTTGGTTCCGGGCAGGCGGTAGGTCAGGTTTATCGAGCTCGATTTCGTATTTTCGGTGAAAGCACTCGAATAGTAGCTGTTGAGATCGTTGCGCGAGTAGCCGCTCGTCGTGTAGTTGACGCTCGCCGAGAAATTCAGATTGGGATTCGCCTTGGGATCCTGAGTGTGGTTCCAAAGAACCTGAAAGTTGGTCTGTTTGGAATAATCGGCCATTCCCTTGTCGCCGAGAACCGTCTTGAGATAGCTTATATCGAACGAACCGCTGAACTTATAGCGCTTGATATAGTTAGAACGCGCCTGCAGGCCCCACGATCCTTTGGTATAGACCTCTCCGGTCAGGGCGAGATCCATCTGGTCGCTCAGAGCCAGATAATATCCGCCGTCGCTTATATAAAAGCCCCGGCGATAGTCTTCGCCGAATGTCGGAAAGATTATGCCCGACGAATATTTGTCGCTGAACGGAAAATAGCCGAACGGAACGGCAAGCGGCAACGGAAGCCCGGCCAGAACCATATAGGCGGGCCCGCTGACGACATCCTTGCCCGGGCGCACTTTGGCGCGGGTGAGCTGGAGATAGAAGTGGGGGCATTCATGATCGTCGCAGGTCGTGTAGCGGCCGTTTTCGACAAAGAATGTGTTCTTGTCGATCTTCTTTGTGCGGCCGCCTGTGAGATAGCCTTCCCCCTGCTGCGTTATAACATTGGTTATGAAGCCTTTCTCCGTCTTGAAGTTGTATCGCATTGTCGACGACTCATAGCTCTCTCCGCCATCGGTGAACACGGGAGAACCGGCCACGTCGCCTACCGAATCCTGAACGCCGGTGGCATAGACGGTATTGTCGCGCGTGTCCATCTCGATGACGTTGGCTTTGAGGTTAATGTCGCCGTAGGTCACCTCCGACGGGCCGAACATACGCGCCTGGGTTGTCCCGACGAGAACCATTGAGTCTGTGGCCGAGAATTCGACCGGATTGTCGAGATCGACTTTCGAGCGGTTGATGCGCTTCCCCGACGGAGGCTCAGCCTCGATGCGGCGCCGGCTCAGGCGCGTGCGCCGATGTCGGCGCAGAGCAAGAGTGTCGGCGGCCACCGAATCGCCGGCCGTCGAATCGTTAGTCAGAGTGTCGGATAAGGCTTTGCGCGAGAGGATTTCTGTCAGCGCCGAACTGTCGGCTACATCAGAATAGCGCGCGAGCAGCGAATCGGTCTTGGCGATTGTCGCGGCCGGCGCAGGAGCACTGCTGCTTAAAGGACTGTTTCCGAAGACAGAGAAAGCAGTTATAATCAGCGCAATAATGATGATATATTGAGAACTCCTCAATCTGATGAGTTTGTAGGTCGTTAGAAAAACTCTGCAAAGATAAGCAATGACGCCCGCTGTGGCAAATTTTATTTGCGGGTGTCCTCAGAGTCGGCGATATGCCCCAGCAGCGTAGCCTGAGTGGCGTCGTCGATGACAACGTCGGCTGTCGATCCTATGGCAAGTCCGGGCCGACGGTCGAAAACCACGGTCTTGTTCTGCGACGTCCGCCCGACGAACTGGTCTTTGCTGCGCTTCGAGACTCCTTCTATAAGAACCTCGAAGCTGCGGCCGATATCGCGGCGGTTCGACTCCAGCGACAGCTCTCCCTGCAGGGCTATCATACGGTTCAGGCGTTCGATCTTGACATCTTCGGGAACGTTGTCGGGCATAGTCCGCGAAGCCAGTGTTCCGGGGCGTTCGCTGTATTTGAACATGAAAGCCGAGTCGAAACCGACCTCGCGCATGAGCGACAGTGTTTCGAGAAAGTCGTCTTCGCTCTCATCGTGGAATCCGGTAAAAAGATCCGTTGTGACCGAAACCTCGGGAATAGCCTTGCGCAGGGCTTCGACACGGTCGAGATACCAACGGCGGGTATATTTGCGGTTCATTGCCTTCAGAACCTTGTCGGAACCGCTCTGAACCGGCAGGTGGACATGGCGGCAGATGTTACGGTGGGCGGCTATCGCGGCGATAATCCTGTCGGTCATATCCTTGGGATGAGACGTAGTGAAACGGACTCTCATATCGGGAGCAGCCTCGGCCACAGCCGACAGCAGGGCTGCGAAATCCATATCGCCGAATCTGTAGGAGTTGACATTCTGTCCCAGCAGAGTGACCTCCCTGAAGCCGCGGCTACGGAGGTCCTCGACCTCGGCGAGAATGCTTCGCGGCTCGCGCGAACGCTCGCGGCCGCGGGTGTAAGGGACGATACAATAGCTGCAGAAGTTATTGCATCCGCGCATTATGCTGACGAAACCGCTGACACGGTTCCCGGTTATGCGGGCCGGAATTATATCGCGATAGGTCTGGGTAGTGCTCAGCTCGACATTGATTGCCTTATGGCCGGCCTCGGCAGCGCCGAACAAAGCCGGCAGATCGAGATAGGCATCGGGCCCCGCCACGAGATTGACCCCATGCTCCGAGATAAGCTCTTCGCGGACGCGCTCGGCCATGCAGCCGATCACACCTATTATAAGATGTCCCCCGCGACGGCGACGCAGCGCGTTGAGAGCCTGAAGGCGGCTGAAAATCTTCTGCTCGGCGTTGTCGCGTATCGAGCAGGTGTTTAGCAGAACCGCATCGGCATCGTCGACGCTGTCGGCCGTTTCATATCCCGCCGTAGCCATTACGGCGGCAACGACTTCGCTGTCAGCGACATTCATCTGACAGCCATAAGTCTCTATATAGAGCTTCCTGAGCCCGTTTATTTCTTTCATGAGCAATCTTGTGACAAAAAAATCTTGTCGGGAAAATGAATATTGACTATATTTGCCGCAAAATTACAAAAAACGATAGAAATACCATCGACTGACACAAGTGTAACAAAACCTAAAACCAATGAAGTTTCCTGTTATCACACGCCGCGAAGCGGCAAACCTTATTAATAATGGTGACAACGTAGGCTTCTCGGGGTTCACACCTCCGGGCGCGCCTAAAGAAGTGCCCGAAGCTATCGCCGAACGTGCCATCGAAGAGCACGAGGCCGGACGCCCGTTCAAAATCAACCTCTACACGGGCGCATCAACCTCTGACCGCGCCGACGGCGTTCTGGCCCGCGCCAACGCCATCAACCGCCGCGCACCCTATCAGAACATTCCCGACCTGCGCAAGCGCATCAACGCCCACGACACCCACTACTGCGACCTCCACCTGAGCGAGATGGCCCAGAAAGTCCGCTACGGGTTCTTCGGCGACATCGATACCGCTATTATAGAAGTTGCCGATATCAAGGACAACGGCGAGCTTGTTCTCGGAATGGGAGTCGGCAACATTCCGACCTATGCCAAACTGGCAAAGAAAATCATTATTGAGAAAAACGAGAAACTGCCCGCCGGCCTCAACGGCGTCCACGACATATATCTGCCGCTCGATCCTCCCTATCGCCGCGAGATTCCGATCTACAAGCCGTCGGACCGCATTGGCTCGACAACTCTTCAGGTCGATCCCAAAAAGATCGTCGGCGTTGTCCACAGCGACGACTACGACAACGCCAAGTCGTTCACCGCTCCCGACGAGACAACCGCCCGCATCGGCCACAACGTCTGCGAGTTCCTTGAGAACGAAGTCAAGCAGGGCCGCATTCCGAAGTCATTCCTGCCGATTCAGAGCGGCGTAGGCAACGTAGCCAACGCAGTTCTCTTCGGCCTGGCCGACTCCACTATCATTCCGGCCTTCGAAATGTATACCGAAGTTATTCAGGATTCAGTCATCGAGCTGATGAAGCAGGGCAAATGCCGCTTCGGCTCGACCTGCGCCCTGACGCTGAGCAACAAGACCGAAGAAGAATTCTTCAACAACATCGACTTCTTCCGCGACAAGGTCATCATCCGTCCTGCCGAAATCTCCAACTCGCCTGAAATCGCACGCCGTCTGGGCGTCATCTCGATGAACACAGCCATCGAGGCCGACATCTTCGGCAACGTCAACTCGACCCACATCACCGGAATCAAGATGATGAACGGCATCGGCGGCTCGGGCGACTTCACCCGCAACGGCTATATCTCGATCTTCTCGTGCCCCTCGATAACGAAAGAGGGCAAGATCTCGAACATCGTGCCTATGGTCAGCCACGTCGACCATTCGGAACACTCCGTCGACATCATCATCACCGATCAGGGTGTCGCCGACCTCCGCGGAAAAGACCCCGTAGAGCGCGCCCACGAGATCATCGATCACGCCGCTCACCCGATGTACCGCGACCTGCTGCGCGAATATCTCAAGATCGGACGTCCGGGCCAGACACCCCACCGTCTCGAAGCCGCCCTGGCATTCCACAACGAGTTCAACCGCAGCGGCGACATGCGCAACGTCGACTACGCCCAATATCTCTGAAAATAAATCTGCACGCGAATATTCTCTCCCTTTCATACCTTCTAACGTAAACACCGAACAATGATCTACACTTTCAGGCTCGTATCCGATGAAGTCGACAACTTCATGCGTGAAATTAAAATCGACGCCGACGCCAGCTTTCTCATCCTGCGCAACGCCATTCTCGACAGCGTGGGTTACGACAAAAGCCAACTGTCTTCTTTCTTCATCTGTGACAACAACTGGGAAAAGGAGCAGGAAATAACCCTCGAAGACATGAATATCGACGCCGACAAGGACTTCTACCTTATGGACGAAACGCCGTTGACCGATTTCATCGAAGACGAAGGGCAGCGCCTGATTTTCACCTTCGACTACCTGACTGACCGCTCATTTTTCCTTGAGCTTAAAGCCACCGAGCCCGGAAGCCATCTGATGGATCCGGTAGTGTCGCGTTCTGAAGGCAATCCTCCCGCAGAACACACCGACCTGAAATCGTTCGCCGACATAACCGAGAAAGCCGACAAGAAAACCGCCGCCCCCATCGACGACATGGACGAGGATTTCTACGGCTCGACAGGCTATAACGACGACGAGCTTGACATCTCGGCCATCGAAAGCTTCGACCCGACCGAAGACATGTGACCCTCAGGACGGCAAATACCCCACCAGGGCGGCAACATTCCCCATCAGGGAGCGTTGCCGCCCCGCTTTTATCGTCCTCTGCTCCGCCCCGGAAACGGTTATTGCACAACTCGCCGAAAATTGCTATCTTTGCGGGTTAGAATAACAAACCATTTTTCATCGTCATATATCGCTATGTATCGAACTAACACATGCGGCGAACTGCGTCTGAGCGACGCCGGAAACCGCGTGACCCTCGCAGGTTGGGTCCAGCGCTCCCGCAAGATGGGAGGAATGACCTTCATAGACCTCCGCGACCGCTACGGAATAACACAGGTTGTCTTCAACAACGAGAAAGACGCCGCTCTCCACGACGAAGCCGACCGCCTCGGGCGCGAGTTTGTGGTTCAGGTCACTGGAACCGTAGCCGAACGCTCGTCGAAAAATTCCAAAATTCCCACCGGCGACATCGAAATCATCGCCGACAGCCTCAAGGTTTTGAATGTCAGCGACGTCCCCCCCTTCACAATCGAAGACGACACTGACGGCGGCGACGACCTGCGCATGAAATACCGCTACCTCGACCTGCGCCGCGGCGCCGTCCGCCGCAATCTCGAGCTGCGCCACCGCATGGCTTTCGAGATCAGGCGCTATCTCGATTCGAAAGGCTTCCTCGAGGTCGAGACCCCGGTGCTCATCAAATCGACCCCCGAGGGCGCACGCGACTTCGTCGTTCCCTCGCGCATGAATCCGGGCCAGTTCTATGCCCTGCCCCAGTCGCCCCAGACCTTCAAGCAGCTTCTGATGGTCAGCGGCTTCGACCGTTATTTCCAGATCGTCAAGTGTTTCCGCGACGAAGATCTGCGCGCCGACCGCCAGCCCGAGTTCACCCAGATCGACTGTGAGATGTCGTTCGTCGAGCAGGAAGACGTTCTTCAGATGTTCGAGGGTCTTGTCAAACATATCTTCAGGTATGTCAAAGACATCGACTTCACCGACCCGTTCCCGCGCATGACGTGGGCCGACGCCATGCGTCTTTATGGTTCCGACAAGCCCGACACCCGCTTCGGAATGACTTTTGTCGAACTCAAAGACCTCACCGAAGGGAGCGGCTTCGCCGTCATGGACGACGCCCGGTATGTCGGAGCCATCGTAGCTCCCGGATGCGCCGGATATACCCGCAAGCAGCTCGACCAGCTGACCGAATGGGTCAAGCGCCCGCAGATCGGCGCCAAGGGCATGATGTGGGTCAAGCGCGAGGCCGACGGCTCGTTCAAGAGCTCTGTCGGAAAATTCTTCACCGACGAGCAGCTTGCCGCATGGGCCGAGCGCGCCGCCATGAATCCCGGCGACCTCATGCTCATTCTCGCCGGCGACACCGCCAAGACCCGCAAGGCTCTCGGAGAGCTGCGCCTTGAGATGGGCTCACGTCTCGGGCTGCGCGACCCGCAGAAGTTCTCTTGCCTCTGGGTCATCGACTTCCCGCTGTTCGAATGGGACGACGAAACACAGCGCTACTACGCCATGCATCACCCCTTCACCTCGCCCAACTCCGACGACATCGACAAACTCGACAGCGACACCGGCAGCGTGCGCGCCACAGCCTACGACATGGTTGTCAACGGAACCGAGCTCGGCGGCGGCTCGATTCGTATCCACGACTCGAAGCTTCAGGACAAGATGTTCCGCCTGCTCGGCCTCAGCGAAGAAGAGGCGCAATATAAATTCGGCTTCCTGATGAACGCCTTCAAATATGGCGCACCCCCTCACGGAGGCCTCGCTTTCGGATTCGACCGCTGGGTGTCGATTCTCGCCGGACTCGACAGCATCCGCGACACCATCGCCTTTCCGAAGAACAATTCGGGACGCGACATGATGATCGACGCTCCCTCTGAAATCGACCAGAGCCAGCTCGACGAGCTTCACATCGACCTCCGTCCGCTCGACAAAGAATGACCCCGACCCTCAACGACATAGCCTCAGCCATCGAAGAGTTCGCCCCGCTCTCCCTTCAGGAGAAATGGGACAACTCGGGCTGGCAGGTGCGTCCCGACGGCTCCCGGGAATGCACGGGTGTTCTGACATGTGTCGATGTCACCGAAGAGATCGTGGCCGAAGCCCGGCAGCGCGGCTGCAATCTCATTGTGGCCCACCATCCGCTGCTGTTCCACGGTCTGAAACATCTCTGCGGATCATCGCGCGTCGAGCGTGCGGCAATGCTCGCCCTGCTCGAAGGAGTGGCTATATATTCGTGCCACACCCCGCTCGACAGCTGCCGCGGAGGGCTCTCATGGGCCGTCGCCAAGGCTCTGAACCTCCGCAATGTCGAAGTGTTGGCTCCCGATCCGCGCTTTCCCGAAGCCGGATTCGGCGTTGTCGGCGACACTGAAACCCAACTGACACCCGAAACTCTCGTCGCCGAAGCAAAGAAAGCCTGCAACACCTCGACGGCCCGCTGTTCGCGCCCGTCAGGCGTAACCGGAATAAGCCGCGTGGCAATAACCACTGGAGCAGGTGACGACTTCATCGACAACGCCGTCGATGCCGGAGCACAGGCCTACATTACCTCCGACATCAAACACCACACGTTTGTCGACCGGGCCGACGACATATTTCTGGTCGATCTCTCCCACTACTCCACCGAACAGTGTGCCAAAAGCTTGCTCTGTGAGGTTATTACGAAAAAATTTCCTAACTTTGCAGCCTGTATGAGCGAAACCGAACAGTCGCCCATCGTTTATATGTAATCAACAACAACAGATATGGCTACCGAAACCCAAAAGCCCGAAACCCTCAGCGTAGAACAGCGTCTTAAATCGCTCTATGAGCTTCAGACAATCCTTTCGCAGATCGACCGCATCAAGACAATCCGCGGCGAACTTCCCCTCGAAGTGCGCGACCTCGAAGACAATATCGAAGGCCTCCACACCCGAATCGAGAACTACCGCCGCGAGATCGCCGATCTGAAGCAGAAAACCGCTGCCGAGAAAGAGAAGATCAACGAATCGCAGACAAAGATCGCCAAATACCGCGAACAGCTCGACAACGTGCGCAACAACCGTGAATTCGACCTGCTCAGCAAAGAGATCGAATATCAGACGCTCGAGATCGAGCTCAGCGAGAAACATCTCAACGAGAATGCCCGTCTGATCGACGCCAAGACCACAGAAATCGCCGCCACCGAAGAGACTCTCGCCGACCGCGAGCACGTTCTCGGCGAGAAGAAGACCGAGCTCGACGAGATCGTCAGCGAGACCCGTCAGGACGAAGAACTCCTTCGCACCAAGGCGAAAGAACTCGAAACCAAGATCGACGCCCGCACCCTGACCGCCTTCAAACGAATCCGCAAGAACGCCCGCAACGGTCTCGGCATCGTCTATATCCAGCGCAGCGCCTGCGGCGGCTGCTTCAACCGCATCCCGCCTCAGAAACAGGCCGAGATAAAGATGCGCAAGAAAGTCATCGTCTGCGAATACTGCGGCCGAATAATGATCGACCCCGAACTCGCCGGCGTTGAAGAGCCTCAGGCCTGAGCCGAATCCAGCAACAGCATACAGCGCCCCGCAGCCATCGCGCCGCGGGGCGCCGCTTTTATCCATCATGATCGGTTCTGATATGTCGGTTTTGTCGATTGGATTTATTAATTTTACGGCTGAAAAACAACCTCAACCATCTAACAACATGAAACTTATTTCCTGGATCTCACTGCTGGCAATATGCCTTTTCCACGCCTTTGACACACGGGCCGACGAGCTGCTTCTCGGCGACGACAGCGTAAAGAACTATCTGCTCGTGGGGCAGACCTACAGCGGATGCGGCAACGCGGCAGGCCTCGGAACCGACATGACGATAGAATTTAAGCGCAACGGCGTCTGCTACTGCACTTCCGACTGGTATCGCGCCTACGCCGAACCCGTCAAGGTAAAGGGAACATATAAGATCGGGGACACTATCGACGGAACAACCGTCAGCGTCAGCTGCAACAACTTCACGTTTGAATTCACCAAGAAAGACGAGAACCTTTATTTCGACCGAAGCACCCGGGGGGAAGGGTCGGTAAACAACAACTTTATGAGCCTTGTCCGCGTCAGCAGATAGCTGCCGCCGTATGAGCCCGGGATTTTCCGAATCTGCCAAAAAGGCGTGAAAACTTTATTGGCACGGCATTTGTTTCAATAGTGAAAGAAAAACAAGTAATTCAGCGATATGAATTTCAACAATTTCACTATTAAATCTCAGGAGGCGATCCAGAAGGCTGTCGAACTGACGCGTTCCGCCGGCCAGCAGGCTGTCGAGCCTGTCCATCTCCTGAAAGGAGTTATGAGCGAGGGAGAGTCACTCATAAATTTCATTTTTGCAAAAGTCGGCGCCAATACAGCCATGGTCAATCAGGCCATCGACAGCGAAATCGCATCGCTGCCGAAAGTGAGCGGAGCCGAGCCCTATCTGAGCCGCACGGCCAACGATGTGCTTCAGAAATCGCTCGACATCGCCAAAAAGATGGGCGACCGCTACGTAACGCTCGAAGCCATACTCATGGCAATCTTCGAGATCAACTCTCCGGCATCGACAATCCTGAAGGACGCCGGACTGAACGCCCGCGAAATGCAGGCTGCCATAGACGAGATGCGCAAAGGGAAAACAGCCTCTGACCAGAGCGCCGAAGACACCTACGACGCTCTGTCGAAATATGCCATCAATCTCAACGAACGTGCCCGTCAGGGCAAACTCGACCCCGTTATCGGACGCGACGACGAGATTCGCCGTGTGCTCCAGATTCTGAGCCGCCGCACAAAGAACAACCCGATGCTTATCGGCGAGCCGGGTACGGGTAAGACCGCTATCGCCGAGGGACTTGCGCAGCGCATTGTGCGCGGCGACGTTCCCGAGAACCTGCGCTCGAAGCAGATCTTCTCGCTCGACATGGGCGCGCTGGTCGCAGGCGCCAAATATAAGGGCGAGTTCGAGGAACGCCTGAAAGCCATCGTCAACGAGGTCACCCAGAGCGACGGCGAGATCATTCTCTTCATCGACGAGATCCACACCCTCGTCGGCGCCGGCAAAGGGGAAGGCGCCATGGACGCGGCCAATATCCTCAAACCGGCCCTGGCCCGAGGCGAGCTCCGCTCGATAGGCGCCACCACTCTCGATGAATACCAGAAATATTTCGAAAAAGACAAAGCTCTCGAACGCCGCTTCCAGAAAGTGATGGTCAACGAGCCCGACGAGGCCAGCGCCATCGCAATTCTGCGCGGACTTAAAGAGCGCTACGAGAACCACCACAAAGTGCGCATCCGCGACGAAGCGATTATCGCCGCCGTTACCCTCTCCGAGCGATATATCACCGACCGATTTCTCCCCGACAAGGCTATCGACCTCATCGACGAGGCCGCCTCGAAGCTGCGCCTTGAGATGGACAGCGTGCCTCAGGCTCTCGACGAGATAACCCGCCTGATCGCCCAGAAAGAGATCGAGCGCGAGGCCATCAAGCGCGAGGGCGACTCCGCCAAGCTCAATGAGATAGAGCGCGAGCTGGCCGACATGCGCGAGGAAGAGAAGCAGTATACTTCGGAATGGAAAGCCCAGAAGGGGCTTATCGACAAGATTCAGCAGAACAAGATCGACATCGAGCAGCTCAACTTCGAAGCTGAACGCGCCGAACGCGAAGGAGACTACGCCAAGGTCGCCGAAATCCGCTACAGCAGCATCCAGTCGAAAGAGAAAGAGAACGCCGACATTCAGGAGCAGCTCAGGATGATGCAGGGCGACAAGGCCCTCATCAAGGAAGAGGTCGACTCGGAAGACATCGCCGACATCGTATCGCGATGGACAGGCATCCCCGTCAACAAGATGGTTCAGAGCGAAAAAGACAAGCTGCTCCATCTCGAAGACGAGCTCCACAAGCGCGTTATCGGACAGCAGGAAGCCATTGCCGCGATAGCCGACGCCGTCCGCCGCTCGCGTGCGGGCCTCAACGATCCGCGCCGCCCGATAGGCTCTTTCATCTTCCTCGGAACAACCGGTGTCGGCAAGACCGAGCTCGCCAAGGCTCTGGCTGAATACCTCTTCGACGACGAAAACATGATGACCCGTATCGACATGAGCGAGTATCAGGAGAAGCACACCGTGTCGCGCCTTGTCGGAGCGCCTCCGGGATATGTCGGATACGACGAGGGTGGTCAGCTGACCGAGGCTGTGCGCCGCAAGCCCTACTCCGTCGTGCTGTTCGACGAAATCGAGAAGGCCCACCCCGACGTGTTCAACATTCTGCTTCAGGTGCTCGACGACGGACGTCTGACCGACAACAAAGGCCGTATGGTCAACTTCAAGAACACGATTATCATCATGACCTCGAACATGGGCAGCAGCGTCATCCGCGAAAACTTCGCCAAGATGACGCCCGAAAACCACGACGAGGTTGTCGAGAAGACCAAAGGCGAAGTGCTTGAGATGCTCAAACAGACGATCAGGCCGGAGTTCCTCAACCGTATCGACGAGACTATCATGTTCACTCCGCTAAACGAGCGTGAGATCGAAGAGATCGTCGGGCTGCAGATCAATTCCGTCAAGAAAATGCTCGCTAAAAACGGTGTCACCCTCGAAGTCACTCCGGCAGCCCTGAAACTGCTCGCCAAGGAAGGCTACGATCCCGAGTTCGGCGCACGTCCCGTCAAGCGTGTCATCCACCGCCTTGTCCTCAACCGTCTGTCGAAAGACATCCTGGCCCAGAAAGTCGACAAAGACCACCCGATCATTATCGACGAAGCCAACGACGATCTCATATTCAAGAATTAACAACTCCTGACATGTTTTTGCAGCGGGATGAGCCTCTGACTCATCCCGCTGTCATTTTTTTCCATATCTTTGCGGGCATAATAACAGAACCCGACATGAAATTCGTCCATATCTTGCTTTCCGCGACAATCCTCGCTTCATCCTCCCCGGCGCTCCGGGCCGGAGAGTCAGACGACCTCATTATGAAGAACGAGGCCGCAGCCTTTCTGAGCAATATGCCGGAAAATCTACAGCATATCCAGTCTGAGGCAATAATCAAAGCCATCGGCGGAAATCTTTCTGACCTTCATGCTGTCAGGAACTCACGGAATACGCCTCCGCCGCTGCCGGAGAATGTCGAAGTCAGGCAGATGACCGGCCGTCTGAGAATCTATGAGCCGAAAACAGCCGGCAGAAAGCCGTTGCCGGCGCTGATATACCTCCATGGCGGCGGATGGACTTTCGGAAGCCTCAACAGCTGCGCGCGATTCTGCGGAGCCGTCGCCTCGGGCGGAAATATAAAGGTCATAGCCGTCGACTACAGGCTTGCTCCCGAAAACCCGTTTCCGGCCGGGCTGAACGACTGCATCGAAAGCCTGAAGTTTGTCAGTTCGCGTTGCGATTCACTCGGAATCGACCCGGACCACATCGCTATCGGGGGCGACAGCTCGGGCGGAAACCTCGCCGTGGCGACGGCTCTCGCGCCGGAATGCAAGGGATTGCTTAACGCCCTGATTCTGTTCTATCCCGTCACTAAAGCATATACCGACGGCTCTGACTCGTGGAACCGCTTCGGCAAAGGATATGGACTCGACTCCGAAATCATGGAAACCTTCAACCGTGCCTATCTCGCCGGAGAAAATCCGCGGAATCCCGCTGTCAGTGTGGCTCTTTGCAGCGACAGCGACCTGGAGCGACTGCCGCCGACACTGCTTGTCGCCGCCGGGCACGACATATTGCGCGATCAGGGGATAGAATTCGCAGAACGCCTCGGAAGCAGAGTCCGGCGCATCGAATTCCCTGAGGCCTGTCATCTCTTCATAACGGTTGCCGGACAGGAGAAAGCCTTTGAAAAGGCCGTCGGGCTGACGCGGCAGTTCTTAGAGAATTAGAAATTAGAAATCTTATAAAAATTATTAGAATTATAAAAGTTACGACCGCCGAGAAAGAAGAACGACGTTCTCGACATGGGCCGTATGGGGGAACATATCGACAGGCTGCACGCGCTCTACGCGGTAATGGCTGTCGAGCAGGGCGAGATCGCGCGCCTGAGTGGCCGGATTGCAGCTGACATAGACGAGACGCGCGGGAGCGGCCCTCTTGATGACCTCGACGACATCGGGATGCATTCCCGCACGCGGCGGATCGACAACCATGACCTCAGGACGGCCATGGGCGCCGACAAACTCATCGGTTAGCACATCTTTCATGTCGCCGGCAAAGAACAGCGTCTTGTCGGTCAGCCCGTTGACGGCGGCGTTAACCTTAGCGTCGCCGATAGCTTCGGGCACATATTCGATTCCGACGACCTTTCGGGCCGATCGGGCGAGGAAACAGGCGATCGTTCCTGTTCCGGTGTAAAGGTCATAGACAAGCTCGTCCCCCCTGAGGGCGGCAAAATCGCGCACTACGCTGTAGAGCCGGTAGGCCTGACGCGAGTTGGTCTGATAGAACGATTTCGGGCCTACGCGAAAGCGCAGATCCTCCATAGCCTCTTCGATGAACGGTTCGCCTGACCACACCTCGATTGTCTGGTCGGCGAAAGTGTCGTTGAGCTTGAGGTTGACGCAACAGAGCAGCGACGTTATCTCGGAAAAGTCGCGGCGCAGCATCTCCATGACGTCGGTTATGGCCTCGCGGTTCTCTTCGCCGAAAACCATCAGCACCATCTTCTGGCCTGTCGAGGCTGTGCGCACCATCATAGTGCGCAGCAGTCCGGTGTGGTTTCTCAGGTCGTAGAACGTATAGCCTTTCTCGCGGGCAAGAGCCTTGACGGCGAGACGCACGCGGTTCGAGAAATCTTCCTGAAGATGGCATCTGTTGATGTCGAGCACCTTGTCGAAAGCGCCCGGAATATGGAATCCGGCAGCGTCGCGGTTACCGAAAGTCTCGGCCGAGGCAAGCTGCTCGGGGGTGAGCCACGACTTGTTGCTGAACGTATATTCCATCTTGTTGCGGTATTCCGTAACGGACTCCGAGCCGATAATCGGCGAGACGGGCGGAAGCCCGACTTTGGCTATGCGCTCAAGAGCGTCGACAACCTGCTGCTGCTTGCACTGGAGCTGGAATTCATAAGGCAGGTGCTGCCAACGACAGCCTCCGCATGTTCCGAAATGCTCGCAGAACGGCTCGCGGCGAAGTTCCGAGGGCTGTTCGAGAGCCACAATGTGGCCCTGGGCCCACGAGCCTTTCTTTCGGTCGAGCTTGACGGTGACAACATCTCCGGGGGCGCCGAAAGGAATGAAAATGACGGGGTGCCCTTCGACCCGGGCTATGGCGTTGCCTTCGGCGGCGACACCGCTGACGGCGATATGCTCCAGCGTCGGGAGCGGTTTGCGGTTTCGAGCCATTTGACTGACAGACTGAATTGGTTAGCGTCCGAAGAAACGCATGAGGTTATCGCCTTCCTCGGGCACGAACGTGCCGAGATGGCGTTTTTTCTTCTCGTCGAAGATTTCGCTGATGGCAAAGAATATTCCGCTTTCCTCGACGTCGCCGAACTCGTCGTTGATGGCTGTTCCGAACATGCGCATCGTGGGCGACAGCGACATATAGGCATTGACCAGCGGCGGTATGTTGCATCCGAGATCGCGCACGTGCTTGTTTAGAATCCGGTAGTCCTCGCGGAAGCTGCCGCCGGTGAATATGCGCTCCATGGCGGCGGTGTCGGTGTTGGTCTCCAGCGGGCGGAAAGGCCTCACAAGCCTGTCGGGATCGGGGAAATATTTGTTGAGGAAATATAAGATCATGTTGCGCGCTTCGGGCCCGTAGTCGGGATACATCGTGACCTTTCCGAAAAGATATTTGATTTCGGGATCGATGACTGCCAGAGCGCCAAGGCCGTCCCATAGATTGTCGAGAGCGTAGATAGTCTTCGCCTCGGCCTTCGACGACTGATAGCCTACCCTGACGAACGAGCGGCCGAGCTCGAGAGTGTTCGGCAGGAACTCGTCGATGAAGCGCTGCGAAAAGTCAAACATGTGGCTGGTCGCTATGCGCGGCTGCCCGTTGACCATCCTGACGTCGCGTCCGGTGATGAATCTGTAGCCTCCGAGAATGAGGTTGTTTTCGGGATCCCACACAAGGAGCTGGCGGCAGGGGGGATCCATGACATCGAAGTCGTCGATATCACAGGCTTTTCCGGTGCCCCCGCCGGCCGAACGGAATGCGATCTCGCGCAGACGTCCGATCTCGCGCATGACGTTCGGGGCTTCCCGACCGTCGACGACATATATTTCGTTGCCGCCCTTGTTGGTTGAGCGCAGGCGCCGTTCGGGCGTCAGCTCGGCCTTGAGGGCCTCGACAGGTATTTCATCAATAATCTTCTCGTCCATACAATGTAGGGGCTATCGACTATGTGTTGGGTTATTGAGACTGTAGACTGTATCGCAGACCTTCTGCGCTTCGTCGTCGGCCTGCTGCCCGCCTGAAAAAGAGCTGTAGGCGATGCGCTCTCCGACATGGATGTCGAAGTTGCAGTCGCGGCATCGGAACACTTCTCTGGGCAGAAGCAACATTTCAAAATTGAATTTCAGACCAAGTTTTGTTCTAAACTTTGCAAAGTTATAAAAAAATGTCGAATTATTGCCACTAAAAAAGAGCGGCACAACATCGCGCTTCGACGCAATGCTTTTATTGACAAACATTTTATGCCATTGCAGATCTCGGATAACTCCCTGCTCTCCTTTGCGCGAGACAAGCCCCGAGGGGAAAACTATGACAGGGCGGGCGCTGTCGAAGGCCTCGACAAGGCGCGCGGTTGCCGTGCGCGACTGGGCGCCGAATTTGTTGATGGGCACGAAAACTCCGTCTAACGGCGACAGAACGCTGAGCAGGTCGTTGACAACGAAATATGGCTCGCAGCCATGATGGGCGGCTATCATGTCGATGATGGCTATGCCGTCGAGAGCTCCCAGAGGATGGTTCGACACGTAAATGACGCGCCTGTCGGCAGGAGCGGGCAGATTCCCGCGCCCGATAACGCGGTAGGAGGCATTGAGGTCGTGGAGTATGCCGCGGCAGAACGCGCTGTCGCGCTTGTCGCCGTTGTCGGTCAGCAGTTTGTTGAGACCGTCCTGACATATCAGACTCTTGACCCACGCCGTCAGAGCCCGCGGAATAAACCGCGCACGCGGCCCCAGACGCTGTCGCAGGACGGCGTCGACGTCGATCTTCAGTGTCCGGTCTAAGGCGGCTTCTTTCATAGGTGTGTGACCTCAATGGCTGATTTAAGATGCAAAGGTAGCTGTTTTGACTGAAAAATGCTACTTTTGCAGTCATGAAGTTCAAAGTCGAAGGAGTAAACACGTTTCCCGGCCGCTTTATCGAGAGCGAAGCCCGCCGCGCCGACAGCGGCGACGGGCCGCTGGCGCTGATATGTGTCGGCGAGGCGGCGGCTGAGGCGGCCGACCCTGAAGAGGCCGATTGCGTTGTCGCGGTCGGCATGGACGATCTCGGGGCCGACAGGCTGCGCGAGGCCTGCAACCGCTCGGGAAAGCCGCTCGCCCTGCTGCGCTGCGCGCCGGTGATCGGCACCGGCATGACCGGCCGCTGGCGCGATATGGTCAACGCAATCTATCGCGGCATCTATCTGCGCGTCGACGGCAACAAGGCGCGCGCCTCGATGGTCCATGCCCTCGATGTAGGCCGTGCGGCCGTGATGGCGGCGGGCATGAACGGAGCATGGTGGTTCAGCGACGGCCGCGACCATCTCGTCGACGACGCCGTAGCGGCTCTGGCAAAGCGCATCAACGACAAGCGCGTCGTGCGCATGAGCCTGAAAAAGGCCCGTCGAACGGCCCTGCTGCTCGACATTGTCACTCTCGGCGGAGCCCATGCGCGCGAACGCCTCGCACTCGACACCTCCGACAGCCTTGTCGACGCCCGTCCGCTGCTCGACGCCATCGGCCTCGAGCCACGCGACACCTTGGAATATATATCGACCCACGTCTATTCCGATGAAGATCTCTGACCGCATAGCCCGCGCGGCGTCGCTGACAGGAGCGTCGCTGAAGACCCTCGTCAAGGTGGCGCTCCAGTCGCGCCCCGTGGCGTTAAGCCCTGCCGGCGACCCGGCGCGGCTTCTGATAATGGGGAACGGGCCGTCGCTGCGCGCCGAAATCGACAGCCATCTTTCAGAGCTGGCCTCGTCGACGACAATGGCGGTGAATTTCGCAGCCAACGCCCCTGAGTTCATGGAACTGAAACCGCGCTACTATCTCCTGGCCGACCCGCATTTCTTCAGCGCCGGCAACGACGCCAACGTCGACCGTCTGCGCTCGCGGCTGAGAGAGGTGACATGGCCCATGACGCTGTTCACTCCGCGCGGCACCTCCATTCCCGACCTGCCGGCGAATGTAACGACCGAACACTTCAACATGGTCGGCGCCTCGGGATTCAGAAAGCTCGTCAGATGGCTCTACGGCCGACGTCTCGCCATGGCGCGCCCGAGGAATGTGCTCATTCCGGCACTGATGATCGGCGTGTGGCTCGGATTCCGCGAAATCTACATTCTCGGGGCCGACCATTCGTGGCTCCGCACCCTCGACGTCACCGACGACAATGTCGTCGTTTCGGTGCAGCCCCATTTCTATAAAGAAGACCCGCGCGAGCAGCAGCGCGTCAGTTCGGTCTACCGCGACGTCAGGCTTCATGAGATTCTCGGGAGTTTCGCCGTAGCCTTCGCCGCCTACCACGACATAGCGCCCTGGGCCCGCGAACGCGGCACAGCCATATACAATGCCACCCCGGGCAGCTACATCGACGCCTTCGAGCGGCGCCGCCCGTTCTGAATCATAAGCCGGGCAGCCGAGGCGAGTCCTTGACAGCGATCCTCCCCTCCGCGTCGATGACATAGAACGAAGGAGTGGCGCGTATCTGATAGCTCTCGTCGGCCTCGGGCGAGATGCCGGCCTCCCATTGGGGCGGGAGCTTCGCGGCGTGTTCGAGCCAATGCTCGCGTTCAGTTCCCGGATATATCATGACAACGCGAATCGCCGGATCGGCGCGCCTCAGCTCGTCGATGGCGCTCTCGCATTTCGGACAGTCGGGCTCATAGAAGAACAGCAGTGTCGGCTCTCCTGTCAGCAGCTTTTTCCGGCCGCCCCCGAAGGCCTCATAATAAAAATCGGGAGCGGGCGAGCCGGGAGCATTCCTCGATATGTCTTCGAGGACATAGCGCGAACGCTCGTTGCCTGTCAGTCGGAGATCGGCGTCGGCAAAATAACTGAAAACAGCCTCGTTATACTGCGGAGAAGCCGGTTCATAGAAATAGAGTCCGGCAATCCCGAAAAACAGAGCGTAGACGCTCTCTCCGGCTTCCGAAGCCGCCGTCATGGCCCGGGCAACGCCTCGCGCCACAGCCTCGCCGGCGGCAATATCGGCCACCGACCCGAAATTGGCCATAGCCTGCTCGACAAACATCGAGTCGAGGCTCGCCCGAGTGTCGGCGAAATCCATTGTGTCCCAGAAATGCTCGGCGAGATAATCGGCGCGGGCCTGAGGCTCGGTCAGCGCGGCCGGAATCGGCGGCAGCGGCAGTTCCTTAGGCTGAACGGCCGGCGTCGCCCTGCTTTCGGTTCCCCGGCAGGCAACAGCCATGAGGCAGCTGAAAGCCGCCAGAACAACAATCAGTCTGTATCGCGCACGCATCGTATAGACATTTCATTGTCTGAGACAGTATAGCTCGTCATGGGCTCGTGCTGGGTGGCCGCGCCCGTAGCTGTCACTATCTTCATCGGAAAACGCCAGTTCGACGAAGCCGTTCCGGCGGGATCGTTCGGATTGGCGCCGGGGATATAGCCGTCGAAATCGAAATAACTGTAGCTGCACGTCAGCTGATAGACATTTCCAGACGGCACATTCGAGGTGTGCTCGTTGAGGATGGCGATGATCGTAAGCTCTTTCTGATTGGGCACACGCCAGCCTCTGCGCCCGGTCGTCGCTTCGAGGAACGCACACGGATTGACTGTCGACAGATAGTTGCCCCACTCGATTGTCTTGCCGCTGATTCCGAGCCGCGAATCATTGAGGCCGACAGCCTCGGTGTAGTATTCGAAGGCGCGATAGCAGCGGTTGTAGCGCTGGTCGTTGATGTCGTGGACAGGCATCGGATGGGCCGACGAGCGGTAGGCTTCGGCGCGCACGGCCCGCGAATCGAAATACTTCAGCTCCACGACATTAGCTCCGTTGCGTTTGACAAAAGGCACCTGGGTTACATTCGTTGTGTTGATGACCGTCATATCGCCGCCGAGGTTCCTGACACAGCGGACTTCCCACGGCGCCCCGCCGCCCCACTGACGCCAGTTCGACCACGAGACGCCTTCCATGAGCCATACCATTTTACCGTCGGAGGCATACATGAGCATGCTGGAGTTCTCCTGATTGCTGTTGACGTTCTTGTTGGGAACCCGGCTCACCTTAGGCTCGAAAATAGGATTGGCCAGAGCGCGGCGCCCGAGAATGGCACTCAGAATCTGAGAGACGGTAGGCACAAACCAGCGGATTTCGTTGTTGTCGATGACGCCGTCGCCGTCGAGATCACGGTTGCGGTTCAGGCAGGCCGTGATAGCCTCGATATAACGCGGATTCGAGGTCAGATCGACGTCGAACTTGCGGTCGTAGCTCGACATCGTTCCGCCGCGGTCGCCGCCTGAGGTCTCGACTATAGCGGGGAGAGGCTCGGTCCGCGCCGCGCGGTAAATATCCTGATTGTTGATTGTGTTGACCTTCTGGAAACTGTTCTGAATAAACGTGTTCCACCTCATGCGGCTGCTCTTGCCCGAGAGATAGCTGTAGATATTATAGCGGCCGGAGTTCGGATTGCCCGTTCCGTCGTAGTTGGTGTTGCAGCGCAGATTAAGGCCGAGACTCTCATTGGTTGTCTCAAGCCCCATGGCCGACTCAGCCAGCGAATTATAGTAGGTCTGGATCGACGCCTGCGAAACGGCATATTTCGACTTGTAGTAGATACTGTTGCCGTCGGGCGAGATACTGCCAGCCACATTAAGCCACGCCCTGCGGTCGGGACGGTCGACATATCCGCGCCAGTTCAGCGACCCCTTTTCATTGCCCTGCGACGTGTCGTCCTCATAGACATACTCGTTGACGAAGACCGTATAATAACCCGCGCTCAGCTTGCCGCGCACTTCGTCGAGAGTATATGTTCCCGAGTCGCTGCGCGGTTTATAGGCGGCTATCGTAGAGGCATTGGTGGTTTTGCGGAGTTCTATCCACGACATGTAGCGAAACCGTTCATCGCTCTGCGCCGGCACCGTCGAGGGGTTTTCGGAGTCGATGCGCACTTCGTTGCCGTTGAGGTCGTAAGCAACGACGTAGTATTGGAAGTTCGAGATGTCGGAGTTTGAGAGATATATGTTGAAAACCGAGTAATGGGCGTCGAGGGTGTAATAGTTGTCGGTGATGTCGGTCACGATACCCTCCACTCCGGGGTTGACCTCATTGCCCGAGGCTTCGACGACGATGTCGTTGACGTTTCGGATGGTTACATTGTAGGTATACTTAGTGTTGCGGCGGCAGTTGAAATCTGTCGCGCGCGACATGACGTCGTCCCCCTCGCAGAAGCCCAGATGAATGAGATAGGTCGACGAGACGAGCCGCTGTCCGTCGGGCTTGTTGCCGTTTTCGTCGACGGCCATCTCCATTCTGACGTTCAGGAGCACATAGGTAGCCCGGTTGTTCGGGTCGTCGCTCGTCGCCGACCCGACCAGCGATCTGAATTTGCCGGTGTTGCTTCCGTCGGCGTTCTTATATTGGAGGCTGCGGTTGTTATATGCGTTGTCGGCCGTGGTTCCGGGCGGCAGCGTGCCGGTGCGCTTGTTTTCGAGCTGCCAGAAGTCGAAGCTGTAGGTTCGGTCGCCCGTAGCCCTCATCTCGGTCATCTCGGCGGAATTGACAAACCGCCGGCCGTTGACGGCGCGGTCGTCGGGGGCATTGACGGGGTCGAGGCCGACATGCTCGTAGAGCCATGAGGTTGTCGGCACATTGATTATCTGCCAGCTTTCGAGGCTGAAACTCCTGACCGTCGAGGGGTCGGCGGTCACATTGAATTTCACCTGCGAGATAAGCCGGCGAAGGTGAATAGCGCCGGAGAGCGTGGTCTCTCCGGGCTTGACGTTGACGGATGCCGGAGTCGGACGCGAGCCGTCGGTATGGGTCTGTTCGGTATAGAAGCCGCTCATCAGGGGCGGGTTCAGCGGGGCGGCGATGATGATTCCGCCCTCGGAGTCGAACGAGTTGGCGATGTTGCGGAATTTGTCGAGAGTGTCGGCGTCGCCCAGTGCGGCCTCCAGCCCCGTGACGCTCCCGTCGGGCAGAACGGCGGTGCGGTTCTCGAAGTTGGCCACTCCGACAAGAAAGGTCGGCCCCGACAAGGTGGTGAGGGTGACATCGTGGGTGACAGTGTGGTCGAGACTGGCGCTGAGGCCGGTGAGCGCCTTCGAGCCGACAAGCCTGCCCGAGTTGGCATTATATGCTCCGACCCATATCGACGTGACTTTCATGTCGATGCCCGGAGCCATGTCGGCACGCGAAATCTCGGCCGAGGGGGATATTTTAAGTTTCACTGTCAGAGTGGCCTGACGCCCCTCTTCGACGCTGTCGAATCCGAGATCGCTGTCGGCACAGGCCGCCAGCAATGCCAGGGAAAGAAGTGAAACAATGAATTTCAATATGTTATACATTCTCAATTGAACGTTGGGATGTCGATTGTCGATGTCTGCCACGGACAGACGGTGACTCCGGCCGTGAAGCTGACGTAGTTAAGCGATATGTCGATGGTGACATTGGTGTTGCGCGGCAGATCGGTCATCGGCACGGTTGCCGGCGAGCCTTCTATGGCGTAACTGATAGTGGCCCAGGCGGTTCTGATTCCGTCGAGGGTCAGACACAGGCGGTAGGGAGCCTCGGCAGTGGTGACGGGCCCTTCGGGAAGATAAATCGGAGGGAGGTCGATCTGCTCGCCGGGAGCGATCTCACGGCCGACCGTTACGGTCAGCTCATTGCCCGAGGTCTGGGCCGGACGATAGGCTACGATGGCGTCCTGACTGTCGTTTGAGAAATCAGCCTCGGGAAAAAGATACTCTCTGGTCGCGATATTGTCGAAACTTACAGAGTTAAGAGTGTGGGAGTTCAGGGGGTCGCTGTTCACTACGCTGACAGAGTATTTCGCGGCAGCTCTGTGGATATTGAAAACAGCCGAATAGTTAGGTGCCGTGCCTATATAATAGTTGTGGATGGCGGTGATGGCCAGCGGAGAGTCCATGCATCCGTCGGGCCGGGTCTGAAGAGTCAGGCCGCGAAGGCGGCTGATGTCGACCCACTGTCCGGCAGGCGCGTTGATGGCTTCGAGATAGTCGGAGAGGCTTTCCTCGCTGCCCGCCGAAGGGTCGGCAATGGTTTTGCCGGCCTCATTCGCCACGAAAATGATTGTCTTGAGGTCGTCGCTCTTCACGGGCAGATCTATGCCGCTGACAAGCATGGCGGGATTTGTGCGCAGGTCGCGATGGGTGTTGTGCTCGGCAAAGCCGTCGCCGTCGAGAACGATTATGCGCAGGGTCTGGATGCGCTCGCCGTCGTTGGCGGGATCGGCGTCGCCGCGGCTTGTTCCGTCGCTGAGCCTGATATTCAGCATGGCGGTGTCAGAGCCGGGTTCCCCGGTAACGGCGCGGTCAGAGCAGCCCGCCGCGATGACAGCAGCGAGCACAGGAAAAAACAGTGTCGTTATCTTAAGGAACAGTTTCACTCAAATGAGGTGTTATCGATTCTGACAGTCCAGCCGTTCACTATGATGCGGGTGTCGACCCACTGCCTGTCGCTGTCGAGGAAGAATGTCAGATTCCAGCGGCTGCACCGGTCGAGATATTCCTGGGAGCTCATCTTGTCGTAGTCGCTGCGGCCCAGCGCGAGATAGCGCGGCAGAGGAAGGCTTACGATTTCCTCGCCGGTAAAGCGGACGGCGATACGGAGCGTAGCGTCGCTGCCATAGATGAGCCGCGAGGTCGACAGTTCGGCAAAACCGAGCGCGGTCGCCTCAGCCCTGTCGGCCGGCGAGACCGAGCCCGACGTCCATGTTCCGTAGGTGACGGGGTTGCCCGCTACGGGATTGTTGAGGTGGTCGAGCAGGCTGTTGTCGTCGGTGATCGTGAAGGTGAAGTCGTTGCCGTCGACCCTGTCGCCCGAAATGCTCTGGAGAAGAATGCGCAGATGGTTTGTTGTCTTGCTCATCGACACTGTCGAGCGGCTGTAGGCCACGGTGTTCGGAGCCACTGTGAAATCGGCCGTCCCGTGGAAATGGTCGTGGAGCCGCTCTCCGACATGGCCGGGCTTGAGCCGCATCGCTATGTCGGAAGGCACCGTCGACGGGCCCGGCTCGACATCATGGGCGAAAGAGGCCTCGCCGCAGGCTATTCCTCCGTAGGCGACGACATGATAGTCGCCCGGCGGAAGCGGAAGTGTCATGCGCCAGTTCTCGTCGGCAAGCTCTTCGCCGATAACCTCGCGCGTCTCGACGAACGAGCCGTCGGAACGGTAGACGTGAACCGTCAGGCAGTCGACCTGCGACGGAAAAGCGTTTGCCTGCTCGAGATTATAGGTATAGACGAAGCGCAGTTCGACCCCTATGTTGCAGTTGTCGCCATCTTCGAAAATAGCGTCGCACGAACTGAGGAACAACACCGCGGCAGCGGCCGCCATGGCCGCTGCGCGCGCTGCTGCGTTTTTAATGATCTGTTTCAAATCAGAAAATCTGGGAATTTGCTCCTTAATACTCGATATTGTTGACACGGACAACCCAGTCGAGAACTCTTACATCGAGAGTGAAATAGTTGTCGAACTCTTCGATGTCGGTCGGAGGTGTGAAGCTTCCGAAACGCTTGATATTTGTCACGGAAAGCTTGTAGATGTTGTTGCGGACGGTGCCGAACTCCATCGGGCCCACAGATTCGAGCTTGTTGTTGTCGTTGTGGCGGTTATATGAGAAGTAGTAGCAGTAGTATTTGTTGTCGGTCGTGGGATGGTAGGCCGTGAAGCCGAGGGCCTCAAGCACCTTGTCGTCTTTGGGGGTGACGCCGGTCAGATTTCCCTGTGCGTCGTAGGTCGGAGCGAAACCGGCCTCGAAAGCTGTGGCGAGGGTCGACACGGGCACATTCTTTATCTCGGCTGCGATAGCCTCGGCGCTGGCATAGAGGCGGTTGCTGTAGAGATACATAGTCTGATACTCACCGTCGGCATTGACATTTCCGAAGCCTTCAACGGGAACGATCTCAGCCTCGAACACATAGCCGGTGGCGTCGGTCGATGCCTCGTTGCCGGCGAGGAAAGTGTTCTCGGTAGCGTAGCGCCAGATATAATATTTGTCGTTGGGAGTCACCTTGTCGCTCCAGCTGCCTTCGTTGTCTTCGGTCGACGCGAGAATCGAGCTGAGCGAAGCCCAGTCGAGACCGGCGTGTGTCGACGGCGTCAGCGGGTCGAGGCGCTCGGGGAGAACGTTTGAGTAGGTGCGCTCGTCAGGCGATACGATATAGCCGGTTTCCATGCCCGCCTTTCCGGGGCAGAGAGTCGTCACATCGCCCTCGATGTTGCGCGGCAGGTAGTAGAACTCGTTGGCGAGATTGAAAAGGGCCACTCGCGTCAGTGTCACATCGGCGACCTTCTTCTTTTCGCCTGTTGCCTCGTTTATCTCGAAGGTGAGCGCGGGAGTAGTCTCGGGCGAGCCGTCGCGGTAGTCGAAGCGGCAGGCTGTTCTGATAACCGACACTGTTCCCAGAGGATAGGGGTTGTTCTCTGTATTATAGGTGTCGAGCTCAGCCTTTTCGGGGAGTGTCTTCTCGTAGACGTCGACAGATGTCATCAGGAAGCCGTTGCTCGACCAGGTGTTGGCGGCATTGACGCTGAGAACGAGGTCGACGAAGTCGTCGCCCGGATTGAGGCCGCCTGAATACTGGCCTGTCGTAGTGTCGAGCGTGCCGGCCACGAGCTGGCGCAGTTCGGGACTCGGGTTGCAGTAGGCAAACACGTAAACCGTGTTGCCGGCCTGCTCATAGAGGGCGTCGCGGTCGCGGAAGACAATCGTGTGGGTCGACTCGGCCACGCCGCTCAGAGGAGCGTCGTTGAGAGCGAAGGTCAGGAATTTGAAATCGTCGGCGGGCTTTGTGGCGAGCACAATAAGAATAGAGCCGACATTGTTCTCTTCGTTCTTTCCGGCCTCTTCGCCTTCCGAGGCTGTTGAACGCGACGCAGGTACCCTGAACGAGATCGTGGAGTAGATTCCGCCGGCCGGATTCAGATCGGGCGACGGCGTTCCGCCGTTTTCATCGCTCGAACAAGCGGTCAGGCCGACCACGAGGGCGCCGACAAAAAGATGCTTGATAATGTTCATAAAGGTTAAAAAAATTAGATGTTTATAGTAATGAATATTCCTGAGGAAAAAACCGTGTTAACGAAAGGGGTGTTTCAGTGCTGCAAATATAGCGAGTTGGCAGTTTATGCGAAATAGATGCAATAGATGAGCGATAGATTATGGTGCTCAGAAGCGGCATTTTTCGCACAGCATCAACAAAAATGAGCAATTTTTAATATATTCGCGCAGCAAACACGCAATATACCTTATCGGCATAAACGACAATGCTTTTCAACATAAACCCATGCGATTCCTACCGGCAATTTTGTTGATTTTAACACTTGCAGCCGGATGCCGCCGCGAACCGTCGGCAACGTCGGCGTCCTCCCGTGGAGCTGCCGACAGCTCGCTGACAGACTATGCCTGGTATCTGCGCGACCGGGGAGCTCCCGCCGCGAAGTTCATAGCTGTTCAGGAAGAGGCCGTCAGGCAGATGCGGGCCGGAAAATCGAACGACGACCCCGTTGCCGTTCTCGAACAGATGGCCCTCTTCTATCAGGTCGAAGGGCGCTACTACGAAGCCCTCGACCTCTACCACGAGGCTTTCGACTCGCTCAACGCCCGGCCCGACCGGCGAAACTCAGAGGCGGGCCTCCAGCTCTACGGCGACATGAGCCTTTTCTACGGCCATCTCGACATGATGGCCGAAGCATTTGCCTATTCCGACACTGCCTTAGCCATCTCGAAACGTCTGGGAGGCGTTATGGCAAGCGACCTCTACCGCTTCCGCAGCGGATTCTGTCAGTCGCAGCAGGACTGGCGCGAGGCTTCGCGCTGCCTCGATCTGGCCGACAATGCCGTGAGGACAATGAAGACAAACCGCGACACCTCGGAGCTTCTAAACGAGACGTCGAGGGTGCGCGCCTGCCTGCTGCTTACGGCCTACCCCGACAGGCCCGACTCGGTAAAGCGCGCCGTAACGCTGCTGAAAGCCATAGGGGCCGGCACCGATGACGACCCCGAGACCTCGCTCTATCTCGGCTACGGGCTCGCCCTGACCGGCGACGCCGCCGGCGGAATCAGACTGATGGAACAGTCTCTGCCGGAAATCAGGGAGTCGGGAGATGTCGACCTGACCGACTTCGCCTATCGTAGGCTTATGGAAATTCTGATCGCCAACAGACGCTGGGACGATGTCGGCCGGCATTACACCGACGCCCGCGACGCCAACGACACCCTCCAGAGCTCTGTCCGCGACATTGCCCTGATAAACTCGAAAGTCCGCTACGACGCTATGGCCCGGGAGCGCGAGAACGAAGTGCTCCACACTACCCTGTCGCTACGCAAACGGCAGACATGGACACTGGTCATAGCCTTCGCCCTGCTGCTCATGATAATCGGCTACCTCGCCATAATGGGAATAAAACGCTACCGCCATGTCAATTATCTGCGCAGGCTCACGCGCCGCCGTTTCGACGAAGCCCGCGAGCGCACGAAGATTGCCGAGAAGGCGGCCGACGACGCCATGAACAGAGTGAAGACTCTCGAAAACGACCTGTCGGCCAAGATGAACTCCAACAGCGAGATTCTGTCGACGCCCCAGCTTATCGTCGACGAGAAGCAGGGAACCTTCCGGCGGGCGTTCTCGTCGCTTTATCCCGGTTTCATCGCGAGTCTCAAAAGCGACTACCCCACCCTGACTCCGGGCGACGAACTTCTCTGTATGCTGATATTCCTGCGCCACACAACCGACGAAATATCTATCTACCTCAACATATCCCGAGCCTCGGTAAACTCGGCCCGCTACCGCCTCCGGCAGAAATTCGAACTCGGAAAGACCGACGATCTCGACGATTTCTTATCGCGGCGCCCCACCTGAGTTCTGAAGCTTTCATTATTTTTCGTAACTTTGGGCGCCATGAAAAAAATCCGTACAGGCCTTCTCGGCCGAATCTTTATCGCCATGATTCTCGGCGTTGCCGCCGGAGCGTGGCTTAACGACGCCTTAGTCAGAGTGTTTGTCACCTTCAACGCCCTGTTCTCGCAGCTTTTAGGGTTCATAATTCCGCTGCTCATTCTCGGTCTGGTGGCGCCCGCCATCGTCGAGATCGGCAAACGCGCGGGCCGTATGCTGCTCTTCACCGTAGCGCTGGCCTACGTGGCGACAATGCTGGCCGGTCTGATGTCATACGGTGTCGGCGCCACAGTCTTCCCCCGGATTATCGAGCCGGGCAATTTCGGCGACGCACTGACGGCGACCACCGCTCTCGAACCGTACTTCACCATAACGATAGCTCCACTGATGACCGTCACTTCGGCGCTCGTGCTCGCCTTCATCCTCGGTCTCTGCGTGGCCCACATAGAGTCGACAGCGCTGCGCGACGTGCTGAAAGACTTCCGCGTGGTTATCGTCATGCTCATCCGCAACGTCATAGTTCCGCTTCTGCCGCTCTATATCTTCGGAATCTTCTCCGACCTGACGCGCAGCGGCCAGGTTGTGGCGATAGTGACAACCTTCATCAAGGTTATCGGCATAATTTTCGCCATGCACATTGTTCTGCTCGTGGTTCAGTATCTCATCGGAGCCGCCATCGACCGCAAGAGTCCGTTCAAGTGCCTGAAACTGATGCTTCCGGCCTACTTCACGGCTCTCGGAACAGCTTCGTCGGCAGCGACAATCCCCGTCACACTGCGTCAGACCAAGGAAATGGGGGTCGACCCCGCCGTGGCCGATTTCACAATACCGCTCTGCGCCACAATCCACATGTCGGGGAGCGCGCTGAAGCTCGTCGCCTGCGCCCTGGCACTGATGATTCTTCAGGGCCACACCTACGACCTCGGCATGTTCGCCGGCTTCATCGCCATGCTCGGCATCACGATAATAGCGGCCCCGGGAGTTCCCGGAGGCGCAGTGATGGCGGCTCTGGGGCTGTTCACCTCAATGCTCGGCTTCTCCGAGGCCGACAACGCCCTGATGATAGCGCTCTATATCGCCATGGACAGCTTCGGCACAGCCTGCAACGTCACCGGCGACGGCGCCCTGTCGCTGATCGTAGACCGTGTGTTCGGCCACCGCAGCAACTCCTGACCTCGCTCGTCCGGATCGGATACGCAAAAAGCATAGCGATTTTCCTTGTCGTTCTGCTCCACACCTTAAAATTCTCCCGGGCAAATTATCCTGTCCGGGGCGTTTCTGACGCGATTATGTTCCATATCGGTTTCCGCGCGACAAGCGCCGTGAGGCGCGATATAGCTGTTTGATGTGGTTATTCTGCAAAATTGTCAGGTACCGTAGCCGAAGGTACGTCCCAATGCTATTAACTTATAATTCTTCCGAGCAAATTATCCTGCCCGGGGCGTAGGGACGCGATTCATCGCGTCCGTCAAGTCAATGGTAATCAGGGCGTTGCAATGCTACGTGCCGAAGGCACGTACCTACACCAGGGCGTTTCTGACGCTGATTTCATCGTCGCTACAATGGGCGGCTTTGCGACATCCACGGCTGCTTTTTGTCGGCAATATCGGTTCTGATTTATCAATGGGTTTTGCTCCTTCATAAGCCTTTATCTATTGAATTATCTATTTTGGAAAGGGAGCGCGGGCGCCGAGTCAGTGTTTTGTCAGTAGCTGTTCTTGAGAAAAAACAGAATAAAAGCAACAAATTTGCGCTGCCAACATTTTTATACAGTTTCTATTCTTTTTGTTTATATTTTTAAAATTTTATCCATTATGAGAAACATTACTCTACTGTGGCTGACGCTGCTGGCAACCGGAGGCTATCCGGCAACAGCCATGTCGCAGAGTTGCGAACCCTCTGGACAGATCAGTGAACCGACACTGTATCCCGTGCGTGTGACCGACGTGCCGCGCGAATTCCGGCGTCCGGCCCCGTTTGCCCGCTTCCAGACATTCCACCGCCGCGCTATGTTCCACGCGCCGATGAAAGCACCGACAGCGGCCGAACAGGCCATGTTTGCCGAGGCAGCCGTCAAGGCCCGCGGACTGATGTCGCGAAATCCGGCCTGGGATATCGACGAAGGCAATACGGCGTTCGGAATCTATGAAGTTCCACTGTCGGGAAAACCGGACTCGTTCACCCTTCTGAAAGACCTCAACAGCCTGAAGTGGACGTTCATGTATTCGAGCGGATGTGTCTACACCCCCGACGGATTCTACCTTCAGCTGACCGACTACGATAAAGGGCAGATCAACGGAAAGAACTGCTATCTGCTCGACCCCGAGACGTTCGAGATTACCCGGGAATGGTATGTGAACTCCGACAACGAGTGGATCAAAGCCGGCGCCTACGACCCGACGAGCGGCATTGTCTACGCCAACTTCACCCACGCCGAAGTCAACAACAACTACGCCTATTACGGCACCTTCGACGTCACGACGGGCCAGTCTACCTCTATAAAGCGCGTTCCCTTCGACGACAATCTCTACAATATCTACGAGATGGCGATCACCTCCGACGGCCAGCTCTACGGACTGATGACGAGCCGCGACGAAAAGGATATGGGCGTCAGGTATCTCTACAAGATCTACAAGAACACGGGCGATGTCTCGAAAGTGGCCAAGACAGGGCTGCCGACGAATCTGTTCGAGACCTCGGCGGTCATCGACCCTACCGACACCTATATGTATGTCAGCTCGGGCGGCTCGGACTACAACACAACCTGCGCCCTCTACAGCGTCAAACTGAGCGACGGCACGGCCACAAAGCTCTATGACTATCCCGACAACGAGGGCTTCAAGAGCATCTTCATTCCGACGAAGCCCGACAACGGCGCCCCGCGGAGCGTGACGGATCTCAAGGCCGAGTTCACCGACGACGCCCTGAGCGGCAGTGTCTCGTTCAGAATGCCGTCGTTCTCAGTCGGAGGGTTCGCCCTCAGCGGAAACATCGACTATTCGCTGAGCGTCAACGGCGGCACGCCGCAGACAGGCAAAGCCACAGCCGGACAGACCGTCAGTGTGCCCGTCACCGTAGCCGCCGGCGGCAACTACACCATCGCCGTGCGCGCCTCGAACGCCAAGGGCTACAGCCAGGCCACAACCATCAAGACCTACATAGGCCGCGATGTGCCGGCGCTGATCAAAAATGTCAGAATCAGATATGAGAACAGCGAATTCGTTGTCGACTGGGACGCCCCGACGTCGCTCAACGGCGGCTTCTTCGATCCTTCGAAGCTGCGCTACAAGGTTCTGCTCTACGCCTACGACGTTCAGCAGGCTTCTCAGGCCGGAACTACCTTCCGCTACAGGCTTGACACCCCGGCCGACTACTTCCTCGACACATGGTTCACCATCGTTCCGCTCTACGACGGCAAGGAATTCTCCGGCACGTCGTCGCCCCACAAGGTCATCGGCAACATGGCCCTCCCCTACACCAGCGACTTCGCCGCCAACGCAACCGGCTACAGGTTCATCAACGCCAACGGCGACCACCGCGCATGGGTGCGCGAATGGCGCTACGACGGCTATCTCAAGCTCGAAGGCAACACCTACGAGCCGCACGACGACTGGATGATAGCTCCGCCGGCAAACATGGAGGCAGGCAAAGCCTACCGCCTCGAGCTCAACATCCGCGCCCACATGCCCGATTTCCCCGAAAGATTCTCCATCTGGGCCGGAAACGACTCGACAGTCGAGGCCATGACCCATCTTCTCCAGCCCGAAAAGCTTCTCTACGATCAGGAGCGCGACCATGTCGAGCATGTCTACTTCGCTCCGAAGCAGAGCGGCAAGTATCATTTCGCGGTTCACGCCACTACCGAAGCCAACTACGGCACACTCTATATCGACCAGGTCCGCATCGGCGAGCCCGTGTCGGCCCGACTCGCCGCCGAGATGACCGACTTCGAGCTTAAGCGCTCCGAAGCCGGCGACCTCAAGGCTATCCTGTCGTTCACGGCCCCGAAGACCGACCTCGGAGGCAACCCCCTCAGCTCTATCGACAAGATCGAGATTCAGCGCGACGGAACCGTCATCGCCGAGATTCCCGCCACACCCGGCCAGAAGCTGACCTACGAAGACACGACTGTGCCCGAGAACGGCACCTACACCTACAGCGTTGCCGCCTGGACTTCAGAAGGACGCGGCATAGAGGCCGTGCGCAAGACCTTTATCGGCGTGCTGGTTCCGAGCTCAATGAAGTCGATAACCGTCAAGCGCGGCGTCGACAACGGCCACTTCGTCATCGAATGGGACAGCGACCCGGTCGACATCAACGGCGACCCGTTCGACCCCGAGACTCTGAAATATAACCTCTACCGCGACGTCTACGGCGAGCAGACCCTCATTGCCGAGGGCCTTTCGGAGAAGAAGAAAGTCTACCGAGTCTGCGAGCCCGACGCCGAACAGATTCTGACATTCTTCGGCGTTGAGCCTGTCAACACCGCCGGCACGGGCTACGGCATACAGAGCCGCGCCATTCCCGCCGGACGCCCCGACGCAATCCCCTATCAGGAATCGTTCCGCGGCAAGGCTCCCCACCACCTCTACTGGATCGACTATCATCCCTATTACTATGCCACCTGGCTGTTTGCCGGCGACTCTGACTTCAACGGAATCAGGTCGCAGGACGGCGACAACGGCTTCCTCGTGTTCGGCTCGGAAGACGCCAACAATGTTGCCTGTTACGTTTCGGCCAATGTCGACATGAGCGGCGCCGAGAACCCCGTGTTCAACTATTATTACTACACCTGGGAATACGGCAACACCATCGAGCTTCAGATCTATGACGGAACCGAATGGAAAACCGTCGACAGCTTCGCCACCAACGACGATTACAACGCCAACGGCAACAACGAGGAATGGGTGCGCCGTTCGGTCGACATGAGCGCCTACAAGGGGCAGACAATCCAGTGGCAGTTCAAAGGCAAATGCATCGACGGAATGTATAGCCTGCTCGACAATATCTATATCGGCCAGTCGCGCGACACCGACCTCTCGGTCGGCGCCATCAGCGCTCCTACCCGCGTCAAGGGGGGCGCTCTCTTCAGCGTCGGCACGCGCGTCTATAACTTCGGCGCCAAGACAAGCCCGGCCTACACCGTCAACCTGCTCGTCGACGGCAAAGTCGCCGAGAGCGTCGAGCGCAGCGGTCTCGATACAGGCCGTTCGAAGACCGAGAATTTCAGATGCCGCATCAATCTCGGCGACGAACCGAGCCACACCTACCGCATCGAGGTCGTGACCGAAGGCGACGAGGACACATCGAACAACTCCACCGGTGAGGCAACCGTCTCGCGCTCCGAGACGATATATCCCGAGCCTGCCAACCTCCGTGCCGAATATGCTGTCGGCGCAGCCGGTGTGAACCTCAGCTGGGATGCTCCCGACCTCAGCGGCACACGCCGTCTGACCGTCACCGACGACGTCGAGGACTACACCGACTTCTCGATCGGCATGCCCGACACTGACCTCCCCGACGACAACATCGGCGACTGGACTATGGCCGACCTCGACGACGCCGTCACCTACACCTTCAACGGCGGCAACTATCCCAACCTTCAGGCAAAGATGGCCTATATGGTGTTCAACCCGACGGCTGCCGGTCTCGACTTCGAGACAAGCTCGATATGGAAGCCCTACAGCGGCGAAAAGATGTTCGCCTCGTTCCTGCCCGTGCGCCTCAGAGACGACGAGGGCAACGAAACGCGCGTCGACAAAGACGACTGGCTCATCTCGCCGCTGCTGACAGGCGACGCCCAGACAATCAGCTTCCGCGCCAAGACAATGAGCCCGACCTATTCGAAAGAAACCTTCGAGGTCTACTACACGACCGCTGACACCCCCGACCCCTCGGCCATGGTGAAAGCCGGCGAGACCGCCGAGGCCGACTATGAGTGGGGCGAATTCAGCTTCGAGCTTCCCGCCGGAGCCAAGTATTTCGCCATCCGCAATTTCGGAGCCGACGGATTCGTGTTCCTCGTCGACGACATCGTCTATCAGCCGGGCGCAGCCGCCGGAATGGGACTGACGCTCCAGGGCTACAACGTCTACCGCGACAATGTTCTGCTGACCCCCGACGCTCCCGCCAAGGGGAACGCCTACACCGACGCCGAGGGCAACGATAGCCGCCGCATAACCTATCAGGTTACGGCCGTCTATGACCGCGGCGAGTCGATGCCGGCGCGAACCGAGATAGGCTTCGACGGCCTCGGTTTCGCCGTAGATTCGACGGTGAAAGCCTACGGCGCCGACGGTTATATCATCGTTGAAGGCGCAAGCGGACTCCCCGTCAGAGTCTACGCAACCGACGGCTCGCTCTGCCGCTCGCTCGAATCGGGCGCACAGCTGACGCGCATCCCCGCCCCCCGCGGTATCTATATCGTCACCGCAGGCAACCGCTCGTTCAAGGTTATTGTCGGATAAATCCGGCAATAACCCGCAATAATCAGCAATAAGTAAACAAAAACGACAATTCTATGAAAAAAATAACAATGCTGCCGGTTATGCTGCTGCTGTCGCTACTTTCGATGACGGCCGCCGCCGGAGTGACCCTGAATATCTATGTCGACAACCCCGACAACGTAAAGATTTCGATTGACTACCGGGAAGCCGAAGTCAAAAAGGGCATGAACACCTTCGCCCTCGACGACTACTCGAACGTCAACGTCGACCCGCGCGACTATGCCCGCCACTGGATCAACGGCGTGTATGTCGACGGCGTCAACAAGATAACCCCGGGCAGCAGCTTCTATCTGAGCCAGTATACACTGCCCGAATATAAAGGCAAGACCCTCATAATCGAGAGCTGCACAAAGGAGTCGCTCCTGACCGCGACCCTGAAACTGAAGGTCGACAACCCGAAGCGCGTCAGCAACCTGTCGCTCAACGGCCAGCTGTCGTCATACGTATCGATGAAAGACTTCCCCGCCGGTGAATTTCAGGAGGTGAAGTTCTCCCCCGACTACAACACGACCATGCAGATAAGCATGAACGGCGCCCGCCCCTATAAGGTTGTCGTCGACGGCAACGAGCTTGAGATCGGCCAGTATGGCGTAACCGTCAGCGAGCTCCACGAAGGCATGGAGATTGAGGTTTACGGCGACTATCCCGACGAAGAGGCCACCGTCACCTTCAACTGGGTCAACGACGGCCGCGGATTCATGAACGAGTTCTATATCTACGGCTCGGCCGAAGAGAACTACTCCCACACTCCTGTCGACTTCAGCACAGGCGTTGCCAAGGTTCCTCTGGGCAAGCAGGTTGTCATAGGCCACTCGATTTCCTACAAAGACTATCAGATCAACAGCTATCTCGTCGGCGAAGAGAGCAACTCCTATCTCTCGGAATCGCGCCAGTTCTACATCACGGGCGACGTCACCATAACCATGGACATGTCGCTGACCGACGAGGTCAAGGTCAAAGTCAATGTCGACGACCCCGACGCCGTGCTCGTCAAGAAAGATTCCTACGGCAAAGACCTCATCGAGGTTTCCAAGGGGGAAAATGAAGTGACCCTCCACCAAAGCAACGCCTCTCTGACCTTCCTGGGGCGCCCGGGCTACAAGGTCGAGTCGGTCACCCGCAACGGCGAGGCCGTCAGCATGAGCTGGGACGGCAAATCGTTCCCGGTCAGCAATGTCGCCGCCGACGACGTGTTTGTGGTCACTACCTCGAAGCGTCCGACGTTCGACTGCTATGTCACCTTCGAAAAAGCGAGCGACGTTATCGTCAGGCGCGTTGTCAACGACTCGAACTTCCAGCCCGAAGAGCTGACCGTCACCGACGGCCGCAACAAGTTCGAGCTCTCGGAAGACTATCCCAAACTCTTCATCTACCCCGCCGAGGGATGCTGGATCAACAGCGTCAACCTCAACGGCGATAATGTCGAGGCCAACTACAGCGGCTACTACGAGGTAACTATGGCAGCCGACTACGAGGCCGCCGTCAGCAGCGAGACAATCAACCGCGACAAGAGCTACGTGCTCTGGTTCGAGACCCTCACAGCCCCCAACCTCAACACCCTGCAGTGGCGCTACAACAACGGCAAGACCGACGACAAGGATATCGCCGAAGGCTATCAGCTGAAGACCTTCTTCCACGGCGACAACTACTTCGAGCTCTCGAACTACTACGACTACGGCAAAGACGCCACAGTGGCCGTCTATCTCAACGACGAGAAACTGCCGTTCGCTTCAGAATGGTCGACCAACGTGAAGATCGAAGAGATGCACGACGGCGACGTTATCCGAGTCTACCTGACGACAGCCGAGCCCGCCAGCCACAAGGTCAGCTTCGCGGTGACCGACAGCGAGAACCCGAAAGTGGCCGGCAAGGTCAGCTTCAGCAACGTCGTGCGCGACCTCATCCGTCCCGTAGAAAACCTCGGTGATGAACTGACGGTGCTCGACGGCACTCGCTTCGACTTCGCCGTGGCCAACACTGCCGACGAGAAAGTCGAAATCTCCGTGACAGCCAACGGCGAGCCCGTCATGCCCGACGAAGAGGGCATCTATCACGTGACCGTCAGCGACGACACCGCCATCGGCCTCGTCTACGAGATGGTTCCCTATGCCGAACTATACTTCGTCGGCGACTTCAACGGCTGGGCACTCGACACTCAGATGGCCACCGAAGACGGAAAGGCCTACAGCTGCGAGATTCCCGCTCTCGACGGCCAGTTCAAGATTGTCGACGCCGACTGGGATGAGATCGTTCTCGGCAGCAACGGCGACAAGGTTGTGTTCGGCGAGCCCTACGAAGCCGCTGAGGACGGCCACTCCAACATGATGCTTGCCGCCGGCAAATCGACCGACATCCGCGTCAGCCTCGACCTTCCGACCCACACCCTTGTTCTCGAAGGCACAGCCGGCATCGCCTCCGTCGGAGCCGACACCGACAGCCCGGAAGCCTACTACACCCTTCAGGGCATCCGCCTCAGCGAGCGCCCGACAGCTCCCGGCGTCTACATTCGCCGCTCGGGCAACCTGTCAGAGAAAATATGCGTAAAGTAAAGTGATCCATTAACGTTCCGGGAGGGTATTGCGCCGTGGGGCGCGATACCCTCCGCTTTTTTTTACAAAACAAGATGAAACCGGCGTCAGAAACGCCCTGGTGTAGGGACGTGCCTTCGGCACGTAGCATCGCAACACACTGACTGCCAGCCGCATGTGAAACGTGCCGAAGGCACGTCCCTACGCCCGGACATGATAATTTGATGAAGAATTTTAATAGCATTGGGACGTGCCAATGCGATTTCTGACATTGAAGAGCCTAACTTGTCAGCATTGGGCGTTTTCGGCCGGTTGCGCCGATCGGCCGGCTCATTACCGCACTCTGTCAAATCGACAAAAAATTCGTATCTTTGCCGAGATGAAATTTGAGCTACAGACAACAGCGGCATCGTCGGCGGCCCGCGCCGGGATTATCACGACCGACCACGGCACTATCGCCACGCCGGTCTTCATGCCCGTGGGCACGGTCGGGTCGGTCAAGGCCGTCCACCGCGACGAGCTCCGCGACGACATAAAGGCGCAGATCATTCTGGGCAATACCTACCACCTCTATCTGCGTCCCGGAACCGACATTCTCGAGCGTGCCGGCGGCCTCCACCGCTTCAACAGCTGGGACCGCCCTATCCTGACCGACTCGGGCGGCTTTCAGGTTTTCAGCCTGACCGACCGGCGCAAGCTGACCGAAGAGGGAGCGCATTTCCGCAGCCATATCGATGGCTCGAAACATCTGTTCACGCCTGAGGGGACGGTCGACATCCAGCGCAAGATCGGAGCCGACATCATAATGGCTCTCGACGAATGCACGCCCGGCACTGCCGACCGCGCCTATGCCGAGAAATCGCTCGGGCTGACACAGCGCTGGCTCGAACGCGGCTGGAAACATTTCAACGAAACGGAACCGCTCTACGGCTACCGGCAGGCGTTCTTCCCGATAGTTCAGGGATGTGTCTATCCCGACCTGCGCCGCGAGGCGGCGCGCCACGTCGCCTCTCTCGGCGCCGAGGGAAACGCCATCGGAGGGCTGGCCGTCGGCGAGCCTGTCGAGAAGATGTATGAGATGATCGAGGTTGTCAACGACATTCTTCCGGCCGACCGTCCGCGCTACCTCATGGGGGTCGGCACTCCGGCAAACATCCTCGAAGCTATCGACCGGGGCGTCGACATGATGGACTGCGTAATGCCTACGCGCAACGGCCGCAACGGTATGCTGTTCACCGCCCACGGCATAATGAACATGCGCAACAAGAAATGGGCCGACGACTTCTCTCCGCTTCAGGAAGACGGCCCGTCGGTCGTAGACCGCACCTATTCGAAAGCCTACGTGCGCCATCTGTTTATCGCCAACGAGCTGCTGGCCATGCAGATAGCCTCGATCCACAATCTTGCGTTCTATCTCTGGCTGACCGGCGAGGCCCGGCGCCATATTCTCGAAGGAGACTTCAGGAGCTGGAAAACCGAGATGGTCGAACGCGTAACCCGCCGCCTCTGACCGCCGTGTTCAAGATTCTCGACCGTTATATTCTCAAGAAGTTCCTCGGAACCTATATCTTCGCAATAGCGCTGATACTGGCCATCACGGTGATGTTCGACATCAACGAGAAGCTCGACTCGTTCCTAAAGGCACCGCTCCACGCCACCGTCTTCGACTATTTCCTGAACTTCCTGCCCTATTTCGCCAATCAGTTCAGCCCGCTGTTCACCTTCATAGCGGTCATCTTCTTCACCTCGAAACTGGCCGACAACTCCGAGATAATCGCCATGCTCTCGACAGGCATGAGCTTCAGGCGCCTGCTGCGCCCCTACATGATCGGCGCGGCCGTCATCGCCGCCGCCACCTTCATTCTCAGCGCCTATGTCATTCCGCCGGCCAACGTGAAGCGCATCGCCTATACCAACACCTATGTCAAGAACCGAAAGGTCGAATTCGGCACCAATATCCAGATGCAGGTACAGCCGGGCGAGATAGCCTATATGGGGCGCTACGACGCTACCCAGAAGATGGGCTACAAGTTTTCGCTCGAGACGTTCGAGAACAAGAAGCTCGTGTCGCGCCTGACGGCCCAGTCGATAAAATGGGACACGCTGTATCAGTGGACTGTGCGCGACTACATGATACGCTCGTTCAGAGGTGCCCGCGAACAGATAAAACGCGGGTCGCGCCTCGACACGGTTATCCCCTTCGAACCGCGCGACTTCCTGATAAGCCGCAACGATCAGGAGACGCTGACAACCCCCCAGCTCCACGCCTTTGTCGAGCGCCAGAAGATGCGCGGCGTAGGCAACGTGAAGCCTTTCGAGATCGAGATCCACCGCCGCTACGCCATGACGGCGGCAGCCTTCATTCTGACGGTCATCGGCATGAGCCTCAGCTCGCGCAAGGTCAAGGGGGGCATGGGAATCAACATCGGCATAGGGCTCGTGTTGAGTTTCAGCTACATACTGTTCATGACGGTTACGTCGACATTCGCCGTCTCGGGACTGACAAGCCCGCTGGTGGCGATGTGGATTCCGAATCTCATCTACTCCATAGTGGCGCTCGTGCTCTACTTCAAGGCGGCGCGCTGATCGGACAATTATCCTGTCCGGGCGTAGGGACGTTTCTGACGCCGATTTCAAACCGCGAATTTGTGGGGGTGTGCGGTGGTTGCCGGAGCTGTTGCAGAACTGCGGTTTTGTATGATTTCCCGCCATGAATGTGGCCTGGGGTGTTGCAGTACTGGCTAAGCGTAGGGATGCTCCATGGAGCATCCGACGTTAAAGCATTGACTATCAGAGGATGCACGAGCGTGCATCCCTACGCCCCGATAATAATTACGGATTCTGCAACACCGCCCTCCAAGGCGACGCGACATAACAGGCCTATTGTCAGGCTTTTGAGGCGTGCCAAAGGCACGCTGCCACAATTTGTCGGAGACGTTTGTTCCGGAATGTCCTGAGGTTCTGCAACACGCGCGGCATTGCAACGCTCTGATTGCCATTGACTTGGCGGACGCGATGAATCGCGTCCCTACGCCCGGGCATTTTTTTTGACTTATTGCTAATTCCTAATTCCTAATTGCTAATTGACTCAGAACTGGAAGTAGATGAAGGGCATGACGTCTTCCGACATGAACTGCACCACGAGCTGAACGGCAACGATGAACACCGCGAGCTTCGCGCCGAAGGGCGCCCTGACAAACCAGTCGCCGGCGGCGTTGATCCAGCGTGTCGGGAGCGAGTGGACGGCGATGATCATCGCGACAAAGATAAGCCACACATAGCGCACCCTGACGAACGGAGCGAGATAGGCGATGTCGAAATTGCCGAATATATTCCTGATTATCAGCCACGCATCCTCGAAGCTCGCGGCGCGGAAGAAGATGAAGAGGAAGCTGACGTAGGTCATTGTCAGAGTCCAGCTCGCCGCTTTGACGGGCCAGGTGTCGGGAATTTTGACCAGCCATGGCCTGAGGGCCTTGTGGACAATGAGGCCGACGCCATGCATACCGCCCCAGATGACGAACTTCCATGCCGCACCGTGCCACAGGCCGCCGACGAGCATCGTCAGGAAGTTGTTGACATAGGTGCGCAGCGTTCCGCGGCGGTTTCCGCCGAGCGGAATATAGACATAGTCGCGCAGCCATGTCGACAGCGAGATGTGCCAGCGGCGCCAGAAGTCGGTCAGATTGCGCGATTTATAGGGGAAGTCGAAGTTCCGGGTCAGCCTGAAGCCCATGATGGCCGAAATGCCTATGGCCATGTCGGAATAGCCCGAGAAGTCGCAATAGATCTGGACGACGTAGCCGACGACCCCCATCAGCGATTCCAGACCGCTGTAGCCTGTCGGCGAGGCGAAGATGAGGTCGTTATACTGGGCTATGTAATCGGCCACGACGGCTTTCTTGACGAGGCCGAGTATTATGAGCCACAGGCCGGCGGCCATCTCCTGGCGCGAGGCGTGGTCGCGGTTCTGGATCTGAGGCAGGAAATAGTCGGCGCGCACGATGGGGCCTGCCACGAGCGCCGGAAAATACGACAGGAAGAATAGATATTCGATCCATGTCTCGGTCGGGCTGACGCGCCCTTTGTAGACGTCGACGATATAGCTTATCGACTGGAAGGTATAGAACGATATTCCCACGGGCAGAATGATGTCGAGCGGCTGGAAGTTGCCTTCGACCATCTGGTTCCAGTTCCAGAGGAAAAAGTTGGCATATTTGAAGAATCCGAGAATCGACAGCGACATTCCTATCGACAGCCACAGGCAGAGGCGCCGCTTCCAGAGCTTACGGGTGTCGCTCATGATGCGCGACAGACACCAGTCGAGAACCGAGGTTATTATCAGCAGCATGAAGAACCATGCGCTCGACTTGTAGTAGAAATAGAGGCTGAACGCGACCACATAGACGACCATCTGAAGCCGGCGGCTGCGCAGCAGGGCGTAGACGGGCAGGAATATCAGGAACAGAACCCAGAAGAGGCCGCTCGAGAAGAGCATCGGATGGTCGGCCTCATAGGCGAGCATCCGGCCGACGTTGTCGAAAAATGTCGATATATCGTATTGCATCAGTGTTTTGGCTGTAGAACAACAACTCGTTCGGGGCGCGCCTTGACAGAATCGTCGGGGCGCTTCATTTTTATCGGCCGGGCGCAGTTAGCGGGCATCCAGCGCGCTATGCTGTCGAACCAGAGGGCGGCCGAGCGGCGCGTCGGATGGGCGCCGTCTTTCTCGCGCTCGAAGGTCATTCCGTTGCTGAGGAAGAAGCATCCGGGCTTCACCATCTTGGCAATGAGGCGGTTTATGCCGGTGTCTTCCTTCCAGTTCGGAGGGCCGATCCATAGGTAGGGGATGTCGCCGATCTGGTCGAGGAAGTTGCGCACATAGGCGGCGCGCTTCTCTTCGATATTCTTGACAAACAGCTCGTTGCCGCCGAGCGAGATAAAGATGTAGTCGGGCTTGAAGCGGCGGAGGAACACCTTGAGGGTGTCACACGTTCCCCAGTATTCCGAGGTCGAGCTATACCAGATTACGGAGTTGAGGCGGTGGCCGTTGGCCTCGGCGTAGGCGGCCAGGCGCGGATTGAGGCCCTCGAGCATCGAGTCGCCGATGATGAGGATGTTCTTCGAGGTGGTGTCGTTGACCTGCTCAAACGCCGGCGCAACGCTGTCGGGCGCCTCTGAGGCAGCGGCAGCGACGGGCGCTGTGAAGAGTTTTTCGGCAAACGTAGCTTTCTTCAGGCCGGTCTTGCCGATAACCTCAGCGTCGATAAACGACACTGCCGCGAACAGCACCAGTGTCAGCAGGGCGATGAGCCAGACAGTCAGATAGTTTTTCAATTAGGAATTAGAAATTAGAAATTAGCAATTTTTGCAAAAATAGGAAATTTCAGTCAGAAATGAGGAATAATGCCGGTCAGAAATCAGCTCAGTCCTTCCATTCGGCTGTGGATCCGGCATACCTTTTCCACTTCGCCTTAACCTCGCTTTTACTTGGGTTCCACTCGAAGTTCCGGCGATAGGAATTATAGGCCGGCATATCTTTACCGCCGGACAGCTCGCGGTATTTTTTATTGATATCCTTGGCTTTTCTCTGACAATCTTTTATATATGATACATATTGACTATAAGAATAGCCCTGGCCGATTTTTGTGTGGGGGCTTTCCTTGAAATCTGTGATTCTCTCGCCATAATCCATAACAATGTTATCATTCTTAGCGACATAGCGGTTCATCTTGTTCTCTCTGTCGATGCGTTCGCGGTCTTCTTTTGTGGCATCGGAGTTTGATTGCTTTCTTTCGGAAGAGGGCGAGTCTTCGCCGACGCTCTCCGTGCGCGAAACGCCTTCGGCTGTGCTCTTGCCGCCGCTCGAACCACGGAGCACATCGGCGAGCTCATTCAGCGACTGCGAGATGTCGGCCAGCGATTTGCTGACGGCGGCCATTGCCTCGGCATTGCTCTTTTTGCGCTTTGCGTCGTAGTCGGCCTTGTTTTTCGAATATTCGCGTGAGTCGGCGATAACTTCGTTGTTGTCGACAACCTGCCAGGTGCTGCTGCCCGAGTTGACGATCAGTGACACGCCTGAGCGGCGTCCGGCCTTGAAACGGCCTATGCGGTAGTTTCCGCGGCTATCGGCGACAACACCGAAGCCATCGGCTTTGCCGCCCGAAATCTCGCCGGTATAGGTCTCCTTCCCCATCTTTAGCCTGCCGAAAGAATGAGCGGAAGCCGCTTTTTTAGCCGAAGGATAGGCGCCGACAGGTTTGTCGCCGGAAAACATCCCTTCATAGATCAGCTTGCCGTCGGAGCCGTAGCAGCGGCCATGCCCCTCCTTTTTGCCTTTGAGCCATCCGCCGTAATAGACTACTGCTCCCGGGCAATTGCTTATCGAGCCTTTGCTGCCATGCCACGGCGAACCGGCTATCATAAGGCCTTTACCCTCGGGTTTGCCGCGGCCGACATCGCCGAAATAGTTGTATTTTGATTCAAATTCAGCCCCGAAGCCCGAGGGGGTGTCGGAATGGCGGCTGCGCTGCCCGATATAATAGCCATATGAAGCGGGAGCTGCCGCAATCAGCAATGCGACGAACGTCAGAACGCGATAAAGATATGGTTTCATAATCAGAGGCGTGTTTCAGCGGCGTTTCCCGGCCTTGGATTTCTTTGTCTTCGCTTTCCCCGACGACTTGCCGGGAGCGAAGTTCACATCGGGATGGACTATATATTTTTTCGGGACTTTCTTCATTTCCTTCAGGCCATCTTTCACAGAAAGCAAACGAAGACGATACATCGACCTTCCTTTCGTCACCCCTTCGAACACGTTCGGCAGCTCAAGCTTGACGTAGACCTCTTCTCCATCCTCGAGAGTCACGGACAGCTGATCTTCGACCGGATTGCCGTTGAAGAGAAAGTTGAAAGACAGTATGACCTGCTCCGCTCCCACAACATGGATAGGAGTATACTGCCGTTTAAATTTAAGCACACTGTCACAGACAGGCGTCCCGGAATAATCGGCTACCTTGCGGCCGTTGACAGAGACCGACAGGTCGCGGCCGAAGAGTTCGCTCGACTGCAAAAGATGGATTGTGCCGTCGGCCAGAGCGTTGACAAACGACAGCATCATGAAAATCAGCAGATAAAGACGAGGCATTGCTAAAAGGTTATTTTTAATGATTACAAATTTACTACAAAAAAAATCAATTCACAAAGAAATCGCCTCTCCCGCAAATCGCGGGCGGAGCTGTCGCAGAACTGCGAAGCGCAGGGGTGCCCCTACAATGCCGTCAATTTAAAATTCTGCCGGGCAAATTATCCTGTCCGGGCGTAGGGACGTGCCTTTGGCACGTTTCACATGCGACTGGCAATCAGGGCGTTGCAATGCTACGTGCCGAAGGCACGTCCCTACGCCAGGGCGTTTCTGACGCCGGTTTCTTCCAAGTTAACAGCATTGGCGCATATCCCTACTCCCCGATAGTAGTTGCGAGTTCTGGAGCTCCTCCGAGCTCATTACGCAGGCTGACAGAAGGAGCGCGGCGCCTTCGACAGGTGCCGCGCTCCGGGTCAGTTATCAGTACATATTTTAAAAGTGTGTCTTCGTTACCCGGTTGCCGCGTCGCTCGATGACGATCGAGCCGGGCTCGGGAGTGCCGCTGATGCGGATTCCCTGAAGAGTGAAGTATTCGGCGGGAGCGTCGGCGTCGGCGTCGGGAGTCTCGATTGCGAGAACCTCATTGGTGATGCCGAAGACGGCTTTTGCCAACGGCATATCGGAGAGATTCTCTGCGGAGCTGACAGGAGTGTCGACGAAACCGTCGGCAATGGTGTTATATCGGTTCGTCTCTCCGGCAGCGCGGCGCTTCGAGGCGGCGGGAGTTGTGTCGAAGTCGCGCATGGCTGCCCCGTCGGGAAGGGCATAGTGGTAGGTAGCCTTGGCGCGGTAGCCGATTGTCGCGAGTATTTTACCCTCGCCCTCTTCGGTGCTGTTGCGGAAGTCGGGGCCGTTCTGCATTGTCAGGGTTGCGGCGCCATTGCCGCTATAGCTGTCGACGAGGGCATTATGGCTCTCGTTGAGCTCTGCGGGCACAAAGGAGTCTTTGTCGGCCTGATTGGTGAGGTCGTAGTTGTAGACGGTTATATGGGCGGGGAAGTCGCTGCCGTGGTCGGTCGACCAGCTGAGGTCAGAGGTGAAGTCCCAGCCGTCGATCTCCTTACGGTATTCGTAGCTGACGGGGGCGGCAGCGAGACCTTCCATTGCCGGAGCGGGCAGATCGGCCGTTGTAGCGGAGCCGTCGCTGTGATCGATGGTGTTACCTTTGTCATCGATATATTCGACAAGAGCCTTTACCTCGGTTGCGGGATGAGCCACAAACGAGCCGATACTGAACTCGAAAGGAGCCTCTCCCTCGGCAAAGAAGCCGTCGGAGTCGGGAAGCTGCTGGTCGGCGGGAACTCCATTCTCGCCATAGTCGATGATTTTTTCATATATCTTAGCCTGGCTGTCGCCTGCGGTCAGGGTGAGCCGGATCTTACTGTCGTTTCGCCAGAGCATGACGGCCGAGAGATCGCTGACGGGATAGATGAAACGGTCGGCTTCGTCATGGTTTTCTCCGGCGGGGCTATAGTCGAACCGCGGGCGCGACATGAGCGACATGTCGGTCGACATAACCTGATAGCGCACATTGTCGGGGTTCGTGCCGAGCACCATCTTATGATACTGACGCTGAGGGTTATAGACATTCAGAAGATGGTCGAGATCGAAATCACCGGCATAATAGTTGCTCCACTTGTTGACGCGCAGGCGGTCGTCGGTTCCGGGGGCGCTCCATCGCTGCGTGCCTGTGACGTCGACAAATTCGAACGGCTCGGGGTTTCCGGGATAGAGAACCATGCCGGAGGGAGCGAACTCATAGTTGATGTCGTCGTTTTCCGACGAGACGATGTCGGTCAGGCGCAGCACACAGTTGCGGTTGCTGTCGGAGAAATGAGGGTCGTTGAAACCGAGCGATGAGAACACGGGCGTATAGAGCTCAGGCTCTGAGGTGGCGTAGAACACGGGATGGTCGGGATGCGAGGCAATCTTAGCCTTATAATCGTCGACGCTCGCGGCTCTTTCGACATTCTTGATGCGCAGGAGAATCGGGGCCGTCTTCTCGCATTTCTCGCGGGTCGAGGCGCCGTCGGCGGGGCGTGAGGTGTGGGCATAGAGGTAGTAGAGGTTGCGTTCACGAACCTGCCGGGCATAGATGTCGTAGACTCGGCCGATGATCTTGAAGAGCGTGATGCCGTAGATAGTCGTCTCTTTGCTGCCGTCGTCGGGGAGGTTGAAGGCGAGGTCGACGCGCGAGGGGAGCTCGGGAACATCCTTGAAGCGATGGCCCTGAAACTCGCGCCCTTCGCTGCCTTCGACCATGAGGTTCGGGTTGGCGCACCACCATGCTCCGGGATAGATGAACTGCGAGCCCTGGAAGGGGTTCGAGATGTCGAAGCCGTCCTGATCGACGATATTGAACTGGTCGACGGTGGTCGCCGACGAAAGATCGGCTTTTCTGACCTTAACGCCCTCGCCGAGGTCGAGATAGTAGAGGTTGGTATATTTATCGTTTTGGGATTTAACAGGCTCGAACGCGAAATATTTCACTGTGCCTTCGGAATATGAGGGGGTCAGCGAGCTGTTGTAGAGGCCCTTCCACGACGAATCGCCGTCCCAGACTTTCATCATGGGCAGATTGTCGGCATAAATGTCGTAGTTTTCGGGGCGAGCGCCGCTGTCGTCGGCGAGCCAGAGGGCATAGCGGTCGAATCTGTCGCCCGAGACCATCAGTATGATCTGATTGAAACGCAGCCCGGCGGCTATGGTGCCCTCGCTGCCCTGAGCGGCCTCGACGGAGGTTGAGGTGGCATTGACGTCGAACTTAACGTCGACGGGGCGGTCGTTGACCATGAAGGTGAATTTCTCGGCCTCTTCCGTGGTGATATAGCGGCCGAGTTTTATGACGTAGCCCTCTTTGGCCGAATTATGGCGGACAAAGGGCACTTCGATGCGTCCGGTGCGGGTTCGTTTGAGAGCGTCGTAGACCGAACCGTCGGAGAGGGCGATCGAATAGCTGTCGGAGTTGAGCGGACGCTGCTCTTCGAGTTGGAGTGCGATATCGCCGTCCGACGACAGCATTACGTGGAGGAAGTCGGCGTCGCCGCGGTCTGAAGAGCTGTTTTCGAAGAATTCGTCGTAGTCGACGCGCAGATAAATGGCCTTGACTGTCAGGTTGGCCTCCATGCGCGAGTTGTTACACCAGAATTTGTCGGTCACGGGCACGAGCACATCGGTCTGATGGGCGTCGAAGAAATATGTCTTGTAGCCGTCGGTGTTCTGCTTAGTCTCTACCTTGACATGGTCGCCGTCTATGGAGTATTTCCTGACTGCGAACCGGCCGCCGAGATACATCTGGCTGACAAAACGGTTAGCGGCGATATTGTCGGCGACAAAGATGCGGTAGACGCCGCGGCGGTGACCGTCGGCCTTGCGGGTCTCGTAGTATTCGAAAGGAATGTTCGAGGCCTGCTCGTTGGATCCTCGGAGCGCGTCGTTGATGGGGCCTTCCCAGAACGACATCGTGAACGTTGCGTCGTGGGCCGTGAAGGCGCCGGCCTCTTCGAGCGAGAGAGTTCCGGCGGCAAAGTCGACCGTTATGTTGTAGATTCCGTTTTTCGCCTTGAAATTACTCCCGCTGTTGCCGACCCAGAAGCTTTTCGGCGAGCCCGGCGAGGCCTCCGAGTCGTCGGTCGGATAACAGCGGAAAGCGCTGTCGTTCCATTTCGGGTCGGTATAGAGCGAGAAGACGGCCTCTGTGCCCTTGGCGTTGTCGAGCGGCACATTTATGGCGGTGAACACGTCGCCGTTCCTGACGAACTCAATCGGATGGACGTCGTTTTCGGTAGACCATTCGCCGCGTCCGGCAATCTGTCCGTTGAGGAAGAGCCGTTCGGGGGCCGAATAGTGGTCGAGTTTTTTAACCGAGACAGTTTCGGCGGCGAAATCGACAGTTATGTCGTAGGTGCCTGCCTGAAGGAAGAAGTTTGCGCCCGATCCGTAGGCCATTCTGACCGGCGTGCCGGCGGTGAGCTCTACATCGTTCAGGTTGTAGTATTTGTTGTCGGCCCAGCCCGAAGTGTCGTAGAGCGCGAACTGGCAGACCTTGCTTCCGTTGTCAAAACGGACATTGCGGGCCGTGAACCTGTCGCCGTCCTTAGTGAGTCTGACGGGATGGATCGAATTGGGGAGCTCCCAGTTACCGGCCCCGTACAGCGAGCCGCTGAGCCACAGGGCGTCGGGCGCGGTCATCGCCATGGCCGCCCGGGGCAGCATGAGCGCGAGCGCGCATAAGAGAATCAGTTTAAGAGATAAACGGTTTGACATTGTGTTTAATGATTATAGACTGTAGTATTGATCAGTTATCGGTAAATTATTTTCTGTCCGCGCGAGGTTATATACATCGAGCCGGCCGAGGGAGCGGAAACCTCGCGGCCAAGGAGGTTGAAATAGCGCACAGGGCCGGCTGAGTCGTCGTCGGCGGGGGCGGCGATGAGGGTTGTCTCGTCTTTGTCGAGGTCGAGGCGCGCCGCGACAACGCCGCGCGGCGGCACGGCCAGCGAGTAGGTGTTGCCGGCGGCGCTTCTGACCCGGGCGTTGATAGTCTTTTCGGAGGTGTTCGACAGCAGCACGGCTCCGGTGTTGTCGGGGTTTCGGTAGGCGGCATAGCTGAGGCCGTCGGTCCACCAGCCTTCAGTGTCGACGCGGCGTGCGCCCGGCTTCACGGCGGCCGATGTCTGGGCCATGATGATATAATGGGAGTTGAGGGTATAGTCGGAATGGTCTGAGGCATCGAGGTCAATGGCGCCGTAGCAGATCGAGCAGCCGCCCGGCAGGTAAGGCTCCTTGTTGGTGTCGAGCATGAAGTTCCAGACTATCGACCCTCTGAATCGCCTCAGCGACGGCTCGATTATTATTTCGTTCATGTCGGCGGCGAGGCGGGCGGCGAGGTTGCGGCCGTCGTTCCATTCTCCTATCGACGCCTCGGAGAAAAGCAGCTCTTTCTCCTGATAGTTGCCCCAGACGACAGTCTTTTCGATGTCTTTGATCGTGCCGCCGTAGTTGTGGTAGCAGGCTCCGGCAACGAGGTCCGCGCCGTCGAATCTGTCGCCCATGCGGGCGTAGGCCTTCACGGGATAGTCGGTCTGGGAGTCGTTGCCGTCAGACTTGTTGTCGTAGTCGTAGTTATGGTCGTAGAGATAGATTTTCGTCGCGAGGCCGGCATCGTGGAGCGCCGGGGCGAGGCCGTTTCTGACGAAGTCGGCCTCTTCGGCATAGGGCATATACATCGAGGCGCAGTTTCCCCAGTTGAGCGGCTCGTTCTGGGGCGACACGGCGTGGATTGTGATGCCCTCGGCGGCCATAGCCCTGATGAATCTGACGAAATATTCGCCGTAGACCCTGCGGTAGCCCTCGTAGAGGCGGCGTCCCGTCCATTCGGGCTTGAAGTTCTTGTTGGTGTTGTCGTCGACTTTCATCCATAGCGGAGCCGTCCATGGCGAGGCGAAGATTTTCAGGCCGGGGTTCATGGCGAGAATCTCTTTCAGGACGGGAATGACATAGTCTTTCTCGTCGGTCGAGAGCGAGAAATTCTGCAAGAGGTCACTGTCGGGGCCTTTGAAGTCGGCAAGGGTGTAGAGTTTGCTCGAGAAGTCGTTGCATCCGATAGAGATTCTGACATAGCTGACGCCATAGCCCCCGGTCGGGGAGAATGTTTTCTCAAGCAGGGCCTTGCGTTCGCTCTCGGGCATTCGGCTGAGGTTGTAACACGACGCATAGGTCAGGGCGAAGCCGAAGCCGTCGATTTCCTGAGCCGTGCGGTCTGTGAGAACGATGGCGTCGTCGGTTGTCGACGTCCCGGCCGGCTCGACCTCCGATTCGACGAGCTGCTGCGAGCGGTCGCCCGAGGTTGTCAGCACGGAGGCATAAGGGGAACTTGCATTAGCGCCGGTCACTGCCAGAGACATGGCGCCGATAAGGAATAGTTTCTTCACTGTATGATTCAATAGTAACGGCGCAAAGTTAGCCACAGCAATAACCGGGGCAATGAGCGAGTAGACTAATTAGTAAATCCTATTTTCCATGACTAAACTGACAGTCAAATACTTATAGTCGGGAGCCGCGCAAAAATAGTAAACCGCCCTTATCATGGAGCGGTATTACACAGCGCAGGTCTTGGGCCTTGGCTATCGCCGTTCCGCGACTGCGCAGCTCCGCAGCTTGTCGCGGGGGAGGAAGCGGGTCAGCGACCCACAGCTATCGCAATGGGATGTAGACATATCGCGCCTCACGGCGCTTGTCGCGCGTTTTCAGCCATACGAAATCGGCGTCGGAAACGCCCGGGCGTAGGGACGTGCCTTCGGCACGTAGCATTGCAACACCCTGATTGTCAATTGCATTTGAAACGTGCCAAAGGCACGTCCCAATGCTGTTTACTTAGATGAAAACGGCGTCAGAAACGCCATGGCGTAGGGACGTGCCTTCGGCACTATCCTTTACCCACAAATGGGACTATCCGA
>ERZ836877.94-NODE-94-length-139952-cov-15.247532_pt1 | contig 139952 bp, 108 predicted proteins | sample MGYA00519469_ERZ836877 | MGnify/ENA primary metagenome ERZ836877 (study PRJEB31850, sample SAMEA3708809) | human gut metagenome | biome: human gut; feature: human-associated habitat; material: faeces | place: China | collected 2014 ... | reverse complement strand
AATCTGCTCGACGACTGACCGCCCTGTCGGTAACATTTATTATTAAACAAGCTCTTAGAAGGTGAGGGGACTCAGCGGGCGGGGGCGAAGGCGTGGCGGTAGCCTTTCTGCTTCTGCCAGGCGCCGCGGGTGAAGTCGGGCACCTCTACGGGCATCGAACCGTTTTCGATGGAGATGGCGGTCAGGGGTATCAGACAGCACCATTCGGCGAGGTCATACACGTCCATGTCAAGCGGCAGACCGTTGTTGAGGCAGTAGATCAGACGATAGTCCATGATGTAGTCCATGCCGCCGTGGCCGCCTACTTCCTTGGCCACTTCGCCTACCTCCCTGATGATGGGATGGGTGTAGCGGTCGGTGAGCACCCGGCGCTGCTCGTCGCTGATGAAGCCGTGAGCGGTGAGGTTCTCATGGTCGGGCATGTCGTCGGTGGCTATCTGGTCGGGCAGGAAAGCATAGCCTTCCGAGGGGTATTTGTTGGCGAAACCCTTGGTGCCTGTGAGCTGATACATACGCGAATAGGGGCGCGGGTTCATCACGTCGTGCTGGATGTGGATGGTCTTGCCGGCGGCGGTACGGATCATCGTCATGGTATGGTCACCGTTGGCGAATGTCGAATCGGGGCGGCCGTTGGCGCGTTCTGACAGGATCGGGCCGGTGACGGGGTCGGTGTCCATGGCCACGAGTGTCACCATGCGGTCGCCGCGGTGCATGTCGAGCAGCTGGCAGGCCGGGCCCATCCCGTGGGTGGGATACACGTCGCCGCGGTGCTTCGAGTTGTAGTCGAGGCGCCAGTTGTTCCAGTAATAGGGCCAGAACTCGTCAAGATTGTGGATATAGGCGCCCTCCACATGAAGGAGATCGCCGAACAGACCCTGCTGTGCCATGTTGAGCGTGTTCATCTCAAAGAAGTCATACACGCAGTTCTCGAGCATCATGCAGTGGCGGCGTGTGCGCTCCGAGGTGTCGATGAGGTCCCAGATCTCTTCGAGATTCATGGCGGCGGGCACCTCTACGGCTGCATGCTTGCCGTGTTCCATGGCATATTTCGCCATCTTGGCATGGTTTTTCCAGTCAGTGACAATGTACACAAGGTCAACGTCAGGGCTTTCGCAGAGCTGCTTCCAGGCGTCCTCGCTGCCGGTGTATCTGGCAGCGGCGGGAAGGCCGGCCTTGGTGAGGATTTCCTGGGATTTTGCCACGCGGTCAGGCTCTACGTCGCAAAGCGCTGTGACTTTCGCGCCCGGGATATGCACGAAGCGCTCCACGGCGCTCGGCCCGCGCATGCCCAGACCGATGAAGCCCACTCTTACGGTGTCGATGGGATCGGCGGCGAAGCCCACCATGTCGGTGGCTCCGGCGGGGCGCTCGGGGACAGTGGTTTTGATTACTTCGGCACCGGCAGTGAATGTGGCGGCAGCCGTCATGGCAAGGGCACAGGTCAGTGCCTTTCTAAGGTTAAATTTCATCGCAATAGTGATTCATTAGAATTATTATGTGCAAATATACCGAATTATTATTGGAAATGGAGCATCGACATGCGGATAATCCGCCAATTTGACGTATCTTTGCAATGATGGGCGTCGCGCCCTTACTTTCATCCGATTCCAAACATAATTATAAACCATAACCCCATTCCCAACCTACCATGAAACGTTACAGCAGCATTTTAGCATGCGCGTTTACCGCCTTCTCGCTGGCTCTTGCCGCCCCGGCTTCGGCTCAGGACGGTGAGTTTGACCTCGCGTCGCAGCGTGGCGAAGTGCAGGAGTTCAACAAAGTGCCGGGTCATAAGATTGACCATCACGGCCTTGTCATCAACCCCACCCCGCAGAGCATCGAGCGCCCCTATACCGGTGTGCTCAACATATCCGGCGGCTTCAAGGTCAATGACCGTCAGAAAAAATTTGCCGGAGACCTCGGTTTTCTCCCCGCCAATCTGGGCGACGGCCTTCCCCTGATCATTGACTTCGGTCCCAAGCAGGCAAAAAAAGCCGGTGTGAAGCCTGTCGACGGCGCCTATAAGCTCGACATCGGCACCAATAAAGTCACCATAACCGGCTACAACGAGCGCGGTGCCTTCTACGGCCTGCAGACTCTCCGCCAGATTCTTGAATCTGACATGGTCAAGGCCGAGGGCGGACTCCCCATGATGGTCATCAATGACTTCCCCTCGATGAAATACCGCGGCGTAGTAGAGGGCTTCTACGGTACCCCCTGGAGTCACAAGGTGCGCATGTCGCTCATCGATTTCTACGGTCAGAACAAGATGAACGACTATCTCTATGGTCCCAAGGACGACCCCTATCACAGCTCGCCCTACTGGCGTCAGCCCTATCCCGAGGATCAGGCCCGCAACATCCGCGAACTCGTCGAAGCCGCCGGGCGTAACCGCGTCAACTTCATCTGGGCCATCCATCCCGGAAAGGATATCCGCTGGAACAAAGAGGATTACGACTCGCTGGTCAACAAGTTCAACATGATGTATGATCTCGGTGTGCGCTCTTTCGCCATATTCTTCGACGATATTGAAGGCGAGGGCACCAACCCTGTAAAGCAGGCTCAGCTGCTCAACGACCTTACGCGCGATTTCGTGAAGGCCAAGGGCGATGTGACAAACCTCATCGTATGTCCCACCGACTATTCCCAGCTCTGGGCCAAGCCCGGTCCCGAAGGCCCTCTGGCCATTTACGGCCGTGACCTCAACAAGGATGTCGAAGTGTTCTGGACCGGTGCCGTGGTATGCTCCGACCTTACCCCCGAGACTCTCGAGTTTATTGACTCCCGCATCAAACGCCCCGCGCTCTATTGGTGGAACTATCCCGTGACCGACTACTGCCGTCACATCCTCCTTCAGGGCCCCGTCTACGGCCTTGACACCACACTCACACCTGATCAGGTGGCCGGCATCGAGTCAAACCCCATGGAGCATGGCGAAGCCTCGAAACTCGCCCTCTACGGCGTGGCTGACTATGCCTGGAATACTCCCGCCTATAACCCCATCGACAATTGGGAGCGCGGTATCAGGCACATGATGCCCGAAGCCGCCGAGGCTTACCGCACCTTCGCCATCCACTCTACCGACACCGAGACCGGCTACCGCCGCGACGAATCCTGGGAAACCGAAATCTTCCCCTTCGACAACTATACCCCAGCTCAGTTCGATGCCCTCAAGAAGCAGTTTGAGGACATAGTGACCGTTGAGGACCGCATCCGCAAAGGCTGCACCAACCCCGGCCTCCTCGCCGAGCTCTCACCCTGGCTCACTCAGTTCACCGCCCTCGGTCAGCGCGGTCTCCGCACCCTTGACCTCATCAAGACCTACGAGAGCGGCAACAACGCCGAATTTTGGAAAAAATATGTGGCCAACCTCATGACTGATGAGGAAAAACAAGCTTACGAGGCCCACAAGATCGGCACCATGAAGCTCCACCCCTTCTACGAAAAATCGATGGACGACATGCTCGTGGCCTACACCAAGAAGCTCACCGGCGTGAAACCGCCGCTGTTTAAGGGCGTAGGTACCTATAACAACCTCCGCACCACTCAGACCAAGCTGATGCTCGACGGCGACTCGACCACCTTCTACACCTCGGCCTATTCGCAGGGCCCCGGCGACTGGATCGGTCTCGACATGCTCGAAACACGCCCGGTCTACGAAGTTGACGTGCTCCAGGGCCGTAACTCGGTTAGCGACGGTGATTACTTCAATCACGTCCGCTTCGAATACTCGCCCGACGGCCGCACCTGGATCCCTCTGACCGGTGACCTCCGCAAGGCGTATCACATCAATTGGAAAGGCGAGCCCGTCAATGCCCGCTATCTCCGTCTGCTCCGCCTCGACAACGACAGCAAATCGTGGGCCGCAGTGCGCGAGTTTACCGTCAATCCGCTATCGGCCGAGCGCATCGGTCTCTTCGACCTCGCCTGGCAGAAACCCGAGGGTGACTATTACCTGCGCATGTTTGACTCCAACCCCTCCACAGGCTTTGTGCCCTCGCAGGCCGTGCCTTTCGAGCGTGATGCCAAAGCTGATGAAGTTATCGTGCTGACAGCCGACGGCGGAAGCCCCGTGACCCTCACCCTTATGGGCGCCGACGGTAAAGCTATGAAGATGATGGAGCTCACCGAGCCCTTCACCTCCATAACTCTTGAGCCTGCCGTCAAATCAATGATTGTGAGTGGCGGTAAGACGGTCTATGAGATTATCCAGCGCTAAGCTCCTGCGTCAAGCGCCTTTAAACTTGTGGCGCCCTTGATGCTCTGACCCTTTACGGCGCTCCCTGCGGGCGCTGCTGACTCGGAGGTTCCGGTATTTGCCGGGACCTCCGACCGTTTTCCGGTGTCAAAAGGCATGCGGTTCATCTCCGGCGCCGAGAGGGTACGGGCGCCCGGAATCTTTACGTGCGGTATCTGTTTCATTGCTTCTTATTGTTCTCGATAAAAGTCATCATGCGGTTCACGGCCATCAGTCCGGCGGCGTAGGCACACCCCATCATTATCAGCGGCAGATCAAAGCTCCAAGCTCCGTGCCACCGGCCGCCGGACAGATAGCAGAAGAACTGCAGCCAGAGCAGACACTGGGTGATGACGCAGAGCGTACACCAGGTGTGGAGGCGGAAACGCTGATACCAGATGCTCCACACCGTGAACGGCAGGCAGCAGCCGTTGATCAGCGCCAGATGAGGCAGTGTCTGCGGGAAGATGAGCAGAATGAGCGTGGATATACTGAAGTAGGTGATGCCCACCTCGCTCCAGCCGAAGAGACCGAAGAATTTCGAGGCTTTTTGTTCGAGCACGGTGTCGCAGCCGTGTTCCTGCAGCACGGCACACAACCTGTCGGCCGAATGTGAGCTTACCTTCAGTGATTTGAGTATCAGCAGCCGGGTCACTCCGATTCCCATGAGATCAACGGCTAAGAGGGCTATCAGCGATGCATAGCGGTACACGCCCGATTCGGCGATGCCGTAGGCAAGCAGAGCCAGAGCGCAGATTATCAGTATCCACAGCTTGCACTTGGCGGCTATCTCGAAAAAACGGTGACGTCCGAAGTCGGGCTCGCGTGACTCGGCCGACGGATAGGCCATCAGCGCTACGCCGGTCCAGCCGTCCACGAAGTCATCGTAAGGCATTGATTTGCGGCGGTGGTAATAGGTGTAGTCCACGCTGTCAGGGCCGACTGAATCCACTATCACGTAGCCGTGGCGATGGCGGGCGATAAACGGCACGGGCATCTGCCGGAGCACCGACTTGTCGGTCACCTGAACGCCTTCGTTGTCAATGCCGTAGGCCTTGAGCAGACGCGAGAATCCGAACAGTGATTTGAACGGCATGCTGTGAAACTGCCTGTCGGAATAATCGCCCGTGTGCGGAACGCCAAGCCCTTGAAGAAAATCCGAAAATATGGTGTTGCCGGCCATGGCACGTAAGGTTTTTAGATATATTCGTCAACTTTGCTGTAAAGGGTGTTGCCGTCAATTTCACCCGATGTGCGCCACTGCTCCTCGCCGTCGCGATACACTATGAATGTGGGCACTGAGGTGACGTTGAGTTTCTCGGCCAGTGCGCTGTTCTCGTCGATATCAAACTGATAGACGTTGGCACGGCCGTCGAGCAGCGCTTTTACATCGTCGACAACCGGCATCATTCTCCGGCAATGGGGGCACCATGAGGCGTAAAACTCTACAAGGATTGTTCCGTGATCTTCCATGAGACGCTGTAAAATTTCGGAATTCATAATATATTTTTTAAAGGTTCGTTAAATGAGTAGGTCAGTTTTAAAACAAAAGTTTGCCTCCCGCGGTTCGGCTATGGACACACGCAAAATCATACATATTGACATGGATGCGTTCTACGCCTCGGTGGAGCAGCGCGATAATCCCGAGTTGCGCGGGCGCCCTGTGGCTGTGGGTCATTCGCTGGGGCGCGGCGTGGTGGCTGCGGCCAGTTACGAGGCGCGGCGCTTCGGGGTGCGCTCCGCCATGCCTTCGGCCCGTGCCCTCAGGCTCTGCCCCGGTCTGGTGTTCGTCACTCCGCGTTTCGACGTGTATAAGCGTGTGTCGGGCCAGATGCATGCCATATTCCACGAATACACTGACATCATTGAGCCCATTTCCCTTGACGAGGCCTTCCTCGATGTTACAATCAACAAGCCGGGTATAACGCTGGCTGTCGACATAGCCCGCGAGATAAAGCGTAAGATACGTGAGCGCCTTGGCCTGGTGGCCTCGGCCGGTGTGTCGTGCAACAAGTTTCTGGCCAAGATTGCCTCCGACCTCCGCAAGCCCGACGGACTCTGCACCATTCATCCCTCACAGGCTATGGCGGTCATAGGGAGCCTGCCGGTTGAGAATTTCTGGGGCGTAGGCCCTGTGACAGCCAAAAAGATGCACTCGCTCGGCATCATGACCGGGTGCGACCTGCGCCGCTGGAGCCTCGACGACCTGCAGAAACAGTTCGGCCGCTCCGGACAGATATTCTATGACTTTGCCCGCGGCATCGACCTGCGTCCCGTCGAGCCCGCCTGGACCCGCAAATCGCTCGGCTGCGAGCATACGTTTGACGAAGATATCACCACCCTCCAGCGCTTTTTGATAGCTCTCGATGACCTGGCCCTCGAACTGTCAATGCGCATAGCCAAGGCCGGATTTTCGGGTATAACGCTCACGTTAAAAGTGAAATACAGCGACTTTACAGTGCAGTCGCGAAGCACCACCGGACATACGAACCTCACCACCCGCCAGGAAATCTATGATGCCGCCGCCGTTCTGGGCCGGAGTATCGAACTGTCAGAGCATCCCGTCCGCCTGATAGGCCTTTCGGTCTCCAATCCCGCCGGCAGCCGACAGGATCAGTCCCACCGTAAACCCATCGACCCCCGCCAGCTCCTGATAGATTTCGACCGCGATTACTGATCTCAGGCAGCAATAAATGTAAAACGGCGGCTCCCGGAGGGGAGTCGCCGTTGGTGTCGTTTTCGTCGGACTGGAATTATTCAGCCAGGGCGGAGGGAGCGTTGTACACGCGGGCTCCGAGTTCCTGATCGAGCATGTAGAGACCCATGCCGTTGTCGCCGATCATCGAGAATTTGTCAATGAGTGTGCGGCAGTTGTCCTCCTCTTCCACTTGCTCGGTTACGAACCAGTTGAGGCGGTCGCGGGTAGCGTAGTCGTGTTCCTGCTCGGCAAGAGCGTAGAGGGCGTTGATGAGCGAGGTGACTTTCTGCTCGTGTTCGAGAGTGTGCTTGAAGGCATCGAGGGGTGAGGCCCAGGTGGTGGGTACGGCGTCGATGGCTTTGAGTTCTACACGGCCTCCGCGCTGGTTGAGGTAATTGATGAATATTTGTGCGTGGGCCTGTTCTTCCTGCCACTGGATTTTAAACCAGTTGGCCACGCCGGGACGGCCTTCGGCTTCAAAATGCATGGCCATTGAGAGATAGAGATAGGCCGACCAGAATTCGGCGTTGATCTGCGCGTTGATAGCGTCTTGGATTTTGTTGTTTATCATAATTATATGATTTTAGAGAAATGGGAGATACTTGAGGGGTAGATTATTTGCGTCCGCCGCGTTTTGCGCGCTGTTTTTCCTGTTCGCGGAGCATGGCCTGCTGGCGGCGCTGGGCTTCTTCCAGACGGGCCATGAAGCCGCTTTTCTTTTTGGGCTTGGCAGCGTTGGCTTTCATTGTGGCGCGGACTTTCTCTTCGTTTACTATGCGGCGGAAGATGTAGGTCTGGATGATGGTGATGAGCAGTGACAGCAGGTAATAGTAGCTGAGGCCTGCGGCATAGTTGTTGAAGAAGAAGAGGAACATCACCGGCATCAGATACATCATCCACTTCATGGCGGGCATTGAGGCGTTGCCGGGCTGGTTCTGCATGTTGATGCGGGTGTAGATGATGTTGACCGCAGTCATCAGCAGGCAGAAGAGGCTCAGACGGTCGCCCAGGAAGGGGATGGAGAACGGCAGCGGAATGATGGCGTCGGGTGCCGAGAGGTCACTGGCCCAGAGGAACGATTCGCCGCGAAGCTCGATAGCCGAGGGGAAGAATTTAAACATGGCTATGAGGATAGGCAGCTGAAGCAGCATGGGCAGACAGCCTGACAGCGGGCTGGCGCCGGCGCGCGAGTAGAGGGCCATGGTCTCCTGCTGGCGGCGCATGGCATTCTCCTTGCCGGGATATTTCTCGTTGATTTCCTTGATTTCGGGGGCGAGCACTCGCATCTTGGCCTGCGACATGTAGCTCTTGTAGGTGAACGGGAAGAGGATCAGCTTGATGAAGATGGTAAGCAGCAGGATGATGATGCCGTAGTTGCTGATAAACTTGCCCAGGAAGTCAAACACGGGGATGACAATCAGAGTGTTGATCCAGCGGAAGAGTGACCAGCCCAGCGGCACGAGGCGCTGAAGCTCGAGGTCTTTTTCGGGGATGATCGTTTCGGAAATGTCGGAGAGCATGTGGTAGGAGTTCGGGCCGATGAACATGGTGAACGAGGCCGGAGTGGCATGTTCGGGATTATATTTCATCAGGGCCTCGGTGTCCATCACCTTGAGGCTGTTTTCCTCCTTGAGGTCGGTGGAGATAAGCTCGGCCTTGGTGAAGGCTTCGGTGGTGGGTATGAATACCGTCGAGAAGAACTGGTTCTTGTAGGCCACCCACACGAGGTTGTCGAGGGATTCCTTGTCGTCGGAGGTCTCGCTGAGGTTGTCCACGTCGCCGTCGCCTGTCATATAGTAGATAGCCGAATTCTGGGCTTCAAACACGCGGCCGGCCTCGTTGCGGGCCATGCGCTGATTCCATTTGAACTTCATGCTCGAAGCCGATGGCACGAGCGCGCTCATATTGTCCTGGATCATGTCCATCTTCACCAGATAGCCCTCTTTGTCAAGGCTGTAGCGGAATCCGAGCATCACGCCGTCGCCGGGAGTAATGGTCATGGTAACCGACAGCGAGTCGGGGCTGACTTCGGCGGTGTAGTAGAAGTCGCGGGTGTCATATTCTGTCTCTCCGGTCGAGAGCACGAACCCGTAGGAGTCGGCGCCGGGAGCTATAGGCTCAACCTGGCCGCCGGAGTAGCGGGTGTAGCGCGGATCGAGCATGCGGGCGGTGGTGATCATGGCGCCTTTGGTCGAGAGCCGGAGCTCGAGCACGTCGTTATGAATGGTGATGGTATCCTCTTTGCCGTTGAGGTAGTGGCTGAGGCCCTGATATTTCATGGCGTCCTTCACCACGGCACGGAGGGTCTTGAGGGCTTCGGAGGCCACGGGCTCGTCGATGCCGTCGTAACGGGCGTTGACAATGTCGGCCACGGGCACTTTGGCATTGCCCACGGTCACCTCACCGCCAATGACCGAGTCGGCCGAAAGGGTGAGCACGGCGTTGCGGCCGGGAAGGGTGTAGGTGCTGTCGGCGGCGTTGAGGGTGCCGATTTTTCGGATTGTAGCCGCGATGGCGGTCCGTTCGGCCGGAGCCACGGTGTCAAGGGTCATCACTTCAGGATTGTTGGTCTGATTGGCTTTGGCCTCCATCTCCTGCTTCTCTTTGGCCTGACGGTCGAGTTCTTCCTGCGAGGGCTTGTTGATAAACATGAACAGCAGTATCACAAGACCCATCAGAAGTAGACCGGTAATCGTGTTTTTATTCATTTTCAGGATTGTAGGGTTGTCGTAATGAGTGATAATTCAATTATAATGACGGCAATCGGGCCCCGGCCGGGGCAGGGCGCGGTTATCAAAGCGCAAAATTACAAAAAAATATCTGACTCACTCTATCAAATCATGATAAAAACCTTGGTCGGATATCAACTTTTTGAGTCCGAAAGTACTTATATCTATAAAGCACATAGTGTGCCCGGATCTAAATAACTGACTTACTATGAAAACATCCAATATATTAGCAGTTGCCGCTTCCTTATTGGCCGGCTTCGGACTTCTGTCATCCTCATGCGATGCCGTATGGGACGCTTCGTTTGACGATTACCCCTATTACGGCGACTATTACGGCGCCGGTATTGATAATGACTGGTATCCGTCGCTGCCCGGTGCGCCTCTCATATCGCCGGTCTACTGGGGTGGTGCCTTATATCCCGGCTCCACGCTTCCGCCCATGCGACCCACACGCCCCGGCTGGAGCACCGGACCGGTGTGGAACTCGGGCTCAGGCAACATCCGCCCCGGCAATCCGGGCCGTCCGGTACCGCTCCCCGAAGTACCTTCGGGCGAAGGCAACGTGCGTCCCGGACAGACCACGACGCCGCTGCCTGAAGTGCCGTCATCGTCAGGCAACATCCGTCCGTCGGGTTTCGGCGGAGGAAATCCCGGCATAGCCCTGCCGCCCGAAGGCATGGGCTACCGCTCCACCCGCCACTGACCACTCGCCGCATCATCGATTGATAGGATAAATGAGGCTGTTTGTGAAAAAAATTGGCAAGGGGATTAAACTATCCGTAGTTTTGGACGTCACTTTTAACGTGTGTCCTTCCCGAAATCCCATTCGGGGAGGTCTTGAAAATTACTAACGCCCCTATCTCACCAATTATGCATCGTATAGCAAAGCTACTCTCACTTACCGTACTGATCCTCATGGCCTTTGTCGCCAGAGGAGCCACGGTCCGCGGCCTTGTCCGCGACAATGCCGGCGAGGCGCTGCCGCAGGCCACCGTGCGCCTGCTTTCGGCTGATTCGGCCTTCGTCAAGGGAATCAAATCAAACAATGCGGGTGAATACGTGTTTAGCTCGGTAAAGGCCGGCCGTTACATTATCGAGGCCGCCTATCTCGGCTACGACACTCAGTTCCGCTCGATAAAGGTCGAAGGCACGAACCTTCATCTCGACCCGATAGTGCTCAACGAATCATCGATCATGCTGAAGGACGTGCAGGTCACCGGCGTCAGAACCCAGGTCAAGGTCAAGGAGGACACCGTGGAGTTCAGTGCCGACTCTTACAAGACCCAGCCCAATGCCGTGGTCGAGGACCTGCTCAAGCGCCTTCCGGGCGTTGAGGTTGCCTCCGACGGCAAGATTACGGCCAACGGCAAGGAGGTCACCAAGATTCTCATTGACGGCAAGGAGTTTTTCAGCGACGATCCCAAGGTGGCTTCCAAAAATCTCCCCGTCAACATGGTCGACAAACTTCAGGTGGTCGACCGCAAGAGCGACCTTGCCCGTATGACCGGCGTTGACGACGGCGAGGACGAGACGGTCATCAACCTCACCGTGAAGAAGGGCATGAAAAACGGCTATTTCGGTACGGCCGAGGCCGGTTACGGCACCGACAGCCGCTACAAGGGCTCGTTTAACGTCAACAAGTTCTGGAACGAAAATCAGGTGACTCTTCTCGGTAACTTCAATAATATCAACGAACTGGGCTTCACTGACAGCAACGGAAACCGCTTCCGCCGCTTCGGTGGCACTAACGGTATCAATACCTCCCAGGCCATAGGCCTGAACTTCAATGTGGGACGCGGCGAGATTTTCCGCGTGGGCGGCGACGTGATGTACTCCCACTCTTCGCAGAACTCCATCGAATCGCGCGAACGCCAGTACCTGTTCACTGACTCCACCTCGTTCAGCAACACCGGCCGCCACTCCCGCGACAAGGGCCACAATCTCCGCGGCGATTTCCGCATGGTGTGGAAGCCCGACTCGTTCAACACCCTCGAGTTCCGCCCCAATTTCTCATATAACGTCAATGACTCGTGGAGCGTGGACTCCACCATGATTCTCGCCGGCAACGCCCTTCGCTCGCCCGTAAGCAACACCTTCAATTCATCGGACGCCGACGGCAAATCATTCGAGTTCGGAGCCTCGCTGGTCTACGCCCACAATTTCCGCTCCAAGCCCGGACGATCCTATTCAGTCAATCTGCGTTACAATCATTCCAACGTGCGCGAGTATGAAAACACCTACTCGCTCAACCGTTTCTTCAATTACAACGACTCGATCGACCTCTACGACCAGTATACCGACAATCACACCTGGAGCGACATGGCTAGCGCCCGCGTGACATGGGTTGAACCGCTCGGCGATGCCTCCAAAGGCAATTTCCTCACTTTCGCCTACCGTGTGCAATACCGCTGGAACAATGCCGACAAGATGGTCTACGACCACCCGCTGCTTTATCCCGGCATCGGAGGCATACCTGAGGTGGATTATGATACCCGGGTGTTCAACGACACCCTCAGCAACCGCTTCCGCAACGATTTCCTCAACCAGGATATCCGCGTAGGCTACAAGCATGTGTCGCGTAGTCACAACGTGGAGGTAGGCCTCTCGCTCGTGCCTACGATGTCGAAGTCGGAGAATCTCATCAACGACGCCAAAAACATCCCCGAGCGCTGGGTGTGGAACTACGCTCCCTTCCTGCGCTACCGCTGGAAAATGGGTAATTCGCGCTCCCTCAACATGCATTATATGGGCCGTTCGTCGCAGCCGTCGATGACTCAGCTGCAGCCGGTGGCCGATATGTCGGACCCCATGCGTGTGGTAATCGGTAATCCTTCGCTCGACCCCTCGTTCACTCACTATCTGCGCATGCGCTTTCAGGATTTCAATGCCGAGAAACAGCGCTCCATCATGGCGATGGCCGACTTTAACATGACTCAGAATTCAATAGTATCCGTGACAACGTTCAATCCCGAGACCGGCGGCCAGACCACCACTTACCGCAATGTCAACGGCGTGTGGTCAGGACGAATGATGGGCATGTGGTCGCAGCCCTTGCGCAACAAGGCATGGCAGGTGTCGGCCCACATGTTCGGCATGTATAACCAGCGCGTGGGCTTCAACAACGGCGCTCGCAACCGCTCCGGCTCGCTCAATCTCAACTTCATGCCCGCCATCTCCTTCCGTCCCGACAATCTGGAATTCGAACTTCGTCCGCGCTACTCCATACAGTGGACCACCAACTCGCTCCAGACCACCGGCAATATGACGGTGCATAACTACGGGGGCACTTTCTCGGCCTATTACTACACTCCAATAGGCGTGATCCTAAACAGCGATCTCACCTACACCGCCACCCGTGGCTATTCCTCGGGTTACAACAAGAACGAATGGATGTGGAACGCCTCGATATCCTACCAGCTCCTGCGTGACCGCTCCCTCACCCTTTCGCTCAAGGCTTACGATCTCCTGCAGCAGCGCTCCAACGTAAGCCGCTCGGTTACCGCCAACTATATCGACGACCTCCGTTACAATGACCTGACGCGCTACTTCATGTTTACCGTCTCCTGGAAGTTTAACACCTTCGGCAAAGGCAACGAGCCCGCCGACCGCAACGCCTGGCGCGGTCCCGGAGGCGGTCCCGGCCGTGGCCCCGGCGGTCCGCCCCCCGGTCATCCCCGCCCCTGATCCCCGCAGGTTATCGGAAATTGGAAGCCCGATTTATGTTTTTTGATTTGAAACTCAAATGAAATATGCCTCAGTCCTCCGGCTAATTGTCATAATTCTTCTTTTCAGCTTTTCTGCAAAGGCTGCAAATATTGTCACCTACACAGTCTCAGACAGTATAGCCGATCAATCTGAAAGACTGGAGATGCAATATAAGTGTATTTCCAATGAAAATGGCAGAGTCAGAATATCGTTTGAATTAAAAAGTGCCAATTCGCCGTTTACCATTTATAAGGCAAGTTGGATAAATTGTGACAGTGTCATTGAACCGCTGGAACCCTTTTCTCTTATAGCGCAGACAAACGAGGTGGCCGGGAAAAGCACCAAGTGGCAGATTTCACTGGATTTCCCTTTCAGAGATTCCTTTGATGAGAAGGATGTTTTGATCCTTGACACAGACAAGGGAATTGTGAGATGCCCGACATCGAGAGAAGGAGTCCTCAAGGAATCGATTGACATTATGCGCGATGATTATGATAAGCAGCTAAATCGGTCTGAAGAAAACACCCGTAAGGTATGGCAGATTTCAGCAATAATATTGTCATGTGTCATTATAGTGTCGTGCATTGCGTTTATAATTGCCAGACGCAGGCTTATCCGAAAGCGCAAGGAAATTGAAGAGCTGTCAATGCTCATATCCGAACGCACTGAGCATAATATTGAATTGAAAGCTAAAGTTGACGCGCTTTACGGCAGCCGGCTTGATACTCTCAATATGCTGTGTAATGAATATTTTGAGAAGAACGAGTCGGAAAGAGTCAGATTGACCCTATATAATGAGGTTGAAAAACATATACTGGCACTGCGGGATTCTAAAAATATTGGGGAACTTGAAAATTTAGTAAACACCTATCTTGACAACATTCTGGCAAAGGTGAGAAATCAACTTCCTGAGCTCCGCCGTAAAGACCTTACATTTCTGACCTATCTCTATGCAGGTTTCTCTCCCCGTGCAATCTGCATCTTCACCGATATAAAAATTAAGAACTTCTACAATCGCCGCAGCAGGCTGAAAGAGCGTATTCTCAATTCTGATGCTCCGGACAAGGAGTATTTTGCTTCCAGGATTTATTATTAAACAAGCTCTTCGTAACCTGCTGAATTTGAGGGCGAGGAATTGTCGTTGTTTCCTCACTCTGACTATCAGTTGCTTATGCGTTAAAATGAGGACAATAAATCGTCCTGTTTCCTTGCTCATACAATCTGTGATGACTTATTTTGCAGCGTCAAATCAAAATCTAAGATTGTATGAAAAGAATCATTCTACTTTTAGTTGTCAGCCTGATAACGGTCGGAGTATCCGCTGAAATCAGGTACCAAAGCATCGACAATAAGGGAGCGACAAATGTTGTCCTTGTCGATAACGCTGCACCGGGCAGCGTAGAGATATCCGATGCCGTGTTATACAACAACGGTAAGGAGTATCCTGCCAGGCAGATCAGATGCAACGTTGTCAACGGTGTCGCCGTTTACAAGTTGAAGTTCAAGCGACTCACCGTTTTCAAAGATTGCAAAGTCATTCTGACTGTAAACGGGGAGACGAAAACGATAGATATTCAAAAAGCGATATCTGACCGGTAATTTGTCAGCATGGCAGAAACTGTAACTTCGGAGGCTGCTTCACCTCAACGGTGTGGCAGCCTCCTTCGGAATATAACGGGACAATGATGTGGCTCTTACTGGCGGCTTTTGCCTACGACATGGGCGCTCAGGTATTCCTGGAAGGCGGGTTTGAAGCCGTCGCTCACGGGGATTGAGGCGTTGTCGGCCATGATTATGTGGTTGCGCTCGATCATCGAGGCGCAGTCCATATTGACGATGTAGGAGCGGTGGACCTGGAGGAAGTTGGGGGTGAGGTGCTGCTTCATGACGCTGAATGAGCTGAGGGTGAGCAGGGGAGTGGATCGGTCGCGGATGTAAAGCTGAAGGTATTCGCCGTAGCCCTTGATGTAGATGATGTCGGAGAGGTTGACGCGGACGTGGCGCGTGTCGGTTTTGATGAAGATGCTTCCGGGTGTCTGTGGCCGGGCTTCGGAGCGGCGGCTGACGGTTTCGAGGGCTCGGTTGGCGGCCCGCTGGAAGTCGGCCAGGGAGTAGGGCTTGAGGAGGTAGTCGACGGCACGGACGCTGTAGCTTTCGACGGCATACTGCTCGTAAGCGGTGGTGAACAATACGGCGGGTGCGTCGGCGAGGCTTTTGACGAAGTCCATGCCGTTGAGGTCGGGCATGTCGATGTCAGTGAATATGAGGTCGACGGAGTCGGAGGCGAGGAAATCGAGGGCGTCGAGGGGGTTGTCGCAGGCGGCTGCGAGGGTGAGGAAGGGAGTTTTGTCGACGTAGCTCCGGAGTTTTTCGAGGGCTATCGGTTCGTCGTCAATCACGAGGGTTCTCAGGTTCATGGGCGGGGAGTGAAAGTTCAACGTTATAGATGTCGGGTGTGCATGTAATGTCGAGGCGGGCTTTCGGACCGTAGATCAGTTCGAGGCGGTGACGTGCGTTGTCGAGGCCTATGCCGCGGCTTCGGTATGGCCTGACGTCGGGCGGGATGCTGTTGGTGATGGTGAAGAGTATCATTGGGCCGTCGATGCGCAGGTCGATGCGGATGTAGGATTTGCGGCGGTAGCTGATGCCGTGTTTGAAGGCGTTTTCAATAAACACGGGCAGGAGCATGGGAGGCACTGTGACGCCGGCCGTTTCAGCCGTTTCGGGGAGCCGGGCCTCGATGTCGACTTTCGACTCGGGATACCGGCGACGCATTATGCCGAGATAACTTCGTATGAAGTCGACTTCGGCCGAGAGCGGGGCTGCCGAGGCATGGGTGCTGTCATAGAGCATATAGCGCATGAGTTTCGACATTTCGAGCACCATCTCCTGAGCTCCGGCGGGGTCTATCTCGATCATGCCGTGGATGTTGTTGAGCATGTTGAGATAGAAGTGAGGCGAGAGCTGGGTGCGGAGGGCCGAGAGCTTGTTTTCGGCGTTGACTTTCATCAGCCGTTCGCGGTCGATGCGGTCATGGGCATAGCGGAGGGTAAGGGCAATAGCGATGTTGGCGCCCACCACCATTATGTCAATGAACAGCCGCGACAACAGGGGCATGGGTATAAGTCCGCGGGGAGGATGAGGGCCGGAAAAAACGTGATGAGGCACGGCACGGCGCAGATGGATGAAGTCGACATACTGGAGAATGAGCACGGCGACAAGCAGGACGGTTGCCCAGAGCAGATAACTCCGCATGTGTCCCTTGATGAGGAGGCGGGGGATCAGGAGATAGTTGTTGAGAGCGAAAAGCAGCAGCAGGGGGACGAAAGTGGTGAGAGTGCGGAACAGTACCATGTCAATGGGCACGGTCATGGTGTTGTTGCCCGAGAAGTGGTCGAGTACAAACAGCACTATGACCAGTACCCAGATAATGAGGTAAAGCAAGTCGGGCAGAAAACGTGTAGAGCGATCCATGCCGCAAAAGTACCAAATCCCCTGCCAACGGCAAAACAAATCAGTTAATGGGCGGATTCGGCGGATGAAACGGTTGGTTTTTGTGGGGGATGGGACGGATGTGAGGGATGGGAATTATGGGAAGAATGTCAATGTGCTCCTGCCATCAAATTAATTAGCAATTAGGAATTAGGAGTTAGTAATCGCCTGGTTGCTAAATTTTTATATGGCGGCTGATGGCTGCCGCTCAGGCGACTGCCCGGATGGGGCAGTTTGGGGGGATTGGAATTATTGGAGAAATCGGAATTATTGGAATTATCCAACGATTAGGTGGATCGCCCGGTGGGGCGGGCGGGTCGTGAGAGAGAGGGGGCTTTAGCTTTTGAGGGATTTCAGAGGGAGATTTGAGGTGGGGGGAGACGGGACGGAGGGCGGTCATGTCGGGGTCGTAGAGGGCGGTGTAGTAATGCTCGGCGAAGGCGCCGGGTAACTTGGCGTTGCCGTGGATTATCACTACGGTGCCTTTGATCATGGGGACGGCTGAGAATACCGCGCGTATGTGAGGGTCAAGACCCGCTTCATCCTTATGATGCGGGTAGAAGCAGGTGTCGAGGATCAGGGCGCGGTGAAAGGTGAGGCCGCGGACCGAGTCGGGGCATCGGCCCGAGGATGCTATGGTGCCCGGTTTGAAGCGAGGGAGGAGCTTCTTTGACATAGCTTTGTCGGCGTCCATGATGAGGTCGGTCATCCATTCGTCGCCGAGGTGACTCAGGAAGCGGAAATAGTCGATGAGGAGCAGACGGACTTTGGCGTAAGCGGGAGGCCAGCCATTGGCTATCTGAGGATCGTGGACTATAGCGCGGATCATGCCGGTGCGCTGACGCTGGATCTCCATCGGCTCGATGATCCGGGCCTCCCAGTCTTTGAGAGGCCTTTTGCGGAACTTTTCGAAGGCGAAACAATAGTTGGCGTGGTTTTTCATGGAGAGCAGTTTTTGAGGGCAAAGATACGACGGAATTCGGGGGATTGGGTGCAATCTGCATACAGTCGTGATATATTTTTTTGGGGGGGGGACGGGGAAGCCCCGGCTCCTTGTGGCGGGAGACGGGGCTTTGCATTGGGTAGAAATATTTTTCAGGTGATGATCAGAAGGCGAGTTTGTAGGCTTCGGTCCGGTCATGTGTGACTAAGCGAAGCACGTAGGCCCGGCGATGTGATTCGGGTATAGCGAAATTGACGGTCTCTCCGGCTGTAATGGCGGCGGATTTACGTTCGCGACATACAAGTGTGCCGTCGATTGTGTACAGCTCCATTTCAATGCCCTGCGGCAGATCCTCGCCGGATGTGATGGCTATGTTTCCCCGCATTGCTCTAACTGTCAGGTGAGTGTAATCGGCAGGCTTGTCAATGGAGGAGAATTGACGGGAAAAGACTTTTACGTGAATCGAGTCAGCGTGTTCGCCGTATGTGGCGTACAGCTCACACTCGCCCGGGGCAAGACCATATATGCCGTCAGTCACGATTTCCAGCACCTCGTTATTGTCAGTGCTTAATTCAGGGGTTACAGTACGCTTTTCACCGTCGGTCCATACGCTTTCGGTGTTTACCGACATTGTCTGTCCCTGCATCAGCAATATGTCAGAGCGGTCATTGAAACGGATGTAGGCGAGGCGGCTGTCGCCGGCGACCTCTACAGTGCAGCTGTCAGTGAGGATTTTAGCGTCGGAAGTCCTTGCGACTGCATAAATTTTAAGTTCACCGCTTACATCCTCAGGGATAACGAACCGATAATCCGTAGTGTCGCAACCTACAATCATGCGCTCTTCATCAAGGAAGGTAAAGGCAGCATTACGAGTAATGTTGTCAGAGAGATCGAGGTGCAGGGTGACATATTGCAGACTGTCGCGGGAAACCTCGGCGGAAGTTATACGGATGTTTCCGTCTGTGCCGTTAAGTCCTGTAACAGGCTCTTTTGCATCGGACGTGCTTACCGTGTTTAATGACCGAGAAACAGGCAACTTGCCGAACCCTCTGATACTGAATTTATCGGAAGTGACGGGCTCTTTGAGCAGACTTATCAGTTCGCTGTTGGCGTCAGCCCACTCGGTGACGCTTGTGTGGGCTGCATTTACCTGATCGCTGAGTACAGTGATGTGGCCTCCTGACAAACCACCCAACTGGCTTTCGAGAGTGACAACCTGGTCATTTTGTTTGGAACCGAGAATTGCAGCGATAAATTGTTGTGTATTCGTAGGATCATCTTCTGAGATCACTTCGCTTATTTTCACAGCACCTATCGGAGTGCCGACATAATAACTATCCGATTCTCGTATAGTTTGTTGATAAGTAATATATGAGCCGAACGCATGTATTGGAATACCTGCGGAATTTGATGCGCCGTTTGAGAGATTAACCATGGCATTTGATATGGGCATGAGGTCTCTCACTGCCTCGGTGTTTTGGCGAACCCATATATCAATTCCTCTGGGAAGGAAGAGCGGTAACGGTTGTGCTACTATAGCCCAGTTAGAGCCGAAATGGGGAGTGTTGACTGTGATGATTTTGTGAACTCGTGATTTATCGACTTCCTGAACATACAGACGGCTTAAAATGCCGCCCATGCTGTGACCCACGAGGTCGTACTTGGTGCTGACAATACCGTTTTTGAGCAATCGCGTTGAGAGCGAGTTTATGGCTTTTTCCACAACTTTAGCTTTATGTGTATTGTGATTGAACGATGCTGTGTTTGTAGAGCTATAGTCAACGTTCTCGATGCCGAAATCCTTGTATAACCCATAAGCATATAGCTTGTTAGCGAACAGACGCCAGCAATCGCTGCTTGAGTTCAGACCATGGAGCAATATCACGCCCGGCCGGAGAATCTCGATGTCGCAGGTGGCGGTGGGCTTCTCTATGCCTTCGGTGGTAATGGTAGCCGTTATATTGTAGGAATCGCTATTGCAGTCGGCAGGGAATTCCACGGGAGCGGTGTAGACGTACCCCCAGCGACCATCGCTGAACTGCATTAAACCGGAAACGCTGCCGGAGACAGCTTCGTCAACCGTTGACTCATCCCGTGTCAGTTTGATATGCAGCTTTTCATCGGGTGACGGTGCTCCATGTATCAGTAGAGCTATCTGAGAAGCTCCGTCGGCCGTCACGCCTTTGACATCCCGAATTCTACTAAAACTCAATCCGGATGACTCATTGGTAGAGAGAGGCTCAAATTGTGAAATTTCGTCAGAATTTAAGCCCTGCATTTGGTCGAAACTAAATCCGGAACCTCTGTAAAGTTTTATGTCTAAAGCGGGAATCATTAGAAATTTACGCCATCCCGGATGGCTTTTATAAGCTTCTTCGCTTCCTTTGGGAATAATTAAAGCGGCTTTGAAGTTTGGAAATGCATTAAAGACATTAGCAGCCGGAGGAGTGCTTCTTGTTAATGTTATTGTTTTTAAGTTTCTACATGAATAAAAGGGTTCACCTGCAATACTGTCGATATTGTGAAGATTAAGATGTTCTATCGCAGCGACTGCTCCGTACCCGCCATCAAAGAAATCATTTATATATTTAATGGAAGGCATATTGATATCTTTAAGATTAAAGCAACCAGAGAAAGATGCGATTATAGTATCTGCTTTAGGAATATCGGCTTTTTTCAGATTGTTGTTAGAATAAAAGGCATACTGATCCAAAAATCTGGCATTTGGCAAATGGATCTCAGTTAGAGAGTAACAGTTGGCAAATGTTTGCATGCCAAGCTTTTCGAGTCTGGGGCAGTTGATTTCTGTAAGAGAATTACAGTCCATGAATGCACTATAACCGATTGTCTTTACATTTGGTAGATTGATTTTCTTCAGGTTAGTACACCTACTAAAGGCTCCGCTTCCGATAAATTCTATTCGTGGTAAATGTAAAGTGATCAGTGACGTACATTTCCGAAATTCATTATAATTCAATTCCTTTAGATTCGGGAATTCGACGTTTTTTAAGCTGGAACAATTTTCAAAAGCGTAATGACCCATCTTCCGGAGATTCTGCATACTAATACTTTTCAAAGAAGTACAGTTCCGAAAACAATTATCACCTATTGAGTCGGCTTTAGGGATATTGAGATCTTCTAAAGAAGAACATCCGAGGAATCCACCCTCACCGATTATTTTAACTCTCGACATTTCAAAGGATTTCAAGGATGAACACCCGCTAAAACTTTGTTTCCCTATAAATTCAAGATTCGGTGCGTCAAAATAGTTTAATTCTTTGTTATCAACAAAATTTCTGCCCGGTAATACTGTGACATTCGGCAGGGACACCTCTTTTAGATGTGTCGCATATCCAAGAAATATATTAAGTGTGTCGAGACCTAAATTTATTTTTTCAAGGCTCGCAACACATGATTGAAAAGAGTCAGAGTTAATTTGTTTCAAGGACGGCAAATTTATAATTCTCAAAAAACCACAATACTTTAATGAATTTGATCCTACTATTTTTACTTTCGGAAAGTCAATGCACTTAAGTGCGGTACAATCCTGGAAACACATATTCCCTATAATTTCTAAATTTGGTGCATATATACTGTCTAAGCCAGTGCAATTCAGAAAGATACCAGCGGAAAATTCTTTTGTCCCAGGAAGGGAGATTTCTTTTAAATATCTATAACCTCCAAAACCATACGTCAGGGTTTTAATGCAACCGAAATGAACTTTTTCAAGTTGGTTGCATCCTAAAAATGAATTTTGTCCTATCTCTGATAAAGCCGGGAGAAATACATTTTTCAGATTACTGCAATCAAGGAATGATTTTGATCCTATGGATGTGACTGAGGGTAAAATGATTTCTTTTAGAGAATCACATCGTTCAAATACGTTTTCGCCTAAAGAAAGCAGTTTCGGCGCTTCAATCTTTGTCAGGCTTGAACAGTTGGAAAAACCTCCGAACCCAATTTCTTTTGCAAGCGGAAGATTTACGGTTTTTAAGGCTGGTGAAAAACAGAATGTTCCTTGACCTAATGTTTCAGCTTTTGGAAGAGAGATTTCTTTTAATGATGAGCATGTGTGAAAAGCATCTTGAACAAACGTTATTGCAGAAGGTAAGCTGACGTCCGTTAATGCAAAGCAGTTTTCAAATGCAGACTTCCCTATGGTAGTGGCTTGAGGAAAACTAATCTGTTGAAGAGCGCTACATCCATAGAATGACGATTCTCCTAAGATATAAGCCTTTGGAAGCTTAATGCTTGTTAATGAAGTGCAGTTTTTGAAAGAAAATGCGGGGGCTTCAGATGATGACGATAGATTAACTTTAGTTAAGACACTACAGTTTTCAAAAGTGGAAATGCCTATGGTCGTGGCGTTGGGAACATAAATATCTTGTAACGACTTACAGCCATAAAACGCAAAATCACCGATGGCTTTGACTTTTGTGTGGCTAAAAGATGTCAGAGATGTGCATTTTTTGAAGGAAGAAGCCGGAATCTCTGTCAGTAATGGTATGTTGAAACTTATTAGAGCTTCACACTCTTCAAATGCGGATTCTCCGATAGCGGTTACTTTAGGGAAAGAAACTTTCCGGAGGTGTCTGCAGCCATAAAATGCACTTGCTCCTATAGATTCAAGACCAGGTATGTCTATTTCTGAGAACGAACAATTTCGGAATGCGTTATCAGCAATAGATGTTACAGAAGGAATATTTACATTGGTCAAGTTATAACAATAGGAAAAACAATTTTCCGGGATATGGGTTACTTTGGGGAAGGATACTGAGGTTAGTTTGCTGCCATCCCAATAATCACCAGATAAACAACCCTCTGAAATTTGCTCAATATAATTGGCTGTTATTGAGTGGGGCCAATAAGAGCCGGGGGTATTGATGGTATTGATTCTATATGTTTCGGATAACTCAATTTTCTCACCTTTAGAGTTGGTTTCAGTCCATCTTCTGTCTATTGTTGCGGGAATGATGACGTCACCGGATCCGTCAATTCCGGAAACCTCGGCTGTACCATCTTCGTGACAGAGATAATAACAATTACCATCATAGAGCGTAGTTTCTATGTAAGCAAACGATTTTAGGCTGATTGTTGCTAATAAGCAAAATAGTATTAGTCGTATTTTCATGACTTTTAAGTGGGTTAATGATGATTGATTTTGTGATGAAATCAAGAGTGAAGTGTGTGTTGATGGAGGCTGACTCCCGGGGGCTCCTTGATGGTTGGGGTTGATTATAAACACAATGCGTGGGAATCTTACTTTTGCCCGTTCCGCTTCCGAGGCCTTCGCATTGCCCATCATCAGAGAACGGACAACGCAGAACCCACGCAAAATATGAACTACGTGGCCGCCGGGCCGTATGCTCGCGCACACGCCGGAGGCCGAAAATTCATATCCAAGTGGCGTTTCCCGTTGCCCTATTCTTGCTGATGATTAGAAGTTGCGAAGTTCCGGAAGGCAAGAATAAAGCGCGAATAAACGCATTTCAAAAAATGTCATTTCCCGCCCGCGATGCCCGAAAGCGGGTTCTGCGAACGTTAAACATTGCAAATCTACGAATTTTTTTTAATGTGCAAGCTCTTAATTTGATTTAAATTCAAATTTCATTCACCGTCAGTTATCGGTTTCGGTGCTCAGCTACAAAGCAATGCCTCCGGCATAGCATCGCACGGGCGCGGCGTTCCCACATAGCCACAGGCGCTTGCCCACATCAAGCGCCTGTGCCAATGTGGGGTTACTTACAAAGGAACGCCTGCGGCGTTCTTGCCCGGCGGTATTTTTGATGGAATGAAAAAAGGCCCGGAGCGGGGGGCTTCGGGCCTTTATTGGTGTGGTTATCAGAGGGTTGTTTGTTACATCGCGGAGCGATGTCCCTACGTTTAGGGTTGATGGTCAGCGGATTACCAGATGATTACGCGGTCAGCGGCGGGGCGGTACATGGGCTGGCCTTCGGGGATGCTGAAGGCCTGGAAGAAGGGATCGATGTTGCGGAGGGTGACGTTGACGCTCTGCGAACCTACTACCGAAGCCGAGGTGAATATCTTCCGCGAGATAATCACTCAATCTCTTCGGGCGGTTTTTTCGCTGTGATGTAATTTCTCACTTTTATTCCACGCAGTCTTTGGTTTATCCATTCTTCGGAATACCCTTTGTGTCTAAAATCGGAGACTGCCTGTTCGATGGAGAGTTCCGGGTCTTGCATTTGGTCAAGGCGGGTTGCGGCGACCTGTGCCATCCATTGTTTGAACGGTTCCGCTTTAGGAGAAGGGATGGACTGAATGATGCGGAAAAGCACGGCGGGGGAAGCTGCCAGTGTTTTACGTGTTCGCCCGCTTTCCCCGGTCATGGGTATCTGGGGACAATTTGTCCCCACGAACTCTCCAAGTTCGGGTTCGCGCTTTCTCATCTTCTTGAGGTAGTCAGTGGGATTAGAGCTATCGGTGAGGACTCCAACAACATCGACCACAGAGAAGTACCATTCCTCCTGTTCGCTGTCCCACACTGTCCTGACCTTGCGGTCATTGAAAATCTGTATCTGATTTTTCTTTGTCATAATCTCTTAAACAATCGTCTCCGGCCATCGACTGCGGTATGTGGTGCTTGGCAGTCTCCTACGTGAACGATGTTAAATCTTCAATATCGTAAGCACCACCAAACGACAACGCAAAAGTAGATAAAATTTTCAATGTGCAAGCTCTTAATTTGATTTAAATTCAAATTTCATTCACCGTCAGTTATCGGTTTCGGTGCTCAACTACAAAGCAATGCCTCCGGCATATCATCGCACGGGCGCGGCGTCCCCACATAGCTGCAGGCGCTTGACCCAATCAAGCACCTGCGCGAATGTGGGGTTCCTTACAAAGGAATGCCTGCGGCGTTCTTGCCCGGAGGTATTTTTGATGGAATGAAAAAAGGCCCGGAGCGGGGGCTTCGGGCCTTTATTGGTGTGGTTATCAGAGGGTTGTTTGTTACATCGCGGAGCGATGTCCCTACGTTTAGGGTTGATGGTCAGGGGGGATTACCAGATGATTACGCGGTCAGCGGCGGGGCGGAACATGGGCTGGCCTTCGGTGATGCTGAAGGCCTGGAAGAAGGGATCGAGGTTGCGGAGGGTGACGTTGACGCGGTTGACGCCGAGGGAGTGTACGTCGCCAGTGGTGAGGGATCGGATCTCTTCGGGACGGATGTTCTGGCCCCAGAGGTTGGCGTAGTTGAGGTAGAATACCTGGAGGGGGGAGAAGCCTTCGATGGTTTCGGTGGCGATGTCGACGCCTTTCTTTTTCTGGGAGTCGAGGAATGCGGTCATAGCGACGCGGAGGCCGCCCTGGTCGGCGATGTTCTCGCCCATGGTGTAGGTGCCGTTGGCGTGGAGGCCGGGGAGGACTTCAACGGCGTCGAACTGTGCGCCGAGGCCTTTGGTCTTTTCGGCGAAGGCTTCGACATCCTCGGGGAGCCACCAGTTGGCCATGTTGCCTTCGGCGTCGAAGTTGCGGCCCTGGTCGTCGAATCCGTGGGTCATTTCGTGGCCGATGACTACGCCGATGCCGCCGTAGTTTTCAGCATCGGAGGCGCGGGGGTCGAAGAAGGGTGCCTGGAGGATGGCGGCGGGGAACACGATTTCGTTGGCCATGGGGTTATAGTAGGCGTTGACGGTCTGAGGTGTCATGCCCCATTCGGTGCGGTCAACGGGTTTGCCCCATTTGGCGAGCTGCTCTTTCTGGTGCCACATACGGACGTTGTGCATGTTTTCGTAGTAGGAGAGCTCGGGGTTGATCTCCATCGAGGAGTAGTCTTTCCATTTGTCGGGGTAGCCGATCTTGACGGTAAAGGCGTTGAGTTTCCTGATGGCGTTGAGCTTGGTGTCGTCGCTCATCCAGTCGAGGTTGATGATGTGTTTGCCGAGGGCTGTGCGGAGGTTTTCTACGAGTCCGATCATGTAGTCCTTTGATGACTGGGGGAAGTATTTTTCGACGTAGAGCTGTCCGATGGCTTCGCCCATGGCTCCTTCGGTGGCACCGAGGGCGCGTTTCCAGCGGGGGCGCTGCTGCTCGACGCCGCTCATCACTTTGTTGAACTGGAAGGAGGCGTCGGAGAAGTCATCGGAGAGGCATGATGCGGCCTGGGATACGTATTTCCAGAGGTAGTAGTCCTTGATTTCGCGGTCGGTTAGCGAGGCGAGGAGGTTATCGGCCTGCTTGACGGTGTTGAGTTCGGTGACGATGACCTGTTCAGGAGTTTCGATGCCCATGGTCTCGATGAAGAAGCGGTCCCAGTTGATGTGGGGGTAGAGTTGCTTGAGCTGGTCGATTGAACGGGGGTTGTACATTGCGGGGATGTTGCGTGATTCCTCGCGGGTCCATGTGGAGTCGGCCAGTGCGGTCTCGATCTTCATGACGTTGCGCATGATGCGCTGGGCGTCCTTTTTCTTGAAGCCGGCGTTGGTCATCTGCTTTACAATGAGTTTCTGATAGGCTTCGCGCACTTCCTTGTTGCGCTTGTCGTTGAGCAGGTAATAGTCGCGGTCGCCGAGTCCGAGGCCGCCGCCCGATACGTACATTGCGTAAACCTTTGAGTTGGCGAGGTCCTCCATGGGGCCGGCGCCGAAGAAGGGTGAGCTGTAGTTAGCGTGCATCCACATCAGGAGGTCCTCCATGCCTTCGTGGGGTGTGGATTCGATTTTGCGGAGGTCGGCCTGTATGGGCTTGGCGCCTTCAGCGTTGCGGCGCACGGAGTCCATGGCCTGGGAGTAGATGGTGGATACCTTGTGGGCCACGGTGCCGGGCTCGGGGTTGCCGGCGGCGAGTCCGAGGACGAGGTTCTTGACGCGGATTTCCGAGGTGTCGGCGAGGACATTGAATTTGCCGTAGCGCGAGTGCTCGGGGGTGAGGGGATTGGCCTTCTGCCATTTTGCGTTGACGTGGCCGTAGAAGTCGGTTCCGGCGGGGATCGAGTTGTCGATCTGTGCGGAGTCGAGGCTGTAGAGGGTCTCCTGAGCCTGCAGGCCTGATGCCGAGAGGGCGGCCAGGGCGAGGGAGAGAGCTAATGTTGAGAATTTCATGTTGAGTTAGTGTATGTGTAATGATTCTTATTTTCGGGCGGTGTAGATGGCGCAGGTGCCGAAGGTGAGTGTGCGCCATGCGGCGTCGGAGAATCCGGCCTGCTCCATAAGGGCAGTCATGCCGGCCCGCTGGGGCACGGCGGCGATGCTTTCGGGCAGGTAGGAGTAGGCCCGCACGTCCTTTGACACCAGGCGGCCCATCAGTGGGATGATGCGGCGCGTGTAGAGGCGGTATAACGGGCGGACGAGGCGGGCTGTGGGGGTGCAGAGCTCGATGACGGTGAGAGTGCCACCGGGGCGGAGTACGCGGGCCATCTCGCGGTAGCCGGCCAGGAGGTCGGCGAAGTTGCGCACACCGTAGGCCACGGTGATGGCGTCGAACTGTGCGTCGGCGAAAGGCATGGCGAGGGAGTCGCCGCAGATGAGCTCGATGCGTCCGGCGAGGCCTGCGCGCTCTATCTTGCGCCGGCCTATGTCAATCATGCCCTGCGAGAGGTCGAGGCCTGTGATGCGGCTGGCCTGAGTGCGGCGGGCGAGGAGCATGGCGAGGTCGCCGGTGCCGGTGGCAATGTCGAGGATGCTGTCATGGGGATTGCGGGCAACCATGTCGACGGCGATGCGGCGCCACCGGCGGTCGATGCCGAAGGTCATGGCGCGGTTCATGAAGTCGTAGGCCGGGGCGATGTTGTCAAACATGTCGCGGACCTGCTCCGACTTGGGGCGTGAGTCGCTGTCGTAGGGGTTTATGCGCTCGCAGTCGGTCATAGGCTGATGTTCTGGAGGCAATCGAGAACGTTGACGGCAATGCGGCGTTCGATGTCGGCGGTGTCGGTCTCGTCAGCCTTGACGAAGGGCTGGCCGGTGACGCGCTCGTAGAGCTCGATGTAGCGGTCAGAGATAGTGCGGATGAACTCGTCGCTCATTTCGGGCATTTTCTGGCCTTCTTTGCCCATAAAGCCGTGGTCAATGAGCCACTGGCGCACGAACTCTTTGGAGAGCTGGCGCTGGGGCAGGCCTTTCTCGAAGCGTTCCTCGTAGCCGTCGGCATAGAAGTAGCGCGACGAGTCGGGGGTGTGGATCTCGTCGATGAGGTAGACTTTGCCGTCGTGTTTGCCGAACTCGTATTTTGTGTCGACGAGGATGAGGCCTTTTTCGGCGGCCATTTCGGTGCCGCGCGCGAAGAGGGCGCGGGTGTAGCGCTCCATCTGCTCGTAGTCCTCGCGGCTGACGATGCCCTGAGCGATGATCTCCTCACGGGAGATGTTTTCGTCGTGGCCGGCGTCGGCTTTGGTGGTGGGGGTGATGATGGGCTCGGGGAAGCGCTCGTTTTCACGCATTCCGTCGGGGAGCTTTACGCCGCAGAGCTCGCGGCAGCCGGCCTGATATTCACGCCATGCGCTTCCGGTGAGGTAACCGCGGATGATCATCTCCACGCGGAAGCCCTCGCAGCGGATGCCGACAGCGGCCATGGGGTCGGGGGTGGCGAGTTTCCAGTTGGGGACGATGTCGGCGGTGGAGTCGAGGAAATAGGTGGCTATTTCGTTGAGCACCTGTCCCTTGTAGGGGATGCCTTTGGGGAGGATGACGTCGAAGGCCGAGATGCGGTCAGTGGCGACCATCACGAGGGTGTCGTTGCCAACAGTGTAGACGTCGCGCACTTTGCCGTGATACACGGCAGTCTGTCCCGGGAAGTTGAAATCGGTATTAACCAAAGCTTTAGCCATAGTGGTAATTGAGATGAATAGGAGGTTTTAAAACAGTGCGAAGTTACAGAATTTTTCGGGTTTGCACAAATCTTTACCCTCATAATGACAAAGGAACCGCATGGGGCGGTTCCTTGATATAGTGGTTTGTTTGGTAGCGGGTGGTTAGAATTCGGCGTTGTTGGGGTAGCGGGGGAAGGGGATGACGTCGCGGATGTTGGCCATGCCGGTGACGAAGAGGACGAGTCGCTCGAAGCCGAGGCCGAAGCCGGCGTGGGGCACTGTGCCGTAACGGCGGGTGTCGAGATACCACCACATGTCCTTCATGGGGATGTGCATCTCCTCGATGCGGGACAGGAGTTTGTCGTAGTCGGCCTCGCGTTCGGAGCCGCCGATGATCTCGCCGATCTTGGGGAAGAGGACGTCCATGGCGCGGACGGTGCGTCCGTCGTCGTTGAGCTTCATGTAGAAGGCTTTGATGTCCTTGGGATAGTCGGTGAGGATAACGGGACGTTTGAAGTGCTGCTCCACGAGGTAGCGTTCGTGCTCGCTCTGGAGGTCGGCGCCCCAGTAGACGGGGAATTCGAATTTGTGGCCTGATTCTTCGAGGATCCTGACGCCTTCGGTGTAGGTGAGGCGCACGAAGGAGTTCTCGACCACGAATTTGAGGCGGTCAACGAGCTCGGGGTCATACATCTGTGCGAGGAAGTCGATGTCGTCGCGGCAGTGTTCGAGGGCGTAGTTGATGCAGTATTTGATGAAGTCCTCGGCCAGGTCCATGTTGTCAGTGATGTCGTAGAAGGCCATTTCGGGCTCTATCATCCAGAATTCGGATAGGTGGCGGGGAGTGTTGGAGTTTTCGGCGCGGAATGTGGGACCGAAGGTGTAGATGGCTCCGAGGGCTGTGGCGCCGAGCTCGCCTTCGAGCTGGCCGCTGACGGTGAGGGCGGTGGGCTTGCCGAAGAAGTCGGCGGAGAAGTCGACGGTGCCATCTTCGGTGCGGGGGAGGTTGTTGAGGTCAAGGGTGGTTACCTGGAACATTGCACCGGCGCCTTCGCAGTCGGAGGCGGTGATGAGCGGGGTGTTGAGGTAGAAGAATCCGCGTTCGTTGAAGAACTTGTGGATGGCGAAGGCCAGTGTTGAGCGTACGCGGAGGATTGCGCCGAAGGTGTTGGTGCGGGGGCGCAGGTGGGCTTTCTCGCGGAGGAACTCGAGGGTGTGGCCCTTCTTCTGGAGGGGATATGTCTCGGGGTCGGCGGTGCCGAAGAGGGTGATTGTGTCGGCCTGTATCTCGCATGTCTGGCCTTTGCCCATTGATTCGACGAGCTGACCTGTCACGGCTACGGATGAGCCTGTGGTGATGCCGCGGAGGTCGTCGTCAGTGAATCGGGCCATGTCGGCCACCACCTGTATGTTTTTGATTGTCGAGCCGTCGTTGATGGCGAGGAACTGCACGTGTTTGTTACCGCGGCGGGTGCGCACCCATCCCATGACGGTGACCTCGGAGCCGATGAGCCCGGGGTTGAAGATGTCGACTATCTTGGTACGTTTCATATATATGTGTGATTAGTCAGATTGGAAAATTATTCGAATGAACCCATTTTGAGGAAGTTGACTTCTTCCTGGGTGAGGTAGCGCCAGCGGCCGCGGGGAAGGTTTTTCTTGGTGAGGCCGGCGAAGTACACGCGGTCAAGTTTGGTGACGTGGTAGCCGAGGCTTTCGAAGATACGGCGCACGATGCGGTTGCGGCCGGAGTGTATCTCGATGCCGGCCTGGTTGCGGTCGGTGTCGGTGGCGTAGGAAATGGCGTCGGCGTGGATGGGGCCGTCCTCGAGCTCGATGCCGTCGGCTATGCGCTGCATGTCGTCCTCGGCGATGTCCTTGTCAGTCCACACGTGGTATATTTTCTTCTTGATGTATTTGGGGTGGGTGAGCTTTGAGGCGAGGTCGCCGTCGTTGGTGAGGAGGAGCACACCGGTGGTGTTGCGGTCAAGACGCCCTACGGGGTAGATGCGTTCGTCGCATGCGTTTTTGACGAGGTCCATCACGGTGAGACGGCCGTTGGGGTCGTCGGCGGTGGTCACGCAGTCCTTGGGTTTGTTGAGGAGGATGTAGGTCTTGCGCTCGAGTGCTACGACTTTTTCGTCGTATTCCACGGTGTCGGAATGGGTGATCTTGGTGCCGAGCTCGGTGACTACCTGGCCGTTGACTTTCACGAGACCCTGCTGGATGAATTCGTCGGCTTCACGACGCGAGCAGATGCCGGCGTTGGCCATGAATTTGTTGAGGCGGATCTGTTCGTTGGGATCGGGGATTGTCTCCTCGTATTCGATGCGTTTGGGACGCGGCACGAAGCTCTTGCCGCCGCGGGGCATGCCGAATTCGTTGTGCTGCATGCGGTTGCGGTTGCCCTGGTTGCCCTGGCGGTTGTAGCCACCCTGGCGGTTATTGTTGTTGTAGCCGCCCTGGTTGTAGCCGCGGTTATTGTTGTAGCCGCCCTGACGGTTATTGTTGTTGTAGCCTCCCTGACGGTTCTGGTTGCTGTAGCCTCCCTGGCGGTTCTGGTTGCTGTAGCCACCCTGGCGGTTCTGGTTGTTATAGCCTCCCTGACGGTTATTGTTGTTGTAGCCTCCCTGACGGTTATTGTTGTAGCCGCCCTGGTTATTGCGGTTATATCCGCCCTGGCGGGGGCCCTGGTTGTAGCCGCCCTGGTTGTCGTAGTTGCGACGGTAGTTGGTGCGTGGCTGCTCCTGGGTCTGTCCTTCGGCGGCATCGGCAGTCGTGTCGGTCGAGTTGTCGTAGCGGTCCCGGCGGTAGGACGGCTGGTCAGAGGATGAGTTGTTGTAACGGTTCTGATTGTAGCGATAGTTATTGTAGTACTGTCGCGGTCCCTGATTGTTGTACTGACGGTTGTAGTGCCCGTGGTTTTCGTTCTGGTAGGATGATGATGATCCGGCTGCTGATTCGGTGGATTCGGATTTGAATGACTGACGGTCGTCATCGAACTGCATGGGTTTGGGCTGACCTATGCGCGGGCGTTTGCTCTTCTTTTCGCTGGAGTCCATAATTGTTTAGTAATGAAAGAGTTTGGTGGAATGAGGTAATTAAAAAGATAAAAGGTCTGCCTCTCGGCAGCTCTGGGTTTATGAAAGAATCTATATATGGTAAAAATTTAGATGTTAAGCAGGTGTAAACTGACGTGTCATCTCTGAATGACGGCGCAAAGATAGAAAAATTGTTGTAATTATAACAAATAATGTGTGCAAAGTTTTTTTGAAATGTAACGGGTCAAAGAAATAATGCTTACCTTTGCAAAAAAAATTCAAACCGTATACAATTCGCTATTTTTGCAATGCAGCTCACATCGCTAACCGCCATTTCGCCCGTCGACGGGCGCTATCGTTCGAAGTGCGAGTCGCTCGACCGTTATTTTTCGGAATTTGCCCTTATCCGCTATCGTGTGAGGGTAGAGGTAGAATATTTCATAGCCCTTTGCCGTCTGCCGTTGCCGCAGCTGGCCGGGGTGGATCCGAAGGTGTTCGAGCCTCTGCGCGACATCTACCGCCATTTCGCGCTGTTTGACGCCGAGCGAATCAAAGAGATAGAGACAGTGACCAACCACGACGTGAAGGCAGTGGAGTATTTCCTCAAGGAGCGCTTCGACGACCTCGGTCTGGCTCCTTATAAAGAGTTCATACATTTCGGCCTGACTTCACAGGATATCAACAACACTTCGGTGCCGATGTCGGTGCGCGAGGCTGTTCATGAGGTGTATGCGCCGGCCATGCGCAAGCTCATCGACACTCTGGAGGCTATGGCTGAAGAATGGAAGGATGTGGCCATGCTCGCGCGCACCCACGGCCAGCCCGCGTCGCCCACCCGTCTGGGCAAGGAGTTGATGGTGTTTGTGTACCGTCTGCGCACACAGCTCGACGCCCTGCTGGCATTGCCCGTTAGCGGCAAGTTCGGCGGCGCTACCGGCAATTTCAACGCCCACCATGTGGCTTATCCCGACATCGACTGGCCCGCTTTCGGCGCCCGTTTCCTCAAGGAGAGTCTCGGCATTGACCGTGAGCAGTACACCACCCAGATATCGAACTATGACAATCTCGCGGCCTTGTTTGACGCCATGCGCCGCATCAACACCATAATGATTGACCTTGACCGCGATATCTGGCAGTATATCTCGATGGACTATTTCAAGCAGCGCATCAAGGAGGGCGAAGTCGGTTCGTCGGCCATGCCTCACAAAGTCAATCCCATTGACTTCGAGAACTCCGAAGGCAACCTCGGCATTGCCGATGCCATCTTGGGACATCTGGCGCAGAAGCTGCCCGTGTCGCGCCTGCAGCGAGACCTTACCGACTCGACGGTGCTCCGCAATATCGGTGTGCCGATGGCCCATACGCTGATAGCCATCGCCTCGACCCTCAAGGGTCTGGGCAAGCTCATCCTCAATCAGAAAGCTCTCGAGGCTGACCTCGACAGGATGTGGATGGTGGTGGCCGAAGGGATCCAGACCATACTGCGCCGCGAAGGCTATCCTCACCCCTACGAGACCCTCAAGGCGCTGACGCGAACCAACTCGGCCGTTACCGCCGAGAGCATCGCCGCCTTTATCGACACCCTTGCGGTGAGCGATGCCGTGAAAGAGGAGCTCCGCCGCCTGTCGCCCTCAGCCTACACAGGTATGTAACACCACGATGATTTATCTACTAAACGAAGGCCGCGCTGACTATGGCTGTCAGAGCGGCCTTCGGCGTATGAGCTCTCGGAGTTAACACTATTGATTAACCTATATTAACAACTGAATGGATGGTTGAATTTAGCTTTTTTATAACTTTGCGATTGCTATCGGTGCCGCTTCCCGGGCCGATGACGGAAAAACTATTACATAACCGGATTCCCCAATAGCTCGCGTGACGGACAGCGGCGGACCATGAATGAACTTAAATAACTAAAATCCATAACCTTAAATTGGAACAAGCGTAACTTACAGACTGCAGTGACCTGACAGGGCGAAAGCCTGATCGGGCCGCATTGCGTCACTCTCCATTCTTATCACTTAATAATTCATTCTAACATTTTTTATTAACCAAAACCAAAATTTTATGAAGGCAAAGGTAACAAGTTTGTTATTCTTCCTGTTCATGCTGCCGGTGATGGCTTTCGCAGCCGATCCTGTCACCGTCACAGGTACGGTTACGGATAACAACGGTGAGCCCCTGATCGGTGTGTCGGTAATCGTAGTGGGCACCCCACAAGGTATGTCCACCAACATTGACGGTGAATTCTCCGTCAAAGCTGCCGTAGGCGATGAGCTGCGCTTCAGCTACATCGGCTATCACACCCAAAACGTTAAAGTCACAGGAACCGCTCCCATGAACGTAGTTCTGCAGGAGGATTCCAAAACACTCGACGAAGTAGTGGTGACCGCCCTCGGCATCAAGCGCGAGCAGAAGTCACTGTCCTACAACGTACAGCAGGTGAAAGGCGATGTGCTGACCACCAACAAGGACGCCAACTTCGTCAACAACCTCGCCGGTAAGGTGGCAGGTGTCAACATCAATGCCTCTTCATCCGGTACAGGCGGTATCTCTAAAGTAGTCATGCGTGGTACCAAATCCATCATGCAGTCATCCAATGCCCTCTATGTAGTCGACGGTATGCCTATGCGCGGCGGCCGCACACAGGGCGATGCCGGTGCTTTCGGATCGAGCGGTGCCACAGAGCCTATCGCCGATATCAACCCTGACGACATCGAATCGATGTCAGTGCTGACCGGTGCGGCCGCAGCCGCCCTTTACGGTAGCGAGGCCGCCAACGGCGCCATCGTCATCACCACCAAGAAAGGTGCCGCAGGCAAGACCAAGATCACCGTGGGATCAAACCTCGAATGGAACAACGCCTGGGTGCTTCCCCGCTTCCAGAACGGCTACGGTGCAGGCCAGAACGGCGCCATGAACCCCACCTCGTCCTACAGCTGGGGCGCCAAACTTACACCTTATAATAACTCGGGCTACGACGTTAAGGACGATTACTTCGGCACAGGCTTCGTGGCCACCAACTCGGTGACCTTCTCGACCGGTACCGACAAGAACCAGACTTACGCTTCTGCTGCTGCTGTCAACTCAAGCGGTATCGTTCCCAACGACAAGTACAACCGTTACAACTTCAACATCCGCAACACCACCAACTTCCTTGACGACAAGATGACTCTTGACCTCAATGCAAGCTACATCTATCAGACTGACCGCAACATGGTCAACCAGGGTACCTACATGAACCCCATCGTAGGCGCTTACCTGTTCCCCCGCGGCAACGACTGGGATGAGGTCAAGATGTATGAAACCTACGATCCCGCCAACAAGATCAACGTACAGAACTGGAAATACGGTGACTACGGCATGACCGTGCAGAACCCCTACTGGGTAAGCTACCGCAACGTGCGCGAAAGCCACAAGGACCGCTACATGATGGGCGCACAGCTCTCATACAAGGTGCTTCCTTACCTGACCCTCAGCGGCCGCGTACGCATCGACAACTCTTACACCACCACCACTGACAAGCGCTACGGCTCGACCAACGAGACCCTCTGCGGAAGCTCTTACGGCTACTTCACCACAAGCCGCTACAAAGAGAAACAGATCTATGCCGACGTGCTCGCATCGTTCAACAAGGACCTCGGCGCTGACTTCAACCTCCAGGCCAACCTCGGTGCCTCGATCTCCGACATGCGCTTCGACGGCCTCACCGCCGGCGGCAACATCTCCGACGGCAAAGGCTCCTACGCCGGACAGCCTATGGGCCTGCCCAACTTCTTCGTGCTGACCAACATCGCTCCCAACGGACGCAATACTACCCAGGAAGGCTGGCGCGAACAGACACAGTCAATCTATGCCAGCGCCGACCTCGGCTACCGCAACACTTATTACCTGACTCTCACCGGCCGTAACGACTGGCCCTCTCAGCTCGCCGGTCCCGACTCCAAGAGCTCTTCATTCTTCTATCCCTCAGTAGGCGTGTCAGTCCTCATGAACCAGGTATTTGCCGACGCAGGCATCGAGATCAATCCCGATTACCTCTCGTTCTGGAAAATCCGTGCATCATGGGCATCGGTAGGTACAACCTTCCCCCGTTTCTACGCCAACCCCACCTATCCCTGGACAGGCGGCGCATGGTCAGTGCTCACACAGTATCCTATGAGCGACCTCAAGCCCGAACGTACCAAATCATGGGAAGTAGGTATGAACTTCCGCTTCCTCCGCGACTTCTCGTTTGACGCCACATGGTACCTCGCCGATACCTACAACCAGACCTTCAACCCCAACCTTGCCGTAGGTAAATACGCCAACCTCTATGTTCAGGCCGGTAACGTACGCAACTGGGGTATGGAATTCGCCCTCAACTTCGACCATACCTGGGGCAACTTCACCTGGGAATCAGGCGTGACCTACTCATTCAACAAGAACAAGATCCGCGAACTCGCCCGCAACATCGTCAACCCCGTTACCGGCGAACGCTTCTCCATGGACCAGATCGAGCCTAACACAGGCAACAACCTCGGCGCCACCCACTTCATACTCCGCGAAGGCGGCACAATGGGCGACCTCTACTCATCGGTTGACCTGGTGCGCGACGCCAACGGCCAGATCTACGTCGACGCCAACGGCAACGTAGCCCAGACCAAGATCTCCGACTCCAAGGACTATATCAAGCTCGGCTCGGTTCTCCCCAAAGGCAACCTCGCATGGACCAACACCTTCCGCTGGAAAAACCTTTCGGCATCGGTAATGTTCTCGGCCCGCTTCGGCGGTATCGTATTCTCGCGCACCCAGGCCATTCTTGACCGCTACGGTGTGTCGGAAGTCACCGGCGACGCCCGCGACCTCGGCTATGTCACCATCAACAACGGCGACCGCATGAACCCCGAACAGTGGTACAGCACTATCTCCGACGGCGACATGGTTCCCCAGTACTACACTTACTCAGCTACCAACGTACGCCTCCAGTCAGCTTCGATCTCCTACACCATCCCCCGCAAGTGGCTTGCCAACGTGTGCGACATCAAACTCTCGCTCATCGGCCGCAACCTCTGGATGATCTACAACAAGGCTCCGTTCGATCCCGAAGCTGTCGCTTCCGCCGGCAACTACTATCAGGGTATGGACAACTTCATGATGCCCTCTCTGCGTAGCTACGGTTTCAATGTCAACTTTAACTTCTAACGCTAACATTGCAACACATAATGAAAACGATATTTAAAAATCTCATAGCCGGAGGCGCTCTCCTTCTCACCGCTGCCGCATGTACCGGTGACTATGAGAACATCAACCAGAACCCGTATGAACCGGACGATCTGACCCCCGGTGACTACGCGCTCGCTTCGTCGATGTACAACATCTGCAACGGCGTACGCTCCAATGACCAGAACCAGTTCCAGCTCGTGGAGAGCCTGATGGGCTGTGTGCTCGGCGGCTACTTCGCTGACGGTAACGGCGGCTTCACCAACTCGTTTGCCCGCTATAACCCCGCCAACAACTGGAGCCGTGTGCTCATGGAGGCCAACAGCACATCCATCATCCCTACCCTCTATACCAACTACTCTATGATTGAAAGCAATGCCGAGGCTTCGGGTTCGACCGTGGCTCTTGACATCGCCAAAATCCTCAAGGTGGCCACCATGGACCGCATCACCGATGCTTACGGCCCCATACCTTATTCAAAAATAGGTTACGACGGCAGCATCCTGACTCCCTACGATTCGCAGGAGGAGGTCTACACTCAGTTCTTCACCGACCTCAATGAGGCTATCGCCGACCTCAACCTCAATGTCGGCTCAGCGCTTAACCCCATTATCGATGACATCTATCGCGGCGATCTCTCCAAATGGATCAAATATGCCAACTCGCTCAAACTCCGTCTGGCAATGCGTATCAGCTACGCCAACCCCACTCTCGCCAAAAAGATGGCCGAAGAGGCCGTTGATCCCGCCAACGGCGGTGTTATCGAGACTGTAGCCGACAACGCTCTCTACAATCACTATACCACCGGCGGCAACCCCATCCAGCGCTCCACCGTGGGCTACGGCAACGACTCGCGTCCCGCCGCTGACCTGGTATGCTACATGAACGGCTATAACGACCCCCGTCGTGCCAAATATTTCACTCAGTCAGGCTGGGTTGACGAGGACGGTGAGTTCATGACCGCCCCCTCAGGCGCTCCCCTTGAATACGTAGGCGTACGCCGCGGCTGGGAGACATACGACCGTGGCGGATGGGCCATGAAGATGTCAGTAATCGGTGTTGCCGATCAGGATCCCATGATCTGGTTCACCGCCGCCGAAGTGGCCTTCCTCCGCGCTGAAGGTGTGGCCGTGTTCGGCTGGAACATGGGCGGCACTGCCGAGCAGTTCTATAACGACGGTATCCGCCGCTCGTTCGAGCAGTACGGGTGCGAAGGCGCCGAGGATTACCTTGCCGACGACACCTCAGTGCCTGCCGACTACTACGATCCCTCACAGGCCAATCCCTGGAACGGTTCACTGCCCCGCGTGACCATCAAGTGGGACGAATCGGCCACCACCGAGCAGAAACAGGAACGCATCATCGTCCAGAAATGGATTGCCAACTGGACTCTCGGCATCGAGGCATGGTGTGATGTACGCCGCACCGGTTATCCCAAACTCATCCCCGTGGCTTACAACGGCTCAAACGGTATCGTTGACACCAACAAGGGTCCGCAGCGTATACCCTATCCCCAGGAAGAGTACACCCGCAACACCGCCAACATCCAGAACGCCGTGGCCAACTATCTCGGCGGTCCTGACAACATGGGCACCAAACTGTGGTGGGCCTGCAAACCCGGTCTCTAATTCTTAAGCCGCAACACTTAAAAACAAAAGAAACCTTCAAACATTTATGAAAAGTATTTCAAAATATATATCATCGGCTCTGATGATGGCAGCCTGTGCCTGCGCGTTCACCTCGTGCGATGACTGGACCGATCCGGAACACATCGACCTGAACTACGGCACAATCGACACATCCGATCCCGCAGCTTACGAAAAGTATCTCGCCAACCTTCGCGAATACCGCCAGCGCCCCCACAAACAGGTCTATGCCTGGTTCAACAATGCCGAAACCGCTTTCGGCTCACAGGGCCACCGCGTAAGTTCTCTGCCGGACTCAATTGACGTTATTGTAATCAACAATCCTGAGAAAGTCACTGACCAGATGGTTCAGGATATGTATCAGGCCCGCGTAAACAAAGGCCAGCAGTTCAGCTACTGCGTAAGCTTTGACGACATCAAGGCCGATTACACCGCTCTGTGCGAAGAACTTGCCGCCAAGCGTATTGAATATACCAAAGAAAACGGCGAAGATGCCGAGATCCCCGCAGAGCTTCTTGATCCTGACTTCATTGACTACACAGCCAATGCCGCCACTTCAAAGCTCAGCCACTTCAACAGTATAGGATTTGACTGCATCATGGCCGGTTTCACCGGTAAGTCAACCAATCACATGACCCCCGCCGAACTGGCCCAGTATCAGCTCCAGACCAACGCTTTCCTTAAGATCATCCTTGACTGGAAATCGCGTCACAATGATGTGGCTCTCGACCTCTTCTGTGTTCCTCAGTACACTCCCGCTGATGCTATCGAAAAGTCACGCATGGTGTTCTTCTCCAACAGCGAATCAGCTACCAATCCTGACCTGTTCAGCTACTATCTGACTATGGCAGGCAGCTCTGTTGCTGAAAGCAAGTGCGGTATGGTCGCTTCGGCTCCCGACGCTACCGGCGGAGATGCCAAGCTCGGCTACTTCACTAACGGTACTCTTTCTGTCATCGGACTCGCTGACTGGACTGCCGCCAATGCAGTTGGTGCCGCCGGCTTCCTCAACACCGGCGATGACTATTTCCTCACTTCAGGACAGTATACCAACATCCGCCAGGCCATCCAGATTATCAACCCGAGTGCTAAATAACAACCACGTTGAACAATCATTTGATTAAAGTATCATGAATTTAAAATCATATATCCCGGCATTAGCCATGCTTGCGGCAGTTTCTTTCACCGCGTGCCAGGATGACCTGGAAGACGTTGAAAACCGTGTGTATGACACCGGTGCTCTTGCACCTTCAACTGTGCTCATTGACGGTATGACCGATCAGCAGGCTGTTTCATTCAAGGTAAGCATGGCCCTTCCCATCCAGGAGGAAACCACTGTTACTTTCGCCCCCGATTTCACTCTTGTTGAGAATTATAACGCTATTTATAATTCCAACGCCATAGCTCTTCCGTCAGACAACTATGAGCTGACTCAGCCCGTAGCCACATTTACCCGCGGCGCTATCGAATCAACCGCTGTGACAGTAACCGTAAAGGACATCAACAGTCTTGACCGCAACACTATATATGTGCTCCCGCTCACTATTGCTGATTCGCCCGTTCCGGCTCTTCCCAGCCAGAAAACCCGTTACATCGTGGTTCGCGGTGCTGCTTTGGTGAACGTTGCGGCCAATATGGTCGAGAACAACGCAAGTCTTGTTGACCCCAACAACGCCACCGCTCTCAACGGTCTCAGCGAAATGACCGCACAGTGCATTATCAATGTCGACGCATGGGGTGGTCAGGATTCAAACATCCAGACCCTCATGGGTATCGAAGGTCAGTGGCTGCTCCGTGTATCCGACTCCGGTCTGCCCGCCAACCAGCTTCAGTTCGTCACCCCCAACGGTAACATCACTGACGCTTCATGGCAGCTTGACGACAAGAAATGGCTCCGCCTTACCTTCACCTGGAATTCAGCTACCGGCGAGGCTACCCTCTATGTCGACGGTGCCAAGAAGAACACCATGAGCAACTCATGCCGCTCAGCCGTCAACTGGGGCAGCGCAAGCTTCTATATCGGCAAGTCATGGAACGACAACCGCTGGCTCAACGGCGCTATCTGCGAGGTGCGCGTATGGAACCGCATCCTTACCGATGCTGAAATTGCAGAACCTCTTCAGGCCTATGCAGTTCCTACAACCTCGGAAGGCCTCGTGGCTTACTGGAAGTTTAACGAAGGCTCAGGCTCACTCATCCGCGACTATGCCAACGGCTACAATGTACAGTGCGTGGCAGAGCCTAAATGGGTGGAGACTTCGCTTCCCGAAGATTAATTAAAGGCTGTGTTCACAGGTAATTAACAACAATTACAGTGCTTTAACTCTTTCAGCTTGTGTTTGGCGCGATATTTGCCGTTAAGTATTTACTGACACGCGCTCGCGCTATGAAAAAAACAGTGAGGCCCTTGACCGGCATTATCGCACCAACACACAGCAGCTGAAATATTCGGAAAGCAGTTTCGTGTCAGTCCTCCCGTCAATTCAAAAGGGGAGGCGGAAAAATTATCAAACACCAAACTATTATCTCTCTAACTCAAACCTTAACTTCAATGAAAAAAAGACTCATTTTCAAGTCCCTCATTATGGCAGCTGTTGCTGTTGCAGCAGTATCCTGTAACGACGACGACGCATATCTCGGCGGCGTTGACACCGGACGCCTTGACGTGCCCGACGGCAGCGTTGTCACCATCACTGACCACAACGGCAAGCGCCACATCACCAATGTGGAGCTCTATACCACAGCGACAAACACTCTGAACGCCAATCTTTCAACGGCTCTCGGCTCAGATTGTACTGTGAACTTCTCTTACGATCCCGCGTCAGTAGAGGCTTACAACAGTGCTAACGGTACGAGCTACACCGCTCTGCCCGCTACTATGTTCAGCTTCGCCAACGGAGGTAATGCTACCATCTCGGCCGGCACAACACAGGGTTCTGTAAGCTATACAATCACTTCCGACGGTTCGCTCAGCGCCGACAAGACCTATGCCGCTGTTGTTAAAATCAGCGCTAACGGTGCTCAGGTTTCGCCCGACAACAACAGTCACCTGATTGTCATCAGCGATTTCAGCTCTCTCAAGGACTGCTACAAGACCTACACTGACGAGCAGGGCAACGTTAAACCCGGTATCAAAATCTTCTCTGTAATGGAGGTTAATGACACCAACCCCCTCAACAACCTTCGTTACACCCTGAAGAACTCAGGCAAATACATGGTTGACGCTCTCGTAATGTTCTCCGGCAACATTAACTACAATGCCGAAACCGGTCGCGTTTATTTCTACCCCAACGACAACATCCAGGCTATCCTTGACAATCGCGAGAAATATCTCAAACCCCTCAAGGACCGCGGCATGAAAGTGATCATGGGCGTTATGTGTAACCACGACCGCGCATGTATATCCAACCTCGCACCTGAAACCGCACGTCTCTTCGCTCAGGAACTCAAGGCTGTGTGCGACGCCTACGACCTCGACGGTATCTTCTGGGACGACGAATACTGCTCGCCTATCACTCCCCCGCCGGCCGGCTTTGAAAACCGCAACGAAACAGCATGGTCACGCCTCGCCTACGAAGTATGGAAACTTCAGCCCGAACGCTGGAACGTAGCTTACGGCTATTCTATGACCGGCTCGGCTGTGGCTATCGACGGTGTTGAACCCGGCACATTCATCAGCTACTGCCTGCCTGACTACAGTTCATCCTACACTACAAGCTGGCTCAGCAACTATCCCGGCATGACCGTATCGCAGCTCGGCGGTTGCTCGATGGAATTCGCTCAGGGCCGCTGGTATGCAAGCGAATCAACTCTCCGTTCTATGCGTGACGAAGGCTTTGGTGCTATGATGGTGTTCGCTATGGATCCCTTCCGCACCAATGCTTCCGGTCAGGAGGACGCTATGGGCAAACTCGCAAAAGCATTCTACGACGATGAGGTGGTAGTAGATCCCACTACTTATCCCAAAGACTGGAAATAACGGAATGTCTCACCCTTTCTAATTAACATCACATTTAAACAATGAAACTTCATTATTATTTGATGAGCATGGCCCTCATGGCCACAGCATCGGTGAGCTTCACCGCCTGTAACGATGATGACCCGGAATACGAACCGGTGACCGTTATCGGCTCTGACAAAGATAACAGCTCTCTCCAGTTCACTACCGATGAGTGCCGAGTTAAAATAGGCGCTGATAATCGCGTGGCAATTCCCGTAGCCGAAAGCACCGGAGCTATCAAGGCTTACTCGCTCTCGCCCGATGTGGTTGAAGTAGTTGAAGTAGACGGTGTCCCCATGCTCGAAGGTCTCAAAAACGGCACGGGTTCCGTTATGGTAGCTACCGGCGACGATGTGTATAAAGCGCTCAAAGTCAGTGTTTATACTACTGATGTAATGCAGTTCGCAGCCGAACAGTTCAGCTGCAGCGCACTCTTAGGTTACGAGGCAGAGGTAACACTCCAGGTAGTAACCCTCGGTAACGGCAACTACACCGCTACTACTGACAACGAGAACGTGGCATTTGTCAGCGCTACAGAGGACGGCGCCCTCACATTCAGTGCTCTCGGCACTGAACAGGCCTACACTGTCAATGTAACTGTAACTGACGCATCTAACGTGTCAGGCACAGTGAAACTCACTGTCAATCCCACAGTCAATCCCTTCTCGTCGGAGGACCTTGAGGAACTCTGCAGCCTCACATCCAGCGCCATTTATGTGACCGGCGTTCATGACAATCATCTGCTCAACGAGCATGCTCCCTACTATTTCTTCAGCCCGTATTCTACTGATCCCACCAACTGGATCAACAGCAATGCCGACGGCATGCACACTTTTGGCTGGAACCTCACCAACTACGGCGGCTTCGAATCTTACGGTGGTCTCCTGATTGACTATCCCGAAACCGCACAGGTAGGTCAGGAAGTGCAGGGCACATGGAAGTTCGCTTACTCTTCATCGGCTTGGTGGCCCACCCACAATTACAGCGGTACTGTGAAAGTGGTTGAGGACAACGACCAGCGTCAGGTAGTAGTGTTCTACGGCATCAACGCCAACCGTCCGGTTGTTGACTACGGCTACTGCGTGTACGTGAAGTAATCCCGCACATCTAATCCCCACAATAAAAGAGGCTGCGCCCACAGGCGCAGCCTCTTTGCGTTATTGGAGGTATAGAAATTGTCTCGGCATAAAACAGTGTTTTCCAAAGCCTCTCCATGTTATTGTCGAACCGGCTCTAAATTTGCTGTTTAGGATAGGATATCCTCAAGCAAGAACGGTATCACACCTATATACATTACGCCGTATTCGTCTGTCCAAGGTTTGCTGTTGCCATCAAGGATAACTATCTTTCGGAAGAAGTCGCCGGTATTCTTTAGAGAAAATAATTCCTGGGATTTCTTTTCCGGCGTGTCGATGTTTAAAGCGGACTGGATGTAAATCTTGTTATTTCCAATATTGACAACAAAATCTATTTCATATTGGGAAACTTTTCTTTTGCCGTCAATCACTCGATCCAATTCGACAATGCCAACATCCACTGAGTATCCTCGACGAACCAGCTCACTATATATCATATTTTCCATTAGATGTGAACGCTCCTGCTGCCGGAAATTCAGACGGGCGTTTCTGAGACCAAGGTCCATGGCATAATATTTTTGTATCGTGTCGAAGTATTTGCGACCCTTCACGTTCCATCGTTGTGCGCTTTGGAAAAGATATGCATCCTCCACATATTCAAGATATTTCTTGATGGTGTTATGCGAGGGGACCTTACCGATGGCTGAGCCGGCTGTATTTGCAAGCTTATTGGAATTGGTAAGAGACCCGACAGCGGAACAAAGCGCATCGACAAGTGGACTCAGTATGCTGTCATCTTTGAGCTTATATCGCTCAACAATATCCTTGATATAGACATTTGTGAACAAGCCCTTAAGATATTTGCGTTTCTCCTTTTCATCCGGTTCGAGAACAGCCAGCGGCATTCCACCATACATCAGATATTCTTCAAAAGCATCGGCTTTTTCCATTTTTGAAACTGTCAGGAACTCTGAGAAGGATAATGGATAGACCTTTATTTCTGAGCCACGATCCCTGAAATTGGTAACAATGTCTTTCGACAGCATCTTTGAGTTTGAACCGGTTACATATACATCCAGATTCGGACGTGCTATAAGGTCATTTAGAATATCATAGAACGTAGTATAGAGCATGTCGCGGTCTTCTACCGGGACCAAAGATTCATCTATATCGTCATTCTTTACTCTATACGAGAGTTGAATTTCATCTATGAGCACATAAAATTTTCTGCTTTGATCATTCGTGTGTTCTATAACATAGTTGTATAGGATATCCGGATTGCGGTATTTTATATCTGCTTTGCGGTCAAGATCAAGCTCTATGAAATCATCATGACCAACACCTTCCTCAATCAGTCTGTTTTTGAAAAGCGTTGACAACAGGAATGATTTGCCGCAACGGCGGATTCCGGTAATGATCTTAACCTTGCCATTCCATCTTTTTGCAAGGAGCTGATTTACATAAGTGTTCCGTTCGATTATCATGAGCTAAATTTTATTGGTGACAAAAAGCATGTGGATTGCAGCTGTTTTGTCAGTGTAAAGATAATGCATATATCTATATCCAACAAATAATTTATGAGTTACCTATATAGTAAGTAGCAAGAATGTTTCGGCTCCTACAATCATAAGAGTATGTTTGTTAAGCCCAACATACTCTTAAAACTGATTATTTTATTGCCATAAGAGCGATGTTCTTACACGCGGTCGATCAGGAGTGGCTGTCAGGAGAGCTCTTCGCCGGCCTTGAGGTCGAGGGCCAGGGAGAGGATGTGGTCGGGGCGGGTGGCGATGTGGTCGGCGTAGTTGTCGCGGAGCTCTTTTTCGGGACGGAAGCCCCAGGTGACGCCCACGGAGGTGACGCCGGCGCGGCGGGCGGTGACCATGTCAACACCCGAATCGCCCACGTAGAGCACCTGCCGCTTGGGGGTGGGACATTCTGAGAGTATCTCGAACACAATCGATGGGTCGGGCTTGACGGGCACACCCTCCTTCTGGCCTTCGATGGCGCTCCAGCGCAGGTGGCCGAAGAAGTGGTCGATGAGTTTGCCTACGGCTGCCTGATATTTGTTGGAGGCCACGGCGATGTCGATATCGTTGCGGCGGAGTTCATCAAGCAGCTCGGGGATTCCGGGGTAGGGCTGAGTGAAGGTGTAGAGGTGCTCGCCGTAATATTCGGTGAAGAAGCCGAGCACACGGGTTATCTCCTCGGGGGTGCGGGCCTCCTCGGGGAGAACGCGCTCCATGAGGCGGCGTACGCCGTTGCCCACGTAGTAGGGATAGGCTTCGGGCGAGTGCATGGGGTAGCCGGCGCGCTCGAGGGCGTGGTTGGATGCTGCCGCAAGGTCAGCTATGGTGTTGAGGAGGGTTCCGTCGAGGTCAAATATCACTAACATAATAAATATAATATATAATGCCGGCGGAGGGCCGGCGGTTCGGTCAGAAGGGATAGCCGACGGCGAAGTGAAATGAGGTGTCGCGCTTCCAGCGGGGGTGGATCAGCGGCCAGCGCTCCTGGTTTGTGGCGGGGTTGTAGGCTTTGACGCCGAGGTCAAAGCGTAGCAGGAAGTAGCTGAAGTCCATGCGCAGGCCTATGCCGTAGGCCATGGCTATCTGCTTCCAGAAGGTGTCGAAGCGGAACATGCCGCCGGGCTGGTTCTCGTAGTTGTGGATGGTCCACACGTTGCCGGCGTCGATGAACGCTGCGCCTTCAAACACCCAGAACAGCTTGGCGCGGTATTCGAGCGAGAGGTCGAGGCGGATGTCGCCGCACTGGTTGATGAAGTCAGTCACGGAGTTCTTGGAGTCGAAGCTTCCGGGGCCGAGAGTGCGGACGCCCCAGCCTCTGACGCCGTTGGCGCCTCCGGCATAGAAGCGCTTCTCGAAGGGGAGCACACGCGAGTTGCCGTAAGGTACCCCGATGCCGAATCCGGCGTGGAAGGCCAGCGAATGGCGCAGGTTGAAGTTGCGCGTCAGCGAGTAGTCGACCTCGGCTTTGGCGTATTGCGAATACTGGATGCCGAAGAGGGTGTAGACGCCTCCTTTGCGGTGCTGGCCCGAGAGTGAGGAGATGGCGTAGAGGAGGTTGCCGGCGGTTTCGGCCGAGGCGCGCAGGGTGTAGACCATGGGCTGGAGGCTGTAGCGGCGCAGTGTGGCGTCGGCTATCCGGCGGTTGGTGAGGTGATAGGTGTAGCCGGTGCGCATGATGAAGTGGTCCTCGTAGGAGTAGCGCAGCAGGGGGTTGGAGGGGGCAATCTGGTTGATGAAGTCGATGGTGCTTTCGGGGAGGTAGACATAGTTGATGTCTACGAGGTCCCAGGTGCGGCGCCGACGGTTGTCGCGGGAGTTCCATTTATATTTCCAGGCGGCGCCGGCGATGATGCGGGTGTACTCGGGGCGCTCCTGATAGTTGAAGCTCACGGCGAACTCGGTGGAGGCCTTCATGCGCTTCTTGTAGGATGACGAGAGGAAGGGGAACATGAATTTGGGAAATGTCAGGCCCACTTCGCCGGCATATTCGGTGTAGCGGTCGTTGATGAGGTTGGAGAGGTTGCCCGATAAGCTCTCATAGTTGACGCGGAGCTTGGCGGTGAGGAGGTTGGAGCGGCGGGCGAGGTCGCGGTGCTGGTAGCTGAGGCCCACTCCGAAGCCGAAGTCGCCCTCGGAGTTGGTGCCTTCCAGCTCGAGGGTCACGCCCTGCTTGCGGTTGCGCGTCAGCATGATATATGCGTCGACGCGGCCTGTGCCGTCGATTTCGGGCATGGGCACCAGGTCAATGTTGATGCCGCGGATAATGCCGAGCTGCGACAGAGCTTCGTAGGTGCGGTCGACGTCGCGGGCCGAGTAGAGGCGGTCGGCGCGCAGATGGCACTTCTCCTCGAGTATCGAGGGCACGATGTAATGGTCTTTGGTGCCGTAGATCACGGTGATGCCGCGGTAGTTGACGGTGTCGGCGTCGGCGGGTATGTCCTTCAGCGGGTCGGCTCCGGGGCCGAGGCCGGTGACGAAGTAGACGTGGTTTATGAGGTAGCGGCGGTGGAGGCGCAGCAGGTCGGATCCGGCGGTGGAGTCGGCGGGGAGGGGAGCGCCGCCCGTGGCGCCGTGGCGGTTCTGCGTCACCGGCTCGCGGAGCACCATTGTGAGGTTGACGTCGTAGCTGCCCTCGGCAGTGTCGGCCATGAAGGTTATATATTCCTTGGTGAAGCCGTAATAGCCGCGGTCACGGAGCTGCTCGGTGATGCGGGCGCGCTCGGCGTCGAGGGCGTTGCGGTCAAGGTTGTCGCCGATGTGGAGGGTGCGGCTGACGGTGTCGGCCAGCACCATGGGGCCTACTATGGTGTCGGCGATCTCGTAGTCAATGGAGGCTATTCGGTGCGGTCGGCCGGGGTTGATGATGTAGCGCACCTCCATCTTTTTCTTTTCGGGGCGGGCGAGGGTGTCAACGATGACGTCGGCCGAGAGCCAGCCCTTGTTGACCATGGCCTGGCGGAGCTGACGGCGCGAGGCGTCGGTGAGGTCGGGGTCGTAGATCACCGGAGCCTGGCCCAGGCGTCGGAGCCATCGGTTGTACCAGCGGGTGGTGTCGCGGCCCGAGAGGTTATACATGCCCAGCTGCAGTTTGGCGAAGCCGAGCACCTTGTGGTTAGGCTGCTGGCGGAGGTAGTTGACCATCTCCAGACGGTCAAGGCCCAGGGAATCGTCCATCTCGATGTCGACACGGTCAAGGAGCATGCGCCCGTCGGGCACATGGCGCGTGGAACTGCAGCCCCACAAAATCAGGGCCGACAGCAAGACGACAAAGCTATGCAGACTTTTTCTCATTGCGGATGCAAAGGTAACTAAAAAACACTGCGTCCCCAAATTTATGGCTGCGTGATAAGGTTACTTATCGAAAAAAACGTTAACTTTGCACCATAATTCCGTAGATAGAGATTAAATTACTATCACACAATAACTTATAACTTTTAAATGGATTTCACCTGGATTAAAGAACTCCTGGGCCCCGGCAGCACCGAACTTGCGAGCACACTTGTGCTCTATTCGTTCGTGATAGCGGTCGGAGTGTTTCTGGGAAAACTCAAAATCGGCAGCGTGTCGCTCGGCGTCACATTCGTGCTGTTCGTCGGAATCCTCATGGGTCATTTCGGCTACGTGGTTGACCCCAACGTGCTGAAGTTTGTCCGTGAGTTCGGCCTGATTCTGTTTATCTTCGCCATCGGTATCCAAGTGGGCCCCGGCTTCTTCTCATCGTTTAAGAAGGGAGGCATGAGGCTCAACGGACTCGCCGTGCTCGGCATCGCCCTCAATGTGGCGATAGTGCTCGCAATATTCTATATTGACGGCAACACGAGTATCGACGCGCTTGTGGGCGTGATGTCAGGCGCCGTGACCAACACCCCCGGTCTTGCCGCCGCCCAGCAGGCAGCAGGCTCACCCGAGGCCATCAACACCATGTCAATGGGCTACGCCGCCGCCTATCCCCTTGGCGTGTGCGGCATCCTCGGCGCCATGTTCCTCATCAAGGCCCTCTTCAAAATCCGCACTGACCGCGAGATCTCGGCCATGGAGGAGGAATATGAGGCCGCCCAGACAAAGCCTAACATCGTGTCGATCGAGGTAACCAACCACCTCATCAACGGCAAATCGCTCCGCGAACTTCATGACATCATTCTCTGCGATTTCGTGATCTCGCGTCTGATGGACCAGAGCGGCAACATCATCATCCCCACCTCGGCCACTCAGGTGCGCGTGGGCGACAAGCTCTACGTGGTCATCTCGGCCAGCGACACTGACCGCTTCGAGTCAGTAGTAGGCCCCGAAGTGGAGATGGACTGGGAGGAGGTAACCCCCAGCCGCGTGGTTTCGCGCCGAATTGTCATCACCAAGAGCAAATATAACGGCGTGGCCCTCGGCTCGCTCCGTCTCCATACCGCCTATCAGCTCAACGCCACCCGCGTCAACCGTGCCGGCGTGGACCTGATCGCCTCCAACGACCTTCGCCTGCAGATGGGTGACCGCATCACCGTGGTCGGCGACCTCAACGACATCGACCGTCTGGCCAACCGCCTGGGCAACTCGATGAAGCGTCTCAACGAGCCTAACATGATCACTATCTTCGTGGGCATCATGTTCGGTATCATCCTCGGCTCCATCGAGCTTCCGTTCAAGATGAAGCTCGGTCTCGCCGGCGGTCCCCTCGTGGTGGCCATCCTGCTGAGCCGCTTCGGCTATAAGTTCAAGCTCGTCACCTACACCTCGTCGTCGGCCTCGCTGCTCATGCGCGAGCTCGGCATCTGCCTCTTCCTTGCTTCGGTGGGCATCAGCTCCGGCGCCAAATTCGCCGAGACGGTGTTTAACCTTCAGGGTATGTGGTGGGTGATCTGGGGCTTCATCATTACCTTCGTGCCGCTGGTAGTGGTAGGCTGTATAGCCCGCGGGGTCTACAAGATCAACTTCCTCACCATCATGGGTCTCTTCTCGGGCAGCTATACCGATCCCCCGGCCCTGGCCTACGCCAACAATTCCACAGGTCACGACGCACCGGCCGTAGCCTACTCCACGGTTTACCCTCTGACCATGTTCCTGCGAGTAGTAGCGGCGCAAGGCCTCATCCTCGCCTTCATGTAGCGCAGACACCGAATTTACAATAGCACTAAATAGAAAAACGGCCCGGGCATCGTCCGGGTCGTTTTTATTGGAACTGTAAATCAATTTTTTAAAGATCTTAATTTTCTGACTTCATCCAGTGAAATCTGCAATTGATTGATAAGTATTTCTTTTGGCGGTAATTCTGTGAGGTAATTGGCAACTTTGATGCCTACGGCATCAAGTTGTAATAATTCTATACGTTCCCGGTTTCCTTCAGTGCATAAAATTAAGCCTAAGGGGGCTTCTTCTCCTTGTTCGCGTTCATATCGGTCAAGATATCTTAAGTAAAGTTCCATTTGTCCCTTATACTCAGCTTTGAATTTACCAAGTTTGAGGTCAACGGCAATCATTCTTCTTAGTTTGCGATGATAGAATAGAAGGTCAATTTTAAAATCCTCGCCATCAATAATCAATCGTTTTTGACGGGCAACAAATGTGAAGCCATCCCCAAGTTCAAGTAAAAAATTCTCTAAATGAGATAATAGTGCGTTCTCAAGATCACTTTCGGAATAATTTCCCTTTAGCCCGGTAAAATCAAGGAAATAAGGACTTTTAAATACCAGCTCTGGAGATATGGCATGTTCATTGCGAAGGGATGCAAGTTCTGCTTTTATCAGTTCCCTGGGCTCTGATGCTATTGCAGTGCGTTCATATAACATGCCGTTGATTTTTTCTCTGAGCGTTCTGATTGACCAGCTTTCCTCAGCAGCCATTGTCAAATAAAATTCACGACTGATTTCGTCTGTCAAAGGAAGCACCTCCAAAAAATGTGACCAAGACAATTGTGTCGACAGTGTCGACACAATTTTAAGATCAGGAATCGATTGAGAGAATTGCATCATTCGTCGGAGATTTCTTGTAGAGAATTCTCGTCCGCCATATTCCAGTTGAAGTTGGCGGGATACATTTTCTATGATGCTTTTCCCGTATTTAGCTCTTTTGTAGTCCAAAACGTCCCGATTAATACGCTCTCCGATGTGCCAGTAAAGCAAAGTTATTGTTGAATTGGCTGATATAGCCAAATGTTGGCGAGCCTCATCAATCAGTAAACGAAGATCAGAAATTATAACTTGCTCGTTGTTGGGAATGACTTGGTTCATAAATCATTGAATTGAAATAGATGGTGCTGGAGTTTTAATTGACTATTTACGATTCTTGTGGTTACAAATTTACGAATATATTTGGCTATTTTATAATAAAAATGGGAAAGCGGCCCGGGTATTGTGTCCGGGCCGCTTTGCTATGTGGTGAAGGGATTAGCGGATGAGGATCTTTTCGGCTTTGGAGCCCTGGACGCGGATGTAGAGGCCGGGACCGGGATTGGCGATCTTCACGCCCTGAAGGTTGTAATATTCCACGGGGGCGTTCTCGTCGACAACGGGGTCGGGGATGATGGTGTCGACGGCCGAAGTATGTGTGAACTCGGGAAGGGTGATGGTGGAATTATCACAGTAGAGGGCTGAGAATGAGCCATCAGTGTTGGCGTATACAAGGGCCATGGTGCGTTTGGCAGCAGAGACCACGCGGTCGGCATAGGTGGGGGTGATATAGTCCATAGCCTGGAAGGTGCCTTTGGTCACGAAGTTCTTGACCGTGTTGATATAGACATCCTGAGTCTGCGAGTAGCCATCAATGTAAACGCGGGTGTGGTAGTTGGCTGTGGCGCCGTCGGCTGACAGGTTGACGTCCTGCGGGTCAGTGGCGTCGATGTAGAGGTATTTGCTTGCGCCGGCCATCTCAGAGGGGTTGACAAGGCGGAATTTCATGGTCTTTGCCAGCTGCTGGGTCTCGACTGATGATTTTAGCTTTATGATCTCGTTGCATAGATAACCTTCAACGATGGAATTGCCTATGGTGCGCCAGGGGTTGATTTCGCGTTCGAGATATGTGCCGGAGAGTTCGCCCTGCGGGGTGTAGGGTACCGCTATCAGACGGGCGCCTTCGGCAATGTCGGCGGGGAGCTTGATGGAGATGACCTGGCCCCCGGCGGCGCGCGATGCGGGGTCGGTTGACTCTGTGACCGAGGCGGTGTAGACAGTGACGGAGGGGTCGCCGGCGGCTATCTTGTCGGCTATCTCCATGCCGTCCTCGGTGGTGGCGAAGGCATATTTTACGTAACCCACGTTGCCTACGGGATAGAGTGTCAGAGTCATGTCCTCGTCTATCGTATTGTTGGTCAGCATAAGCTGTTCGTTAAACTGGATATCGAGGGAGTAATTGCGGCCTATCTTGAAGCGGTTCCATCGGTATACGGGGAAGGGTATAGTGGCAGGGTCGCGGCCTTCGAGCAGCGCTCTGTGGATGCCGTAGATGTGTGAGCCCACGGGCTGCCATCCGTCGGTAGTATCGTCGCCCCAGAATACCTCCGGGCCCATGGGGCGGTCAATCAGGTAAGGTTGCTCGGGGTTCTCGAGGTTGATGTCGAGATAGAATTCCTCGTCGGGAAGGCTGAAGCGCCAGTAATCTTGCTTGAGTAGTTCGGAGGTGACGGCCGATTGCGGTCCGTAAGGATTGACAAGGCGGATGAATTTGCCGGGGGCATCCTTGCGGGTCAGTACGTTGCAGTAGAATTCGGAGGGTGCAGATGATGGCAGAGCGCTCTGGTCGCGGATCACGCCTTCATGGACGGTGGCTGTGCCGTAGTCAATCCATTCGTAGCTGTCGGCACGGTTGCTGTAGACTGAGTATTGGGTATATGGCATGATATACTTATCATTGAACAGTACGCCGAGCCAGTTGCCCTGAGCGTCGCAGGGGTATAGGTAGAGGCTCCAGCAGCCAGTGGTTAGCGGCACGGTGATGGCGCCTTTGGCCTGTTTGAGCTCGCCGGGCATCTCTTTGAACACTTTGGTTGGAGTCATGCCTATGCCGGCGTAGGAGAAAAGGTATTTTACATGGTCGATATCGCCTGACAATGTAAGATCAAAGGTGGCCGATGTTTCGTCCTTGCCAAACACATGGCGACCTGAAATGCTGTAGCTGTACTGCGGTGCGTCGTCGAGGGTGATAATGCAGGACGATTTATGCATGTAACGGTTATTGGTGTTGAGGTGATAAAGGGCGAGATTGAAGAAAATCCGGCCGCCGGCCACGGAGCATGAACTCTGGCCGTCAGGAATTATGCCGGCATCGAAGCGGTCGAGCTCGTGACCCTCGAATGATGTGCAGTCAAGATTGGTGGCCTGACGCGAAGCCGAACATTCGTAGGTGCGTTGGTTGGCATCTATAATGAAATCGGATCCGCCGAACGCTCCTACGAGCTTCAGCTGTATCAAATCAGGGTCGGCGGTCTGCGAGCGCATCTGCACGTTGAAGTGATTTTCACCGGTGAAGATGCCGGTAAAGGCGCTCCATGAGTATTCGTCCCAGGAGGCCATGCCGAGGTCTTGCCAGTCGGTGTAGGTGACGTTGTCATTAGCCGTCGGAGTCATGAGTTGCGGAACGTCCTGCGGGGCTGTGGTCAGCTCGAAGCGGTCACTCGTCGGCACCGCTCCCTGAGGCATAGTCTGCGCGGCAAGGAGCGCCGGCGCGGTTATGGCAAGGGCGAGAAGTGAGGTAAAGAAATGTTTCATAATAATTGGAAAGGGGTAAGGTCCGAGAGGTGTGTATTGTCGGATGTGTGTCGGGAGTCGGGCCTTATAAACTCCTTAAAATCCGTGTGTTAATAACTCTTGGTGACAAATATAGCTATTGCTTTCGTGATATGCAAATTTTATTAACATAAAAAAGTGTGCCGCCACGCCTACAGATGCGTAGCGGCACATTTTACATTCTGTCTCGGCGCCTTCGGGGCGCTTCACAGGCTGATTTCAGATGCCTAACTCATGGAATTTGGCAACGAGCTGGTCGCGCTGGTGCAGACCGCTGGCGCGCCACACGGCCTCGCCGTTGCGGAACATGATCAGCGTAGGCACCGACTGAACGCGATACACATTGGCCAGTTCGGGATTGCGGTCGATATCCACCTTAATGATATTGACCGCGTCGCCCAACTCACTTTTTACCTGTTCGAGCACAGGACCCTGCATCTTGCACGGGCCGCACCATGTGGCGAAGAAATCTACCAGAGTAGGCTTCGCATCCTTGATAATCTCATTAAAATCGTTCATAACGTATTTAAATTGTAAAGTTACTTTTCCTATTGCTTACAACAATCCCGGAGCGTCAAAGGTTCGTCAGAGCGGATTGCGCTAAAAAAATTTTGCCGACATTAGGATTATCACTATTTTTGCATTGAAAACCACTAAGACTTATGGCAAGCATCAACCTAAAGGGCATGGGCGTAGCCTTGGTAACTCCATTCAAAGCCGACAAATCAATCGACTTTGACGCTCTCGGCCGAATCATAGAATATCAGATACAAAACGGCGTGGACTACCTCGTGGTCCTCGGCACAACCAGCGAAAACCCTACCCTCAGCCCGGATGAACGGGAGGCCATCAAGGTGTTTGTGGCCGAGCGTGTGCAGGGCCGTGTGCCTATGGTGCTCGGTGTCGGCGGCAACAATACGGCCGCGGTGGTCCGTGAGGCGCGTGAGGTCGACCCGCAGCGCTTCAGCGCCATCCTGTCAGTGGTTCCCTATTACAATAAACCTTCGCAGGAGGGTATCTATCAGCATTATAAGGCCATAGCCGAGGCTTCGCCGCTTCCGGTGATCCTCTATAACGTGCCGGGCCGCACCGGTGTCAACATGACCGCCGAGACCACCCTGCGCCTCGCTGCCGAATTTCCCCACATCATCGCTATCAAAGAGGCCTCGGGTAATATGGTGCAGGTTGATGAGATCATCAAGCACAAGCCCGATGATTTCATGGTGATATCGGGCGACGATGCCGTCACCTTTCCGCTGATCACCCTCGGCGCCGTAGGCGTCATCTCGGTGATAGGCAACGCCTTCCCGCGCGAATTCTCGCGCATGGTGCGCCTTGCGCTGGCTGGAGACTATGCCGCTGCCCGCACAATCCACCACCGCTTCAATGACCTGTTTGGCCTGCTGTTTGTCGACGGCAACCCGGCGGGGGTGAAATGTGTGCTCAACGCCATGGGCTACTGCGAGAACGAACTCCGTCTGCCTCTGGTGCCCACGCGCATCACCACTTATGAGAAAATCCGCCATGTGCTCGACACACTTAAATAAGCATTTGTAATTTCAACTGAAAATCATTAACTTTGCATCCGCAAACCGGTCCGGTAGCTCAGCTGGATAGAGCATCTGCCTTCTAAGCAGACGGTCATGGGTTCGAATCCCGTCCGGATCACCGCGCAGCCGACAGCCCCACAGGGCCGCCGGCTGCGTCATTTTTGTGTCCGGATCGGATTCATCGGAGCAATCGGAATCATCCGGGAACTATCGGAGTATGTAGGACTTGTTTTTCAGTTATTTTATATATGTTGAAGCTAAATGAAATTCTCATACACCTCACATTTTTTTGTTTAAAGATCATCCTGTTTATTATCCTAAATGCTTGCCGGTTATTGCAATAGTCAGCTTTTATTTCTAACTTTGCTTTTAGAATGACAAAAGAAGAACTTGTAGCACGGCTACGCGACATAGAATGGGATGATTTCGAGGTCAAGGCCGCGAAGTCTGACTTGCCGAAGAACATTTGGGAGACTGTCAGTGCTTTCTCAAATTGCTCCGGCGGTTGGATTGTACTTGGCGTGAAGCAGTCCGGGCGACTGTTTGAGATTGTCGGTGTCGATAACATCGAGAAACTTGAACAGGACTTTTTCGGCACTCTGCGTTCCAAGAAATTCAATGTGCCTCTCTTTGCCACGCTCCATCGCTACAAGATAGACGGCAAGAATGTCATCGCGTTTTATCTGCCATCATCAGAAGTCAAGCCTGTTTATTTCGGATCACTTGAAAACACCTTTATTCGCATGGGTAGCGGGGATCAACGTGCCACCCAGCAGGAAATAATGTCGATGATTCGCGACCAGTCATTTGGTATTCAGTCTCAGAAATCCATTCCTGACGCCAGTATTGATATGCTCAACTGTGATGCATTAACCGATTTCCGGGGCGAAGTGCGTCATTGGGGCTTGGTTTCGCACCTTGACAGTGTTAGCGATGAGGATTTTTGTAAAGGTGTCGGAATTACCGACCATTCCGGGCAACTGACCTACGGTGGACTGATAATGCTTGGTAAAAGCCCTTATATCTTCAATTTTGTTCCGACTTTCTGTGCCGATTATGTCGAGATACCCGGTACTGGTATGGAGGCAATGACGAACAATTACACCTACCGTATTCCTGAACAGCAGAATCTTTGGGAAGCGAGCCGTGTTATTCTCCGCCGCCTCCGCACACTCGTCAATACTCCGATGATTGGCATCAATGAGCGGGGACAATCGGTAGAAGATTTCTCCGAGTACGACATATTACGTGAGGCAATGGCAAACCAGATGGCGCACGCCGATCATTTCAGCCCTCGGCGCAGTTGCATCCATGTATTTGACGATCGCATCGAGTTTCTTAATCCCGGCGGTATGCCAATGCCATTGGATGTAATGGAAAGCTCGTTTGAATCTCAACCTCGCAATCCGGTGATTGCAAAGCTGTTCCGCCTTGCGCATCTGTCAGAGAATCTCGGCTACGGCCTCCGCAAACTCAAACGTTGGCAAGAAATAACAGGGCGTCCTATGCACATTGAGACTACAATTAATTCCGTCAAAGTAACCTTTGACCTCAAGACGCGCGAAGCGAAAAAGTCTAATGTCGGTGTAAATGTCGGTGTAAATGTCGGTGTAAATGTCGGTGTAAAACTGACAGACACACAGATTAAGGTGCTGGAGTTGATCAGACAAAATTTATTGATAACTCATGCCGAAATAGCAAAAACATTGTCAGTAACTATCAAAACTGCTGAAAGAGCTACTAAGATATTACGTGAAGCCGGCATTATTAAAAGGGAAGGAAGCGATAAAAGCGGGCAATGGATTTTGGCTGATTAGCACGAGGCTATAGGGGTGACTGCACAAAAAGTGTGAAATGTGCAAAAAAATGTGTGTATTGTTGGGGTAATTCGTGGTTTTTGTGTAAATTTGCAGCCTGTAAATGGCCTCTGTACGAGCGCACAGCTGGTCGACGTCAGATAGTTGGAGATTTCACATTTACTTGACTATGAAATTATTACAAGAGAAATTATCAAAGTACACGGCCCCGCAGGAGGCTAAGGCGGCAGGTGTCTACCCCTATTTCCGCGCTATTTCAAGCGAACAGGATCCCGAAGTTTTAATCAATGGCAAAAAGGTGCTGATGTTCGGCTCGAACTGTTACACCGGTCTTGTCAATGACCCCCGCATAAAAGAAGCGGCTATCGCGGCCACCCGTAAGTACGGCACAGGTTGCGCCGGTTCTCCCTTCCTCAACGGTACTCTCGACCTCCACAAGCAGCTCGAGGCCCGTCTGGCCGAATATATGGGCAAGGAAGATGTGATGATCTATTCCACGGGCTTTGAGGTGAATCTCGGCGTAGTGTCGACTCTCACAGGCCGTGAGGACTACATATTGTGGGACGAGCAGGATCATGCCTCGATCATCGAGGGCCGTCGCCTGTCGTTCAGCCAGTCGCTCAAATACAAGCATAACGATATGGCGTCGCTCGAGAAGCAGCTCCAGAAGTGTGAACCCGACAAGGTGAAGCTCATAGTCACTGACTCGGTGTTCTCGATGGAGGGCGATGTGGCCGACGTCAAGAAAATCGTTGAGCTTGCCAAGAAGTACAACGCATCGGTAATGGTCGACGAGGCCCACGGTATCGGTGTGTTCGGCCAGGGCGGCCGCGGCGTCTGCCATGCCGAGGGTGTGGCCAAGGATGTTGACCTGATCATGGGCACATTCTCCAAGTCATTCGCCTCGCTGGGCGGCTTTATCGCCACCGACAAGGAGATAACCAACTTCCTCCGTCATCATTCGCGCTCTTACATCTTCACCGCTTCCATCACTCCCGCCTCCACCGCCGCAGCTCTCGCTGCGCTTGATATCATGGAGAAGGAACCGGAAATCCAGACAGCCCTTTGGGACGTTACGAATTTCGCCCTTGAAGGTTTCCGCAAGATGGGCGCCGAGATAGGCCACACCTCCACCCCTATCATCCCGCTCTTTATCCGCGACAACTTCAAGACATTCGCCGTGACCCGCGATCTGTTTGACGAAGGTATTTTCGTGAACCCTGTGGTTTCGCCCGCCGTCGCTCCTCAGGACACTCTCATCCGCTTCAGCCTTATGGCCACACACACCAAGGATCAGGTGGCATACGCGCTTGAGAAAATCGAGAAAGTGTTCCGCAAGCACGGTATCATCAAGTAACTGAGAGTCTACAGACATAACGTCGTCAGGCCCGGCTCCGACTCAGCGTCGCAGCCGGGCCTGATGACTATTGGCTTTTGAGGAGATTTGTGACAGGTCGGACATGTCTGATAGGTCGGACGGGGCGCTTTGCTAAGAAAAATTTGCATTATATGTTTTTGTGTTTGAGGGGGATTTGCTAAATTCGCGTTTGGAAGTGCGGCGTCCTCCGGGCCGTTGGCTTCACAGTAAATGAATTTCCCGTGTAACTCTCAGATATATAACATTATATGGTTTATAAATTCAGATTAGTGTCGGATGAGGTCGACAATTTCAAGCGCGAGATTGATATCGATGCCGATGCTTCGTTTCTGCAGCTGCGCAATGCCATCTGCGATTCAGTAGGCTACGACAAGGGCCAGATGAGTTCGTTTTTCCTCTGTGACAACGGCTGGGAAAAGGAGAAGGAGATAACTCTTGAGGATATGGGCCTCGACTCATCGGTCGATTCCTATCTGATGGAGGACTCCATAATCAGCGATTTCGTGGAGGATGAAGGCCAGAGACTGATGTTCGTGTTTGACTACATGACTGACCGTGCCTTCTTTATGGAACTCAAGAAGAGCGAGCCGGGCAAGACTCTTCAGGATCCCGTGTGCTCGCTGTCAATGGGCCACGCTCCCGCGCAGTTCGTTGATATGGACGATTTCGTGGCCGATATCGACCGTAAGGCGGCTGCCGGCGATATCGACCTCGATGACGATCTCTACGGCTCCGACGCCTATAATGACGACGAGCTCGACCTCGACGGTTTCACTGACGTGAATTATCCGGACGACCTCTGATCCCTTGGCCTGAGGATGGGTCGGCTGCTGGCGATAGACTACGGACGTAAGCGTTGCGGCATTGCCGTGACGGATACGTTGCGCATTGTGGCTTCGGCGCTCGAAACGGTGCCGACGGCTCAGCTAACGGACTTCGTCAAGGCTTACTGCGCTCGCGAACAGGTGGATATGATTGTGGTGGGATTACCGCGCGACATGCACGGCGATCCCTCGGAATCAATGAATTATATCCGACCCGGCATAGGCCGCCTTGCCAAGGCGATGCCCGGTATGCCGATAGAGTTCTTTGATGAGCGCTTTACCTCCGTGCTTGCTCACCGCACTATGCTCGATTCGGGCCTGGGGCGCATGAAACGGCGCGACAAGGCCACCGTTGACCGTACGGCAGCATGTATCATCCTCAATGATTTCCTTCAGAGCCGACGCTACGCCGAGCTATCGGCACCGGCGGCTGAAAATCATGAATCAATTGAACAATAGTAAATTAACAATATGATATTACCGGTATATCTCTATGGTCATCCCGTGCTCCGCAAAAAGTCGACGGAGGTGACCCCTGACTATCCTGAACTGAAAAAGCTGGTGGAGGATATGTTTGCCACCATGTATGAGAGCGAGGGCGTGGGCCTTGCCGCTCCCCAGATCGGGCACAACGACCGCATAGTGGTGATCGATGCCGATGCCGTAGGCGAGTCGTTCCCCGAATGTGCCGGACGCAAACTGACGCTCATCAACCCCGTGATCGAAGTGCTTGACGGCGACCAGATAAGCCGCAGCGAGGGCTGTCTGAGCCTCCCCGGTCTGTCGGAGAAGGTGAAGCGCACCGAACATATCCGCCTGAGCTGGGTCGATGAGGATTTCCAGCCTCACACCGAGGAAATTTCGGGCTTCCTCGCTCGCATTGTCCAGCATGAGTGTGACCACCTCGAGGGCATGATGTATATTGACCACATTTCTCCCATACGCAAGCAGCTCATCAAAGGCAAGCTCAACGACATAGCCACCGGACGCATCCGTTGCGACTATCCCACCCGCTCGGCCCAAGCCTCGAAAGGCCGCCGCTGAATAATAAAATATTAATTCTAAACAGATTACCGCCCCACTATGGCCGACGATAAAAAGATCATATTCTCGATGGTAGGCGTATCGAAAACCTACCCTCCTCAGAAACAAGTGCTTAAAAATATCTACCTGTCATTCTTCTATGGCGCCAAAATCGGCATCATAGGTCTGAATGGTTCCGGTAAATCATCACTGCTCAAGATAATAGCCGGCATAGACAAGAGCTATCAGGGCGAGGTTGTGTTCTCGCCCGGCTATTCCGTAGGTTACCTCGAACAGGATCCGCAGCTTGATCCGCAGAAAACTGTCATAGAGGTTGTTCGCGAGGGTGTTCAGCCCATAATGGACCTGCTGGCCGAATTTGACCGTGTCAACGAGGCTTTCGCCGATCCCGATGTGCTCGAGAATCCCGACAAGATGGATCAGCTCATAGCGCGGCAGGCCGAACTTCAGGATGCCCTCGACGCCGCCGATGCCTGGAACATTGATTCGAAGCTCGAACGTGCCATGGATGCCCTCCAGTGTCCGCCTGATGACCAGCCGGTCAATACCCTCTCGGGCGGCGAGCGCCGTCGCGTGGCTCTATGCCGCCTGCTGCTTCAGCAACCCGACGTGCTTCTGCTTGACGAGCCCACCAACCACCTTGACGCCGAGTCGATTGACTGGCTCGAACAGCACCTGCAGCAATATCCCGGCACAGTGATCGCCATCACTCACGACCGCTATTTCCTTGACCATGTGGCCGGCTGGATTCTCGAGCTTGATCGCGGCGAAGGCATACCCTGGAAGGGCAATTACTCTTCGTGGCTCGACCAGAAAACCAAACGTATGGCCCAGGAGGAGAAGCAGGCCAGCAAACGCCGCAAGACACTCGAACGCGAGCTCGAGTGGGTGCGCATGGCTCCCAAAGCCCGTCAGGCCAAGGGTAAAGCCCGTCTGTCAAGCTATGACCGCCTGCTCAACGAGGACCAGAAGCAGCGCGAGGAACGCCTTGAGATTTTCATCCCCAACGGTCCGCGTCTGGGTCAGAAGGTCATCGAGGCCAACGGCCTGACGAAGGCTTTCGGCACCAAGCAGCTGTTCAGGGACCTCAACTTCATGTTGCCTCCTAACGGCATTGTGGGCGTCATTGGACCCAACGGCGCCGGCAAAACCACCCTCTTCCGTCTGATCATGAAGCAGATGGAGCCCGATGCCGGCACGTTTGATGTAGGTGAGACCGTGAAGATAGCATACGTTGACCAGACCCACCATGATCTTCTGCCTGAAAAGACTGTCTATGAGGTGATTTCGCAGGGCGTGGAATCGTTCCGCATGGGCGGCCGCGATGTCAATGCCCGCGCTTACCTGTCGAAGTTCAACTTTTCGGGCGCAGATCAGGAAAAGAAGATAGCCGTGCTCTCGGGCGGCGAGCGTAACCGCCTCCACCTGGCCATGGCGCTGAAGGAGGAGGGCAACGTGCTGCTGCTCGACGAACCGACCAACGATATCGACGTCAACACTCTCCGCGCCCTTGAGGAGGGCCTTGAGGAATTTGCCGGATGTGCTGTGGTTGTAAGCCATGACCGTTGGTTCCTCGACCGTATCTGCACCCATATCCTTTCGTTTGAAGGTGATGGCAAGGTCGTGTTCTACGAAGGCTCTTACTCTGACTACGAGGAGTATAAGAAGGCCAAGAACGGCGGTAAGGAACCGCCCCGCCGCCGTTACCGCAAACTCATGGAATGATGCCGTGCGGAAGTCGCCGGAAAGCCTCATGTCCGACCGATTTCAGGTCTGTCATGATGGCACGTCAGAAGTGATTACCGTGTGGCTACGCATTGCGATTTCTTTCGGTACTTGCTGTAATGCTTTAATGTATAACGTCTTACATCAGAAGTGAGACGTGAGAAGCGGCAAATTTGTCCTTAAATAAGGTTAAATTTGTTAAATCTCTTTTTACATTCAAAATTGAGAAGTATTTTTGACGCATTACCTATCATAAAGTTCATTTACTATTGGATACATTCTTATTTCTAAAACAACTACTTACATGGCTGTAAGAGCCACTTTTTTTATTAAACCCGGTCTCTGTGACGGAGACACCTAATCTGGAATACATCTCGAACATCATATATCGGGTAATGAAAATCACAGCTTGCTGTTCCGCTCACCGGGGCAGCAAGTTTTTTATGGAACTATGCAAAAAAAATGGGTCAGCGGGGGAGCGCTGACCCAGGATGAGCACCGTGTCTCACGACAAAGTTCTCAATTAACATGTTGTAAAGTGTATACAGGGATGTGATTATATGAGAATATTGTCGATAATTGTTATACAATTTAGTTTCCTTTGCGCTACAAATATATTGTTAATTTTTTTCACCGACAAATTTTTTAAGGAGAAATTTACTTAAAAACCGTTTATTGGTGCGGAGTTTGGGTTATATGCGGGAAATATGCGATCTGTAGACCGGTTGGCGACACTATCGCGCCCGTTTTTTCGGCAATAGAGGGCTTGGACTTGTCGGAGGATGGGGTATTTCTTTACTTCATTGACTGCATCTCTACGAGGCGGGTGTAATAGCCGTTGAGTGCCATGAGTTCGTCGTGTGTGCCGTGTTCCACTATCTCGCCTTCATGCATCACGCATATCTGGGTGGCGTTTTTGATGGTGGATAGGCGGTGGGCTATGACGAGAGTGGTGCGGTCCTTCATGAGGTTGTCAAGGGCCTGCTGTACCAGGAGCTCCGATTCGGAATCGAGAGCCGAGGTGGCTTCGTCGAGGATCAGGATGGGGGGATTCTTGAGGATGGCGCGGGCTATGGAGATTCGCTGGCGCTGGCCTCCGGAGAGGCGGCAGCCGCGGTCGCCTATGTTAGTGTCGTAGCCATGCTCGGAAGCCATGATAAACTCGTGGGCGTTGGCTATTCGGGCAGCCTGCTCAACCTGTTCGGGTGTGGCGTGGTCAACGCCGAAGGTTATGTTGTTATAGAAGGTGTCGTTGAAAAGGATGGCCTCCTGGTTGACATTGCCCATGAATGAGCGGAGGTCGTGGACGCGCATCCGGCGGATGTCGGTGCCGTCGATGGTGATGGAGCCGGCGTCAACGTCGTAGAATCGTGGCAACAGGTCGGCGAGGGTGGATTTGCCGGAGCCTGACTGGCCTACCAGAGCCACTGTTTCGCCGGGGCGTATGCGGAAGCTTACGTTGCGGGCCACCTGAGTCTCGCCGTCGTAGGAAAAGGTGACGTCATGATACTCCACGTCGCCGCGCAGGTGCTTGATCTCAACCGGGTCCTTGGGGTCGGCAATGGGGTTCTCGGCGTCGAGAATCTTGTCGATACGTGTCATCGAGGCCATGCCTTTCTGCACAGAGTACATGGCTTTCGAGAGGTCCTTGGCGGGATTGATGATGGAGTAGAATATCACCATATAATAAATAAAGGAGGGTGCGGTAATGGCGGATGTGCCGGTGATGATCAGTGTGCCGCCGAACCACAGTACGATGGCTATGGTCAGTGTGCCGAGGAATTCGCTCATGGGGTGGGCGAGCGACTGGCGGCGGGCCACGCGGTTGGAGAGGTCATAGAACCGCTGGGTGCCGCGGCGGAAACGGTCGTTGACTTTGCGCTCGGCGTTGAAAGCTTTTATGATGCGGAGGCCGCCGAGGGTCTCCTCGATGTTGCTCATCAGGGTGCCCCACTGCTGCTGGGTTTCGAGCGAGGTGCGCTTGAGGCGTTTGCCTATGCGGCCCATGGCCATGCCGGCAACGGGGAGAAGTACAAGCACGAAGATGGTCAGCTGCCAGGAAATGGTGAGCATCATGGCCAGGCACACGATGATCATCACGGGGTTTTTGAATATCATGTCGAGCGATGACATGATGGAATTCTCCACCTCGGCCACGTCGCCGCTCATGCGGGCCATCACGTCGCCCTTCCGCTCGGAGGTGAAGAAGCCTATGGGAAGGTGTACGATCTTGTCGTACATGGTGTTGCGGATATCGCGCACTATGCCTGAGCGCATCGGGATGATGAAGTAGGAGCTGAGGTAGGCGGCGCCTGTCTTGAGGCCTGTCATCACCACAAGGAGAAGGCCGAGGATGGCGAGGGTCATCGACGGGCCGAGACGGTTGATGGCCAGCTGGGTGAAGTAATAGAAGTTGTTGACAAACACGTCCTTGACCGAGCCGTCGTCAAGCGACATGTAGCTGTAGACACCTTCGTCAATCTGAAAGAGCATCTCCAGGATGGGGATGATCATGGCGAAGGAGAAAAGGGTGAGTACGGCGGCGAGGATGTTGAACAGGATGTTCAGCACCAGATATTTTTTATATGGAGGGACGAATCGCCTCAGAAGTGTCAGAAATGATTCCATAAGATAGGTAACAGGATTGCAAAGATACAAAAAATCCGCGCTTTGGCGAAAGATTTCGGTGTATGGGAGAAAAATCGTAACTTTACGCCATAAATGCCGACAATATGCACTACTTTATTTCGGCCGGAGAGCCTTCGGGTGACCTCCATGCCTCACATCTGATAAGCGCTCTGCGCAGTCTCGATCCTCAGGCTCGGTTTACCTTCCTTGGGGGCGACCTGATGGCCGCGGCCGCCGGCTGCGAGCCGGTGATACATTATCGCCGCATGGCCTACATGGGCTTCAGCGAGGTGCTCCGCCATCTTGGCGAGATCATGGGCAATCTGCGCACGGCGCGTCGTGAACTGCGCGCTTCATGCGCTGATGCTCTGATAGTTGTCGATCTGCCGAGTTTCAATCTCAAGCTGGCCCGCGAGGCCGTGAAGCTCGGCATACCGGTGTATTACTACATAGCGCCTAAGGTATGGGCCTGGAAGGAATGGAGGGTCAGATCGCTGAGAAAGTATGTGCGCAAGGTGCTGTCGATTCTGCCTTTTGAGGAGGAGTATTTTGCTTCGAAGGGTGTCGACGCGGTGTATGTGGGCAATCCGTCGGTCGAAGAGGTGCAGTCACGCCTCGACGCTCTTGAGCCGGAGACCGACTTCCGTCGGCGCTACGGGCTGTTGGACAAGCCGTTGCTGGCGCTTGTGCCCGGTTCGCGCCGCGGCGAGATACGTTGCAACCTTCCCGTAATGGTCACCGTGGCTGACCGCCATCCCGAGATGCAGGCTGTGGTGGCCGGAGCCCCGGGTATTGATCCCGCCATCTATTCCGCCGTCACCTCACTGCCTGTGATAGAGGGAGCTACGCTCGAGCTGATGCATTATGCCGAGGCGGCACTCGTAACTTCGGGTACGGCCACGCTGGAATGTTGCCTGGCAGGCACTCCGCAGGTGGTTTGCTACCGCGCCAACGGCAAGCGCCTGAGCTATAATATAATGAAGCATCTGATCAAGACCGCTTACGTGTCGCTGCCAAATCTCATAGCCTCGCAGCCCGTGATTCCCGAGATGCTCGTTCACCTCTGTACGGCTGACAGCGTCGACACCGAACTGCGTACCATTCTCCCCGGAGAGCCCGGCCGCGAAAAGCAGCTCGAAGGATACCGGACGGTCTACTCGCGCCTCGCCTCGCAGGGCGCCGCCTCTACGGCTGCCCGAGTGATAGTCAATGATCTCAATCAACACAAAGATAACGCATGATAATCAACGACTTACCCCGTCAGTTCTATGACGCTGTGGCTGCAGCCGGTCCCAAAGTGAGAGTGCTCTTCGTTTGCCTCGGCAATATCTGCCGCAGCCCCGCCGCCGAAGGTCTGATGCTGCGAGAAGTGGCTGAACATTACGATTCTGACCACTGGCTCATCGATTCGGCAGGCACCGGTGGTTACCACGTCGGTGACCTTCCTGATCAGCGTATGCGCGTTCATGCCGCCCGCCGTGACCTCGAGCTGACACATATCTGCCGTCAGATCCATGAGTCGGACTTCGACGATTTCGATATCATCCTCGGCATGGACGATTCCAACCTTACGCGCCTTCGCCGCTTAGCTCCCACCGTAGAGGCGCAGCGGAAGGTGATGCCTATGGCTTGGTTTTTCGGCGATTACAGTCGCTTTGACTGTGTGCCCGATCCCTACTACGACGGCTCCGAAGGCTTTGAGCGTGTGCTCGATATCCTGACCGACGCTACCCGCAATCTCTACGATACGGTCACCGCCTGCCGCACCGCGCAGTAACTTATTGGCACGATATTTGTTATTATTGTAACCAAGAGCTTGTTTAATAATAAATGTTGCCGCCAAGATATGCGAGACTATGGCAATAATGTATTAATAAACCGGGCTCGATTCAGTTTGCTGATTCTTAAAACAAATATTAATTTTGTGTCAATAATATGAATTTAGTTACTTCTGTACGGCCGGTCGTCGGCATATTTTCGCCTGTTCTTCAGTCGTTATGCCCGCATAACTCACTCATCACAAGCAAAAATCTGCTCGACGATTGACCGCCCTGACGGTAACATTTATTATTAAACAAGCTCTAAAAGTATATATCTCATGGAAAAGGAAAGAATTGAACCCGGCAAATATGTCGAGCTGGGTTATGACCTCTACAAAGTGACTCCCGAAGGCGAGGAACTCGTTCATCAGACTTCGGCCGACGATCCCGAACGTATAATCTTCGGCGTGACCCGCGGCGTCATCGTGCCTCTTGAAAAGGCTATCGAAGGCCTGCAGGCCGGCGACGAGTTTGACGTGATGGTAAAATCCGAGGACGCTTTCGGCCCCCACGACTCGGAGCAGATGGTGACCCTCCCCCGCGACATCTTTGTGGTCGACGACAAGTTTGACACTGACGTTGTGAAACCCGGCGCCGTTCTCCCGATGATGACCGCTGACGGCTACAAGATCAACGGCGTGGTAGCCGAAGTAGGCCCCGAAAATGTGGTGATGGATTTCAACCATCCTCTTGCCGGCAAGGACGTTCGCTTCAAAGGCAAAATCACTCTGGTGCGCGATGCCACCGCCGAGGAACTCAAGCCCCAGGCCGGCTGCGGCTGTGGCTGCGAAGGCTCATGCGGCTGCGAAGGCGGCTGTGACGACGGCGCCTGCGATACCGGCTGCGGCTGCGAAGGCGGCTGCAAGTAAACCCTAAGAAAAAAAGTTCTGCAAACTCCTTATTCTCAAAAGAGTAGGATTACAAATCATAGTGACATCGCAAAGCGATGTCACTATGATTTTATACTCAGTCAATTAGCCGAAAGAGTATGTCTATCGGCAAGAAATTGCTGAAAATAATGTGAAAAGATAGCGAAACTTGCCGATATCGGCAAGTTTTTCAGGTCAGGCGGGCTATGGCTTGGGTGAGGGGAGTGGGGAGCTTGGCGGCAAGGAGGAAGAGCAAGCGGTAATGCAGGGGGATGGTGCGCTGGCGCATTATGCCGTGGTTGACTTCGGGAAATGTTGTTTTCCAGGCTTTTACATCTTTGCCGCGGCCGCGGAGGTATTTGATCTTAGCGTGGAACTTAAGGCGGCGGAGAAATTCAGCGTATTCCTCGGCTAAGCCCTGAGCCTCAAACCATTGCTCGAGCTGGCGGGCCATGGCGATATGGTCGCGCAGCAGAAGTTCCTTGCCGGAGCGCGAGAGCGACGGCCGATCGGGGTCGAGAATATAGTAATAAAGCGGTCGTTCGACGACGGCCACTCGCGGTTTGCGCGCCATCACCCTGGCTATCAGCCCCAGGTCCTCCCAGCGCTCAATGCCGGGGAAGAGGCGCATATCCTGGCCGAGGAGCAGGGAGCGGCGCACAAACTTGTTGCACATCGAGAAGTGCGACACATCTACCGGCATCTCGTTAAGCTCCGTGCGGATATTGGCGGCGCGCATCATTTCAGTGTTCTTTCCGCGGTGGATGGCGAAGGGTGTCACCACGATGTCGGCCGCGCCGCCTTCAGTAGCTTTCAGCATGGTGGAGAGGGCATCGCGCTCCAGCATATCGTCGGCATCGAGGCGTATCACATATTCGCCCGTGGCCGCATCGATAGCTGCCTGTGTGGCCCGCGAAGGCCCCGAGTGCTCCAGCATGCTCAGCAGTTTTATGTCGAGCTTATGATGTGCCGAGGCAAATTCCGTCACGAGCCGAGCCGAGCCGTCGGTCGAAGCATCGTCAACGAAGATAAACTCAGCAGTGAACTCACCGCGCTGACGCACAATGCTTTCGAACACGCGGGAGAGGGTGGCCTCGGCGTTGCGGTACACGATGATAAGGCTGATCTGCGGAGTCATGGTTATTGCTTCTTGATAGGGAGGAGCGAGGCGAGGAGACACACTAACCGATGACGCAATTTGACGTTGGGGCGGCTCATCACGCGCCGGTTGACCTCCGGAAATGTGGCTTTCCACGCTTTCAGGTTCTTGCCGTGGCCGTGGATATAGTCAAACTTGGCGTGAAACTTGAGGTTGGTCAGGAATTCGGCAAACTCGTCGGCAAGCCCCTGCTCTTCAAACCATTGTTCGAGTCGTCGCGTCATGGCGATATGATCGGCGATTACACGGGCCTTGCGGTCACGAGTAAGTGACGGGCGGTTGGGGTCGAGCATATAGTTGTAAAGCGCGCGGTCAACCGTGGCAACCTTCGGCCGCCTGGCATATATACGTGAAGTGACGCCAAGATCCTCCCAGCACTCGATGTCGGGCAGCAGATACATGTCGGGCCGAGTGAGCAGGCTGCGGCGCACGAGCTTGTTACACAGCGAGAAATACATCACGTCGACAGGCATCCTGTTGAGGTCGGTGCAGAAGCCGGCTATGTTCTGGAGCTTTATGTCGGCACCGCGGTGAATGGCGAACGGGGTGACCACAATATCGTAATTGCCGCCTTCAGTAGCGCTGAGCATTGTCGACAGGGCATCATCGGCCAGCGAATCGTCGGCGTCGAGGCGCATTATGTATTCGCCGCGGGCCACATTGTCAATAGTTGCCTTGGAGGCGCGGGCCAGTCCCGGATGCTCCGGCATACTTACCTGCCTGACGGCCAGTTCGGGATGCTCGGCTGCAAATTCGGCTACCAGAGCCGCCGAGCGGTCAGCAGAAGCATCATCGACAAAGATAAACTCAGCGGCAGTGTCGCTACTCTGGCGGAGTATCGAGTCAAACACGCGATTGAGAGTATCCTCCGCATCGCGATAAACGGTGATAACACTAATCAATGGATCCATATATGGGCAAAGATAATGCAAATCCCCGTCACCGCCAAATCAGTCGGCGAGGGTGATGAGGAAGCGGCGGGTGGGGTGGTGGAAGGTGAAAGTGAGGATGTCCATGGCGGCCAGGTTGGTCACTATCTCGCGGGCGGCGGCCTGGGAGATGTGGACATCGATGGCTATCCGGCGGAGGGAGGAAGGCCCCCGGCGGCCGAGGAGGTCGATGATGGCTCGCCGGGCGTCGGTGAGCATCAGGCTGAGTGGCTCGGGAGCGTATTTGCGGCGCCAGGCGCTGACCATCAGGGGATCGGCGAGGATGTTTTCATCGGCCACGCGGTAGTAGGCTTGCCATCGGCCGTCGGGCTCGCGGGCCTCGACGGGGAGGACGGCAGCGGGCTGAATGGTGGCACGGATCACCACGGCGCCTTCGTCAGCACGCAGGGCGGTGAACTCAAGCTGCTGGGCGGGACGGCAGTACATCTCGGCGGCCTGCTCTACTACGTAGATGTCCTCCTCATTGCGTACACCGGCTATTACGCCATTGTCCTTGACGCCGATGAGGAGCGAGCCTCCGGAATGGTTGGCGAAGGCTGACAGCGAGCGGGCTATCTTCATGGCGTCGGAGACGGCATATTTGAAGTCCTGACGCTCGTGCTCGCCTTCGGCAATGACGCGCTGCAGGTAGAATTTCCCCTTTATCGGCTTTAGGTCCTTCACTTTAACCGGCGGTTATTCGGGGTAGTTGAGGTTGGCCTCAGAGGCGCACAGGAGCACTTCGTCAAGATAGCGGCGGGCTTCGCGGCGGGCACCCTCGGGGTCCATATAGGAGTAATTGCCGCAGTCGCGGGGCGATGCGCCGGGGATGTCACCGGTCCATGAGGCTATGAACCCGAATGTTTCGTGCAGCAGGGGAAGGATGTCGCGCGACGAGTAGTCGCCGTTGACTATAAGGTAATTGCCGGTGCAGCAGCCCATCGGGCCCCAGTAGACAATGCGGTCGGCCCACTCGGGATGGTTGCGCAGGAATGTGGCGGCGAGGTGTTCTATGGCGTGGAGCACACGCGGGTCGAGCGCCGGCTGACGGTTTGGCTCGGTCATGCGCACGTCGAAGGTGGTGAGCACGTCGCCCGAGGGGGTTACATCGCGGCGCGACACGTAGACGCCGCGCATCAGTCTGAGATGGTCAACCGTGAAACTTGCTATCTTTTTCATTATTAAACGAGCTCTTATAGTGTCAGTTCGTTGATTACCTGTCGGAGCATGTCGAAGGTGTGCTGCGGGGCCTCTTCCCAGAAGTTTTCATACTGGGCGATGTTGTCGTCGGCTCCGGGAGTGTCGGAAATCACTCTCAGACAAGCGAACGGCACGTCGCGAAGATAGCACACCTGAGCTATGGCGGCCGATTCCATGTCGACGGCGTCGACTTCGGGGTAGAGCGCCTTGATGCGGTTCACCACGTCGGGATCGCTCACGAATATGTCGCCCGAAGCCACGAGTCCGTGTTTCACCGAATCGGTTTCGTGGAGGCATGGGAGCGAGTTGACCATGTCGGTGGTATGGAAGAAGCGTGGACACCCTGCGGCGTCGCCCCATTCGGTGCCCGGGCCGCACCACACGTCGTGATAGGCTATGCGGGTGCCTACTACTATGTCGAGGACTCCGGCCGTGCCTCCGGTGCCTCCGGCCACACCGGTATTTATCACCAGGTCAGGAGAGTAACGGTCAATAAGAGTCATCGTGCCTACGGCTGCGTTGACTTTGCCGATGCCGCATTTCATGGCTATGATGTCGGCCTGACCTATCGAGCCGCAGTGAAAAGTGAAGCCGTTGACGGTGGTAGCCGTAGGGTTGTCGAGCAGGTGGAGGAGCAGGGCCATCTCCTTGTCCATGGCCACTATGACGCCTATTTTCATATCGGTAATCTGTTTTTTGTGTTGTGGAATGCAAAATTACATAATATCTTTGCATAATCAAAACTCAATTGCCCATGAAACGCTTCACAGCCCTCATACTGCTGACCCTCAGTCTCATCGCTTCGGTCACCGCCACCGAAGTCTATGAAATCAAAAGCCGTTATATCCCCTCGCCGGCCAAAGTGTCCGTGGCTCTTCCTTCAGGCTACGATCCTGCGGAGGCACACCGCTGGCCAGTGACCTATCTGCTTAACGGCCACGGCGGCGACCACACCACATGGGGCAAACTCGTCAATCTCGACAGCCTCGCCACCGCCAACCGCATGATAATAGTCTGTCCGGCAGGGCTTGACAGCTGGTACTGGGACGCTCCGGCCGATCCCTCGATGAAGATGGAGAGTTACATCATCCGTGAGCTTATCCCCTGGGTCGACAGCCATTACCGCACACGCACTGACCGCATGGGACGTGCAATTTCGGGACTGAGCATGGGTGGCCACGGTGCCCTCTGGCTGGCCATACGCCATCAGGACCTCTTCGGGGCGGCAGGGTCAACAAGCGGCGGCGTCGACATCCGTCCTTTCCCCGGGAAATGGAACATCCCCGACCGCCTCGGCTCCAAAGCTAAATACCCCGAGCGCTGGGAGGTCTACACCGTGACCAACATTCTTGACTCGCTGCGTCCCGGTTCGCTCGACATCATATTTGACTGCGGCACAGAGGATTTCTTCTTCAAGGTCAATAAAGAACTCGACCGTAAGCTCACCGCCCGCGGCATAGACCACACCTTCCGCACCTCGCCGGGCAATCACAGCGGGGCCTACTGGCGCAAGTCAATTCCCCATCACCTGCGTTTCTTCCAAAAAGTGTTTTCGCGTCAGGATTAGTCGGGATAGCCCCTGACAATCAGCGACGGATCGTAGACGGTCAGCGTACCGTCGGCGCTCATGGCCATATTGCCGGCGCCGGCGTCAATGTCGATATGCGCCCGTGTGTCGCCCTTGCGCAGCTTGATGGAGATGTTTGCGGTGCGTCCGTAGCCCGACACCATACATGTGGCCGTAGCGTTGCCCTTCTTGTCGGTGCGGAATTTGAAATTGCGCACACCGCCGGTGAATGTCAGTCCGCCGATGCCGTTAGGGCCGGGAGCCGCCACGGGCGATGCTAACTGCACCGAGCCCTTGTCACCGTTGACATACACATAGTTGATATTGGACTGCACGGGGTATGTGCCGCCGTGGCGGAAACTGATGCGGTCAACGAGCACCATGAACTGCTGCTTTTCGAGGGCCTGCATGGCAGCGGCGGCCTGTAGCGAGTCAGCCTGTTCGCGAAGCTGTTTCTCCTGCTGGCGGAGGGCTTTGTCGGTTGTCGAGCATGCTCCCATAATGAGGAGACTGATGAAAAATGCTGCAAGTATTTTCATGATTTTAAATATTTTGCCGGGTTAGAATGGATAGCCGATGGCCAGGTGGAAGGCCAGTGAGTTTTTGAACTTGGTCATGTTGTAGTAGCCGCGCTTTCCGGTGTTGTAGGGCGCATGGATGCCTATGCCCAAGTCGCCGCGGATCACCAGCATGCCTATGTCGAGTCGGAGGCCTACGCCGGTGCCTGTGGCCAGTTCCTTGAGGAATGTCGATCCTCGGAGCTTGCCGCCGGGGCGGTCGGGGTCCTCTTTGAGTAGCCACACGTTGCCCGAGTCAAAGAACACGGCGCCGTGGAGCGGACCGAGCAGCGGGAAGCGGTATTCAAGGTTGAACTCGAATTTAAACGTACCCGTCTGGTCAAAGTAGCCGTTGATCATATTTTCGGGCACACGGTAGCTGCCCGGGCCGATGCTTCGCACGGCGAAGGCGCGCACAGAGTTGGCGCCGCCGCAGTAGAACTGCTCGCTGTAAGGCACTTGTGTGGCGTTGCCGTAGGCATGGGCGGCTCCCACGGCCACACGCCCCACGAGCCAGTTGTCACCCCACAGACGCCGGTTATAGACCAGCTGGGTGCTCCCTTTGACAAACTGCGAGAAGGGGGTGCCGAAGAGCTTTTTTTCGCCCTTCTTGCCGCAGGCCTCGTAGATGGCCCAGAACACGTTGCCTGCCTCCTGGAGGGTGAACTGCCAGTTGAGGGCGTTGTAGGAGTCGAAGGCGCGGTCATAGGTGTAGCTGAACATGAGCTGCGGGATGAACTGGCTCCGGAAGCTCTGCGCTATGGCCTGGTTGGCGTTCATGATGGAGTCAAACTCGGAGGTTGTACGCATCAGGTTGACGTAGGTCAGCTTGAAGAGGGTCAGCGAGTTGGTGACGTGGCGTGACACTCGCCAGTCGTAGGTGAATCCGGTGTTGAACTGTGCCATGTTGAAATAGTGGGGACGGTTCAGCAGGTCGGCGCCGAGGGTTATGCGGGTCCAGTTGAGCTGTCGGCGTGTGCGCGGGATGAATCGAGGGGCGAGCAGGCGGGGGAACTGGAGCGAGGCGTTGAGGCCTACCTCGTAGGAGTTGAACACTGACGATCGTCCGCGTCCGGTCTGCCATTCGTAGTTGCCGAAGAGGTCGATGCTCAGCTGTTCGCCGCCTCCGAATATGTTTTTGTTGGTGACGGTGAAGTCGAGACCCGGGCCGAGATAGGAGTTGGACTTTGAGGTGACGTTGACCTCGAGCGAGGCCTCGAGAGGCTTGTCGAAGGTGCAGTCAATCACTACGTTGAGTACGCCGGGCTGCGTTGAGTCAGGTATAGCGTTGATCTCTATGCCGTTGAAAATGCCCAGACGCGACAGATACTGCTGGGTGCGGTTCATGTTGCGCACGGTGAAGGTGCGTCCCGTGCGGAAGGTGACGCACTCCGATATAAGGCTGTCACGCAGGCGCATGGGCATCATCTTGATGAGACGTCCGCGGCGGGTCATCACCGTGTCGGGGGTGCCTCCGCCTTCGTTGCGGTGGATTCGGGTGGTCACGCTGCCGGTCACATAGCTTCGTCGTGCCATGCGTGGCATGTTGGAGGCCACGCCGAGCCGCAGGGCTATCTTGCCGCGGGTGATGGTGGAATCGGCCAGATATTCAATGTATTCGGGACGGAAAAAGTAGTATCCGCGGTTACGGAGCGTGTTGGCGATGTTGACGCGCACCTGAGCCAGAGAGTCGGTGCAGTAGCGCGAGCCTGGCTTGAGCCATGACTGGCGCACGGCCACCGAGTCGATGAGGTGGTTCAGACGGCATGTGTCGGGGAGCAGCTCAACGGTGTCGATGAGGTAGGGTTCGCCCGGGTTGACATCGTAGATTATGCGGGCTTTCTTCCTGTTCTTGCCCTGAACGAGCCGATAGGATGATTGGCCGGAAAAATAACCCTGATTGTCAAGAATCTGGTCGATCATGCGGGTACGCACCTCGGGGCGTACATCGGATATCAGCACCGGCTCCTCCACGAGCTTTTCGTAGAGCCAGTGGCGGAATCCTTTCGGGGGGTCGGGCCAGTTGTTGTAGACCCACAGGCCCAGGGGAAACGGGTAGCGCAGATATGGCGAGATGAGGCAGTTGTTGGGGGCCACGTCGATGGCCTCCTTCACCCCGTCGGTGACTCCGTCAGGCAGCTCGGTGCCTTTGGGCGTGATGTAGTTGACCTTCTTCACACCGGTATAGAGGATATCGTCGGGACCGAGGCGGCGGGTGGTTGAACAGGCGGCTGTCATTAGGAGCGCCAGCAGCGCCATGACGCTCAACAGGGCTTTATTTCTGCGTTTCGGAGTCATTGTCGGAGTCAGGTTTGATAGGTGTTTCGACGGGGACGGCGGGAGTGGCGGGAGCTTTTGCGGGACTTGAGGACCCGAAGCGGAAGAGGTCGCGGAGCGTGTTGAGCTTGCGCTTTATCACGAAGCCCACGCCGGTTTCGGTGATTTCGCCCTCGAGGATGCTTTCGTAGCCCACATGGCGGAACAGACGCAGATACATCGAGCCGCTGCGGTTAAGCATATACTCAAATGACACATCGCTGATGAGGTTCTGTTCCAGATTCTCGTCGGCATCGGCGTCGGTGGAATAGTTGCCGCCCACCACTATCTTGAAGCGGTCGTTGAACAGGGTCTTTGACACGCGGTAGCTGTAGCTTGTGGTAGTAGACTTGGTGCCGTCGGTGGTGGTGTTGTACTGGTCTATGCCGAAGGTGATGTCGACGCCGCGGATGTTGTTGGCTGCCCAGGAATTGAGCTGCGAGGCGAGGAAGGCGTAGAGCGGGTTGCCCGACAGGTTGGCGTTGGCTTTGGTGCCCGGGCCGGTGTACTGGTTGTAGAGCAGCATGTTCATGGCCTGATTGGCGCGCTGTTCGGGACTCATTGACTGGAGTTCGTTGGATATTGTGATGTCGTCGTCAGTCGACAGGTCGAAGGCCACCTGCATGTTTTCGAGCGTGTTGGTCACCGAGAGGCCGATGTCGAAGTTGACAAGGCGGGAGTTTTGTCCCTCCTGGGTGACATTGGCCTTCAGACGGTCAATGGCATGGATGTTGAGCGTGGGGTTGAGAATGTCGCCGTTGAAGGCTATATAGCTGCCTTCCTGAAACTTGAAGTTTTTCTCGCTCATGATGGCCATGGAGTAGTTGCCGGTGGAGATCTGCGGGGTGTAGCGCACGAAGCCGCTCGAAATGGTGTAGCGTCCGGTGAGCCGGCCGTCGCCGTTCATGGGAGTGAGCGAGTAGGTGAAATTACCGTTGCCCACCACCTGCACACGGTTTTTGCCGTCAGTCGACAGGTCGACGTTGATGGTGGTGCCCTCCTGGATGGCGAGGCGGGCGTCGAGCAGCAGGGCCATCGATGACTCGAGGATGGAGTCGGATTTTGCCACCTGCGCGGTGTCGGCGAAGCTTACGAAGCGCACCATGTCGCCTGACGACTGCGGGGTGAGGGCCGACGTGGCGTCAGTCATCACATAGGTGACGTTGGTGCCGGAAAGTATGGCCAGATCAGCGTTGACTGCCATGAAGTTGAGATTTCCGCGGGCAGTGGCGTCGAGATCAATGAACGCCTTGCCGTAGATGTTGGCGCCGCGCGGGCGGTTGGTGTTGACAATCTGCATGTCGCGGGCGTTGAGAGCCAGGTCGACGCGGATGTCGGTCAGGCGGCGGGCGTCGACGGTGCCGTCGATATAGAGCGGATTTTTGTTAAGGCCGTCAATGGTGAAGCGGTTGAACCGCACCACATTGCTGTCAACGGGTATGCGCACTTCGGAGAAGCGGTAACTGGTGCCGGTCAATGCGAGTTTCACAGCCGTGGAATCGAAGTCGATAAAGCCGTTGAACTTAGGCTCGGCCATGGTGCCGGTGATGTCCATCCGGCCGTTGAGCATGCCCGAGAGCTGCGCCACATCCTTGCCTATGAAGGGGTTGAGCACCCGCAGCGGGAAGTGGATCATCGAGAAGTCAAGCATGAAGGGGTTGACCTGTGTGGAGTCGTTGAGGTGGCCGCGGGCGGTGATCACTTTGACGCCGTCGACCATCAGGCCGATGTCGGCGCGCAGGGCGCGCGAACGGTTGTCGTTGGCCACGTCGATGTCGAGGGCGAACGAGCCCACGCGGTCACGTCCGTAGTAGAGGTCGTTAAGCTTGGCGGTGCCGTTGCCGGTGATCGCATCTTTGTCCCAGCGGAAGCGCAGGTCGGCGTCGATGTCGCCCTTGATCGGAGGGGCGAAAGGCGAAATCGAGAGCCATTCCTGAAGCACGATATTGTCGAGGCGCAGGATCACGTCCTCCTGGCGCGAATGTATGGAGTCGGTGCCGAAGAGGGGCGAGTGTTCGGTGTAGAGGCTCAGCGACGAACTGTCGGACGAAAGCTGGAGCTTGGCGTCGAAATGCGTGGTTCTGAAGTTATAGCTCACGCGGTTGTCAGGGTTGATCTTCCACTTTTTATAGGCTATGGTGGGGCTGTAGGGCACGAAGCGCAGGGTGACTGTAGAGTCGGAGATGGCGGCGTTGGTGCCAAGGAAGAAGCCCTGGCGGCCGTTGATGTCGCTCTGCTTGAACATGGCCGAAACCTTGTCCTCCGAAATGAAGCCGGTGAGGTTGACGTGGGCGAAGTCGTCGAAGGTGCCGGGTTTATTGTCCATTGCCAGCCGGTAAACGAGGTATTTGCCGTGCTGGTTGGCGTCGAGAGTCAGCCGGTCGATGCGGGTTGTCCCGACGGTCAGGCCGTCGACGGCTCCGAGAATGGTTATGAGCGAGTCGTTGTTCACGGTCATCGAGGCTGAGCGGAAGGTGATTTCGGAACTCTCGCGCAGATAGTTTGACGCTATGTTGTCACTGCCGGCGGAGAGGCTGAGATGTAGCGGAGGAATGGCGGCCTGAAGGCGGCGCACGTCGATGTTCTTGTCATCAAGCTGCTTTGACAGTTCGGTGCCGACGGCGGTCATACGGCCGAGCAGAGTGTCGATGCGGCAGACTGTGGTGAGGCGGATGTCGAGGTCGCCCGAGGAGAGCGATGCCGTAGAGAGCGAGTCGGTGGAGTTGAGGTCGGCCTGCAGACGGTCGGCCATCAGGTGGTCCTCGCCCATCAGCCAGTTGAGACGGCCAACGCTCAGACGGGCGTCGATATCGCCTGACTTGAGGTTGTAGGAACCGTCGGTGGTAATGTCGAGCGAACCCTCCATAGTGTCGTCAGCCATGCCGAACCGTTTGAGATCGAGCCGGTTGATGGCGCCTGTGAGGTCCCATTGGCAGTCAGTTCTCGAAATGGTGGCCAGCAGTCGGGCGTCAAGGTCGGCCGATGGCACAGGCGAATAGAGCCTGGCGTCGAGGCGGCATGAATCGAGTGTGGCCTGCAGGGTAATGCCTTCGATAGTATTGCCTTGATATATAAGGTGCTCGAGGTCTATGTCGACATCGGCACGGGTGCGCGTCGAATAGACGTCGAAGCCTTGTCCGCGGGCATCGAGGGTAGCCGAGATGTCGGCCAGTCCGAGTGACGGCAGGAACGACTGCAGCGGGAAGCGGTCAATGGTCAGCGAGGCGTCATAGCCGTTGCTGCGGCGATTCCAGCGTCCGTCGACACCGGCGCGTCCGCCGCCCGATTTCAGGGCGATGTCGCCTGCAATAAGGCCGGGAGAGTAATCCACCGAGCCCTTGATGGCGAAGGCAGGCAGTCTGAGCTCGCGGGCTGTGGCGGCGTCGAGCAGCATCGGCTTGAGGAAAGCAATGTTATTGAGCTGTCCGTCGATGTCAATCTTTCCGGCCATGCGGTTGAAGTCCATGGGCTGATCTATGTGGCCCGAAGCCTTGACGGTGAGCATGCGGGGCAGTTCGGCCTGTAGGGTGTTGATGTCAAGCGCGCCGGAGGTGCCGGTGATGTCGGCGTCGAGCCGGAGGGTGGCGTCCTTGGGGATGTCGCGCAGCGTGGTGCCGAGGGCGGGAAAGGCGAGAGCTATGTCGCTCATTGCCAGGTTGCCTCCGGCCTTTAGCTTAAGCGGCACGTCGGGATCCTCGGTCAGCGAGCCTTCAAGTCCCATCAGGGCGTCGAACCGCAGGGCCGAGGCCGGGGTTGTGAAGGCGAAGTTTCGGGCTGACATAGTGGTGGAGTCCATGGCGAAGATGCCGGAGGCTGTGAGGGCCAGACCGCAGCGTTCGGTGGCGGTAAGCTGTGTCAGGGGTACCTGTAGGTCAGCTCCGCAGGAATAGAACGAGTCCACGCGGATGGTAATGTCGGCGGCCTGCAGGTAACTCATGTCGAGTCCCGGCGCCGGTACGGCTCCGGCGGTTGCATAGGTGGCCTGACGTCCGGTTATGTTAATCTGACTGACACGGATGGCCCATGGCGGGGTGTCGTCAGTTACGGGGGCGGTTACGGTATCCGGTCGCACGGGATAATCGGCGAGCACGGCCTCGGAGGGAGTGAAATAGGCCGCTGTTACGGAGTCGACGCTAAGCGAGCGGGCGTTGATGGTGTGGGCGAGCATGTCGATGCGGCCGTCGAGCAGACGTGCCGATGGAATGAAGGTGTCGAGCGAGTCAATGGCGGGCATCATGCGCATGTGGAAGCGGACGTTGCGCATCTCCAGGTCAGAGGCGCAGATGACCATGGGCGATGGAGGCGTGGTGTCGGGCATTTCGGCTGTTACGGTGTCCTTGAGCACCAGATAGATGTCGGCTCCGTCGAGCAGCGTACGGCCCACGTTGATTTTCTCCATGTTGAATTTCAGGTCGGTCCCTTCGGTGGAGAAACGGTCGATGCGGGCCAGCATATACACGGCTGAATCGGGCGAGTTCAGGCGATAGGAGGCGCCTGTCAGATGTGCGTCGGTCACCTTGATGTTTCCGGAAAAAAGGGGCCAGAAGGCCACATCAAGGTCGGCCTGCCGTGCCGCGAGCAGGGTGTCGCCGGAGGCCTCGATCATTGAAAGGCCGCTCAGCTCCAGGCGCAGCGGGAACTTCAGGCGGATATAGTCGAGATTGATGTCCATGCCGGTCGATTTCTCGAGTTTCGATATGGCAATATCTTTGGCAATGTTCTGAACGAAAGGAATATAAAGGAGCACCGGCACTGCTATGATGATACCCAGCAGTGTCAGCAGCGTGATTTTGACAATCTTACGGATAATATGTGCGGCTCCTCGTTTTTCCACAATATATAATTGAATCGGTCAGTGATGAGAGTGATGAACAGCGTCTGGAATAATAACGCGTGTCGGCGGCAGATGGTTCTGTGCGGGCAGCGTCAGTACCAGACTACGCCGTTGGAAAGCGACGAGCGCTTGTCGTACTTGAGGTCGGAGAGCAGCGACGAATTGACCGAGATGTGGAAGTTGTAGGACTTGTAGGGGCCTACGGGCACGAAGCTGGCGGTCATCGTGAAGCAGTGGAGGTCACGCGAGATGTTGCAGTTCATGTATGCGAGCTTGTGGGTGTCAAAGTTATATGACGCCGTGAAGCTGAAGTTCCAGTTCTTGGTGGGACGTATGTTGCCGCTCATCGAGAGGTTTTGGGTGATTTTGGAGTCATACTCCATCTTCTGCTTGTTGAAGGCTCCGTAGCCGTAGGATATGGAATAGTTGAGCGTCAGGCTCCACGGTACCTCCCATTTCATGTAGCCGTCAGGGTTGAACACCATGTCACCCTCGCCGCCCGACTGATCCTCGGACAGCCGTCGCATGTTGGCGTTCTGGCGGTTGGACTGCGTCTGTGGCGAGTCAGGGTTGTCGTCCTGTGAGTCGGATTTCTTCTTGCGCTTGAAAGTGTCGTTGTTGAAGGTGTAGCTGAACGATGTGCCGGTGCTTGACAGGCGGCCGAGTCCCTTGCCGGCTTTCCAGCGGGGTATGTTGACACGCACGGGGTTGCCGGCTGCGTTGAGCTGGTAGGTGTAGACATCCCATACGGCCGAAAGGTTAAGGTTGAAATTCTTGACCAGGCGGAGCATCAGCGAGGTGTTGATGTTCGACCAATTGAGCGAGTCGGCTGCGAAGTTATAGCTCTGCGATACGGTGAAGTTTTCGATGAGCGATATCTTTTTCTCGCCTATCGAATCGTTGGTTTTCACCTTCATTTCCAGGTTGTTGGCCAGCGATACGTTGACCATGCCCGTTTTTCCCTCGCCCGGCACACCGAAGAGGCTGTTGGGGAACATCGAGTACTTGCGCTGCATCATTTCGCCGTTGACACCCGGATACTGGTAGGTGCCGTAATAGCCGAAGAAGGGCGAGCTGAAGTCAGGCGAGCCGCTGAAACTGACGGTGGGGGTGAGCACGTGGCGTATCATCTTTACCTTGTCGCCCAGGAATCTGGCGGGTTGCCAGAAACCGTAGATTTTGGTGTCGAGGGCAATTGAGGCGTTGAAATCCCACACGTTGTAGAAATTGTAGGAGGTGTCACACACCTCGGCGGCGGCGTTTGGGTCCCACTGGCGTCGTACTTTGGTGGTGTACATGCGGTCGGTGAGGTTGATGGTAGGAGTGATGTTGAGCACGTTGAAGAGGTTGAATGTGGCCGATACGGGCACACTGTGACGCATGCCGTTGCGCCAGTCCTTGATGAGGCTCTTCTTGAAAATTTCGTTCTGCTTGGCAGTGATGGAGTTGTTGAACTGTCCGGAATAGCTCAGGCGGATCTTCTCATACCAGCGTTCGGCGCCCACGGCTCGTTTGCGCTTGAATGGGTAGACCTGCGACATTGACACCGTGATGTTGGGAAACGATATTGCCAGCGTGGAGTCCTGGCTGCGCTGGGCTATGTTGGCTGTGCCCGAAAATGACCATTTTGAACCCGGCGGACGGTAGGTGAAGTTGACTGTCGAGCTCTTGGTGTTCTCGGTGAAAGAGTTGGAATAGTAGGAGTTGAGATCGTTGCGCGAATAACCTGATGTAGTGAAGTTTACCGAGGCCGAGAAGTTGAATATCGGGTTGGCCTTGGCGTCCTGGGTGTGGCTCCAGAGCACCTGGAAGTTGGTCTGCTTCGAGTAGTCGGGCAGGCCTTTGTCGCCGAGGATTGTCTTGAGGAAGCTGATGTTGAAGTTGCCCGAGTATTTATAGCGTTTCACATAGGCCGAGCGAGCCTGTATGCCCCATGAGCCTTTAGTGTATATCTCCCCTGTGAGCGCCAGGTCGATATTGTCGTTGATGGCAAAGTAATAGCCGCCGTTGCTGAGGTAGAAACCTCGGTTGTAATCGTCGCCGAACGAGGGGAATATGACGCCTGACGAGTAGCGCTCCGAGAAGGGAAAATAGCCGAACGGCACGGCCAGAGGCAGCGGCAGGCCCTCGAGCACCATGTAGGCAGGGCCGGTGACGATATCCTTCTTCGGGTGTACCTTGGCCTTGGTGAGCTGGAGCCAGAAGTGGGGATGTTCGTGGTTGTCGCAGGTGGTGTAGCGGCCGTTCTGGATGTAGAATGTATTCTCGCCCACCTTTTTCGAGGTGCCTCCGGTGAGGTAACCCTCGCCCTGCTGGGTTACCACGTCGGTGATGAATCCCTTCTCACTCTTGAAGTTATAGCGCATGGTCTGCGACTGATACTCCGTGCCGCGGTCGTTGAACACGGGTGAGCCTTCTACGGCACCCACGCTGTCGGTGCGTCCCACGGCGTAGACGGTGCTTGAGTTCATGTCGAGCTCAATCTCTGCGGCGTCAAGCTTGATGTCGCCGTAGGTCACATTGCCGTCGCCGTAGATATAGGCTAAGTTCTGGCCAATCAGAACCATAGAGTCTTTGGCAACGATCTCTACGGTATTGTCGAGGTCAGTCTTGACGCGCGAGATGCGTCGGCCCGTGGGGCGTTCGGCCACAGTGTCGGTCGACAGGCGGTGACGCCGGCGCTGGCGGTCGGTAAGCGCCACGGTGGCTGAATCGCCGGGTGCGGTAGCGTCCGCAAGGCTCAAGGCGGTGGAGTCTGCCGGTAAGTTATTGGCTTTTACTGAGTCAGCGAGAGCCGGTAGGGCTGATTTCAGAGAGTCGGCAATGGCTGGAACCGGTGCGGGCATCACTGCTCCCGGCCGTGACGGGCGGAGCGACGGGGCGGCTGCGGGTTGTGGTTCCGCGGGTAAAGGCGTGGCCGTCAGCGTGTCGGTCACTGCCTCATTGCGGGTCGCGCCCATACGCACAGGCTTAGCCCCCATAGCTCCGAGGGCTACGGCAGCGAGCAAGACTATGACGATATATAGTTGAGAAAGTCTCAAAGCTGGTGACAATGACGTAACAGACCACAAAGATACGCCAAAAGCGCGAAACTACGCAATAATTCCGGGCAAATTAATCAGCGTTTGCGGGTCAGGGTGGTGAAGGAGGCGGGGACGGGGGTGGAGAAGTTCATCTCGCGGCGGGTGACGGGATGGATGAAGCGGAGAGTCTGGGCGTGGAGGGCCAGACGGTGGATGGGACTTGCTTCGGCGCCGTATTTGCGGTCGCCCGATATGGGGTGGCCGAGGTCCTTCATGTGTACGCGGATCTGGTTTTTGCGGCCGGTGTCAAGCTCTACTTCGAGCAGGGAAAAGCGCGGGCCTGCCTCGAGGGTGCGGTAGCGGGTGATGGCGAGCTGGCCTTTCTCGGGGTCGTCGGTGGAGTAGACCTCATATTGCGATGTCTCGGCGAGATAACTCTTTACGGTGCCATCGGCGGGGTCGGGAGTGCCTTCTACCACGGCTAAGTATTTGCGGTTCAGTACCATGTTGTTCCAGTTGTGCTGCATGGTGCGCTTTGCCTCCTCGCTTTTGGCAAACATCATCAGGCCCGAGGTGTCGCGGTCAAGGCGATGGATAATAAAGAGCTTGTTGGCGGGGTTCTGCCACTTGACATATTCGCGCAGAATGGAGTAGGCCGTGCCTTCGCGGGTTTTGTCGTTGCCCATTGACAGCAGCCCGTAGCCTTTGTTGACCACTATGATGTCCTCGTCCTCATACACGAGTTTTAGCCTGCGGTGGGAGAACACGCGGAACTCGCGGGTGAAGTTGACCTTCACCTTGTCGCCCGGGTTGAGGGGCAGGTCAAACTGACGCTGAGGCATGTCGTTGACCGCTATCTGGTCATGGGCGAGCATCTGCTTGAGGCGGGTGCGTTTCATCTCGGGGAGCGATTGCTCCACGAACTGCAGCAGGGTGGTCGGGGCTGTCACATCGATGGTCTTGATGACATCGGGTTTGAATCGGACGGTTGCGGACTTGGGCATATTTTAACGGATTACAGCGGCTTATGATTTTTTGCGTGAGGCGGTGCGTCGGGCCGGTTTCTTGGGAGCGTCGGCCTGATGCTCGATGATGGCTTTACATTCGTCGAGGGTCAGCGCCGCGGGGTCGGTCACCGTCTTGGGTATCTTGTAGTTTTTCTTCTTGTAGGCGATATATATACCGTAACGGCCGTTAAGTATCTGCAGGTCAGGTTCGTCATCGAAAGTCTTGACCACTTTCTGCTTCTCGGCCTCGCGTTTGGCGGCTATGAGGTCTGCAGCTTCCTCGAGTGTTATGGTTTCGGGGGCGAGGGTGCGGGGAATCGACACGAATTTGCCGTCATGCTTCACGTATGGTCCGAAGCGGCCAACGGCCACGGTCACCTCCTTGCCTTCGAATTCGCCGAGTGTGCGGGGGAGGTCAAAGAGTTTGATTGCCTCGTCAAGGGTGATGTCAAAGACTGACTGGTCCTTGCGCAGCGAGGCGAAGCGGGGTTTCTCATCGCCCATGCTGTCGCCTATCTGCACCACGGGGCCGAAGCGGCCTATCTTGACTGAAACGGGCTTGCCCGAGGCGGGGTCGGTGCCGAGGAGGCGTTCACCCACCTTGTGTTCGAGGCGCATCTCGTCAGCGCGCTCCACTTCGGGATGGAACACGTCGTAGAAGTCGCCTATCTCGTTATGCCACCGGGCTTTGCCCTCGGCCACGAGGTCGAAGCGCTGCTCCAGGTCGGCGGTGAAGTTATAGTTGAGCACATTGGGGAAGTACTCGGTGAGGAAGTCGTTGACCACCACGCCGATATCGGTGGGTATGAGCTTGCCCTTGTCGGCGCCCACGGTCACGGTTGACTGCGATGCGGTTATCTCACCGTCGCGGAGTGTCAGTGTAGTGGCCGGGAGTTTCTCGCCGGGACGGTCGCCGCGCTCCACGTATTCGCGCTGCTGGATGGTGGAGATCGTGGGGGCGTAGGTCGACGGGCGGCCTATGCCGAGTTCCTCCATCTTCTTCACGAGCGAGGCTTCGGTGTAGCGCGGGGGGTGCTGGGTGTAGCGCTCCGATGCGGTAATCTCCACGGCTTCAAGGCTCTGGCCGCGGGTGAGCGGCGGCAGTGTGGCGGTGGATTCGTCGTCGGCAGGAGTGTCGTCGTGGCTCTCGGAGTAGACCTTAAGGAAGCCGTCGAAACGTACTGTCTCGCCGGTGGCGGTAAAGCGGCAGTCGGCGTTGTTGCCGGGGAGAATCTCCACGTTGGTCTTTTCGATTTCGGCATCGGCCATCTGTGAGGCTATGGTGCGTTTCCAGATGAGTGCGTAGAGGCGCTTTTCCTGGGCAGTGCCGTCGATGTCGTGGTGCGATATGTAGGTGGGGCGGATGGCCTCGTGGGCTTCCTGCGCCCCTTTTGAGCGGGTGTGATACTGTCGCACCTTGAGGTAGCGGTCGCCGAGGGTCGATTTGATTTCTTCGGATATGGTGCCGATGGCCATCGATGAGAGGTTGAGCGAGTCAGTACGCATGTATGTGATATGACCGGCCTCATAAAGGCGCTGGGCCACCATCATGGTCTGCGACACGGTGAAGCCGAGCTTGCGGGCCGCCTCCTGCTGGAGAGTGGAGGTGGTGAAGGGTGGCGCCGGGCTCTTTTTCAATGGCTTGACGCTGATGTCGCTAACGGTGAAGAGGGCCGAGCGGCAGGCGGTGAGGAGCTCGCGGGCGGCAACCTCGTCGGTGAGCCGGCGCGACAGCTCTGCCTTCACCTGACGTCCTTCGGTATCGGCAAACAGGGCAGTGCAGCGGAAATACGGCTCGGTGGCGAACTGCTTGATCTCGTTCTCGCGCTCCACTATCAGCCTTACGGCCACTGACTGCACACGTCCGGCCGAGAGGGCGGGTTTGATCTTCTTCCAGAGCACGGGACTCAGTTCGAAGCCGACTATGCGGTCAAGCACACGACGGGCCTGCTGGGCGTCGACAAGGTTATAGTCTATGCCGCGGGGATGGTCGATGGCGTAGAGTATGGCGTCCTTGGTGATTTCGTGAAACACAATGCGGCGGGTGTTTTCGGGCTTGAGACCGAGCACTTCATAGAGGTGCCAGGCAATGGCCTCGCCCTCGCGGTCCTCATCGGAAGCGAGCCACACCATCTCGGCGTCCTTGGCGGCTTTCCTGAGGGTTTTCACCAGCTCCTGCTTGTCGGCCGGTATCTCGTATTCAGGCTCGAAATCCTTGCCTTTGTCAATTCCGAAGTCCTTCTTGCTGAGGTCACGGATGTGGCCGTAGCTTGAGAGCACTTTATAGTCTTTTCCGAGAAATTTTTCGATTGTTTTGGCCTTGGCAGGCGACTCCACTATTACTAAGTTTTTTATCATCTTATGTGTTTCAGTGTTTCAGCCGACAAAAATAGAAAAAGAAATCCAATTATGTCACACCCGATTAAAAAATTTAACATACCGCCGGGAACCATAATCTTTATAGCCGGCGGAATTTTTTGGGGGGACGGGGTTATTTCAGGAGCATGCCGGCGGCTACGGTGTCGGCAGCTTCCTGACCGAGGGTCTCGGCCACTATAGCCAGACCGAAGGCGAAAGTGTAGCCGGGTCCGCGGCCGGTGATGACGTTGCCGTCCTTCACCACGCCGTCGCCGGTCATCATGGTGCCGCGGCTGTTGACAAGGCCCTCCATGCCGGGATAGCATGTGGCGCGGCGGTTTTCAAGGAAGCCCAGAGGAGCGAATACCACGGCGGGCGAGGCGCAGATGGCAGCCACGCGGCCGCCTGCGGCATATTGTGTGGCAAGCAGTTCTGCCACTTTCGGACACTCGTAGAGGTTGACGGCGCCGGGCATGCCGCCGGGGCAGATGAGCCATTCGGTGTCGGCCGGAGTGGGGTTGATGTCGGCAATCACGGTGTCGGCGAGAGCGGTGACGCCCTGAGCGCTTGTCACCTCGCGTGTGGCGTTGATTGACACGGTGTTGACCGACATGCCTGCGCGGCGCATCACGTCGATTGTGGCCAGGGCTTCGGTGATTTCAAAGCCTTCGGCAAGAAAGAGATATGAAGTTTTCATATTTACTTGGGTTATTTGGTTATAAAGTCTTGCAGTGATGAACTAACATTCGGGCGTGGCCTAAAGTTCACCTTGCAAAGATAGTGCATTATCACTATCTTTGTCAAATAATTTCACACATTATTATATATGAGGAAACAAATCGCCGCTATCATGCTGGCTTCAGTCATGGTGCTGATGCTCGGCTCATGCCGTCAGAAGGCCGCTTACCGCACCTGCTCGGGCAGCGTGTGGGCCACCACATTCCACATCACCTACTGCTCCGATCGGGCGCTTGACGATTCTATCCTGCAGGTGATGAGGGCCGTGGAGCTTTCGCTCTCGCCCTTCGAGCCGCAGTCGACTGTCAGCCGGGTCAACAGCGGCAGTTCATCGGTCACTGACCCTATGCTTCGGCGCATCCTCACATCGTCGGCTGAAATCAACCGCCTGAGCCACGGTGCTTTCGATCCCACCGTAGCGCCGCTGGTCAACCTCTGGGGCTTCGGCTACGACAACTCCCATGAGCCGCCCACGCAGGAGCGCATTGACAGCGCACTGCAGCTTGTGGGGATTCAGCGAGTGAGCATAGAGGCCGACACCCTGCGCCGTCCGTCCGGCATGACCTTTGACTTCAGCGCCATAACCAAGGGTTACGGATGTGACCTCATAGGCGAGATGCTGCGCCGCAACGGCAGCGAGGATTTTATGGTGGAGATCGGCGGCGAGATAGCGCTTGCCGGACATAATGACCGCGGCGAGAAGTGGCACATACAGATCGACGCACCGGTCGAAGGCTCTGTCCCGGGTCAGGAGGGCGCTATGGTGGTGGCACTTACTGACTGCGGCGTGGCCACCTCGGGCAATTACCGCAATTACCGCGCCACGGCTGACGGCGCCAAGGTGTGGCACACCATAAGCCCCGTCACCGGCCGTCCCGCCGAGAGCCACACGCTCAGCGCCACGGTGATAGCCCCCGACTGCATGACGGCCGACGCTCTGGCCACCGCCTGCATGGCCATGCAGGCGGCCGAAGCCCTTGAGATGATAGAGGCGGTGCCCGGAGCCTCGGTGCTGCTGATAACGGCCGCGGCTGACGGCTCGCTGAGTTTCACCACCTCCTCGCGGTTTCCTAAGGCGGAATAGGGGACTTGTCGGAGCGGTCAGACATGTCCCTTGATGAAAAAATTTGATCAACTGTATGCGGATTGCACTCTTTGGGCGTTCCGGCGCCGTAACTTTGCGGCGTTATGAGAAAGATTGATCAGATTATCATCCATTGCTCGGCCACCCCAGAGGGACGCAACGTCACCGTGGCCGACATCGACCGCTGGCACCGCGCCCGCGGCTTTCGGGGAATCGGTTACCACTATGTGGTGTATCTTGACGGCACCATCGCCGCGGGACGTGACGAACAGCTCGCAGGCGCTCATTGCCGCGGGCATAACCAACGGTCAATAGGCGTGTGCTATGTGGGAGGCTGCGATGCCGCGATGCGGCCGAAGGACACCCGTACACCGGCCCAGCGCGCGGCGCTACGCCGTCTCGTCAGCGAGCTTCAGCAGCGCTATCCCGGCGCCACGGTCCACGGCCACCGCGAGTTCGCCGCCAAGGCTTGTCCGTCATTCGACATCGCTGACCTATGACGATTCTGTCAAGTCATGTGAATTCTTCATGCAACCCATCGAAGCGGCGGAGGGAATCCTCGCCGAAGCTGGCCATCTGCGCCCGCACCTTTTCAAGGGGCTTGCGCTTCATCGAGCCGCTTTTGGAGTAGAATTTGTCGGCGTAGCATATCAGCCGTTCGAGCAGTGTTTCCGGCACCAGGTCCTCATGGGGCAGGGGAAGGTGCTGAGAGGCTATCTCCGCGGCTGTCAGTCCGGCGCCGGTGTGACGCTCGGCCACACGGGCCCATTCCTCGGGCGCGCCCTCGCGGCGCAGAAGTCCGGCGCCGAGCAGGCCGTGGCGGATGTAAGGCTCTGTGCCGCGACATTCTATCGTGGGGGCCGATGTCAGGAAGATGCCGATGTCGTGGGTCATGGCGGCGCCCTCGATCATCGCTTCGGAGAGCGGCAGATTCTTTCGGCGGGCTATCGCCAGAGCTTCGTCGGCCACCGAACGGCAATGGCGCATATAAATATCCCGCAGGGGAGTGCCTGCGGGATAGTATTTGTCGATTATCAGTTGATAGTCAGTCATCAGCCTTCGATGATGGTTGTCCAGCCGTGGGTGTCGGGAGCCTCGCCGAGCTGAATGGCGCGCAGGGCGTTGTAGAGCTTGGTGGTGACGGGGCCGGGCTTGCCGTCGGCGGCTATGATGTATTTATGGCCGGTGTCGAGATCATCGACCTCGCCTACGGGCGAGCAGACGGCGGCGGTGCCGCAGGCGGCGGCTTCCTGTACGTCGGCGAGTTCCTCAACCGGTATGTGGCGGGCCTCAACCGGTATGCCCATGTCCTCGCAGAGGGTCTGCAGGCTCATGTTGGTGACAGAGGGGAGGATCGACTCCGAAGCCGGAGTGATGTAGACGCCGTCCTTGATGGCGAAGAAGTTGGCCGGGCCACATTCGTCGAGGTATTTCTTTTCTTTCGGGTCGAGGTAGAGCACGGCCGAATAACCCAGCGAGTGAGCCTTTTCGCCGGCACCGAGGCTTGCGGCGTAGTTGCCGCCCACTTTCCAGCGGCCGGTGCCTTTGGGGGCCACGCGGTCATATTCGCGCATTATGCAGATGTTGGTGGGAGCGAAGCCGCCTTTGAAATAGGGGCCTACGGGGCTTACGAGCACCAGGAAGAGATATTCGGTGGAGGTACGCACACCCACCGAGGCTGTCATGCCGATCTCGAGCGGACGGATATAGAGCGATGCGCCGCTGCCGTAAGGGGGCACGAAGCGGGCGTTGAGCTCTACGGCCTTGGTCACCATCTTTTTGAAGAGGTCCTCGGGCACGGGCTGCATGCAGAGGCCTTCAGCCGACTCGCGGATGCGCCTGGCATTCTCGTTCATGCGGAACACGCGGATCTTGCCGTCCTTGCCTCGGAAGGCCTTCAGACCTTCAAAAATTTCCTGGCCGTAGTGGAGGCACGTTGCGGCCATGTGCATATCTATGGTCTCGGACTGCGACACTTCGATGTCACCCCATTTACCGTCGCGATAATAGCAGCGCACATTATAATCGGTGCGTACATATCCGAAGGGCAGGTTTGCCCAGTCTAAATCCAGTTCTTCCTTCATAATAAGTCTATAGTTGGTTATGAATTTCGTCCGCAAAAGTAACAATTCTTTCCATAACGCGGTTTAAACTGCACAAAAAACTGCCCCTTGTGCCACAAAATCGACACAATGCTTCAGATAAAGCGTGTCACATGGGCTGCTTTGGCGCGGCGGCTGCGCAGACGGTGGCGCAGGGTACGGAACGGATGGGTGAGTGCCATGAACATCACTGTCCAGAAGAGCGGGCGAAGGCTCAGCGAGCGCAGTGTGCGGCGCCACTGTGCGGCGTTGATGAGGCAGAACATGGTGCCGAGCACCATCACGGCCGCTGCGGGCACGAGGGACGGAAGGCCGAGAACCACGGCTCCGGCGCCTGACAGTATCCACAGCCACCAGAGTAGCGAGGTGAGGCCCATCGACAGATAAGAGCGGCGCGGAAGCATGCGTGAGGTGTATTCGTGGATCAGGCGCAGATTGTCGTGCGCGGCGGCGGGTTCCGGCTCGAGCACACGCACTCGGGATTCATGGCTCAGTTCCACGGCCGTGTTGTGGGGCGTGGTTATCTCGTTGACAAACAGATCGTCGTCGCCATAGGTGAGGTTGAGCGTCTGCGAGAAGCCCTTGTGGGCGAAGAACAGGCGGCGCAGGTAGGCCAGGTTGCAGCCGTCGGCCATGAACGGGCGGCGGCAGATGGCCGAGCTGAGGTAGCGCACTGACTCCCATCCGCAGTCAAAAGCGCGACGCCGGCGGCGGCTGTCGCTGTCCGGCTCATCGTCGGAAGGTCCGCAAGGCTCGGAACAGCCTATCACCACCTCTTTGCCGGCGGCGATATGGCGCATCATCCGCTGCAGCCACAGCGGCGAGTCTATGCGGCAGTTGCCTCGGGTGAGCAGCAGGGCGTCGTAGCGGGCGGCCTTTACGCCGAGTGTTATCGCGAGCTTGCGGCGGCTGAGATTGCGTGAGTTGAGCGGCGCGAAGGTCATGTAGAGGTTGGAGTAGCGCAGCTCCAGCTCGCTGACAGTCGACTCGGTAAGCTCCGAACCCTCGTCGTTGACCACTATCACCTCCATCGGGGCAGGGTAGTCCTGCTCGAGAATCTGCGGGATGAGGGTGCGGAGATTGGTGGCATCGGTCTGCGAGTAGACCACCACCGACACCGACGGATAGCCGCCTGCGGGCAGCGGCTCCTCGTCGTCGAGGGCCACGCGCCGGGCCACCCTGCGGAGCTTCGGCCATACGATGACCGCTATCAGAATGATACACAGCGCCATCACCCCGAGCAGTATCCACACCTCAGGGGCAAGATGTATGTCGTATAATCTTGAATCAATCATAATCACCGACAAAGTTACAAATTATTCCCCAACTTTCCGCGAAAAACAGCGGCACCGGCCGCAACATTTTCCGCGTTTTTTACAATGCTTCAGCTATGCGATTTATGCTTATAAAAAATGTCCGGGGTCGGTGGAGGGGTCGAAGCGGTATATCTCGCCGGGATGCTGACGGTAGAATTCTGTTATTCCGGCTGTTATGTCGTCGTCCCACACTCGTATAAGTCCTTGCTTTAAGAATTTTGCAGGTATACCTCCGATAAGTGAATATGGCTCCAGAGAACTGAAATCCTTGTTTACCACGCTGTTGGAGGCTACGATGGTATGGTCGGGCAAAATTGTGCCGGGATTGATGGTTGACGTGTTGCACACCCAGCAGTATTTTCCTATGGTCACCGGGCGGTCAATGTCAGGGATAGTACCTTCATTCAGATAAGCAATGGAATGATAGTGAGTATCATAAACCTGACACCGGTGGGTGATCTGAGTGCCTGTTCCTATGGTGACGGAGGTAAAGCAGCCTATGGTGACCATCTCGCAGATGCGGCATTTCTCAGATAGAGTGAGATGCCCTGCCACATAGATTTTAGTGCCTGAGCATATAATGCAGGGGCCGGTGAATGTGATTTTACCGGTGTTGCCGAGCACTGACTGCTGTTTTGTCGACATAGGTGCTGCGGGATAAAAAGCGTTATATTTCACCATGCCTGTGGTAACACGTCCCTCAATGATCATTTTTCCTGACAGGCAAGTCAGTTTTGGCCGTCCGAAAACATAAATCGGCAGCCTCCACGCCTGTTTCACGGGCAGACTGCGGAAGTTGAGCCAAAGAGTCAGGAAGGGATTGAACCAGTTGCAGCAATAGAGCTTTTTATAAACGCCCTAAGCCAAAGAGTTTATCGACTTTCGACGGGTTATTCTTCGCCTTCCTCCACAAATTCTTTAGTTTTTGTAGCATAGTGATTCTTAAAGATTTTGGATAAAACAGATTGCCGCTGAGACCTGGTAATGCCGAACGCCAACACGCAGACGGCCACAGCCGCCATCATTGCCAGGCTGACAGCCACCAATGATATGAAATTCTGCGGGAGAAGGCTGTTGATGCCCCAGCACAGGAGTGCGGTCACGGCTGTCACTTTTATAATAGGAACAAACACATGGCGCGTATAGTCGGCGAAAGAGAACGATATGTAGGCTTGCACTATGCGAATGATGACAAGAAGATAGGCCACTCTGACAGCCGAAACTATCTGAAATACTATTACGGGATTGTGATACTTAAGCAAGCAAATATAACTTATTGGGAAGGCGCTGAGAAACACCAACCCGCCTATCAGACAGTAGTTTCGCATGCGGTTTGCGGCCTGGATGGCTGTCCATATCGGGTTGGTCAGCACATTTATCAGGCTGTAGATCATCATCCATATTACGAATTCCGACGTGTAATCAGGCACCTCGCCGAGCCACAAGTGGAGGATGTAGTCAACTCTGAACACTATCGGGAAGAACATGAGCAATGTGAGGTAAAAAGCTATCTTTGAACTGAAATACATCAGATCGGTGAAATAGACCATGTCACCGGCTCCGTAGCTCTTGATCATCGGCGGACGGACTGCGGTAAAGAAGCTGTTGGTGAAGTTGTTGACTCCATTCTCAATCTGAGACGAGATGGCGCGGGCGGCGTTGACTACCGGCCCGAAAAATATGTTGAGCACAATGTTGATGCCCTGAAAGTTGATGGCTATGATTGCGCATCCGAAAGTGTTCCAGCCGGTGAACTTGAACATATCGACAAAGATTTCCCTGTCCCACATACCTCGGCGGAACCGGCACTCCTGATAGTGGCGGCGGCAGTACCGGTAGCAGTAAAGCTGTACGGCGAGTGTAACACCCATCAGCATGAAGGAGTACTCTACAAGACGGTCACCACCGGAACGGGCAATTGCGAAGGCTATTCCGAGTTTAGCCACGGCCTCGAAAATGCCGATGTAAGAGTAGATTTTCATATCCTCGCGTGATATCATCACAGCCTGGAATACAATGCCGTTGAAAGTGAAGAAGAGGGCTATCAGCGTGGCCTGGAACACCCAGATTGTGGCCGTCACACGGTCGGCAGGTATGTCGAGTTCGCATTTGATGAGCCAGATGCCTATGATTTCAGCTATAAGTATGATGCCTATAGAAAGAAGGAGGTAAATTTTTGCGCTGATGTTGAATATCTTGCGGGCCTTATTTAAGTCGTGGCGCCCGTGCTCGATATTAAGGAAACGCTGGGTGGCGTTGGAGAGGGATGAGGTGAAGAAGGCAAACATCATGGTCATGCCTGCCACGAGATTATAGATGCCGAAGTCATCAAATCCGAGTGCTTTGAGGATGACGCGCGAGGTATAGAGCGTGAGCCCCATCACTATGAGCATTCGCCCGTAGAGAAAGACGGTGTTCTTAGCTATTCGGCGGTTATTCGAGACGGTGTCAGCCATGTCGCATCTTTATTATCAGCCGTGACAGCTTGGGTCCTATGATTTCCTTGATTCGCTCGCGATATTTGGGCCATCCGGTTACCCATGTGGCGTCGAAATGGTGGATTGACATCGTGCGAGGAGTGATGTTGAGCTTGCGTGTCACGTCATGCTTGGGGTTGAGGTAGTCTACCGGATAGATTTTTATGCCGGCAAACTCCTGAATCTCAGGTGTAACCTGCAGGCCGTGCTTTGCCAGTACGCGTGTGGTGATTTCCACAATGGTGGTGAGGTCCATTGTCCCGTCCGGGCGGCGGAAGCTGAGTGTTCTGTAAAGGTCGATAAGTTCCTTAAGGAGAGGAAGTCCCTTCGGGGCGGCGAAGCCGAGGCCCGAGTTGACCAGAAAATCCTCCGGAGCAATATCCGGCGAATAGACCTTCTCGCAACCCATAAACGCGCCTTGAGCCACGAACTCCTCCATCGGGCGAATCACTTCCACATCGGTGTCGAGATATACGCCGCCGTGCTCATACACAATGCAATAGCGGGCATAGTCGCTTACGAAAGCATATTTGCGGGCGGCGTAGGCATCGCGGATGTAGGGGATAGCGTTGACATCGAAATTCGATTCGTCCCATCGCCGTATCTCATAACCGGGCAGATACTTACGCCATGAACGGATGCATTTTTCGGCTGATTTCGGAAGCGGTTTGCCTCCGAACCAGCAGTAGTGGATTATCTTGGGGATTTTAGTTGTGGCCATACGTCAGTAATAACGCGATTTTTGCAATAAAATATATATCACGAAAGGTTTATTTTATTTTTTTATCATTTGTCATTGCTGCAATGCAATAAAAAGAGGAATATAAGCGTTAATTTTGCAGTTCCAATCAATTACAGAATTACCTGACATGAACAAAACGATAATCGTCGGCCTTGCGCTGATCAGTGCGCTTTTGCTTGGTTCTTGCAAGACCAAACGTGACCTTGCTTTATTTGAAGATCTTCAGGGGGTAGATACCGGGGTGCTTGCCACATTGCCCTATAACACTACTATCGAGCCTGAAAATGAACTGATCATCACGGTTAATTCCGAAGTTCCCGAAGCCGCAGCCCCTTTTAATCTGCCTTATTCCAATGCTGTGGAGGCAGGATCAAAGGAAGTTAAGGAGCAACAGACTGTGCAGACTTATGAGGTCGATCCCAAGGGCGATATCGATTTCCCGATTCTTGGCCGCATCCATGTGGCCGGCATGACCACCTACGAACTTAAGGATTACCTTATAGACCGTATCAGCGCATACGTCAAAAAACCGATGGTCACGGTTGTGCTGAGCGGCTATCGTATTTCTGTTATCGGCGAGGTTGATGAGCCTCAGACCATCACTACGCGCGTTGACCGCTTCAGTGTGCTTGACGCACTGGCCGAATGTGGTGACATGACGGAGTTTGCCCGCCGCGACAATGTCATGGTAATGCGTCGCACGGCCGACGGCCAGATTGAATACGGCCGTCTCAATCTACTCAACAGCAACATCACCCGCTCGCCTTATTTCTGGCTCCGGAACAATGATATAGTCATCGTGGAGCCCAACAAGATCAAGCAGGATAACTCGAAATACAATCAGAACAACAGCTTCAAACTTTCGGTTGTTTCGACTATAGTAAGTTCCGTATCGGTAATTGCCTCTCTCGTTATAGCCCTCACACGATAATTCTTTCATGATCAGCCTCGAAAAATGGTGTAACTATATCCTTATCTTTGGGCTGATAATGTTAGTCCCAAGCATAGTGCACGTCAAATTTGTCGACGAGCTCTGCGCTTTGGCGCTTATGATCGGTGTGGCGCTCGACTGCATTTTTAATGGTAACTGGCGGCGCTACAATCTGTTGTGGCTCTTTATCGCCATCATGACTTTCTATGCTGTCTATTCGCTGACCGTCGTGCATTTTAATGTGCTGCAGGCTATCCTATTTGATTGGGTGATAGAACTTAAGCCTTTTTTGCCTTTTGTCGTTTTTTTTTGTGTCAAACCCCACTTTACAAAGAAACAGAAGCAGGCTATCAATGTCATTTGCATGGCCAACAGCATACTATGTGTGATACTGCTCTTTTTAGGTAATCCGATTTTGTTTTATGTTATACTCCATCCCACCTATTGCGGTAATATTATCTTCATCAGCTGTTTATTTTTGATATACTGCAATCTCGACAAGAATGGACAATTGCCGCGTAAGATCGTTTACACTATATTGCTGTTGCTTACTTTGGGGCTGCTTTGCGGACGAAGCAAATATTTCGGTTTATATGTGTTCGTTCTATTTTTCATATTTGTCTATAAGCCGGGGATGATGCGCAAGCTTAATTTCAAGCATGCCATAGTTATAGGAATTACATTGGCTATGGTGGTGATAGTGGCCTGGGGTAAAATTGAGTATTACTTTTTGACAGGAGGTGCAGACTCATTTGATCCCGAGGTGATAGAGTCATTTGCTCGTCCGGTTATGTATGCTACTGCGGGCCTGGTGATAGCTGACTTTATCCCCTTTGGTTCCGGTCTTGCGTCATTAGGCACTTATGCTTCCGAACAATGGTATTCCGACCTTTATTATTACTATGGCATAAACAATGTTCATGGTATTTCGCCTCAGGAGCCTGCTTTTATCTGCGATGCTTTCTATGCATCACTTGGACAATTTGGTATAGTAGGTGTCATACTTTTCATTTGGTTCTGGGTTTATGCTTTTTCATTTGTTAAAGCATTAATCTGCTCCGATAGTTACAAATTTAAGTATTTCTACGTAACAGGTTCGCTTATAATACTTTATCTTCTGATAGAGTCGACTTCAGGCAATGCCTTAACCCAGTCGGTAGGCATGGTCCCGATGTGCCTGCTCGGAATGATTGCTGGCAGCGGCAGAGCATTCAAAGCGGAGCAGAAGGCAGAAAAGCAAGCTGCGCAATCCGGACGGGAGCCGACACTTTCAATACGTAAAATCTGAAAAATAATATACAAAAATATACTCCATGGAAGAAAACCAAAACAAGATTGACCTTCGCCGCCTGTGGCGCGCTATCAAGCAGTGTAAATGGATCTACCTCGCTGCCGTGGTGGTATTTACCGGTATTGGCATCTGGTTCGCATCCAATTCTCTGCCCAAGTTTACCATTAAGGGTGAGCTTTTGGTAGGCGAAACCACAGAAGATACCGGCGGTGCTGCTGCCGGAGCCGGAGGCATCTCCCAGATGATGAAAACCTTCTCGGTGGGTGGCTTCAGCGCTTCGACCGTCGACAATGAGGTGCTCGTGCTCCAGAGCCACGACGTGATGCTTCGCACAGTGCGTAACCTTGGTCTTAACCGCACGTACATAGGCAAGACTTCCTCAGGCCACAAGGCGATGCTCTATCATGAATCACCCGTGCGCCTCGAAGCTCCGGCCGAATACTTCGATACCCTTTCTACCGGCTTTAAGGTCAATGTAAACCTCCTTGACAATGGCAAGGCTGACGTTAAGGTAACCAAGGGTTTCTTTAACTCCACAATCAAGAGCTATGACGCCATAGAACTCCCTGCTACTATCGAGACCGGCTATGGCGACCTTCGACTGATGGCCGTAGACAGCCTCGCCGAGTCGCCTTACCGCGACATAAGGATATCAGTGGCCGGGAATGAAGCTACAGCTGTCGGACTTGCCGACCAGCTGACCATCGATGTGGAGTCGAAACTCTCCGATGTGATTTATATCGAGCTACTTTATAACAATGCCAAACTTGGTATTGACATAGTAAACGGCATTATGGCCGAGTATAATATCAAACGCCTCAACCGCGCCCATGAGTCATCGCTCAAAACTGTTGAGTATTATGACGAACGCATTGCCGAGGTTTTCGGTAACCTGCAGGCTGCCGAAAACGCTGTCGCTGACTATCGCCGGACCAACAATCTCACCGAGATAGAAACCGAGGCCGGCATGTTGGTGTCATCGACATTCGAAAACAGACAGATAATCGAAACAGCCATCAGCGAGATAGCCTATTATGAGATGGTGCTCCGCATTCTGCGAGACCGTATGGATACTGATGCTGTTATCCCGCAGGTTGGGAAGATCAACAACGAGGCAATCGCCAGCTACAACGAAGCGGTGCTCAAACGCCGTGATCTTCGCCGATCGGCAACCGATGACAACACCGCACTCATCGTTCTCAACGACAAAATATCTGCTCTCCGCGAGCTTGTGATTGAAAACTCCGAGGAGACTATTGCTAAAGCCAAGCATGATCTCAGCGCCCAGCAGGATATGCAGAACCAGGCAGATTCGCGCCTCGGGAAATATCCCGGTTATGAACTCGAATACCGCGCCCTGGCTCGTGAACGTCAATATCAGAACGAACTCTACCAGTATCTCGTGACTCAGCGCGAAAACGCTGTGCTGAAGCTGTATAACGAGACTGATTTCGGCTACATTTTCCAGCCCGCCTACGTGTCCGGAAGCCCCTCGGTATTCCGCAAGCTCCTTTGGCCTTCGGCCATGCTGCTGCTGGCCCTTTTCGGCGTGAGCTGCCTTGCCATTCTTATATATCTATTCTCACGCAAGGTCAAAGAACCTATGGACGTGGCGTTTATGGGCGTCGAGGATCACACCGTGGCCTACTCCGGCTCCCGTCAGCAGATCAACCGCATGCGCAACATCATCAGCCTCACCCCTGATCGCCGGCGCATCTACCTGGCCGACCTCACGACCGACGGCGCCGCCGCCCGCGCCCTCACCGACTCCTTCCTGGCTCTGGAGAAGAGCGTGGAGACCATCGGCGGGTTACCTGACAACGATGCCTTGATGACACGCACTACCCTCGGCCTCATCGAGCAGGCTCAGTCCAAGGCTGACTATGTGGTGATTGATGTGCCTGACATCGAGGCGCTTGCCGATATCGAACCGGCTGTCGACGCGCCCGAGTCGCTGCTCATGGTCATCGTTACCTCCGGTTCCATCACCCGCAAGCGTCTGCGCGCCCTCCTCAAAGGTCAGACCGCCGACAAGGTCTACCTCATCATAGCCTCGCGCTGAAAAATCACTCTGCAACACATACTAAAATAACGTTAACGTACGTTATTACAGTAAGTGTGCCCATTCAAGCTACTGTCCATGTCTACGATATTACCTACTGACGCCTCTATAATACTCACTTACCGCTGCCCGATGCGATGCAAGATGTGTAACATCTGGCAGAATCCTACCGACAAGGCCGAGGAAATCAAGGCCTCTGACCTCACATCCCTGCCTAAACTTAAGTTTATCAACCTCACCGGCGGCGAGCCCTTCATCCGCGAGGACCTCGCCGAAATCATCGAGGAGTGTTATAAGCATACTGACCGCATAGTCATCAGCACCTCAGGCTGGTATGACGACCGCGTGATCGACATAGCCCGCCGTTTCCCCAACATCGGCATCCGCATCTCCATCGAGGGGCTCAAGGAGAAGAACGACGAACTCCGCGGCCGTGACGGCGGCTTCGAGAAAGGCTACCGAACCCTGTTGAAGCTCAAGGAGATGGGCCTCAAGGATATAGGCTTCGGCTGCACGGTGTCAAACAGCAACTCATCCGATATGCTCGAGCTCTACAAGCTCTCCCGCGAACTTAACCTCGAATTTGCCACCGCCGCCTTCCATAACTCCTTCTATTTCCATAAAGATGACAACCGCATCACCAACACTGACCGCGTGATTGCCGACTTTGAGAAACTCATCGAACTGCAGCTTAAGGAGAAACACCCAAAATCGTGGTTCCGCGCCTATTTCAACATGGGCCTGATCAACTATATAGAAGGCAACCGCCGTATGCTCCCATGTGAGGCCGGCACCGCCAACTTCTTCATCGATCCCTGGGGCGAAGTCTACCCATGCAACGGCATGGAGTCGAAATACTGGCAGGAATCGATGGGCAACATCCATGAGGCTGACTTCATGACTATCTGGACCAGTGAACAGGCTGACAAGGTGCGCTCTCTCGTGGCTAAATGCCCCAAGAACTGCTGGATGGTGGGCACAGCGTCGCCCGTCATGCACAAATATCTCCGCCACCCCCTGAAGTGGGCATTGAAAAACAAGATCCGCTCGCTGGCCGGCAAGCCCGCCTGTCTCGATAAGAAATGGTGTGACGTAGGTCAGGATCCCGAACAGGGCGCCCTCGGCAAGCATTGATTTCACCGGATCAACCTCTCCCGGCATGAAAATAGTAGTCATAGGCACAAGGGGAATCCCCGACATACTCGGCGGCGTAGAGACACACTGCCAGGAGCTCTATCCGCGTCTGGCAGCGGCCGGGCACGATGTCACCGTGATCCGCCGCCGCCCATACGTGACCGATGACAACCGCCGCGATGAATACCGCGGAGTCAAGCTCATCGATGTCTACGCCCCGCGCCGCAAGAGCCTCGAAGCCCTTGTACACACCTTCTTGGCTGTAATCCGCGCCCGGCGGCTGAAGCCTGATGTGCTCCATGTCCACGCTATCGGCCCGGCTCTGATGGTGCCTCTGGCGCGATTGCTCGGCATGAAGGTGGTGATGACCAACCATGGTCCCGACTACGACCGCAAGAAATGGGGGCGCCTGGCCCGCACATTCCTCCGCACCGGCGAGCGCCTCGGCACCCGCTTCAGCAACCGCGTCATTGTAATCTCCAAGGTCATTGCCTCGATTCTCGCCGACAAATACGGCCGCACCGACACTGACCTTATATATAACGGCGTGACGCGCCCCGTCAAATCCGCCCGTACCGACTATATCGAATCGCTCGGCCTTCGGCCGCGCCGCTATGTGGTGGCCATAGGCCGCTTCGTGGAGGAGAAGGGCTTCCACGACCTCATCCGCGCCTTCGCCGCCGCTGACCATGGCGACTACCGCCTGGTGATAGCCGGCGATGCCGACCACCCCGACGACTACTCCCGCTCACTCCGCCGTCTGGCTGAGGAGAACGGCGTGGTGCTCACCGGATTTATCCGCGGCGAGAAGCTTAACCAGCTTATGACTAACGCTGCTTTGTTCGTCATACCCTCCTATCACGAGGGGCTGCCGTTCGCTCTGCTCGAAGCCATGAGCTACGACCTCGACGTCATATCCAGCGACATTCCCGCCAACCGCCTCGACTCGCTCGAGCCGGGCGACTTCTTCCCCGTAGGTTCTGTCGCCGACCTTGCCGACCGCATCACCGGGCGCCTCAAGGCTCCGCGCCTTGACCGCCGCTACAATCTCGATCCCTATGACTGGGATCGCATAGCCCGTCAGACTGAGGAGGTCTACCGGCAGATGCTCGAAAAAACCAAGAAAAAAACCTAATTACGCACCGAGTGCTTGCTACCTCGTAAAAAACAAGAAACATGATATCAGAAACCGAAACTTTATCAGCTGACTCTCAGCCCGCGGCCTCTGCCAATCAGGAGCGCCGTACATCCTTCTCGCCTACATTCCTGCTGCTCGCAGTAGTGTTCTGTGTGTGTATCATAGTGTCAAACCTCATGGAAATCAAGACCATAACCCTCGGCCCGCTCGCTCTGACGGCCGGTGTGGTGGTGTTCCCCGTTTCCTATATAATAAGTGACTGCATCGTAGAGATCTACGGCTTTGCCAAAGCCCGCTTTGTCATCTGGACCGGCTTTGCCATGAACATCTTCGTGAGCCTGCTGCTGCAGATATGCATCTGGCTGCCCGGCGACGCCAACTGGCACGGTCAGGAAGCCATCGAAATGGTTTACGGCGCGGTGCCCCGCATCATGGGAGCCAGCTTCATGGCCTTTCTCTGCGGCTCGATGGTCAACGCCTATGTGATGGCCCGCATGAAGGCCGGCCGCGAGGGTACCCGCGGTTTCTCGCTCCGCGCCATCGTAAGCACCCTCTGGGGTGAAGGCGTCGACTCGTGTATTTTCTTCCCGCTGGCTTTCGGCGGAGTGCTTCCGGTCCGCACTATAGTGGCCCTGATCGTCACCCAGACACTCCTTAAGACGGCGTATGAAATCATGATTCTTCCCGTGACCCTGCGCCTGGTGCGCCGCCTTCGCCGCATCGAGGGCGCCGATGCGGCGTCTTTGGAACTTAAATGAAAATTCCGTATGTAAGTAATTCAAGAATCAAAAACTGACTTTAGCATATATGTCATTGACAACAATCTGGGTAGACCTTGACGATACCCTGATCGATTTCCGGACCAATGCCGCCGCGGCGCTCACCTCCATGTGGCGCGAGGAGCCGTTGCTGCAGCGCCTTTTCGCTTCGCCCGAGCTCTGGGCCGACCGCTACGAGCATTTCAACCTCGCCCTCTGGGACCGGTATAACCGCGGCGAGATAGAGCGCGAATACCTGCGCATGGAGCGCTTCCGCCGTCCGCTTGCGGAGGCCGGACTGCCTGACGCCGAAGCCTGCGCCACATCCGTGCGCTACGACCCCCTCTACCTCGGTTTGCTCGCTCAGGGCCGCGCCCTGATGCCCGGCGCCATGGAGCTGATGAAATGGCTCCGCACCCGCGCCGTCACCATCGGCTGCCTGTCAAACGGCTTCAAGGACGTGCAGTTCCGCAAAATCCGCACCGCCGGCCTCGAACCCTACTTTGACCTTGTGGTGCTCTCTGACGATATCGGTGTCAACAAGCCTGACCGACGTCTCTTCGACTACGCCATGCAGCGCGCCGGCGACACCGACCCCTCCCGCCACCTGATGATCGGCGACAACCCCTCGACCGACATCGCCGGAGCTCTCGGCGCCGGCTGGTACGCCTTATATTATAAGCCCGGCGCAACACCCTCGGCCGATGCACTTCCCGCTCCCGGCGCCGGGGCCGTAACCATAGGCCGGCTTGTGGAGGCCGAGCCTCTGCTCGAACCCCTGACCGCCGGGGCTTCGCAAGCCTAAAAGCATGCTAAAGTGTGATTTATTGCAAAAAATCACTCTGATATTGCTTCTAATTGAAAAAAAAATACGATATTTGCACTTGCTTAACGCGGAGAAATGCCGCTTTCGATTCAACCCATTGTAATTCAACGTATTTAATCATCAATATTAAAAAGCTTAATAAAAATGACAAAAGCTGACATCGTAAACGAGATTGCCAAAACCACCGGTATCGAAAAAGCCAGTGTGCTCGCAACTATCGAAAAATTCATGGAAGTAGTAAAAGACTCTCTCGCTCAGGGCGAAAACGTCTATCTCCGCGGCTTCGGTAGCTTTATTGTTAAGACTCGCTCCGAAAAAACTGCCCGCAACATCTCCAAGAACACTACTATAATCATCCCCGAACACAAGATCCCCGCGTTCAAGCCCGCCAAAGTGTTCATGGAGGAGGTTAAATAATTGAGATTCAGATAATACCATTTATTAATTATATTAAAGATTTTCTACCATGCCCAGCGGAAAGAAAAGAAAAGGCCATAAGATGGCCACACACAAACGCAAAAAACGTCTTCGCAAGAATCGTCACAAGAAGAAATAATCGCGGTGACGGATTTTGATGGCTGAGGTGGCCGCCGCGACAGGCTTTCCACCAGCCATCGCCATTTCTACCGAATTATCGTTATCCTCAAGATTGTGACAATCATCCGACGAACATTTTTGTAACACGATACACAGAACAAACCTGACGCAGGCTGCACGTCAATGACGATAAGCGCCCGTTGGAGTTTGTTCTCTGTGTTTTAGAGCCGGTCAGGCTCATAACTCTACTTAATTAATTACTTATAACTGCCAATGCGAAGCGAACTTATAGTCGATGTCCAGCCCAAGGAAGTCTCCATAGCCTTGCTTGAGGAGGGACGGCTCATGTCGTTGCAGAAAGAAGCAACCGACATCGCTTACGCCGTTGGCGACATCTACCTGGCCAAGGTCAAGAAACTGATGCCGGGTCTGAATGCCGCCTTCGTCAACGTAGGCTACGATAAGGACGCATTCCTCCATTACCTGGATCTTGGTTCGCAATTTTCCACCTATTCCTCATTCCTCGCCAAAGCCCTCGACAAGGCGCAGCGTGTCAACTCATTCTCGCTCGATAAAATAAAGCGCCTCCCCGACATCAACAAACAGGGCTCCATATCCGACGTCCTTACCCCCGGCCAGGAGCTGCTCGTGCAGATAGTCAAGGAGCCCATCTCGTCAAAAGGTCCCCGCCTCACCACCGAAATCACACTCACGGGTCGCTACATGGTCCTCATCCCCTTCGGTGAAAAGGTGTCAATCTCACAGAAAATCAAGACCTCTGAAGAGAAAATGCGCCTCCGACAGCTCGTCGAGAGCATCCGTCCCAAAAACTTCGGTGTCATCATCCGCACCTCTGCCGAAGGCAAGCGCGTGGCCGAACTCGTCCACGAGATGAACACCCTCGTCAAATACTGGAACGATACCCTTGCAAAGGCCCGCTCATCCGAAGCCCCGGCCCTTGTGTTTCAGGAAGAAAGCCGAATTGTAGGTGTGCTGCGCGACATTTTCAACCCCGACTTTGAAAGCATCTATGTAAACGACGCCGACACCTATCAGCAGATTCTCAACTATGTCACCCTCATTGCTCCTGACCGCAAGGACATAGTAAAGCTCTACACCAAGGATGAACCCATCTTTGACCACTTCTCCATCACCCGGCAGATCAAATCGTCGTTCGGCAAAACCGTCTCATTCCGCTCCGGTGCCTATATCATCATAGAGCACACCGAAGCTCTTCATGTTATCGACGTCAACTCCGGCAACCGTTCAAAGGCCGCCAATGACCAGGAGTCAAACGCCCTTGAGGTCAACCTCCGCGCCGCCGACGAGATAGCGCGTCAGCTACGACTGCGCGACATGGGCGGCATCATAGTGATTGACTTCATCGATATGGCCAAGGCCGAACACCGCCAGCAGCTCTACGAGCACATGCGCGAAGTGATGCAGAATGACCGCGCCCGCCACAATATCCTGCCCCTGAGTAAATTCGGCCTTATGCAGATCACCCGCCAGCGTGTGCGCCCCGCCCTTGACATAGTCACTGCCGAGACTTGCCCCTCATGCTACGGTAAAGGCGAGGTACAGCCCTCGCTCCTCTTTACCGACACCCTCAAGGAGAAGCTCCATTACCTTATCGATGATCTCAAGGTCACCGACTTCATAATGTACGTCCACCCCTTCGTCGACGCCTACCTCAAGAAAGGCCTTCTGTCGCCTTACCGCAAATGGCGCATGGAGCTCGGACGCAGATTCAAAATTCTTCCTGACCAGTCACTGGCCTATCTCCAGTACCGGGTAATTGACAAGAACCACAACGAAGTAGATATCAAAGAGGAAAAAGATATCGACTCATCGGCAACAAAAAACAAGCGAAAAGCCAAGCAACGCAACCAGCCGGAGGAATGACCCCGCTCATTCCCGGGCCGAAAGCCCGCATCCCGCATACCGGGGCTGCACCCACTTCCAGGGCGCAGCCCCGCTTTTGTTACGCATAAGATGTTGGTTACCAATGTTCGGTCGGTTGTAAAAGGAATTTTCCAAGCGCTGGAGTATAATCAATGCAGCATCTCAGCCCATACATTTTCGGTGGCAAAAAGCTGCGCCGTAAAACTTTCATTATGACATAGCTTTCTGCATTGTAAATCCCGATTTAATTTGTAAATCCGACCTCTGTTTCAGATTCCGGAGGATGAAAAGGGATGAATCTGAATTGTCTTGCTGATGGAGAAAGATTATGTGCGGCCTGTTGCTGCGTTCATTCTATAGCTTTGGTCACTTTGCCGTTGGTGAACACAATCACATGCTCATTATCGTAGATCCAGCGTGTGCGTTCGCCCGAATGGCGCGTGTCGCGTGCCGGACCAATGGCGATGATCACTTCATCGGGATTCATGCCATTAACTACGCGACATGCTCGCATCTCGTCGTAGTGGGAGGCGCAGATATCGGTTCGTTCGGCGGCGTAGTGGGCCATGCGGTTGAGATAATCCGAGATGACACGCGACATTTCAAGCACAAGCTCCGCGTGGCGGGTATCGGTGTCTGGGTGTAGGGTCTCAGCATCGACCGTCCGCGGTACTAATCCTTTCTGCCGATAACGCACTTTGATATTGTTTACCGTGAAATTCAACATTTCTTTTTCAGCCGTTATATCAACAGTGCCAGTATAGGTGGTTTCTTTATTGTTGCTGCCCTGAGTGGATGAGAGGACTATTGAAAATTTTTTGTCGGGATAGCTGACGGCGGTGAAACGTTCCTGCTTTTCAGTGTTGAAATTGGTAGTGGCATATACCATCGCCGCAAGCATCACTTGTTCGGCTGTGAGTCCCTTGACCGGTAAAGATCCGGTGAAGAAGGTGGTACTGTCTGCGTCGGCGGTCCGGGGATAGAATATCTGTATGCCGTTTTCTTCGGAAGGAAAATCCTGCGATGCTATCCATGAGCTGTAGTCGATGCGCTGGTGAGGATTCTTTTTAAAAGGAAGTTTGAATGCGAGAGCCGACACAGAGCAAATTAAGGCGGCTATGGTGGTAGTGATGAGTAGGATTTTTTTCATAATCGAAAAGTTGAGAGGGCGAAGCCCCGTATGTGATGTGGTTTCGCCCTCGGATGAGATCTCGGTTCAGATTAGAAAGCGTAGCCCAGACGTATCATGAAGTTGCTGGATTTCAGTTCGTTTTCTACCATGTCGTAGTAATAGCCTGTCCCTTCATACGATTTGGTGTATACAGTGGCTGCAGGGACGAAACCGCGCTGATAGGTGAAGTCGAGGTTGAATTTTTTCCACCACACACCGATGCCAATCTGCATGCCGGCGTCGAAGCACTGGAAGTCATATTTGTCTTTTATTTCAGAGAATGAAAGCTTCTCTTCATCACCATCACCCCAGCTGAATTTAGTCTTGCCGGAGAAATCATAACTGACGAATGCACCGATATGTCCGTCAAGTTTGATGTCGTCGGTCAGAGCATATTTATAACCGAAAGTGAAGGGGGAGTATTTGACATTCCATGATGAAAAATGACCTTTGTTCTCACCGGTAGAATATTCATCAGCAGGGAATTTTTCTGTCATAGAAGCGCCGCGCGAACCGATACCGAGTTCCATGCCCCAGTAAAGTCCGCTTTTGCCAATGTTTTTCTGGAAACCGAAGTCCAGGGCCATACCTACTTTCGAACCGGCTGATACATCTTCACAATCCTCATCAGTCTTAATGGCATCCAAGATATCGCCGGCTCCGGCAGCATTGTTGATTGACATGCCAAGACGCACATACCACTGAGTGTGAGATTTTTCCTTAACATAGGTCGTTGAGGACACTTTCTGTGCAGAAGCCGTTGCCGCCATCAAAAGTGTGGTAGCAAATAATACGATTTTTTTCATAAATAGATTGTTTTTCAGGACGGACTGTTCCGTCCGGGGTTAAGAAATAATGATAAATAGTTGGTCTATATTAGATGATCGCCGTTTATTTGGCGTTGTCGGTTTTGAGCTGTGGAGTGCTGCCGGCATTAACAGACACTGAGGTGTTGGCTTGCGGATAGACGATGCCTATCATGTCGATTTCTGCTTTTGATGCGGGACGGAAATTAATATAGCGCACAGGATAGCCCGAGAGCTCGATGACGAGAGTCTTTGAATCTTTGTCGTAGACGGCGGTGTTGAAGATCGGTTCGATCACAGCATCGGCATCGGCTTCCTGGCATGCGCGGTAGAGGGCACGGTTCTGGAAGTTGGTGATTTCAAAATTGAAAGTGTCCTCGATTGAACTGATGGGGAATGTGTAAGGGCCGTAAGTTTCGCGGCTTTTACTGAGCATCTGCATGTCGCAGATCTGTGGTGTGACGAAGGTTCGGATTTCCGGTTCGAGCTTGCGGGCTTCGGCTCTCTCAAAGCGTTTGAAATCTTTCTCTTTCTTCTGGGCGTAAACGGCGGATGAACCAATAATGGTTACCATAGCCAGCGCCATAAACAATCTTTTCATTGCTGGATGAAATGTGAGTTAGTGCCGGACGACTCACAATCCAGGCGGTGAAACATGATAAAACAAAAAAAGCGTGAGAGTCATATCGCTGCTCGTCACGCTGATTCAAGGCATGTGGCTCGCCTTACTCTGTATGAACGAGCAACGCAGAAGCCCACGCCGATATGTAAATTTCTCCCATCAGATTCTCTTTCGAAAAAATCCGAGGGGATAAAATATAACATACCCATGAACATCTATCGTTGCATTCGTTATTGACAGAGTGATTGTTGAAATTGCCACATTTCTGAATCAGCCAATTAACGAAGCGTTGATAAACGCTTATTATTATAGCCCGGCTCTCATGCCGGTAGCCCCCCTCCGGGCCGATTGTCGGCTCCCTTCGGCGGAGTTCATGGCGCAAAGATAGCAAAAAATCTTTAGACGGCACAAATTTTGTTAAATAAATGAATAAATGAAAGAGCTGTGTGATACTTGAATATAATCCGGGGAAAAGATGCGGTAATTTGAAAATAATGAGTAAATTTGCGGGTAGAATCGGCGGCGGCCCGGCCGATGTATTCCCATTTTGAGCTTACGCGCTGATTCACAATACGGTAATAACCAGACAACTCTCTGCGATATGAACAGCAACAGCCTCGTGTCGATTGATGACATCTCACGCGATGAAATCCTCGATCTGATTGAGCGGGCACGTTATTTTGAAGAGCACCCTGACCATAAAATCCTTGACGGGAAGGTCGTGGCGACTCTTTTTTTTGAACCCTCTACCCGCACACGCCTTAGTTTTGAAACTGCCGTCAACCGCCTCGGGGGCCGCGTGATAGGTTTCTCCGACGCCTCCACCACATCATCCTCGAAGGGCGAGACTCTCAAGGACACCATCAAGATGGTGAGCAACTACGTTGACCTTATCATAATGCGTCATTACCTTGAGGGTGCAGCGCGTTACGCCACCGAAGTCACCGACGTGCCCATCATCAACGCCGGCGACGGCGCCCACCAGCATCCCTCGCAGACCATGCTTGACCTCTACTCCATCAGCAAGACCCAGGGGACGCTCAATGACCTCACCATTACCATGGTGGGTGACCTGAAATACGGCCGCACCGTCCATTCGCTTCTGATGGCCATGCGCTACTTCCGTCCCACGTTCCACTTCGTGGCCTGCGAAGAGCTCCGCATGCCCCGCGAATACCGCGACTTCCTTGACGCTAACGGCATCCGCTATTACGAGCACACCGACTTCTCGCCCGAGGTGATCAACGCCTCCGACATCATCTACATGACCCGAGTGCAGCGCGAACGCTTCGCCGACATCATGGAATATGAGCGTGTGAAGGACCTCTATACCCTCCGTGCCGCCATGCTCGACGATTCCAAACCCAACCTCCGTGTGCTCCATCCGCTGCCCCGCGTCAACGAGATAGACCCCGATGTCGACGACAATCCCAAGGCCTATTACTTTGACCAGGCCCGCAACGGTCTCTATGCCCGCCAGGCCATTATCTGCAAAGCTCTCGGCATTGACATTCTTAAGGATAAAGAAAAATAAGCGCCATGCATAACGACAAGAAAGAACTCGCTGTAGCCGCTCTGCGCTCCGGCACCGTCATTGACCATATCCCAGCCGACATGCTTTTCAAGGCAGTCCGTATACTCGGCATCGAAAAGATGACCAACAGCGTGACCATCGGCAATAACCTCGACTCCAACCGCCAGGGCAAGAAGGGCATCATCAAGGTGGCCGACGTGGAGTTTCCCGACGATGTGCTCAACCGCATAGCTCTCATCGCTCCCAAGGCCAACATCAACATTATCCGCGATTATGCCGTGGTGAAGAAGTTCCCAATCTCGCTGCCCGAAGAGATAGTGGGTATTGTGCGCTGTTCCAATCCCAAGTGCATCACCAACAACGAGCCGATGCGCACCCGCTTCACCGTGGTTGACCGCGACGACGTCACCATCCGCTGCCATTACTGCGGCCACACCGTTAAAAGCGGCGACGCACTTATTGACTGAGCCCCGGCATGAAGCAGGAGTGGAAACCCGGAACAATGATCTACCCGCTCCCCGCGGTGCTCGTGACCTGCGGCACCATGGAGCGCTCCAACATGCTCACCGTGGCCTGGACAGGCACCATCTGCACTGACCCGGCCCTATGCTACATCTCCGTTCGTCCCGAGCGACATTCCTATCCCATGATCCGCGAGAACATGGAGTTCACCATCAATCTCACCGACGAGCGGATGGCCCGGGCCACTGACTGGGCCGGAGTTCGCTCCGGTGCCGACAACGACAAATGGGCCGAGACCGGTCTCACTCCGTCACCGGGACATAAGGTCCGTTGTCCCTACATAGCCGAGAGTCCGCTCTCGATAGAGTGTCGTGTGCGTGAGATAGTGCCTTTGGGCAGTCACCATTTGTTCATTGCCGAAGTGCTGTGTGTGCTGGCTGACGACCGCCTCATCGACCCCGCCACGGGGGCTTTTCGTCTCGGCGACGCCGGCCTTATCAGCTACACCCACGGCAACTATTACCGCCAGGGTGAGCCTATAGGTCGTTTCGGATGGACAGTAAAAAAGAAAAAATAAATCATCACCCAGGAATATTCAATAATTGTTATACCAATCATACCGATAGTTTTTTATGCAACCTGACAACCAGATTTTCCAATTAATTGACCGTGAGTATCAGCGCCAGAAAAAAGGCATAGAACTGATTGCCTCCGAAAACTTCGTCAGCGAAGAAGTGATGCGCGCCATGGGTTCGTGTCTCACCAATAAATATGCCGAAGGATATCCCGGACACCGCTATTACGGCGGCTGTCAGGTTGTCGACGAGGTGGAGCTGCTCGCCATTGACCGCGTGAAGCAGCTCTTCGGCGCCGAATATGCCAACGTGCAGCCCCATTCGGGTGCCCAGGCCAACATGGCAGTGTTCATGGCCTGCCTCAAGCCGGGCGACAAGTTCCTCGGCCTCAACCTCTCGCATGGCGGACATCTGTCACACGGCAGCCCCGTCAACTTCTCGGGCCTTATGTTCCAGGCTCTCGAATATAACGTCAGCGCCGAGACCGGTCTCGTTGACTACGACCAGATGGAGGAAGTGGCCCGCCGCGAGCGTCCCCGCCTGATCATCGGCGGCGCCAGCGCCTACTCCCGCGAATGGGACTACGCCCGCATGCGCCGTCTGGCCGATGAGATCGGCGCCATCTTCATGGTCGACATGGCTCATCCCGCCGGCCTCATCGCCGCCGGCCTGCTCGACAATCCCGTGAAGTATGCCCACATAGTCACCTCCACCACCCACAAGACCCTCCGCGGTCCGCGCGGCGGTATCATTCTCATGGGCCGTGACTTCGAGAATCCCTGGGGCAAGACTACTCCCAAGGGCCAGGTGCGCATGATGTCGTCGCTGCTTGACTCGGCGGTGTTCCCCGGTGTGCAGGGCGGTCCGCTCGAGCATGTCATCGCCGGCAAGGCCGTGGCTTTCGGCGAAGCCCTTCAGCCCGAATTCCGCGAATATCAGCTCCAGGTGCAGCGCAACGCCGCCGTTATGGCCGCAGCCCTCATTGACAAAGGCTATAAGATCATCTCAAACGGCACTGACAACCACTGCATCCTCGTTGACCTCCGCACCAAGTTCCCCGACCTCACTGGTAAAGTGGCAGAGCGTGTGCTCGTGGAGGCTGACATCACCGCCAACAAGAACATGGTGCCCTTTGACAGCCGCTCACCCTTCCAGACCTCGGGTATCCGCCTCGGCACTCCCGCCATCACCACCCGCGGTGCCAAGGATGAGCTCATGGGCGAAATCGTGGAGATGATCGACACCGTGCTCTCCAACCCCGAAAGCCCCGAGACCATCGCAGCCGTCCGCGCCAAGGTCAACGCCACCATGGAAACTTACCCCATGTTTGCCTATTGATTCGCTATCCCTTATGACATAAACCACGAGGCCGCTCCGATCGGAGCGGCCTCTGTTATACCGTGAAGTCAAAGGCTATTATCGGCCGACAGTGTATTCGGCCGTTTTTTCCGGGGGAGTATATTCGCACTCCCGCCGTGCTTTTGATTATAGGTTATTGAAGATTATTTTGTAACTTTGCCGGGTAAAACTGAAGCAATATGATTTTAGATTCTATAGTGTGGAACGTCAGTCCCGAGATTATCAGTCACCCCGTGGCGGTGCGCTGGTATGGCCTGATGTTTGCCATTGGTTTCTTTGTGGGCTATGAGATTGTGGCCCGCATGTTCCGCCATGAGGGCGCGCCCGAAAAGTGGCTCGGCATACTGCTGCTCTGGGTGATGGCCGGCACTATCATCGGTGCCCGTCTGGGCCATGTGCTGTTCTATGAATGGGACTTCTACAGCGCTCATCCCGAGAAGATCATCCGCATCTGGGAGGGTGGTCTCGCAAGCCATGGCGGCGCTATCGGCGTGATCCTGGCCGTGCTGTGTTTCTCGTGGATCACTACCAAACGCAGCCCTATGTGGACCTTTGACCGACTGGTGATTCCGATAGCCCTGGTGGGCGGCCTTATCCGTCTGGGCAATCTGTTTAACTCCGAGATTTTCGGCGGTCCTACCGATCTGCCCTGGGGCGTGATGTTTGTCCGTTCGGCCGAATGGCATGCCATGTATGAAGGTCAGGCCTGTCATCCCACGCAGATCTACGAGGCGCTGTGCTACTTCGCGCTCTTCGCCCTGCTGATGTGGATGTACTGGCGCAAGAACGCCGAGGAACGTCCGGGGCTGATATTCGGGGTGTTCCTGGTGGGCATCTTCCTGCCGCGCTTCCTCATTGAGTTCATAAAGAACAATCAGGTGGCCTTTGAGCAGGACATGGCGCTCAACATGGGCCAGTGCCTCAGCATACCCTTCGTGCTCTGCGGCATCTACTTAATATATAGAGCCATGACCCGTCCGAAGAAGCATATCGAATTTCCCAACCATTACGCTGACGAGAAGCCGGCGGCTAAAGCTCGCAAGTGATGGCGCAGATATATTTCATTTCGGGCATCGACACTGACGCCGGCAAGAGCTACGCCACGGGCTGGCTCGCGCGCCGCTATATGGAGCAGGGGCTGAAGGTGGTGACCATGAAGTTCATTCAGACCGGCTGCGAGGAGTTCTCGGAGGATATAGCCGTACACCGTGCCATCATGGGTACGGGCGATCTTGACGATGACCTGAGCCACCTTACCGCGCCGATAGTCCTCACCTATCCGGCTTCGGCCCAGCTGGCCGCCGCAAAGGACGGCGTGAAGATCGATCTCGGCGTCATTGACGATGCTCTGAGCCGCCTTGCCGAGCGCTACGATGTGGTGCTCATAGAGGGTGCGGGCGGACTGATGGTGCCGATTACCGACGATTTCTTCGCCATTGACTATCCCCGCACCCGCGGCTTTGAGGTGATCCTCGTCACCAATTCGCGCCTTGGGTCAATCAACCACACGGTGTTGTCGCTCGAGGCTATCCGCAGCCGCGGCATGCGCCTCCACAGTGTGCTCTACAATAAGTTTTTCGATTCTGACCGGCTCATTTCGGCCGACACCCGCGGATTCGTGGAGCGCTACGTTAAGCGCTATTTCCCCGGGACGGAGGTTATGGACGTGCCGGCAATTGAACAGTGATATGACGCATTACGATTTTAAACTCTCCATACCCAAAGATGTTCTGGCCGAGATGCCTCTGGTGGAGTATAACGGTCCTATTCAGGTGATTGACGACATTGAACCGGCCCGCCGGGCCATTGCCGAGCTTTCGGCCGAACCCATAGTGGGGTTCGACACCGAGACACGCCCCTCTTTCCGCAAGGGCCGCAGCTACAATGTGGCGCTCGTGCAGATATCGAGCCCGAAGGTCAGCTACCTGTTCCGCGTCAACAAGCTCGGTATCTTCGATGAGCTGCGCCGCTTTATGGAGTCGGAAGCCACCGTCAAGGTCGGACTCTCGCTCAAGGATGATTTCTTCATGATGCACAAGACGGGCGATTTCTCTCCGGCCGGATTCATCGACCTGCAGAGCGTGGTGGCCGACTATGCCATAGCCGACGCCAGCCTTCAGAAAATCTACGGCATGATCTTCGGGCGCCGCATATCAAAAGGGCAGCGCCTCACCAACTGGGAGGCCGACACGCTGACCGAGGCGCAGTGTCACTACGCCGCCATCGATGCCTGGGCCTGCCTGGAGATTTATAATGTGCTGCGCTCAGGCGCTTTCCGTCCCGAGGAGTCGCCTTACCGCGTCATCGAACCTAAAGAAGCATAGCGATGAAACGCATACCCCGCTCCACGCTTATCCCGCTCCTGCTGCTCGCCTATCTGGCCGTGATGGCCTACATAGGCCGCGGCGAGTTCCAGCGGGGCAATTACCTCTATTATTTCGGCATTATCGGCGCCACATTGGTGTGTATAGTGCTGCTCCACTTCGTGATGAAGCGTCGCGAACGCCTGCGCCGCGAACGCGAGGATGACATTCGCAAAAACAATTGATTCAAGCCTGAGCCACGCGCCGTGCGGCAGGGTGGTGGATGCGCCATCCAGCCCAGGCCATTATCATTGTCATTATGGGGCTGAGGATGTTGAACAGGCAGAAGGGCAGATAGACCACTGTGGCCACGCCGAGCACCGTCGACTGTGTGACGCCGCACGAATTCCAGGGTATCAGCACCGAGGTCACCGATATCGAGTCCTCGAGTGTGCGGCTCAGTGTGTTGGGTCTTACGCCCAGACGGCGGTAAGTGTTTTTGAACACGTTGGCCCCGATGATTATTGACATGTACTGGTCACCCGTGCACGAATTGAGGAACAGTCCCGAACCCACGGTGGTGGCCACGAGCGAGCGCGGACGGCGCAGGCGTGAGGTTATGGCATGGGTGATGGTGCCCAGCATGCCGGTGCCCACCATCACGCCGCCGAACACCATGGCCGCCAGCACAAGATAAATCGTCGGAAGCATCCCGGCTATGCCGCCGGTGCTCACCAGCGGGTCGAGCAGCTCGCTGCCCGTGGAAATGGCTGTGGAGCTAAGCACCACGCGTACTGACGACAGCAGCGCGCCGCCGTCGGCGGCCAAAGTTTGCGCTATGTCCGGCTGGAAAACCCAGATGCCCGCAAGACCGGCCGCAGAGCCCACGGCAAGAGTTCTTGCAGTGCCCTGGCGCAGCAATATCATGCCTAAGGTGATGGCAGGAATCACGAGAACCTTGGGAGTGATGACAAACGTAGAGCGGATGGCCGCCAGAATCTCCGAGCTGTGGCTTGTGGCCTGAAGATCGGCAGTGAAGCCCACTATGGCGTAGACGCCGAGGGCTAAGGTGAGCGCCGGTATCGACGTAAGCATCAGGAAGCGGATGTGGCTCAGCAGAGGCACACCGCAGGTAGAAGCGGCAAGCACAGTGGTGTCGGAAAGCGGCGACACCTTGTCGCCGAAATATGCGCCCGAGATGATGGCTCCGGCCGTCCAGCCCGGATGGTAGCCCATCACCGAGCCCACGCTCATCAGCGCCACGCCGATAGTGGCAATCGTGGTCCACGAACTGCCGGTGACCACCGAAACCACGGCACACGTCAGGCAGGCGACCACCAGAAACGTCTTAGGCGCAATCAGCTCCAGACCGTAGTCAATCAGTGCAGGTACCACGCCGCTCAGCATCCATGTGGCCGAGAGTGACCCGATGAAAATCAATATCGGGATAGCCGGAAGAATCTGCCGCCCGCTCTTCACCAGTCCCGGCACAATGCAGCGCCGGCGGTCAGCCGCCACGAGGCCTATGATCAGACTTACGGCCGCAGCTCCGAGAAGAATGAAATAACTGTAGTCCTGAACGGCCGACGCCCCTGTTAGAGCTATCACCGTCACCAGACCGCCCAGTAACACTGCTATAGGTAACACCGACAGCCACAGCCCCGGGGCCTGCCGGCGAGAAATTGCATGTGAATTTTCCAAGATTATGAGGAATAAAGAAAATGAAAATATCAGGTATAAAAATTCATCTGCAAAAATAGTAAATAAATATCCAACCGCCAAACCGCTTAGCCAACCTTAACAAAACCATCGCTAAATGTGAAAAAAAATCGCCGAAAGAACTTGCGGCATAGCAAAAATTGTTATAACTTTGCAATCCCGCAAAACCGCCCGGGCCGGAGGGCCGACGGCGACAGCGGGAGCACACCGCACAAATCATTGCTTTAGAAACTCGGGGCTGACCGGCTTTGACAGCGTGTAGAGGTGGTGTGTAAGCATGCAGAGCCATGATGGAAGGATCTCTATAATCTCCGACATCGACTTTTTTAAATGGCGAAAACAACTACGCTCTTGCTGCCTGATCGAAGTATAGTAGATCACGCTTAATCGCCGCAACAGTTGCAGCGACAAGACATCGCCCGATTGCCATGTTCCGAGGCTAATCGACAAGGCGGTGCAGGTAATTCGGAAATAGGATGCTGAAAGCCCCGCGAAGCGTCCGAAATCTTCAGGGGATAAGGTTGTGATTGGCAGCTTTCGGCCTGTCGCAACACGAAAACCAAGTGAAAGCTAAGCATGTAGAAAGCACATTAGTTCCACGTTTGGACGAGGGTTCGAACCCCTCCAGCTCCACAAAAGTCTGATGAAAGACAACGAAAAATCCTGCAACTCGCTGAATTGCAGGATTTTCTTATATGCAATACGATGAACTAAAATGAACATGCCCGAAAAAAAAGGGCTTGGGCCGAAAAAGGTGATTTTTGAAAAATATATTTGGTGTGTGTTTATTTTAGTGCTACCTTTGTAAGGTTAATCATTTCAAAATGGGAACCAAGATAAACAGCATACGCAAGCAAACTCCGTCTGACGGAATACTGCTTACATCGTGGCTTGAGAAGTCAGGATTAAGCAGAAGCGAAATTTCCGATTATACCGAGTCGGGATGGCTTCAACGAGTCGCCACCGGAGTTTATACTTTTGTAGGTGATAATCCTACTGTTTACGGAATACTTGCTTCATATCAAATACAAGGAAATCTTTCGTATCATGTAGGTGCTGCGTCTGCATTGGAATTAAAAGGGTTCTCCCACTATGTCGCTATGGGAAAACCGGCTGCAGTAATCTTCTCCCCGATAAGGCCGCGGCTTCCTAAATGGCTGAACTCGGCAGAACTTGATATGCGTATAGTAGAGGTCTCCACTAAGGTTTTCGGAGACATCGGGGTCGAACAGATGGAATATAACGGTCAGAAATTGAAAGTGGCCACCCCTGAAAGAGCAATAATGGAGTGTCTGTTATTATCGCCCACTCAATATAATCTGATGGATGTCTACTATCTGATGGAGATGCTTACCTCGCTTAGATCCGGCCTGGTTCAGCAACTGATGGAGAATTGCACATCCGTGAAAGTAAAAAGAATATTTCTATATATGGCAGAGAAAGCGGGCCACCGCTGGTTTGCAAAACTTGACCTGTCAAAGATTTCTCTTGGCTCCGGCACTAGGAGTTATTCAAAAGGGGGCGTGAAGAATGTCAGATATGATATTGTAATACCTAAAGAGCTTCTCGAGTATGAATGATGTGTATCGGAGGAAGGTAGAACTTCTGCTAAGAATTTTGCCGTTTGTTACTGACGAGGAATGTTTTGCCATTCATGGCGGAACCGCAATCAATCTATTCGTAAAAAATCTGAACCGACTTTCGGTCGATATTGATGTGACATATATCCCGTTGGAAGATAGAACGACCAGTCTGAATCATATCAATGAGGCATTGATGAGGATAGCCGACAGAATCCGACGGATTTTTCGTGACATCAGAATCATACCTCGTCTCGATATTTGTAAAATCACATGTGAAAGACAGGGCTGTCAGGTAAAGATAGAGGTCAATCAGACAAAGAGAGGTCTGGTATGCGGCGAGGCCAGAATATACGCGTTGTGCGAGAAGGCTCAGAGTCTGTTCGGCATGGAGGTAGATGCCCGGATCGTGTCGCTGCCGCAACTGTACGGCGGCAAAATCTCCGCGGCTCTTTCACGGCAGCATCCGCGTGATTTATTCGATGTGAAGCAAATGGACATCCCTCTGTCAGAAGTTAAGGATGGAATTGTATTCTGTCTCCTTGGCAGCGACAGGCCGATTCACGAATCCATCTCTCCAAATTTTATAGATCAGAGGGAGGCTATGGAGAACCAGTTTGTAGGGATGAGCGATATTCCATTCAGCTATGAGGAATTCGAGATGACAAGAGACAACCTCATAAAAGGGGTAAACGACATTATGACCGAGGCGGACAAAAGATTTCTTGTGGGTTTTGAGGAACTGACGATCAACCGAGAGGAAAGTCCATATTCGATGTTCTTTGGTTTTCCATCCGTCAAATGGAAGATTCAGAATCTACAAAAACTCAAAACGACCAATCCTCGGAAACTTCAGGCTGAAGCCAATAAGCTCAGGCTCATTTTTGGGATTGAGTGATGTTTGACACTCGGCATAAGAATCTTTAAAACGAATCCTCGGCCTTGATTTTCAGGCTGAAATTCATTACTTTGTACTATCGCCTCTTTACCGCATAGACAATAGAGCCGGCGAGACTGACGTTTTTTTCGTTACCATCTCGTTACCTCTGATCATTGACGGCTCAGGGCCGTCATCGGACAGAAAAATGCGATACGTCGCTGCGGGGTATTGCGTAAGTTCGGGGAATAATCGTAACTTTGCGGACAGAAGATTATGCAGCGTCGCCTCGTTTTCACTACATCCACGGAGATGCTCCGTGTGCTGCCTGACACCGTGGTTTGCATCACGGCCGACGGTAATTACTCCACCATCACCATGGTTGACGGAGGCAATTATGTGCTTACTCTTCAGCTCGGGCAGATCGAGCGGCTTATTGCCGGGATGCTTGACAGCGAGGATAACCGATTTATCCGCATAGGCAAAAGTCTGATTGTTAACCGTGATTACATAGCCTTTATCAATCCTCCGCGGCAGAAGATGGTGATGGGCGACGGACGCACGTTCCGCCGCGAACTAACCGCGTCGAAGGAGGCGCTGAAGGCTTTGAAAGAACTATTATTAGAGGAGGCAAAACGATGAGCATCAAAAAAGAACGCGATATCAACGATGATGAGATTAGGATCATATCGTCATCAGGCGGCGCCGTAAATACCGCTGCGCCGAGGCGCAGGCGCCCGCTGGCCGCATGGTTGTGGGCCGCGGTGACGGTGCTCGTAATTATCGGCGTGACGGCGCTGCTCTTTTTCTCGGCCGGAGATGAGGTGGAGCACAGCGAGGAGGTGATCAAGCCTCAGCCTGTCGTAACTGCCAAGGCGCATGTTCCCGCCGATTCGGCCGCGGCTCCGGTGCCTGAACGCCCGGCGCCCTACGTGATGCGGCGCGATACGGTGACTTCCGGTGCCAGCCTCACCATACTGACGCCATTCAATGCCACGCCGGTATTACAGATGGGCTTCGATGTGGCTGACGACACCACGGCCGTGCTCATGGCCCAGGCCGCCGACATCCGCCGCGATAACGGCAAGGTTGTAGGCGCCTACATCGAGAAGGGCGAACTGCTCAGCAAGGGGGAGGCCAAGGCCGGCTTCTGCTCCATAATCGGCGGCGAGATCACGGTGGGTGTGGCAGATGCCACTCCCATGTTCGAGCAGGCGCTGATGGCCGACGGCTATTTTTTCCGCCAGTACCCTCTGGTGGTCGGCGGCCAGGTGGTGGAGAACAAGCCAAAGGGATGTTCGGTGCGCAAGGCTCTGGCCGAGCTTGACGGCCGCATCTGTGTGATAATCAGCGGTAATCGCCTGACGTTTCACGATTTCTCGCAGGCTCTTGCCGACCTCGGAGTCACCAATGCCATCTATCTTGTGGGCGGCGATTCCTACGGCTGCTATAAAAATTCCTCCGGTGAGGCATTTACCTTCGGTCGGCGCTGGGATAATAGGGTAGAAAATGTCAATTTTATAGTCTGGCGATAGTCTGTTATTTCGTACAGTATAACCTATATTTCATACAGCGCCCGGCATCCGACATTGCCGGGCGCAATTTTTCTGCGAAATTTGTCCGTATAATCAAGAACAATGATGAGATTACTACTTCCAACGCTTGCAATGCTGCTGATCGCTGCTGTTTCGTGTAAGGGCAATGTCGACCCCGAGCCGGTCCACAAACAGTGTAACGCCGTATATTACTGGAAAGCCGTGTTCCACCCTGACAGCGCCGACCTCGCTTTCCTCTCGCGCCATGATGTGGAGAGGATCTATCTCCGCATGTTTGACGTGGTTGAGCAATACGGGGACGGCCCTGCGGTGCCTAACGCCACTGTGCGCATCTCCGACGCCGACTATGCTCTTATCCGCGACTCGCTGTCAGCCAAGGAGTTCGTACCGGTGGTCTACATCACCCTCGAAGGTCTGACCGCCATGGAAGGCCGTGAGAGGGAGCTGGCCGCCGAGATTGTTGACCGTGTCCGCAACATGGTGAGCTATAACGAGCTGCCCAATGTAGCCGAGCTTCAGCTTGACTGCGACTGGACCGGGTCGACCCGCGAGCAGTTCTTCAGCCTCTGCCGCGCTGCCAGGGAGCATATAGCTGTGCGGGAACTTCCCTGGCGCCTGAGCGCCACCATCCGCCTGCATCAGCTCGACGGCGAAGTGCCTCCGGTCGACAACGGCGTGCTGATGGTCTACAACACAGGTTGTTTCGACGATCCCGATGCCGAAAACTCCATAATCTCGGCCGATGATGTTAAGCCTTATCTGAAAAATATATCCTCTTATCCTCTCTATCTCGATGTGGCCTATCCCACTTACTCATGGCAACTGGTGTTCCGTGACCGCGAGTTCCTCGGTCTGGCCGACGACATCGACACCGTCGACACCACGATTGTTTGTCCCGCCGGCAAGGAACGCTATGAGCTGCTCCGCGACATCGATTACGGCGGGACGGTGCTTCTGGAGGGTGACATGGTGCGGTTGGAAGGATCGCCGTTTGACGATGTCATTGAGGTCAAGCGCCTCGTGGAGGAGGCCTTCGATGGCCGCCGTCACTCCAATATCCTCTATCACCTCGATTCCGAAAATCTCTCAAATTATTCGTCCGATGAAATTGAAAGCCTTTATTCGACCGGCCGTTAGCCTGGCGCTTCTCGCCGGTGTCACCCAAGCCATTGCCTGCGGCCCTTATAGCCCGCTTATTCCCACGCCCGATTTCTTCGGGACCGAATATACTTATGTCCCGTCTGACCGTCAGCAGCGCGAGGAGAACATCCGCCTGTGGCAGTCTGTTACATCCGATTCCATTCCGGCGGCCGACATCCTTCAGGCTGTCTATAAGGACTCGCGTGACAGCTTCCTTGAGCTGGCCGAAGGAAGCTCCGACGCCACCGACAATCAGTTTTACCGCTATCTAATAGCTCACCGTGACCGCGAAATTATCGACTTCCTCGCCCTGGCCAAGAAGGTTGAGGAGCGCCGCTTCGGCATGACGTCGCCCTGGTATTACCCCGCAAAACGAGTGCCGGATAATTCTGACGACGCCTCGTTTGCCGACATCATCGCCCGATGCGAGGCCTACAAAGGCGAGCGCCTGCGCGACCGCTACGCCCTGCAGATGACCCGCGCCCTCTTTGCCGCCGGCCGTTATAGTGATGTCGTGGCCTATTGCGACTCGGCCTTCGCCCCTTACCCCGAGTCCAACCTTTTCAAACGGATGGCCATGGATTATGTAAGCGGAGCATGGGCGAATCTCGGTAACAAAGAGAAAGCCGATATATGCGCCCTCCTCGCCGGCAACGTACCCTCCATTGACAGTCCCTATGCTCTTGAGCGTGTGGCCGGGATCGATCCCGCGTCACCGATGCTTGTGGAGTATATCCGCACCAAGTCCGACGATAAGAAATTCATGCTCGGCGTCCGTCCTCTGGCCGAGACGATGGTCAGGAATCCTAAGGTGACCTGCAAGGGCGACTGGTATTTCACTATCGCCTATATTGATTATGAATACCGCCGTGACATGAAGAGTTCCTCCAAGGCTATTTACCGGGCTATGGATCAGGATTTCTCTTCCCGGGAGTTCCGGGATCTGGCCCGTGCCGTCAAGATGAAAATCGACGGACGCACCGACAACCGCACTGCGCTCATCGATGACCTCGGCTGGATGGAGAAGATGCATGCCGAGTGTGACACCGCCGGCACCATGGAGTGGCAGCGCCGCCTCGGCAACATAGTGTATATGGACTGGATCCCGCAGCTCTGGCGGCAGAAGGATTATTCCACGGCCATTCTCCTATGCTCATACGCTGACAATTTCAGCGAGAAGTACATAGGTCCGGAGCGCGAGCTGCTTGATGTGGAATGGTTTGGCGGCCCTTATCCATATTATCGCGGTTATTCCGACTATAGCCGTCTTGCCTTCCGGCTGATGCAGACTCTCGGTTCCCGGCAGCTGGCCAAGGCTGTCACCGGCATGATGGCCTCCGACCCGCTTTCCCGGTTCCTGCGCCGCAAGGTGCGCACTGACCGCGACTATTATTATGAGCTGATAGGCACACTGGCCTTGCGCGAGCAGGACTATACCCGTGCTCAGGCTTATCTTGACCGTGTGAGCGATGGCTTCCTGCGCCGTATGAGCATCAACCGCGCCGGCTATCTGAGTCGCGATCCCTTCGGCGTGACCATCGAAAGGGGAGAGTATGATCCCGCCTGGAAAATGTATGTTTCCATTTATCGTACATGGCACTGGGATCGCGAGAACCTGCTTGAGCGCAATTCATGGAATCCCCGAGGCAAAGCCGACTTCGCCCGCCGCATGGCCGGACTCCGCCGTCAGATGACTTCGGCTCCCACTGCCGACGAGCGAGGCCTGGCCCGTCTGATCTATGCCATAGGCCTTAAAAACTCGTTTGACGAATGTTGGGCGCTGACCCGGTACTGGAATGGCTGGGTGGGCCTCTTCGAGCCCGAGCTTGATTACTGGGGCGATGATTTCGGCTATATCAACTATCGCTTTGTCTACGACACCGACGAAGCCCTCGAACACGGCGCCATTGACAGCCGGGAGTTTGACAGCGAGGTGAAGGCGGCCCTGGCCATGCTCACCTCCGACGAAGCCCGTGCCCGAGCCAACTATATCCTCGGCAACCTCCGCACAATTGTTACCCGCTACCCCGACACCCCCACCGCCGCTTTCGTCAGAACCTCGTGTGACAACTGGCGCAACTGGCTCTGATCTGAAGCAGCCGGCTGACGTGAATTTGGGTCGACGCTTGTGGCGACAATCCGGTGTCGATGGTCTGGGACAAAAATGTCCAAAATACGTTAAATATTCTTAAAACGGGGGGGGGGGGGGGGGCGGACATTAAATATTTTTGCTTTTATAAAAAATGTGTATCTTTGCCTCGCTTTTTTTTGCTATTGCAACCTCATGACTATGGATAAACTGCTGTTTTTCCCTTCTAAACCAGTAGTAACTGTACTCCCATCCTATGAAACATAAACCATTCTTATTTTTACTCCTGATAGCATTTACCGGTCTTTTCTCTCAGGCAGTCAAGTCGCAGGAAGTAGCGTTGAAAACCAACCTCCTCAGCGACGGATTTCTCAACCCCAATCTCGGTGTGGAAGTGGGCGTTGCGCCCAAATGGACTGTAGCTACCGATTTCCAGTTCAACGGCTGGACTCTCAGCAACGACCGCCGATGGAAGCACTGGGCCGTGCAGCCTCAGGCTCGTTATTGGTTGTGCGACCGATTCGGCGGACATTTCTTCGGCATACATCTGCACGGCGGCCAGTTCAACGTGGGCGGCATAGACCTCGACGTTGATTTCCTCGGCACCGACTTCGGCAAGCTCAAGGACTCCCGTTTTCAGGGCTGGTTTGTGGGCGGTGGCGTAAGCTACGGCTATGATTGGGTGCTCAACAGGCACTGGAATCTTGAGGCTGAGATCGGCGTCGGTTATTCCTACACCCGCTTTGACCGGTTCCGGTGTGCCGGCTGTGGCAAGAAGATAGCCACTGACAAGTCCCACAATTATTATGGTATTACCCGCCTGTCGATAGGCATAGTCTATTTATTCTAAATTACAAAGTTACCGATGAAAGGATTTATCAGAAAGAGCCTTGCGGTTGTTTGCATGACTGCCGCGGCAGGCGTTGCCGCTATGGCATCGGAAGTAAAGGCCGATCCGGCAGCCGGAATTAAATATGAAACGTTCGCCATGAAGCGCACCGGCGACAATATGTTTATTGACCTCACCCTCAACCTCAAGGACCTGAAGGTGCCGGGCAACCGCGCAAAGCTCATCGAGCCCCGTCTGGTCAACGGCCGTGACTCGCTGACCCTGCGTCCGCTGGGCCTCTACGGTCACCGCCGCTACTATTATTATCAGCGCAACTCTGACGACGGCACCATGATTGCCGGCGAGGACGAGCGTGTGTATCTCCGCTCTAAAGCCCCCGACACCGTGGCCTATCATCTCATGCTCCCTTACAGCGAATGGATGAACGGCTCGCAGATGATTGTGCAGACAAGTCTCTACGGCTGCTGCAACAATATCGAGGCTGTGGCTCTCGACACCCTCGGCATCTATCGCTATCTCACCTTTAAGCCGCAGTGGATCTTCGTGCGTCCCAAGGATATGGGCGACAAGATCTTCGACATCACCGGCCGCGCCTTCATCGATTTCCCCGTCGACCAGACCGTGATCTATCCCGATTACCGCCGCAATGTCAACGAGCTCGCCAAGATCCAGGCCACCATCGACTCCGTGCGCGATGATAAGGATGTGACCATCAAGAAAGTATGGCTCAAAGGCTTCGCTTCGCCCGAAAGCCCCTACAAACATAACACCGACCTGTCGATAGGTCGTGTACACGCTCTGAAAAACCACATTCAGAACCTCTATCACTTCGCTCCCGGTATCATCGAGACCGACAACGAACCCGAGGACTGGGAAGGCCTCGCCCGCTTCGTCAAGGAATCCAATCTCGAGCACCGTGACCAGATTCTTGCCATCATCAATTCCGATATGGCTCCCGATCCCAAGGAGGCGCGCATCAAGAGCCTCTATCCCGCCGAGTATAAGTTTATGCTCACACAGTATTATCCCGCGCTGCGTCACACTGACTACCGCATTGAGTATCAGGTGAGAAAATACACCGATGTCAATGAGCTCCGCGAGGTGTTCGCCACGAATCCCTCCAAGCTCAGTCTCGAAGAGCTCTTTACGCTCGCCAACAGTTATCCCGTTGGCAGCCCCGAGTTCAACAATGTGTTTGACACTGCCGTGAGAATGTATCCTGACAACGAGACTGCCAATCTCAACGCCGCGACTTCGGCTATGGAGAACGGCGAACTCCAGCTGGCGGCCAAATTCCTGGCCAAGGCCGGCGACACTCCCCAGGCGCTTTACTGCCGCGGTGTGCTTGCTGCCCTCAACGAGGACTATGATAACGCCGCCCACTGGCTGAAACTGGCTGCCGAAGCCGGTGTCACTCAGGCCGATGACGCCCTCCGCCAGATTCAGCTTCTCAAAGAACAAAACAATTATATTCAATAATCCCAATTATTATTTTTTCAATGAAATCAAAATTTTTTATGCCCCTCGTGGCAGCCATGCTTTTCGCAAGCTGCTCGAGCGATGAACCCGTGGCAATCCCGGGTGATTCCGACGACGTTGCCGGTGCCAAGTATCTCACCGTCAACCTCGTATCAACCCCTGACAATGCCGGCAGCAAGGCCAACAACCAGGAAACCGGCGAACCCGGTGACGCTACCTATGAAGAAGGCTATGCCTCTGAAAACAAAGTGAACGGCGTCCGTTTCTACTTCTTTGACAATGACGGCAATATCGCTGCCGTTAAAGCCGACGGTCACAACTACGTTGACTGGTCTCCCGTTACGGAAGATGATAAAATCGATATGCCCAACATAGAGAAGATGCTCAAGGCCACCATCGTTATCTCGACTAAGGCAGGCGACCTCCTTCCCACCCGCATCGCTGCTGTTATCAACCCCGTGACTGAAGCCCTCGGCGAAGGTAACCTCGACCTCACCACGCTTCGCAACCGCACAAAAGACTACGTAGCCGCCGCCACCGGCACAAACGGCGCTTTCGTGATGATCAACTCTGTTTATTCTCAGAACGGTGAGATAGCAGCTACTGCTGTATCTCCTGCTAACTACGCCTCTAAAGCGGGTGACGCTGAGAAGGTACCCGTCAACATCTATGTTGAGCGTTGCGTAGCCAAAGTTCGCGTAACCCTCGGCACCGCTGTTACACCGAATGATAAGGGCCTCATCGCGCTCAAGGACAGTGAAGGCAACCCCATCACCGTTGGCGTTGGAAGTGAGAAAAAGCAGGTTTACCTCAAGACGACTAACTGGAACATCACCGCCGAAACCGACAAGAGTTACCTCAGCAAGCACATCGATGCTAACTGGGATGCTTCCCTCTTCGGCAATGAGGCCTGGAACTACGCTCCCTTCTTCCGCTCATTCTGGGCTAAAAACACCGACAAGGCACACCAGCACTGGCACAGCTTTGACGACATCGCCACTAATGGTGGTAAGAACTACGGCCGCGACCTCACCAACAGCATCTACACCAACGAAAACGCTGTTCAGGACGCTACCCTAAACGCTGCATCAACCGGTGCTGATGTTGAGAAATTCACCAAAGTTATCCTCGCAGGTGAGCTCGTTGATGAGAACGGCAACGCAATCGAAGTATGTAAATACGCCGGTGCCAATATTATCGGCGAGTCCAACCTCAAGAAGCTCCTTCTCGAGAACCTCGCTAACAACGGCATGATCTACTCTTATACTACCGACGCTGAGGGTACCCATTACACTTCTCTCAAAGATGAGGACGTAAAATTCGTTACCGGCATCAACGCTGCTCTTGGTGATAAGACTCCCGGTACATCTGAAGCTACCCAGGGCCGCCACTATGTTTACCTTCAGCTCACCGAAACCGGCGCTGCCAAGAGCTGGTCGAAGAGCGACGCTCAGGTGCAGCCCGAAGGCGCTCGCTTCGCCGATGCTGCCGCAGTTAACACTTACCTCGCTGCTCAGATCGGTCACGCCCAGATCCACAAACGCGGTCTCACCTACTACTACTTCCCCATCCGTCACCTCGGCGATGAGAATCACGTGGGTTATTACGGCGTTGTCCGCAACCACATCTACGACTGCACAATCACCAAGATTGCCGGCCTCGGTACTGCCGTTTACGATCCCACTGAAGTGATCTATCCCGAAAAACCGCAGGATGAAGAAACCTTCATCGCCGCTAAGATCAACATCCTCAGCTGGCGCGTTGTCAGCAACGATGTTGAACTCGACTGGTAATCTCTATCCCTGAACTATACATCTGACCGGCAGCGGAGCCCCGTGCTCTAAGCCCGCAGCCTCCGCTGCCGGTTATTTTCCTTCTCACTGATCTTTTACTCCCAATCTTCCTTTACCATCTTTGACGGACCTCACACCTCGAAGGCCGGTCAACGGATTTCCCGCACTTACCATAACTGCTCTCTCTCTTATTTCCAACCTTATCAACCCGCTCTCAGCGGCTCTTAAACTGACTTTTCACGGATCACGGCTCCGGCCCGATTCCGACAATATATTAATCATCTACGAACTATTTAACAAGGAAAGATAACCATCATGGCAACTCCTTTTTACAGATATCTTAAATCCGTCGCCCTGACCCTGTTGACGGCCTGCGCCGCGCTCGCCGTCACCACCGGATGTGACAGCGTAATCTATGATGACGAAGGCGACTGCGAACTCCACTACCGTCTGAAGTTCCGCTTTGACTATAATCTGCTCTATGCCGACGCTTTTCCCTCGCAGGTAAGCTCGGTGGCTGTCTACGCCTTTAATCCTGACGGCACATTCGCCTGGCAGCGTGAGGAAAGCGGCTCACACCTTGCCGCCGACGGCTACGCCATGAACCTCGATGACGTCGCCCCCGGCGACTACACCCTCATCGGCTGGTGCGGCATGTCAAACTCCCACCTCGGCTCGCAGCCCGAATCGTTCACCCTCCCCGAACTCACACCCGGTGTGTCGACCATCGAGGAACTCAAATGCCGCATGGAGCGCGAAATCAAAGCCGACGGAACTCACCACAGCTCCACCAATCTCTGGCCCCTGTTTCACGGTACCACCGCTGACGTGAAGATCTATGAGCCCGACAGCCCCGAAGCTGACGGCCGCACCATAGTCTATAACATGCCGCTCGTCAAGAACACCAACCGAGTGCGCATCATCCTCCAGCAGCTTTCAGGCGACGACATCAACGCCGAGGACTTCACCTATGAAATCGAGTCAGCCAACGGCCTCATGGCTCACCACAACGGTCTCCTCGAGGACCCCGCCATCACCTATCATCCCTGGAAGCAGGGCTATGGCACAGGCGGCATCATCCTTGACCCCGACAATGTGACCGGCATTGGCCAACCCGCCAACGTCAAAGTAGCCGTGGCTGACCTGACCGTGGCCCGCCTCATCAAGGACGAACCCACAATCCTCACCGTCTACCGTCCCGACATCAACAGCCCCGGCGGCCGCAAGATCGTGGCCCGCCTCCCGCTCGTTGATTACGCCCTCCTTACCAAAGGCAACTATGATCGCCCCATGACCGATCAGGAATTCCTTGATCGTGAGGATACTTACACCCTCACCTTCTTCCTTGACCGTAACCAGGAATGGATCAAAACCACCATCTATATCAACTCCTGGCGCGTGGTGCTGAATAACGTGGATGTTAATTAGGAAGAGAGCTCTGACTGATGAAGCCGGACATTATACATAGTATTGTGGTCTGCCTGGCGGCATTCACACTGCCTTTTATGGTGGCGTGTGGCAGCAGTCAGGATGATGATCCTTTGCCTGAAAATACGGAAGCAGTCCTGTCGCTCAACATCGAATCGATCGGACAGGCAAGGGCAGGAACCGCAGAGTTGCCTGACAACGAGAAGATGCACAGTATGCGTGTCGTAGTCCTTCATTCTGACGGAACGGTGGAACACAACAAATTCTATACGTTTGACGGTGCTACAGACCGGAGATTCATCTTTCTCAATGTCACACCCGACGAAAAGAAAAAGGTTTACCTCTTCGCCAATGAAGAGAGCGTGTCCACTGTAGAAGGTGTGACCGGTGCGGGTGGAAATCAATCGCTGACCGCTTTCTTCGACAGCTATACAGAAGAAGCGTCCGGTTTTGAAGCCGCGGTTAATGACATCTTCTTCCGCCCGGACTATTCGGCCCGAAAACCAATCCCGATGTCCTCCATGTACGAGATAGATTTGTCAGAAAAAGAGTATTTCGAAGGAACGTTTTACGTGGTTCGGGTCGGTACCAAATTTACCTGTCGGTTCAAGAATTTTCGTAGCGGTGCTGTCACGGTTAACAGCATTTCGGTGTCGGACATTGCCGACGAGTCTTATCTGATGGCACACAAGCAAGGTCTGACAATGGATTTTACTGAAGAGGATGGCGGCAAAAGTGAACTTTTCTGGATTGACTGGCTGAAAAAGGTGTCTGATGAGTCGCAGGAGTATCCCGAGGACAAGACATTGGCTGACAAAAGAGGCTGGATTATGGATTATGACATTCCGGGAAGTGCTGTTCATGCTCCTGTCGGACCGACGAACCTGAATCTGTCTGTATCGAAAGCAATCGGCACGGATGTAGATAAGGAACAAGGCACCCTGTATACATTCTATCTTCCCGAAAGCAAGGACTTGATAAACCCGGCTGAGACTTACGGAGTACAGCAGTATGAGATGACACTCGGCCTGACTGATGAACACGGCGAAAAAAAGTCGTTCAATTTTGCTTTTGATAATCTGAAAGCTCTCTTCCGTAACACAAATGCTGTAATAGACATTCTCATGTATGACAAGGAAGTTGTGGTGGATGTGATTCCATACAGTGAAGTAGTTCTTGAACCTGAATTCGGATTGTAAAAACAATAAACAAGAAATAAATGAAACGTTTTATACAATATATAATCATATCTCTGATAGCCTTTGCCTTTACCGGCTGCCAAGATGATTTTCTGAAAGAAAATTATATTGGTGAAGGCAATGCAGTGGTATCGGCGACTCTGGACTTCACCCCTATGTCGTCGGCTCTGTCGTCACGTGCTGCCGGCGATGCCCTGAAAGATATAAAGTCACTGCATATATTATTGTATAAAGAGAATGGGGAATTGCTGCAAAGCTGGACACAGAATGATGCTCAGAAGGACCTGAGAAATTATACCGTGACTTTTGAAAAACGCGCGGATGCGGATGCTGAAAACGGACATAAGGCCGAGACTACTACGGCACGTGCCACATTCACGTTACCTGGCGAGATTGAGTACGGCAGATATTATATCTATGCCGTAGCAAACATACCTGATCTGCTCACAGATTATGCCGAAAACATAAAGACTGTTGACGGCCTCAAAAAAATTCCTCTCACATGGGACAATACAAAAAACGCTGAAACCGGCGAATATAATGTGGGCAACAACGGCCAGATGTTGGGTTGTCTCACAAACACCGCCTCATCCGGTAACGCCGGTGATGAGTCTCTTGTGATAAACAGCCGAAATGTAAAGCTACATGCCTGGCTACGCCGCGCGGCTTCTAAAGTGACAGTGTCATTCGACGGCAGCAGCCTGAAAGAGGGTGTGTTCATCTATATCCAGTCCGTACAGATTAAGGATATTCCTTCACAATGTTATCTGGGAAAGGATAATAATGTGGGGAGAGAAGGATACACCCTGAGCGTTCCGGAAAAAGGTCCGGATATGATCGACGGAGAAATCATCACCTATCATGACGGCGAACATGAGTCACAGGACTTTGAATATGGCGAGGGTTGCATATCGCACCGTATTACGGTGGGCAGTCCCTTCCTCGGTTCTCACGATGAAACAGCTCCCGCACTGTATTTTTACGAGAATATGCAGGGCTCGGGTGAAGGTATGCCTGACAAACGTCCGGATGCCGACGGTGATGGAACTCTTGACTTTCCCGGATTGCCGGAGCGTCCCGATGATCCGACTAAGGAGTGGAATTACCGTCTGAAAGATGATGTGCCTTTCGGCTCGTATATCGAGGTCCATGCCCACTACATATCCAACAATTCCGAGCGATTGGGCAACGGACACATCATCTATCGTTTTATGTTGGGACAGGACGTTATAAAGGATTATAATGCAAAACGTAACTGTCACTATAAGTTGACATTGAAATTCAGGAATTTCGCCAACGAGGCTGACTGGCATATAGAGTATGAGGAACCGGAGCCCGGCGTGATGACTCCTGAACCGTATTACATCTCTTATCTGTATAATCATTCCATGATGTATCCCATCAAGGTGAGTACAGGTGGTCGAAAGATAGAATACATAAAAGCGGAAATTCTGGAAAACAACTGGGCGCCTCATAACGCAAGCAGCGATATTTACTATACGGGTGCTCCGAATGGCGTTGACGCACCGTGGAACGGTTTCCTGTCATTACATAAAACAACCGAAACGGTTCTATATGCAGATAAAATCACATCGAACGAGCAATACTACAATAAAGCTCCTAAACGAGGAGAACGGGAATATAGGAACTTTATCCTGCCTGACGGTCAGTCCTACAAGGATTTTACAACGGATGGTTCCGATCCGGATGATAAATACCGTGTGGAAAAGCATCCCACGGAAGCGAATACATATTATATATATATTCCTATGTACACTCGCGCCAAGCAGATGATATCAACCACCGGATACACCGGTAACAACCCGTACGTGGCATATCAGCGTAAGGCGAGAGTCAAGATTACAACTAAGCTGGAAGGTCTGGATAAAGTCTTTGAAAATGAAGTCCCGATATATCAGGTACGTCGTGTTGTGAATCCGAAGGGTATATATCGGTCGGTCGGAAACAATAAGTCGTTTCATGTCAGGCTGATGCGATTGCCGAGTGAGGAAGAGAGCAAGTTCACGACATTCCAGTCCGAAGGACCCTGGAAAGCATACGTCATCAGGAGAAATAACGGTGACGGAATCACCCTGTCCGTAACAAATAAACAGACTACAGAGTTAAAGAATGATCCCGAATATGGGAAAGCCATATATGGTAAAACCGGTAGCGTGATTGACTTCAGCGTGGATTTCTCCGAGACTACGTCAACAGAGAACCGTTACGCTGTTATCCGTGTGGAATATCACAATTTTACCTGCCAGCATCTGATTTTCGTGCGGCAAGGTGACGAACCTGACGATCTGGTGCCGGGAGGCGTAAAGTGGTATGCCAAAAACATGAGGACTACAACTGAGCTGGCTTCTACGCCGTTGGACGAAGGATCGCTCTTCAAATTCGGAAATTGGGGTCAGCCGATTGACGCATTGAGTAATAAAAATCCGTTCGAGCCATGGATAAATGTTACGCCGGAAAGTTTTAAAGTTTATCCGGAGGAGGGCCTTACGAATGCGGCAACCGGAGAAAAAATGGACTGGACTGCCATAACTTATAAAGGTGTAGCCGAAACGTTTGGCACCCCCGGGATGGAAAACGCACGGGTGGCTACTGCCGCGGACTTCTGGGAATTGAGGAAGGAAGGCAGTAATGTTGAGCAGGGCTACGGTGTGCTGTACGGAGATGATGCCACGGAAACGGCTGATGATATCGTGGAGGCTTATGGCTATGACTATAAGCATAATGACAAGGGCCGTGGAATGAGAGGCTGTTTCGCGTATAACAGTGTGACGGGCAAGAGTGTGTTCTTTCCCATCGGCGCTTCCGGCTACGGACACAGAAAGCAAAGCTATACCGCAAGTTGGGGAGATTCTGAATCCCTCAATGGAGTATTGAGATATTCTTCCGGCCGAACAAAGCTATATCCTGATCCCAAGGAGCGTCCGTTGTTTTACGACATTTACAAACGACCGGGAGCCATATATTGGTTAAATGAAGAGATTCCTAAAAACCATTTTACTCCCACTGACGGCGCCAGTCTGGGATGGGATATAAACTATTTCTCATTCGATTTCAATTTTATCAGTACCGGCAACATGATTAGAGGTGGTGCCTCTGATGCCTGCTTCGTGCGTTGCGTGGTAGATCCGGGAGAGAAGAAATGAACTTCAATCAAATAATCGGAACTATGACCGACTCACCTCCCGGCGAGCCATCGTCGACAACACTGAATTAAGCGGATAAACATACTCCGTTGCCTGACACATAAACCTTTATAAACTCAAAACCTATTATTTACTTAAGACGACTATGCTTTTTATAAAACATAAACTGATGAGGATTCTCTGCGTCATGGCGGCCGTCATGATGATAGCTTCGTCATGCGGTAGCGACACCGTCGATGAGCCTGCGGTTCCCGATGCTGCGGCTTCGCTGGTGCTTCACATCCGGAGCGTCGAACAGCGGGCCCCTTCAGGCGAAACCGAATCGGACGGCTTCGACCGGCTGCGCATCATCATCATCAATGACCAAGGCACTATTGAGGTCAACCGCCCCGTGAGTTTCTACAACGGATCCGCAACGGAATATTATGCCATATATCCTATAGCTCCCGGTCAGGGCAAATACATCTACGTCATCGCCAACCCCGATCAGGCCGGCCTTGATTTCACCCCCTATCCCGAAGGCTCGAACGCCGACATCCGCTCCTACCTCGAAAGCTATAGCTTCACGCCGGCATTTTCCGGCGAGCCGAAGTTGGTGATGACTGACAGCCGCTTCATCGAAGCCAAGGATCTCCTCCCCGGAAGCCGGGCCACCGTCAACCTCAATCTGGTGAGGGTGGCCACCAAATTCTCGGTCTACATCACCAACCTGCGCGACGAGGACATCACCCTCAGATCATTCTCCGTAAGCTCGATGGCTGACCGCCAGTTCCTCATGCCCCACTTCACCGGCTCCAAAGGATCCCACCCCGATAACGGCGAGCACATCGTGGGCGCCTCCGGCCTCATGGGCTTTGACTTTGAAGGCGTTGGCACCGACATGCACTGGTCTGACTGGCTCCGCGAGGCTGTCGACGAGTCGAATATCGATATCAACGACGTCACCGTGGCCGACCGCCGTGGCTGGATCATGAAATACAGTGTCCCCGATGGTACCGCACATTCGGCCCGCGCCTTCAGCCTCGGCGCCGCCCCTGTGATAGCCGGGGGCGCCACTTACGAGCTACCCGTCCATTATTTCTGCGAGAGCCGTTACGGAGTGCTTGACAACAGCACTTTCGGCGGTGGAGCAGCCCGGGGTTACGAACAGGCTTACACCTTCGACATCAGCTTCTCATCCCGAGAGGGCGGCGACAAGTCATTCACCGGCTACCGCCTCCCCAACCTCCGCGCCCTGTTCCGCAACACCCATGTCATCGTCAACATCAAGGCTCATCAGGAGAAACTCACCTGCGAGGTGCAGGTGGTGCCATACGTGCAGATCGACCTCCGCCCCGGTTTCGGCTGGGACAAGTTGCCTGATACCGACGAAAAACCTGACCCCGATCTGGATAAAAACTGAAACTTAATGAACTATGAAACGTCACGGATTCTATAACATATTTCCTGTTGTGCTCATGACTCTGGTTATGAGCATACTGTCGTCATGCACCGACGATCCGCTCATGGAGCCTGTTCAGATTATTGACGGAGAGAGCACCGTGGGCATGACCGTAAGCTTCTACCCCGATGTTGAAAACAGCGTGGGCTCTTCACGTGCCGCAGGCAATTCGCTGGAAACCCTGCGCACACTCTCCGTGGTCATCTTTGACATCGAGGGTAATTTTGTTGACCTCGTGCCGATGGACCGTCTGCTCGACTACAAAGGCGGCACTCACACTGACCGCCCCGCCATGTCGCCCGAGGATGCCGAAAACGGAGGCACTTGGACCGAAGGCAATCAGGCGCAGGCCACGTTCCGCATCGAGAATATCAAGAACGGCCGCTACCGCATGTACTGCATCGCCAACATGACTGTTGACGAGGCCGACATACGCCTCAACGACGCCGACACCGGGTATAAGACCGACGAGGAGAAGATGCGCCGCATCACCGTGCGGTGGGTCGAGGACAACATCGCCGCCAACGACCAGATGTTCGGCTACTTCACCGCCGCCGACAACAAGAGCACTGACCAGCCCATGGCCGAAGCCGGCCTCCAGGCTCCCGAGGTGCTCGTCAACGGCCCCAACACTCGCCTGCACTGCTGGCTCAAGCGCTGCGCATCCAAGGTCACCGTGGCTTTCGACCCCACGGGCCTCCACCAGAATGTCAATATCTACATCCACAAGGTTACTATCAAGGATATCCCCATCAACTGCACCATAGGCTACGACAACTCCCCCGAATGTGAGCTTGCCAACCGCACGGATCAGCTCATACTCGACGGCGAGTCATACTACTACGACGTCCAGGGCAATCTCACCAAGACCAACCCCGGCGACGGAAAGGATAACATCAGCAAGTGGCTCCACCTCGACAACAGTATGGGTGTCAAAGGCTCTAAGCACCTCGCTACTGACGACGCCCTCTTCTTCTACGAGAACATGCAGGGCGATTACAAGGACGAGCCTGCCGACATCCGCGAGCGCTACAACAAGGAGCCGAAGGCCGGTTGGGTCCACGAATACCTCAACCGCCCCGAGGCCGACAAGGACAAGCGCCCCTGGGATTACGACACCAAGGACAAGATCGCTGCCGGCACTTACATCGAGGTGGAGGCCTACTACGACTCGCGCAACGAGAACAACGTAACCAACGGCCCCATCATCTACCGCTTCATGCTCGGCAAGAACACCACCTACAACTATAACGCCCAGCGCAACCACCACTATAAGCTGACCCTCGCCTTCAAGGGCTACGCCAATCAGCCCGAGTGGCACATAGAATATGTCGAGGAGAAACCCTCGCTCCACATCCCGCCGGTATTCTACATGCCTTACGTCTACAATCAGCGCGTGGAGATGCCCGTACGCTGGATCGGTGAGATCGAGAGCCTCTACTTCGAGATTCTGGGTAATGACTGGGGGCCATACGAATGGGATTACACTAAACCTATTTCTACCGGCCGTTGGGGTGTGTCAGGCAACGACGCCGATTTCTCATGGAATGTTGACTCCTGGAATTCCCACAACGGTGTATCCAGTGACTCTACCACATACGGCAAAAACAAGCAGTTCCTCGGATTCCTGGGCCTGACGCTCCCCAAAGAGCCTCACGCCGACGTGCTCGCCAATATATCCTATTCGGCCGGTGAGACCGCTCAGCAGATGCTGAAACAAGACTACGAAGGCCCCGCCCGTGGTCGCGCCCGTCAGGACAGGCGTACCCTTACGGCCGAGCAGCTTCAGGCCAAGGAGTATGACCCTGAATGGAAGGACACAGACCAGGCCAACCATTACACCGTGACTGAGGAGGCCGGATCCCATACCCTCATGCTCCCGCTCTTCACCCGATCCAAGAGTATGATCAACGCCTCGGGTTTTTCCGGCAATAACCCGTATGAATATTTCTATCGCCGTGCCAAGCTGAAGGTCACCGCCAAGTTTAAAAACGGTACAGAGATCAGCGGCATCTCTTTCATCATGCAGGTGCCCCGTCTCACCAACCCCAAGGGTGTTTGGCGCGACCTCGGCCAGACTCAGGACTTCAACGTAACTCTTATGACCCGCAAGGGCTCGTCGAGGTCATCGGATTTCATTCCGTTTAACTCTGACGGCTCCTGGTCGGCCGAGATTGAATCCGGCAACAAATCGGGCAACTTCACCATTACCCCGGGTCCGGATGCCAAGAATGACCCCGAATCGACCGGCTACAGCCAGAAGATTATCGGCAAGACCAACACTAAGATTGTATTCACCATAGGCTTCGGCGGTAATGCCGAATGTGCGGTGATCAAGGTGATGTATAATGCCGAGAAGTGCGTCCACCGCATCTACGTGCGTCAGGGCTACGGCCCCATACGGGTAGAGGGCGGAGAGGATGACCCGCGCGTAATACCGCAGGCTAACATCGCCACATGGTCCAGCTTCAACCTCAAGCATGGCGGCGACGGAACCATCAACACTTCCGTATCAAACGGTGCCGTACTGGTGAATAACCCCTTGAGCTTCGGCTCCTACTTCAAACGCAAGAACCTCAACCAAGGGATTCTTGAGAAGAACAACGATACCTGGGGACATACGGTGTCAATCAATGGCAAGCAGCTTGAACTGAGCAATGGTAATACCGGTACATGGAAATCTATCAATTCGAAATGGATCCGGAACACGTCGACTATGACAGATAACATAACATGGCAGGATATAAATGTTACAGGAAAAGGCGCATATCAGCTGCCGACCTACGAGCAGTTCAAATCGCTGACCGATAATTCTGACTTCGGTTTCGGTATATTCTATACCGACGATGCCACAGAGCCTCAGACAGTCTATACCCGGGCTACCGGTTATGCCACTGAATGGAATCCAAACACATCCACTTACGGCATGCGTGGTATATGTGTCTATAACCGTCATAATGCCCACCAGCTTTTCTTCCCGATGAGTAAGGCGGGTCATGGTCGCCGTATACAGTACATGTCCGGTGCAACCAACCGCGGTTATCTCCTCTACGGCGACGTTTCCGGCACACTAAATAACGATCGCAACTCTAATAATCAATATCGTCCCATTCCCTACGGTCTCGGCTATACCGCAGGAGCACTCTATTGGCTTAGGCTGATTAAGGAAAACGGCCATGTAGAGGGCGATGAGAACGGTAATATAAAGTACCTTCCATGTGCGGCATGGGATATGAACTACTTTAACTTTGACTTCGGCCCCTACACCGCTAACTGTCTGTATAAACACAGTTCTACGACTACTGAGGACACAGGTTCCGACGCACTCCCCATCCGCCTGATAAAGAAATAGCCCCAAAAACTGAATACACACATATCCACTGATGACAGCGAGGGCACCCGCCGGGTGCCCTCGCTTTTGGTAATCATCTGATCCTCAAAGTGTGAAGCGAAGCTGTATTGAGGATATTGCTTTGTAGCTGCACGGCAAGCACCTACAAAACTCCCGACCCGCGTCCAGCAGGGCCACGCCGAATCTGCGTGTTTCAAATTCCAACCTCCCATGCCATAATAAAATTATTGCTGTCCGATAAAATTCGGATAGCGCGATAAAGCGTGGCTCGAACACTGAATATACGGTGTTCGAGCCAGCTTTTTCATTTTACAAGCCCCCTCAGTCAAAAAGCGTTGGTTGCGGAGGCGCTCCTGAGGCCTCGGAAAGGATGATTTCCCACTCTCTTTCGGGATTGTTGAAGAGACTGTAGAAGTCAACATAGTACATCAGTGTGATACGTACCATTGTGGCCAGCCCGGAAAAACTCCATTTCCGCGTAAGACCTTTCTGCATCACCATCAGCAGCAGGTTTGCAATCAGAGTCACCCATATCTGGATATTGATGGCGTTTGCGCTTTCGCCATAAAAGTATTTCAGCGGGAAGTTCTGCTTCATCTGCTTGAAAAGCAGCTCAATCTCCCATCTTTGACGGTATATGGCGACAATTTCCTCGGGATCAGACTCCATATCGTTGGTAAGCAGCGATATGAGCTTGCGTTTTTGGACATCCACGTAAGTGATTATCCGCGATTTATGGTGTATCGTTTCTCCGTCTTTCTTTTGTTTTGTGAACTCCACATGTTGTATCCTTACCTCCATAAGGCCGTCCGGGGTCTGGTACATCGTATCTAACAATATCGTATATTTCAATTTTTCTTCATTTTGGTGACGTATACCACACCGCGCTGTGTGAGCTGCTCGAACTTCTCATAGTCGATATAGGCGCGGTCCATGGGCATTATATCACCCTTGGAGAGCGTCGACGGCTTGAGCATGAACGAGTCGTTTGTGGCCGCCGACGTGAACTTTATGTCGGAGGGGACGCCTTCGTTGGCGTGGATGACTGCATGTACCTTAATGCCGCCTTTCTTCTTTCCTGTCTTGGGATGCCGTCCAGCACCCTTGAAAAGCAGATTTGAGAACTGTGTGATTGTCGTGGAGTCGATAATCTGCAGCCGTTTCATCCATTTTTGTGTCTTGCGGCTGCGGCTGTCCGAGGAAAGAACATTACGGTATGTGGTATACAAATCGCGGTATATGGACTCGAATATGGCTTCGGAGCGTCTTTTATTGGCGTCTGCAAGTGGGCTGCGTCCGATTCTGAAGAAAATCCCGAGATGCGCCAGTTTGCGTGTCTCGGCGAGTAGGGAGGCTGTTATCTCGCGTAATGAATCGAAACGCATGATAACGGCATAGAGCATGACCACAAGATGAATCCAGCAGTTGAAGCGCTTGGTGTAGCGTTCATCCCCCCCTTTCTCGGCTGAACTGAAGAACTTTTGACTTGTCAAGCAATTTTATTACCTGACCATAGAGCGGCTGTCCGCTAAAATGACTATTTTTGCGCATTGGTTATTGTTGATTTTTGCCGAAACCAAAATAACCAAAAAGGACTGACTCCTGCAAATGGAAGCAGTCCTAATTTTATCTCGCTTCAGAAAGTTTTATCGGACAGCAATAATTGAGGATATCAATCAGTTTGAGGAATAGGTTGTACGCTATTTCCAAGTCAGGGAACTTTGCGAAGAGTATCTTTGCCCTGATGCGCTGCTGTTCGTTCCACTTTGACTTGTGTTTGAGAATGATATGCCGGCTGCGGGCCATGATCTGCGGCAGAGTCTCGCCGTTTTCCATCCGTTCGGGCTCCCACGGTCCGATAATTTCGGCTTGTGCCGCTTTCAGAACTCAGTTCCGCGGAGTAGGAGACATCAAATTCTTCATGTTCAGACTGGCAACACTATACTCTTGATAACTTCCGCACCAACCGGGAAAATCCGGCCCAAGCCGAAATTCCGGTGCATTGATAATTGAGAAAGTGTTAAATTTGCAGT
>ERZ836877.93-NODE-93-length-141241-cov-15.319331_pt1 | contig 141241 bp, 115 predicted proteins | sample MGYA00519469_ERZ836877 | MGnify/ENA primary metagenome ERZ836877 (study PRJEB31850, sample SAMEA3708809) | human gut metagenome | biome: human gut; feature: human-associated habitat; material: faeces | place: China | collected 2014 ... | reverse complement strand
ATTGCCTTTATTTCATTACTTTTCTTATCAACCCGCTCTTGTCCAAGACTTACTCCGTTCTCTGAAGACCATGCACTTACCATTCGAAGAGAATCAAAACTTCCGTTCCTTTTTTCTTCTTTGGCACCACATATTTCCTTGCCATCTATATTAACGATCCCTTTATATTTACCGCATATATCCTGTATCCAGGAGCGAAAGCCTAATTCTAATTCTTTGGGATCCAGCAATGAAAACAATCGGTTAAATGTATCATGAGATGGAATTCCTTGGAAGTCTTTTATCCGTTCTCTGAAAAAATCTTCCCGTGCACGACCAAATTCCGCTACCTCATTCCAGCTTTCGGCTCCACATAAAACAGCGGATATTGTAATATAAAAGATACTTTCCAAACTATATTTTTTCAAATGATCTCTACGAGGATCTGATACTTTTTCTAATATAGAGAATATTTCCATTACTTCTTTGATTTTTATTATTATCCCTTTGACTCTCTAAAGATAAATACTTTTTAAAAGGTCTGGAAGTTTGTAATGCGTCAGCCCTGTTCGCCCATGCTGATTATATATTCGCCCTCGCTGAATATATAATCTCCACCGTCGAATATATGTTCGCCCTGGGGAATAAAGATTTCTTCATTATTAATAAACTATTAACCTATTATAATATATATATACTGAGGATATTTTCTTTCTATTTTTGTGGATGCTACCTTTGCCTGAAACGAGTGGCAGTATTAATTTGAACTATTAAATAAAGATACCATGAATGGAAGTAGAAAAATGCAGAAGGCTGTTTGTGCTTTTCTTTTAGGAACAACCTTGTTCTCTTGTTCTGATCAGAAAGAAATCCAAATCTCCGGAACCGTACGGAACTTGAACGGCGGGATGATCGTTTATCAGCAATCTATTGCCGGTATGATGAATTCGAAAACGGTAGATACATTACAAATCCAAAGCGATAGTACATTTACATTGACCTTACCGGCCGAAGATTATGAACGGGTGAATTTCATTTGGTATGGAAAAGCGGTATTGGGTTCGGTTATATCGAAAGGAGGAAAAATACAATTGGATGTGGATGCAACGGCGCAAGAACCTTTGACTATCCAAGGAGTGGATGAAAAAGAAGTTGCCGTTTCTCGATTGCTTAATCAGTTGGATGCCGATGTATGGGATTTGCGTGCCCGCCGTGGCGACCGTTGGCAGATAGCTAAAGATACGGTTGCGACATCTGTTGCCCAAAAGCTGAAGGATGATGCAGCTTCTATGGAATCGCAATTGGCGGGTTTGGATAAAGACTTGCAGGAAAAAGCCCGACAAGATATATGGATGCAGCTGTTACTGGCTTTTCAGAACCAGACGATGGGTGCATTTTATCGGACATCGGAAGCAACAAGGCAGGATTGGTTTACCGAGTTGGAGCAGATGACGGCCTTTTGCGTCTTGGATAATCCGAACAGTACTTTTAGTCCGGCCTTTTATGATGTGGTTTCCAATGAAATAGGTATCCGATATTATATGCGTCAGGAACCTATGCCGGAAGGTGTAGAAAATAGTATTGGTTTGATGTATTACAGTTTTGAACATCGTTTACAGGGCAAGGCACAAGAAGCAGCCATGGCTCAGCTTATCTTGGAAGATCAGGAAAGGCAGATGAACGATCCGAAGATGCCGGTTTATGCCGAACGTTTCCTGCAATTATATCCGGAAACTCTCTGGCAACCGCTGGTGCAGGAAGCAATGGAAAAGAACCGGGTATTTAATCAAACCCGGATTCCGGAAGATATTCATTTCCCGGATGTCTCGCAAGCAAAAACTTTCCAGGATATTATCGTACCGTATAAAGGAAAAGTGATCTTTATGGATATTTGGGCAACGTGGTGTGGTCCGTGTCGTGATTCATTTGCCTTTGTAAAACCGTTACAGGAATATGCTCAGGAGAAAGACATTGTTTTGTTGTATCTCTCAATTGATAATCCGGAAGCCGAAGAGAAATGGAAGAAGATGGCTGCTCATTATGATCTGAAAGGAGAACATGTTCGCGTTCAAGAGGCTTTCAAGCAGGAGATTTATGATACGTTTGGTTCGAATGGAGTCTTGTATATTCCACATTGCGCGATCATCGGTAAAGATGGAAAGATCCGTCAGAAAGTAGCGGCTTCTCCAGAGAAGATGGATGAACTGAAGAAACAATTGGAAGAAGCAGCTAAATAAACAACGATGTTTTTACGTAAGCTCATAAGACGAGGTATCGGCCTGCTGGGATCATGCTGGTTTGTTTCGGTTTGTGGAAGAAGGGAAGGCAGAAGAGGTTTGACGGGACAAGAGATATCGCTTCTCTTTGTCGGAAGCTCAAGAGTAGGTTTTCGTTTTTTCAGTTGACAATCTAAGTAGTCCGGATAGCTTGGCTATTACGGTACAGAAGAACCATTTTTCGCTGGTTCAGGTATTGGGAATGGTTGTTCGGACGGATAAAGAACGGTATCTTGCGTATGATTCAATGGGTATTATCGGTGTGTTGTCTTGAAACTTATCCAGAAGATCAAATCTCGGTTTATTTATCCATGGGTGTATGAGATATGATAATAATCTTTTCACTTATCTTTTCTAAAGCTTTCCGCTGTTCTGCGTTGAAGTTTATAATCCAAATAATTATGTACGCAAAGTAAACAGACTGTGTACGGAATAAATAACGAAAATCTTTTTATCATACAATTAAAAGTCGTTCTTTAATCAATTATTCTCTCACTTTCAGATAGAGGTCTTTGTTCGGTTTACCATGTTCATTGAGAGAATAATGTAATACAAAATTACAACGGTGCATAAATTGGGCTCCGATATAATTAGCATTCACCACTCGACTGTTCACTACCTCACAAGAATCAATACGAGTCCCGGCAACCGTAACAGGAATCTTGAAAATAGTGAGTGTATCTGTTAGTTCTTTTCCGTGCTGTGTGATTTCTTCTTCGTAATGGAAATGTGTTTTCAGCCGATCTGCAAGCGCATTGTTTATCTCCAATACTCCTGTATAACCCAAATCGAGCGTAAAACATACTTTTTCATTTACTCCATCCATATAAACCGAAATGGAATCTTCGCGAAGGCCTTGAGGAAAATGGATCATTCCTACGGTCTCCTTTGTCAGCAAGTCTTTGTTATTGGAATGAAAAAGTGTCATCGTGCCTGCTTCCGTATCAAATTTCCATGTGCCGATAGCCAACAGATCAGTTCCGAAAATACCTTCACCTATCACGTCATATATTATATTATCCTTACGGATACTATTAAACATCGGTTCTTGGATGCTTGTCTTACCAAAAGAAATGGAAGTAAATGTGTACAACTCAGGAGAGTATTCTTCTTGATACGCATTGGTGCTTTTAATCGGCAAATTCCCCCAGTATTCACCGTTATATGTATGAATGGAATCTTCACGCATAAGGCTTGTTGCTTGTGTGTCAATGCGGAGAGGAACTTTATGCGTGCCGTTAATGATACAATCAATCAAAAACCAGCCCTCTTTGCTGTATTGAATCGAAGATTGATAGCACGCATTTTCCGGTAGGGTTGAACGGTAGGCAAGTATATGCGAACTATAACGAACAAACGGATAAACAAACCAAGCAACTCCTGCACCAATTAAGACTATCAATGTTACCACGATAATCAAATTACGTTTTGTCTTTTTCTTCATTGCATTATTTAGAGTTAGTTCATTGAAAATAAGTAAATGTAAATAGGGTGAACAGTGCAATTTGTTTCACTTTGTATATTATAGACAAAAATTACTGTATTCACTGAATACAAAATTATGAAAAAATCTTATAAAGCAGATGAATTCTGCAAATATCTTGACTTCTTGACAATAATCTATACTCTCGTTGTATGACTAGTACATTACAAATAATGTTGATTAATAAACTCTTATTATTCAGGATCAATTCAAAAATATAGATATAAAGGTATTTCCCCTTAATATATGGATATATCTAAATATCAGATAATCAAAATATCAATACTTTTAGCAATGTATTAGCCCTGGATCTCGTTATCAATTAATTCTTTGACAACTGTCGTAAAGCTTTTCCATATATGTGCTAAAGCTTTTTGACAACTATGGAAAAGCTTTAGCACATCTGTCAAAAATTAAAAGGTCATAGTTTTTGCATGACAAATCAATCGGAAAGGAATATTCAATCCCGATAACGCGGTAAAATGAAGTCTTGAAAATGGATTTGGAAAGAGGAAAAAATGTTTCGGTAGGGCCTAAAACAATTAAAGGCTGTCTCACGACAACCCATAATCAAACTTTGTTAACCTTAAATCTAATACTATTATGAAAAAACCACATTGCAAATGTACGCTTTGTCAATAGACTAGTCAAGTCTTTCGTGTATAATTAATGTTAATAGGCTTATTTTTTATAGTGCTCAACAAAATATTCATAGACAACACGGGATACATCAGCGATGATCCGGGCGTTCTTCTTGTCTGATTCGCGCGAGTTCATCACAAATACGGCAATGGTATAATATTGTCCGTTAGGTAAAACGACGAAACCCATATCGTTGTCGGCTATCTTATAACCGTATTCATTCCGATCGGAACTACCGGTTTTGTGTGCTAGGAGGACATCTTTCGGCAATCCGGCTTTCAACTTGTCTTTTCCGGTGCTGCAATCAGCCATAGCTCGCTGGATAAATAGCTTTTGGCTTTTGTTGCATATCGGTTGTTGCAGGAATGTTTCCAGCAACAAGACTGCCGATGACGGTTTACACCAGTTCAACATGCAATTGTCTGGGTTGGCATGCATCAATGACTCGGTTTGCGAGATGGCTACATCTTCGATACCCAGCTTATGAATGTATTTTTCGGTTACTTTCGGACCGCCAATCAGATCAAACAAAACGTCGCACGCATTGTTATCGCTATCGATCAGCGTATATTTCAGTAAATCTCCGACACTCATGGTAAAGTTTCCTTTCGGATTGGCATCTCGCATCGGACTGTGTGTATTTGCTAAAAGCTGTGATTGCTTGACCAATATTTCGGTATTCAAGTCTTTTTCGTTCTTATTGAAGTAATCCAGCACCGACAAGGCTTGATGAAATTTGAAAGTACTCATCATCGGATACCGGTACATATTATTGACCGTTACCAACTCGTTGCCGTTGAAAATCACGGCTACTCCTACCGTGGCAGCTTTCCCGGCAAGTGTCTCTTTTAATCGTGCGCCCAAGTCGTTCGTCTGTGCTTTTCCTAAAAAGGCCAACAAACAGAAACAGACGAATAAGAAAATACATTTTGACTCTCTTCTCATAACCTCAGTAATTAATTATAGCTATAAAAAAAACTCCTTGCAAACAAAATTGTTTACGAGGAGTTTGTTGTGCGGCTGAAGGGACTCGAACCCCCACGCCGTGAAGCATCAGATCCTAAGTCTGACGTGGCTACCAATTACACCACAGCCGCTTGAAATCGGTTACAAAAGTAATGCTTTTTTCTGTAAAAACAAATTTTTCCGCCAAATTTGCTTCCAATTATTGGTCTTTGTCGATAATTCCTTGCAAATACAGAATAGCACTTTCTATAATCGTATCCACACCTCGTGCTAAATCTTCTTCTGTTATCTCTACCTGTATGTCCGGATCGATTCCGAATTCCGTCAGTTTCTTATCGGGATCAAGCATCGGACAGGCTGAGAAACGTACCTGCCAGCCGTTCGGAAGCTCGGAATTAAACGGTAATCCGCTTCCGCCACCCGTTTTGTCGCCCATAATGGTCACTTGCGGAAAGATCCGCATGGTTTGTACGAAATCATTGGCGGCACTATAACAGTAACGGTTGGTCAATACAACTACCGGACGCAGCCAACAAATATAAGAAGTTGGTTCCAAATAAACAGGATAAGGCTCGGAAAAATCCTGATGTCCTTTGCCTGTTTTATGTTGGATATAGCCTTTTAAGACTTGTTCCTCGGTAAATCGTGAGGCAAACCGGTCTGAATAGGTCAGTACTCCGCCTCCATTGTCGCGTACGTCAATGATCAAAGCTTTACAGTCTTTGAAGTGATAGAGTACATAATCAAGGTTCGTCTCACCGATGCCACTTGAGAAACTGGCATAACGGATATAACCAATCTGGTCATTATGCATTTTCTTATATTTCAAGCCTCCGGCTATTTTATAGTCTTTTCCCAAATAAAGCTCGTTCAGATCATCATAAAAATTGGGCGGATAATCCTGATACCAGTCCCAATATCGTGCCACATCAAAGCTGGAATACAGATTGGTATGTCCGTCTTTCAGCTCAGCCAGCATCTCTCCCATCAGGTCAAATAAGGCAAATTGGTTCATGGTATCCGTCAGTTGGGCGGAATAGCGGTCATGAACCTCATCCCAGTCCACCTGTTTATAGTCGAAGAAGCAATAATTCTCATCCAGTATTTTCCACAAAGCCTCAAAATTCGTCCGTGGATCTACGGTATATTCGTCTGTATCCTTGCAGGCTGCAAGGAAAAACGAAGCAAGCAAACTCAACATCAACCACCACTGTTTCATCTTCAATAAAATACGCTGTTATGTTTTGATTCCTGTTGCATTTTCCGACCGCCAAAAGATATAAATTCTCTCACAAAACCAATGACGAAGGAATGTGACCGGATATGGCTCTGAATCTGGTTAACATCCAGATAATATAAACTGTTCAGGTAACCTGCCCGGAAAGTGAATTTCCCGATGGGGAAATCGATGGTCACATAATTCTTCATGGCCTGTTTGTTATGGAAAGAAGTAAACGGAACGATTCCCGATTTATTTCCACGGTCGAATATCTCGTAGTAAGATTGTCCGTAATGAGGAGAGAAAAGAATCCCGATGAAAGGTATTTCCATCTGATACCGCAAAGTGAGCGGATAATTCCGGATACGGAAGTTATAGATCGCTTGCGCCGACAGATTCAGATCGAGATCTGCTTTGGCTGAAGCCGGGTTATTGCTGGATCGGACACAGTAGATAAATCCGCCCATGGCGTGCACAGAGGCACCTGCCAGCAGTTTTAAAGCCGGAATCGGATTGAAGTGATAGTGATATCCCAACGTATAATCCAAAAAGCCGCTGAAGGCTTGTGTCGTGCCTGCTCCGTTTTGCGTACTGGCTATATCAGCATTGAAGATTTGTTGGCGTGAAATACGATGGTCTGCCAGACGAGTCATTTTCATCCGTTCGTTCATTACGCGAATGCCCCAGCCGGTATAAGGAATCCGGCTTCCGGGCGTCAGATATGTATCCATCAGGTTATATCCGCCGATACCTATAAGTGTTGCCGTATTGATGGGTTCTTGCTTCTCTCCTTCCTCCGAGAAGACTGGATTGGCAAAGAACAACAGCAACAGGCAAGTAAGGATTTTATACATCATCATCTTTAAATAACTTCATCTGTCCCATAATTTCATCCCTTACATCTTCCGGATTTTCGGGTGTTTCGGTAGTAACGGTTTCCGATTCGGTCGTTTCTTCCGGTTCTGATTCTTTGGGAGTTTCCGGATATCGGGTTGGCTCCAGTTCGTTGATGGTCTCTACCTGATGTGTCGTGAGTCGTTTTCCTCGGGCTTTAACGCCTCGGGCAACGACAAACTCTTCGGCTTCAACAATGAGCGGTTCTCTGAAGCTGTCAATACCGCCAAAGATAATTTCAATGCGGGGATAACATTCGTCAGTCAACAGATATATGCTGTTCTTCGGGTTGTCACCCAATAGATTCCTTCGGTTTCCGGCTTCCAGATAGAAGCGTTTCAGATAAGGCGCTTTGTGTTCTGCCTCATAATAAGCCGCTGTCCATATTTTGGTTTGCTGGAATTTCTCAATGACAAGGATATCACTTTCGTAGTGATTGCTCAGGTCAAAGTTGGTTGTATAATATTCTCCATTGCGGCGGATCACGAGAATCTGGTCTTCGCTTTGGAACTCGCCCAATTCTTCTCCTCTTCCGTCGTAGTTCAATCGTAATACATCCCGGTCAAACCAAACCATGCGTCCGCCTAAAGTCGAACTTCCACGTTGCTTTAATACCACTTTGTGGATTTCGGCTTTCGTCAGTGTATTTCCGATTGATCCGCGGCCTTTGATAGCAATCGTACTGAAGTCCTTTTCGAACATTAGCAGTTTCTGGCGCAGCTTCGGTTTTAAGATTACTTTTACCGTTTCGGCTTCTCCATTGGTATTGGCACTGAAATACAAGATACGCGAGCCTTCTGTTCCTTTGGTCAGGTTGTATTCCCGATCGCGTGTGATACCTCCGATGGCAAAACGTTTGATGAAGTTTGAACCCATCTTGCCGTCACGGTAAATCACGTTGTAAATCGTCCGGCTATCGTTGCGATTGAATACGTTCAGATAGATAATATCCTTTCCGACAAACATCTTTTCTGATACCTTGACAATCTTATAAATACCGGAACGGTAGAAAATGATAATATCATCGATGTCTGAACAGTTGCATACAAATTCATCTTTCTTCAGGGAAGTACCGATAAATCCTTCTGCCCGGTTGATATATAATTTCTCATTGGCTTCGGCCACTTTAGTTGCCTGAATGGTATCGAAGTTGCGGATCTCTGTCAGACGAGGATATTGCTTACCGTATTTTTCCTTCAGCATTTGGAACCATTGGATTGTATAATCCACGATATGAGCCAGATGATCCTGAATGCGGGCAATGTCAGTCTGGATTTGCAGGATCTGTTCTTCGCATTTCTTCGTATTGAATTTCAGGATACGGGCCATTTTGATTTCCATCAGCTTCAATAAATCATCTCGGGTTACTTCGCGGATGAAATTGGGCTTAAATGGAGTCAGACGCATATCTACATGGGCGATTGCTTTGTCCATCGATGCAGCCTGTTCAAATTCTTTGTCCTTGTAGATGCGCTCCTCGATGAATATTTTCTCTAAAGAAGCAAAGAACAAGGTCTCTTCTAATTCTCCTTTTTCGATTTCCAGCTCTTTTTGCAACAGCGACAAGGTATTGTCGGCCGAATGTTTTAAGACATCGCTTACGGTCAGGAAATGCGGCTTGTCGTCTTTGATGACACAGCAGTTGGGAGAAATACTGATCTCGCAATCGGTGAAGGCATATAAGGCATCAATCGTCTTGTCGGACGATACGCCGGGTGCCAGATGTACCAGAATTTCTACGTTCTTGGCAGTATTGTCGTCTACTTTCTTGATCTTGATCTTGCCTTTGTCGTTTGCCTTTAAGATTGATTCGATGAGCGAAGAAGTCGTTCTTCCGTACGGAATCTCTGAGATTACCAGTGTCTTGTTATCCTGCTTGCTGATCTTGGCCCGGATTTTGACTGATCCGCCTCGTTCGCCATCGTTGTATTTGCTGACATCGATGTAGCCTCCTGTCTGGAAATCCGGATACAAAGCGAACTCCTCTCCTTTCAGGTACGAAATAGAGGCATCCAATAGTTCATTGAAGTTATGCGGAAGAATCTTGGATGAAAGTCCGACGGCAATTCCTTCTACGCCTTGGGCCAGTAATAAAGGAAATTTGACCGGAAGCGTAACCGGTTCACGATTGCGGCCATCGTAGGAAGCTTGCCATTGGGTTGTCTTCGGATTAAATACCGTTTCCAGGGCAAATTTGGAAAGGCGGGCTTCGATATAACGAGGCGCAGCCGCACTATCGCCCGTCAGAATATTACCCCAGTTTCCCTGACAGTCAATCAACAGATCTTTTTGCCCTAATTGAACCAGCGCATCTCCGATGGAAGCGTCGCCATGCGGATGGAACTGCATGGTATGACCTACGATATTAGCCACTTTGTTATAACGGCCATCGTCCAGTCGCTTCATGGAATGTAAGATACGGCGCTGTACAGGTTTTAATCCATCATTGATATGAGGCACGGCACGTTCCAGTATCACATACGAAGCATAGTCGAGAAACCAGCTTTGGTACATGCCGGAAAGATGATGCGTGATTCGGTCTGATGATTTATCTGGTATTTTATATTCCGAATGTTCTTCACTGATTTCATTTCCTTCATTTGCTGGAGACGATGTTTCTTGGGCTTCGTTTGTGCTCGGCTCGTCTTGTTCGGATATGTTGCTTTTATCGATGTCTTCAGGTCTCATATCTATTATTCTGGCTTTCCTTTCAATTTACCCATTTTAATAAACTGGGTGTAAATATACAAAATTATTCAAGGTTTTTGGCTATATTTGAGCACTAAAATAGTTTTTTATGATACAACTGAGACGAATTACACAGGTGAATGACCCGGATTTATCCCGGTTGATGGATTTGTACATTCTTTCTTTCCCGGAGGAAGAACGTCGGGACGAAAAACAACTGTTCCGGATGATTGAGACCGTTCCGGAGATGTCGTTTAACGCAGTAGAAGAGAATGGAGAATTATGTGGATTGTCCGTATTCTGGGATTTGGGTGAGTTTTATTACATGGAGCATCTGGCTGTCTTTCCGGAAATGAGAAATCGGAAGATCGGTCAGCAGATTCTGGATTATTGGAAAAATCATCTTCCGAAATTACAGATATTGGAAGCTGAACCGGCTGTCGAAGCGATGGCTGTCCGACGCATCGGCTTTTATGAGCGAAATGGCTTTCAGGTGATATATAAAGATTATGTGCAGCCTTCTTATCGGAAAGAGGAAGATAGTTGCCCGCTATGGATTTTAGGTACAGGCCCACATCCGGATATTCAGGAATGTATCCGTCTGATCAAGGAAAAAGTCTATAAAGAACCGTTGAAACTTTTACAAGCGTAAGTGCAGTTCCTGGTAGATGAATCATTAGTCTGCCAGGAATTTTATCAGGGAACGGGATCATATCCGCTTCCTCCCCAAGGATGGCAGCGTAAGATACGTTTGATTGCCAGATAAAGACCTTTGAACGGGCCGTGTTTCTTCAATGCCTGAACGGCATATTCCGAACAAGTCGGTGTATAACGGCAAGAAGGTGGAGTCAGTGGTGAAATACAGTATTTGTAGAAATAAATGGGAATGAGCAACAAGCTCGTCAGGAACTTCTTCATTGGATTTTCTCTCCTAACAGACGAATGGCTTTTTCCATGGCTTTTTCCATGGTTTCGTAGGAAGCCAATTCTTTTTCCAGGAAGATAAAGGCAATCGCCAAATACCTGCCTGTCGTTTGCAGCGGTTCAAAAAGCGCCTGCTTGCGGATCCGGTAACTTTCACGGATCTGGCGTTTGACGGCATTTCGCTTGACGGCTCTTTTGAACTTCTTTTTGGAGACGCTGATTAAAATAGACGCAGGTACACTTCGTTGTTCTTCTATAACCGTGTAGACGACCCGTAAAGGATAAGCGATGAACGACTGTCCTTCCGCAAAAAGAAGGTCAATGTCACGTTTCCTCGACAGGCGTTCGGCTTTCGACAAAGTGTACCTGCGATCTGTCATTATCAATTATTTCCTGATTCTTTCTTTAAATATTGTTCCAAAGCAGCTGTCATGGATGGAGCTTCTGGTGTAGGAGCTTCTACGTCCAAACGTAATCCCGCATCTTTTACAGCCTTGGCTGTTGTCGGTCCGAAACATCCGATACGAATGTCTTTCTGATTGAAATTAGGGAAATTCTTCAAAAGAGAAGAAATTCCTGCCGGACTGAAAAATACAAGCATGTCATAATCGAAACTTTCGTCAGCTTTGAAATCGTTACTTACCGTACGATACATAACAGCTTCCGTAAAATCGATCTTTTTAGCTTCAAGTTTTAATCTCAGATCATCTTTATGAACATCTGAAACTGGAACCAAATATTTTTCTTTGGGGCGTTTGGCTATAATGGTAATCAAATCATCCAGTTTTCCACTGGCGCCAAAAAATATTTTACGCTTGCGATAAACAATGTATTTCTGTAAATATACAGCAATTGATTCCGACATGCAGAAATATTTCATGGTTTCCGGAATAGTTACACGAAGCTCTTCGCACAAACGGAAGAAGTGATCAATACCTGTACGAGCAGTAAATACTACAGCAGAATAATCTAAAATAGATATTCTTTGCTGTCTAAACTCCTTTGATGTCAAAGGCTCTACTTTGATAAATGGACGAAATTCGATTTCCACTCCATATTTTTCTGCTAGATCAAAGTATGGCGACTTCTCCGATGTCGGCTTGGGTTGTGATACTAATAGTCTCTTGATATTCAATGCCATAAAGCACTTTTCTCGATAAAGTTATACAAAAAAGCAAAGCCCTTATATGCTATTAAAAGGGGCAAAATTTCATGGGCGCAAAGGTACAAACTTAAATAGAATAAATCGAACTTTTTTATGTAAAATAAACGTATCGACTTATAAATTATTGCAAAACGGAATAGAATATAGAAAATAATGAATAAACAGACGGCCCAAAAATGATAATTCCCAAGGAAGCTCATCCCGATAACTGGAAGGTATAGGGAAATACCCCATACACTAATAAGAGAATTATATATGATAACCCATTGTCGATAAATCTCTTGCCGGCTGAAAGTATAGATAAGCAAGTAATAGATGATACGGCGTATCAGGTAAAAGACCAGCATCGATAAAAACGTAGAGACGACGACAAGTAGTAGTTTTTCTTTATCTATATTGTTCAGAAATCCAAGATAGTAGGCTTCTTGTGTAATCGCTAATGAAGAAAGAGCCAGGGCTTGGAATATTAAATAGAAATGCAACGATTTACTGTAATAAATCGACAGGTCCGTATTACTGCTTTTTCCGGATGTATTGAATCCGAGATTCCGGAATATCTTGATAAATGATTTGACATGAATACGCGCATGGATGGCGAATAAGAAAAACAGAACAAACAGGATGGAGAACCAAACGTCTTCCATCAACTGTCCGCTCCATAAACGAATACCTACATACCCTTCAAACATGCTGACTGATTTATAAAGTTGGGTACAAAGGTACGCTTTCCATTTATACTCCGAAAGAAATCCCCATTCTTTTCCCTTGGATGATCAGATCATGTTCCGGTGTGACGAGTTTTAATTTACCGGCAACTTCGGCTAATGGGATTGAACTGATTTCTCCGTCCTTGACACATACCATTCGTCCGAACTGCCTGTCGGTTATCAGTTGGGTGGCATATCCGCCCAGACGAGTGGCTAGGTTCCGGTCGAAAGGAGAAGGATTGCCTCCTCGTTGGATGTATCCTAATACTGTTTTACGGGTTTCGATACCAGTCGCTTCCTCGATTTCTTTTGTCAGGAAGTCGGTAGCCTTTCGCTTATCAGGTAGTTTTACGCCTTCTGCTACTACGACAATCGAGTGGGGTTTCCCTTTGCGGGCACGTTCGCGAATGGCTTCGTTGACTACTTCCGGATTGAATCCTAATTCCGGCAAAAGAATAACATCGGCTCCTCCGGCCATGCCGGCAAATAAGGCTATCCAACCGGCTTTATGTCCCATGACTTCTACCAACATGACCCGTTTGTGTGAACTGGCCGTTGAATGCAGGCGGTCGATAGCTTCGGTAGCAATGTTTACAGCCGTATCAAAACCGAAAGTAATCTCGGTTCCCCAAATGTCATTGTCGATCGTTTTGGGTAAGCCGATTACGTTTAATCCATGTTCAGACAATAGATTCGTCGTTTTCTGTGTTCCGTTACCACCGATGCAGACCAAACAATCCAGTCCTAATTCCTGATAGGCCTGAATGATGCACTGGGACTTTTCCTGATCGACGGAGGTGAGCATTTCCCGAAATCCTTTTTCCCGTGAAGTTCCTAAGATGGTACCTCCCAAATTCAAGATTCCGGACAGACTGTGTTCGTCCAATACTTCTGTGTCTTTGTTTAGCAGACCTGAAAAACCACCGTGAATGCCTATGACTTCCATCCCATAATGGGTGATGGCTGTTTTACCGACACCACGGATCGTAGCATTAATACCTGGGCAATCGCCGCCCGATGAGAGTATTCCGATTTTCATAGAGTTATTCTTTTTGTTCTTCACAAAGGTAAAAATAAAAGGAGAATAATTACCTTTGTTCCCCTAGAATATAAAAATAGGCTATGGATTTTCTGACAGACTTCATATATCAGTTCTTTAAGCCACGAAATAAGAGAATTGACCGATATACCATGGAAGCGGGAGACATACAAGAACAACAGCTCCGTCGGTTACTTGAGCAGGCAAAGAACACTTCGTGGGGAAAGAAATATGATTATAAGCACGTGGCTGGATATGACGATTATAAAAACCGTTTCCCAGTACAGTGTTATGATCAGTTAAAAGGGGATATTCAACGGATGTTGAGTGGAGAACCGAATGTATTATGGCCTGGAATGGTACATTGGTTTGCAAAGAGTAGTGGAACAACCAGTGATAAAAGTAAATTTCTACCTGTTACTCCTGAGATTCTGAAACAATGTCACTACCAAGGTGGCTTCGATACTGTCTGCTTATATTTGCGCAACAATCCTTCCAGCCATTTTTTCCGCCGGAAAGGTTTGATATTGGGTGGAAGTCATAGTCCGTCTCCGATAAATGCCCAAATTCATTGTGGAGATTTGTCGGCGGTCTTGCTCCAGAACCTGAATCCCTTGGTAAATCTGGTTCGTGTACCTCGGAAAGAAATCATCCTGATGGATGAATGGGAAAGTAAGATCAAGGCAATCGTAGAAAGTACTTGGCGGGAAGATGTCAACAGTCTTTCGGGAGTTCCTTCGTGGATGTTGGTCCTGATCAAGGCAATTCTGAAGAAGAGCGGGAAGACTTATCTGACGGAAGTGTGGCCTAATCTGGAGGTGTTTTTTCACGGAGGTATTAGTTTTACTCCTTATCGGGAAGCATATAAATCTCTTATCCCTTCCGATAAAATGCATTATATGGAAACCTACAATGCTTCTGAAGGTTTCTTTGGTATTCAGGATGATCCGTCCGATCCTTCATTATTATTGATGTTGGATTATGGAATCTTTTACGAGTTTATACCAATGGCAGAACTCGACTCTGAGAATCCGTCGGTTGTTCCTTTGACCGGAGTGGAAGTCGACAAGAATTATGCAATGGTGATTTCTACGGCTGGTGGCTTATGGCGTTATTTAATTGGTGATACGGTTCGTTTCACTTCCGTTTCCCCGTATAAGTTTGTGATTTCAGGACGTACGAAACATTTTATCAATGCGTTTGGGGAAGAACTGATGGTCAACAATGCTGACCGGGCATTGCATGAAGCTTGTGTAGCCACAGGGGCTCGGATAAAAGAATATACGACTGCACCTTTGTTCCTGCTTGATCGAGCGAAAGGTCGTCATCAATGGCTGATTGAGTTTGAAGAGGCTCCAGAGTCACTCACGCAATTTGCCTCTTTGTTGGATGAAGCTCTCCAACATGCCAATTCTGATTATGAAGCCAAACGGTATAAGGAAATTTCTTTGCAGCCACTGGAAGTGATTGCTGCCCATGAAGGTTGTTTCTATCGGTGGTTGAGTAGTAAAGGAAAGCTGGGTGGACAACATAAGATTCCCCGCTTGTCGAACGACCGGAAAATCCTGGATGAACTGTTGGTTATTAACAGGCAAATGGGAGAATAATAACGGGATATACGATTCCGATAAACCGAATCGTATCTTCTGTTAATAAAACTTATAGGAATCAAAAACAAATCCAACGAGAAATGAAAACGATTCTCGTTGGATTTGTTTTTCAGTTACACCACCTTTTGATCAAGAACGGTATATATTGGATATAAAAGGTATATATGTTTAGAACTTATTGTAGATAACAACCGGACGAGTCCGACGGATACTCATTGTTGGGAACCAGAGATCATCTGGTGTCAGACCGCAGGCTTGAACGGCTTCCAAGCTATATTCAAGCTTACCGAAATTAGCATCCACATTATTTGTTCCGAAAGTGAGCTTGATACCTCTCTCTTTTGCCATACGGATGATTTTCAGACTGGGAATCCGATAGCGGGCATTGATCTCGAGAGCTATCTGATATTTTTGCAGAACATCCAACACCTGATTGATTCGCTTGTCGGTCCAGTAAGTATCATAGTCGGCTTGCATATCTTCGGGCAGATATGTCGGATTGGCAAAGATATCAGCCGGTTCATTCGTTAAGATCTTTACTGTTTGATCTACCAGGTGATCCATATACTGTTCTTTGCTGATTCCATCATAATGTACTTCTTCCGGGCGATAGATACGCGAGAGACGGCCTTTGTGATCAACGATTGTCATGGCATCCGTAAAGAGATAATCGAAGATGCCTAAAGCTTCTTGCGAGAATGTTGCCGTCCATTTTCGTCCTTCTCCTTGTACTCCGCATAGGAAAGGCATGTCTTTTACCTCATCGTAGTAAGCGTAAACTTCATCGTCATTAGCCAACATACGGCCAACACCTCCTTCTCCTGCATTGGGAGCTACTCCATAGTTGATACCATAATTCATGGACATTGCCTGTGCCATTTCTTTTGTCAGTCCTCCTTTCAAGTGAACATGGTAATCAATGACCGGGAAATCCTGTTGCTGGAATCGGATTACAGCATCCTGCTGTTCGTCGATAGCTGGCATGGTATCACATGTATTCCGGGCATCATCCGGAAGCGGAGTAATTTGGAGATTACGGAATGATACATTTCCCTGTACACCGCATAAAGCGATGGTCCCATGGTTTAATCGTTGTCCGGCATGTTCTGCCGTCCGATAAGGCTGAGCCGGTTCGGTATAACATACCACTGTCGTATCTTGAATAGAAACCGTTATGGTCTTTCCCCGTACGGCAATTTCGAAGGGGAACCAAGTATTATCTTTAGCTAATGAACGATATAGATTACGAACTGAAGCCAAGCTACCCGTTTTACGTGAACCGTCAATCGGTCCGTTATGGAAAATTACATCATATCCCGTTTTCCCGTCTGTGTGAAAACGCAATCTGGCATCTCCGTCCGATTGGGTCAGAGCTTCCCCTTTTAGGATAAAGTTCTTGTAATCCCCTTCTGCCAACCACGATGTTCCTGCTGTAACGTTCAGTTCATTTCCCTCCAATGTTTCCTGTTGGGCATTTGTAAACCGGTCTAAAGTCTGAGTCGTACGCGACTGTGTACAAGCGGTCAGGAATCCGATGCAGGCGATTGCCACGATTCCCATCCGTTGCAGGCAGGTTATAGCCCACTCTTTGAAATAATGTCTGTTCATAAAAGAATTATTTTAAGATCTGTAATAGCGTCGCAAGTTATAAATTTTTCGGATAAGTGTTCTATAATCCGAACTTGTTTCTACCAGCACCCAAAAAGGTAGGCATAAAATGATAAAAAGATAGGCATGAATTTAGGAAAAGATGCCTATCTTTTTATCAATGGATAGTAAAGGTTGTATGTTAACTCCTTATACTATCCTCAATCGTTTGAATAATATTGACTTACTGAAGTTTAATTGAACAAATTCCGAATCTCTTCAACGCTTAATGTTGTCGTTGGGGCGAAACGGTCAGAAGTCATATAATTCAGGATACTTTGTCTGAATTGTCGGCGTGCCATACGTCCGTTTTCCGGTTTCAACAAATCGGCTCCACAGACCATTAATTTGCCATTTCCAACTTTCGCCTCGAACAATAAACCCAGTTTCCGGTTAGTAAACCAGTCGTCGATCAAGTGAACAACCGGACGGTATTCTGCCGGAAAATCATCCATGACGATCGCTTCGCAGTCGCTGACAATATCCCACCACTGATAATCACTGTATTTCTCCGTTGGGAATAACGACAATGCCGGATGCGAAGGATTACAATAAATACCTAATGTATGCGGAGCCTGTTTGTTTGTCCAGGCTGTATTCCAGAAGATACTGGAGAAACCGACTTTGATATTACCGCCTTTTTCCGGACGCAATGCACCACGGGATACACATAACAAGACATTCTCGCCTTTCTCCAGGCGGTCGATAGCCTGTTGGTCGAATACATTTGTCATATAAGGTGCATTCGTGATTTCCTTTTCTCCTGCCGGATAAACCCAGATATGCCATTCATTATGAACTTTCGTGCCTTCTATTCCTGCCGTCAAGATCAATTCCTGCGGTGTCTGTACGGATGAAAGGTCACAGACCATATTTCCGATCCAGATAGAATTGGTGACAGGCAGGTCTTTTGTCCAGGAGCCCGACTGGAGAATTGTTCCTTTCTTATCCGCCAATTTCCAGTAAATAGAAGCCGATTTTAGCGGTTCAGCACCGAAGTGAGCAAATTCCAGCGGAGCTTTCATACTTTCGTTGTTCAGATAGACCATCTTGGGTAAACGGGCCAATGGTACCGTCTGATTACAGAACATGCTGTATTCTTCACCTTCTACATATCCTTTACTTTCCCAAAAAGGATTCAGGACGCCCACCAGAGCAGTACCTTGACCTGGAAAATCGTGTAAGTCCAGTAACTGGAATCCTGCAAATCCAGGCGTTCGTAAGGCTGCTTCAATATCTGCCTTATAGCATAAAGTCTGTAAACGACCGGAAGCGTAAAGGAATTCATCGGCCAAATCACTCAAATGCTTTTCTGCCAAAGTCTCTTGAAAGATCTCAAAATTCTTCACCTTTAAGACTCCGGTATATTTCTGTATTTCTTTGAAATCCGGATAAACACACCATTGTCCGATCTCATGGCTTACAGTCGGCATATCCTTCTTGATTATCGGCCAGAAATCATAATCGGTTGTCGGTGGATTGGCATTGATACGGCTTTTCAGCTCTTCACCCCAACCTTGGATACGTGGTGCTGCATGGTTCCAATAATCAGCATTGGGAACATAAGGCCAGCCAGCCGCAGATGTATAAACCCGACGGTTGTCTTTCTGTTTCCAATAAGCTACCAAGTCCGACAAATACTTTTCCTGGTTGGCTCCAGAAGGTTCGTTCCCATAATTCATCAGGCAGAAAGACGGATGGTTGCCATATTCTTTCAAGATACGGTCACCTTCTTCATAGAACCATTTGTCCAAATAATCCCCGTTACCGATATTTGCCCAGCCACCGCATTCAACTTGCAAATAGACACCCATGCGATCGGCTACCCGAAAAGCCGCTTCCGGTGGGCACCAGGAATGAAAACGTACATGATTTAATCCGTAAGCCTGGCAAGCCGTATAAATCTTTTCCCAATAAGCATCGTCTGTTGCCGGATAACCTGTCAACGGAAAGATACAGCATTCCAATGTACCACGAAGGAAGATAGGCGTACCATTTACTTCAAAACGTGTTCCGTTTGGCTTGAATTCACGTAGACCGAAATCAATCTTCTTTTCATCACTCGTTCCGTTGGGTAATGAAACGGATACTTGCAAAGTATAGACTGCCGGTGTAAATTCAGACCAAAGCTGTACAGTCTTATCCAATGCGAGGTTCGCTTCTGAAGAAACCCCTTGTGCGATTGTCAACGATTCTTCCTGAGAAGCGGATACTGCCTTTCCAGACTGATCAAAAGCCTGCAGACGAACGGTTGCCTGTTGGTTGGCTGTTGCACCGGTAAAAGCCATGCGGATACGTATCTGTTTCTGTTGAATATCCGGATAAATCTGTACATCGTCCAGATATACGGACGATTTCTTCTCCAGTTTGATTTGTCCGGTAATACCATTCCAGTTACTTTGGGTGTGATCTGACATACTATGAGCATTGACTCCTACCGGGATATTTACCTGGTTATCGACCCGAATGGTCAAAGAGTGTTTTCCCGGTTTTATTTGGTTCAGTACATATCGGTGTGGAACCAGCAACGCATTGCTCTCTCCTATCTTTTCGCCGTCAACATACACGGTCGTTTCCCAATGAGTACGTTCCAATGTCAATACCAGAGGCGCATCTTTCCAATCTGTCGGAACTACAAAATCCCGTTGATACCAGGCAACACCCACATAATGTTTTTCCGGATTTAGCCAGAAGGGAACTTTTACATTCCCTTTTTCCCGATATTTAGCGTATTCAGGAGCTGTAAACCAGGATTGATCTACAATTTGCCCCGTCCATTTCGTATTCACATCAACATCATAACCATATCCTTGTTCCTGTAAAGAACCGGGTAGTTGGATTTTGTCTCTCAAACGGTTTCGAAACCATTCCTGTTCGATCCCTTCATTCTTCGGATCTAATTTAAAACGCCATTTGCCCGACAAATCAATGGATGCCGAAAAGGCTGTAAAACTACATAGACAGGCGAGTATAGCCCATAATAAACGGTTGTGTTTCATATAAATTTGATTTTAGGGTTATTGATTCAATAATTGTTGAATAGCTGCATTTCCTTGTGTTTGCTTTCCTTTTGTGACATCAGAGGCAAACAGTGCATCCAATTGATACAAAGGAATCGTTGTTGACGGTTGGAAGTCTGTCGAACGGACATATAGACTGATCGACCGTAACAATTGCTTGGTAGCCGGGCGTTCGTCCATCTTTTTCGAGAGATCCAAGTTCAGGAAGAACAGTTTCCCTTTTCCTACCTGTGCTTCAAAAGCAATACCTAATTTACGATTGACTTCATAAGTATCTACGCTTTGGATGATAGGTGTCAGTCCGGTCAATGCCGTCAAATCGATAGCTCCGGCATAATTCAGGATGTCCCACCATTGCCAATCGGCATAATAAGACGTGGGGAAATCTCGGAATACCGGATGCTGGTGATGAATACTCGTACCCACAATCATCGGATCCCAGTTGAACATAATCGGATTCCAGAAATGACTGGCAAACCGAGCTTTCCTGCCAAGGATGGAATCCGGTACGAAACAAACGGATTCTCCTTTTTCCAGCTTGGCTTTGGCTTCTTGCCAATTTCGTGTCAGTTTCAGATCTTGTAACGGATCTCCGGCAGTCGGATATACCCAGATGTCCCATTCATTTCGAATATGACCGGCTATCTCTGCCTGAAATGTATATTTCCCAGCTTTACGGATAGCGGATAAGGAAACATTTACTTCTCCTAATGAATCTACCTGACTGGTCTTTAAGGTAGCATGGGCTAATTTCCCTTGAGCGATTACGTGTCCACTTTCATCAGTCAGTTTCCAGTTCATTTTTCCGGGTTTCAGATCTTTCTCTCCGAATTGATAAATTTCCATCCGTGGACTAAACGTTTCCTTTTCGGTGTAAATCCGTTTTGGAAAACGAGCCAGCAAGACAACCGGAGCACAAGATTCACGATACTTTTCAGGAGATACCAGACCTTTGCTTTCCCAAAACGCATCCAGAATACCGACAAAGGCACTTCCCTGACCGGGGAAGTCGGATAAACCTAACAATTGGAAACCTCCTGATTTGGATGTCCGTAACAAAGCTTCGTTCACCTCTTTATATTGTAATACCGTATGAGCACCTGTTGCCCGAAAGAACTCATCCGCCTGGTGCAGCATTCCGTTCTTTGTCAGACGTTCCTGGAATACCTTGAAATTACGGGCTTCCAATACTCCTGTATATTTCGTTATCTCTTGGAAGTTCGGATACATACAACGTTGTCCGGTTTCATGGGCAATAACCGGTACATCTATATCGGATGTCTCGTTCCGGTCCCAATCTGTACTTGGTTTCCCTTCATAGACAGTAATCCAACCTTTTTGGGTTACGTGAGAGGTATAATATTGATCCGATTTGACATGTGTTCTTGCTGTTGAGGCAGCATACAGGTGGCGATCGTCATACGCCTGTCCTTTTTGGATCAAATCTTCCAATACCGCGAAATCTCCTTCATTTTCGTTTCCATTACAGTACAACAGGAAAGATGGATGATTACCGTATTCGTTCAGGATCGCATACATCTCCTTTTCAAAAAAGTCCCGGCGAGCCGGATATTTCCCTACATCCTTGATCCACATCGGAAGTTCTACTTGCAGGTATAAACCTAATTCATCAGCAGCCGTAAAGGCGGCTTCAGGTGGGCACCAGGAATGAAAACGGACATGATTGAAACCATACTCCTTGACGGTTCCCATGATGCGTCTCCAATCATCAGGGTTCGTTGAAGGATAACCGGTGAGCGGAAAGACGGCGCAATCCAAGACTCCACGCAGGTGAATATCCCGATTGTTCAAGCGAATATGATGCTTTCCTTGTTCCACTTTACGCATACCGAAACGAAGGCTTCTGCTGTCTTGTCCGGCATCTGTGGATAAGGAGACATCCAATGTATATAAAGCCGGAGAAAACTCATCCCACAAGGCAATTGTTTTTCCCAGTGATAAGGTTTGTTCCACCCCATCTTCTTTCCCCTGGAATGTGACCGGTGTCGTTGATTCGGCAACTTTCTTTCCTGATTGGTCTTTAACAGTCAATGTCAGATTACCTTGTCCGTTTTTCCCTCCTGTATGGAATGCACAACGAATCCGCACGTTCTTTTGTTGGATATCCGGTTCTACTTGTACGTTTGCCAAATAGTAAGCCGGCTTAGCTTCCAGCTTCATGTCTCCTACTATACCATTCCAATTGGTCTGTGTATATTCGGTTGTTCCATGTGTCCATTGATCCATCGGGTATTTCAACCGGTTATCCACACAAATAGTCAAAGTATGTAATCCTGGAGTCAGTTGTTTGGTTAAGATAAAACGGTTGGGGGTTGAGAGGCGTTCGTCCGTTCCAGCCGGAACACCGTCCACATATACACTCGTTTCCCAATGACAACGTTCCAGTGCCAGTATGATTTCTTTTCCTTGCCAGGATTCCGGAATCTCTACTTCCCGCTGATACCACGCCTGACCGCAATATTCAAACTTTCGGCTCAACCGGTCCACGTGAGAAACGGCATTGGGTATGCCTTTTCCACTTTCGTCCATTGAACCCGGCAGGACAATGCTTTCTGTCAGTTTGCTTAGATAGAGTTCCGACCCAGGTGTTTTCCCGAATCCCATCGGATCTAATTGGAAACGCCATAGTCCGGACAGATCAATAGATTCTGAGAAGGCGGTGATACTGCATAAACAGGCAAATATCGTTAATGATAAACGAATCAGTTTCATAAATTCTTCTTATTAAATATGGATTATGGGTGCCTCCGACAACGTCAGAAGCTCCACTTTTCTATTTTTGGTGCTTTCGACAACGTCAGAAGCTCCACTTTTCTATTTTTGGTGCTTTCGACAATGTCAGAAGCCCCGCTTTTCTATTTTTGGTGCTTTCGACAATGTCAAAAGCTCCACTTTTCTATTTTTGGTACTTCCGACAACGTCAGAAGCATCACTTTTCTATTTTTGGTGCTTCCGACAACGTCAGAAGCACCACTTTTCTATTTTTGGTACTTCCGACAACGTCAGAAGCTCCGCTTTTCTATTTCCTGAAGGTGCGATTGTACTCCCTGATGATTATTATCCAGCCGATAAGCTTCTTCCAGATAGGTTTGGGCAGCGGCTGTTTCTCCTAATCCTAAATGGCCTAATCCCATCAGGTAATTACAATGGATGACATTCTTCTTGTCCATATCGTCTTCCCAAATTTGTAAGTCCGGTAAAGAAACGGCAAAATAGTCCATCTTGAATATATCGAAAAGATGTTTCTCTCCATAATCGATCAAGGCATGGAAGCGGCCTTTCGCCTCGTCTGTGCGTCCTAATTGGAGTAAGGCCAAGCCTTGATAGAAAATCTTATCCGGTTTCTGGTCGTTGTAATACATGGCAGCTGCAGGTTGGCGGTTACCTTGGGTGGCAGCTTCCCAGCAAGTTTTTGCTTCAGCAGTACGTCCCATCGCATCAAGGATACAACCTTTGTAGTAGTTGAAATCATTCTCTTGTGCGCCCTGTAGTTTCCCTTCTCCCAGATGATGTGGATAAACATAACATTCGTTGATACGGGTCAATACCTCTTCGTACCGGCCTTCTTTCATATATTGCTTTACCAATTCAAGACGTGCCAGCTGATATTGTGCCGTTACTTTGCCTTCTCCTCCTTCCCATGGATGGAATTTCCGGGCATCAATCCATTGGATCGCTTCTTCATACCGTCCCAATTGGTTGAGCAAGGTGGCATATTCCAAATATAAATCATCCCGAAGGGTGACAATCTCTTTGTGTTGGTTCAGGAAGTTGAAACGCTGGTTATGATCATAGTTCATGCGTTTATGTAACTGATCCAGCTCCATCAGCAGGCGGGCATCGGACGTATCCAACGCATAAGCCTTTTCCAGTAAGTTGACGGCCTCTTCTTTCCGTCCCAGTTTGTTGAAATAAGCCAAAGCCAGGTTGCGTAAAACCGTTGGGAACGTATCATTGATCTGTATCGAAGTTTCCCAAGCCGAAATTGCTTCTGCATATTGCCGTTTGTCGTACCAGATATTTCCCAGATAATACAAAGCATTGGAAGCTTTCGGATTATGACGGATGATAGCTTGCAAGGCAAGAATCGCTTCCAAGGTGTTGGGGAGGCATCCGTCGATAGGTGAAAATTCTGCATCTTGGATAGCTGCTGTCGCCATGGCATTGTCTCCAGTCTGTAATTGACACCAAGCGAAATAATAAAGAAGCATCACCGGGCTGTCAGTCACGTTTGCCAGGGCTGTCGTAATTACTGCCTTGGCTTCATCCCACAAACCGGCAGAGATGTAGTCGATGGCTAATTCTTCATAATTGTGGGCATCGTGGCGGATGATTTGTTCGAACGATTCCATCACTTTTTCATCCTGTGTCAATAGATACTTCTCGAACAGGCAACCGAAGTTAAATGCATCTATTTGCAGGGATTCTTCAGCTAAGCGCAAGGCTTCTTCTGTTTTACCCGACAGACGTAAGATGGCTGTTTTCAGGTGGCGTCCGCGCAGACTGTGCCAGTTTCGCAACAAGGATTTGTCGATTTCATACAATGCATTTTCCCAATCTTTTCGGATAACAGAGATCTGAGCCAACGAGAAATATCCGGCATCTTGCCAGGCTCCGTTCCAACAGGCTTTGTAGAAGGCATCGTAGGCTTCGTCTAATTTTCCCTGATATTTCAGAGATAATCCGAGATTATAAGATGGTTCACCGTCATACGGATTCGGATTCCGTTCTGTCAGTCGTTTGATGGCGTTCCGCAAATAAGGTGCAGCCTTCGCAAACTGTCCTTTCCGGATCAGCCAAAGTCCCATGGCGTTGTTTGAACGTACATCCAACGGATCCCGTTTCAAGGCTTCCTGGTAATAATCTACCGGAGAATAAGTTGCATGGCGGTATTGTTCCAGATGTAATCCTGTCAGATACAATTGTTCAATAGTAGGCACATCTTTCGGGTCGAGGGCAGCCTTGGCAGGATCGGGTAATTCTTTTACGCCATCCGGTTCGGGTTCCCAATCCAGAATCTTGCGCCCTGTTTCGTTATATATCCATACTTTCACCGCTTTCATGTCGGTAACCGGAACCTGTTGTTCAAAGACTTCTTCCGGAGAAAGGGTAATGATGTGATGCCATACTTCATGATCTGCTTGCTGGATGCTTATCCGTACATTAGGAAGATAGCGGGTAGCGAATAGTTTCAAGACAGCCTTCCCGTCTGTCTCTTCCAGATTCATCAGTAAGTCTGAAGACGCATTCTTAACGACTCCCAATTCACGATAAGGCATGAAGTATTGTGTGAATGTCTTCTCTTCATAGGGTTGCAACCAGGTGAAGTCGGGTTGGTTATCCGTATAAACACCTGTCATCAGTTCGATATATGGGCCATCTGCATCCGTTAGATTACGATCCCAAGCCTGACCAAAGTCTCCATTTCCCCAGGTCCACTGTTTCTTTCCCGGAGAGATGTGGTGATTGGCTACGTGCAGAACACCGGCGCGGGTATCATTCTCATAGCCTCCTACGAAGTTATACTTGGAGTTGACCGCCATATAAGAAGTCGGTACTGGAATATTCTTATATCGGGAAATATCTACTCCTGCCGAATAATCCATTTTATAATAAGTACCGGTTGCGATCGGATAACGGGAAACATCTCGCTTCCCATGATCGAATACCGCATGTACGTCACCAGGAAAGACAGACTGATAATGTTCGTTGACGGCTACTGCCGGATTTGCCCACCATAAGAACGTCTGTGGGATTGGTGTTGGATTATAAAGTCTTCCCTGAATTTCCAGAACAGCCCGACCCGGACGTAGGATAAATCCTGCCATTCCTTTTTGATGGAACATCCGTTCCCGTTCATTTACCCAAACGATGGCACTGCCGTCTTCTTTCCGTTCAATGGTATAATCTACCGGCATAAAGGTACTTGGACGATGATGCTGAGGCCAGTTGAATTCGATACCTCCTGAGATCCAAGGTCCGGCCAATCCTACCAATGCCGGTTTGATGACATGATTGTAATAGATGAAATGGCGTTGCTTGATCTTGTCATAGGCCATTTGGATACGACCTCCCAATTCGGGAAGGATCATTACTTTGATATATTCGTTTTCAAGAAACAAGGCATGATACGTCTTGTCCGTACATGTATCAGAGATCTTCTCAATGACCGGATACGGATAAACGACTCCGCTACTTCCCTGGTAAACACGTTTTTCCAGAAACATAGGACTTTTTTCCGGTTTCCCGGCTTCATAGGTTGGGAGAACGATATCTTCTTCCCACACTTTTACTGCTGTTGACATATAAATTGGATTTTATCGATTTCTTTATTTCACTAATTCTTTCTCAATCTCACCGAGTGTTTTTCCTTTTGTTTCAGGAAGCTTTATACGGATAAACAGGCCTCCGGCCAGACAGATCAGACCATAGAGCCAGAAAGTACCTGAAGCTCCGGCTGTTTCGTTTAAGATCGGGAATGTATAAGTCAGGATAAAACAGGCAACCCACAGGAAGAAGGTGGATAAAGCCATGGCCATTCCTCGGATACGTGCCGGGAAGATTTCAGAAAGAACAACCCAAACTACCGGAGCTAACGACATGGCGTAGCAGGCAATGGCTAAAACAACCAGTAATAACATGGGCCATCCACTGAATCCGAAGTAATAGCAGGTCCCTAATATCAAGTAGATAAGTGTCAATCCTGCTGAACCGATCAGCATCAGACTGCGTCGTCCGAGTTTATCAACGGTGTAAATGGCAACGAACGTAAAGATTACATTGGTGATTCCTGTGACAACGATGTTCATCAATACATCCGATACGGCATAACCGGCTGCAGAAAAGATCTCATGAGCATAATTAAAGATGACGTTGATGCCACACCATTGTTGGAAAATGGCCAGGACGATTCCGATAAGCAATACATTTCGAACATCCGGCTTGGCCAATGCTTTCCAATGTACTTCTTCTGTCTTTGTTTGTGTAGCTTGTCTGGCATCGGTTAAAGTCTGTTCGGCAAATTCATCTCCGCCAATCCGTACCAAGATCCGCCGGGCTTTCTCTTCTTGTCCGAAAGCGGCCAGCCAGCGGGGACTTTCCGGAATGATGAAAGCCAGGATAAAGAACAATACAGCCGGTATTAATTCTGCCCAAAACATCCAACGCCAGGCCCATTCGATACCATCGGCAGTCAGTGTTCCGTCTGGAGCTGTAAAACCATCTCCAATCAACCAGTTGGCTATCTGAGCAAATAAGATTCCTAATACGATTGTCAATTGATTCAGAGAAACCAGTTTTCCGCGGATGGATGCAGGTGATACTTCGGCAATATAAACCGGAGAGACATTCGAAGCAATACCGATTCCCAGTCCGCCGATAATCCGATAGATGATGAACCAGTTGAAATCACTGGTAGCTCCGGTTCCGACTGCTGATAGGATAAACAGGAAGGCTGCCATGATCAACATCTTCTTTCGTCCGTAACGGTCGCTCCATTTACCGGATAACAAGGCTCCGACCAGACAACCGATGAGAGAGCTACTCATGGCCCATCCCCGTAAAGCAGCTGAGTTCTCCAATTGGAAAAAAGGTTCATAAAAAATCTTTGCTCCTCCGATGACTACCCAATCGTAACCGAAGAGCAATCCTCCCATTGCCGATACCAGGCAAATCAGAAGTAAATAAGCTGTTGTTTGTTTCATAAAAGCTAAGTTTATACGTTGATTAGTTTTTGAGTTTTTCAGGTTAGAACTCATTTGCAAATTAACGCCATTTCTCCCAAACAAGGAATAGATAATTTATCGGTGAAGATGGACTATTTTTCGATAAATGTCGTATGTTTGCAGATAGAACATCAAACCATGGAAAACATGATCAAACGAAAAGACGGATTCAACGGAGAACGAGCCTTAGTCCTTCCTGCTTCGATTGTCAAAGAATTGGAAGCAGATGTGGTGGCTTCTATCCTGTATATAACAGACATCGGGTATTATCCAAAGGCTTGGCATCATTTTCGGGAGCGGACAGAACCGATCGATCAGTATGTCTTTATCTATTGTATGGAAGGTGAAGGCTGGTATCGGTTACGTGACCATGAATATAAGATTACTTCCAACCAATATTTTATCTTGCCTGCCGGTGAACCACATGCTTATGGCGCCAATACAGAAAATCCATGGACAATTTATTGGATTCACTTCAAAGGTAAGTTAGCTTCAGAATTTGCCCGTCAGGCCGCTTCTCCAATTGAAATCAAACCCGGTATTCATTCTCGTATCAGTAACCGGATCGATTTGTTTGAAGAGATTTTTCATACCTTGGAGATGGGATACAGTCGTGAAAACTTATTGTATGCTTGTTCGATATTTTATCATTACTTAGGTACCTTGCGCTATTTACAACAGTACAGAGATGTGGCATCAGGAGATAAAGAAAAGACTGATATCATCACGGCTGCCATTCATTTTATGAAGGAGAATATCGAAAAGAAACTGTCTTTAGGTGAAATAGCCCAGCATATAGGTTATTCGCCTTCTCATTTCTCCGTTTTGTTCAATCAGCGAACCGGTTATCCGCCACTGACTTATTTTAATCAGCTTAAGATACAGAAAGCATGTCAGTTACTCGATTTTACAGATATGAAAATCAATCAGATTTGTTATAAGATCGGCATTGGAGACAGTTACTATTTTTCTCGTCTGTTTCATAAAGTAATGGGCATGTCTCCAATGAAATATAAAAAAATGAAGAAAGGATGATTTCTCGTGAATTTCATGTTTTTGTGGAGAGGAAGATTGTAGAGGCGTAGCGTGCTGCGCCTCTACTGTCACAAGGTCTGTTTTGAGGATTATCGCTATAGAAGCTTATTCAGAAAAATGGGGATTACATACATGAAACAACCTTGTTTTGTCCTTTAATCACCTGATTTGGAAAAATAATATAGTTTTTCCCTTGTTGATTCGGAAAACCTCTTTATCTTTGCAACGAATCCGTAGCAGACGGCGGTCTGCGAGACGCGGTTTCATACATATTTAATGTAAGCATTTTACGAAGATTATTCCTAGTCTAAAAATCTGGAAAATTTTAAGTCAAGTGGAATAATGGACAGTAAATGCTTGCGCTGACTACGTATATAAAAGTATCTGCCATTTTTATGGGTAGACTGTATTATATCGTATAAGCGCGGGCTGTTGTTCTATTATTACTTGACGGGCGATTTCCAGATGCCTTAGGCTAAATAATAGACAACGAGCCCGTGCTTTTTTTATGTCCTTTCTGAAACGAATCGAAAATAACCAAAGCCGGGTTTGTTCTCCCTCCTTCGTAAAATTAATTGGTTGAATTATCCTTTTAATTAACTATTTAATTTTATTCATTATGAACAAAAAAGTACTTACTCTTTGTGCAGGCTTTTTGCTTGCAGGTGGTATGTTCAACGCTGCGCAAGCAGTAGTTGACTTGGCTGCAGCTGCTGCTGATGGCGGTTACTACTATGTCCGCGTTCAAGGTGAGAAGGCTGTTTTTGATGACGCTGCTAAAGCGAATGTTTTAATGTTGCAAAATGGCAAATTATCTCACGTTGAAGCAGTGGAATCTGACTTGACATTATGGCAAGTTGTAGCGAATACCATTAATGGTGAAAAAGTTTATAGCTTGGTAAATAAGGCTACGAACACTTCACTTTCTTTTGATACCCCTACTGCTGAAAAAGCTGGTGCGTATAACTCAAAAGCAACAGTAACTTACTTTACTGCTGAACAAGCTACTACAACTGAAGATCGTGATCAATTGAAAGTGTACGGTGTAAATGATGGTTACTTGGTATATAACACAGGTAATAATTCATTTTTTGTTGATACTTGGTCTGGATCAAGTTTTGCACATTCAGGCAATACAAACTTGGCTCTTTCATTAGAAAAAGTTGGATCAAATGTAGTAGAGGCAAGCGAGTTAAACAAGAATTTGGGTTCAAATGCTGGTTTTAGAATTCAAATTGGAAATGTAGTAAATAACTCATTTGTTGCTTATACTAATTTGAGTGAAGGAAATCCTTTTGAAGGTACGTTATTCGCATCTGCTGGTAATATCGAAGGTATTATTACTGATGGTATTCAATCTTATTTCTTACAGAAAGGTGACAGTAAAGGTGATTATATCGTTTTGCTGAATAAGAAATGGGATAACTTTAATACTGACCACAATGGTACAGAACAAAAAGGATATAAGTTTGCGGTTCTATCAAAAGAAAAATTGGTTGAATATTTGAAGAAAGATGCTTATAACAAGCAGCAATCAACACCGAATTATACTCCAATCATTAAGGCTATCAAGTTTACTGTTGAAGAGTCTGTAAATTCAAGTTACTTGGAAGTTTCTGCTATCGATGCAGACAATACTCCTTATGAATTATTGGTTTCTTCATTTGGTAATCAAACTGTATTGACAACTGATGCCGATACAGAAGCTTTCCCAAGTTATGCTAATTCAGACAACAAAACTTACGTCAGATTTGGTGCAGGTAACATTGTGAAACCTACAGACTTCGTTAAGAAAGATTCTTATTATACAATCACTCGTAAGGTGGATGGTTACGTATTGAGTGTAACTGGTTGTGAAAAGCAAGCTGAATTCTTGAATGCTTCTGAAGTACTGACTGATATGCCGGAAGGTATGTGGGCATTGTATTATGATGATACAAATAATACTTACTCATTTACAAATCGTGAAGCACGCGTAGAAGCTGCTGGTAAATTCGTTCAACAAGCAAATCAATTGTATGTTGTAGATGCAGCTAATAACTTGTATGAATGGGGTGGCGTTCAATATATCATTACAACAACTGCAATCAAAGATTTAAAACCTGCTTATGCTGATTTGGACGTAATCAACACAAAATATGTTGCTGGTGTTTATTCTCCTATCCATAAGAATAGTGCTTGGTTTGTTGAGAACCACGTAAAATCTCATAAGATTGGATTAGATGCAGACGAAGATAATGCTACCGTTTGGTCATTGATCAAGAACAACCGTGAAAGTGAAGTTGATCCAATTACAGATTTGAGAAATTCAACCGATAGTGTATATGTATTCCATACGTTGAGCTATTATGATAATGCGAATAAGGTTTGGAAAACAACAAAAGATACACTGAAAGCTGTTTCTTATAAGTTTGAAAATGAATACAAAGAAGCTTTAACTTACGGAAGCGAATCTCAGTATATCGCAGGCAAGACAAATGCTGCCAACTTCGTATTGAAGAAAGTAGGTGATTACTATAATATGATTGAAGTAGAATTGCCTAACGAAAATACAACAAATGGACATGCTTCATTCATTTTCAATAAGAAGGTTTACGGTGGTGATAGTGCTGAAAAAGGTTTGTTAGCTCAGACTTGCGCTTACGAACGTATTGAAAACGATATTATCGAAGTGAAACCTGTTGCTGCTGCGATGTATCGTCGTATTGTAAACGACTTGGATACAATCTCTATCTTCCGTCAGGAAAACAACAAACAGATGTTGTTTGAAGATGGCAAGTTCTTAGGATTGAAGAACGCTACTCAGTTTGAATTCGCTCCGGCAATGGTTGCTGATACAGCTTACGTTCGTTACAATACTTATCGTCCGCAATATATGTTGGTAGTTGATCCTAATATCACTCCTGCTGGTAAATGGTGCGATGAATGTCAATCTTCTACTTGTGCACACGCTGTTGAAACAAAGGGTTGGATAGAAGGTCGCTACTTGGTTAATCTAAAAGATACAGCTATCGCTTATAATGAAGAGCACAAGCATCCGCAGACTAATCCGTATATCAATACAGAAAAATATTATCGTTTAGGATTTGTTCAGGCTAAACATTATAACGATTCGTTGATTATCGCTTCTACAAACGATTCTCTGTTTGTTGGTGGTACAGATTACAACCAGGCTAAGTTTGCCTTCCGTTATGTAGACCAGGAAGCTGGTTCATTCGTAATCGAAACAGCAGACTTTATCAAGTTGGGTAATGCAAACGCTGGAGCTCAAAAAGAAACTTATGGTTACATCAAATGGATGAATGGTGTAGTAGTTGTTGTTGATAACATGGGTGATGCTGACATCTTTAACATGAACGAAGACGAAGAAGGTCAACCTACAGCCAACGAATCTATCAACACATCTAACGTAGCAGTAGCAGGCGTTAACGGTGCTGTAGTAGTTAAGGGTGCTGAAGGCAAGAACGTAATCGTAAGCACAATCTTGGGTAAGGTAGTTGCTAACGAAGTAGTTTCTTCAGACAACGCTCAGATCGCTGCTCCGGCCGGTATCGTAGTGGTATCCGTTGATGGCGAAAGCTTCAAGGTAGTAGTAAAATAATTGACAATTGACGATTGATAATTGACAATTCATAAAAATTGCGGTGGGATTTCTCCCATCGCAATTTCACGAAATTCATAATTAAATAAATTAATTGTTTATCCACCAGCCGGCAACGGTTTGCAGAGTATCCCGCGAGGGCGAAAGTGGAAGTTGTTAATAAATAGAGTTAATAGTCACAAGTCATCCCATAGCTTCGTCCTTTAGGGCGAAGAAAGAAAGGAATAGGCAAGTACCCTGCGAAGGCGAAAACGTGGCGTTAGTATTAATAATAGTGTAATATAAAGTTTATGTTCTACCAGTCACCTTGCGAAAGGTAAACGTAGAATCTCAAAAGAGGAAATCCCTGTTGCCTATTTGGGGCGACAGGGATTTTTATTTATAGCATTCAATCCTTTCCCAAAACGAATTTAATTCATCTTCTTTCATTTATTTGAACAGGTTGCCCTTTCTGAGTCGGGATCACTAATATTTCGCCTTCACGGGTTACATTGCCTTGGTTGCCTGTTACCGAAGGTTCTCCGGTTTGCATAGAGGCTGGTAACGCAATCCGGCAGGTTCCTCCCTGCTCGGGATATATCGTAATTTGCTGTACCTTATCTCCTTTTTGTTCGGCAGATACCAGGAAGGCGCCCATGGCACGCAGATTCTGGAAAGAGATGTCTTGCCAAGATGCCGGAACAGCCGGGAAAATCCGAATGATACCGGTATGACTCTGCATCAGCATTTCCTGGATTCCGGCCGCAAAGGCGAAGTTTCCTTCGAGCGTAAACGGGCGGTAGGTGAATTTGGACTTACCACTCTTCGTCTGGTCGCCATTGGCATGGAATGTATTGGGCAGACAGAAACATTCGGCAAAGGTTTTCAGTTCCCGGGCGGCTCCTTCGCCATCGAAAGCGCGGGCTTTCATGTTTCCGAACCAGCTGTAGGAATAACCGCACCAATAATCCGGACCCACATCCTGCAAGCGTTTGATGGTCGTGTTGATAATCCGTTGGGATTCTTCTCCCTGACTGTAATCGATCAGACCCAACGGATGGATCGACATCGCGTGTGAGAAGTGACGATGTGACTGGTCATAGGGAAAACCTTTGGCGAAAGTCAACGAACCTTCTTCGTCCACATCAAATGCCGGTAACTGCTCTCCTACTTCTTTCCAGTGGGCAGCTTCCTCATTCAATTGCAAGGCTGAAGCCATTTCAGAAGCAGCCTTAAAGGCAAACTTCATCAAGGAAAGATCGTAGTTCGTCATATCCTTGAACCAGGCCTGTATACTGTTGTCGAAGATTTCCGGACTTGAACTGATCGGCAGGCGGCGAACGCCTTGTTTATCCACCGAAGAAACCTGTTCGAGGAAGGTTGCTACATCCTTCGTAAACGGATAAGCCCGTTCTTTCAAGAAGACGGGATCAGCCGAGAACTTCCAGTGCAGGTAGAAATGCTGGGATAACCACGCACTCACCGTCGGAGACATGGAATATTGAATCCAGCCGCCCATCGGTTCTCCTGTCAGTGTGCATACACCCGGAATGTTCATTCCCTCACATTCGAAGTATTGCTTCGTATATTTCTTATAAACCTCCCGTTGGTTCCAGAGAGTATTCAGATAACCCATCTCTTCCTGCAAATGGTTTCCCATATAGGCCGGCCAATAGCTTAACTGGGTATTCAGGTCGTGATGATAATCGCCCTTCCAAGGTGGAAGTTTCCCATTATCGGCCGTCCAAACTGCCTGAAGAGAGATCGGAGAAGAATTCTCGCGGGAAGCCGAACCAAACTTGTACATTTCATTGTCGTATTGCTTTTGCAGGACCGGATCAGGGATGGAGATGGAAGATGCTTTCCAATACGTATTCCAATAATCCATATGGATCTGATAGTCTGATGCAACACCACGTTCCAATGCTTGTAAGGTCTCATCCGAAGCCTTATCCGGAGATAAAGACGAAGAAACACTCCAGACACCGTACAGTTTCTTACCACTTTGCTTCCAGCGTACGTTTACATCATAGTAGAATCCGCCCCAACCCGGTTGATGATAGGTAATTTCCTGCTCATTGGCCTGTACCGATCCTTGTTCATATCCCAGGCGACGCAAATCTAATCCTTCTACGGGACCGTTATCTCCCGCATCACCCGGTTTATTGTATTGCGGAGTAATCAGACTGGGCTGGATGGTTTCCGGCAGGTTCTCGAAGACAAACCAGCCCACCGGTTCCGTAGCATGGACAAAAGTCTTCAAGGTGATGCCATTGTCCCAACGGGCTTCGCATAAGGCGTTGTTCAGATACAGATGTACATCACTCGGTTCTCCCAGTTTTCCCAAAGGAAACTCAAGAGCCGCTCCCGGAATCTTCGAAGGAGCAGGAAGCTGGTCGTAAGGCCAGTCGTATTTCTTCTGAACCGGCAGGTAATCGCCTTTTTGTACCTGACTGTATACCCAAGAGAAACGGTTGTTCGGTCCGGATATACTATCCATCGGACGAAGATCCCAAAGATCCGTACGATCCAGAGAGAAACGCAGTGCCGAATCCCGTTGCCAAACCAAGGCTCCGACGGTTGCATTCCCTAAAGGAATTCCTTCATCCCAGCTTTTAGCCAATTGTCCGAACTGCAAATCGCTTGCCGACGGACTTTCTTCCCAATCCATCTTCTCTTGGCAAGCACAGAAAAGCCCCGCCAAGGGGGCTATCCAACATAATAATTGTTTCATTTATACGTTTGTTAGGTTGTTATTCATTTGTTTTGTTTCCTTCAACGGGGACGAACTCCAGGTTGCCGTCGCCTCCACCGCCTTCCTGGCCGCCTTCCGGTTGCTTTTCTCCTTCCTTTTCGCCGCTTTCCTGCGGTTTGGCCGGGTCTTTCTTCTTCTGCCCCTGGCTCATGTTGAACGAAGTCTTATATTCTTTGATGATTCCGTTGATGGCTTGGATCAAGAGGATGGCACCTTCCACGTCGGTGCTGCCCGTTGCGCCCAGCAACCCGATGGCGAAGATCAGGTCGCACATATTTTGGTAATGCTCGTCCACCCTGTTCCGCAACATCTTGGTGGTAGGCAATTGGCTTGCCTCGGCATGTTCATTCGCCTTGGCAGCCGTCATGGATTCGAAGCGGTCGTTTTCCTTTTCCAGCTGTTCCATGAAGGAGCCGATCCCAAGGGTTTCCACAAACGTGGCATTTTCCGGCTTGCGGAGGTCGTTCAGCAACCCTTTGATCGAAGCCGTTTCACCCAAGTACGACTCCTGCTGGAACCCCCGGTACGGATTCACCACGGCATCCAAGGCCAAGGCGGCTTGCCGGGTGGCCGAGTCGGCCGCATTGGTCCCGTTCGAGATCATAAACATCAAGAGAGACCCGATGCGGTCCCGCTCGGCATCACAAGCCGCCTGGTCGGTCGTCGAAGCCCTTTTTCGGCTTGTCTTGTTCGCATCGAGCAATTTGCTGATATCCGATTTGTACTGGTCGCGATAGTCGGTCCATTTCGGTTCTATCGTGAAAGACTCAAACTCTTCGAGTTTCGCCAAAATGCTTTGGTGGAAGCCCAGGTGGAGATTGTTGGGGAAATTCGAGCAATTGCTCGGGTTAATTCTTTCCATTTTATTCATAGGCAACATGTATTTAAAAAGATTGTCTGTTCTGTTTGGAAGTTCAACTTCTTGGCTGGATTTTGAAACAATGTGGTAAGAAGTTCAACTTCTTGGTTAAAAAAGTTAACATTCCGGCAATCAGTTCAACTTCTTGTTTGGAATTTCCGGAAAAATCGCCGGAAGTCCAACTTCTAAGTTAAAAGGGTTAACAATTAACTTAGAGTTTGAACTTCTTGGGCGGATTTTTCAAAAAGCAAGATGGAAGTTCAACTTCCTGTTAAAACTTTATCGATTCGGGACAAATGTAATCTTTTTTTATTTGGCTGCAAGTATTTTGGAATGTGTTTTAGGACTGTTTTTGGGAGATTTATTTCTAATTATTCTTTATATGGGAAATATGCAGTTATTTTTTGATATGGTGAGACAGAACTAAAACTATCCCATAAAAAATCTGGACTATATATACTACTTTCTATAATAACCGAATACGGATCTTTAGGATTTTCAGGGTTTAAGACGAGGCTCGACACGCCATCCGTTCCTACCTTATCTCCCAAATTAGGGAATATATACTCTTCGCCCGCATATAAATCACTCTCTTTTTTCAATATTCCATTGCCTAAATACTGATAGTGAAGAAAATCTCCTGTTACATATCCATAATAAACAAAAACTTTGGCTCCGGAATCTGCCGGATAATCTTCTTGGTCTTGAAAAGATGTTGTGGCACTATAAACATATGTTTCCAACATATTAATTTCCAAGCCATTATTTTTATCATCATCTGTGCAAGAAAAACATAGGATCTGTAATAAGATTAGTGTTAAAAACTTTTTGTACATAAATTATTCTTTTAAATATTTTGATAGATATATTCTATCGTTTGATAAAATCGATTTTATTTTGCGACTCTCTTTTCTTTTAAATTTCTTATTTCTTGTATGGGCAAATATAATCATTCTAATTTCGCCATGTTCTTCTTTATATACTGTTCTATAGCAGTTTTTAAAGAATGATAAATATTATAATAGTTATGATTTGTTTCTTTTTCTATACCTTTGTCATCATACATATATAATCAACTAAAACCAAGAACTATGAAAGATTGGCGTGATTTATTCTATTTCTCGAAAAGTGAACGTAGGGCACTGACGTTGCTGTCCTTCCTGATTTTGGGAGCTTGGTTCCTGCTTTGGCTTACTGAACCGGAAGAAGAGCCTTTGTCCCTGACCGTTGTTGCACCGGTTTCCCGAACAGATTCCGTTCCCAAGTCCAAGCCGCAAGATACCATCCGCAGCATTTCCCGTACCGCTCCGAAGTCACGTTCTTCATATTTGGAAAAACGGCGGTTTCAGAAGCCATTTACTTCCTCGTCCAAACATTCCCGAACCCAGAAGTTTCCGGCCGGGACACAGGTGGAATTAAACCAGGCTGATTCGCTGACCTTACAGAAAGTTCCGGGAATCGGTCCGGTTTTCTCTCGCCGTATCATCAAATACCGGGATCTTTTAGGCGGATTCTATACGGTACATCAGTTGGCTGAAGTTTATGGCATTGATGCTGATAAGTATGCCGCCCTTGAACCCTGGTTTACCGTAGATACAGCGTTGATTCGTCCTTTGGCCGTTAATCAGGCAGATTACCGGACTTTGATCCGGCATCCGTATCTGAACAAACAACAAACCAAAATCCTTCTCCACCTCATTGAACGGAAAGGGAAGCTACAGGGCTGGGAAGAACTTCGTCTGCTGGATGAGTTTCCTCCCGGGGAAATAGAAAGGCTCCGTTACTATCTGTCGTTCGACTAGGAGAGAATCAATCCAGCAATAAATCTGATACAAGGCATATACACGACATCAGTTCTCTTCAACAAGCCATTTCTCAATATTTCTGGTCTCATTGCTGAAGTTCACCCCTATTTTATAGAGTTGCCGTGAATCAGATGCAAAAGGCTGTGCATATTGTTTGTCGTTGATTTGCTGTAAAGCCTCTTCGGCTGTTCCTTCGAGTTTGAACTCCATGACGTAGATGTAATGATCGGTCTTTATCACTAAGTCAATCCGTCCGTTGGAAGTATGGTATTCTGCTTGGGTATAGAAGCCTAATAACTTGAACACGATGAAGAGGACATTCTGATAATGCAGTTCCAGATCTCGTACCAGTTCGTAAGGCGTATCCGCAAAGAAGCTCTGGAGGCGGCGCATGAATGCACTGATGTTTCCGCTTTCCACTTCGCGGACAAAATGAACCATCTCGAAAGCTGAGTCTGAACGGGATGTACTGGAATAGGCAGGCAGCAGGAACTGAATGAATCCTTCTTCCACTTCCCGATTGGGAAAGCCTAAGGTATAAGTCCGGAAACGCTTGTCATATCCTTTGATGGTGAGGTATCCGCTTTGATAAAGAATGGGAACAGGATTACTATCCATGGAATCGATACCGCCTAAAGAATCTGCCGTGGCGATTTCTTCCGTCAGGCGATACAGGTTATATTTACTGCGTTTCAGTAATTCAACGAGAAAAGTCGGGGTTCCCGTCTCAAACCAGTAACTGCCGAATTTCATTTTGGCGAATGTATTCAGCAGGCTAAATGGGTTATAGATGTCTTCGCTGTCTTCTACAAAGTGATATCCATCGTATTGCTCTTTCAACAGCTGTTTAACTTCCTTTTCTGTCGCGTTGTTTTTCTGGGCTAACGTAAGGATGTCTTCTTTAAATTCTGTATGTAGTTCCTGTTCTGTAATACCACAGATATTGGCAAACCGATTAGACATGGAAATATCCATCAGATTGTTCAGATCGCTGAACACGCTTACTTTACTGAACTTGGTAACACCGGTCAGCAAAGCAAAACGAATATACGGATCACAGCTTTTCAATGCACCATAAAAAGCCATCAGCGAACTATGATATTCATTAATCAGCTCTTCATTACCGACCGCCTGAAGCATCGGTTTGTCGTATTCATCGACCAAGATCACGACATTTCTTCCGGTTTTCTCTGCCGCTCTCCGGATCACTCCGTTAAAACGTCGGGCAACACCTATTTCTCGGTCGGATGCCCCATAAAGATCTTCCCAGTTCTTCAGGTTTTCTTCCAATACATTCGTCAGTGCTTCCGGTGTATTATACTTTTGGGTGTTTAAATCCAGGTGCAGTACGGGATAGGTAATCCAGTCTTTTTCCAGTTCTTCCAAAGCCAAGCCATTGAAGAGTTCTTTCTTTCCCAAGAAATAGGCTTCGAGAGTAGAAATAAGCAGACTTTTCCCGAAACGCCGTGGACGACTGAGAAAGTAATATTTATTGGTCTTGACTAACTGATAAATCAAAGCCGTTTTGTCCGCATAGCAATAACCTTCTTTTCGGATTTTCTCAAAACTCTGTATGCCTACCGGATATAGATGACTCATTGCTTTTGGATTTAATAGATTACTGTTTCGCAAATATAGCTTTTTTCATCCAGCTATAATAAACGAGTTTCCTTTTTGTTTCTCGTTGGAATCGAAAACGATTCTCGAATCATTTAGTCATGAAGAAAATTACGGATCATTATGCTACCTTGCGGAGTCATGATTGATTCGGGATGGAATTGTACGCCATAGATGGGTAACTGCTTGTGGGAAAAAGACATGATATGTCCTTCTTCATCCGTGGCAGTAATGTGTAGACAGTCAGGGAACGACTTTGTTGATAATAACCAGGAATGATAACGCCCGACTTGTATAGGCTCATTTACCTGTTTATATAAACGATCCTGATGATCCCGTATCTGAAGTGTTGATGGATGTCCGTGTTTGGGAGAAGACATCTGTTCCAATTTAGCGCCAAAGTATTGTCCGATGGCCTGATGCCCCAAACAAACTCCTAATATCGCATGACTTCGGTAACAACGGTCGATTAAAGCAAGTAAATCACCGGCTTCTTCCGGAATTCCTGGTCCTGGTGAAAGCAGCAGGTAGTCAAATTCATCCAGGCGGTTGAATGGAATCCGATCGTTGGTTACTACCTCAAAAGAACACAGAGGGTCTTCACGCAGTATCTGTACCAGGTTATAGACAAATGAGTCGTAATTATCAACAACAAGCACTCTCTTCATGGAAAATATCATTAGAAACGGCTACAAACATACGCATAAATTCATTTATTTCCGTAGCTTTGTTCTTGAATCAAAAGAAAGTGGAAGAAAGATGGAGTGGTTATCTGCCGAGAAAACCCGACAACGGATGAATGATTACGGAGCGAAAGGAATTCCGTTCCTATGTGCTGTGAATTATGAATTGACGGAGGGTTTTGTGTTGCCTTATCCGCTGGAAGAAAAAGAAGTCTGGTGGAATATGGAAGGAATAACCAATCGGCCGTCTTTTACAACAGAAAAGCGAGGTAGTTATTTCAGGTTTTTGCCTATGGATGAGGATAGTTATGCTGCCAAATTCCGGATAGCCCGTCAGGGATTGCTGCGAGGTGATTCTTTTCTCCTGAATCTGACGGTAGCAACGGATTTGGATACGGATTTTACACTTGAGGAGATCTTTATCCGAAGTAAGGCTCGCTATAAGTTATTGGTACCGGACCGGTTTGTCTGTTTCTCTCCGGAAACTTTTGTTATTCTTTCAGATGGAAAGATTTCTTCTTTTCCGATGAAAGGAACTATTCGGGCAGATATACCTAATGCTGATCACATCATTCTGAATGATTATAAGGAAAGTGCCGAACATCATACGATTGTGGACCTGATCCGGAATGATTTGAACCGGGTGGCTACCGATGTTCGGGTAGAACGCTTTCGTTACATAGACCGGTTGGTAACGAACAGGGGAGAAATCCTGCAGGTATCCAGTCAGGTTACAGGAAATCTGCCGGAAGATTATTTATCCCGCTTGGGCGATCTTATTTTCGATATGCTTCCAGCCGGTTCTATATCAGGAGCTCCTAAAGCGGCAACGGTGCGTATTATCCGGGAGGCAGAAAAGGAAGACCGTGGTTTCTATACGGGTATTTTCGGCTATTTTGACGGGAAGAGTTTCCGATCTGCCGTGATGATCCGGTTTATTGAACAACAGGGAAACCGATTACGTTTCCGGAGTGGCGGAGGAATCACCGTCAATAGTGATTGTTCTGCTGAATATCAGGAAGTCTTACAAAAAGTTTATTTACCATGTTGATGAATTCTCCTCGTTTTATAGAATCGATCCTCGTTTGTAATGGTGCTCTTTGTTCGCTGGAATGGCATCTGCAACGGATGCGTCAGACGGCTTCCCATTGGCAATACCCGCTGGATTTGTCTCTTTTTCCCGAGGAAGTACCGGAAGAGGCTGGTTCAGGAGTCTTTAAATGCCGGATAGTTTATGATACCCAGATTCGGGAAATCACCTATTCTCCTTATCAACCTCGGATGATCCGTTCCCTCAAACTGGTTGATGGAGGAGCGTTGGATTATGCCTTCAAATATGAAGACCGTTCGGCTTTGATGCGTTTAACCCGGCAAAAAGGAATCTGTGATGATATTCTTATAACAAAAGATGGGTTTATCACCGATACCTCATACAGCAATGTGGTCTTGGAAAATTCGGAAGGTCTGTTTGTCCCTCATACCTATCTGTTGAATGGAACCCGTAGGCAGCGTTTACTGGCCGATGGAATCGTGCAGGAAAGGCCTATCCACACGTCTGATTTAAACCAGTATAACCGCCTGTATCTTATTAATGCTCTGATCGGATTGGAAGAAAATATTTCTCTCTCATTGTTGGCAGTCAGGTAAAATCCCTAACCGTTTGTATTTCTCCTTCGGAATAGCTAATTTTGTATTGAACATATTAAATTCGTATCAAACTTTAACTGTGAGATAATTATGAAGAAAGTAGCGAGCAATCAAGATCTCTTCGTTGAAGATATACGTATTATCATTGAAACAGGTAAAGCCAATGCTATTAAGAGTGTTGATTTTTGCCGAGTGAAAATGTATTGGAACATAGGTCGACGTATATTTGAAGAAGAACAGCATGGAAAAGAAAGGGCAGACTATGGAACTTATTTACTTGCTAATTTAGCCAAAGTTTTAGAACCGGAATACGGAAGTGGTTTCTCAAAAAGGCAGTTGGAACGGGCACGGCAATTTTATCGACTGTATCCAATTGCGTCTACACTGCGGACGCAATTAAACTGGTCTCAATATAAGCTTCTTATTTCAATACCCAATAAAGATAAACGAGAATATTACGAATGGGAGGCTGTTCATAATCTGTGGACCAGCAGAGAGCTTGAAAGACAGTTAAATTCCCATTTATATGAACGTTTATTGTCAAGTAATGATAAAGAATCTGTGCTTGCTGTGGCCAGAGGTGAACGAATGCCGGATTCGCCTGTTGAAATCATAAAGGATCCTATGTATTTGGAATTCCTAGGATTGGAATGTAAACCTCAATATTATGAAAAAGATTTAGAGAGTTCTATTATTTCTCATATTACCGAATTTATGTTAGAAATGGGTAAAGGCTTTTCTTTCGTGGCTCGACAACAGCGTATTTTGATAGAGGAAGATGAGTTCTTTGCTGATCTGGTCTTTTATAATCGTTTGCTTCGCTGCTTTACAATCATCGAGATAAAAACGCATAAGCTGACACATCAGGATTTAGGGCAGTTACAGATGTATGTAAATTATTATGATAGATGTGTGAAATTAGCAGAAGAAAGCCCTACAATCGGAATTCTCCTTTGTACAGCTAAAAATGATACCATGGTAAAAATGTCTTTGCCTGAAGATAATAAAAATATTCTTACCAGTCAGTATAAACTTTATTTGCCTTCCAAAGAACAACTTATAGAACAAATTAATGAAGTGACAGAATCTGAACAAACGAAAAAAGGGAAGAGGAAGAGGTGATTTGTATTTCTCCTTCGGAATAACTAATTTCGTGGCGGAATAAAAGATTGGAACTATGTATTACGAAGCGGTCGATATACTGAAAGGCATGATAGCCATACCTTCGTTTAGTCGGGAAGAAAAAAAGGTTGCCGACTTTCTGGAAAATAAATGGAAACAAGCAGGACAGAAAGTCTTTCGTCGGGGAAATAATCTTTGGATGATAGCCGGGAATCTGGTTGATCCGTCCAAGCCGACGTTATTACTGAATTCGCATATTGATACGGTAAAGCCTGTCAGTGCCTGGACACGTGATCCGTTTACACCGGAAGTCGATGAGGAAGACCGGCTATATGGTTTAGGTAGTAATGATGCGGGAGCCAGTGTTGTTTCTTTGTATGGAGCATTTACGTTGCTTTCCCTTCAGGAACAGCCTTATAACTTGATTTTCCTGGCATCCTGCGAGGAAGAAGTTTCCGGAAAAGGAGGTATCGAATCCGTATTGCCGTATTTGCCGTCTGTTGATTTTGCCATCGTTGGCGAACCGACAGGGATGCAACCTGCAGTAGCCGAAAAAGGGCTGATGGTACTGGATTGTACGGCAATAGGTAAAGCCGGACATGCTGCCCGTAATGAAGGAGTCAATGCCATTTATGAAGCTTTGCCGGATATTGAATGGTTTCGTTCATACGTATTCCCCGAACAGAGTGATTTCTTGGGACCGGTCAAGATGAGTGTGACGATGATCAATGCCGGTACACAGCACAATGTAGTACCCGATAAGTGTACTTTTGTGGTAGATGTGCGTACCAATGAGTTTTACACCAACGAAAGACTGTACGAAGCCATTTGCCAGCAGGTGAAATGTGAGGTAAAAGCCCGCAGCTTCCGCCTGAATTCTTCGTCGTTGCCTTTGGATCATCCTTTCCTGCAGCGGACGGCCATGATGGATTTGAAGCCGTTCGGTTCGCCTACATTAAGTGATCAGGCCTTGATGCCTTTCCCTTCGGTGAAAATCGGACCGGGGCAATCTAGTCGTTCCCATACGGCGGATGAATATATTGGGCTGATGGAAATCCGTGAGGCCATTCAGATGTATGTAACCTTGCTCAATCAGTTGAAATTCTGACATTGCATGTGGAAGAACATTTTAGGTACCGTTGGGGCCCGTTATTTGGTGGCACTGCTCAATCTGCTTCTTATCTTTGTGAATGCAAAGGTTTTGGGTGCCGAAGGATTGGGCTTGGTCGGTATCCTGATTGCTTCCATTAATCTGGTAACTACCTTCAACAGTATTTTCTGCGGAGGAACGATCGTGTACTTTATGCACCGGTATTCCTTGCGGGATGTCTTTATTCCGGCCTATCTGTGGGCAATCTTCGGATCGATGTTGGCTACAGCCGTACTAGCTTTGGCTGGTATGTTTCCGTTACGCTACCTGTTGGATGTTTATCTGCTTTCGCTTACCGGATCGTTGATTACAGCCAATTCCCGTTTTCTATTGGGACAAGACCGGGTCGGGGCTTTTAATCTGATCTTCATGATTCAGGGCGGATTGCTTTGTCCCGTATTGCTTTTCCTTTACTTTATTCTCGGACTGAAAGATGCAGAGGCTTACCTGTACGGACTTTATGTAGCGAACCTTTCCGCATTGGGTTGTAGTCTTTGGTGGCTGTATCGGGATTTGCGTTCCTGTTTGCTTCAGACTTCCCGAACTTCCTTGCACTGGCGGGAAATGCTGGTCTATGGATTATGGGGAAATGTGGATAACTTAGCTGAAGTTTGTACGACTCGTATCAATTATTTCTTCATCAGGCGCTTCTTAGGCTTTGCCGGAGTTGGTCTGCTGGATGGAGGAACACGTATATCAGAAAGTGTTTGGCATATCAGCCGTTCGATCGGTTTCTTAACAAACAGCCAAGTAGCCAGGGAAAAAGATCCACAGAAACAGCGGCAAATCACACTCCGTCTGCTCCGACTGACATTCTTAGGAACATTCGTGGCCGTTGTGTGTCTTCTCTGTGTTCCGGAATGGATCTTTACCGATTACCTATTCAGCCAGGAGTTTAAAGGCATCACTTCCGTTATCCGAGGCTTATCTGTTGGAATTGTCGCCTTCGGATGTCATACAATACTTTCACAATACCTGATTGCCAGCGGTCATGTGCGGTACAGTGCAGCCTCTTCGTGTGTAGGGTTGATCGTTCTCCTAATTGCCGGTTATTTCCTTATCCCGGCTTATGGAATACCGGGCGCTGCTGTTACTTCCAGTCTGGCTTTTACAGCAATGGCCTGTTTCTCTTTCTGGGCATTCCTCAAGTCATCACGTAAATAAGGGAGATGGCGAGTGTGTTGTTTATTTCCGCTTGTACATATTCCCCGGAAGAGTTCGGATGCGGCCATCCATTTCAAGTTCGAAAAGGATATTCGTCAGTTGTTGGACTGGAAATCCGGTCAGTTTTGTCAACTGATTGATATGGACTTCATCCTGATCTTGTAAAATCTGTAATACCTGCTGTATCTCCGATGAATCCGATTCGCTAAAGAGAAGTTCTGTTTGTTGAGGCTTTCTCTGCTTGTCTTCATGTTGCCAACCGAGTGCTTCAATCAGATCTTGAGCAGAAGATAACAAGGCTGCTTTGTTATGACGGATTAGTTGATTACAACCTGCCGAATATAAATCATGAATACGTCCGGGACAAGCAAACACTTCACGATCATACGAGAATGCTATGTCTGCTGTCACTAATGAACCACCTTTTTCTGCCGATTCAATAACAAGAGTTGCTTCTGATAAACCCGCAATGATTCTGTTTCGTTTCAGGAAGTTAGGACGATCCGGATTGGTTTCGCTGGGGAAATCAGTCAGCAATCCGCCTTTCGACAGCATTTCGTTCGCTATATGCCGATGTGCAAACGGATAGATACGGTCCAGACCATGAGCCAATACTGCAACCGTAGGAAGACCGCAGGCTAATGCTTGCCGGTGCGCACAGATATCTATCCCGTAAGCCAGTCCGCTGACAACCATCGTATCCGGAAAAGCAGCAGCTAAATCTTCTATCAGTCGGGCTGTTGTTTCCTGACCGTAATGTGTGGCGTGGCGGGTTCCAACCACACTGATGATATGCCGGGTATTCAGATTCCCGTTCCCTTTATAATAAAGCGCTAAAGGGGCATCCGGACATTCCCGAAGACGAGCCGGATAATTCTTGTCGTCCCATAATAAGATGTCTATCTGTTCCTGTTCGGCAAAACGGATCTCCTGTTCTGCCCGTCGGAGAACTTCTGGATTTTTAATCTCTGCCGCTAGAATAGATCCGATTCCGGGAATACGTTCCAGTAGCTGTCTTTTCTCCTGGAAGATAGATTTGGCATCTCCCAATGAATTTAATAACTGGCGGGAGAGTACACCTCCCACTCCGTTTACCATAGTTAAGGCAATGGTATACAATAAAGAATCATTCATTTTCTATAGTTGTTCGGTTTTTGATTCGTTTGAGTAATTCATCGAAGTATTCTCCTCGTGAAAGTTTTCCGTTGTCCACCAGGACGCAATCGACTGTGCCACGTGAAACAAGTTCTTTTTCCGGTAGCTTATAAATATCTTGGCTCATCACTAGCTTCACTCCTTCCTTGCTGGCATTCAGGCAGGAAAGATAACGCTCTCCACTCCGTAGGGAATGTTTGAGCTGGATTTCGATCCGGGCGACGAATAAATCCATCCCCCGGTCGTGCAGATCACTGAAGTTCTCGCCGAGTGAAAGCAAGAACTCATGGCGTGTATGTTCCATGTAATGCAGGTAGTTCGCATTGTTTACGACTCCCTGCAAATCACATTCATAATCCCGTACTTTGTCTTCGTGCTGATAAACGTATGTTTTCATCCGTTGAATCCTTTCTTAGGTTGAACCACTTCCATGACATACAGGCGGTCGGACGGACGGACTTTCTCGGCTACCTTGATAGAGAAACGCTCTCCTTTAACCGTTTGAGGTACGGCTTTCAAATCAACCCGGATTTCTTCTACCTGCTGCATAACAGCACCGGTAGTCGGACCCGTGATCAGAATTTCATCGCCTACTTTCAATGTACCACATTCCATTTCGAATTCAGCCACACCGATCTTATCAAAGTATTTGATTCCTCGGGCCACATACACTTTCTTGCGTGTAGCTCCTGATCCGTATTTACTGCTCCATTCTCCCAAACGCTGTCCCAGATAATATCCGTTCCAGAATCCCCGGTTGAATACCATCTTCAGGCGTTCATCCCAATGGGCTACCTTTTCTTCTGTAAATGTACCTTCGCAATAAGCTTTGACTGCCTCTTTGTAACATTCGGTTACGATACGTACATACTCAGGTCCGCGGGCCCGTCCTTCGATCTTGAAGACTCGTACACCGGCATCCATCATCTTGTTCATGAAGTGGATGGTCTTCAGATCTTTCGGCGACATAATATATTGATTCTCGATATCCAGTTCGATATCACTGTCTTTATCCCGTACTGTATAACCCCGTCGGCAAATCTGCATACAAGCTCCACGGTTGGCCGACGCATTCATCTCATGCAAGCTTAAATAGCATTTACCTGAAACCGCCATGCACAAGGCCCCGTGGGCGAACATTTCAATCCGGATCAGTTCTCCCTTCGGGCCTTTGATTTGTTGTTGCTGTATCTCTTGATAAATTTCGTACACCTGATCCAGATTCAACTCGCGGGCCAGCACTACCACATCTGCAAAACGGGCGTAAAACTTCAGCGCCTCCGCATTCGATATATTCAGCTGGGTGGATAAATGGACTTCCTGTCCGATTCGGTTGGCATACTCCATGGCTGCCACATCGGCTGCAATAATCGCCGATACACCTGCTTCTTTGGCTGCATCAATGATCTCGCGCATCAAAGGCAGATCTTCTCCGTAAATGACCGTATTGACTGTCAGATAACTTTTCAAGCCATGTTCCTGACAAATGGCTACGATTTTCCGTAAGTCGTCTGTTGTAAAATTATTCGAAGAGCGGGAGCGCATATTCAATCCTTCAATTCCGAAGTAAATGGAATCCGCTCCCCCTTGTATAGCCGCCATCAGGGATTCATACGAACCCACCGGTGCCATGATTTCAAAATCTTTCTCGTTCAATGCCATAAAGGTTTCTTTTTTATGGGGCAAAGGTAGGAATAAATTGGGTCAATTCCACCAAGGCGGCCTTATTCTTTCGGTTCGGTTTCTGTCGGATCCACAGGCTTGAAAGTCAGGTCACCGTCTTTTTTGTTGCTGCTTTTGGTTGCCCGGGCCTTCAGATTGGCCTTCTGCTGTTTGATCAGGGCATTGACATAGTCGATAAACTCATCGTACTTGCCATTTCCTTCATAATCGGCCACCACATTGACGCGTGCGGCAAACTGGCGGTAGGCTTCGTCGGCAGCTTCGCGTGTCGTTTTGATAATTCCTTTGCTTTTCCGGCCTTCCGCCTCCGCGCGTTTTTTCAGTGCAGCTTCCAGCGCGTCGGTCTTCTCAGAAAGATAGGTTACCCATTCATCGAAATGAATCGAACGCATAAAGTCCTCGAGATAAGATTCCAGTTCCTGCAAGAGGTTGCGCAAGACTGCCAGTTCTTCGGTATATCCCAGTTTGACAGGAATTTCGTACTTGTCGTAGATCCGTCCCACCTCTTCGGCAAAGGTGCGTTTCGCCTCGTCGGGGTGGCGGCGCATGACGTTGATGAAAATCCTCGAAGCCGAATACGCCTCGTCCACTTCCGCATCGGCAGCCTCCAGGGTTTCGACTTCATCCAATTTCTTGGTCTGTTGGTAAGCCCGGTCGAATGTGGTAAATTGGGCGATGTAGTTCTCCCGTGTGGCTTTCAGCGCATCCGTCTGCCCCTCTTCAACGGGCGGTAAATTATTGATAGCCTTGATCACCAGAGTGTGGAATCCGTAATCTTCGTTGTTACGCAAACTACCCATATAAAAGTTCTCAATCTGTTTCATGGCAAATCCTATTTTAAAGAGTGAATAAATTGTTAAATCGCCTAAAGGTAGTCTTCTTTTCAGAAACGACCAATATTTATCTGATAAAAAAATCAGAAGTACAGGAAAATGGAAATCCGGCAAGATTACTACTTTCGTGAACGCCCGAAAGTTCTCCGCTTGACAGATTGGCAGTATTTGATGCGCCCGAAAGTCTTCCGCTTGTCAGAGTGGCAGTTTCGGGTGCGCCCGAAAGTTCCAATCCGTGTGGATTAAGAGTTTTGGGTGGATCAGAAAGTAGTAATCCCGGCGGAGCAGTACTTTCCTGCCTGTTGGGAAGGAGTTTTTTTTATAGAAAAGAGGAATCCTGTTCGTTTTTTACTACCTTTACCGCCGGATCGGAGCTATTCCGTCCTATATCTAAGGATTACTATGATTTTCAAGTTAAAAGAGAACATTGAAATTCCACGCTTCGTGATTAAATAAGAATATTTAAACTAATTTGATATGAAAATAATTTTTAATTTTATTGTTGGGCTCGAAATAATATTATTTATCACATCTTGTACAGAGAAGAAATATTCATATGTAGAAGTGATAAAGGAAAAGGATTTGTTTGAAAAATCTTTTATAGAGAAAGAATTGGAGCCAGAAGATATTTTCGCGATAAATGATTCTGTTGCTTATGTAGAAGCTTATAGAAAATATTGTATATCAGAAAGAGTATATAATCAAATGAAGGCAAAGGGAATGGAACTAAATTCAATTCCCTTTGCTTTTCATTTATATGATGAAAAGCAAAATGAGATTTTGCCGATTGTTTCTAAGGAAGTTCTGAAAGAAATTCGTGATGATATATTCGCATTAAATATTGATGCTTCTACGAGATATGAAGAAGATGTACCTATTATTATAGATTCTACAACCGTAAATAAACTTTCTAGATTATTTGTTTTTAGTAAAGATGAATTTGATCCAAAAGGAATGACGTGGATAAAGCCGAAATCTGCTCCGAAATATGCGAATAGAAATGCTTTATATTGTTATTTCATGAGTGATAATAGTGGTGTTTCTAATTTTAGGTTTAGAATTCAATATTATGCTGATGATTGGTTATTTTTCTATAAGTGCCAATTTTCTATAGATGGAAAAGCTTATGAGTTTATACCACAAAAAACAGAAACAGATAATGGAGATGGGTATATATGGGAATGGTTTGATGAACCGATTAGAACTTCGGATGAAATTGCTTTGATAAAGGCTTTGGCTTCGGCTAAAAATGCAAAGATCAAATTTATAGGAAAACAATATTATAATATTAAGCAGATTTCTAAATCAGAAATAGAGTCTATTAAAAATACAATTGATTTATATATAGCTATGGGAGGAAAATTAGAATGAATATCTTTCTTATGCCTGTAAAATTAAATTAACCAATCAGCGAGATTATTATTTTATGAAGAGGATACATTGTTGGATATATTTGCTGTTGGTTATCGTAGGCCTGTCGGCCTGTCAAGGGAAGAAAGAGGGAGGAACACGGACGATATCCGTTACCATCGAGCCGCAGCGATATTTTGCAGAGAAGATAGCCGGAGACCTTTTCCATATTAATTGTGTGACACCTGCCGGACAAAGCCCGGAAACATACGATCCTACCCCCCAACAAATGGTTCAGATCAGTCAGAGTCAGGCCTATTTCCGTATTGGAGAAATTGGGTTTGAACAGGCTTGGATGAAGAATTTGCAAAGCCAGAATCCGGATATGGTCGTCTTTGATCTTTCGGAAGGAATGGAACTGGTCAAGAACGAGGAAGAAGCGCATGAGGAAGGTGAAGCACACCCTCATCACCATCACGGGTCGGTCGATCCTCATATCTGGACTTCTATTTCCGGTGCCAGGGTGATTGCCCAGAATACCTGTCAGGCTTTCATCAAACTTGATCCGGAGAATCAGGAAATTTATCGGGCCGGTTGTCAGCGGCTGATCGAAGAAATAGACAGCACAGAAGCTGAAATGAAGCAGCTGTTACAGCCATTAGCCGGTACGGCTTTTATTATCTATCATCCGGCTCTGACCTATTTTGCCCGTGAGTTCGGTTTGAAACAGCTTTGTATCGAGTTGGATGGGAAAGAACCTTCGCCTGCCCAACTGAAACAATTGCTGGAGACGGCTACACAGTCGGGGGCGAAAGTTGTTTTCGTACAACAGGAATTTGACCAGAAGAATGCCGAACTGATAGCCAAGGAGACCGGATGCCGATTGGTAACGATCAATCCGTTGAGTTATAACTGGCATGATGAAATGATTCGTTTGGCAACTATATTGGCAGGGAAAGATGGACAAGCTGATTGAATTAACACAGGTAACAGCCGGTTATGACCGGAAAATCGTCTTGAAAGATGTTTCGCTGACGGTTTGGGAACATGATTTCTTGGGAATCATCGGACCGAACGGTGGTGGGAAGACTACGTTGCTGAAAGTTATTCTGGGTTTATTGCCTCCGAAAGCCGGAGACATCCGTTTTTATCACCAGGGCAAACCTGTGGATGGTATTAAGATTGGTTATTTACCCCAGATGAGCAATATTGACCGGAAATTTCCGATCTCCGTACAGGAAGTAGTAGCCTCCGGATTAGCAGCTGAAAAGCCTCTGTTCCGGTCTTATACAGCAGCACAGCGGGAACGAATTGAAGAGGTCATCGTACAGATGGGACTGAAAGACGTACAGAAGCATTCGATAGCCGAACTTTCCGGCGGACAGTTACAGCGTGTCCTGCTGGGACGGTCCATCGTCTCGCGTCCGCAGGTCTTGATTCTGGATGAACCGAATTCGTATGTTGATAAGCGGTTTGAATCGAAATTCTATCCGTTGCTCGAAGAAATCAACCGGGAGAGTGCTATCGTTCTGGTGTCGCACGACATTGGTACGGTACTTTCCATGGTGAAGAATATTGCTTGTGTGAATGAATCCCTGCATTATCATTCGGGAGCGAATATTTCATCGGAGTGGCTGGATAAACAATATGCCTGTCCGATCGAATTGATCGGTCATGGAAATTTGCCTCATCGTGTATTGAAGAATCATGAACATACAACCGATTGAACCATGTACTCACCTGTTTTAGCTTTTATCGGAATCCCGGAATTAGGTATGATAGCCGGTATTGCCGTCATTCTGTTCGGTTGCAAGGCCGTCTCGCAGAATCCATTTATTGACAGGAAGCAGAAGTTGCTCTGGATGTTGACGATTGTAGTCCTGAATTGGATTGGTCTGCTGTGGTATTATTATGTTTTTTATATGAGGAATAACGAAGAATGAAGCCTGTAGATAAGATATTGATTACGGGAGCCAGCGGTTTCATCGGTGGCTTTTTAGTGGAAGAAGCTTTAAAGCGAGGATATGAAGTCTGGGCTGGAGTCCGGTCGCATAGTAGCCGGAGGCATCTGCAAGACGATCGGATTCGTTTTATCGAACTGGATTATGCACATGAAAAAGAACTGGATGACCAGTTGAAAGCCTTTGCTCAAGAGAATGGAGGTTGGCGTTATGTCATCCATAATGCCGGACTGACCAAGACGACCGACAAGGCTCTTTTCTATGAAGTAAATGCCGAAAATACACGTCGCTTTATGGAAGGATTGGCTCGTCATTGTCCTCCGGAGAAATTCCTGCTGATGAGTAGTCTTAGCAGTTATGGGATTGGAGATGAAACGGGCTTCACGCCGATCAAGCTGACCGATCCGCAGACGCCGAATACAGACTATGGAAAGAGTAAATTGCTGGCAGAAAATTATCTGCGGCAACAGCATGCTTTCCCATACGTGATTCTGCGCCCGACAGGTGTCTATGGACCGGGAGAAAAAGATTATTTCCTGGAGATCAAAAGTATTCAGCAAGGACTGGATCTGGCAGTAGGGAAGATACCACAACGAATTACTTTTATTTATGTAAAAGATCTGGCTCGGGTGGCATTGTCTGCTCTTGAGAAGGAAGATATACGTAATCGGGAATATTTTGTGGCAGACGGTGATGTTCATACCGATGCTTCTTTTGCTCGATTAGTTCAGGAGCTTTTGCATAAAAAGCATGTTTTGCATGCCCGTGTACCGTTGCCATTGGTTTATACGGCTTGTGTTTTCTCTGAAAAAATTGGTCGGTTGTTTCATAAAAGCATGACGCTGAACAGTGATAAATATCAGATATTAAAGCAACGGAATTGGATTTGTGACATTACGCCTTTGCGGCAGGACTTAGGATTTCAAGCGGAATATCCGCTTCGGAAAGGATTGGAAGAATGTATCAGCTGGTATAAGCAAGAAGGTTGGCTATAAAAAACGCAAGATATCTCACGATGTCTTGCGTTTGAACTAATAAATGATAAAAAAGTTATGTGGGAAGGTTTATATAAAATCAATGAATATTCTTGCTTAAATCGTCGGATGAAATGATTTCATCAGGCTCGGAATACATACAGGCTGGATCTGAATTATAGGCCAGCTTATACGATTTTTCTCCATCAAAGGTTTTTACCTTGATCCTTAGATCTACGGTTTCTCCTTTGGTGTCTGGAAGAGATGATAAATCAAAAGATACCAGTCCTTCGGCAGCGTAGAGAGCACCGTCGCCGTATGCCTGATGACGGAATTCCAACGTATAAGGATCGCTGTTGTCTGCTTGGGTTGGAATCAAACTAACCAGATGTTTGACTCCCGTGTTCCCAAAGTTTGCCGCAAAGCGAACATCTAAATAACCGTCTCCTATGGCCATTGCTAACATTTCTACAGGATCTGTTCCATAAACGGAATCATTTTCTGCCGCTAAGTAAGGAGATATTTTTTTTGTCAGAATATTCTCTATCCAATTGATCTTTATACCGTGACTAAAGCCCGGGATTGAATCGGATAGCATGGTATAATTAACTTGTGCTCTCGTTTTTGAAAAATTATAACCCGGACAGTTTGTTGCGAACGGCCATAATTTTTCTCCGTTATCCCGACGTAAATAATACGTGCTGCCATCCGGCACAACTGTCATAATTTCAATGGCAAATTTGTCCAGTGAATAATCATCATCGTCCTGACAGGCGCTCAACCCGAATAAGCTCATCGTCATTGTCAGCATCAACCAAGTGTACTTCCAGAATTTCATAATCGTATTTCCCCTTAAATTTTTAATTTCTATAAAGAAAGATGGCATGTACAGGTTATTCGCTGCATAATCTGATGCAAAAAGAAGTTAATGTTTGATTCGTTTGACGATTAACTCGGCTGTACGGATGGAAGCTCCTGGTTTTCCCAGAATCCGGATCATTTCATCATAGTTTTGCAGCATACTCTCCCGATAAGTCTTATCGTGTATAATACGTTTCAATTCGGTTGTAATGTTTTCTTCGGAGAAGCGTGCGCCAAAGAGTTCTTGCACGACTTCTTTTCCGGAGATCAGGTTGACCAGTGAAATATAAGGGGTATGAAAGAAATGCCGGAAAATAAACGAGGCAAGTCGTCCGGCTGGTACGTAGTAACAAACAACTTGCGGTACCCGGAATAAGGCCGTTTCGAGGGTGGCTGTTCCCGACGTAACGAGCGCGGCATCACTATGTTGCAGGAGCGGATAAGTCTGCTGGAAAAGAATCTGGACAGAACCATCCGTATATTGTTGGTAATATGCAGGATCTATCCCCGGAGCTCCGGCTATGATGGGCTGATATTCCGGGAACTGGGCAGCAACTCGCAGCATAACGGGCAAGTTATCCCGGATTTCCTGTTTGCGGCTACCAGCCAGTAAGGCCAAGATTGGCTTATCGGCCAACCGGTTCATCCGGAAGAAGGTCGATTTTCCGACCGATTCTTGTTGCTGATAGTTCGAAACGGAGTCAACAGATGGGTTTCCTACGTAGTCCACTTGGTAATCCAACCGTTGAAAGAATGCAGGCTCAAAAGGAAGGATGGAATAGAGATGATCTACGTATTTCCGGAAATCCTTGATACGGTATTGTTTCCACGCCCATATTTTCGGTGAAATATAATAATGCACCGGTATATGGAGAACAGTCTTCACATACTTGGCAATCTTCAGATTGAAGCCTGGATAATCAATCAGGATAACGACATCCGGCTGGTACTGACGGATATCTTCCCGGCAGACTTGCATATTACGGAGTATGGTTCGCAGGTTCATGAGCACAGGGATAAAACCCATAAAAGCCATTTCTCGGTAATGTTTGACCAAAGTCCCTCCTACTTGTTTCATCAGATCCCCGCCTAGAAAACGGAAATCAGCCTGCGGATCTGTATTTTTGATGGCACGCATCAGATTGGATGCGTGCAAGTCTCCGGATGCTTCACCGGCTATGAGATAATATTTCATGGCAGATGAGGCATTAAAGATCCCACGTTTGCAGTTCCTGCATAAAGGCATAGTCGGTTATGTCTATTTTGCAGGGAACGAGTGAGGCATATCCTTCGTTCAGTAATTTATCATCGTTGTCGTCATGCTGGTCGTCATTCCGGAAATAACCGGTTAGCCAGAAGACGGTTTGTCCGGCGGCATCTTCTCCCCGCTTGAATTCTTTTACCCAACGTCCATCTGCCTGTCGGCATATTTTCAGCCCTTTGACTGGAATGTCTGTCGGGACATTCAGATTCAAATATGTTCCATGAGGAAGACCTTTCTCCAGAATCTTTTCGGCAGTTAATCGGCCCAGACGGCAACATTCCGTAAAATCAGCATCGGCCCGGTGATCTAATAAAGAAACACCCAAAGAAGGAACACCAAAGATACAACCTTCGGCTGTGGCTCCCATCGTACCGGAATAATTGACGCAGATAGCCATGTTGCCTCCATGGTTAATACCGGAAACCAGCAAATCCGGCTCACGGTCCAGCACTTCATTAATCGCTAATTTGACACAATCGACAGGCGTGCCTGTACAACTATATACCGTTACACCCGGTTCTTCCCATTCTACTTTGTATTTAATGGGAATCAGTGAGGTGATTGCACTCGACATGCCCGAACGGGGTCCGTCGGGAGCCATGACTACCAGTTCTCCTAAATCTTTGAGGGCTTTGATCAATTCCTGGATTCCTTTCGCTCTGAATCCGTCATCGTTAGTGATCAATATCAACGGTCTGTTGTTTCTTTCCATATTTTGTGTCTGTTTATCGATCGACAAAGATACAAGAAGCCTGTGACATTCGTGTTAATGTCTGGCTAAATTGTGAATTTTAAAATAGAGTAGCCAGCTCGAAAAGCAACGAACAACGTACATCGGAATATTGACATAGTATGATATGGACATTTTCTTCGCTCTAAATTATATTTTTGACAGATGTGATAAAGCTTTACCATATTTGTGCTAAAGCTTTTTGACAAATATGCTAAAGCTTTACGACATCTGTCAAACAATTAAAAAGTAAGGATATAAAAATAACTTCGTAACGGGGTCGTAACTTTGTGCCTTTTATTGAAATGCTTATATCTTCTTGTGATTTCGTTTCTTGAAGAATCGGAAAGTAGTATCTTTGCAACATGGGAAAGAATAAATTAGCTAAATTCGATGACATGGCGGGTTATCCGCATGTGTTTCAATATCCGTTCGGTGTTTTGAAGGAACAGGGTTTCCCGATGCAAGGGCATTGGAATGAGCAATTCTTCAAGAATGATCATCCGATCGTACTCGAACTGGGATGTGGTAAAGGGGAATATACGGTCGGACTCGGACGGTTGTTCCCGGAGAAGAACTTTATTGGAGTAGATATCAAAGGTGCCCGTATGTGGAGTGGTGCCAAGGAATCGTTGGAAAGCGGCATGACGAATGTGGCCTTCCTTCGGACCAGTATTGAGCTGATTGCTCATTTCTTTGCTCCGGGCGAAGTGTCGGAAATTTGGATTACCTTCCCTGATCCTCAGATGAAAAAGGTAAACAAACGACTGACTTCTACCCGCTTTATGAAGTTATACCGGGAAATCTTATCGGGTGATGGTCTGATTCATCTCAAGACGGACAGTAACTTTATGTTTACCTATACCTGTGAGATGGCGAAAGTCAATCATCTTCCGGTCAAGGTGCTGACGGATGATTTGTATCATAGCGGACAGGCCGATGAGATTCTCTCCATCCGGACCTATTACGAACAGCAATGGTTGGATCGTGGCTTGAACATTAAGTATATCCAGTTTGTTTGTGAAGAGCGGGAAGAATGGATAGAACCCGAAGTAGAAATCGAATACGATGCTTACCGGAGCTTTAACCGGAGCAAGCGGAGTGCTTTGGCTTCCGGAAAATAAACTCGTGAGAATCGTTTTCAGCATAAACGAGAATTAAAAACGAAATAAATTAAGTTCGTATGACTATATATCCACAATTAATTCTGGATGCGCTCAAAACAGTGCGTTATCCGGGAACAGGCAAAGACCTGATTGAAATGGGCATGGTGGAAGACAATATTCGTATCGACGGTATGAATGTAACCTTCTCCCTCCTTTTCGATAAACCAAACGATCCGTTTATCCGTTCGGTGGTAAAAGCTGCTGAAACAGCTATCCTGACGTACGTAAGTCCGGATGTCAACATTAAGAATAATATTACGGTTAAGGCTCGCCAGCTGGCACGTCCTGAACCGGACAAATTGCTGCCTGAAGTGAAGAATATCATCGCTGTTTCTTCCGGAAAAGGTGGCGTAGGTAAGAGTACGGTAGCAGCCAACTTAGCAGTAGCATTGGCCGGATTAGGTTATAAAGTCGGATTGCTCGATGCGGATATTTTTGGTCCGTCACAGCCTAAGATGTTCAATTTGGAAGAGGCTCGTCCTTATATGGTGGAAGTTGGTGGCCGTGAACTGATTGAACCGGCTGAAAACTATGGGGTGAAGATGCTTTCTATCGGTTTCTTTGTGAACAAGGAAGATGCCGTATTGTGGCGTGGAGCCATGGCAAGTAATGCCTTGAAACAATTGATTGGAGATGCCAACTGGGGCGAACTGGATTATTTTCTGATTGACCTGCCTCCGGGAACAAGTGATATTCATCTGACCATGGTGCAGACGTTGGCAATTACTGGGGCAATTGTTGTCAGTACACCTCAGGAAGTGGCTTTGGCAGATGCCCGTAAAGGAATCAGTATGTTTACAGGAGATAAGGTGAATGTTCCGGTATTGGGACTGATTGAAAACATGGCCTGGTTTACTCCTGCCGAACTTCCGGAAAACAAGTATTATCTTTTCGGTAAAGAAGGCGGAAAGCGTCTGGCAGAAGAACTGCATATTCCATTGCTGGGACAAATTCCTATTGTTCAGAGTATCTGCGAAGGTGGTGACGAAGGAAAGCCTGTCGCTCTGAATCCGGATAGTATTACCGGACGTGCCTTCTTGGATCTGGCTCAGGAGGTTGTGAAGGAAATTGATTATCGCAATGAGCATTTAGCTCCTACCCAGCGTGTACATGTAACAAAGAAATAAATTGAGAACCATATATCTATCCTCGGTCGTTTCCACACGACATTTTACTGGGAACGATGAGGTGATGGTAACAAATAAAAATAGCGGGAATTACTGTTGGTCCCCGCTATTTTTATTTTCAATATGGATAGTATTCTCTTCCAATTTGATGATTGTTTTACAGAAGAACTGATTTGATAGCATATTCCAGATCTGACTTAGGCATAACGCCGCGCCCCATTTTAGGCTTACCTTCCATCGGGATAAACAGTAAAGACGGTACAGATCGGATATTGAAAAGAGCTGCCAATTCTTCTTGCTGATCAACATCTACTTTATACACATAAATCTGATCTTTGTATTTGTCGGCTACCTCTTCTAAAATCGGAGACAAGGACTTGCAGGGTCCGCACCAAGTAGCGAAGAAGTCAATAATAGCCGGTTTATCTCCTAAATATTTCCATTCACCACCATTCCATACATTGGCTACCTTAGTGGTAAAGTCTTCTTTGTTCAGATATGATACACTCATTTGATTCCCTCCTATATTTATGTTTCTTACTGATACAAAAATAAGAAATATGTAGTTGTATGTCAAATATATAATTTCTATCTGTCAATCAATTTCTTTTATATGGTATCATGGACTGGTCAGCTTTGTATCTGTCCTACCTGTGTTTCAAACTGCATTTTATCCTTGGCTTTGTTACGCACTTTACTCCGGTAGTTGTAGATCGTAGTCAATGAGTAGCGTAAAAAACGGGCAATTTTGTTGCTGTCGGTAATTCCCAAGCGGATTAAGGCGAATATGCGTAATTCGGTTGACAGCAATTCTCCGGGATGTGGATGAAGCTGCTCGTTATCCCGTAAAAGAGCATTTAGAGACTCTACAAAGTGAGGAAACAGACTCAGGAATGTTTCATCGAAACTTTTGTAGAACTTCTCTCGTTCTTCCGTGATAAACGATTCTGATTTAATGGCCTTAAACAGGGCTTTCAGGTCTTTGGAGATCGAAAGGTTCTCTAAGGAGCGGCGATAATTTTCCATCTTATCCAAATACATGGTACATTGATCCAGATAATGTACGATATATTCCTGTTTGATCAGATTGGCCGAGGAAAGCTCTTGGTTCACTTTATACAACTGCTTGTTGACATGTTGCAGTTGCTCGTTCATCTTGCTCAAATCCAGACGGGCTACCTTCAGTTTCCGCATTTGCCTGTAAATATAGAGGACCATACCGACGAGCAAAAGTGAAACTCCTAAAGAAATAGACATCAATATTTGACGTAATTGTAACTCTTGTGCCGATTTGATCCGGTAAGCCTGGTCAATAATGGGATAAGATTGGGTGATGCTGATTGCCCGAAAACGAGCATTGCAGAAAACGGCATCAGCCATTGAGCGGTTCAGATATTTATAAGCCCGTTCGATATCACCTTGCTGATAAAGTAGGTAAGCCAGTTTGTGCAAGGCAATATATTCTTTGATGGACAGTTTTAAATCGACGATGGCCGATTTGGCTAAATAATACATCTCTTGCTCTGTATCTCCTAATCCTTCATAGGCGGTTGACAGATCGAAGGCAACCAATCCGATGGAATGGCCTTCCAATAATTCAGCAGGGACGCTTTTAAGAACGTCAACGGCTTCTTGATAGGCTTTTCTGGCAATGAATTGCCCGGCCTGTAACCGATAGTATATTTCTACATCCGGAGAATATAAAGGAATTAACGAGTCTCTATACATGGTAGAAGTCTGATAATAGATATCCCGTTCTTTTTGTGTCAGCGAATAGCCGGCAATCAATCCGTATAGTGAATGCCACATGGAATAATAATATCGCAACTGACTTGTTGACAGTTTCTTTGAATCAATTTTTTCCAGCATGTCTATGGCTTCTTTATACATGCCCATGGTAGAAAATAGTTCCGAACGGTTCATACGCAGTTCGTCTTCATAATCCCAATGCTTGGCTTTGGCCAGGTTTTCTTTTAAGGAAACGTAATGTAAGGCCGAGTCGGTTTGGTAGTTAAAATATTCCCGGAATAGCTTATTATAAATTTCATAACGTACGGAGTCGTTTCCTGCCAACGAGATGGATTCTTTCAGCCGCTCTATTTTCTGTTCTTTCCTGTTGTCATAAATGCTTCGGTTTTCTACCACTTGATCCAGCTGCTGCAGCATTAAGCGTAAACTGTCCGTATATGACGGACGCGCATTCAAGGTAGAACATAAGATCAGAAATAAGATACACGGAAACAGACGAAACATGATTTACTGGTATTAAATGTTGTCAAGCGCTGTAAAGGTAATTATTTTATCTTTAAAAAACTATTTTATGTGGTTTGGATTACATATTTGATTTATATTTTTCGACTTCAGGTATTATTAAAAATAAAAGATAATCAATATTTTATGCCTTTGATATATTTATATTTTATTTACTTGGAATAAAAAGAGTCTTATCGTGTTCTATTTTTGCAAATGTAAAAATAGGAAAAAGAGAAAAAAGCTATTTTTAGTCATTGATAGATGATTGAAAAAAGGTTGACGCTCTAAGACTTTTTTCTCCAAAGATACAAATTAGTGCTTAATCAAAACTTATCCTCTATGTTTGGCTGCGTGATGCAGGTAGGCATAGAGGTTTCTTTTTTCAAATACTTTTTGTAACTTGCAAGCTCAAATATAAATCGGGGTTTGCATACCCAATTAATAGTGGAATCTATATGGATAGAACATTCAAATCGAAAATAGGATGGTGGTATCATATGATCATCTGGATTATGGGGATATGTACGGTGTTGTCTTTTGTTCAGGGGCAGAGTCCGGGAAGAATGATTACTTTGCTGTTGGTTACTTTATTCCTGATTCACTTGATGCTGACTACCTGGTATAAGATAACAGCAGACGGCGAGTTGATCGTACATTGTAGTTTCTTTCCGGAAAAGAAACTCAAGGTAGAAGAAATTGCGGCTGTCGAGCCTACTGCCCTGCCTGTTTCAAGTTATGCTTTGTCTTTGGACCGGCTGATTATTTATAAAGGAGAACAGCAATGGTTATTGATATCGCCGGTGAATAAGAAAGAATTCCTGAAGTGTCTCCGAAAGTATAATCCGGATATTCAAGTAAAGGAACCTTCTATCATGTAACAATCATTAAAAGTATTATTATGAAAGCACAGCTGAAAAAAGATTACCGGAATCCGAAGCTCTATCGGTGGATTCTTATTTATGCCGTTTATGTTCTGCTCTGTGTGATCGGAGGAATTATTTCGAACGAACTGCTGAACATGGCCATTTGGCTGGCTGTTCCTTTGGGAGGTTTGTATGCGGTGGTGTTTATGCCGTATAGTATTACGGAAACAAACAATTTGCAAGGTGGATCAGGCATTATCCCGATTCTTTATATCACGCAGATTCATCAAACCGGACAACCGCATAAAGGCCTTACCGTTTATTATTCGATCCAAGCAGGAAAAGAGCAAAAACGGAACTTTTATCCGCAGGATGAACAACGTTTTATAGCGATATTGAAAGAAATTAATCCGAATATATTAATTCAATTAATCTAATGAACATGAAATACGATGTAGCCATTATCGGTGGTGGTCCCGCCGGATATACTGCTGCCGAAAAAGCAGCTAAAGGTGGTTTATCAACTGTCTTATTCGAGAAGAATGCCTTAGGTGGCGTATGTTTGAATGAAGGTTGCGTACCAACCAAAACATTGCTGTATTCAGCCAAGACGTACGATCAGATCAAGCATGCATCCAAATATGCGGTGAGCGCAGAGAATCCTTCTTTTGATTATCCGAAAATCATTGCCCGGAAGAATAAAGTAGTGAAAAAGCTGACGGCCGGCATCCGCATGAAGATGAAAGAAAGCGGTGTGGAAGTCATTACCGGAGAAGCCATGATCCAAGGGAAAACGGATGAAGGAAATATCCTGATCCAGTGTACTGAACAGGTTTACGAAGCTAAGAACCTGTTGGTATGTACAGGCTCTGAATCGGTCATTCCTCCGATTCCAGGAGTCAATGAAACGGAATACTGGACCAGCCGGGAAGCTTTGCAGAGTAAAGAGTTGCCGGCTTCTCTGATCATCATCGGTGGCGGTGTGATCGGAATGGAGTTCGCTTCGTTCTTCAACAGTATGGGAACGGAAGTACAGGTAGTCGAAATGCTTGATAAGATCTTGGGTCCGATGGATAAGGAATTATCTGATATGCTTCAGGCTGAATACGCCAAGCGTGGGGTTAAATTCTATCTGGGACATAAGGTGATAGGTATTCACGGACAGGAAGTAACGGTGGAAAAAGACGGGGAAAGCTTTACGTTACACGGTGAAAAGGTGTTGTTAAGTGTAGGCCGTCGTCCGGTCACGAAAGGATTTGGCTTGGAAACCTTGGCTTTGGAGCCTTTCCGTAATGGCATAAAGGTCAATGAATACATGCAGACTTCCTTGCCTAATGTATATGCCTGCGGTGATATTACAGCATTCTCTTTACTGGCTCATACAGCTGTCAGCGAAGCAGAAGTGGCGATCGATCATATCTTAGGAAAAGCCCGTGCCATGAGTTACAAGGCTATCCCGGGCGTTGTCTATACGAATCCGGAAATTGCCGGTGTTGGTAAGGCGGAAGAAGAACTGCAGGCCAGCGGAACTCCTTATCAGATAAAGAAAATACCGATGGCATTCTCCGGCCGTTTCGTGGCTGAGAATGAAATGGGAAATGGAGTTTGTAAGTTAATTCTGGCTGAAGACGGTACGTTGATCGGTGCGCATTTATTGGGCAATCCGGCTTCAGAGCTGATAGTGATTGCTGGAATGGCCATTGAGAAAGGCATGAAGGCCGAAGAAATCAAATCATTTGTTTTCCCACATCCGACAGTAGGTGAAATTATAAAAGAAGCATTATAACCTATATAAAAACAGCCAATGGAAACTTCTTTTGTTGACCATTGGCTGTTTTCTTGTTAAGCCTTATTTCTTTTCTACGCTTTCCCAGGCTTTTGCCACAGCTTCATTGATATTGCTGCAAATATTGTCTTCGCCCAATAGTTCATAGAATCCGGAGCGTTCCAATACTTTATGCACCTTGTCATTTACACCCGATAAGATGATGTGAATATTTTCTTTCTGCGACATGACACACAGATTGGTCAGGTTATGAATACCTGTTGAGTCAATGAAAGGAACTTTACGCATACGGATAATACGGATCTTCGGACGATCGCCCAACTGCGACATGATTTCCTCAAACTTCGTGGCTATACCGAAGAAGTAAGGACCGTTGATTTCATATACTTCCACACCCTTCGGCAAGGTAAGATGTTCTTCGTGTACTTCCAGGTCGGATTCTTTATTTGGGTCGATTTCATCGCGGATAACAGAGATTTCGGTGGTCTCCATGACACGTTTCATAAACAGAACGCAGGCTATCAACAAACCGACTTCAATAGCTACTGTCAAATCGAAGATAACTGTCAGGAAGAAAGTAATCAGCAACACAGTTACATCCGACTTCGGGTTCTTCATCAATGCCAGGAAAGTACGCCAGCCACTCATATTATAAGAGACAATAACCAATACACCGGCCAGACAAGCCATCGGTATATATTGAGCCAATGGCATCAGGAATAGAAGGATCAGTAACAGTACGCCTGCATGAACAATACCGGCGATGGGTGAACGACCTCCGTTATTGATGTTCGTCATTGTACGGGCAATGGCTCCTGTTGCCGGAATTCCTCCGAAGATAGGAGAAACAATGTTGGCAATTCCTTGTGCAATCAGTTCGGTATTCGAATGATGACGGTCGCCAATCACACCATCTGCTACCGTAGCCGACAATAAAGATTCAATAGCGCCTAATACCGCTATGGTAACAGCTACCGGGAACAGGTTCTTGACAGCTTCCCAGTCTAATGCCGGAACAACAGCTTCCGGTAATTGGGCCTGGATACTAAACCGGTCGCCTATCGTATCGATGGTAGTGATGCCTCCATATACTTTTATCAGATAAACAGCCAGTGTCACAACAACGATGGCGATCAGTGAACCCGGAATCTTCTTGGAAAACTTCGGTGTAATGGCAATAATGAAGATGCTGACAAAGCTAACCAATGCATTCCACCAGTTTACTGTATCAAAGTGACGGGCATACATCAGCCATTTGCCGATGAAATCGCCCGGAACTTTCTCTCCGTCGAAGTTCAGACCGAAAACGTCTGCTATCTGCGTGGTGAAGATCGTAACCGCGATACCACTTGTAAAACCGACAATAATCGGATAAGGAATGAACTTGATGACAGCTCCTAGTTTGAAAACTCCCATCAGAACCAATAGGATACCGGCCATTAAAGTAGCAACCGTCAAGCCTTCGATGCCGTACTCTTGGATAATTCCGTAAATGATCACGATAAAAGCACCGGTAGGTCCGCCAATCTGAACCTTGCTACCACCTAACAGAGAAATGATAAATCCAGCTACGATAGCTGTAATGATACCTTTCTCGGGTGTAACACCTGAAGCAATACCAAAAGCAATTGCCAACGGCAACGCTACAATACCTACGATAATTCCGGCCATTAAGTCTGTACTGAAATCCGTTTTTGAATAATTCCGGAATAACTCGAATAATTTAGGTTGAAAGTCAATCTTATTACTCATCTTACTCATGTTTTTTCTGCCTGTTATTGAATGAAGGTGCAAAAGTAGTAATAAAATATGAATAAATGTTTTTATTTATATTATTTCTGCCCGGTAACTATTGAGATTATAGGTTTTTGGGAGAACACTACCGCTGGGTTGTTTGTTCTTTGTATGAAGAAAGATAAAACGGGAAATGGTAATATGAAAAAGTTTAAGTATTTTTGTAACAAGGATTTTTATGGCAAAAGTAACTCTTAGATGATTCATATAAAGAAATAAAGCCCTAGATTTTAGATATATTGCTTATGAAGACGAAAAAGAAAGATAAGAAAAAAGATAAAGAGAAAAAGGGGAAAAGCAAACGGATCAAAAAAGACGATTTACTTCGTCTGATCACGACGTGTTTTGAATCCTCGCCTTCGTTATCGCTCAATTATAAACAGGTAAGTAAGCAGATTGGTGTAGAAAGCCAAGTGCAGAAATTACAGGTTTCGGCGATATTGGAAGATTTGGCTTTGGGTGGTTACCTGAAGGAAGTAGATCGTGGGCGGTATCATTTGAATAATATCGGTACGATTGCCGAAGGTGTTTTTACCCGGCGAAGCAATGGAAAGAATTCATTTATTCCGGATGGAGAAGGGACGCCTGTATTCATTGCTGAACGGAACTCGGCTCATGCAATGGATGGTGACCGCGTGAAAGTTCAGTTGTTTGCTCGTCGTAAAGGGGCTGAGCCGGAAGGCGAAGTGGTTGAGATTCTTGAATCCAAGGAACGGGTGTTTGTTGGTAAACTTCAGGTGGCAAAGGGCTTTGCCTTCCTGATTACCGAGAACAAAACCTTGGCGAATGATATCTTTATCCCAAAAGACAAACTGAAAGGTGGAAAGAATGGTGATAAGGCCGTTGTCCGTATCATGGAATGGCCCGACGATGCCAAGAATCCGTTGGGAGAAGTGATTGATATCTTGGGTAAAGCTGGTAGTAACAATGCTGAAATGCATGCTATCCTGGCTGAATTTGGTTTGCCTTATAAGTATCCGGAGAATGTAGAAAAGGCTGCCAATAAGATATCGGATACCATTCCGCAGGAAGAGATTGACAAGCGGGAAGATTTCCGGAATGTATTGACGTTTACCATCGACCCGAAAGATGCCAAGGACTTTGATGATGCCCTTTCTGCCCGTCAGCTGGATAATGGAAATTGGGAAGTAGGCGTACATATTGCCGACGTAACGCATTATGTGAAGCCTGAAAGCTTGATTGATCGGGAAGCAGAATCACGGGCTACATCTGTTTATTTGGTGGACCGCACTATACCTATGCTTCCGGAGCGTTTGTGTAACCAGATCTGTTCTTTACGGCCTGACGAGGAAAAGCTTTGTTTCTCGGCTATCTTTGAACTGAATGCAGATGCGGAAGTCGTTAATTCGCGTATTTGTCGGACAGTGATCAAGAGCGACCGCCGTTTTACTTACGAAGAAGCGCAGCAGGTTATTGAAACGGGCGAAGGCGATTGCAAGGAAGCTATTCTGGCTTTGAATCAGTTGGCCCAGAAATTACGGGAGAAACGGTTTAAGAACGGTGCGATCAATTTCGACCGGTATGAAGTGAAGTTCGAAATTGATAAGGACGGAAAGCCGATCAGCGTATATTTCAAGGTTTCTAAAGAAGCCAACAAGCTGATTGAAGAGTTTATGTTGCTGGCCAACCGGACAGTCGCCGAATTTATTGGTCGTCCGCCGAAAGGAAAAACGAAGAAGACGTTTGTCTATCGTATCCATGAATTGCCGGATCCGGAAAAGATGGAGAATTTTGCCACCTTTATCCGTCGTTTCGGATATCGCTTCAAGACAGACGGTAAGAAGAGTGAGATCTCGAAAGGCATCAATTCCTTGCTTGATCAGGTACAGGGTAAACCGGAGGAGAATCTGATCGAGACCGTAGCCATACGAGCCATGCAGAAGGCGAAATACTCTACGGATAATATCGGCCATTACGGCTTGGCATTCGATTATTATACGCATTTTACTTCTCCTATCCGGCGTTATCCGGATATGATGGTGCATCGCTTATTGGAGCGGTATATGCAAGGTGGCAGAAGTGTGGTCAAGAAGAAATATGAAGAGCTTTGCGAACATTGTTCGTCCATGGAGCAAGTGGCAGCCAATGCCGAACGGGCATCTATCAAATACAAACAGGTGGAATTTATGAGTGACAAGCTCGGACAAATCTTTGATGGAGTGATTTCAGGTGTAACTGAATGGGGCTTGTATGTTGAGTTGAATGAAAACAAATGCGAAGGCTTGGTTCCGATGCGTGATCTGGATGATGATTACTATGAATTCGACGAAAAGAATTATTGTCTGATAGGCCGGCGCAACAAACATCAGTATCGTTTAGGTGATCCGGTAACCATTCGTGTCGCACAAGCAAACCTCGAACGAAAACAGTTGGACTTCCAGTTAGTATAAAGATAGCCGTCAGAGAAAACACTTTCTCTGGCGGTTTTTTGTTGTCTCTGCACAATCTTTTAGAAGTACAGCATATAATTCTTCTTGTGAAACCGGGGTTGGAAGATAACAATTCCGATATGGAACAGATCGAATGTCAGACTGACTTCCTTTCGGTTACAAATCTCTTGCCAGAGGGTACGCATTTCCTGGTTTCCCCGAATTCCTTCCAGGAAAAAGACGGTATCTGGATGGATATGTTTCATGGTTTCTTCCAGGAAAAACCGGTTCTTTTCCTTCTCCTGACTTGCTTGGAAGAAAACAAAATCCACTTTCCCTAAATCTTGTAATGCTGCAGGTAACGTCTGTTCGTAATTTCCCGGGCACAATTGTACCTTCGAATGATACTTCTGCAGGCTCCAGTTGGTTGTTTCTGCCGATGCTGTATCCTTTTCAAGGACAATAGCTTTTACATCCGACGCATAAGCGGTTAAATATAAGGAGGCAATTCCTGCCGGAGAACCGATCTGCAACAACTTCTTCGGTTTGAAGAAATTGACTGTACGGAACAATAACTCGCCATGCGAGCGCTTGATGTCTTTTCGGGCGAGCTTATTTCCTTTGTGTTCCAGTTGCCTTCTGATCAGTTCAATATCCTGATAACAGTAGTAACCGCAGCGCTCGTCGATTACTTTGGTAATGAATGAAAAGGCAAAAGGGGAATGTACACCGAACCCTTTGCGATGACGCAAGAAGCGGTAGAACAGTATGGTTTCTTGCCAAGTATAGTTGAAAGGAAATACGTTCATTTTCTTATAATCTGATTTTAATAGCATTTAGGAAGATGTGCCAAATGAACCATCCATGTCATCCGTACCCAAAAGACGGAGCGGAGATTTTGACACACCTTCCTATGATAAGTAAAACCGGATGAATGCATATCATCCAAAGGTTCTTAATTCAAAATAATCTCGTCAACAAACAGGAAGCCCGGGTTTCCTTTTCCACCGTGCCAAGACGGAATCTTCTGTTCCGACAAGGCTTTTACCTTGACATAGCGGGTCTTGACCGGATCAAACTTCAGCTCGTGCGTGTAGATCTGGTTCGGATCACTTTCCTTCATAGCCGGATAAGCCTCAGAAGCTACTTCCTTGAATGTCTGGTTATCGTCGGATACTGATACGGTAATACCGCGTGTATCAAAGATCCAGTCGCCTTTTTCCACACAGGTATGTAACGTCATAGAAGAAATCTCTGTTGCTTCTTTCAAATCGATAACGGCTTCCAGGTCATTGGTATAGAAAGCAATCCAACGTCCTGTCTTGTAGTTCATATTACCAGTCATACCATCAACCAGTACGGTTGCACCGCTGAACTCATATTGTTTGTTGATTGGCTGCAACATGGTAATCGGTTTCATGGATGATCTGCTGAAACTGATTTCATCTTTGGTGATCTTTGAACTGCCAGACGGGCGGATCGCTACCGTACGCAGCGTACAAGGCTTGTCAATCTTGATGACATCTGTATATTTCTCTGAAGCTGTTGTCGGTTCGCTACCATCCAATGTATAATAAATCGGAGCATTGTCGATCGTGCGGGCTACGGCATCCAACGTACCGGTTTCGGTATTGGGTTTCAGATCCAGCATCACATCAAAGATGTGTGTAGCATAATTCCATCCGTTCTTCGCATAGATATTGACCAGACGGCTGACACGCTGCAGGAAGGCTTCGTAATTCTTCTTTTCCGGTGCGCACCATTGTGATTCACACAGGGCTGCCATACGCGGTAATACCATATATTGTACCTGCTTGAAGTCGGGAATATATTCTGTCCATAAGTTGGCCTGCACGCCGACAATATACTTCTGTTCTTCCGGACTTAACGATTTCGGCATCGGTTCATAACTGTAAACCCGTTCGATCGGCAGATAACCGCCAATTGCCATCGGCTCTGTCTCGGTATCTTTCGACTGATAATAATCGAAGTATAAGTACGTGTTCGGAGTCATGACTACATCATGATGCTGCTTGGCTGCTTCGATACCTCCGGCTTCTCCGCGCCATGACATTACGGTTGCATTCGGAGCCAGACCGCCTTCCAGGGTTTCATCCCAACCAATCATCTTACGTCCTTTTGAGTTCAGGAATTCTTCTGCTTCATGAATCACATAACTCTGCAGACGTTCTTCTTTGGTATGCTTGTTGTCGCTCTTCAAGCCCAAAGCCTTGATGCGGGCCTGACATTTCGGACAAGTGGACCATTTTACTTTCGGACATTCATCACCGCCCACATGAATATATTCGGATGGGAAGATCTCTACGATTTCAGCCAGTACGTCTTTGATGAACTGGATGGTCTGATCGTTACCGGCGCACAATACATTGTCTGATACACCCCATTGTGTCCATACTTCATACGGACCGCCTGTACAGCCCAGTTCCGGATAAGCGGCTAAAGCTGCCTGCATGTGTCCCGGCAGGTCGATTTCCGGGATTACCGTGATATAGCGTTCTGCTGCATAGGCTACGATTTCTTTGGCCTGTTCCTGCGTATAGAAGCCACCATACGGCTTACCGTCGTATTTGCCGGAGTTATGACCGATTACGGTTTCCTTACGCATCGAACCGATTTCGGTTAACTTCGGATATTTCTTAATCTCGATACGCCAGCCCTGGTCTTCCGATAAATGCCAGTGGAAGCGGTTGATATTGTGTAAAGCCATCATATCGATATACGTCTTGATCTCGTCCATCGAGAAGAAATGACGGCCAACATCCAGCATCATACCTCGATAACCGAAGCGAGGCTGGTCTTTGATTTCAACGGCAGGCAATTCCACGTTGCTGCCTTCCGCAACATCTACTGCCTTCCGCAAAGTTTGAATACCATAGAAAACACCGGCTTCTGATGGCGAGCTGATTACTACCTGACTGGCATCTACTTTCAGCTGATAAGCTTCCGGATTGTCGTTTGCCAAACCCAGTTGCAATACGATACCTCCTTTTCCTCCTTCACCGGCCTGTACTTGCAGTTCGATTCCGGTTTGTGCCTTGACATACGAAGCCAGGAACTCGGCATTCCGTTGCATCTTCTCGTTCCCTGCCGGATAATAAACCGTCACTCCGCTCTTCAACAAGAAAGAAGCTTGCTGTGTGGTGTTGATTTCCAACGGCATCGGAACTACTTCGTAATTGGCAACCGTTGTGGGCTGGTTCGAACAAGCTGTCATTAGCAAACCAGCCAGCGACCATCCCAAAAGATTTAACTTCGATAAAATTTGCATGATAATTATATTTATAAATTAGATGATTTAGATCTAAACGGATTTTATCAGCCAAAGTATTAAAAAGTTTTTAAATGGGCAAGAAACAAGGACAACATTCTTGATTTTTCTCTGTTCTGATGAAGCTTTTGATATGATTGACTGTTCTAAATTCTCTTCAAATAGAAGTGAATAGTAGATGATTTAGAGGTGTTTCTCGTTTATTTTTTATCGTTCCACCCTTGTGGAACGATCGTCTCACAACTGTGGAACGATCGTCTCACATACGTGGAATGATCGTTTCACCTGGGTGGAACGGTAAAAAGACAATAGAATTCGGAAGAACGGGTAAAGATAAATCTCCTTACTATCCAAACCAATTCCAACCGAATTATGTAACTTTGTGAAATAATTGCGAAACAGAAAAAGGATGGAAGACGATTTTGATATAAGAGACGTCCGGATGCCGGAAAGCGAGCGGGAATACGAAAACGCGCTCCGTCCGCTTTCGTTCCACGACTTCAGTGGGCAGGCGAAGGTGGTCGAGAACCTGAAAGTATTCGTCATGGCTGCCCGGATGCGTAAAGAAGCCCTGGACCATGTGTTGTTGCACGGGCCTCCAGGACTGGGAAAGACAACGCTTTCGAATATTATTGCTAATGAATTGGGCGTCGGTTTTAAGGTGACATCGGGTCCGGTACTCGACAAACCGGGTGATTTGGCTGGCGTATTGACTTCGTTGGAGAAGAACGATGTATTGTTTATCGACGAGATCCACCGCCTGAGTCCGGTTGTAGAAGAATATCTCTACTCGGCTATGGAAGATTATCGGATTGACATCATGATCGACAAAGGTCCCAGTGCACGTTCGATCCAGATAGATCTGGCTCCGTTTACGCTGGTGGGTGCTACTACCCGAAGTGGCTTGCTGACAAGTCCTTTGCGGGCCCGTTTCGGAATCAACCTGCATCTGGAGTATTATGATGTATCGACATTGACACAGATTATCTTGCGTAGTGCCGATATCCTGAATATCCGTTGCGAACTGAATGCGGCGAAAGAGATCGCTTCCCGTAGCCGGGGAACGCCTCGTATAGCCAATGCCTTGTTACGTCGTGTACGCGATTTTGCACAGGTCAAGGGAAGCGGAGCAATCGACAAGGCCATTGCCTGCTATGCCCTTGAAGCCTTGAATATTGATCGTTACGGACTGGATCAGATTGATAATAAGATTCTGACAACGATTATCGATAAATTCAAAGGCGGACCGGTGGGACTGACTACGATTGCTACGGCTTTGGGCGAAGATCCCGGTACATTGGAAGAAGTATATGAGCCGTTCCTCATCAAGGAAGGCTTCCTGAAGCGAACACCTCGCGGACGCGAAGTGACAGAACTCGCTTATACCCATCTGGGACGTATGCACGACAGTGGAAACCAGGGATTATTGTTTTAGCTGACAAGTTTATGACTTGACAAGAAGACAAGTCGGCGAGTACCTTTTCAGTATTAGGAACTTGGGTTACTTCGTTGACTTGCTGACAGACAAACTACTGATAAAAGAGAACAAATTATGGCGGGAGGAATGAAGCGGCTGGCCAAGGAAACAGCCGTTTATGGATTGAGTAGTATTATCGGACGCTTCCTGAACTGGATGTTAGTGCCGATGTACACACGAGTATTTACCGATACCGGCGATTTTGGTATTGTCACCAACTTATACGGCTGGGTAGCCCTGTTGCTGGTGCTCCTAACCTTCGGTATGGAAACCGGGTTCTTCCGGTTTATCAATAAGAAAGAAGAAACAGAACCGATGCGGGTTTATGCCACAACGATGGCGTGGGTTGGCGGATTGTCCGGAGCTTTCCTGCTATTGTCGTGGCTGTTTCTGCAACCGATAGCCGATGCTTTGCGTTATACGGCTCCGTTGGAATATTTAGGCATGATGTTGGGCATTACGGCAGTAGATGCATTCTGTTGCATTCCTTTTGCCTATCTGCGTTATGCCGGTCAGGCCTATCGTTTTGCCGGTATCAAGTTATTGGGCATCTTTCTGAATATCTTCCTCAATATCTTCTTCCTGGTGATTTGTCCGTGGCTATATACCCGAATGCCTGAAGCCATCGGTTGGTTCTATCGTCCGGATTACGGAGTCGGTTATGTCTTCGTAGCCAATGTGATTACCACAGGTATTACTTTCCTTTGCCTCTTGCCGAGTATGTTGCCCGGCTTCAAGGCTCGTCCGAACGGAACGTTGCTGAAAGAGATGCTGCATTACTCCTTCCCTATTCTGATTCTAGGAATTGCCGGAATCTTCAATCAGACAGCCGATAAGATCCTTTTCCCGCTCTTGTTTGACGACAAGACGGAAGCCTATCGTCAGTTAGGTATCTACGGCGCCTGCTTCAAAGTTGCCGTGGTGATGGTGATGTTCATCCAGGCCTTCCGCTATGCCTACGAACCCTTTATCTTTGCCAAGAACAAAAGCGAAGGAAATACGAAGGCGTATGCCGAAGCCATGAAATACTTCATCATCTTCTCCTTGTTTATTTTCTTGGGAGTCATGTTCTACATCGACATCATCAAATACTTTGTCGGCAGCCGGTATTACGACGGTCTGCAAGTGGTGCCGATTGTTATGCTGGGAGAATTCTTCTTTGGCATTTACTTTAACCTCTCTTTTTGGTATAAGCTGATTGATCAGACCCAATGGGGAGCCTACTTCTCGATAATTGGTTGTGCGGCCACGGTAGCGATCATTATCCTTTTCGCTCCGACCTACGGATATATGGCTTGTGCCTGGGCTTCGTTCTGCTGTAACCTGCTGATGATGTTGCTATCCTACTTCATCGGACAAAAGAAATATCCCATCGCTTATGATCTGCAGTCGGCTGCTCTTTATTTCGGATTAGCGGCTGTCTTGTATGTTGTCGGTATGTATGTTCCTTATCCTTCCACCGGAGTGGCACTTTTGGTGCGGACCGTTTTGTTGATTGGTTTCGTTGCTTTTGTGATCCGGCGGGATTTACCGCTGGCGGAGATTCCATACATTGGGAATCGCCTGAAAAGGTCTTAATCTGGCAGCAGGAACAGATTCTTGCTGTCTGATACGACTGTTTACTTACTTTTATTTATAAATTTGCAGCTTCAAATAAGAAAGTTATGGAGAAAGAGTCACTATATGTACAAATTAAAGCCTTTTTTGCCCGCATATTCGATGTAAGGCAGGAAAAAGAAGACGAACAAGAAACCATTGATTCGATCAAGAAAGGCGTGGAGTTTAAAGGAACGAACCTTTGGGTCTTGATCTTTGCCACCTTTATTGCTTCTCTCGGATTGAATACCAATTCAACGGCGGTTATTATCGGTGCCATGTTGATTTCTCCTTTGATGGGACCGATCATGGGATTCGGTTTGGGATTAGGTATTTCAGACTTCGAACTGATCAAACGTTCTTTCCGTAATTTTGCCATCGCAACGGTGTTCAGTGTGATCACATCTTCCATTTATTTCTTGATCTCCCCGATCAGTGAGGCTCAAAGTGAATTGCTGGCCCGTACGCAGCCGACGTTATACGATGTATTGATTGCTTTCTTCGGTGGATTGGCCGGTATCGTGGCTAGTTCAACAAAGAGTAAGGGAAATGTGATCCCCGGTGTAGCGATCGCGACTGCCTTGATGCCGCCTCTTTGTACGGCAGGATTCGGTTTGGCAACCGGCAATCTGTATTATTTCTTCGGAGCTTTCTATCTGTTCTTCATCAACAGTGTATTCATCAGTTTGGCAACCTATCTGGTCGTGCGTGTCCTGAAGTATCCGAAGAAGGTATTCCTGGATAAAGACCACGAGAAACGGGTTACACGCTATGTGGGTATCATTGTGATCTTTACCATCGTGCCCAGTTTATTCCTGAGTTACCGTTTGGTCAAAACGACTTATTTCAACCAGCAGGTACTGAATTATGTGAATACCGAGCTGGCTTTCCCGAATACACAGATTCTGAGTAAGACGATCACGAATACTTCCGACAAGAAGGAAATTAAAGTGGTTTTGATTGGCGATAATGTTTCCGATTCGACCATCGAGAGTGCCCGCAACCGCCTTCCGAATTACGGATTGAAGGATGTCAGTCTGGTCGTACAGCAAGGTTTCTCGGAACAGGAGACCGATATCAATAAGTTGAAGAGTTTGTTAATGCAGGATTTATATAAGAACAGCGAACAGGTATTGCGGACGCAGGCCATGCAGATTGATTCGCTGCAACGTGAGTTGAAGAGTTATCATGACGATCGGCTTCTGGCAGAGCAGATCAAGCCCGAAGTAAAGGTGCTCTTCCCCTTTGTACGGGAGATTTCCTGTACGCATACTTGTCTGATTCCGGTGGACTCAGATACCCAGAAGCCGATTATGCTGATTTATGTCAAGAGTTCTGAGAAAATATCGGCTGAAAACAAGCGGAAGCTGACGGAATGGTTGTCGGCACGAACCCAGGTGAAAACAATTAAATTATTAATAGAAAACGAATAAGAGAATGAATTGGAAAAAACAGATTTGGAGTGTTTTGCTTCTGTTTGCTGCTTTAGACCAAGTGTATGCCGATGAGGGCATGTGGGTGTTGAAAGAATTGAACAAGCAGAACTTGGCTCGCATGAAAGAATTGGGTTTCACACCCTCGTATGAACAGTTGTATAGCGAAACGGATCCGTGTGTGGCAAATGCCGTTGTTATCTTTGGTGGCGGATGTACCGGTATTACCGTTTCACAGGAAGGATTGATCTTCACGAATCACCATTGTGGTTATGGTGCTATCCAGCAACTTAGTAGTGTGGAACATGATTATTTGAAAGACGGTTTTGTTTCTCAAAGTAAAGAACAGGAATTACCAGTACCGGGATTGACCGTGAAGTATCTTCGCCAGACTATCGATGTATCCGATCGGATCAATAGTGTCATTGGCAAGATTGACGATGAATACAAACGTCTGATGGCTGCCGACTCTATCGGAAATGTATTGTGTGATTCGATTGGAGTAGATGAGTTCAAGCAGGCAAGTGTTATCCCGTTCTATTCAGACAACAAGTATTACCTCATTGTATATAATGTATTCCGTGATGTCCGCATGGTATTTGCTCCACCCAGTTCAGTAGGTAAGTTCGGTGGTGATACGGATAACTGGATGTGGCCACGTCATACCGGCGACTTCTCTATCTTCCGTGTTTATGCCAACGCGAATAATGAACCGGCTGAATACAGCAAGGACAACAAACCTTACTCTCCGAAGTATGTAGCTGAGGTCTCTTTGCAGGGTTATCAGGATAAAGACTTTGCCATGACGATCGGTTTCCCGGGAAGTACCAGCCGTTATCTGTGTTCATGGGGTGTACAGCAGCGTATCGAGGATGAGAATATCCCGCGTATCGAAGTGCGTGGTATCAAACAGGAAATCTGGAAAAAGGCCATGTCTGAGAGTGATGCGGTACGTATCAAATATGCGTCGAAATATGCCGGCAGTTCTAATTATTGGAAGAACTCGATCGGTATGAACAAAGGATTGGCCCGTTTGGGTGTCATTGCCCGCAAGCAGGAACAGGAACAGGCTTTTGCTGCTTGGGTAGCTCAGGATCCGCAACGTCAGGCAAAATATGGCGAAGTTCTTAACTTGTTGAAAGAGGGTTATACTTCAGCCAATGAATGCCAGCGTGCTTTGGTTTATCTGTTGGAATCGTTGGAACGCGGAACGGAAATCGTCAGCTTGGCGCGTATGGTGAACAGCTTTGATGCCGAAGGTTCGGCCGACGAAGAACGTCAGATCTTCTTGGAAGACCGGATCAAACCGTTCTTCAAGGATTATGAACCGGCTCTTGACCAGCAAGTGTTGGCTGCTATGATGCAGATTGCGAAAGAACGTATTCCGGCTGCTTATTTACCGGATGAGTTTGCCAACATCGATAAGAAGTACAAAGGCGATTATAAGAAGTATGCAGCAGATGTCTTCAAGAAGACGAAGTTGCTTTCGTATGATAACATCGTGAAATTCATTTCTGATCCGAAGAAAAATGCCAAACTGAAGAAAGATCCGGCTTTTGCCCTCAGCCTTTCCTCTTTTATCGCTCTAATTGAATTGAGGAATCAGTTGAATGAATCGGCCGACAAGATTGCGAAGGGTGAACGTTTGTATCTGGCAGGCTTGATGGAAATGTATCCTGACAAGACATTCTATTCGGATGCCAACTTTACGATGCGTGCCAGCTATGGTAGCATTGGTGGTTATCGCCCTTATGACGCTGCCTGGTATAACTATTTCACAACCGAAAAAGGTATCCTGGAAAAGCAAGATCCGGCCAGCGATGAGTTTTGGGTGCAGGAAAAAATCCTGGATTTGGTACGCAACCGTGACTTTGGCCAGTATGCCAACGAAAATGGAGATCTTCAGCTTTGTTTTTTGACCAACAATGATATTACAGGTGGTAATTCAGGTAGTCCGATCTTCGACAAGAACGCTCGCCTGATCGGTCTGGCTTTCGACGGTAACTGGGAAGCCATGAGTGGTGATATTGCCTTCGAACCGGAATTACAGCGTTGTATCGGTGTTGATATCCGCTACGTTTTGTTCATGATCGATAAGTGGGGTAAATGTCCTCGATTGATCCAGGAATTGAAATTGGTCAAATAATCCGATATTCAGATTATACATAGAGCCGTGGCATGCCGCGGCTCTAATTGTTTTCTGCTGTCTGGTGCTACACTGGCAGACAATAGATAATTATAAACAGATAGTCCCGGAGATTCAGAAGTACATAAGCAATCTGAATTTCCGGGACTATCTATTTGATCTGTCTATTCTGTACGGATTAGGCTAAAGAAAGCCTTTATACGCTATAATAATACTCTTTATTGGGATTATTTGCTGTCCGATTCACGCAGTAAAGGCAGGATTACAGCCGGATCACCGTCGTTGGGTGCCGGTTCTATCCGAAGCAGATGGGCAATCAGTCCATACAGATTGACATTCGCCATTGCCGGTGTTTCTATTCCCTGCTTGAAAGATGGACCGGCAGCATAGAAAATAGCCTCCATTTCCGGTTGATAATTATCATAGCCGTGCGCTCCACCTAAGGCAGGATTAGCTTTATCCTTGGAACGGAAATGAACCATGGTGCCGATGTTGGGTGCTACAATCAAGTCGCCTATACGCGGATTTGTACCATAAACGAATTGTGCCGGGACTTCATCTTTCTTCCAAACGGTTACATGCGGTACTTTCTTTAGTATTTCATACGCCGTTTCTGTATAGGAAGCTCGCGGATAAAGCAACGTCGGGACGCCTTCTACCACCATCTCAAAGCTGTCTCGCGGAAGATAATCTCCTAAGTTGACATAATTTTCAGGCTTGTAAGTAGCCATACCATGATCAGAAACGATGATGAAATCAATTTGGTTGAAGATATCCAGCTGGCGAGCCTGATTGAAGAAATGAGCTAATACGCGGTCCAGTTCCTCAATGACGGGTACAACAGCCGATGAATCCGGACTGTAGACGTGTCTGCTGTGATCCGGTTCTTCCATATACCACATGATGAGATGCGGACGTGTTGCTGCCGGTTTCTTTAACCAGGCAATGACCGAATCAGCCCGGTCCATAAACGGAACCTTCGAATCAAATTTCTTCCAGGTAGAAGGCTGATGCCCGTTAACGGCTGTTTCACTGCCTACCCAGAAATAAGTAGCCGTCCGTACTCCTTGACGTTCTGCCGTATTCCAGATGGGTTCTCCTCCGTAATACTTCGGATCTTCAACAGCTTTCCGGTCACTGATCTTATAGATACTGCTGTCCAGATCAGTCGCCCAAAAGGTATTATGCACCAATCCGTGATGATCCGGATGCAAACCGGTTGCCATGCTGTAATGATTCGGGAAGGTCACACTGGGATAGCACGGACGAAAAGCTGCCTTGACTCCTACCTTTGCCAGAGAATCGAGTACAGGCGTATGTGCCCGATCGGGATAGTCAGAGCGGAATCCGTCCATGGATAAAACGACCACATACCGTTCTTGCTCGTTTGTAGTCGAACAAGAGGGAAAAAATATCCAGCTCATTAGAAATAAGCTGGATGACAAAGTCAATGATTTAAAACGGTTCATATAAATAAAATTAAGTTCGCCAGCTTGTCTGGATTTATCCTTTAAATCTTCTTTTCTATCAAAGCCTGAACTACATTGATAACGTAATCGCCCAGTTTTTCACTTTCACTGACCATATCCATGTAATAAACGCCATCCTGATACTGGTACAGTTTATTATTGATATCTTCAATGTTACGGGCTTTCAACTGATTACGATAATTGTTGATTTCGTTTTCAATGTTGTATGATTCGTTGATGTCTTTGGAATTCAAATCCGATTTGTGCATGATGAAATTCATCCGGTCGAGAGCACTGCTTACCAGCTTGAACATTTGGTCAACATGCGCATTCTGTTCATCCGTGAATACCGACTTGAATTCGTTACGCCGCTTGATGGTTCGTGCCAGGTTGTTACATGAATCGGCAATACTTTCAATCTCACTGACGGCACGCAGCAATACTCGGATCTCTTCTTTACCTTCCGAACTCAAGCGTCCTTCGGCTACCTGCGTAAGGTAATTGGCAATTTCGATCTCCATCCGGTCACTGATATTTTCGTATTTTTCTACCCGACTGTATGTTTTCAGGAATACATCCTCGTCTTTTTCATACAATAACTCTTTTACCATGTTGAACATCTTCGATGTCCGTTCGGCAAATAAAGTAATTTCCTTCTGTGCCTGCAGAATGGATAATTCGGATGTTGACAACATACCTCCAGTGATGTACGATAGGCGATATTCTTCATCCTCTTGTTTGGTCCGGATGATGCCACATACGGTTTTTTCGATCAGGCTGACAAACCAGATCATGATAAATGTATTACTGATATTGAATGCCGTATGGAATGCTGCCAGCTTAAATGAAACAGCTACGACCGGATCGGTTACATGCATTACTTTAACGACAAACCAGGAAACCGCTTCTGTAAAAGGATAAAAGACTATTAGTACCCAAGCCACGCCAAAGAGGTTAAACATCAGATGCGCCAATGCGGCTCTGCGGGCCTGTGTGTTCCCTGTCAGAGCGGCCAGATTGGCTGTAATTGTTGTTCCAATATTTTCCCCTAAAACCAAAGCTACTCCTAGGTGGTAGTCAATCCAACCGTTAGCACACATGATGAGGGTGATAGCCATGGTAGCAGCCGATGCTTGCACAATCATGGTTAATACGGCTCCGATGATCAGGAATAAAAGGATGGAGAAGAATCCCATGTCGGTATAATTCTGGACGAAAGCCAACATGTCGGGATTAGCTCCCAAATCTGGTGCGTTGTTCTTTAAATAGGCTAATCCCATGAACAGGAATGAAAAACCGAATATAAATTCGCCTACTGATTTACGTGAACTTTTACCCGAGAAGAAAAGAGGAATGGCAAAAGCCAATAAAGGCAAGGCGAATGCGGATATATCCACTTTAAACCCTAAAGCTGAGATGATCCAGGCGGTTACAGTTGTTCCTATGTTAGCTCCCATGATGACACCAATGGATTGTTTCAGTGTGAGAAGTCCTGCATTGACAAAGCTGACCACCATAACAGTAGTGGCAGAGGAAGATTGAATCAATGCAGTAATCAATACACCAGTCAATACGCCGGTTACTCGGTTGGTTGTCATGGCAGTCAGGATCTTTCGCAAACTGTCTCCGGCAAACTTTTGCAAGCCTTCGCTCATGATTTTCATGCCGTATAGGAACAATGCCAATGATCCTATCAGACGGAGAAGGTCAAAAAATGAATAGTCCATCTAAAATTAGTTTAAGTGGATTGAATATCCGATTAATATTTCTATCTTTAGTGATGCAAAAATAATAAAATTGACTGAATTTTATGGCTGAACAGATCACTATTTATTGCAAAAATACCGGCAAATATTATGATGTACCGGTAGGTTCTTCGCTATTGGAAATCTATCAAATCGTGGGAGAACCGCTCACCTATCGTCCGTTGAATGCTCAGGTAAATAACCGGACACAGGATTTGACTTATACTTGCTGGCAACCCAAAGATATTGAATTCGTTGATTATACGCATCCTTCAGGAATGCGTACGTATGTACGTACGTTGTGCTATGTCCTTTCCAAAGCGGTACATGACGTCTTTCCGGAAGCTACGCTGAATATCGAACATTCTATCTCCAAGGGTTATTTCTGTACGATTCATAACGGGAAGCCTGCTGATATAGATATGCTGGCACAGATCCGGCAACGGATGAAAGAGATTGTTGATGCAGATATTCCACTGAAGTTACATACGGTACAGTCGGAAAAGGCTATCCAGTTGTTCCGCGAAGTCGGTATGGAAGATAAGGCAAATCTGATCGAATCGAGTGGCATGATGTATGCTTCTTATTATGAACTGGAAGGTTATGTGAATTACTTTTATGGTGGTTTGGCGCCTTCTACCGGATATGTACCCGTCTTTGAGTTGGAGCCTTATCTGGATGGTGTCTTGTTGCGAGTACCGGAACGGACTAATCCGCACGTGCTGGCTCCGAAGGTTCTTCAGAATAAGATGTTCGAGGCTTATAAGGAACATTTGAACCTGCAACGGGCTCTTGGATTGAATAATGTCGGTGATTTGAATATGGCATTGGAGCATGGACATGCCTCGGAGGTTATTATGATTTCGGAAGCCATGCAGGAGAAGAAAATTGCCCGTATTGCCGATGAGATAGCAGAACGGTACAAGAAAGGGGTACGCATTGTTCTGATTGCCGGTCCTTCTTCGTCCGGAAAGACAACAACTTGTAAGCGGTTGGAAATACAGTTGGCTACCAATCTGCTTCGTCCGGTTGGTATATCCTTGGACGATTATTTCGTCAACCGGGAAGATACGCCGAAAGATGAATCGGGCGATTATGATTTTGAATCATTGTATGCTTTGGATCTGCCTTATTTCAATTCAGATTTGCAACGCTTGATCAATGGGGAAGAAATAGAATTGCCTTCGTTTGATTTCAATTCCGGCAAACGGGTTTATAAGGGAAAGAAAATGAAGCTTTACGAAAATTCCGTGATTGTAATCGAAGGGATTCATGCCTTGAATCCGGAATTGACGGCTCATCTGGACGATTCGTTGAAGTACCGGATTTATGTCTCGGCGCTGACTTCCATTTCGCTGGATAATCATAACTGGATTCCGACGACCGACAACCGGCTGCTGCGTCGTATTATCCGGGATTATCGTTATCGCGGTTATTCAGCTGAAGAAACGATCAACCGATGGCCAAGCGTACGGCGGGGAGAAGATAAATGGATATTCCCGTATCAGGAATATGCGGATGCAACGTTCAACAGTGCAATGTTGTATGAGTTGGCCGCTTTACGGGCGTATGCCGAACCGATTCTGGCCAATGTGCCGGAACGTTCTCCTGCCAATGTCGAAGCATACCGATTACTCCGGTTCATGCGTTATTTCAAGTATATTCCGCAGGAAGATTTGCCTAAGACATCATTGTTAAGAGAATTCTTGGGCGGCGGCAGTTTTGAGTATTGAAATATTCTTTTCTGATAGAATCAGGCACAGACAACACGGTAGCAATTGCATGTAACCTGGCCGTATAGTCTGTGCCTGCTTGTTTTATCCTTTGATCGGATCAAATCCTTCACCATATACTCCTCTGACAATACTTTGCGAGATAAAGGCATTATGGTCAATACTCTTTACCAATCGGAAAATAGCGGCAGATTCGGATTTCTTCGCCAAGAGGACAACTACTTTGACCGGACGTTTCGAATAACCTCCTGTTCCGTCCAGAATCGTACAGCCTCGGCCTATATCATGTAGGATGCGTTCCACAATCTCGTCGTGCTTCTGCGAAAAGATCAGGAATTGGACAGACTGGCGGTTCCCATTCATAACCCAGTCTAATAAATAGTTGCTGATAACCATTTCTACAAAACCAAATACGATCTTTTCTACATCGTGGAACAAGACATACGAGGAACCGATGATGAAGAAGTCGCAGAACAGCAAAGCTCGTCCGATCGATATGTCTTTGTATTTGTTGACGATCGCTCCGATAATATCGGTACCACCCGTACTTCCGTTGGCTGAAAAGACTAAACCCAGACCGGCACCGCACAAACAACCTCCGATGATGATTGACATAAACGGTTCGTTCTTGATGATCGGTTCTGTTAATAACATCTCAAACAGCGACAGAGAAGCCGACAGCGAGAATACGCCGAAGATCGTTTTCAACAAGAATTTCAGCCCCAGGATTTTCAAAGCAACAGCCAACAAAATGATATTGATGACAAAGTAAGAAATAGACACCGGAATCAATTGTCCGCTGGCAAAGTAAATCAAGGCACAAATACCACTCAACCCTCCCGTGATAATTTCATTGGAAAGAATGAACCCATTAAAACCGAAACCATAAAGCAAGGTTCCCAACAGGATCATCAGGTAATCCTGTATTTCGAAAAAATACTTATTGGATTTGAGATTCATAGTATTATTATTTAAATTGAAAATTAAAAATGGACAATTGACAATTATGAGGATTGAATTGTCAATTGCCCATTACTTGTTATTCGTTATCCATTGATTACGATATTGACAATCTTCTTCGGTACGACGATGATCTTCTTCACCGACTTACCTTCCAGCCATTTGGCTGAGTTTTCGTGGTTCAGAGCTGTCTTCTCCACTTCTTCTTTCGGCATGTCTGCCGGCAATTCCAGGTTGAAACGAACTTTACCGTTGAAAGAGATGGCATAGACGGCTGTATTCTCTACCAGATAAGCTTCGTTGCATACAGGCCATTGTGCATCGCATACGGTTGTATCGTGTCCTAATTCATGCCACAATTCTTCTGCGATATGCGGAGCAAACGGTGCCAACAGGATTACCAATGGTTCCAGGATGGCGCGTTTGTTACATTTCAGAGAACTCAACTCATTGACACAAATCATAAAGGCACTGATCGAAGTGTTATAAGAGAAATGTTCGATATCATACGTAACCTTCTTGATCAGTTTATGCAATGATTTCAATTCTTCTGCCTTCGGTTCGTCGTCGCTTACCTGCAGGCTGTCTGCCGTGCCATAGAACAATCCCCAGAACTTCTTCAGGAAACGGTGTACACCGTCGATTCCGTTGGTATCCCAAGGCTTTGACTGTTCGATCGGGCCTAAGAACATTTCATACAGACGCAAGGTGTCTGCACCATATTTCTCAACAATGACATCCGGATTGACTACGTTGAACATCGATTTTGACATCTTCTCAACAGCCCATCCGCAGACGTATTTACCGTCTTCCAGGATAAATTCGGCTGTGTTGTATTCCGGACGCCAGTTCTTGAAGGCTTCTACATCCAAAATATCGTTGGATACGATGTTGACATCCACATGCAACGGAGTCACGTCGTATTGATCTTTCAAACCTAATGATACGAATGTATTGGTATCTTTGATACGATAAACGAAGTTCGAACGTCCTTGGATCATACCCTGGTTGATCAGCTTCTGGAACGGTTCTTCTTTGACACTGATACCCAGGTCGTGCAGGAACTTATTCCAGAAACGAGAATAAATCAGGTGACCGGTAGCATGTTCGGTTCCTCCTACGTACAAATCAACGTTCTGCCAGTATTCGTCGGCTTCCTTGGATACCAGCGCCGTGTCGTTGTGCGGATCCATATAACGCAGGTAATAAGCGCTTGATCCCGCAAATCCCGGCATTGTATTTAATTCCAAGGGGAAGACTGTCTTCTGATCGATCAGTGCGTTATCAACGACTTCTCCTTTTTCTACATCCCAAGCCCATTTCGTTGCATGTCCCAATGGAGGTTCGCCGCTTTCGGTCGGCAGGAACTTCGCTACTTCCGGTAATTCCAACGGCAGTTTGTTCTCGTCGATCATATAAGGCATACCGTCCTTGTAATAAACCGGGAACGGTTCGCCCCAGTAACGCTGACGGGAGAAAATAGCATCACGCAGACGGAAGTTTACTTTGACACGTCCTAACTGATGTTCTTTTACATATTTCTTGGTAGCGGCGATCGCTTCTTTGATGGTCAGGCCATTCAGGTTCAGGTCACAGTAAGGAGTAACGCCTGCCTTCGGTGAATTACATACAATACCTTCTTTGGCATCGAAACTTTCTTCGCTGACATCACAACCTTCTACCAACGGAATGATCGGCAGATTGAAATGCTTGGCAAATGCGTAGTCGCGGCTGTCGTGTGCAGGAACAGCCATGATGGCTCCTGTTCCGTAACCAGCCAATACATAATCGCTGATCCAAACCGGAACGGCATCACCTGTAAACGGATTGATGGCGTATGAACCACTGAATACACCTGTTACCCGGCGGTCGGAAATACGTTCGCGTTCGGTACGTTTCTTAGTACGGTCCAGATAAGCTTCTACTTCAGCTTTCTGAGCTTCGGTAGTCAACAGAGGTACCAGTTCGCTCTCAGGAGCCAAAACCATGAAGGTGACACCAAACATCGTATCGGCACGAGTCGTAAAGATGGTGAATTCCAAATCCTGATCTTTTACTTTGAAACGGACTTCTGTTCCTTCCGAACGGCCGATCCAGTTACGCTGGGTTTCTTTCAAGGAGTCTGTCCAGTCGACTGTTTCCAATCCATCCAGCAAACGCTGTGCATAGGCAGAAACACGCAAGCACCACTGACGCATCTTCTTCTGAACAACCGGATAACCGCCACGCTCTGAAACGCCATCTACTACCTCATCGTTAGCCAATACTGTTCCCAGCTGCGGACACCAGTTCACCATCGTCTCACCCAGATAAGCGATTCGGTAATTCATCAGGATTTCCTGTTGTTCCTTTTCGCTCTTGGCCTTCCATTCTTCAGCCGTGAAGCTCAGCTCTTCGCTGCAAGCTACGTCCAGACCTTCCGTACCTTTCTCTTCAAAATAAGCAATCAGCTTGCTGATGGGCTGTGCCTTCTGGCATCCGTTGCAATAGAAGCTGTTGAACATCTGCTGGAAAGCCCACTGTGTCCAGTGATAATATTTCGGGTCGCATGTGCGGACTTCGCGATTCCAGTCGAAAGAGAAACCGATTTTGTCCAGCTGTTCCCGATAGCGATTGATATTATTGACCGTTGTAATGGCCGGATGTTGTCCGGTTTGAATGGCATATTGTTCGGCCGGTAATCCGTATGCATCGTAACCCATCGGATGCAATACATTAAAGCCGCCCAATCTTTTATAACGGGAATAAATATCAGAAGCAATGTAACCGAGCGGATGCCCTACGTGCAATCCGGCTCCTGACGGATACGGGAACATATCCAACACATAATACTTGGGTTTTTCGTTCTTCTCTACTTGATAGACCTTGTTGGCGATCCAATATTCACGCCATTTCTTCTCAATGTCTCTGAAATTATATTCCATATCTGGTTAAACCTTTAACAATTATCTTTATTTGAAATACAAAAGTAGTGATTTTATTTGGTTTGCTTCCGTTTCTGTTTTGAATTTTGCAGGAGAGAGGGGCTTTTTAAGAAATCCCTCTCGCTCTCTTACAAAATGCCCCGAATCTCCCTTTTTTACTGACACCTTAAATGAGTAAAAAAGAGAAAATCTGAAGGAAAAGTGAGGTTGAAAGGTGATTCTCCCGAGAATTAAAACCGATTCTCGAGGGTTTTGAGGAAAAAACTGGTAGGAAATGTGGCAAAAGCCGGCGTATTTGGAAGATTTCCCGGCGTGTTTTGGAATGAAATTGTTAAACTGTATTTTTAACGATTTAACCCCTTCAAGACTCGTGAATTTTCGAAGGACTTGTACTATGGTTCGAAATATGGGAGTTTTGAAGGGGTTTATTTGACATTTTGACAATTCCAACAACTTGTCAACCGTCTTATTGGATACCTAATTTGGCTTTGATTTCTTTCGGGATGGCATCTTTATGCACTAGGATATAGATTGTCTTGGCTTTAACAAAGCTTTCCGACATATTCAGATAGCCTCCGAAACGGTTTCGTTCGGTTCCCCAGGAGTTTTTGGTAATGTAATACTTCGTACCGTTCTGATCTTTGGTGATACCGGTGATGTGCATCAAGTGATCGTCTGTCGTCACGAAGGTTTCATATCCTTTCTGACGAACTTCGGGAGTCACGTTGACTTCCGGATACGGATGTTCGAACTTATAAACTTCCTCCAGACGTTCGTTCGGATTCATTTTCTCAAAGCGGGCACGATCCGTACCGGCGTATGTATCTACGTTGTTGACTTCCGGATTGATGGCAACGCCGTTGATGAACGAAAATCCCTTTTCGCTTACATCGCCGTCCCAGCCGATCGAATAGCCGTTCTTCAGCGCATAATCCATGGTCTGGATCATTTCGTCGAGCGGCAGGTTATACATCTGCTGATGTTCCCAGTTGTCGGGCACTTCTACATCAAACTTCTGATAATAGGGCTGGTGTGTAAAGCTGGTCAACTCTACATAATCACTCATATTCAACCCTAAGGAAGCGGCAAAGCTTTTCGGTGTATATTCTTTTCCTTGGTAGGTGAATTTCTCCGGAACCTTTCCCAAATAAATATCGAAGAGACTGTTCACCAGTTCCTGATATTCAGGACTGTTGGCGCGCAGACGGATAGCCGTCGCTGAGATACTTTCTACATACGAAGCCAATTCCTGGTGGTTATGCCGTTCGGAATCATAGTTGATGCCGTGATAAACTTCTTCGGGCACGATACCGACCTGCTCAAAAGCGTGCATCCAAGATGGCGAAAGACTACCCTGTCCTACGTTTCCTTTCCCACGGCGCAGGTAATTGTCTTTCATCTGATTGATGTATTTCTGGCGGACAATGAACATCTCGGAAAGATCGTATTCACCTTTGCCCATGCGGAGTAATTCGGATTCCATGAAGGAAGTTGTGGCAAAACACCAGCAAGTACCGGTTGCCGCCTGATTCTTGACCGGAGTAGCCGGTACTTTTACTTCGTCGGTAAACTGATATCCTTGCGCCATGACACCTGATGCCATGCAGGCAAAAACACAAGAGAGTAAAAATGTTTTCATGTTGTATAACGGATTTGATAGATTATTCTTTCAGTTGAGCAACGAAGGTACGATATTGTTCGTTTATATCCCAATATTCAAGAGAAAAAGAAAAGTAGGATGCCATATTGCCTATCTGAAAAGGATTCGTTATTTTCGTGGAAATGAAAACGGATAACAGGAATTAAAACAAGATAATCGTATGAAGAAATTGGCTTTATTTACAGGGGCTTTGCTGGCTCTGGCTGTTGCGCTGGGCAGTTGTGGAGGAGAAAAGAAACAGGACAAAGTGCTTCGTCATGTAGTTATGTTTGGCTTCAAACCCGAAGTGACAGCCGAGCAGGTAAAAGCAGTAGAAGATGCTTTCGGCGAACTGCCTTCAAAGATCGACCTGATCAAGGATTATGAGTGGGGAACAGATTGCAGCCCGGAGGGCTTGCAGCAGGGATTGACACATTGCTTCTTCGTAACCTTCCATTCGGAAGCCGACCGTGATGCCTATCTGGTACATCCGGCCCACAAAGAATTCGGGAAAGTGTTGGGAAACAAAGCCTCTGCCGTCACCGTCTTGGATTATTGGACGAGGTGAAAAAAGTTTCATAATCCGAATAATATGTAGCATTGAGTCAAACTTCCCATAAAAGAATAAAGGAGGACTGAATCATTATCCATATGAAGCAACAAGATTTTGAAGCATATATCCGTCAAATTGAACCGTCGGCCCAAGAGAGTGCCAATGCCTGGAAAACAGCCATCGGTTTACAAGCCGTGGATGGGCTTAAGCCTTCATCTTATTTGCTTGAAACAGCCAGACGGAATATTGAAGGTGACATTACGATAGAAGAGGTTCGTGAATTATTGGATACTTACTATCGTAGTAAAACTGTCCGTACGGTACAAGACGAAAATACGGAAGAAGCAGATAAAGTTTCTGCCAATATCAAGAAAATCTTGTCATCTAAAACTCTTGCATTCAATGTAAATGGTTTTATTTCTATGCATCGTCGGATATTTGAGGGTGTATTTAAACATGCAGGTGAAATCCGAAAGTATGATATTACCAAGAAAGAATGGGTGCTGAAAGGTGATACAGTACATTATCTGAATTGGGAAGATATACATGCTGCCATAGATTATGACATTCGGCAGGAACAGGAGTTCAGTTATAAAGGCCTTTCTGATAAAGAGAAGATCAAACATATCAGTCGTTTTGTTTCGGGATTATGGCAGATTCATCCTTTCAGAGAAGGAAATACACGAACAACAGCGGTATTTACCATCCAGTATTTGCGTTCTATAGGCTATGAGGTAAACAATGATCTATTTGCCGATCATTCCTGGTATTTTCGTAATGCATTGGTACGCGCTAACTATAAAAGTTCTGCTTTAGGGATTGATTATGACTATAGTTTCTTAGAGAAGTTTTTCCAGAATTTACTTTTGGGTGAACATCATGATTTGAAGAATCGGTATCTGATTATAAATGCTCCTGATAATTGGAATATCGAAAATGATACTCAAGAACTTCAAAATGATACCCAAGATGATATCCAAGGGCTTCAAAATGATACTCAAGAATATGTGATTCCTGGTAAGAAAGAGCTTGATGGATGGATTGAAAAGCAAATAAGGAAAGATCCTAAAATCTCAACAGGTCAATTGGCTCGAATGAGTCAGCGTAGTGTCATTACTATTAAACGTCATATTTCAAGACTGGGGCATATTAAATTTGTAGGTAGTGGCTTTAGCGGTCATTGGGAAATTTCTGAAGAATAAGTTTTTGATAGAAGCTGTATTTACTTATTGTGACTCATGTTTTTATTGAAGTTGCGGATATTATATCATTGTATATCAAAAACCCTCCGTATAGCCTGAAACGATACGGAGGGTTTTTTTGATTGGATTCTTTATAAGACTATTGAGCTGTCGTAAAATTCGGAGCGGGGAAATCTGTTGTCTTAGAGTTAAAACCCTCTGGCAAATTTCTTCCAGAATGCATCGGCCATTTCTTCCCAACGCAGGATGGTGGCTCCGGCAAAGTCGGCTGTGTATTGGGTTAGATAAGCCCGTGCTGCTTCTTCTCCTTTTGTCTGGGATAAAGTCTGATAACGGTTTTCTACGAAAGGCATTTCCGACAGTCCTTTCTCTTCAAAGTGTGCAACGGCAGATAATACGGTTTCTTTAGTCGCTCCCCAGCGGACGGTTGCCAGTTTGTTGGCTGTCCGGTATTTCCAGACGATGGCATCTTCCCGATGGGCTGCCTGTCCGCAGACTGCAAAGCAAGCGGGTAATGATGTCGTTCCTGAGAAAACCGGAATACGTGGACTTTGCCCCGGATTATCGAAAGAGATCCAAGCTACGCCACCCACGGCATCCGGCAACCAGCTTCGTAATTGGATTACGGTCGAATAAGAGCATTGCGGAACAGCTACCAAACGATTCTTCTGTACGGTGTTCGGTTTGATTCCGTTCAGCATGGTGATCATATCCGATGTCATCCACGGATTGGCAGCCGGACTGATAATCGTATCGGTCAGACCGGTTTCTTTATTCTTGGTTGTTACTTTCAGGTTCTTGGTCACATCAAATTCCGAACCGGCATACGTTTCGCGGAGCAGAGCCATCACTTTCTGTACCGATACGGCAGAGTCCGGTTTAACGCTGATAGGCAGTTCTTCCGCATCATACGAAAGATGCAGCGAAGGAGCCAGGGCATTCAGGATATAATATTCACGCAGGCTGAATGATTTCTTTTCGCCAAAATAATTTCCACCGGCATAGGCTTCCCAGAAACGGAAAGGCTTCTTACCGTCCCAGAATCCTAATTTCTTGGCTACCTCAAATACATTCTCCGAGGCCATGTAATGATCGGTATCTTTCAGGTCGAGCGTAGAAATACGGGGTACATTGGCCGATACGCCCACATGATCATCCGGGATACGTACAGCCGCCCAGACACCACCAATCTGATCCGGCCCTTCTCCAAAGACTTCGAAGTGCCATACTTCGTTAGGATCGGCAATGGTAAGACATTCGCCCCAGTCGCCATAACCATATTTCTTGACCAGGTCGCCCATCAGACGGATGGCTTCGCGTGCAGTAGTACAACGTTGCAAGGCAATCTTGGCCAGTTCTTCGATCATGAACATACCTTTCTCGTTGACCAGCTCTTTCCGGCCGGAGATCGTTGTTTCTCCAATACCTAACTGTTTCTCGTTGAGGCAAGGATAAGACGTATTCAGAAACTGATAGGTAGAACGGGCTTCCGGAATAGATCCTTTCAGGGTCATACCAGTACGGTCATCAGGAGTCGTTGTATGCATCCGTCCCGAATAGATGGCTACGGTCGTATCTTTTTCATACTGGGCCGCAGGAACTACTTCCATCCAGGTACGATAGTTACCGTCGCACGTATGACTTGTCATGACCGAACCGTCGGTCGACGCCTTTTTACCCACCATGATACTTGTGCAACTTTCCGGATTCAACGGAGGAAACTGGGTTGCATATTCTTGAGCCAATAGAAAAGAGCAGCAGCAAATCAAGCTGATAACTGTCAATACGTATTTCTTCATTCTGTTCTGTTATTAGATTTGTGCGGTAAAGATACGCTTTTTCAGGATAAGCCGGTATGTTCTGGAAGGGAAGAATAAAATAAAGGTTACCTTCCGATGCAGAAAGTAACCTTTATGAGTTGGTATGAATCGCTTATTTCTTTTTCCGTTTTTTCTCTCCGAAAGAATGTTTACCCGGTTTTCCGTTGGCTCGTTCGAAGCGTTTTTGGGCGGTACTACGGCGTTTGCGTTCTTTTTCCTTTCCTTTTCCTTCCCCTTTTTCCTGCGCTTCTTCAACGATGACACGCCGGCCGTCAACTTCGAAGTTGTTCATACATTTTTCTACCCGGCGGGCTTCCTTTTCTTCTACTTCGAAGAATGAGAACTTCTCCATCAGGTCGATCCGGCCGATCCGGACTTTTCCCGGAACACATTTGTTGACCAGTTCGATCAGCTGGTTGGTATATAGGCCGTCGGTCTTTCCGAAGTTGATGAAGAAGCGGACAAACCCTTCTTCGACTTTCCGTTTTCTTCCGCCCTCGCGGTCTTTCCGACAGGATTTTTCATCGATGGTTTCGATCTCGTCCGCATCTTTGTAATAATCGATCATGCGGTTGAACTCCAGTGAAACCATACGCTTGATGATGTCTTCCTTGTCGAGCCATTCCAGCTTGCGGTAGATCTGTGGCATCAGTTCGGCGATCTCTTCTTCGTTTACCTTTACTTTCTCGATCTGATCGACCAGGTTGAACAGTTGCTTGGCACAGATTTCCTTTCCTGAAGGCATCTCACCTTTCTCGAACTTCTTGTTGATCACCCGCTCGATTTCCTTGATCTTTCCTTTCTCACGCACATGACAGATAGAGATGGAAATACCGGTTTTTCCGGCTCTTCCGGTACGTCCGCGGCGGTGTGTATACGATTCGATATCATCCGGTAAACCATAGTTAATCACATGGGTCAGATCATCTACATCCAGACCACGGGCTGCGACATCGGTAGCAACCAGCAACTGCAGGTTCTTGATACGGAACTTCTGCATCACATAATCGCGTTGTGCCTGACTCAGTTCGCCGTGCAGCGAATCGGCATTATATCCGTCCTGGATCAGTTTATCGGCAATTTCCTGCGTTTCCTTACGTGTCCGGCAGAAAATGATGGCATAAATATTCGGATAGAAGTCGGCGATGCGTTTTAATGCCAGGTATTTATCCTGGGCACGTACCATGAAGTAGATATCACGGATGTTCTTATTCCCTTCGTTCTTGTTACCAATGACGATCTCTTTCGGATGATTCATGTACTGTTTGGTAATCGCTGCAATGCCTTGTGGCATGGTTGCCGAGAAGAGTAACATATTGCGGGAAACAGGTACCTCAGCCAGGATTGCATTGATACTGTCGGTAAATCCCATATTCAGCATTTCGTCGGCCTCGTCCATGATGACATTGCGGATATGACTCAGATCAACCGTCTTGCGGTTCATCAGGTCGAGTAATCGTCCCGGTGTCGCTACAACGACGTGAACACCACGTTTCAATGTCTTGATCTGGCTTTCAATGCTGGAACCTCCATAAACCGGCAATACGCGTAAATGATCTATATATTTGGAATAGTCATTCAAATCGTCGGCGATTTGCAAGCAGAGTTCCCGGGTCGGGCATAATACCAACGCCTGAGGTTGATAATCTTCTACCTCGATTTTCTGTAAGATAGGCAGACCAAAGGCAGCCGTTTTTCCGGTTCCTGTCTGTGCCAAAGCGATAACATCATTATCTTGTCCCAGTAAATAAGGAATCACTTCCTCTTGTACGGGCATCGGGGAAACATACCCCAGTTCCTGAATTGCCTTTAATATAGGTGCGGCAACTCCTAATTCTTCAAATGTTTTCAAATTCTGTTTGTTAGATGATTATAAAAACGGATCGTTTTCAGCCTGCAAAGATAGATAATTATTATGAGTTCTGATCTATTTCAGCAAGAGATCTTTCAGGCGGTCTCTGTTTTTACCGGATATTTTCAGTCCGGTTTCCCGGTAATTGTCAAATGATCCGTAACGGTTTTCGATTTCCTGGTAGGCGATGTTCAGGAACGATTCGTTGACAGAAAGCAAGACTGTCATCGTCTCTTGCGCATCCGTACTTAACGCTGAAACCGTTTTTGCCATGAAGCTGGGATCAATATACCGGTTGGAACTCATATATTCCTGCGTGATCGATTCTTGCGGAATGTCTAGCATAGAGAAGAGTAGTGAGATGAAAAGGCCGACTCGGTCTTTTCCTAACTCTCCGGATATCAGGATCGGATAATTCTTCTTGTCAAGCAAGATGCGGAAAACGTCTCCAAGATCTTCTGTATTATTGGCGATGAAACGGATATAAGCATCTTCCATGAAGAGTGTTCCGTCCCGTTTGCGTACTTTGTTCTCCAGGATACGTTGGTTCATTTCCTCTTTGTTTCCACAGGGTATGGGAATATGAATAATCTGTGTGTTGGGGAAATAAATGGGTTGCTCTTTTACTTCGTGAGCCGTCCGCAGGTCAATGATGGTTTTTATACCTGCCTCAATGAGCCGGATGGAATCTTGTTCGGAGAAGTTGTGAATATTTCCCGAACGGTATAACTTGCCCCATCTGACTTGCCTTCCTTTCTTCGATTTATAACCACCGACGTCACGGAAATTCTGGATGTTATCCATAAACGTATAGCGGGCAGCTACGTCTTGAGGAGAATGATCGTTGAAGGTAATCCGGAAATATTTACGCTGGATATTATCGGAGGTGATATAACGGATAAATCCGTCTTCGATGGAAGTAGATGCGGCAGGATGGTTCATGTCGAATTTATCAGGAACATCCGACACATACAACTTCGCTATCCCTTTTATTACCGGATTCGTCTCCCATTTGATAATGTAATTGCCAATTTCATCCCGGACACACAAAGCCCTCACGTCACACGATTCGGACTTGCATCCGAATAATGCCAGCAAACATGTCAGTATACCTAGAATCTGTTCTTTCATCACCATTCTCCCAACTTCTATCTATCCTTACAAAGATAGAAAATCCCCCCAATATCCCCAATTTCTTATGTTTATTTAAGTTTCACTTGGGTTCCTCCATATTTGTTGGCAAAATCTGAGGAAATATAGTTGTCGTAACTTTGACAAACCTCAGCCGAGAAATCAATGCCACATTGGATGATTTTCTGCCATTTGTCTTTGTCCAATGTAGGCAGATCCTGTTTCCGTACCTCGTATTTCAGTAGTCCGTAAATGATACCGGCATTGAAATTGTCACCGGCTCCGATGGTGCTGACGGGCTGAATGGACTGGGCATCAATATGGGAAGTGAAACGGCTGGTTCGCAGATCCACTCCGTTGGCTCCACGGGTTGTCAGGAAGTTATCACAATAGAATTGAACATGATCCTGATAGACCCGATCCAGGTCTGTCAGTTTGAAGAGGTTGTAAAAGTCCTCATCCGATCCCCGTACGATGTCGGCAAACTCGAAGTTCTCCAATACCGTAGGCATCACATGAATGGCTTCATGGGCATGCGCCTGCCGGAAGTTCGGGTCGTAGTACAAGATTGCTCCGCGTTCTTTGGCATATTCAAGGAATTCATAGACCCGTTTCCGTAAAACGGGATTCAGGGAGTAATAGGAGCCGAAGATGAAGATATCGTCTTTCTTGATCGGAGGAAGAGGCACTTCCAGGCGTTGCTTCGGATAGTCTTTGTAGAAGGTATATTGAGCATCCTGGTTTTCATCCAGAAATGCCAGCGACAAAGGACTTTTTCCATCCGGGAAACGATCTACATACCGGGTAGAGATATGATTCTCCTGCATGAAATTCTGAATGATATCTCCTACTCTGTCATTCCCGATTTCACTGATGAAAAGAACATCTACGCCTAATCGTCCCAATGATACCAACCCGTTGAATACCGATCCGCCCGGTACAGCTGCATGGGGTTGGTTACCCCGGAAAATAATATCCAGTATTGTTTCTCCAATTCCTATTACCTTTCTCATGTTTCCTCACTTGTTTTGCATTTGTTTCTCGTGGAAATCGAATTTACTCCTCGTTTGTTTTGCAAACGAATCCGCCGAGAAACGTATGAACTTGATTTTATTCCTTTTTGCTTTGCTCACGGCTTTTCGATCCCAGGTAACCTCCATGATGACGTTTGGCATAGTCGGTGTTGGTGAAACCGATTCGCTTCATGGTGCTGACTACCAGGATATCACCGATGACGGTCATGACTGTCGTTGAGGTTGTCGGAGTCAGTCCTAGCGGACATACTTCGGCCGGAGCTCCGGTAGGCAGACAGACTGTAGCTTCTTGTGCCAATTCACTTTCCGGGTTGCCTGTGATAACGATAAACTTCATATCCGGTACCAGTCCGCGGGTCAGAGAGACCAGTTCTACCAGTTCCCGTGTTTTGCCGGAGTTGGAAATCAATAACATGATATCGTTGGCTTGGACAATACCCAGATCGCCATGTTGGGCTTCGCTTGGATGCAGGAAAAATGCCGGTGTTCCTGTCGAACTGAAAGTCGTTGCGATGTTCATGGCAATTTGTCCGGCTTTGCCCATTCCGCTTGTTACCAGTTTACCTCCACGTGCGTGCACATACTCTACAATCAGATTGACGGCCTCCGCATAATTGGAAGACACGGGAATGTTGCGTACGGCATTCGCTTCTTTCTCTAAAATAGATGAGATTTCGTCTGTCATCATGATTTTTTACACTTGTTTGATCTACTGAAATACAAAAATACATCTTTTTCTGTAACTCCCAGCATTCGGCTTCTTTTTCCACGGATTTATCCTGCCGCGTACATGATGGCGGGAAGGAATCAGAACAAAGCTGATATGGCAAGACCTGTACTCAAATAATTCAGGCGTTTCCCGCTGTCAAAGTAAGGCAGGCTGGTATACACGTAATCCAGATAAAGCCGTAGTCCCATGGCTGGTGAAATCTGTGCCAGGATAGAGGTTGCTGCCGTTCCGGAAATTCCTTTGTGGAGAACATCGTGATTGTATAGTAGTTGGCAGTAGCCGACTTCGACTTTTGAGTTGAGGAAAATACGGGGTATGAGCCGGCAGGAATACCCGGGACCCATACTGAACGACGTAGCACCTACAATTCCTTGGCCTTGGGTTAGCTTGGCCGATAAAATAGCCGCTTGAAGATTTAGTCCCCAACCACTCTGCAGGTAATAGGCAGCCGAGATGGTTGTATTCAATCCCTGATACGACGTCAGTTCTTTTCCGTCCATGATTATTTGTCGGGGAAACAAGGAGCTGTAGCCCACGGAATATTCGATAAAGGAAGGAATACGGGTATAAGAGGCATCGTCGTCCAATACGTCGAATAAAGGTTTCTTACGGAAAATCAGGTCGGATAAAAGATAACCTACTTCCGTTGACATGATACCGATACCGGCTCCAGCCAACACATCCGACAGCCAATGGCGGTTGTTCATCATCCGTCCGGTTGCGACCAGGGTAGCAGCCGAATATGCACCGATACCAACCCATGGACTTAAATCCTTATACTCTTTGTATAACATGGTGGCGGCCATAAAAGCCGTTGCCGTATGACCCGATGGAAACGAGTTGTTCTTGCGTTGGTTGGGACGTTCCCGTTTGACTGTATATTTCAATCCGTTGACAACACCAGCCATCAAAGCGGCAGAGATTACATCGGCTGTCATCATCTCTCCCCAGGTACTTCTTCCTTTGACACCTGCCAGTTTCATTCCGAACATGGCTGCCATCGGGGCATATTGCAGGTAATCATCAAAGTGATTGGAAAAGGATGACATGTTCACCTGTCGGGTTTCTTGGATTCTCTTGTCGATGGAAGTTGCCAATGCACTGGCAAACAACAGCGGAACGCCTTGCTTGGTTATCTGGTAGGCCGACGTCCGCTGTAGTTTTTGAATTCTTGACAGGTTGTCTTGTATATCCAAGGTGTCGGAAGTAGGAGCCCATGTCGGACTCACCGTAACGAGCAGGCTGAATACAGCCCATAAAGCCCTCCATCTTATCGTCCGATTTCCTGTTGATGAAAGACAATTATTCTTCATGCGTTCTACTTGACACATATAAAGTTCGAATTTGCGCTTGGGTGTCAGAACCCGACGATTCCCGTTTATTTCCAATCGCCATTGTCTTTGATTAACTGAACCAACCGTTCAACGGCTTCTTCTTCGGGGATATTCTTGACAAGACATTCTTTCCCCTTGTACAGGCTGATCTGGTTACGTCCGGCTCCTACATACCCATAATCGGCATCGGCCATTTCACCTGGTCCGTTGACAATACATCCCATGATGCCAATCTTCAACCCTTTCAGGTGTGAAGTCGCTTCTTTGATACGGGCAATGGTTGTTTGCAGGTCGTATAACGTACGTCCGCAGCTCGGACAGGAAATGTATTCTGTTTTACTGATACGGACTTTGGCAGCCTGTAGAATTCCAAACATGGTCTGATCAAGTATTTGGGCAGGAACCGCGTCATCATGCAGCATGATACCGTTCCCGAAGCCATCAAGTAGTAAAGCTCCCAAATCAGCTGCTGATTTCAGCTGGACAGATTCGATATCCGGTTCGTTGTATTCGCGGTGAAGGATAACCGGTACATCTACTCCAGTCTTCATCAGGCGGTGCATGGCTGCCCGTTGTTCTCCCAGACCGTTACGGCGGTGTGTACTCAATACGACTACAACCGTTTTGTCTTTTCTCAGAATCTCCAGGATATCATCCGTCAGATCCGGATAAGTCAGCCGGATAAACTTCAGCGGAGACTCGTAGTTTTTCATTTCTTCTGCTTCTGAAGCAATAAAGTAAGGGAATGCATTGGAACGTGGTTTCCAGAATTGGGCATCTACCAGCAGACGGAATGTGTCTGGTAAGTTTTCAGGATTCTCCTGACCGATGTAAATGAAATCGGGCATGGCTTCGTAATTGAACTCAAAATCCCCTTGTACCCGGTCGGAGATGACGACCGGCAGAAAATCAGAACCAACCTTTTCTACACCGCGCGTTTTCCGTTTCAGACAGGCTATCGGATCATAGCCGGGAGCCAGTTCTCCGACAATCGGCTGATGTCCCTGGCGTTCCTGAATGTAGTTGACCAGTTTTTGTGCTACGGGCATTTCTGCTTCCGGATCTTCCGTGAGCGATACCCGTACTGTGTCTCCGATACCGTCGGCCAGAAGTGCTCCGATGCCTACGGCACTCTTGATACGGCCGTCTTCGCCGTCACCAGCTTCGGTTACTCCCAGATGGAGTGGATAACTCATGCCTTCCGCTTCCATGGTCTTCACCAGCAGGCGGACTGTCTTGACCATGACTACCGGATTGGAGGCTTTGATCGAGATAACCACGTTCGGGAAGTCTTCATCGCGGCATATACGCAGGAACTCCATGCATGATTCTACCATTCCGTGTGGTGTATCACCATAACGGCTCATGATCCGGTCGGACAACGAACCATGGTTCACGCCAATACGGATCGCGGTGTGATGTTCTTTACAAATCTGGAGGAAAGGAACGAAACGATCGCAGATCTTCTGCAGCTCGGCAGCATATTCCTCATCCGTATATTCCTGGTGGCTGAAGGTTTTTACTTTATCCACATAGTTTCCCGGATTGATACGTACCTTCTCTACCTCGACAGCCGCTGCATCTGCTGCTTTCGGGTTGAAATGGATATCGGCCACCAAAGGCGTCGTATATCCCTGCTCATTCAATAGACGGCGAATGACACCCAGGTTGTGCGCTTCACGTTCGCCCTGAGCCGTGAAACGGACATATTCTGCTCCGGCTTCGATCATCCGGATGGCTTGTTGTACGGCAGCATCCGTGTCCATGGTGGAAACATTGGCCATTGACTGGATACGAATCGGATAATCACCACCCATCGGGGTGTTTCCGATTTGAACTACCGACGACTGACGACGGTTGTAATTGAAATAATCCATGTGTTCCTGATAAGGTAGAGACGCAAGGAGTTGCGTCTCTACTTGAAATTAATTGGTTTTGTATTTGAAAGATACTTTTGCCAAATCTTCGTTGGCCTTTACAATCTTCTTTTTCAAATCTTCCTTGTATTGGGCCAATTTTGTTTGTAATGCTTCATCGCCTACAGCCAGCATCTGTACGGCCAGGATACCGGCATTCAAGGCTCCGTTGATCCCTACGGTAGCAACCGGAATTCCCGGAGGCATCTGTACGATAGCCAACAGGGCATCCATACCGTCGAGCGTCGAATTGATAGGTACACCGATGACAGGAACAGTCGTCATGGAAGCAATGACACCACACAGGTGAGCAGCCATACCGGCAGCCGCGATGATGACACGGATACCTCTGTCCTTGGCTCCCTTGGCGAATTTTTCTACTTCTTCCGGTGTACGGTGGGCAGACAATGCATGCATCTCGAACGGGATTTCCATCTCATCGAGAAACTTGGCTGCCTTTTCCATAACGGGCAGATCCGAAGTACTGCCCATGATGATACTAACAACCGGCGTCATCTTATTTCGCGATTAATTGTTCATATTCAGCAGCCGACAATAATTCATCCAGTTCTGCTGCATCCGATACGTTTACTTTAATGATCCATCCTTTGCCATAAGCATCTTCGTTTACCAGCTGAGGAGCATCTTCCAATTCCGGATTTACTTCCAATACTTCACCCGTAACCGGCATGAACAGGTCAGATACAGTCTTAACGGCTTCGATCGTACCGAATACTTCTTCCTTGTTTACTGTTTCACCTTCTGTTGTGATATCTACATAAACGATTTCACCCAATTCGCTTTGTGCATAATCGGTAATGCCAACGTATGCTACGTCGCCATCAACGCGGATCCATTCATGATCCTTTGTGTACTTTACATCTGTAGGAAAATTCATATTTCAAGTGTTTTAAATGAAAAAATAGAAATAACTTAATAATGAAGATATATAAATACCTGTAAATCCTAATCCGAAACCTGCATAGACCTGTGCCGGCGTATGCCTTTGCAGAATCAGGCGGGACGTTCCCAAACAGCCGGCTATCAGAAACCCAATGATAAAACCTCTCCACGGGTTGAGTGCATAGATTTGGGCAATTCCCATGATACCTCCTATCAGTCCGCCGATACCGATCATGTGGGCACTGATCTTCCACCTAAAGTTAATTCCCATGGCGATCAGCATGACTGCTGCAGTACCGAACAGGATGACAACCAGCCAGAATGGCAATAACATCCGTAACAGGAAAAAGGCACAGGCCACGATCGAAGCGACGTAGAGCAAATAAGGCAACGTGCGTACACGGCGATTGGTCAGGGCATAATCACCTGCATTGCCATATTTGACCAGCAGGAAAATAAAAATAGCCGGGACGACTGCTGTCATCAGAAAGACCCCCGACAGGATCAGCAACTTCATCTGAAGCGGATAGACAGCCAGATACGTGCTGGCAAATGCCAACGCGACTCCGTAAGTGACCATCAGCAACGGATGAAAGGCGATCGACAATATATTTGCTATTAATCTCATAAATTGCTCCTTTAGATTTCTTTCCGAAGACGGGCTACCGGAATACCCAGTTGCTCGCGGTATTTGGCTACCGTACGGCGGGCAATGACATATCCCTTCTCTTTCAGGATAGCAGCCAGTTCCTCATCGGTCAAAGGTTTCCGTTTGTCTTCGTTATCCACATGCTCCTTTACGATCTTCTTGACTTCGCGGGTTGAGATTTCTTCTCCGCTATCGGTCTGCATGGATTCAGAGAAGAAGTATTTCAGCGGATAAATACCGAAGTTGGTCTGTACGTATTTACTGTTGCTGACTCTCGAAATCGTAGAGATATCGTATCCGCTCCGTTCTGCCACATCTTTCAGGATCATCGGATGGAGTGACGATTCATCCCCCGTCAGGAAGAAGTCTTTCTGTAAGTAGATAATGGCTTCCATCGTGCGTTGTAAGGTCTCCTGACGCTGTTTGACCGCGTCGATGAACCATTGGGCCGAATCGAGTTTCTGCTTTACAAATTGTACGGCATTCTTCCGGTCGCTGGTCTGATTGGCCTTGTTACTCGTATAGTCGTGAAACATATCTACATATTCCTGATTGATGCGTAAATCCGGAATACCCCGGTTGTTCATCGACAACGTGATCTCACCATTGTTCGAATCGACGATAAAATCCGGTATGATCTGGCTCATGGCTGTTTCCATCGTTCCTCCCCAGGCAATACCGGGCTTGGGATCTAAGAGCGTAATCTCACGGATACTCTTTTTCAGGGTCTCTTCCGAGATGTTCAGTCCGCGCAGTATTTTATCATAATGCTTCCGCGTAAATTCCTCGAAATAATCAGTCAGGATCCGGATGGCAATCCGTGTCTCCGGTGTCTGTTCTTTCTTCTGTAATTGAATCAGCAGACATTCCTGCAGATTACGTGCTCCTACACCATAAGGCTCGAAATCCTGGATGATCTGCAGGATGGGATAAATATCTTTTTCCTCCACATCCAGACCTGCTTGGAAAACCAGGTCGTCTGCTATGGCTCCCAGATCACGGCGCAGATACCCGTCGTCGTCAATATTCCCGATGATGTATTCGGCTGTTTTCATTTCTTTTTCAGGAAGATTGCGTAAACGTAATTGCTGGATCAGGAATTCGTTTAACGACTCACTGACCGAAAACGGGATATCTTCTTTCTTTTCACTCCGTTCACGTATTTCCTGCAATTTATATTCCGGGATATCATCTTCCGACATATAATCACCCAATGACAGATCTAAGTCGGCGTCTGATTCTCCGCCTTCCGTATTGTCCCTGTCATCCGGATCGGTATGTTCTGCGGTATCAAAATCATCTTCCGGCACGTCCTTGCCTTCTTCCAAGGCAGGGTTTTCTTCCAGCTCATGTTTGACTTTCTCTTCCAACTCAATAGCAGGAAGTTCCAGCAAGCGGATCAATTGAATCTGCTGGGGAGAAAGCTTCTGTTGAAGCTGTTGACGTAACTGTTGTTTTAACATATCAAATTATCGTTAGCCTGAATGATTATGCAAATATAGTTTTTTATAGACAAATCCTTTCGTCTTTTTCTTGAAATTTCTTGTATAGCCAGGATTCAATCTGTAAGTTTGCAATATGCGTTGCGGTTCATAATCTTAAAAACTAACATATATGTGGAAAACATTTTGCTTGTCCCTGTTAGTAGCAGGACTATTTTCATGCCAGGAGGGGAAACGTTACCAGTCGTTTAAGCCCGGTGAAATCTGGCTCGATAACACGGAGGTGCATATCAATGCCCATGGAGGAGGCATCCTGTACGATGGAGGCCGTTATTATTGGTTTGGTGAACATAAGACGGAAGGTGAGGCAGGCAACCGGGCCAATGTGGGGGTTCACTGCTATTCATCAGACGATTTGTACAACTGGATAGATGAGGGCATCGCTTTGACGGTAGAACCCGAAGGCTCGGGTAGTCCGATCGAGAAAGGCTGTATCCTGGAGCGTCCGAAAGTTATCCATAATGCCAAGACCGGGAAATATGTGATGTGGTTCCATCTCGAACCGAAAGGAATGGGATACCGGGGTGCACAAAGCGGAGTGGCTGTCAGCGACCGGGTAACGGGTCCGTATCGCTTCTTGCATGCCGGGCGTATCAATGCCGGGAAATGGGCTGAAAATGCTTCAGACGAGCTGAAAAACGCTCCAGTGCCTGCGTTGGAAGATGCCTATTCCGGAGGAAGTCTGCCCGGACATCCTGATTCGTTGAATATCCACAAGCGTGACCTGGAAGGGGGACAGATGGCCCGTGATATGAATCTGTTTGTCGATGACGACGGTAAAGCCTATCACATTTATGCGTCGGAAGAGAACAGTACCTTGCAGATTGCCCAGCTGAATGATGACTATACCGATCACAATGGGGGGTATGTCCGTTGTTTTGCCGGTCGTTTCATGGAAGCTCCTGCCATGTTCAAGCATAACGGGAAATATTACCTGATGATGTCCGGCTGTACAGGCTGGGCTCCTAATGCAGCCCGTTCGGCGGTAGCCGATTCTATCCTGGGCGAATGGAAGGAACTGGGAAATCCGTGTATGGATGCCGATTCTGCTACGACCTATCATTCGCAGAGTACGTATATTCTCCCGATGCCCGGACATCCGGACAAGTTCATTTATATGGGCGACCGGTGGACTCCCGAGAATGCGATTGACGGTCGTTATATCTGGCTCCCGCTGGAATTTGAAGGCGAACGTTTCGTCATTCATTGGCAGGATGAATGGAAGATGTAAAGATAATAAAGAAAGGGGCGGTTCCTCCCGGAACTACCCCTTTTACATGATACAAGTTTTATTATGAGTTTGTGTGTGTCTTTTTATTCAGCTCCTTTGCAAGTGATGTCTGTTGCCAAGGTGATATAGTTCAGAACAGAAGTACCTTCTACCAATGCATCTTCTGTTTCAGTTGTTTCAGTTGTCAGACACATGCCTTTTCCGGCTACCAGGGCATTGTAGATAGAAGCTTGTGTACCGGCACGCAAGCGGATACCTTGTTTGCTACCACCGTTACCGATCAATGTCAGGTTAGCCAATGTCGGATGAGCAACCGGAGTAGCGGCGAAGTTATCACCGTTGTTGTCACATTCCATCAAGCAGTCACAGTCATAACCCAGTGATTCTTCTGCTTCCTGATAAGCGACCATGAACTGACCGTTACCGTTCCATCCTTCTGTCCAGTCGAATGAGTCATCGCTGCAGCTTACGGCGATTACATTCTTTACGTTTACGCTACCGCCGAAGAATTCGAAACCATCATCAGATCCTTTGTATGCTTGGCAGTATTCGATGGTCGTACCATTACCCACGCCGTAGAATGTGAATCCGTTGGCTTCGTGTTCTGAGTCGAATGCATAACCGCTGTATTCGATACGCAGGTATTTCAATACACCTGAGTTGTCTGCATCATCGTTGCCACCATAAGTTGCGTCACCGATTTCAGATTTACCTGTACCACCTTCTACATTCGAATGTGCCTTACCGCAGATGTGGATACCACCCCAGGCTCCAGCTTCTTTCTTGGTAGCTGTCATGACGATTGGGTTTTCTGCTGTTCCTTCAGCTACGATCTTGGCTCCTTGCTGGATCAGGATATAATCTACTTTGTCATCGTCGGCTTCTGCTACGATGGTAACGCCTTCCGGAATAGTCAGGGTAGCGCCTGTCTCTACGATATAGTCACCGCTTAACATGTATTTTTTGTTGGTTTCCAAAGTCTTGTCTTCCGACAGGGTACCGGTCAGGGTTTCTACGGCTTCCTGATCAGCCTTGTTGTCACCGCCTTCTTCGGTTGTCAGTGTCCATCCGGCTGTCCAGTTGTTGTCGGCTGAGACAGCTCCCTGATAAGCGGCTGCTGTAAAGAAGCTGTTTACGCTTGGCATATCCGCTCCACCATCGATGGTTCCTACGAACAGGTTGCTGAAAGTGTTGCTGAAATCGAAGTTGATGGTATTGTGATTTTCTTCAGCCTGGAATAATTCAGAAGAATAACCGGTTGCTTCACCGTCCGGGTTTTCTGTACCATCTGTATTGGGATTGTCTGTTGGATCGTCTTCGTCACATGATGTGAAAGCAATCATGGCTGAAATAGCTGCCATGGATAAGAATTTCAAATTAGATGTTTTCATACCTGAATTTTTTTTGAATATGTTATTAATATCTTACTAGTTAGCTGATTTGTCTTTATAAAGCGTAGCTGAATCCGATTTCGAATCCGGTACCGCGTTTGAACCGTTCCACTTCCAGGTTATCGCCGTTCTTTGTCTCCTGCTTGAATACGATGTCCTGGTTCAGCAGATCGCTTACTTCCAGTTTCAGACTGAAGTGATCGTTCAGTTTGTAGCTGGCTACGAAGTCGAGGGTATGTACCGGCAGCTGTTTCTCATCTCCCAGTCCGGAGATACCGACTGCGTGGATACGCGGACCCTGCAGGTTGTAAAGCAAGGTAGCTGTCAGCGGATTTTCGTTCTTGATCGTCGGTGAATAGGTGATATCGGCGTTCAGCAGGTAGGGTGAAGCTCCCTGGAGGGCACGTTGGTCGTTGGTATAGGCGCCTCCGTCTTCCGGCAGTTTCACGTTGGTGTACATAAACGAACCGTTCATGCCTACCCGGATATCCCGGATCAATTCACGTCTGAATTCGATTTCCACACCGGCTGCGATACCTGTGCTGGCATTTTGGAATGAGTGAACGGCTGCTCCTCCCGAGAGGGTCTGTGTCCGTTCGATCGGGTCTTGCAGTACCTTTCCATAGCCGGTTACGGCGATCATGTTGTTTACGTTGTTCGAATCGAAGAACTCATACCGTAAATCCAGGTTGTAGTTGTATCCGTTCTTCAGATCGGCGTTACCACGGATTTGAGAAGAACCGTAGGATTCCTGATAAAGGAACGGGGCCATTTCGATGAACGACGGACGGGTTACGGTACGTGATACCGACAGACGCAGGCTGTTGGACGGGTCGAGGGTATATTTCATGTTCACGGCCGGGAACAGGTCATCCGAGTTCAACTCGTTCCGTTTGGCTTGTCCGCCGTCGGTAGCATAGTTTACCCATTGTTCGCTCCGTTCGTAACGTAATCCTACGTTCATCATGAAGTTCTCCATCGGATAGAATTCCGTTTCAGCAAAGGCGGCGTAGATCGTATGTCCTGCCTCGTACTGGTCTTTGGGCTGCTGGTCACGGTTGATGACGATTGTACCGTTCTGCACATTGTCATATCCCATGAAGTTGCTGGTGATATAGGTAGATACATACGAAATGATCAGGGTATACACACTGCAAAAGTAGAGGTCCCCTGTTTCTTCAGCGTGTCAATCAGTTTATGATTGCTTTACATTCGTGTGTGAATCCTGTTTCAGATATTTCATTTTTGTTAATACAGCAAGGGGGAATTGTTAATTATTAATTCGTGCCGTTTTCATTTTCCTTCAAAAAAACTATTTTTGCACTTCATAAAAGAAAGATCGAATGAAAGTACAGATTATCAATAAATCGCATCACCCGCTGCCGGCTTATGCCACAACGCAGTCGGCGGGCATGGATATCCGTGCCAACCTCTCTGAACCGGTAGAGATCAAACCGCTTGAACGGAAGCTGATCCCGACAGGACTTTACATTGCCTTGCCCGATGGATACGAAGCACAGATGCGTCCGCGGAGTGGCCTGGCCATCAAGCATGGTATTACCTTATTAAATACACCGGGAACCATCGATGCCGATTACCGGGGAGAAATCGGGGTGATTCTGGTCAATCTCTCCAACGAACCTTTTGTCGTGAACGACGGAGAGCGGATCTGCCAGATGGTCATTGCTGCCTATAAACAGGTGGAATGGGAAGCGGTCGAAGTGCTTGACGATACCGAACGGGGTGCCGGTGGTTTCGGTCACACAGGGAAAATCTGATCAATTGAAAATGGAAAATGGAAAATTTTGGAGACGCGGCACGCTACGTCTCTACATATATAGGTATTATGTTTAGACAATTATCTTATTGGTTATCGTTGTGGCTCCTGTTGCCTGCCGGACTTTGGGCTTCGGATGTCAAGACACCGGTTCAGGCATCGTTGAATCAGCTTTCTCCGGAGCAGCAGCGTAAGTTTGATTATTTCTATTACGAAGCAGCCAACCTGAAGAATGCGGGCAAGTATGATGCGGCCTACGACCTCTTCTCCTATTGCCTGTCTTTGGATACGGCTTCTTCTCCGGTCTTGTATGAGCTGGCGATGTTTCAGCTCCAGCGGAATCGTCCCGAGAAGGCGGTCGAGATGCTCAAGAGCGCCGTTGCCCATAGCGATGATAACTTCACCTACCGGATGACACTGGCGGGCTTATACCGGAATTTAGGCATGTATGGCGAAGCCTCTGATTCCTACGAAGAGCTGGTGAAACGGTATCCCGATAAAAGCGAACTGAATTATTACCTGGCGGATGCCCTGACGCAGGAAGGTGAGATCGGAGCAGCGATCGATGCGTACAACGTGCTCGAGTCGACCATGGGAATGAATGAAACTCTTTCCCTGCAGAAGTTCAAGTTGTACCAGACCCTGAAACAGCCCGACAAGGCGTTCGAGGAGATCGAGAAGCTGGCCAACAAGTATCCGATGAATGCCCGTTACCGTTTGCTGATGGGTGACCTTCACCTGGAGAACGAGGAGACGGAGAAGGCCTTGGCCTGCTATCAGCAAGCGCATGAGATTGATCCGGATGATCCGCGTTATATCGTTTCCATGGCGAATTATTACGATCAGACGGGTGATAAGGAAGCAGCCGAACAGGAAATACGGGATGCCCTGGTGAATGAGAAACTGGATGTGGAGACCAAGGTGGGGATTCTTTCCCGCTACGTACAGCGTCTGCAGCAGACTCAGCAGGGAATCGAGAATGCCAATTCTTTGTTCCAGACGTTGCTGGACCAGCATCCGGAGGATACCGAACTGAAACTGATGTATGGCAGCCTGCTGATGGCTCAGCAAAAGGAGGAAGAGGCGAAGTTCCAGTTCCAGCTGGTGACGGAGATGGAACCTTCCAACGAAGGGGCGTGGCAGCAGTTGCTGAATATCTCCCTCAAGGGGGAGGATATTCCAGAGGTGATCCGTATCTGTACCCGTTGTAAAGAATTGTTCCCGGAGGCTCCCGAATATTATTTCTACCTGGGTATCGGGTATTATATGCAGGAGAAATACCAGGAATCGCTGGATACGTATTATGCCGGACTGAAGATCATCCCCGAGGGGAACGGTGTGGTGAAGTCTAACTTCTACGGACAGATCGGGGATCTCTATTACCAGATGGAGAAGATGGACGAAGCTTATAAGGCCTACGATGAGGCCCTGAAATACAACGAGAACAATGCTCCGGTATTGAACAACTACAGTTATTTCCTGACTCTCGACAAGAAGGATCTGAAGAAGGCGGAGCGTATGGCTGCCCAGTGTATCAAGCTGGAGCCCGACAATGCCACTTATCTGGATACCTATGCCTGGGTGTTCTTCGTGCAGGGTAATTATACGCTGGCCAAGATTTATATTGAGAATGCCTTGTCGAAAGACAAGACAAACAGTGCCGAGCTGGTGGATCACTACGGGGATATCCTGTATATGAGCGGTGAGAAAGACAAGGCGCTCGAACAGTGGAAGAAGGCGAAGGAGATGGGAAAGGATACCGATGTCCTCAAACAGAAGATCGCCAAAGGCATTTATATTGAAGATACAGAAAGCAAATGAGAAGAATAAACGGAATGGTCCTGGCCTGCCTCCTGCTGGTTACCCTCTTGGGTTTCTACGGGTGTAAGTCGGCGAAGGTATCGGGCGACCAGGAGAAAGTCAATACCAAGGAGCTGAAAGCGTTTGTGGCGTCGATGCAGGAGCACGAACCGGCTTTCCGGACGTTCTCGGCGCGTCTGAACGTCGATCTCCAGATGGAGGATAAAACGGTCGGCTCGCGGGTGGAATTCAAGCTGGTCAAAGACAGTGCCCTCCAGTTGTCGGTCCAGCCTTTCCTGGGGATTGAAGTCTTCCGGATGGAGCTGACTCCCGACAGTGTGAAGGTCATGGACCGGATGAATAAACGGTATATGGCTGAACGGTATGCGGCCCTGAAGGAAGAGTGGCCGATCGATTTCAACTTCTATAACCTCCAGGCCCTGTTTGTGCATCAGTTGTTCCTGCCGGGTGAGCAGGAGGTCGAAGGGGTGCATTACGATCAGTTCCACCTCGAACGGGAAGGGGCAATAACCCGCTTGCATGCCCGCGACCGGATGGACCTGCGGTATTGTTTTGAGGCGAATAGCGACGAACAGCTGCTCTCGACGCTGATCACCGAAGGGAACGGCCGGTATTCGCTGTTGTGGAAGTATCTCAGCCTGGAGTCCCAGCCGTCGGTATCGTGGCTGTTCCCGTTGCAGATGCAGGTAGCGTTTCGGGATGAGGGGATCCGGAAGGGCGGAATGGATATCCGTTTCTCCCGTCTCCAGTGGAATAAGGCGTTAAATATGGATTTTTCGATTCCTGCCAAATACAAACGCATTACCTTTGCGGATGTTTTGAAAATGATCGGAGGTAATCAATAAGGGCGTAAATACGCAAGGAAAGAGTGACATGAGACTGATTCATCTATTGATATGTTTGTTGCTTGCCGGTTCGGTATGGGGCCAGCAGTCGGCGCAGGTGCGCGAACTGGAGAAGCAGCGGAAAGAGACGCTGGAAGAGATCCGTAAGACCGGAGAGCTGCTGAAACAGACACAGGCGACGGAGAAAGACGTAACCCGCCGCTTGAAGCTGATTTCCCAGCAGATCCTGTCGCGTAAGAAGGTGATCAGTCTGTTGAACCAGGAGATGGAGGCGATCAATATCCAGATTACCGACATGGGGAAACAGATCCGTGTCCTCGAGAACCAGTTGCAGCAGAAGAAGGAGAGCTATGGCAAGTCGGTACGCAGTATGTATCGCCGGCATGCCTCGCAAGACAAGCTGCTGTTTATCCTTTCGGCCGAAAGCTTCGGGCAGTCGCTCCGCCGGATGCGTTACCTCCGCGAATATGCCCAGTGGCAGAAACGGCAAGCTACCGATATCATCTCCCGTCAGTCGGAGATCAACCGTCAGCAGCTGGAACTGAAGAAGACCCGCGAAGAGAAAACGCGTCTGCTGGCAAGCCGTGAAGAGGAACAGCAGAAACTGCAGGTCGAAGAAAAGAGCCAGAAGGATGAGATCGCTCAGCTGGGCAAGAAGAAGTCGCTGCTCCAGGCTCAGCTGAAGGAGAAGCAGAAACAGGCTAATCAGCTGAACCGGATGATCGAAAAGCAGATCGCCGAAGAGATTGCCCAGGCAGAGCGTGAACGGAAAGCCCGTGAGGCGGCTGTCCGGAAGAACAAGAAAGAGGGAACGACTACCACACCGCTGGAAGAACGGAAGGCGGATGTGAAGGGAGGATATGCCATGACGAAGGAGGAAAAGGCCCTGTCGAATTATTTCTCCGAGAATCGTGGACGTCTGCCCTACCCTGTCACCGGTAACACGCATCGCATCGTGGGGCAGTTCGGAGAGCATCAGCATGCCGCCCTCGAACATGTCCGTACCAACAACAACGGAATCGATATCCTGGCTGCTACGGGTGCCGAGGCCCGTGCCGTCTTCGACGGTGTCGTTACCCGTGTCTTCACCATCCCCGGCTTCAACAATTCGGTGATCATCCGTCATGGTAATTACCTTACCGTCTATAGTAACCTGAACCGGGTTTATGTCAAGGCGGGAGATAAGGTTTCTACCCGTCAGGTCATCGGAAAGATCTTCCTCGATCCTTCCGACAATACCACCATCCTTCATTTCCAGCTCTGGAAGGAAAAGTCCAAGCAGAACCCGGAACCATGGCTAAGCAATTGACAATTGACAATTGAGAATTGACAATTATCTTTTCTCCCTCATAACGATGTTTTACACAACCAAATAATAATCAATAATATAACGAATATATTTGTTGTGTTATTTGTCGTTTTATCCTGTCGCATTGGGATGGAGGCGCAGCACGCTGCGCCTCTACACGCATTGTCAATTGTCCATTGAAAATTGTTTCTTTCTTTTTTCTGTATGTTAAAAAAATAAAACAAATCAAGTTTAAAAACTTTGTGATGACCCTTATGGAAATATATTGTTACCTTTGCCGTTGTATAAGAAAGAAATATAAAGGCGTTTCTCCACTTATGCCGTGGAGGAATTTGCCTCTTGTAAAATGAAATCCTAATGATTCAAACAATTTGTATCTACTGTGCATCCAGCACGCAGATTGATCCGGTCTACTTTGGCCACGCCCGCCTCTTGGGAAGACAATTGGCGGAGGCACATATCCGGATCGTAAACGGCGCAGGCAACATCGGCTGATGGGTGCTGTCTCGGATGCCGCTCTCGAAGCAGGAGGCGAAGTCACCGGTGTGATTCCGCGCTTCATGGTAGAGCAGGGTTGGAATCATACAGGATTGACGGAAACGATCGTTGTCAACGATATGCACGAGCGGAAACGGACCATGGCCCGTCTTTCGGATGCGGTTATCGCCTTGCCGGGTGGTTATGGAACCCTCGAAGAGTTGCTTGAGATCATTACTTGGAAACAACTTGGCCTTTATCTTAATCCCATTGTCATTTTAAATACCAACGGATATTATGATCCGTTGCTGCAACTGTTCCGTCAGGCAGTTGATGAGCGTTTTATGCGTCCGTTGCATGCCGACTTGTGGGCGGTCGCCGATACGCCTGAAGAGGCTGTCCGGTTAGCGCAGACGCTTCCGGTATGGGATCAAGACATTCGTCGGATAGCCAAGTATTGAGTTGACATCGTCGGATAGCTGGAGAAACAACCTGCCGATGCCCGGGTGTAAGCCTTTGGGGCGGTTGGGCTGTTAATCGTGTACCGGCATGGCAGGATTTTGAGTTTCATACGTTTGGCTGCGTATGGAAAAGCGTGGAAAATGATTTGTTCGTCGCCCCAGCGGATGGGACTGACGAACCTTGGTGTGGAAAGACGTTAACAAAAGCCGATGGTTAAATCGGTGCGTTTCAGTATGTTAATGTATGTGCGTCGAAACGGCAAACAAAAAACTCAAAGCACAAACCGGAGTTAAGTAAAAACATTCATATACTAAAAAACGATTATCCAAATGAATCAATTTTTGGTTAATTTATTTCGATTACGCCAACTAAAGTATGTAAACCGTTGGGTCATCTTTTGTTTGGATTTATTTTTGTCTTGGGTAGCCAGCTTGTTCACGCTGTTGTTGGTAAAGTTCGTGGATGAAGGCTTGGTCGTGACGCCTCAGTTCCTGTTGACGCTTATGTTGGCTTCAACGGTAGCCTCGACAATCGGCTTTACGGTCCTGAAGACATATAAGAACATCATCCGTCATTCGGCCTTTACCGAAGTGGGGCGCCTGGGGATGGCTTCCTTGCTGAAGACCCTGCTTTTGGCTCTCTTCTGGAGTGTATGGCGAACATCATCAAACCCGATTATCCTGCTGGGAGGTGTATTCGATTTTTGTGCAACCTTTATCCTCCTCTCTTTTTCCCGGGTTCTGATGATTGCCACCTATCGCTATCTGGTCTATAACATGAATCCGAACAGAGACAAGGCCTTGATTTATTACGGTCCGCAGTCGGCCGAGGATACGGGATTGGCTTCACTGATTCAGGAACAGGGGAAATACAAGATCCGGGGTTTCATCCAGATGGAACGTGTCGGCAGATACCGGTTGAATGGGCTGACAGTCTTTTCTCTTGAGACGGAAGAAGAATTTAATCGCCTGTGTGCGAATATTCCGTTTACTACGTTGATTTTCCCCAATAAGAAGGCGGTTCAGTTTGAGAAAGACCGCCTGGTCCGTTATTGTTCTCACAACCGGATAAAAATGCTGGTGCTTCCTCCCTTGGATGTCCTGGGTAAGGAAAAGAACCGCTTGAAGGCATTGCCTCCGCTTCGCATCGAAGACCTCCTGGGTCGTGATGAGATCAAGATCAACCTCGACGAGATCCGCGAATCCCTCAAGGGCAAGGTGGTGATGGTAACGGGGGCTGCCGGTTCGATCGGTAGCGAACTCTGCCGTCAGCTCTGTACCTTCGGACTGAAGGAGCTGATCCTCTTCGACAGTGCCGAGACCCCGATGCACAACATCCGCCTCGAGCTGGAAGAAAAGTTCCCCCAGGTACATTTCGAGCCGGTCATGGGCGATATCCGTATGGCGGACCGTGTAGAGAGTGTCTTCTCGCGTTTCCATCCGCAGTATGTTTTCCATGCGGCTGCCTACAAGCATGTGCCCCTGATGGAAGAGAATCCCTGCGAGGCGGTGCATACCAACGTCTATGGTACTCGTCTGGTAGCCAATATGGCGGTGAAATATGGGGTCGATAAATTCATCATGATATCGACCGACAAGGCGGTGAACCCCACCAATGTGATGGGGGCTTCCAAACGCCTGGCAGAGATTTATGTACAGAGCTTGAGCATCGCCATCAGCAAGGGCGAGATACCGGGTAAGACGCATTTCATCACTACCCGTTTCGGCAATGTATTGGGCAGTAACGGTTCGGTCATCCCCCGCTTCCGCGAACAGCTGGCGAAGGGTGGTCCGCTCACGGTTACACACCCCGACATCATCCGTTACTTCATGACCATCCCCGAAGCCTGTCGCCTCGTGCTCGAAGCGGCTTTCATGGGCAAGGGCAACGAGATCTTTGTCTTCGATATGGGGAGTCCGGTCAAGATTGCCGACCTGGCACGCCGCATGATCGAGCTCTCCGGTTTGAAAGTGGGCGAAGACATCGACATCATCTACACCGGTCTGCGTCCGGGCGAAAAGCTCTACGAAGAGCTGTTGGCAACGAAGGAAAACACCCTTCCGACCGACAATACCCAGATCTACCGGGCTCAGGTACGCGAATACGACTATCAGCACGTCGATCATGCCATCGACGAGCTGACCGACCTCGCCATCCGTGTCCAGAAGATGGAAACCGTCCGCATGATGAAGCAGATCGTACCCGAATTCAAGAGCAAGAACTCCATCTACGAACAGCTAGACCATTAAAATTGAAAATTGAGAATTGACAATTGACAATTTAAAATAGATAGCTATTATCGGCCTAAGGAGGGAAGCGTAAAGCTCATTCGTGATTCGGAGCGTTAAGAAAGCTCGGCTGTTTGAGCGAAGCGAGTTTCCGAGATTTTAGCGGAGAACGCGAAGGAGTAGCTTCCCGAGTGTAGCCTTGACCTTTTGGTTCTTTTGGGTCAAGCCAAAAGAACGTACAATATATGTGTTATTTTTTTCCTTTGCTTTCTTTCCTCGCCTGGATCGGCGGTCGCTATGCCGATGGCATCCTGATCTGGCTCTCCTTCCTGACGTTGGGAATCTGGGGAATACTGGCACTCAATGCCCTGCAGATGATTGTACAACTCTTTACCCGTCACCGTCGGAAAGCGTGGTTGCCCCTGTTGGCAATCCTGCTGCATACCGACTACCTGCTGGCTGTCTGGCAGCCCTCCTTCCCCGGAAGGAATACCCTGCCCGAAGGGGCTCAGCCGTTGACGGTCATCACCTACAATACGAGTCATTTCTATACTGTTCAGGACTTCGTGCTGCGCGAAGCAGCTGCCTCATTAGCGGCACAGCAGCCCGATATCCTCTGTATGCAGGAAGCCCCCGACGGGGAATACTATCACCCCGACTCCATCCGGCAGGCATTCCATTATCTGCCCTATGCGGTCACATCGCACCGGTCGGATCATTTGCCGATAGCCATCTACAGCCGCTATCCCCTGATCCCGGTCGATACCCTCTATTACCGGAACTCGTTCAATGTATCCCTCATTACCGATGTGCAGCTGCCGGATACCCGGATGCGGATCATCAACAACCATTTGCAGACCACCAGCGTCAATGTACACCGGGGTCTCCTGCAGGAAAGCACCAAGCCGTGGACGGTCCGGATCAAGGCAGCCTTCCGGCTGATATGGGATATGAAAGAGAACTTCCGCAAACGGGCAGTCCAGGCAGACTATATCGCCGAAGAGATCCGTCGCTCCCCCTACCCTGTCGTGGTATGTGGCGACTTCAACGATACCCCTGCCTCCTATACCTATCACCGCATCCAAGGCGCGCTGACCGATGGTTTCCGCGATGCCGGAAAGGGCTATCAATATACCTTCCGTCAGCTTTGGAAGCTCTGGCGGATCGATTATATCTTCTATTCCGACGAACTGAAAGGTCTGTCGTATGAGGCGCCCGATGCTTCGTATAGCGATCATAACCGGGTGGTTTGGAAGGGATATGTAGTAAAAGAATAATTCTCCATTTTCAATTTTCAATTATTTATAGCGTGTCTCAAGATATATCACAAAATAACAAACGTATCGCCAAAAACACTTTGGCCTTATACTTCCGTACATTCATTACCATGATTGTCGGGTTATATACGGGGCGTGTTATGCTTCAGGCCTTGGGTATTGACGACTATGGTATCAATAATGTAGTCGGTGGAATTGTAGGTATGAGCTCGCTTATTACCAGTTCTATGTCTGCTGCCATAAGCCGATACATCACCTATTCCATCGGGCAGGGGGATGCGGAACGTCTCCGGACGATGTTCTCTACCTCTGTCAATGCGCAGATTGTGATGTCTGTCCTGGCAGTCTTCATTTTGGAAATCTTTGGCCTATGGTTTCTGAATCATGGAGCCAATATTCCCGAAGGACGTATGATGGCAGCGCATTGGGTATTCCAGTGTTCTCTGGTTTCACTGGTCATATCGCTTGTCAGTTCGCCCTACAATGCCCTTCTCGTAGCGCATGAACACATGGGAATCTATGCCTATACCAGCATTGCAGACGTAGTGCTTAAATTGCTGATTGTTTTTCTGATCATTGCTTACGATGGTGACCGGCTTATACTCTTATCTGTTTTAAGTGTATGTGTAGGTTTGGGTATGCGTATGTTTTATGGATGGTATTGTGGAAAGCATTTTAAAGAAGCTCATTACAATCCACAGGTGTTTGACAAAAGTTTGTTGAAGGAACTGACCGTTTTTAGTGGCTGGAATCTGTTGAATAATGGAGCCTGGGTCTTTGCCACACAGGGCGTCAATATGCTGGTCAATGTTTATTTCGGTGTTGCGTACAATACAGCCCGGGGGATTGCGCAAACGGTCAATGGTGCGGTACAGGGTTTTGTTGGTAATTTTACGATGGCATTTTCCCCACAGATTACTAAATCATATGCGGCTGGCGATAAATCGTATGCGGTCAGTTTGGGAAACCGGGGTATCAAATTTGCCTGGATGATGATGTATGTCTTTATTGTGCCTGTATGTTGTGAGGCTGAAACCTTGTTGCGCCTTTGGTTGGGCCAGGTACCGGACTGGAGTGTCCTTTTCCTGCGTTTTGCCATGTTTGAATCGCTGGCTGTAACATCCGGACAGAACCTGTTTCGCCTGATACAGGCGGACGGTAAGGTTAAAAGATATACGGTACAGGCGGCGATAACAGCAGGATTGATATTCCCTTTAGCCTGGATATTATATTATCTTGGTGCTCCTGTGTGGACGGCCTATTTGGTGTTTATTCTTGATTTTATGCTGCTGAATGTGGTACGTATCTATAATCTCAAGAAACTCATGGATTTTTCTATCTGTCAGTTCCTGCATGAAGTCTTTCTTCCATGTTTGGTTGTATCGGTTTTATCCTTCGCGTTGCCTCTTATTGTTTGCTACTATATGGAGCCAGGCCTATGGCGTTTCTTTGTCAATGTTCCCATAGCGGTGTTATGGACTTGTATTTGTTGTGTTCGGTTTGGATTGACTAAAGGAGAACGTCTGTTCTTTTGGGATAAAACAAAACTAATTCTTTCTAAAATCAGAAAATGATTCATATTATTGATAAATCAAAATGTTGTGGATGTAATGCTTGTGTACAGCGTTGCCCGAAACAGTGCATTACCATGCAGGAAGATGAAGAAGGATTCCTTTATCCGGTGGTTGATCAGTCTGTCTGCATTGACTGTGGCTTGTGTGAAAAGGTTTGCCCTGTAATCAATCCCAGCGAAACAAGACAATCATTACAGGTATTTGCTGCCAAAAACAGGAATGAAGACCAGCGCCTTCGTAGTTCTTCTGGTGGAATCTTTATTTTATTGGCAGAGCATATTATTAAACAAGGCGGAGTTGTATTTGGGGCACGTTTCGATAAGAATTGGGAAGTAGAACATGCTTATGCGGAAACGCTTGAAGAACTGGAACCACTGATGCGAAGTAAATATGTACAGAGCTGTATAGGAAATACCTATAAAGAAGCAGAGCAATTTCTCAAACAAGGCAGACAAGTCTTGTTTGTCGGTACTCCTTGTCAGATTGCAGGTTTAAAGAAGTTCTTGAGAAAGGAATATGAAAATCTGTTGGCTGTCGATTTCATTTGCCATGGTGTGCCTAGTCCGGGAGTATGGAGGAGATACCTCAAAGAAATCAAATCCGAGCGAAGCGAGGACGCTGGAAACAATTCGGTTTTGTCATTTTCTCTAAAATCAATGCCTGTGATAACAGGTATTAATTTTAGAGAGAAACAATTGGGTGGTTATGGCTGGAAACAATTCGGTTTTGTTGTCCATGCGATGTCGCCTGATAAGGGTGACAAAAATTCGGTTTTGTTGTCCACTACTTTTGGCTCAAATACATACATGAAAGGATTCCTTTCGGATTTGTATTTGCGTTCTTCCTGCTATAAATGTCCTGCTAAGGCTGGTCGCAGTACAAGCGATTTAACGATTGGAGATTTTTGGGGAATAAATAAGTTTAAGCCGGATTTTGATGATGATAAAGGAGTGGGGGCTATATTGGTCTATACTTCAAAAGGTGAAAGTATTATTAGTTTAATAGATATGGAATTGATACAGATGAGTTATAGTGAAGTAGTAGATTCTAATTCTACAATATATTCACCAGTTGCTATCCCTAAGAGAAGAGGAATATTTTGGAGATATTATCTAAAAAATCACAATGTTAGAGAAAGTATAACTTGTACTCTAAAAATTACTTTAACAGAGAAGATTAAAGGGAAAATAGCAATTCTTACTCGGAAATTACATAATAAATGAAAATAGCAATTTTAACCCAACCTTTATATACTAATTATGGAGGTATTTTACAGGCATATGCCGTACAAAAAATATTAAAAGATATGGGACATGAGGTTATTACTTTAGATTTGAGGAAATCTGATGCAACCTATAGTATGTCTATATATCTGCATTTAAATGCTTTTATAAAAACCTTCATTTATTTCCTTATAGGGAAAATTAAAGCAAAAGAAGTTTTTTTCCCTTTTAATAATAAATCAAGAAATCAATTTCTGATTCGCTATTCAATGCAATCATTTATTGATAGAATTATAAATAGAACGCCAATATTAAAAACTGAAACAGAAATTAAAAAATATATTGAAGAACAAAAGTTTGATGCATATATTGTAGGCAGCGATCAAGTTTGGCGTCCAATTTATAGCCCTAATATTGAATGGTTTTTCTTAAGTTTTTTATCAGACAACAGTAATGCAAAACGTATTGCTTTATCAGCTAGTTTCGGTATTAGTGAATGGGAGTTTACCAAACAACAAACTATAATAGTTTCTAAACTAGCAAAGAAGTTTGATGCAATCTCAGTAAGAGAAATATCTGGCATAAATTTATGTCATGAATATTTAAAAGTCAATGCATTGCAAATTATTGACCCTACAATGATGTTAGATCCAAAAGATTATACAGACTTGTTTGAATTAGATAAGGAAAATACAGAAAATAGTTCCGGAATTATTTTTACATATATACTTGATATTTCAGATGATAAGAAAAAGCTCATTGATTTTATAAGTAGAAAGCTTAAAAAGGCAACAAAATCATTGAATATAAATATAGAAATTCCTCCATATGCTAGTAAAAAAGCTACAATGCGTATGGCACCGAAACCTGTTGCGCAGTGGATACGAAATTTTATGGAATCTGATTTTGTCGTTACGGATTCATTTCATGGGACTGTTTTTTCTATTCTATATCATCGACCATTTCTTGTTGTCGCCAACAAAAGTCGTGGTTTAGCTCGAATTGAAACATTGTTAGGAACTTTTGGGTTGCTTGACAGATTAGTTGAATCAATTAATAATAAAACAGAAGAATATATTATAAAGGAAATTGACTGGAATAAGGTAGATAAAATTCTAAAAGGGAAAAGAACTGATTTCCAAAATTTCCTAATAAATAACCTTTAAAATAATTTAGCCATGCAATTCATTATGGCGTATGCCAATTGTCGAGGATTCCTGTGAGGAATTCCATTCATTTATAGGCAAAGGAATATTATTAAATGATATAACATTATTATTAATAATCAATTATAAGTGGAAAAATGTGGGTTTTGGCTGCTGAGCCACAAAAGAAAATACAATGATTTTGAAAGTTTCTTAGAAGCAGTATTTAATGAATAATATAAAAGAATGACACAACAACGATATATATGGTTAGATTCGGCCAAAGGAATATCAATCCTATCCGTTATGGTATGCCATGCAGGAGGGTTTGTATTCTATACTGAAGACACTTTTGTAATAAAAGTGATAGACTCATTCTTTATGTCACTATTTTTTCTTTGTTCTGGATTTGTAAGCCTAAAACTATTTACAAGTTCTGGAGACAGGAAATATGGTGTTGTCCTTAAAGATTTCTCACTTTTAATTCCCTTTATCATTTTTGGCTTGACTTATGCTTATTGTCTAACAGGAGATGTAACTGTAAGTGGATTACTATCAAAATTATTCTCAGATTGGAGCTTAGGTTATTGGTTTTTGTTTACTTTATTCATATTTAGAATATCTTCGATTTTGGCAGCTAAAGCTACGAGCGCTTTTAAATCAGGCAAATACAAATGGACGGTTGTCTTACTTTCAATAATTATAGTTTTGACATTAGGCCACTATACCAATAAATGGGGATTTACAGTTGCATACTTTCCATTCTTCTTATTAGGAGCATTGATAAAAAAATATGATTTACATACTTTATTGAAAAGATCTATGTGGGTATGTCCATCTATGGGTATCATTGCTGTGATAGGTTTCACAATATACCATTATTCTGAGTATAATATACATCCTTATGTTTATATTTTTGGAATACGTTTTTTTATGACACTTACTATATTTATGGGATTTGTTAATTCTGGAGGAAATACTACTTTGGCGAAAATAGGGAATTATTCATTGGAAATATATTGCTTGCATTATTTCTTTATGATAGGATGTAAAAACATTTTATTCCCTAAAGATTTTCTACTGCAATTCCCTTGGGCAATACAAATGTTGTTTATGTTTGTTGTTGCTACAATCCTGACTATTTTATCAATAGTATCTGCTAAATGTATAAAAGCAATACCAAACTTGCACAAAATCTTATTTGGAAGATAATGATTTCAGTAATTGTACCAGTATACAAAGTAGAAAATAGCATCCATCGTTGCATAAACAGCGTATTGAATCAGTCATTTCAGGATTGGGAGTTGATACTTATTAATGATGGTTCACCTGATAACAGCGGTGCTATATGTGATGAATACGCTACTAAAGATAAACGTATTAGAGTTTTACATAAAGAGAATGGCGGTGTTTCATCTGCCCGTAACTTAGGATTAGATAATGCCAAAGGTGATTGGATAGTATTTATCGATGGTGATGATACGATAGCCTCTGATCATTTGAGACTTATATCTGAAAATAGCGAACATGATCTTATTGTGTTTGGCATGGCTACAGACAGATATACTCAAGAAGGAAAATTATTCCATACATCCAGCGTTTTGATTCCCCATAAGTACGTACAGGGTTTTGATAAATTAAAAGTAGGCTATTCTCTTATCAATAGATCTCTAAATATGGAATCTTCCTGCTGTAAAGGTTTTAGGAGGAACGTTATTGAAACACATAACATACGTTTCAATCCTGAAATGATATGTTTTGAGGACTTTGATTTTGTTCTGCGTTATATGAAATGCTGCAAAGGTACTTTCTGTTCACTTCCATATATAGCCTATCATTATATTCAGGAATTAAGCTATAATCCTATAACAAGACGAAATAATCGAGATTTATCACATTCTATATTTATTCTACTACAACATCTTACAGGATGGATTTCGCCTGAGGATTTAGGTGATTTAGATAGAAAAACATATTTCTATATTCTTGCAGACAAGTTTAGGCTAATATTGAATCAACAAAAAGGTATGAGTTTCAAAGATTCCAAAAAGGTATTACAAAATATTTCTCAATTAGAGTTATATCAAAAGTATAAGACTTCAATCCTTGAATATGGTGGTGGATTCTTTAGACTCATAATGAAACTAAATGATTTAGGATTATCCAGAATTGCTTATGTTATAAATAAAATTCGCAGATAAAATGGCTGAAAACAGAATTGTATGGATTGATTGGGTAAAAGCTATAGGTATATATCTTGTCGTACTCGGTCATTATGACTTGCCAAATAAAGATATAACAGGTTATATCTTTATGTTTCATATGGCATTATTTTTCTTTATTTCGGGGTTTCTTACAAGCGAAAATTCAATGAATTTATCATGGAAAGATTTTTTGAAAAAGAAAATAGTTTCTCTAATTATTCCATATTATCTATACCAGTTAATATGCGGAATATGGCCAACTATACTTGTTTTTATAGGAAAAGAATTTAATTATTCAGATTTGATATTTGGGTCTGTAATAGGTTTACCTTTAAAAATGTTTTGTGGTCCAGGTTGGTTTTTATTGGCCTTATTTTGGTGTAGTCTGTTGCTTAGATTCAATAATATATATATCAATTTTTTATTACTTGGCGGATTACTTTATCTGCGTTACTTCATTGATAGACCTTTCCTAATGTCTATTGATACAGTACCTTTAGCATTTATGTTTTATGCTTCAGCATATTACTTTAAGAAATATAGAACAATTGTAATGTTATATATCAGTAAACACAAATACATAGCCTCTCTTTTTACTCCTATACTATTTGTAATAGTGGGCATTATTTATTCTCTCATAGGACAACAAAATCTGCTTCTTGCATATGTAACAGATAAACCAATAGTTTCAATTATAGCTGCTTATATGGCTATATTTGCTATTTGTGCGATATCTGTTGTTTTATCAGAAATAAATAGCCCGTTCATAACGCAAATATCAAATTCAACATTATTTATTATGTGTATCCATATGGTAATAATCTCTTTTGTAACTGTAGTAATAGATATTCAAAATAATATGATAATATCATTAATCTCAGCATTAATTATAACTTGTGTACTAACAATAATAACGCCTTATATTCGAAGATTTTTTCCTTTATTGATAGGCAATAGAAAATGATATGAATATATTGTTGTATTTTGAAAATCAAATAAACCCAATGAGAGGTGGGACGGAGAGAGTTGCAGATACCATAGCACATGCAATGCAAGAGCGAGGACATAATATCTACTATCTCTCGCGTAGGCATGTAGAAGGTGAATATGACATTGATTGTTATTTCCTTCCTGACGAAATAGGTAATTCACAGTTAAATATAGATTATATTAATAGCCTTATAACTCAACACAATATAGATATAGTTATTAACGAAGGTGCTAACACAGATGACGTATACCTGTTTAGTACAGAGAACATTAAAAACGCAAAGGTTGTTAGTCATCTACATTTTGCTCCATATGGCTCATTTAAATATTATTATAAGGCTATCCAAATGCCCGTTTTCTGTAAAAATGGTTTTATAAACCTTTTGAAATGGATGAAGACACCATACAATAAACATTATCATTTCAAAAATACAAGGAAACGATACAAGTATATGATTGAGCATTCAGACAAAGTGATAACACTTGCCCCTACATATATTAAGGATTTATTAGAGATAGCAGGTATTGAAAAATCCAATAACATTATTAGTATATTCAATCCTACAAGTTTTTCAGATGTTAGAGTTGATTTGTCTAAAAAAGATAATACAGTATTATATGTTGGAAGATTGGACTTTTCCCCAAAAAGAATAGATTTACTGTTAGATATATGGAATAAAGCCTCAAAATGTATGCCCGAATGGAAACTTCAAATTTTAGGAAGTGGTCCAGATGAGGATAGATTAAAAAGTATTGTAACTCGTAAATCAATAGAGAATGTGGAATTTCTAGGATTTCAAAAGCCCAATTATTATTATAAACGAGCTAAAGTGATATGCATGACATCTTTATTTGAAGGGACACCAATGGTCTTAACAGAGGCCATGCAATATGGATGTGTACCTATAGTATATGATACTTTTTCTGCAATTAATGATATGATAGAGAATGAGATAAATGGTTATATTATTAAACCTTTCAATAAAAGGATGTATATAAAAAAGTTGGTATCACTAACTGATGAAGAAAAATACTTGAAAAATTCGAAGAGAGCTAAGGATTCATTAAATAAATTCAATAATGATGCTATAATTGAACGATGGATAACTCTATTTAAAAATTTAAAATAATGAATACTCAGCGTCTTGACTTTTTAGATATAGCCAAAGGTATTACTATTCTTTGGGTTGTATGGATGCATATGGAGATGCCAATGCATATATGGGCTTGTTTTCAGATGCCCTTTTTCTTCTTTATTTCAGGATCATTATATAAACAACCAACGATAGATAAAGCAAAAGAATGGTTAAAAAGGAAAGCTTTTTCATTGTTAGTGCCTGCACTTACGTTTTCTTTTATTTCGTTAATCCTTATTTTGTCAACACTAGGAAAAGTAAATGGGTCAAATATATTTTGGAAACTACACACTGTTTGTCAAGCTTCTATAGTCTGGTTTCTACAAGCTATGTTTGTTTACCAGTGTATTCATTATGCAATAAATAGAGGGCTTAGAAAAAAATATCTAGGGATAATATTATCATTGATGTTATATTCTATTGGTTATTTCTTATATGGGAAAGGATATTCAGATATTATCCCTTGTCTGCCTGTTGCCCATATTTTAGTATTTTGGATATATTTTGAATTTGGATGTTTATATGGCAGAAATTATACAATCATAATTAAACAGATTAAGGTGAAACAAAAAATCTACTTTGCTATTTTATCAATTATTTTTGTAATAATAGTATGTACGCCAATTCTCAATGAATTTTGTTTTCGTAGTTTTTTCAGAGGTCAAAACTATCTTGTTCCAATTTATAGTATGGTTTTTAATCTTTGTATGATATATCTTATAATATTTTTTAGTTATACGATAAAATCATATAGAATTTCAAATATATGGAAGTATTATGGAAAGAATTCATTAGTGGTGTATTTGACACACTGGCCAATATATTGTTACCTTATAAAATCTTTTATCAATGCAGGACTAAACAAATATATAGGATTTATATTTGTAATTTTAATAGTAACTATTTGTATTTTTTTCTTTAATAAATATTGTCCGATATTAATTGGTAAGAAAAGCAATGAACAATAAAAACATTTTAATATTCTCGCCAAGAGAAATAAACCCTACTATGGGAGGTATAGAGAGAGTTTCTGAGGCTTTAGCTAAGATACTTTTTAGTAATGGATATAATGTTGTATTTTTATCTCTCGAAAGAACATCATTAATGCGTTATGAGTCTTGTTTTACAGAGTATTTTGTTGATGAAGATAGAAATAAGCAATATACTCAACTGATGAATATCATAAATAAGCATCATATAGATGTAATTATCAATCAAGCTGGTCTTTTTAAGATTGCAACAAGAAGTCAAATTCCATTAAATGTTAAAATAATCTCAGTAAATCATGATTCCCAGTATGCAATGTACAAACATTCTGATATTTCATGGTTACGTAAGTGGCGTTGGAAAAGGATTGTTTCTAAAGAGTTAAAAAACAAATTCATGCAAAGCGATAAAGTTATACTTTTCTCTGAAAAGCTTATTCCTGAATATAAATTCTTTTATAAAGAAGCTAAAGATGATAAATTTGTTATTATTCCCAATTTTAACGTATATACAAATCCTAATTATTTAAAACCTAAAAAAAAGATAGTTCTTTTTGTTGGTAGATTGAGTTTTCAGTGTAAACGCCTGGATTATTTATTAAGGATTTGGCAAAAAGTACATAAAAAATATCCTGATTGGTTCTTAAAAATTGTAGGTGATGGTGATTACTCTGACGAAGCTAAAATGTTAGCAAAGAAGTTGAATTTAACTAGATATAGTTTTGAAGGACAACAAAATCCAATATCATATTATGAGGAGGCATCTATTTTCTGTTTAACATCTGCTTTTGAAAGTTTTGGAATGGTAATAACAGAAGCTATGCAACATGGTGTTGTGCCAATGGCATTTAATAGCTATACTACGGCATCAGAGATAATTACAGATGGGGAAGATGGCTTCCTTATTGAACCTTTTGATATTGAGGCATATGCTTATAACCTAGATATGTTAATGTCTGATGAAGATTTAAGAAAACAAATGGCTAAAAATGTTTTAATAAATGTACAAAAATTCTCTCATGAAACAGTTAGCAAAAAGTGGGTTTCTTTACTTGAAAATATATAACTCCTTTTTATTAACCGATCTTCCGATATTGTAAGAGACTGATTCAAGTAATTGAAATTTAGAATTGTGATTAATACATTTCTTTACTTTTAGGAAATATAGAATGAATAAAATAACAAATTACTGGCTGATTTTATTTCTCTTTGGTAATATTTGTATGCAATTTCAAATATTACAACCTATAGCCTATTTCTTTTTTTATCCATTACTTGTTATAGGGATATTTTCTATTTTACTAAACTCTAGTTTGTTTATGAGGAGTATCTCAAAATACAAATTCATATTTACTTATATTTTAATATTATGGATATATCAGTTAGTCTTTGGGTTAAGTAGAACTCATTCTGGAACATGGGTTTATTTGATAGCAAAAACAACCATGTTAATGATGACAGTTATAGCTATAGAACGAAATCCTAATTATTACCATTTTGGATTTTGTAAACAATTATTATTTTTGTGCTCTATGCTTATAACAATAGGACTAGTATTTTTTGATTCTATAAGTGCTGATGGACGACATTTATTTGGTTTTGGAAATGTAAATGCAGGTGGGCATTTAGCTTCAATATGTTTTGCTGGTTTATTGATTACTAATCCGTTAACTGGCAAAAAATGGTTGTCTCGAATTCTAATGCTTATTTGTTTATTGGCTGTTCTGTATAGTGGTAGTCGTAGTTCTGCTGGTATAGCAGCTGTCGCATTATTTATAAAATATGGTCTTAAAAAAGAATTATTAATTGCGATAGCTGTATGTTATGTTATAGCAATGAAAATTCTTCCTTCTTTTAATATAAATCTTATAGGTTTGGAGAGATTTACAAATTCTATAGAGAATAGGGATTTTTCTTCAAATCGAGAATTAGAGAGAAAAGCTGCTATATATATGATTAATGAATCTCCAATAGCCGGTAATGGAATTGTATGTCCTAATTCTGATGCAGCAAATGAGATAAGTAAACTTGGTTCGCATAATACTTATTTAGACTGGCTCAAATGGTTTGGTATACCTTTAGCTAGTATTCTTATTATTTCACTAGTTATTGATTCGCTACGATTGTATATAAAATTTCATTCTACAAAAAATGATTACGACAAATTTCATTTATTTGTTGTCATAAGTACAATTCTTGTTTGCTTTTTTGAGGGTTATATTTGGGGCGTTAATGAAATGTCAAATACTATTTTTTTTACCTCACTAGCTATATTATGTTATAAAGAGAAAACAAAAGATAAAAGATTATGGCAAATAAAATAATGTATCCAGCCTTATCCAATATGGATTATGGCTATTTCAGATTGAGCGGGCCTGGTCTTGCTAATTGTATGTTTGTTGCAGCACGTGCTTATATAAATGCCAAGCTTAAGAATACAGAAATGATATCTCCAACTTGGCGCAAGTTTAGCATCGGGCCTTTATTAAGAGGAGAGAACGATAAACGAGTTTATAGTAATTTATTTTCAGAGAAAGGTATCACAGGCTTAAGAAAATTATTGATCCTGAAATTACAAAAACATAGACTCAATACTTTCTCAGGATGTGGAGATTACTTTCTAGATTTGGAACCGCATTATAATTTAGTTCTTGAATACTTTAATGATATCATTCGCCCTGACACTATAGAACAAGTTCCATGCGAAAATCTAAAAGAAAGTATTGCAGTACACGTCAGATTAGGAGATTACGTTAATAGTTGGCGTATTAGCCTTGACTGGTACAAAGGTATAATTAAAAATATACTCGAGATTAATCCCAATCAAAAGTTTGTAATATTTTCAGATGGGACAGACGAGGAATTAAAAACATTACTGGAGCTACCAAATACAGAGAAAGTATTTTATGGAAATGCCTTTGCCGATATATGGGCTATATCAAAATGCAAAATGGTAATAGCATCTATGTCAACATTTAGTGCATGGGGTGCTTTTTTAGGAAGAATACCTATTTTATTTAATAAAAGAAATTTTCCTTCTGTTTTTTCAGGCAATATGCTTGAAGAAGTTATAGGTGATTCTACGACCATACCAGAATCCTTCATAAAATATTGTTCTGAGCATTGATCAATTATATACATTTTTCTGCTTTAAAAAGCGATACAATCATGAAAACTTATATAATAATTACTCCTTTTTTCCCAACACCAAACCAATTTTATGGAGTGTATATTTACGACCAAGTAAAAGCTTTACAAAGATGTGGGAAGAATGTACTTGTATTACGCCCATATAACTATATTAAAGATACAGTTCCTGCTGACTATGAGATTGATGGTATCAAAGTTTATCATTTCCCAACAATTCAAATGCCATCTTATATACTAAATGGGTTAACGGATTTTATTGATGTATTACTGTTTAAAAGATTTATCAAACATATAAACTCAAAATATTCTGATGTTGAAGCAATCCACTGTCATACATTGAATTGTGCAACCTATGGCATAGAATTTAAGAAACAATATCCAAATGCAGTATCCATAATTCAACACCATGACCTTGATCCATATACTATTCGTAATGGGAGATTTGCTAATTGTAAATGGAATCTATATTATAAAGCCCACAAGGCTATTAAAAAGTTCTCAAAATTTGATGTTCATGTTTCTGTAAGTAATAGAGTTGAAGAAAATTTATGCACGTTTCCTGGGATATCACATAGAGAGCACTTTAACGAATACATAAATCTACTGAATAAACTTGGTACAAAAGTAAAATCTCCCGTAATAAAAAAATCTATAGTAGTATATAACGGCATCGATTTCTCAAAATTTAGGCCTATTCCTGAAATAAAAAAAGACAATTCAATATATAAGATTGGATGTATAGGTAATTATGTTAACATAAAGAATCATAGATTATTAATAGAAGCGACCAATATATTAGTACAAAAAGGATATAACAATATAAGACTATCATTGGTAGGAAATAATCCTCCAGGCGCATTTGAAGATATAAAGTATTTTGTAATGGAACGTAATTTACAAAAGTATATTGAATTTTTACCTCCATTTGCACATTCTGAACTTTCTAAGTTCTATAATAGTCTTAATCTATTCGTTTTGCCATCTGAATTTGAAGGTTTAGGATGTGTATATTTAGAATCTTATGCTTGTGGTACTCCTTTTGTCGGTGTAAAGGATCAAGGAATAGACGATTTAATCCCTACTGAAGACAAAGAAAAATGGTTGATCTCAAAAATAAATGCAGAAGAATTAGCCAATAAAATAGAGCAAATAATGGTTAATGACTATATACAACATATATCAGTTGATATTGACATAAATCATATAATAAAAGATTATTTGGTCTCAATAAATTTATTATAAATATTTGTATTTAATCATATTATGGGAAAGAAAATATTTTTATCATACGGAAATTCTTCATATTACAATTCACTGAAAAGAATTGGGGAAGAAGCCAAAGCTACAAATATTTTTGACGAAATAGTTCTTGTTACAGACAAAGATTTGCCTATTGAAATAACCAATTGTGAGCTATTCAAATACAGTCGAGGTGGTGGGTATTGGATATGGAAGCCATATGTCATTATGAAAACTCTAAAAAAAATTGAAGATGACGATATTGTATGTTACTGTGATGCTGGCTGTATGATTTTTCAAGATAAACAATGGGATATTTATTTTTCATATCTTAATAAAAAAGATGCAATATTCTTTGTGTATGGAGCTAAGATGAAGCATTGGTGTAAAAAATCTCTGTTATTACATTATAGCAATTTACGATATCTTTCTGAATGCTATCAAATTCAATCAACATATCTAATAGTTAAAAAGAAGGCTTTACCAATAATCGAAGAATGGTTTAAATTAATGTATAATCAGCCACAATTGGTAATAGATGTCAACGAATCTGCACGTCAAAAAGAGAACAGAAATTTCATAGAACATAGGCATGACCAAGCTGTCTTAACTTGTATTGTATATAATTGGATTAAAAGCAATAATAATATAAAGTTTCTTTGGCAAAATTGTGAAACAAGAAGAAAAAATGGACAAGCTATGTATGCTGCAAGAATTAGCGATAATAGTATACGTGGCAATCCAGATAAAATAGAAAAAGTTTATATTACATATTTAAAAGATTTTTTCTTTACTCCATTAAGATTATTTACAAACTATTTCTTTTTAAGAAGAAATTAAATACTCTATTTTATATCAAAAGCAAATATAATGAAAAATAGTATTTCATTTATTGATTACATAAAATCAGATATGGAAGTACGTCCTAATTTAAAACATGTAACATTAGGACATTTTCTAAAAATGTATTTTACTAGCCCTACATTCCGATTTCAGGTATGGTTACGTATAAGCCATGCTTGCAAGAAGAGTAAATTAATACTTTATTCTCCAATCGGAATATACAGCTTTTGGCGTTTTCGCAATTTGGAATATAAATATGGAATTCATATAGGTACACATATACATATAGGAAAAGGATTACATGTTGTACATGGTGATGGTGTCTATGTGAATGCTAAATCTATAGGTGATAACTTTACCGTTTATCAGAATGTGACATTTGGTTCTATTAATGATATAAAAAAACCAACAATAGGTAATGGTGTAACGGTAAATCCAGGAGCCGTAATATATGGGGATGTATATCTACATGATAACTGCGTGGTAGGAGCGAATTCTGTAGTCAATAAAGACATAGAAGAAAATGATATTGTAGCTGGCGCTCCTGCACGATCAATAATGAAAAAAATAAGAAACGAATGACCATAGTTTTTGTATCAGTCGTTCTCAATATCCATCAGGTTGGAATAGCAGATGAATTATACTATCTGACTAATGGAAGTTTTTGGTTTATTGAAACAGGAAACACTGATGGAGATAATAATAAAGGAGGTGATAGTAACACATTCAAAAAACGTCCATATTTAATAGCAGGTAATAATTTTGCGTATAAAGAAAAGGTAAATAATCTAATTCTTAATGCTGATGTTATGATTTATGGAGCAGCTCCTTTAACTTACTTAAAAGAAAGAGTCAAAACCAGTAAACTTACATTCCTATATAGTGAGCATTGGTTTAAACAGGGATGGAAAAATTTATTTTCACCTAACCTGATAAAACAAATGTGGTTATACCACACCAAATGCCATAACAAGCCACTGTATCTGCTCGGGGCGAGTGCATATGCAGCCAAAGATTTTAACCTAATGGGAGCATTTAAAGATAAAGCTTTCAAATGGGGATATTTCACTCAATGCCCGGATTTAAACATAGAGAATGTCTTAAGAGACAAATCCAATGACTGTAAAATACGTATATTATGGTGCGGACGGTTTATAGACTGGAAACACCCGGAAGTTATGGTATCACTTGCAGAAAAATTACGTGATTTGAATATTGATTTCCAGATTAATATGATTGGGACTGGTACTCTGTATGGCAAGATTCTTTTAGGGGTACAAGAAAAAGGTCTCAAAAATTATATTAATCTATTAGGTTCTATGCCTAATACCGAAGTGACAAGAATAATGCAAACTCAGCATATAGCCTGTTTTACTAGTGACAGAAATGAAGGCTGGGGGGCTGTACTAAACGAGGCGATGAGTAGAGGTTGTTGTCCTGTCAGTTCTATAGATACAGGCTCGACACCTTATCTTATTACCAATGGGGTGAACGGATTATCATTTAATCTGAGAAAGGAGAATGATTTATTTAATAGGGTACTATGGTTGATACAAAACCCCAAGGAACTTGAAAGAATGACAATTGAAGCATACAGAACAATTCACGATGTATGGTCTCCCCAAAATGCAGCCAATAATTTCTACAAACTTGCAGAATCAATATTAAATGGAACCCCTATCATAATCAACAATGGACCATGTTCAAAAGCATAAAATAATATTTATATGAAAATATTACAAACAATTGGTGGTTTCGGTGGTAAATCTGGAGGAACAACGACATGTACATACGATCTGATAAGATACATGCATACAATAGAAAATTGCAATGTGGATTTACTGACACCAGATGTAAACGACCCTACAGACAGACTTGCGGGAAATGGAGAAGAATGGATAAAGATTGTGGATAATGATTATAGGACTCCTCTTGCAATCTCTAATAATTTAAGGAACTTCCTTCAAAACAGCAATTATGACATTTACCATGCAAATGGTCTGTGGATGTATGTCACCCATATTACATCTGTAATGGCTAGGAAAAAGAATAAACCCTTTATTCTGACCCCACATGGCATGCTCTATCCAAGTGCTTTATCTCGATCTGCATGGAAAAAGAGACTTATGGGCATACTATGGTTTAAAAGAGATATAATGAATGCAACCTGCATGCATGCTACTTGTAAACCTGAGGTTGAAGTATTACGTAACTTTGGTTATAAAGGCCCAATTGCTTTGATTCCAAATCCTGTTCCTTTCTTTGACTATTTTGAGGAATTGAATATTGAGCGTAAGCTACAAATAGGTTTCTTAGGAAGATTACATCCACGGAAAAATGTACATATACTTATTCAGGCCTGGATAGAACTTGGAGAAAAGGTAAAAAATGCAAATCTTGTAATAATGGGGACAGGAGATGCAGAATATGAGAAACATTTGAAAGACATGGCTAGCCAATGTAAATTCAACAATATAATATTCAAAGGCTTTGTTAGAGGTAAGGAAAAATACGAAGTACTTGCCGGAATGCGTGCTTTATGTGTACCAAGTGACTTTGAGAACTTTGGTATGATAGTAACGGAGGCACTTTCTGTTGGTACTCCAGTCATAGCAAGCTATGGCACTCCATGGGAAGAACTTAATACTAGAAACTGTGGGTGGTGGATAGATGCTACAGTTGGCAATATTTCTAAAGCAATCGAAAAGGCATTATATAAGCCTACAGATGTCATTATAAAAATGGGTAGAAATGGGGTTGATTTGGTAAAAGAAAAGTATGTAGCAAATAAAGTAGCAGAAATGATGTCCAACCTTTATAAATGGATAACGAGTGAGTGCGAAAAGCCTGATTTTATAGATGTTATATAATATGGAACAAAATGTTGATTTATCTAAATATCAAAACGCCTTGTCGCGCAGACACCAAATAGTCAGATTAGTATGGAACATTGTATGGAGTATATTCGCAAAGCCTCTTCCTCGAAGTATTGGTAGTGGATGGAAACGTTTTTTATTAAAACTTTTCGGTGCGCAAATGGAAGAGGGTTCTGTAGTTTATTCCTCCGCCAAGGTTTACTACCCCAAAAATCTAAAGATGGGCAAATACTCTTGTCTTGCTTCCGGAGTAGATTGTTATAATGTTGCTCCAATAACAATCGAAGCAAATGCAACAATTTCACAAGGTGCATTTCTTTGTACAGCTTCGCATGATATAAGCAATCCTATGCATCCGTTAATCACAGCGCCAATAGTTATTGGAGAAAGTGCATGGGTTGCAGCAGATGCTTTTATCTCAATGGGAATAACTATCGGTGAAGGAGCTGTTGTAGGTGCTAGGGCATGTGTATTCAAAGACATTGAACCATGGACAGTTGTAGGAGGTAATCCGGCTAAGTTTATAAAGAAAAGAGTAATGAAATCATGAAATTAGATATTACTACCATTATCCTCACTTATAACGAGGAATTACATATAAGAAGAGCATTGGAGAATGTCTGTCCGTTTTCAAAAAAAGTCATTGTAATTGACAGTCTTTCTACAGACAGAACTATAGATATATGTAATGAGTTTGATAATGTTGAGATTGTAGTTCATAAATATCCGGGCAATCAGGCTGATCAGTTTAATTGGGCTTTGGATAATTTATTCATTGATACAGAATGGATTCTTCGTCTTGATGCTGATGAATATCTATTTCCTGAATTAATTACAGAAATAAAGGAAAAGTTATACACTATACCAAATTCGGTTTCTGCGTTATCATTTCCTCGTGCACGAGCTTTTATGGGAAAACGTTTGAAGCACGGAATTGTGAAGAGTGTAAGACTTGTGCGTATCTTTCGTAAAGGTAAAGCTCGTTATGAACAGAAACTTATGGATGAGCAACTTATAGTTCTGGAGGGCAATATTCTTGAACTTAATGGATTGTTTATAGATGATAACCGTATGCCTTTGGGTGCTTTTATTGCCAAACACAATGATTATTCCATTCGTGAAACTATAGATCAGCTTAATAAGATATATAATTTCAATGGTAAAGTTGAAGTAAATCAGGAATTAAGCTATGAGGTACAGAAGAAAAGAAACAAAAAAAATTTATACAGTAAACTGCCTCTTTTCTGGCGTTCCTTTGCTTATTTCCTGTACCGATATATTGTGAAACTGGGATTTCTAGACGGCAAAGAGGGCTTCTGCTGGGATTTCTTCCAAGGATTATGGTATAGAATGCTGGTTGATGCAAAGATGTATGAGATAAAGAAAGCCTGTGGAGACGACAGACAGAAAATTATATCATACTTCAATAAAATGTATAACATAGATTTGACCAGAATATAATGAAAATATCAATTGTTACGGTTACATGGAATAGTGCAAAGACACTTCGTGATACGATAGAGAGTGTATTGAAACAGGATTATGAAAATTTAGAATATATAATAGCCGATGGACTTTCGAAAGATGAGACAGTAAGTATAATAAAGAAATATGAACCGAAGTTCAACGGACGTTTGAAATGGTTCAGTGAGAAGGACAAGGGTATGTATGATGCCATGAATAAGGGAATCAAAATGGCTTCTGGAGATATCGTGGGTATCATTAATTCTGATGATTTCTTCCATCGTTCAGATGTGATATCAAAAGTAGCTGAGGCTTTTAATTTAAACAATAATATTGAGGCAGTGTATGGTGATGTCCGTTTTGTGAATGAGAATAATTTAGAAAAGACGGTACGTTATTATTCTTCAAAAAATTTTAAACCATGGCGTTTCCGATTTGGGTTTATGCCTGCACATCCTTCGTTTTATACTTATAAGCATAATTTCGAAAAGTATGGATATTATCAGTACGATTATCATATCGCTGCAGATTATGAGTTATTAGTTCGTTTTCTTTACAAATACCACTTGAAAGCAAAATATATACCTCTCGATTTTATGAAGATGAGGACAGGAGGGCGTAGTACAGCCAGCTGGAAAAGTAATTTTATTTTGAATAAAGAGATTGTACGAGCCTGTAAAGAAAATGGTATTTGGACTTGTATGCCGCTATTATTTCTTAAATATTTTGTCAAGATATTTGAACTTATAATGATTAAAAATAAATGAATGTTTTAATTACCGGAGTCCATGGATTTGTGGGCTCTAACTTAGTAAAGGCGCTTAGCTCTGAGAATACAATATTCGGTTTGGATATTGTAGCCCCACAGAAAGAAGGCGTTGTTAAGACATATAGTTGGAATGATTTGGAAGAAGGGAATATTCCCGAAGTTGATGCGATCATTCATCTGGCAGGGAAAGCTCATGATACCAAGAACCGGTCAAAAGCACAGGTTTATTTTGATATCAATACAGGACTGACACAAAAAATATATGATTATTTTCTGAAGTCTTCGGCCAAGAAATTCATATTCTTCAGTTCTATCAAAGCGGCTGCCGATCAGGTGATAGGTGATGTCTTGACAGAAGATATTATTCCTTCCCCCAAAGGTCCTTATGGAGAAAGTAAAATCAAAGCAGAAGAATATATCCAAAGTAAATGGCCTGTTGATAAATCGGTATACATTCTTCGTCCGTGTATGATTCATGGACCGGGGAATAAAGGGAATCTGAATTTATTGTATCAGGTAGTCAGTAAGGGTATTCCTTGGCCGTTAGGTGCTTTCGAAAATCGAAGGACATTTACAAGCATAGGTAATCTGTGTGTTGTTATTGAAGGGTTATTGACGAAACCAGTAGCGAGTGGAATTTATCACATAGCTGATGATGAAGCTTTATCGACAAATGAGCTGATTGAAATTATCTGTGCCGCATTAGGAAAGAAAGCCCACATCTGGTATATCCCCAAAGGACTGATGAATGGAATTGCCCGGTTGGGAGGTTGGCTTCATTTACCATTAAATCCTATGCGGATGCAGAAATTAACCGAGAACTATGTGGTAAGTAATGCTAAAATAAAAAAAGCATTGGGGGTGAAAAAGTTCCCGATTTCTGCTAAAGAAGGATTGACCTATACGATTAAGAGTTTTAAATCTCATCAATAAGAGATAGGATACGTATGAATAGTTATTTGATTTATCCCTTGATTTTTGTATTGCTTTTAGTCATTGAACTCCTCTACTTCCGTATTGCCGACAAGTTCAATATCATTGATAAGCCGAACGAACGGAGTAGCCATACGAGTGTGGTTCTTCGTGGAGGAGGAATTATCTTCCTGATAGGAGCTTGGGTGTGGAGTCTGTTCTATGGCTTTCATTATCCGTGGTTTTTAGCGGGATTGACCTTGGTAGCAGGCGTTAGTTTTATAGATGATATTCGGAGTTTGCCGGATTCTTTGCGTCTGGTGGTTCAGTTTGTGGCTGCGGCGATGGCTTTCTACCAGCTGGATATTTTACATATCGAGCTTTGGTGGGTGGTGCTTCTGGCGTTGATCGTCTATGTGGGCATCACGAATGTGATCAATTTCATGGATGGTATTAATGGGATTACGGCCGGTTATTCATTGGCAGTGTTGATTCCGCTGATGTTGTTGAATAGGAGAGACGGTTTCGTGGAATCATCGTTGATAGAAGTTTCTATTTTGAGTGTTCTGGTATTCTGTCTCTTTAATTTCCGTCCGAAAGGAAAAGCCAAATGTTTTGCCGGGGATGTCGGCTCTATCGGAATCGCCTTTATCCTGTTGTTTATCTTAGGGAAAGAGATTCTTCAAACCAAGGACATCACGTATCTGGTTTTACTGGTAGTCTATGGGGTAGATGCGTGTCTGACGATTGTCCACCGGATCATGCTTCATGAGAATTTGGGTGAAGCCCATCGGAAACATGCTTATCAGTTGATGGCCAACGAGCTGAAGATCGGACATGTGAAGGTGACTTCATTCTATATGATTTTACAGTTGGTGCTTTCACTGCTCTTCATTTATGGGATTCCTGATACCGTGGTGGCGCATTGGATCTATCTGGTGGCGGTAGTCGTGGTATTGGCCGTTGCTTACGTACTGTTCATGCGGAAATATTATCATTTGCATGCGGAATACCTGATGCGTTTGAAGAAATAGAAAGTGTTTATAATATGATATTTTAAATTATAACTATATTATGCCAAAAGTAGCTCTTATTACCGGTATTACCGGACAAGACGGCTCATTCCTTGCCGAGTTTCTTATTGAAAAAGGATATGAAGTACATGGTATTATGCGCCGTTCTTCTTCTTTTAATACAGGACGTATCGAACACTTGTATTTGGATGAATGGGTACGGGATATGAAGAATAAACGTCTGGTGAATTTGCATTGGGGGGATATGACGGACTCCAGTTCTTTGGTCCGGATTATCCGACAAATCAAACCGGATGAGATTTATAACCTGGCTGCACAAAGCCATGTGAAGGTTTCCTTTGATGTGCCAGAATATACGGCAGAGGCGGATGCAGTTGGTACATTGCGCTTATTGGAAGCCGTCCGTCTGTTAGGATATGAAGACCGGACAAAAATCTACCAGGCTTCCACCTCTGAGTTGTTTGGATTGGTACAGGAAGTACCTCAAAAGGAAACAACGCCTTTCTATCCTCGTTCTCCGTATGGGGTTGCCAAACAATATGGCTTCTGGATTACGAAGAATTACCGGGAAAGTTATGGCATGTTTGCTGTAAACGGAATTCTGTTTAACCATGAGTCTGAACGACGGGGAGAAACTTTTGTCACCCGTAAAATTACTTTGGCAGCAGCCCGTATCGCTCAAGGTCACCAGGATAAGTTGTACTTGGGTAATCTGAATGCGTTGCGCGACTGGGGATATGCGAAAGATTATGTAGAATGTATGTGGTTGATCCTGCAGCATGAGACTCCCGAAGACTTTGTGATCGCTACGGGCGAATATCATACGGTACGTGAATTCTGTACGCTGGCTTTCCATGAAGTAGGTATTGAACTGCGCTGGGAAGGTGAAGGTGTGGATGAAAAAGGTATTGATCAGGCTACAGGCAAAGTGTTGGTAGAAGTTGATCCGAAATATTTCCGTCCGGCAGAGGTTGAGCAGTTGCTGGGTGATCCGACTAAAGCGAAGACTTTACTGGGATGGAACCCACGTAAGACTTCATTCGAAGATTTGGTGAAGATCATGGTGAAACATGATATGAAGTTTGTTCGGAAACTGTATCTGAAGGAACAATTGGAAAAAGAGGATAAGGAGGATTAAATATGGACAAACAGGCCAAAATCTATGTGGCAGGTCATCGGGGATTGGTGGGTTCGGCTATCTGGAAGAATTTGCAGCAAAAAGGATATACCCACCTGATTGGTCGTACCCATCAGGAACTTGATCTGTTGGATGGTGTCGCTGTAAAACGTTTCTTCGATGAAGAACAACCGGATTATGTTATATTGGCGGCTGCTCATGTAGGAGGTATTATGGCTAACAGTCTGTATCGGGCTGATTTTATCTACCAGAATCTACAGATCCAGCAAAACGTGATTGGTGAAAGTTTCCGACATCAGGTAAAGAAACTGGTCTTTTTAGGCAGTACCTGTATTTATCCGAGGGATGCCCAACAGCCGATGAAGGAAGAGGTATTGTTGACTTCTCCGCTGGAATATACGAACGAACCGTATGCCATTGCCAAGATTGCCGGATTAAAGATGTGTGAAAGCTTTAACTTGCAATATGGTACCAACTATATTGCCGTGATGCCGACTAATTTATACGGTCCGAATGATAATTTTCATTTGGAGAATAGCCATGTCTTACCGGCTATGGTGCGTAAGATTCATTTGGCAAAATGTCTGAATGAAGGAAACTGGGAGGCTGTCCGTTCGGATTTGAATAAACGTCCGGTGGAAAAGGTAGATGGTACTGCTTCTGAAGATCTGATTTTGAAAGTCCTGAATAAGTATGGTATCTTTTCAGACCGGGTAGAATTATGGGGAACCGGAAAGCCATTGCGCGAATTCTTATGGAGCGAGGAAATGGCGGATGCAACGGTTTTTGTGATGGAACATGTTGACTTTAAGGATACATACCTGCCCGGAGAAAAAGATATTCGTAACTGCCATATTAATATTGGTACGGGAAAGGAAATCACAATTGCCCGATTGGCTGAATTGATACGTCAGGCGGTAGGTTTCAAAGGTAAGATCCAGTTTGACGCATCCAAACCGGATGGAACCATGCGGAAACTGACGGATGTAACGAAGCTGCATCAGTTGGGATGGCATCATCAGATTGAAATCGAAGAAGGAGTTGTCCGTATGTACGACTGGTATAAACATAACTGAAAAAGAGATGAAAATACAGGGTGCTTATTGCATCATAATGGCCGGCGGGATTGGTTCCCGCTTCTGGCCGCTAAGTCGTGAGGAAAAACCCAAACAGTTTGTGGATGCTTTAGGAATCGGGCGTACGTTCATTCAGTTGACGTATGACCGATTTGCTGATTTTATCCCGGCCGAGAATTTTCTGGTACTGACGGGTGAAGTGTATAAGGAGCTGGTGTTGGAACAGTTGCCACAGTTAAAACCGGATCAGGTATTGACAGAACCTTGCCGGCGAAATACCGCTCCTTGTATCGCTTATGCCATGTACAAGTTACGGCAGATCAATCCGGAGGCGGTGGCTATCGTGACACCTTCGGATCATTATATCTCCAATACATCCCGTTTTGCTGTGATGATGAAGTCGTGTCTGGAGTATGCAACGCTTCATCCGGCTTTACTGACGGTAGGAATTACGCCGACCTATCCGGCGACTGGTTATGGCTATATCCAAACCCGGCAGCAGGAAGGAACAACCATTACTCCGGTTATCCGTTTTAAGGAAAAGCCGGATCTGGTTACGGCTTCCCGTTACCTGGCAGAAGGTGATTATTTTTGGAATTCGGGTATGTTTGTCTGGTCGGTTCAAACCATTCTACAGGATTTTGAGGTATATTTGCCGGAGATAGCTTCTCTTTTTGACGCGATCGGTTCTGCTTATGGAACTGCCGGAGAACAGGAAGCTGTCAATCGGGCGTTTGCCTTATCTCCTGCAATCTCCATCGATTATGGTGTGATGGAAAAATCCACCCGGGTATTTGTTCATTGTGCCGCTGATTTAGGTTGGAGTGATGTGGGTTCATGGGGGGCGTTATATACCTTGTTGGAAAAAGATGAGGATGAAAATGCCATATCCGGAGCGACATCCAATTTGTTCCGTTCCGGTCACAACCTGATCAAGGAAACCAATCCCGATAAAAAAGTCATTGTGGATGGCTTGTCTGGATATATGATTGCAGATACCGAAGACGTGCTCATGATTTGTCCGCTGGATGATGAGAATCATATCAAGGAGGTCATTCAGCAGGCGAATCGATAAATCTAAATATAAAATATCATGCTCATCAATAACGAATTCATCAACTCCTTACTAGACCGGGCCAAGGAATCTCCCCGGCTCCGTCAGCACTATGATCTGCGTAATTCGGCTGCCGATACCTCGCAGCGGATGCTGAATGCCCTCTTGCCGGGTACGGAAGTAGCCATTCACCGCCATGAAGAGACCGCCGAAACAGTGGTCTGCCTGATGGGGAAACTCGAAGAAGTGATCTACGAAGAAGTAGAGGAGGGGAACGGTCAGCCTACCTTCCGCGAAGTATCCCGCCAGCTGTTGTCGCCTGCCGAAGGGAAGTACGGGATGCAGATTCCCGCGGGTGTCTGGCATACGGTCCATGTGATCGAGCCGTCCGTCATCTTTGAAGCCAAAGATGGGGCGTATAAAGGATAATCAATTCCAATTGGATACTTTTAGTTTTGTGTAAAAAGGCGTGATCCCCCAGGGGATTGCGCCTTTTTTGTGTGGATAGAAGATGGGGTTACTGCCCCCTCGTTTACGGTTCACCCAAGATCTTGAAGATACAGGCTACCTGATGCGGGGTATAAATCCGGTTCCGCGGGTTCCAGCCCGATTCTTTCAGCATCTCTACCAGGGTGGGATTATAGATAATCCACTCTTTTAACCGACGGGATGCCATCGCCGGCGTCAGGTGCGGGCAGTACAGGCATCCTAATTCCAAATTGGAAAAGGTGCGGGGCCGTATGGTCCCATTTTCATTGTTGTATGTCATAGTTTTTAATGTTTAGTTGTTTGTATTCGTTCTTTTCTTTCTCTTTTATCCATGGCACTTGCCTTGCGACTGTAGAGGCGCAGCGTGCTGCGCCTCATAACGACGTTTCACACAATCCGATAATAATCAATAATATACCGAATATATTTATTGTGTTATTTGTCGTTTTATCCTGTCGCTTTGGGATGGAGGC